>VFQP010000020.1_pt1 | contig 427100 bp, 312 predicted proteins | sample 3512351 | NCBI WGS metagenome assembly VFQP01 (sample SAMN10412372, study PRJNA504923) | tailings metagenome | isolation source: Relicate 1 Philex TSF1 revegetated site | place: Philippines: Tuba, Benguet | collected 2017-08-29 | reverse complement strand
CATATTTATTAAAAGTCCCCTTTACATTTATTTGTAAAGGGGATTTTTGCTTTTACCAATCTCCCAAGCCCCCGCACATCCCCTTCCCCCCACAACCATTACGCTCATGCATGCAAGGCGCTTGCAAAGCATAGAATACCACACATTAAGCTCATGCATAAGTTACCCGTCTAATAATGCTGATAAATAACCTATACTCGGTAGAATAATCGTTGTAATTCCGAAGGACGTGTAAGATGGGTTTAGAATAGCTGTATTGTTATTGTAACTCGCTACACGGTATATATTACGGTGCCCAAGCATAATTGCTTATTTCCCCAAGTTAGTACACGGTTGCCTTGCCTGCGTTTAATCAGATTTTCTCCTCAGCTGAAATGAAGCAGTGTTTTTTTCTGCTAGAGCAAGAACATTGTTACTTGGAACAGAATGTATCTATAGATTACCACTACAACAGCAAAGCAAATAGTGAGTAAAAGCGCTTTGATGATGGATAAGGGCCAAGACTGGCGGTATACCATTTTGCTCGACAATGCCAGAGGTGCCCAAAGTAGGAAGAACAGGAGTATAAGGAAAGGTTCGGAGTTTAGCGTTGCATCTCCACGATAGCCAAAATATTTGGCCAACAGTAGGTATAACCCTGCCAGTGTGTAGGGGATGAGCAATAGTATGAAGTAGATGATGAAGTTGATAAACTCCGTGGCAAATATCATGTGGTCGAAGAAATAGTACTTCTTATTGTAGAAAATCAACGAAACAGGTATGGCGAACAGAAATATCAAAGCAATTAAGAGCAATTTCGAAACTTTATCGGTCTTGACATTGTAATGTTCCTCCATTTCCTTATCCGTCCATCCTCTTTTCGTTTTCTTGGTTTCGGCTGTTTTTATGATGCTTGAAGAATAAGGCTGGCCATACATTTGGGATACATACCTGCTGTTTAGTCCGTCTATGCCATGCACCAATAAGTAAATAACGTTGGCAATCAAAAACATGGTAAGTGGTGAGGCATATTTTTTCCTTCGCCCCTCCAGATATTCGCGGGTAAGAAATCCCGGCTTAACCATCAGTAGTTTCAGCGATTTAAGGAATTTATTGTCGGCGTGTGTGAGTACATGCACAAATTCTTCAAAAAAGTGTAAAATGCTTTTGTCGCTCGGTTTTAAAACCTTCTCGCCACATTTATTGCAATAGTTCCCTTCAAAACTATTTCCGCAAGATGCGCATGTTACGGGTCCGGTTTGTTCTTCTGCCTGCATGTTGCGAAATAATTGATTTTTTGTGATAAAAGAAAGCCCCATCGGTTGATGAGGCTTTGTCAATGTTGCAAATTACTTTGCCTTTCGGAAGAGATAGCGTGTGATAAACAATCCGCCGCCCGTGCTGCCGTTGGACGACTGGGCATGAGAGCCGGTAGATACCTGAACCAATTCCCAGCCTTCACTATTGTAATCATTAATGCGGTCTACAATGGCGCGGTCGTTATTGGCTATGTTACCAAAATTGATACCCACCATGCTATAGAAGTTTTTCAATTCTTTTTCCACTACCTGTCCTTGGTCGTCGGTACTAACGATACGGGAGCGGCCCAAGCCGCCGGGAACTACCGATTCTATGGTAGAAAATTGTTTATACTCGTAAATTACATGCTCCGGAGCGGGCCTGAAGGAGAAAACGGTGGCGACGCCCAGAGTAATCAGGCCTACGAAGGCCAATGTTTTTAAATTACCGGTCATACGTTGTGCAGTGATTTTGTGTAAAATTAATAGTTATTAAATGTGGCAACCCGATAAATTTCGGCAACTTAGTCCGGCCGGGTTTTTATACCGCTTAACAATAGCATAGACTTATGAAAGAATGGTATAGTTTAACGCAATCGGAAATATTTTCCGAGCTAAAGACTTCAGACAAAGGACTTTCAGAGGCGGAAGTAAGCGAGCGGCAGGCAAGAGACGGTAAAAACGTTTTGGCCGGGGGCAAGCAGCGCAGCCGCCTGTCCATATTCGTTTCTCAGTTTAAGGATGTAATGATATTGATACTGTGTGTGGCGGCTGTGGTATCGTTTGTGGTGGGGGAGCATACCGATGCGTATGTGATATTGGCTATCATTATCGGTAATGCCATCATCGGCTATGTGCAGGAATATAATGCGGAAAAGTCGGTACAGATGCTGCAAAAGATGGCAGCCAATCATGCCATTGCTTTAAGAGGCGGTTCGCTGAAAGAAATTGAAGCGGCAGAACTGGTACCCGGAGATATTATAGAAATTGAAGCAGGCAATATTGTGCCTGCCGATGCGCGTCTATTAACCGTGAGCGGGTTGAAGGCCGATGAAGCGGCGCTTACCGGAGAAAGCCATTCCGTAGCTAAAACCACAGACGATATTAAAGAAGAAGGATTGCTGCCGGGCGACCAATTAAATATGATATTTAAAGGTACCATCATCAGTAACGGCACTGCCCGTGCGGTAGTGGTGGCCACAGGCATGAAAACCGAAATGGGTAAGATAGCCAAAATGCTGGACACCGAATCGCAACGGACCCCTTTGCAGGTGCGCTTGGAGAAATTCGGGAAACAACTGGCTATAATTGTGGTGCTGATATGCGGAGTGGTGTTGGGTTTGGGGCTGCTGCGAGGAGAGCCGTTGTTGAAGATGTTTCTTACGGCACTTTCGCTTGCGGTGGCTGCATTACCCGAGGCATTGCCTGCAGTTATCACCATAGCCTTGGCGAGAGGTGCCACGCGCATGGCCGCGAAAAAAGCATTGGTGCGCAAGCTGCCGGCCGTGGAAACTTTGGGTTCCGTGACCTATATCTGCAGCGATAAAACGGGTACGCTTACCAAAAATAAAATGACGGTGGCGAATGTGGAGGTGCATGGCGACAACAATGAATTGATGCATCATGCCATGATGTTAAACAATGAAGTGAAGTTAAACGAGAAGAACGAACTGATGGGCGACTCTACCGAAACGGCACTGGTATATTATGCGGGAGAACAGGGGTACGATATGGACAAGTCGGCGGGACATTTACCTGTGGAAGCCAAGATACCTTTCGATTCGGATAGGATGGTGATGTCAACCATTCACACAAAAGAAAACGAAGTGCTGTTGCTGGTAAAAGGCGCGCCCGTAAAGATTGCGGAAAAAATCAACGCATCGGAAGAAGAGAAAGAGCAATGGTTGGATATTAATCGTAAATGGGCTGCCGAGGGTAAGCGCGTGTTGTTTTTTGCCTATCGCAAATTGGACAGTATGCCCACAGACCCCCAACCGGATATAGAAAGGGATTTGGAAATATTGGGTGCGGTGGCTATGATAGACCCGCCGCGGGAAGAGGCGGTTGCAGCCATACGAGAATGTAAAGAGGCCGGTATAAAATGCGTGATGATTACCGGCGACCAGCCCGCCACGGCAAAAGCCATAGCCAAGGAGTTGGACCTTGTGGACGGTGATGATGCCGAGGTATTGACCGGAGCCGATATAGCCCAAATGGATGAAGCGGCATTGGCAGAAAAGGTGATGACCTGCCGCATATATGCGCGTGTATCTCCCGAGCAAAAGCTGAACATTGTAAAAGCATTGCAGCAGCAACACCAATTTGTATCTATGACGGGCGACGGGGTGAATGATGCACCATCGTTAAAGCAAGCCAATATAGGTGTGGCCATGGGCATAACCGGTACGGATGTATCCAAAGAGGCGGCACACATGATATTGTTGGACGACAACTTTGCCACGATAGTAAAGGCCGTAAAGGAGGGTAGGCGCATTTATGATAATATCCGCAAGTTCATTCTGTATGTGTTGGCTTGTAATCTCGGTGAGATACTTACCATTTTCTTTGCACCCTTCCTGGGCTTGGCCATACCCCTATTGCCCATACATATACTTTGGATAAACCTGGTTACCGACGGATTGCCCGGCTTGGCATTGGCTGCCGAACCTGCGGAAAAAGATATTATGAAGAAGCCTCCAACAGACCCGAAGGAAAATATTTTTGCCGGTAAATTGGGCATGCACATTATAGTAAACGGCATTTTGCTTGCAGTAGTGGCTTTGGGTATGCAATACTGGGCAGTGCAACAGGGCCTAGATGTGCCGCAACAACAAACCATGGTGTTTACCGTGTTGTGCTTTGCGCAACTGGCAGCGGCGTTATCGGTACGCTCGTTTCGTCGCAGCATTTTAGCCATCAATCCGCTTACCAACCCCGGGCTTATTGGCTCCGTTATCCTTACCATCGGGTTACAGCTTTGCTTGTTATACATACCTGCGCTCAACGGTATATTTAAAACCACGCACCTCAACGGTGATATGATTAAGGATATTGTTGTGGGGTCTTTGGGGGCCTTGGTGGTGTTTGAAGCGGTGAAGTTTCTGTTTTACCGAACAGGTATAAAGAAAGGCCGCACGGAAACGGCCTAAAGTGTATTTTTGCGGCATGGAATTAACCACACTTACCGCCATAAGCCCCGTTGACGGACGTTACAGATCGCAATTGGCAAGCCTGGCACCTTATTTCTCCGAGTTCGGACTGATACGTTATCGTGTAAAAGTGGAAGTGGAATACTTCCTGTTTTTGGCCGAGAAAAAGATATTTCAATTGCCCGCAGGCGTAAAGCCCGCGAAGCTGCGCGCCATTTATCAAAATTTTACCGAGGCCGATGCCCAAGAGATAAAGGCTACGGAACGCATCACCAACCATGATGTAAAGGCCGTGGAGTACTTCCTGAAAGAAAGACTTAAAGCATTGGGCGCGGGAGATACCATAGAGTGGGTACACTTCGGGCTTACTTCTCAAGATATTAATAATACCGCCACACCCATGCTGTGGAAAGATGCGCTGGAGCATGAATATATGCCCATGCTCATCAACATCATGCAGATGCTCAACAAAATGTCGAAAGACTGGAAGGGTATACCCATGCTGGCCCGTACACATGGACAGCCCGCATCGCCAACCACCTTGGGTAAAGAGTGGCGCGTGTTTGTAGAGCGACTGGAAGGGCAGGTGGTGCAATTGTTCCAAATACCACATGCGGCAAAATTCGGAGGTGCCACAGGCAACTTTAATGCGCATAACGTAGCTTATCCCAAAACAGACTGGGTGAAATTCGGCAACGATTTTGTGAGCAAGAAGCTGGGGCTGGAACGTATGCAGTATACCACCCAGATAGAGCATTACGATAACATTGCCGCGCAATTCGATACACTGAAGCGCATCAATACCATACTTATAGATTTTTGCCGCGACGTATGGAGCTACATATCCATGGACTACTTCAAACAAAGAGTGAAGGAAGGGGAAGTAGGCTCCAGCGCCATGCCGCATAAAGTGAACCCCATTGATTTTGAAAATGCCGAAGGCAACCTAGGCATTGCCAATGCCATATACGAGCACCTATCCGCCAAACTGCCCGTAAGCCGCCTGCAGCGCGATTTAACGGATAGTACCGTATTGCGCAACGTAGGTGTACCCATGTCACACAGCTACCTGGCATTACGCTCTCTGGAGAAAGGTCTGGGTAAATTATTGCTGAACCGCGATAAGCTGCAACAAGACTTGGATAACAACTGGGCGGTGGTGGCCGAGGCCATACAAACCGTACTGCGCAGGGAAAACTATCCCCAACCTTATGAGGCATTAAAGGCGCTTACACGCGGTAAAGTGATTAACAAACAAAGCATTCACGAATTTATAGACACGCTGAAAGTAAACGCCAAGGTGAAGAAAGAACTGAAAGCCATCACACCGCATAATTATGTGGGTGTAGACTTTGAATAGTAATAAAGAAGCATAATAAATGAAGAAGCCGCCTCATGGGCGGCTTCGGTATTTTTAAGACCAAACGTACTGTTTCTTATTCAGCAGCAGGGCTTCTCCCGTTATGGTTTTATCTCCCGTGCTTACTTCATATACCGCGCAGTCGTACAGGATGCGATTTTTATCGGGGTAAATTTCTTTAACGGTTATCACCGCTTCATATTCCGTATCCACAAACATGGGTTTCAGCCATTTCATGCTTTGGCTCATGTATACGTGCCCCTCGGCATACCATAACGCGCCGAATATTTTGGTGAACACGCTGGCACCCAAAAATCCGTGTATGATATTACGCCCGAACATGCTGGCTTTACCCGCTTCCGCATCAATGTGTAACGGGTTGATATCGCCGCTTACGCGTGCGTAGGTATCCACGTCATCCTGTGTGTATCCGAACTTGTGGCGAAACTCATCTCCGACTTTTAGCATAGTAATTTAGTTTTTTTATGACGCTACAAGCATAACACGTTTTTCGCTAAAATGCAAAGAATAATAACGCGTAGGTAAATTTCATGCAAAAGAAACCCGATATAACAACCTGTTAATCAATCTATTGGCAGGGGAGATAATAAATCGGGCACGGAAAATTAAAAAAGAGGAAAGATTTTACTTTTTCTAATGAAAACTCGCTACCTTTGCGCCGCCAAAAGGTACTTCGCATTAAGGCAATAAATAATGATTGTTTAACGAAACAATCATCAACGGCTAAGATAAGGGGTGTTACTTTGTGGCTACAATAATAGCAATTTTACTTTGTAAATATATCAATTATGGCTAACCAAAACAGTAAAAACTTTGTGGACAGTGTGGTAGATACCCAAAAGAAAATGGTAGATACCATGGTAGAGAACACACAAAAATTTGCCAATGGCAATGCGTTTGTGAACGACTCCATTCAAAAAGGAAGCGAGTGGTATAAAAACTGGTTGGATAACCAAAACAATATCTATTCCAAAACAAGCGATAAGGCTGCCGAGGCTTCCAACAACGCTCAGGACAACATGTCTAAAATGAACGAGTTTTACCAAAACTGGTTCAACACGCAAATGAATTGGGCCAAGCAAATGTGGGAAATGAATATGAACCACATGAAAAATGCCACCAACAATACCGCTACCGACCCCATGACACAATGGAGCAACATGTGGAGCAATTGGACCGGCAACATGAACAATTGGATGAACACTGCCAACCAAGGTGCCAATTGGATGAACATGATGAACCAATGGCAAAATATGTTTGGTGCAGACGGTATGAAGAAAATGAACGACAACTGGACAAGCCTGTTCAACCAATACTATCAGACTTTGAATAACGGTTTTGCAGAGTGGTCTAAAACCATGCAAAACGGTACCACGCAAGACGCTTACCGCAACATGGTAAACGTGGGTGAAGCTTTCACTCGCTTTTCTCAAATGTGGGCGCCCATGTGGAATGCCATCAAAGAAAAATCCTTCAACATGGATATGTACAAGCAGTGGATGAACCCCGGCATGTACAAAGAAATGATGGACAAATTCTTCGGCTTTATGCCCGAAAACAGCCGTCAGTACATGCAAGGCATGAACGATATGATGCAGAACGGTTTTGCCCAAATGAGCCAAAACGCCATGAACGGTTACAACCAAATGCGCGGTATGATGAACGGCATGATGCCTGCTTCATCCGAAGTATTCGGTAACATGCTTAGCGGTTATAACAACTGGTATGGCGCTTTGAACAACGCTGCGGCTCCCTTCACCAAAATGATGACGCCCAACGCGCAAACCAAAGCGATGACAGAATGGAATGACATTGCCAACCGCATGGTGATATACAACATCAAAAACGCGGAACTGCAATACATGATATACAACCAAGGCACCAAAGTAATGGATGCGGTAGCGGAAAACATTGTTGCCAAAATTCAGAAAGGTGAAGAGGTGAACAACATGATGGGCCTGTACCAAGAGTGGTTGAACATTAGCGACAAAACTTTTGTAAGCCTGTTTGAAGGTGAAGAGTATACCAAACTGATGGCCGAAGTAAACGCCATGCAACTGCGCCTGAAAAAAGACGTGGAACTGCAAATGGAAAAAATGATGGTAGGCGTTCCCGTAGCTACACGCAGCGAAATGGACGAACTGTATAAAACCATCTACGAACTGAAAAAGCAAGTGCGCCAGTTGGAGAAAATGGTTGAAATAGACGGTGAAGTAGAACCTAACGAGGAAAAGGCAACTACAAAGCGCCCCGCCGCAAAAAAATAAGTTAGTTAAGTTGTGAAATATCAGGCAGTCTCGCCCCGCAAGGGCGAGATTGTTTGTTTTATAAGCTTGCCTTAAGCATGCGCAGGTTGCCGTGCATATCCCTTATTACTTGCACCATGCCGTAGCCCGATTGCCGAAACCAATTACCGGTAAGTTCGGCATGGTCGGCATGTAGTTCGCAATATATGGTTCCGCCTTTGTTCAGGTGTGTTTTGCCAAATTTGGCAATGGCTTTATAAAATATCAGCGGGTCGCTGCCCGGGGCAAACAAGGCCAAGTGTGGCTCATGCTCACGCACATTGGCATGCAGGTTATCTTTTTCGGTTTCGGGTATATATGGCGGGTTGGAAACAATAATGTCGTAGCGCGATAGTTTTTCTCTTTCGTCTCCGTTTAGGAAGTCTGTTGTTATAAAATTCAGGTCTGTATGTAGTAGCGCCGATGCGTTTTCTTTGGCCACGGTAAGCGCTTTGGGGCTTACGTCGCAAGCGGTAATATGTGCTTGGGGTAATCCGGCTTTTAACGCTATGGGTATGCAACCACTCCCGGTGCCTATATCAATTATTGTTACCCCGGGCTTTTCTTTTGTGTCTTTTATAATCAGTTCCACCAACTCCTCCGTTTCGGGGCGGGGTATCAATACATGCTCGTTAACTTTAAACTTTTTACCCATAAAATAGGCGTACCCCAACACGTATTGCAATGGTCGGGCTTTAAGTAAATCTGTCTTCATGTGCTCCAGGCGCGTGCTTTGTACCTGCGACAGCAGCTCATCTTTATACATCAGGCGTTGCATTTTGTTCATGCCCGTCAGGTCTTCCAGCACCTCGTGGGCTATTGCTGCGGCCTCATGCTCGTCGTATACTTCTTTTAGCGCTTGCAACAGGTTATAAAATGCATCGTTATAGTTAAGCATGGGGCGAATTTAGGCTATTAGTTTACTTTTGTGGTCTTAATATATGCCGGAGCATCAATTCTATATCCGCCGCTGTTTGGAGCTGGCTCAGTTGGCAAAAGGCCACACCGCACCCAACCCTATGGTAGGGGCCGTATTGGTGCATAACGGGCGCATTATAGGCGAAGGGTGGCATAGGCAATACGGAGGCCCTCATGCCGAGGTTAATTGCTTGGAAAGCGTGCGCGAAGAAGATAAACCGCTGATACCCGAAAGCACCATGTACGTGAGCCTGGAGCCTTGCGCGCATCACGGCAAAACACCGCCTTGCGCCACAAGGCTGGTAAGCGAGCGGGTAAAGGAGGTGGTAATCAGCAACATAGACCCCTTTGCATTGGTAGAAGGGCGCGGACTTAAGATATTGGAAGAACACGGTATAGCCACCACTCATGGCGTAAGCAATGAGGACGGCTTATGGGTAAACACCTCCGGCTCGACCTCGAACCACTCCGCTCGCACCTCACGACCCGCCCCGAGACCTTCGCCGAGCAACTCCCCCAGATGGCCCTGCCGCCGGCGTTGGCGGAGTGGCATCGAGGCGCCCGCGGGTAGCGTCCACGCCAAAAAATCAGCGCCCAAGAAACACGCTGACGCGGTGGTTTTGATGTAAAGCATCCTTGACAATGTAAAGTAACCTTTACTTCATCGTCCCATGACTACTGCGCAACCTGCCGCTCGGACCTCGTTGGAATCCCGGAGACGTGATGCGAACCTCCGCTGCCTGGTGTGGGGCTTGGGCATCGGGGTATGCGCTTCGGCGGCAGAGGGTGTGATGCACCACGGGGAGCTCTCCGTTGGGCTGCGCCTGGCCCTGTCGCTTTCGCCCCTGCTGCCCGCGGTGATGTTTGCACGGTCGGCCCGTCAGGCGCTGGCTGCCACCGACGAGCTGCAACGGCTGATCGAACAGCAGGCGTCCTATTTCGCGCTCTTGGCTCTCTGGGTCGTCTTTGTGTGCGTCGATCTGTTGCAGCATGCCAACCTTCTCGCCGACTCGTTCTGGACCAGTGGTCGGCTGACGATTGCCGTCGCCTTGCTCTATGTGGTGGGCCGCATTGGAGCCTGGCTGCGGTACCGCTGAACGTGAGCCGATGAAAAACCGTCTCCGAGAGCTGCGGCTGGCGCGGGAATGGTCCCAGTCCGAACTGGGCCAGCGTCTTGCCGTGTCACGTCAGACCATCAACGCGATCGAAACCGAGAAGTACGACCCGAGCCTGCCGCTCGCCTTCAAGATCGCGAAGCTCTTCGACGCGCGCATCGAGGACATCTTCGAAGGCGGGGACTGAATGTCTTCTCCTCAATTACCATGACCAAAACAAAACTCGCCGGCCTGCTGTTTATTCTCGTGGGGGTGCCGTTTGGCATCACTGCGCTCGACGGACTCTTTCCCCCATCGCTCTTCGTTAGCCAAGGGCTGCTGCTGATCTTTTTCTCCAAGGAGCGCATCGACGACGAGCGGGTGCAGCAGCTCAAGATGAAGGCGCTCTATACCACGATGGGCGCTGCGTTTGGACTCACGTTTGCCGCGTACGCGGTCGTTGCCGTTCTCCTGCGCGGTTCCGCGCCACCCCCGGGTGAACTCCATCGGCTCGTAACGGCCTGGGACTTCCTGGCTGGACTCCTCGCCGTGTCGCTCGGCTTCTTCCACCTCTTTCGCTGGCAGGACGGCCGAAGCGTCCACGCGTAGGCTCTCTCCCTAAACGCCGCCCAGGCCTACCACGCGTATTGGCGGCGCAACTTCAAGGCTTCGTAGAGGTCTGAGTTGAGTTCGAGGATGAACCGGCTCGGCGTGAGCATCATGCCGCCCGGGCCGGCGCGGTTGCTGATCTTGGGGAAACACAGGTACAGCTCGTCGCGGGCGCGGGTGACGCCGACGTAGAACAACCGACGCTCCTCCTCAACGTCGCCTGCCTCGATCGCCCGGCGGAGGGGAAACATCCCGTCGGCGAGGCTGATCAGGAACACGACGGCGTATTCGAGTCCCTTCGACTGGTGCACGGTGGTCAGGCGCAGCGCATCCATCTCCGGATCCACCTTGCGGTCGCTCGTCTCGCTGTTGAGCAGCACGATCTGCGCGAGCAGGTCCTGCATCTCTTCGTAACGGGCGGCGAAGCCGGTCAGCGCCTTCAACTCGTCGAGGCGGTCGACGTAGTCGGCGAAGGCACCCTTCAGGTAGTCGCCGTACCAGCCTTCAATCGCCAGTTCGACCGCGCGCGCGGGCGGCTCAGTGCGCATCGCATCGCCGACCTGCTTAAGCGAGGCGCAGAACGAGGGCCACTCGGCCTTCGCGTCCTTCGGCACCTTGGTCATCACGTCGTCGGTGGACAGGGCGTCGACGAAGTTGCGCTGCAGCAGCTTCGCGTGGTCGAGGGCGGCCTCGTAGATCTTGTCCGCGCCCTTCTCCCCGATCTTCGGCAGCAGGATCGAAATGCGGTTCCACGCCTGGCGGTCCGAGGGGTTGTACACGAAGCGCAGCAGGGCGACGAGGTCGCGGATGTGCTGCCGCTCGAAGAACTTCACCCCGCTCGTGATCTGGTAGGGAATGCCCTGGCGCGACAACTCCAGCTGGATGTCGAGCGCTTGGAAGTGCGCGCGGTAAAGAATCGCGATGTCGGAGAGCGAGCAGCCTTCGTCGAGCAGGCCCTTGATGCGTTTGATGATGAACTCGGCCTGCTCGCGCCCGTCCATGGCCTGGACGAGAAACGGCTTGTGGGAGTTCGCCCGGTGGGCGCGCAGCTCCTTGTCGAAATGGCGTCCCTTGGGCTGGGCCTCGAGCACGCCGTTGGCGAGGGCGAGGATCTGCGGGGTGGACCGGTAGTTCGTCTCGATGCGGTGGATGACCGTGCCCGGGTGGCGATCCGGGAAGGTCATGATGTTCTCGAAGTTCGCCCCGCGCCATGAGTAGATGCACTGGGCGTCGTCGCCCACGGCCATGATGCGGTGGTGCGAGCCGAGCAGGTCGACCAGCGCGGACTGGAGTGTATTCGTATCTTGATACTCATCCACCAGCACGTGGCGGAAACGCTCCTGGAAGTAGGTGGCGACCTCGGGCGCGCGGCGCAGCAGCTCCAGCCAGTTCTCGAGCAGGTCGTCGTAGTCGACGACGTTCTGCGCCTGCTTGCGCTCCGCGTAGGCGCGGGCGAAGGCCGGGATGCGGTGGGCGATCTCGCCGAACTGGGGGAAACTCTTCGCGACCGTGTCGGCAATCGACTTCTGGGTGTTGCGTGCGAGGGAGATGATCTCGTGCAGCGGGCCGGGCTTGGGGTTGGTCTTGTCCTTGAAGAAGGTCTTGTCGGTCTGCTCGACCGCCGCCTTGAGCAGGCTTTCCGACTCGTCGGCGTCGAGGATGGTGAAGTTGCGCGGCATGCCGATGGCCTCGCCGTAGATGCGCAGGGCGCGGTGGCCGAGCGAGTGGAAGGTGCCGCCCCAGAAACGGCCGGGCTCGACCCCGGTCAGCTCCTGCACGCGGTGCAGCATCTCCTTGGCGGCCTTGTTGGTGAAGGTCAGCAGCAGGATTTCCCCGGGCTTCACCCCCTGGGAGAGCAGGTAGGCGACGCGGTAGGTGAGGGTGCGCGTCTTGCCAGACCCGGCGCCGGCGAGCACGAGCAGCGGCCCGGGCGGAGCGGTGACGGCGTTGTACTGCTCGTCGTTCAACTCCGCGCGGAAATCGATGGGCGGGACGCCGGCCGGGCGGGGAGACGGGTCGAGTTCGAAATCCATGAGCGGCTCCCACCGTCAGCCAAAGTCGTCCCGAGGCAAAGCAGAAGTGAGGCGAAGATCACCCCTGCAGCCCCCCATCGTCGCGCCCCCATCGTTCTCGTAATCGTAATCGTTCTCGATTGACCCTTACAGAGCTGGGGCGTGGCGTAAGGCCAATCCCTCGCCCCTCGCATCGAGGCGGTTTCGCACCGCGCTTCCACCTGATTCGAGAACGAGAACGGGAAAGAGAACGAGGGTAGGGGGGTGGCCCACGGTTTGCTGTCCGTTCGGCATGCGCCTCGCCCTTCTCCGTCTCCGCCGGATCGCCGCCGGCGGACTTGGTGTGCTTTCCCTGTTTGGGGCTGCGGTTGGCGTCCCGGCCCGGTCGGCGGCGGCGGAGCGCGGGGTTGAGATTCTCTGGGACACCTATGGGGTCGGTCATGTCTACGCGGCGGATCTCGAGGGACTCTTCTTTGGCTACGGCTACCTGCAGATGAGCAGCCATGGAAACCTCGTGCTGAAACTCTATGGCGAATCGCGCGGGCGCGCCGCCGAATACTGGGGTGCCGTGGCGGACCCGGCCCTGCCGCACGGCGCGCTGGGCAACCTTGAGAACGACCGGTGGGTCTGGCGCAACGGTGCGCCGGACCGCGCCGACGCCTGGCTCGCGCAACAGTCGCCCGCGTACCAGCGCTACTTTGCCGCCTTTGCCGACGGCATGAACACGTACGCGGAGCGGCATGCTGAGGCGCTCGATCCGGAGCGGCGCAAGGTGCTGCCCATCCGTCCGGTGGACGCGTTGCTCCACGTGCATCGCATCGTCCATTTCGGTTACCTGAGCTCGGCGCGCGCCGTGGAGACGGCGGCGAAGGCGTACAGCTCGGGCAGTCCGGTCGGCGCCACGCCGCCCGGTGAGTCGAATGCCTGGGCCATCGCCCCGGCGCGCAGCGCCAGCGGCCATTCGCTGCTGCTCATGAACCCGCACCTGCCATGGAGCGACTGGTCGATCTACTACGAGGCGCACCTCAACGCGCCCGGCATCCAGCTCTACGGCTCGAGCCAGATCGGCTTCCCCATGCTGCGCTTCGTTTTCAGCGACGTGCTCGGCTTCACCCAGACGGTGAACAGCATCGACGCCAGCGACCTGTACCGGCTGACCCTCGCGCCCGAAGGGAACGGGTACGTGTTCGATGGCGAGGTCCGGCCCTTCACCGTGCAAACCCATGGCCTGCGCGTGCGCCAGCCCGACGGCACGTGGCGCGACGAAGCGCTCACCGTGCGCTCGTCGGTGCATGGTCCAGTGGTCTGGGACCAGGACGGCCTCACCCTCGCCATCCGCACGGCCGGTCTCGATCGGCCGTTCATGATCGAACAGTACTGGAACATGGCGCTGGCGCGGTCGTTTTCCTCCTACGAAGCCGAGCTCAAGCGCCTGCAGGTGCCGACGTTCAACATCACCTACGCCGATCGCGACGGCCGCATCATGTACCTCTACAACGGCACGCTGCCCAAACGGGCGTCGGGCGATGCCAAGACCTGGGCCGGGGTGGTGGCCGGCGACACCTCGGCGACGCTGTGGACCGAGCTTCACCCCTACGAGGACCTGCCCAAGGTGATCGATCCGGCGGACGGCTGGGTGCAGAACACCAACAATCCGCCCTGGGCCACGACGTATCCGGCACTGCTCGAACCTGCCGCGCATCCCCCGGTGCTGCCCGCGGGCCCGCTTTCGTTGCGCACGCTCCAGTCGCTCCGCCTCTTGCACACCGATGCGAGTGTCACCTTCGAGGAACTCGCCGCCTACAAACACACCACCCATGTCGAACTGGCGGAGCGCGTGCTTGATGACCTCGTCGCCGCCGCCGAGGCCGGGTCGTCGGACACCGCGCGCGCAGCGGCCGCCGTGCTCAAGGCCTGGGACCGGCGCACGGACGCGACCAGCCGGGGCGCACTGCTCTTCGAGCGGTTCGCCGCCCGGTTCATGGGGCCGGCCTACGGCGACTGGAAACACTTCGCCGTGGCTCCAGATTGGCGGCAACCGCTGACCACGCCGCGCGGCCTCAAGGATCCCGCGGCGGCGGTGGCGATGCTGGAGGCTGCCGCGGCCGAGACGCTCGAGCGCTACGGGTCGCTCGATGCGCCGTGGGGCGAGTACCGGCGGTTTGCCCTCGGTGCGACCGACCTGCCGGCCAACGGCGCCGACGGCAACCTAGGCATCTTTCGCGTCATGCGTTACGCGCCCGTGGCCAAGGATACGCCGCGGCAGAAGGCCACCTTCGGCGACACATTTGTCGCGTTGGTCGAGTTCGGCTCTCCCGTGCGGGCTCAGGTGCTCACCAGTTACGGCAACAGTTCGCAACCCGGCAGCCCGCACCACGAGGATCAGCTGCCCCTGCTCGCCGCGCAGCAGTTGCGTCCGGCCCTGCTCGACCGCAAAGAGATCGAGGCGGCCACGGTCCGGCGCGAACGCTTCTGATCCCCGCCGCCCCTGCTTCCCGATGTTCTCCGCCCTGCTGCAACGCTTCCGGTCACTCGGACCGGGACTCATCCTGGCGGCGGCCGGCATCGGCGCGGGCGACGTGGTGGTGGCGTCGGTCACCGGACTCAGGTTCGGCTCCACGCTGCTCTGGGCCATCGCGCTCACCGCGGCGCTGAAATTCATCCTCACCGAGGCCCTGGCGCGGTGGCAGCTGGCGACCGGTGAGACCGTGGTGCGCGCCTGGGTCACCCGGCTGCCGCGGGTGGTGAGCGTTGCGCTGGCGGCCTATCTGGTGCTGTGGGCCTACCTCGTGGGGGCCTCGTTGAGCAGCGCCTGCGGACTCGCCGGGGCGAGCCTCTGGCCGGTGTTGACGGTGCAACAGTGGGGCGTGGCGCACGCGGTGGTGGCGGCGCTCCTGGTCGCGCTGAACCGCTTCAGTGCGTTCCAACGGGTGATGAAGGGCCTGATCGCGGTGATGGCCATCTGCGTCGCGATCTGCGCCGTGCTGGCCGCGCCGTCATGGGGCGAGGTGGCGACTGGCCTGTTCGTGCCCCGGTTGACCGACGGCGGGGGCGCGGCGGTGCTGGCGCTCCTGGGCGGCATCGGCGGCAGTGTCACGGTCGTGTGCTACGGCTACTGGCTGAAAGCGGCGGGGTGGAGCGGGGCGGGCAAACTCCAGCCGGTGCGCGCCGACGTGCGCCTGGCCTACCTGTTCACCGGCCTCTTCGGCATCGCCCTTTGCGTGATCGCCTCGAGCGTGCATGCCGAATCCGCCTCCGGCACGCGCATCGCCTTGGAAATCGCGGCCCGGCTGGAAACGGTGGCGGGCCCGTTTGGCCGTTGGGTCTTTTTGCTCGGATTCTGGTGCACGGTGTTCACGGCGATGCTGGGCGTCTGGCAGGGCGTGCCGCACATTTTTGCCGAACTCGCCGAGGCCTGGGGCTTGGCAAAGCCGGGACCGGCCACCCGACGGGTCTACCTCGGGGCCCTTCTGTGGCTGGCCGGCCCCCCGCTGATCCTGCTGTGGTTTCGCCAGCCCGTGGCGGTGGTGGTCACCTTCTCGATCGTCGGCGCCTTCTTCATGCCCTTCCTAGCGGGCACGCTGCTCTACCTGAATAACCGGCGCGACTGGGTCGGCGCCCTCGCCAATGGGCGACTGGGCAACGGCGCCCTCCTCGTGTGCCTGGCGGCCTTCGGCATCGCCTGCCTGTACGAGATCGTGGGCGTGCTGAACCGGTGAGGAAAAGGTACCCTAAGAAAATCGCGGATCGTCCGTGGAAGGGGGGTGTCGAACCTCCCGTCCATGAAAACCCGTTTCCTCCTGCCGTCCCTCGGGGCGGCCCTGTCCTGTCTTTCCGTCGCCGTGGCCCAGCCGGCCCTGACGATTTACAACCAAAACTTCGCGGTCGTCCGCGAAACCGTACCGCTCGACCTCAAGGCGGGCGAGACCCCGGTTTCGTTTGCCGGCGTGACCACGGCCCTCGAGCCGGACTCCGTCGTGCTGCGCGACCCGTCGGGCCGCGTGGCCCTGAGCATCCTGGAGCAAAGCTACCGTGCCGACACCGTCTCCCAAGGGCTCATGCTCTCGCTCTTCGAGGGCAAGGAACTCGACTTCCTCGTGCGCGACCAGGATGCGAAGGAGTACACCGTCAAGGGCCGCGTCCTGCGCAGCGGCTATGTGCCCGGCGCGCTTAATCGCGGGATGCCGTCGGAGGCCCCGCTCATCGAGGTGGACGGCAAGCTGCGCTTCTCGCTGCCGGGCGAGCCCGTGTTTCCTGCGCTGGGCAATGACGCCATTCTCAAGCCGACCCTGAGCTGGACCCTCGGCTCGGCCGCCGCGGCCAAGCTCAATGCCGAGCTCAGCTATGTGACCGGCGGACTGCGGTGGTCGGCCTCCTACAACCTCGTGGCCCCGGAGAAGGGCGACACGCTCGACCTAATCGGCTGGGTCACGATCGACAACCAGAGCGGCAAGACCTTCGAGAACGCCGCGATCAAGCTGATGGCCGGCGACGTCAACAAGGTGCAGCCGGAGCGCGAGGTCCGCGAAATGATGATGATGCGCGCCGCGGCGATGGACATGGCCGCCCCGCAGGTCACGGAGAAGGCCTTCGACGAGTTCCACCTCTACTCCCTGCCGCGTGCGACCACGTTGCGCGACCGCGAGGTGAAGCAGGTCGAGTTCCTTCGCGCCACGGGGGTGAAGGCGAAGACCTTCTACGTCTACAACGGCGCAGAGCCCGGCCCGCAGTTCCGCGGCTGGAACCAGGAGATGATTCGCAACAACCCCGACTACGGCACGCAGTCCAATCCCAAGGTCTGGGTCATGCGCGAATTCGAGAACAGCGAGGCGAACCGCCTCGGCGTGCCCTTGCCCAAGGGTCGCACGCGGTTCTACCGCCGCGATGATGCCGACGGCCGGCTGGAGTTCACCGGCGAAAACACCCTCGAGCACACGGCCAAGAACGAGACCGTGCGGCTCTACACCGGCGACGCCTTCGACCTCGTGGGCGAGCGCCGGCGCACCGACTTCCAGATGAGCGGACGCAATGACTTCATGGAGGAGGCGTTCGAGATCAAGGTGCGCAACCGCAAGACCGAGCCGGTCGAGGTTCGCATCGCCGAGCGCCTCTATCGCGGGGCCAATTGGACGATCTCCAACCCGTCGCACGAGTTCGTGAAGACCGACGCGCAGAACGTCGAATTCCGCGTCACCGTCCCGGCCGATGGCGAGACGGTGGTCACTTACCGGGTGCGCTATACCTGGCGCTAGGAGTGCTTCAGAGACCAGGCGTCGTAACGTCGCACGCTTACGCCGGGCCACCAAGGTGGGCGGGCGCATCCCGCGCCCGCGGCGCGGACGGACCCACGCGTCTGCCTGAGATCGGAAGGTAGGGCGGTTTCTCTGAAACCGCCGGGTTGTCGGCGATCGAGGTGGGCGGGTGCGTCCCTGCACCCGCTGCGCCGACGAACGGCCCCGTGTCCGGCCTGTGGCTGTATTGGCCAAACCACGCGCGGAGGGACCCGCGCGTCCACCCAGGGGTTGCCGGTCCTCCCTTCAGGCGGCGTTGTTTTCCGGTGGACGGGGGCAGGGGCCGGAGACTTCCGCGACCCGGCAACGAAAAAGACTTGCGCGAGCCGGTCTGTATCGACTGTGTGGAGACACGGTCAGGTTCCCCCTCCCCTAATCTCCCGTTGTCCATGGCTTCCCCGTCTGCGTGCCGGCGTTTCCGGCCTGGTGTGTCGTTGTTTTCCCCGTGTCGGACGTCCTTCGGGGCGTTCCGCGTTCGATTCAAGTTCCCGCAGTCGGAACGTTGACCGGTCATGGATCGGCGTCGCGCCCACCCTTATCCGGGGGTGCTGGCGGCGCAGGGCGGTCCCGTCGCGGCGTTTGAACACGCCCGGCTGGAGGTGCTGCGCCGTCCGCTCCATCACGTCAACGTCCGCCTCGTCGACGGCCTCATCCCGCGTCCCTCGGATGCGCTCTTTGCCGACGCGGCGGGCTCGGGCACGCATGCGCAGCGCGTGACGGCCGAGGCCATCGCCGTTTCCGAGGCGATGGAGCGCTGGGCCTATCACGTCACGGCCCGCTCGGCCCGCGCCCGCGAGTACGCCTTCGACGTCGATCCGACGTCCAATGGTTTCGCGGCCTACCCCGGGGCGAATGCCGTGGCCGCGCGGTGTGCGGCGCTGCGCGAGGCAGTCGAGCGTTTTTCCCTGCTCGCCTGGTGGGAGGGCACGGCGGAGGCGCGGCCGGTGCACTCGGACTGGCCCGAACTCGAGGCGTTTGTGATCGAGGGGCCGATGGGCGGCGTCACCGTGCTCGCCGTCTCCGAGCGCGGTGCGGGCGGGCGCGCCTACGGCCATGCCGCGGCGCCGACGTTTGGCGAGGCCTTCGAGCGGGCGGCACGCGAGGTGGCGCGCAACCGGATCGCGCTCGCCGAATTTGCCCGCGTCGGACGCTTCGCCGGGGGCGCGCTCGGGCCGGTCGAGCGCCGGATGCTCTTTTTCGCCTCCGAGACCGGCTACGGCCTGGTGAAGGAGCGGGTGGCCGCGTCCGCTGGCCGGCGCATGGCCATGCCCGTGCTGGCCTGCGACAGCGAGCTCACCGGGCCCTGGTCGCGGTACGCGACCGTCTGGCGCACGGTGTTTCTGCCGCCGGGCAAGCGCTTCCTCGCGCCGGGTGACGACTACTTCTATTTCTGAAACGGCTCCGGTGCGGCGCCCTCGAGCACCGCCTCCTCGCGTTCCCGCTGGAACTGGCTGGTGTAGAGTTCGTAGTAGTGGCCGCGCCGCCGCACCAGCTCCTCGTGGGTGCCGCATTCCTCGATCCGGCCGCGCGTGATCACGAGGATCCGGTCCGCCCGGCGGATCGTGCTCAGGCGGTGTGCGATCACGAAGCTGATCCGGCCGGCAAACATCGTTTCCAACCCGCGCTGGATGAGCTGCTCCGTCTCGGTGTCGATCGAGGAGGTCGCCTCGTCCATCACGAAGATCTGCGGATCGGCGAGCAGGGCGCGGGCGAAGGACACGAGCTGACGCTGGCCGGAGGAGAGCCGGTTGCCGCCCTCGCCCACGGGTGTGTCGTATCCGTGTTCCAATTGCAGGATGAAGTCGTGGGCGTTGACGCGCCGGGCTGCCGCCTCCACCTCGGCGTCGGTGGCGTCGAGGCGCCCGTAGCGGATGTTCTCGCGGACCGTCCCCTTGAAGAGGTGGGGCGTCTGCAGCACGATGCCGAGCTGGGCCTGGAGCCAGGCAAGGGAACGCTCCCGGTAATCGATGCCGTTGAAGAGAATCTGCCCGGACACGGGCTCGTAGAACCGGCAGACGAGCGAGGCGATGGTGCTCTTGCCGCCGCCGGAAGGCCCCACGAGGGCGATGGTTTCGCCTGCCCGCACGGTCAGGTTGAAGTCCTCGAGCACGACCGGGCCGGTGGCGTAGCGGAACGTGACGTGGCGGAACTCGACCGTCGCGATGCGTGCCGGCAGCCCGTCCGGGGCCAGGCCGGCCGCGGGCGGATTCGCCGCCAGGGCGGCGAGGCGGGCGCGCACCGTCGCGTTGTCCCGGATCGCCGGCTCGGTGGAGAGCAGGCCCATCACGCGTTCGCCCGCCGCCTGCGCCCCTTGCATCTCGGTCAGCTTCTGGGCGAGCTGGTTGATGGGGAAGAAGAACTGGCCGGCGAAGTTCACGAACGCCACGAGCGTACCGACACTCATGGCCTCGTTGCCCACCAGCACGCCGCCGCGCCAGAGGGCGAGGCCGGCCGCGAGCGAACCGAGGGTTGTGACGATCGGGAAGTACACGGCGTTCTGGCGGGCGTTGAGCACCGCCGCGTCGAACATCCGGGTGCTCAGCCGCGAAAACTCCGCGAGGTTCTCCGCCTCGCGCACGAGCGTCTTGGTCGTCCGCACCCCCTGGATGGCCTCGTTGTACGCCGCGGTGATCTGGGAGTTGGTGCGCCGGATCTCGCGGGCGCTGAGCAGCATCTTCCGCTGGAAATACTTCGAGACGACGGCGAGCGGCGGCACGATCGCGATGACGATCAGGCCGAGCTTCCAGTTCATCACGAGCAGGCTGGCAGCAATCATGAGCAGGAAGCTCGTGCCCCAGACGAGATCGAGGAAGCCCCACGCCATGATCCGCGCGAGCCGGTCGCAGTCGCTCGTCAGGCGCGTGATCAGCCAGCCGACCGGCCGCGTGTCGTAGAACGCGAACTCGAGCTCCTGCAGCCGGTCGAAGCCGTCCCGCCGGATGTCGTGCGCCAGTCGGTTGGACAGGTTGCCCGCTTTCTCGATGAAGACCCACACGCCCACGCTGAGCACGGCGGTGAGTCCGAGGTAGGCGGCGAGGTGGAGGCCAAGCGGCGCATCCGCCCCGTCCCGCACCACGGCGTCGATCACCCAGCGGGTGACGTGAGCGTAGCCGGCCTCGCAGGCGGCGATGACCACGGCGGCGACGCACAGCGGCACGAGGTGGCGCTTCATGCGCAAGGCGCGCTGGAACAGCTTCCACCAGAGTCCGGCGTCGAGCCGGGCTTTGAAGTCGTCTTCGGGTTGGGTGAGGGCGGACATGGGCGGGCGGAGTTATCGGCCGGACAGGGCGTCCTCGCGGAACGCGGTCTCGACGCTGCTCTGGATCTGCCAGAGTCGGCGGTAGAGCCCGTCCTCGGCGGCCAGGGTGGCATGGGTGCCGGACTGGATGAGACGCCCGCGATCGAGCACGAGCACGCGGTCGGCGTGGGCAAGGGTGGAGAGGCGGTGCGCGATGACGAGGGTGGTGGCATGACCGCGGCGCTCGCGCAGCGCACGCAGGATGAGGGCCTCGGTCTCCCCGTCGACCGCGCTCAGCGCATCGTCGAGGATGAGCAGCGGCGGCCGCTTCAGGATCGCGCGCGCCAGTGCGACGCGCTGGCGTTGTCCGCCCGAAAGGGTGATGCCGCGTTCGCCGATCATGGTCTCATACCCGTCGGCGAAGCCCTGGATCGTGTCGTGGATGCAGGCGGCGCGGGCGGCGTCCTCCACCTCGTGCTGCGGTGCGTCGCCGCGGCCGAGGCGCAGGTTGTCCCGCAGGGTCTTGGAAAAGAGAAACGGCTCCTGCATCACGACGCCGATCTGGCTGCGCACCCATTTGCGCGGCAGCGAGGAGAGTTCCCGGCCGTCGAACTGGATCGAGCCTTCGGTGTAGTCGTAGAGCCGGAGCAGCAGGTGCATCAGCACGCTCTTGCCCGCGCCGGACGGGCCGAGCAGGGCGACCGTTTCGCCCGGAGCCACATCGAAGGAGAGTCCGTCGAGCACGGGCCGCTGTCCGTCGTGGGAGAACCGCAAGTGGCGCACCGCGATGCGCCCGGTGAAGGACGGTGGTGGCGGCGGGCTGTCCGGGGCGTCGGCTTCGCGCGCGACCGCGAGGATCTCGTGGATGCGATGGAGCGCGACGGTTGTCTTACCGAGCTCGGTGAGCATGCGTCCGAGCTGGCGCACAGGCCAGAGCATCAGCCCGAGGCAGGAGAGAAAGGCGAACAGCAGTCCGACGGTGAGCGTGCCGCTGGCGATCCAGTGGGCGCCGACGAGCAGCGTGAGCCCGATCTGGGAAAGCGCCACGAAATCGCTGATCGACCAGTACCACGACATGAGCCGGAGCATGCGCAGGCTGCGGTCGCGGTAACGGGCGTTGGGCCCGGCGAACTTGGCCCGCTCGAATGCCTGGCGGGCGAACGCCCGCACGACGCGGATGCCGGTCAGGTTCTCCTGGATCACACCCGTGAGCTCGCCCTCGGCCTCGTCGACCTCCCTGAAGACGTGCCGGACCTTCCGGAAATAGAGGTAGCCGTAGAGCACGATCGGACCGATCAGGGCGAACGACACGAGCGTCATGGGCACGCTGAGCGACAGGAGCAGTGGCAGCGCCACGGCGGTGAGAAGCAGGGCGTGCCCGATCTCCATCACCTGCGCGGCGAGAAACTGCCGGGTCGTCTCCACGTCGCTGGTGCAGCGTTGCACGAGGTCGCCCGTGTCGTTCCGGTCGTGGTGGCGCGACGGCAGGTGATTGAGGTGGTCGTAGAGGCGCTCCTTGAGCGCGCGCGCGATCCCGTCGCTGGCGACGGAGGCCTGCCAGCCTTTCAGGTAGCTGAACACGCCGGCCACGAGGCTGAGCACGACCATGGCGAGCGGGGCAAGCCACAGGTGATCGCGCAGGGTCTCGGGCCCACCCAGGGCGCGCAGCAGCAGCGCGAGCAGCGCGGGGGTGTCGCTCTCAACCGGACGATCGCCGAGGGCGTGGTCGATCGTGACACTGCCGATCAGGGGCACGCCGTAGGCGACGAGCGTAGCAACGGCGAGGCTGCCCAAGGCGAGGCCGTAGCGCAGGCGATGGCCGCGCATGAGCTGCCAGATGATGCGAAGAGGCGAAACCATGGAAAGGAGACCGGGACGGAGACGGAGGGAGGCGAACGAAAACGAAAAAGCCCGCTCGGGCGGAGCGGGCTTCGGGAAACAGGGAGTGTTCGCGGGCCCGCGGGTGAGGCGGGCCAAGTCCGGTTAGGTGAGTCCCTCCGGGGCGCCCGCGCACATGGCGACGATCGACAGATTGTGACGGGTGCGGCGGATCATGAGACTCCTAGGTTGAGGACGTCCCATCCAAGCCGCGGCCTTTTCGCGAGGCAAGTGAATTTCCGAACCCATGCGCCCGGGAGGGGTACCTTACAGCAGGGTCTGGAGGGTCTTCCACACCACCTCCGCCACCTTCCGGTGGCCTTCGGCGTTGGGGTGGATGCCGTCCGGCAGGTTGAGCGTGGGCACGCCACCGACGCCATCGAGCAGGAAGGGGATGAGGGTGGCGTTCATGCTGTCGGCGATCTCCGGATAAATCGCGGCGAAGGCCTTGGTGTAGTCGGGACCGAGGCTGGGGGGCATCTGCATGCCCGAGAGCACGATTTTCGCCTGGGGGTTGCGCGCCCGCACCTTCTCGATGATGCCGCGCAGGTTGGCCTTGGAGGCCGTCACGGGCACGCCGCGCAGGCCGTCGTTGCCACCGAGGCCGAGCACGAAGATGTCGACCGGCTGGCGCAGGATCCAGTCCACCCGCCGCAGCCCCCCGGCGGTGGTCTCGCCGCTCAGACCGGCGTTGACCACCCGGTACGGCAGGCCGGCCTCCTTGAGCCGCGCCTCGATCAGACCCGGAAAGGCCTCCGTTGCCGGGTCGTCGAGCCCGTAGCCCGCCGTCAGGCTGTCGCCAAAGAAGAGAATGGTTTTCGGCTCGGCGGCGCTGGCGAGGACGCTGGCGAGTATGAAAAGAAACCAAAAGCGAAGTCGCTTCGTCATTTGCGCTGAAAGGTCAGGCCGGATTCATTCCCGGCTCCACGCATGAGTGTTCAATCCATGTTGAAAGTCGAGCGGCTCACCAAGTTCTACCCGACGGCCACCGGTCCGTTGACGGTGCTGAAGGAGGTGAGCTTCGACCTCGCCCCCGGGGCCAGCCTCGCGATCGTCGGCCCCTCGGGCAGCGGCAAGACCACCCTGCTCGGTCTGTGCGCCGGCCTGGACCGGCCCTCGGGTGGCAGCGTCGTGCTCGCGGGCGAGTCGATCGGGGAGATGAACGAGGATGCGCGGGCGCGGGTGCGCAACGCCCATGTCGGCTTCGTCTTCCAGAATTTCCAACTCATCCCGACACTCACCGCGCTCGAGAACGTGCTCGTGCCCATCGAGCTGCGCGGCGAGGGCGGTCCCGAGGCGGAGGCCGAGGCGCACGCGCTCCTGCAACGCGTCGGCCTCGGTGCGCGCACCGATCACTATCCGGTCCAGCTTTCCGGCGGTGAACAGCAGCGCGTGGCCCTCGCGCGCGCCTTCATCAACCGGCCCAAGATCCTCTTCTGCGACGAGCCGACCGGCAACCTCGACACCGACACGGCGCACGCGATGGTCGACCGGATCTTCGGCCTGAACCGCGAGAAGGGCACGACGCTCGTGCTCGTCACCCATGACCTGGAGCTCGCCAAGCTGTGCCGCCGGCGGCTGCGCCTGCGCGGCGGTGCGGTGGTGGAGGACGTGACCACGCCATGAACTTTGTTCTCAAGATGGCCTGGCGCGATTCGCGCGCCTCCCGCCGGCGTCTGCTGCTGTTTTCGCTGTCGATCGTCCTGGGTATCGCGGCGCTTGTCGCCGTCGGATCGCTGATGGACAACCTGCAGCGGGCGATCGATGAGCAGGCCAAGGGCCTGCTCGGGGCCGATCTCGCGGTCCAGTCCCGCTCCGCGCTCACGCCCGAAGCCGAACAGTTCCTCAACGAACTGGGCGGCGAGCAGGCACGGGAGGTGATGTTCGCCTCCATGATCGTGTTTCCCACGTCGAACGACCAGACGCGGCTCGTGTCCCTGCGCGCGCTCGATGGCGCGTATCCGTTCTATGGCGACTTCCTGACCGACCCCGCCGATGCGCCCGCGCGCCTGGCTGCCGGGGGACGCGTGGCCGTGCTCGAGGCCACGCTGATGGCGCAGTTCGGACTTAAGCCGGGCGATCCGGTCCGCATTGGCGAAACCACCTTCACCGTGGCCGGCTCCCTGCTGTCGATCCCGGGAGAATCTGCGGCCATCGCCCAGCTCTCGCCGCGCGTGTATTTCCCGCTCTCCGAGCTGCCGGCCACTGGCCTGATTGGCCCCGGCAGCCTCGTGCGCTACAAATCGTACTTCAAGTTTGCCCCGGAGATCGACGTCGAGGCGCTCGTGCGTGACCTGCGCGGCCGTTTCCGGGAACTGCGCCTGGGCTTCGACACCGTGGAGGAGCGCAAGCGCGACCTCGGTCGCGCGCTGGAGAACGTGTACGCCTTCATGAGCCTCGTGGGCTTCATCTCGCTTTTCCTCGGCGCGATCGGCGTCGCCAGCGCGATTCACGTCCATGTGCGGCAGAAGATCCCGACGGTGGCGGTCCTGCGCTGCCTCGGCTGCAGCGCGCGCCAGGCTTTCGCCGTGTACCTGGTGCAAGGGCTCGGCATCGGCATCTGCGGCGCCATCCTGGGCGCCGCGGTGGGGCTGGGGGTGCAGCTGATCCTGCCGTCCTTCCTCGAGGGACTGCTCCCGTTTGCGGTCGAGTTCGCCGTCTCCTGGGCCGCCGTGGGCCAGGGCATGGTGGCGGGCCTCATCATCTGCCTGCTGTTCACCCTGCTGCCGCTGCTGCCCGTGCGCCGGGTGTCACCTCTGGTGGCGATCCGCTCGTCGTTCGCGGAGAACACGAGCGGACCCGATCCCGCGCGCTGGACGGTGTACGCGCTGATCGTCGGCGCGGTCACGGTCTTCGCCCTGGCGCAGACCCGCCGCTGGGAACACGGGGTTGGTTTCGTGGTGATGCTGGCGGTGAGTTTCGGTGTGCTGGCCGGACTGGCCAAGGTCGTCGCGTGGACCGCCCGCCGCTATTTCCCGAAGCGCGCGCCCTACGTGTGGCGCCAAGGCGTGGCCAACCTGCACCGGCCGAACAACCGCACCGTCCTGCTGCTCCTTGCTCTCGGCCTCGGCACCTTCCTGATTGTCACGCTTGCACTCACCCGCGCCACCCTCGTGGCGCAGATCGAGAACACCGGCGGGGGCGACCGGCCCAACCTGCTGTTCTTCGACATCCAGGACGACCAGATCGAACCCTTGACCGCCATCCTGGCGGCGGAGGGCGCGCCCGTGAAGGCCAGCGCGCCGATCGTCACCATGCGCGTGCGCTCGCTCAAGGGCCGCCCGGTCGAGGAGGTGTTGCGCGACAACGTGAACCGTATTCCGCAATGGACGCTCCGACGCGAGTACCGCTCCACCTACCGGAGCGAGCTCGGCGCATCCGAGACACTCGTGGCGGGCGAGTTCATCGGCACGATGCCGGCCGGCACGGAAGTCGTCCCGGTCTCCATGGAGAAGGGGCTCGCCGACGACATGCAGCTCGCGCTGGGCGACGAACTTGAGTTCGACGTGCAGGGCGTGCCGGTGAAGGCGCGTCTGACCAGCGTGCGCGAGGTCGAATGGCGCCGGATGGAGCCGAACTTCTTCGTCGTCTTCCCTGCCGGCGTGCTCGAAGGGGCGCCAAAGTTCTTTGTCGCGGCCACGCGGGTGGACGACGCCGGCCACTCCGCGCGCATCCAGCGCGCGGTGGTGCGCGAGCTCCCGAGCGTGTCGGCCATCGACCTCACGCTGATCCTGCAGACGCTCGACGGCGTGTTCGCGAAGGTGCAGCTCGTGGTGCAGATCATGGCCTTCTTCACCGTGCTCACCGGCGTGATCGTGCTCGCCGGCGCCGTGCTGTCGGGCCGCTTCCAGCGCCTGCGCGAAACCGTGCTGCTGCGCACCCTGGGGGCGAACCGCCGGCAGCTCGTGCGCATTCAGCTGGTTGAATACGCGATCCTCGGCCTGCTCGCCGCGGTCGTGGGCTGCGGGCTGGCGCTGGTCGCCAACTGGCTGCTCTCGGCGTTTGTCTTCGAGACCGCCGGTGTCTTTGCCCCGGCGACCCTCGCCTTCGCCGTCGCTGCAGTGATGACGATCACCCTGCTTACCGGCCTGCTCGCCAACCGCGGGGTGGCTGATCACCCCCCGCTCGAGATCCTGCGGCAGGAGTCCTGAGTGGCGGCGGGGCCGCCGGCGGTGTCACAGCTCCGCCAGCACGCCCCGCAGCACCTTCACCGCGATCATCGAGACGGCGTCCTCGTTCTCGTCGATCGGGTTCTTGCCGGCCTGGCCGCCGGCGAGGTCGCTCAGGCCGCGGATGATCAGGATGGGCGTACGGTTGACGTAGGCGACATGGGCGAGGGCGGTCGACTCCATGTCGACGCAGCGCGCCTGCCAGACCCGGAAGACCCACTCGCGGTAGCGCGCGTTGTCGAGGAACACCTGGCCGGCGACGCCCGTGCCGCCCACCTGCACGGCGACGGTGCGACCGCGTTTCACCATGGGCGGTAGCTTGGGCAGGGCGCGCTCCGCCGCAGCCAGCAGCGCCGGATCGGCCGGGAACGCCGCCATGTCCTCAAAGGCGGCCTGGCCTTCGCGGATCACGGCAGTGTCGTCGGGAAAGATCATGCCGAAGTTCTCGTAGCGCGGCTTGAGGTAGTCGGGGATCAGATACTTGCCCGGATTCGCCGGGTCCTCGTTCAGGTAGGCCGCCTCGCCGTGGTAGGCCCAGCGGCTGGGGACGACGACGTCGCCGACCTGCAGGGCAGGATCCGTCCCGCCAGCCACGCCGGCGAAGAGGATGTGCGTGATGGGAAAATGATCGAGGGCGAGCTGCAGCTGGTAGGCGGCGTTGACCAGGCTGATTCCGGTGCGAAACAGCACCAGTTCCTTGCCACCAGATGACCCGCGCCAGAACTCGACGCCCTTGATCACGCGGCGCTCCCAGCCCTGGGCCGGATCGACGCCGAAGCCCTCCTTCAGCGCCGTCATCTCCGGCGCGTACGCGCCGCAGATTGCGTACAGCCGGGTTTCGGCCGCGCGGGCCAGACCGCCGCAGACGGCAACGCAAAGGACAACGACCAACAGGATCGGACGCGGGTACATGATCAGAACAGTGGAGCAGGGCGGGTGCCAGTGGACGCGCGAATGTGACCTATCGACCATCAGCCCGTCGATCCGGTTGCGCGAGACAATGCACGTTCAGACGTGGGGCCATTGAACGGGATGAATGAGGCCCGGCTTGCGGCTGGCAAGGGCGCCGCCGCCTGATCGGGCGGCATGAGGCCCACCCTGCGCGTCGTCACCGTCCTTGGTTTGCTCGCCGGCGTCTGGTGGGGGCGGGCCGAGGCGGCACCGGCGATCAATCCCGAATTGCTGCGGCAGATGTGGACCGCGTCCTGGATCGTCGCCCCGGGCATGCCGGCGTTTGACTACGGGGTCATGCACCTGCGGCGCACGTTCTCCCTCGTCGATGTGCCGCGACGGTTCGTCGTCCATGTCAGTGGGGACAACCGGTATCAGCTCTTCGTCAATGGCCGCCGCGTGGCCAAGGGGCCGGCCCGCGGCAGCCTGAACCACTGGCGCTTCGAGTCGGTCGACCTCGCCCCCTGGTTGCAGGCCGGACCCAACGTGGTCGCCGCCGTGGTCTGGAATCACGGCGAGCACGCGGCGGAGAGCCAGGTGACGTGGCGCACGGGCTTCATCCTGCAGGGCGACACCGACGCCGAGTCCGTCCTCAACACCGGTCCGGCCTGGCGTGCGTATCGCAATCCCGCCTACACGCCGCGGCCTTTCACCCACGGCGAGATGCGGGGGTATTTTGTGGTCGGCCCCGGCGACGTGGTCGACGGCTCGCGTTATCCGTGGGGCTGGGAGCAGCCCGGATTTGACGATTCATCCTGGACGCCGGCCACGCCGGTGACCGGTGACGGGCGTTCGCGCGGCGCGCCTCGCTTGGTGCGCGATGCGCCCAATCGCTGGTACCTGGTCCCGCGCGAACTGCCTCCGATGGAGGAGCGTCCGTTGCGGCTGGCCACGCTGCGTCTAGCCGAAGGAGTCACGCCACCGACGGAGTTCCCTGCGCAGCGCGCGTCCTTCGTGATCCCGGCGCGGACGACGGCGCGCCTCCTGCTCGACCAGGCCGAGCTGACCACCGGTTACCCGGAGCTCGAGGTCTCCGGCGGTGCGGGCGCCCGCGTGCGGCTGGCGTATGCCGAGTCGCTCTACAACCGCGGCGGCCGACGGGGCGACAAGGGCGACCGCAACGCCGTCGAGGGCAAGGAATTCATCGGCAACCACGACGAGTTCATCGCCGACGGCGGGGCGAACCGGGTCTTTCGTCCCCTCTGGTGGCGCACCTGGCGCTACCTTGAGCTTACGATCCAGACGGCGGACGAACCTCTGACGCTCGGGGATGTCCGGGCGGAGTTCACCGCGTATCCATTCACTCACCACGCCCGCTTCGACGCCGGCGATCGCTTCTTCGACGATCTCCTGGCGATTGGCTGGCGCACCGCCCGCCTGTGCGCGCACGAGAGCTATGTGGATTGCCCGTACTACGAGCAGCTGCAGTACGCCGGCGACACCCGCGTGCAGGCCCTGATCAGCTACCTCAATTCCGGCGATGGCCGGCTGGCCCGGGTCGCCATTTCCCACCTCAACGAGTCGCGGACGGCCGAAGGCGCCACCATGAGCCGCGCTCCGACCCGCCAGCAGCAGTACATCCCCGGCTTCTCGCTCTGGTGGATCGGCATGGTGCACGACTACTGGCGGTATCAGGACGATCCGGTGTTTGTCCGCTCAATGCTGCCCGGCGTGCGCGCGGTGCTGCAGTTCTTCGGTGGTTATCAGAGGGAAGACGGCACCCTTGGGCCGCTGCCGTGGTGGGACTATGTCGACTGGGCCAACGAATGGCCGCACGGGCGTCCGCCGCGCGATGCTGGGGGGCGCTCGGCCCCGCACGACCTGCAGCTCGTGCTCGCGTTCGACTGGGCGGCCGAGCTCGAGGAGGCCTTGGGATCGCCGGCGCGGGCGTCCGAGCACCGGGCTGCCGCGGCGCGGGTGCGCGCCACCGCCCGCACCCGCTACTGGGTGCCGTCGCGCGGTCTCTTCTCCGACAACGGCGACCACCAGGTGTTTTCGCAGCAGACCAACGCACTCGCCGTCCTAGCCGGCCTCACCGGGGGCGACGAGGCTCGTGCCGTGCTGGGCAAGACCCTCGCCGAGCCCGGCCTGACGAAGGCGTCGTTCTATTTTCACCACTATCTCAACGAGGCGCTGCTCCGGGCAGGGATGGGTGACCGTTACCTCGGACTGCTCGATCCGTGGCGGCGGATGATGGCGGCCGGTCTTACGACGTGGGCGGAGCGGCCCGAAGACTCCACCAACGCCTCGCGGTCCGATTGCCATGCGTGGAGTGCCAGCCCGAACGTCGAACTCTTCCGCACCGTGGCCGGTGTGGAGCCGGCCGCGCCCGGCTTTCGCGCGGTCCGGATCGAGCCGCATCTCGGTACCCTGCCACGACTCGTGGCCGCGGTTCCCCATCCCGCCGGCGGCGAAGTGGCGGTGGAACTCGACCGCACCGCCGGTCCGTTGCGGGCCGTCCTCACCCTGCCTCGCGGCGTCTCCGGCACCTTCCACTGGAAAGGCGCCGAGCACCCCCTCCTGCCGGGAAGGCAGGAGTTGAACCTGCCCTGAGGCCGGGCCGGAGGGGCTCCGGCGCGGGCCGTACCTTTTTTCGATGGCGAAACGACGGCAGCGGGGGCAGATTCTGGCCTCATGCCCAGCCTGGCCCCCGCGGCGTTTCGCCGTCTTTTTGATGAAATCGGTCCGGTCGACGCCGTCGGCGTCGAGGAACGCGTGGCGAAGTACGGCACGCGTTCGATCAAGAAGGCCGCCAAGGTCTGGGGCCTGCGCACCGCCGTCTCGATGGTCGACCTCACGACCCTCGAGGGCAAAGACACGCCGGGCAAGGTCGCGGCGCTGTGCGTCAAGGCCGTGCGGCCCCACGACGACCCGTCGCTGCCGCCGGTGGCCGCGGTGTGCGTTTACCCGTCAATGGTCCGCCATGCCCGCCGGGCCCTGGGCGCCCAGTCGCCGGTCAAGATTGCCTCGGTGGCGACTGCGTTTCCCTCCGGCCAGACCCCGCTGCGCACCCGCCTCGCGGAGGTGAAGGCGGCCGTGGCGGATGGCGCCGACGAGATCGACATGGTGATCAACCGCGGTGCCTTCCTCGCCGGGGAGTTCGCCCGGGTGCAGGACGAGATCGCCGCCGTGGTCGAGGCGTGCGGCGCCGCCGCGCTGAAGGTCATCTTCGAGACGAGCGAGCTCGAAACCTACGACAACATCCGGGCCGCGTCCTTCCTCGCCATGCGTGTGATCCGCGCCGGCGACTTCATCAAGACCAGCACGGGCAAGACCGGGGCCAACGCCACCCTCGGCAACAACCAGGTGATGATCGAGGCCATCCGTGATCATTATCTGGATACCGGCGTGGCCATCGGCATGAAGCCCGCGGGCGGCATCCGCACCGCCAAGCAGGCCCTGACCTTTCTCATCGCGGTCAAGGAAACCCTCGGGGACGCCTGGCTGACGAATACACGCTACCGCTTCGGCGCCTCCTCCCTGCTCAACGACCTGCTCCGCCAGCTGGAGAAGGAGCGCACCGGCGCCTACCAAGCCCCGTACTATTTCAGTGAAGCCGCCGAGAGCTATTGAACGCCTTTCCATGTCCGCCCTGAAAACCCAGAAACGCACCGGCCGTCCCGCGCCTGAACTGATCTTCGGCGACCTGTGGGAGTTCGATCCCGCGCCCGAGACCGCCGATCCCAAGCTCAAGCCGCGCTACGACCTCTTCATTGACGGTCGTTTCGTGGCGCCGCGGGGCGGCGAGATGTTCGACTCCATCAACCCGGCCAACGAGAAGAAGCTGGCCGAGATCGGCCTCGCTTCGGTGGCCGACGTCGATGCCGCCTGCCAGGCCGCCGCCCGGGCGTTCCCGGCCTGGTCGAAGCTGCCGGGAGCCGAGCGCGGCAAGTACCTCTACCGCCTCGCCCGCCTGCTGCAGGACCGCGCGCGCGAGTTTGCCGTCGCCGAGACGCTCGATGGCGGCAAACCGATCAAGGAGTCGCGCGACTTCGACGTGCCGATGGCCGCGGCGCACTTCTTCTACCACGCGGGCTGGGCCGACAAGCTGGCCTACGCCTTCCCGGGTGCGACGGTCGCGCCCCACGGCGTGGTGGCGCAGGTGATTCCCTGGAATTTCCCCCTGCTCATGCTCGCGTGGAAACTCGCGCCGGCGCTGGCCACCGGCAACACGGTCGTGCTCAAGCCGGCGGAAACGACGTCCATCACGGCGCTCAAGTTCGCCGAGATCGTCCAGGAAGCGGGACTGCCCCCGGGCGTGGTCAACATCGTCGCTGGCGCGGGCGAGACCGGCGCCGCCCTGCTGGCCCATCCGCTGGCGGCGAAGATTGCGTTCACCGGCTCGACCGAGGTCGGCAAGCTCATCCTGCGCTCGCTCGCGGGCAGCGGGAAGAAGATGACCCTCGAGCTCGGCGGCAAGGCGGCCAACATCGTCTTCGATGACGCGCCGCTCGACCAAGCGGTTGAGGGCATCGTCAACGGCATCTTCTTCAACCAGGGCCACGTGTGCTGCGCCGGTTCGCGCCTGCTCGTGCAGGAGGGCGTGGCCGGCACCGTGTTGGCCAAGCTGAAGCGCCGCATCCAGGTGCTCCGGGTGGGCGATCCGATGGACAAGAACACCGACATCGGCGCGATCAACTCCAAGGCCCAGCTCGACAAGATCCGCGACCTCGTGGACAGCGGCGTGAAGGAAGGCGCCGAACTCTACCAGCCCGCCTGCAAGCTGCCGGCCAAGGGCTGGTACTTCCGGCCGACCCTCTTCAGCGGGGTGCAGCAAAGCCACCGCATCGCCCGCGAGGAGATCTTCGGCCCCGTTCTGTCGATCATGACCTTCCGCACCGTCGACGAGGCGGTGGAGAAGGCCAACAACACTGCCTACGGGCTCAGCGCCGGCGTCTGGACCGACAAGGGCTCGCGTATCCTGAAAATGAGTACGGAGCTCAAGGCCGGCGTTGTCTGGGCCAACACCTACAACAAGTTCGATCCCACCTCGCCCTTCGGTGGTTACAAGGAGAGCGGCTTCGGCCGCGAAGGCGGCCGGCAGGGCCTGGCGGACTATGTGCGTTTGGGATGAGAGCGCCGTCCTCGTCGGCTCTGCCAGACGGGGAGAGAACGATTAGAAGAACCATTACGATTTTTCCATGACCCGACTACCCATCACGAAAACGCCCAAGGTGTACGTGGGCGGCGCCTTCATCCGCTCGGAGAGTGGGCGCACGTTTCCGCTCGTGGACGCGGCCGGCACCTTCGTCGGGCATGTGCCGCAATGCACGCGCAAGGACCTGCGCAACGCCGTGGAGGCTGCCGCCAAGGCCGGGCCGAGCTGGGCGCGCCGCACCGCGTACAACCGGGGTCAGATCCTCTACCGCCTGGCGGAGATGATCGAGGCGCGTTCGGCCGAGATGGTCGCCGCCATCGCCCTCGGGGGCGCGACGAAGACAGCGGAACGCGAGGTCGCTGCGACGGTGGATCGTCTCGTCTACTACGCGGGCTGGACCGACAAGTACGAGCAGGTGCTGGGCGGCGTGAATCCCGTGGCTGCGCCTTATTTCAATTTCACCGTGACCGAGCCCATGGGCGTCGTCGGGGTCCTCGCGCCCGACGAGGCGCCGTTGCTCGCGCTGGTGTCGTTGTTCGCTCCGGCCATCGCCTGTGGCAACACGGTGGTTGCCCTCGCGTCGGAGCGATCGCCGTATCCGGCGATCGTGCTCGGCGAGATGCTGGCGACGAGCGACTTGCCCGGCGGAGTGGTGAACCTGCTCACCGGTTTCCGCAAGGAGATCGTGCCCACGCTCGCGACCCACGCCCACCTGCGCGCGGTGACCGGCGTGGCGTCGGCCGAGGAGCGGAAACTCATCGAGACCGGGGCGGCCGAGAGCGTGAAGCGGGTGAAGCTTACCGCGGCCGAAAAACCGTCCGACTGGCAGGCGGACTCCGCGCAGAGCCTCTACGCGATCCGCGATCTGGTGGAGTTCAAGACCACCTGGCACCCGGTGGGCGCCTGAGGTACGGCGAGCGCAGAGACAAAAAAAAGCCCGCCGAGGCGGGCCTTGGATTGGCTCGTTCGGGACGAACGTCGGCTGGAAGCGATGGACGGATCAATCGGCTTTGGCCTCGTGATAGGCGGCCTGGAGGCGGTCCCAGGCGGCAATGGCCTCGCGCTTCGCCTGTTCCCACGTGTCGGCGGTGGCCTGGCCGAGGGCGGACATCTTGGTGTCGAAGTCGGCCCGGGCGTTCGTGAGTTTCTCCATCGCGGCGCTGCGGCTCGCGTCCGCCTTGGCGTCGGCGTACTTGGCGCGCAGTTCGCTGATCTCGGCGTCGAGCTTGGCGCTCAGGGCCTTGGAGTTGGCGACGAAGTCCTGTTTCTTCTCGAAGGAGTAATCCTTCACGTTGGCCCAGGCATCGGTGACGGCGGTCTTGGCGGTGTCGAGCGCCTGGGCAGCGTCGGAGCGCAGCTCGGAACGGTCTTCCTTGGAGCAGGCCGCCGTACCGGCGACGATCGCAGCGAGCAGACCGGAGGTGAGGACGAGGCGGAGGGAGGTGTGGTGGGTTTTCATGTTTAGGAAGGATGTGGTGAAGGAAGCGCAGGGAGGTTCGTCAGACCGGCGGTTTGCCGCGCAGCGCACTCGCGAGGGCCGAGATGATGAGCAGAATCAGGAAAACGAAGAACAGAAGCTTCGCGATCTCGGTGGCGGCGCCGGCAATGCCGGTGAAGCCGAGTACGCCGGCGATCAAGGCGACGATGAGGAAGAGAAAGGACCAACTCAGCATAATGATTCCTGGGTTGAACGTGGGACGATCGCTGCCGGAGGCAGTCGAAGGGAAACGTCACTGCGACCTGCCCTCGGGACAATCTACCCGAAGTGAGACCTGCGGTGAGCAGGCCGGTGCAGCACGTGGGAACGTTGACTTGGGTCTGACCGGTAGACCTGCAGTTGAGCGGCAGGTTCCCAAGTGAGCGCCAGGGCTCAGCTTGCGCGGACTCAGGCCACGGCTTCGCGCGGGGCGGGCGTGAACAGCCCAGCCACAATCTGACGCAGCGTCGACGGCAGGATCGGCTTGTAGACGAGGCGGTCGACCTTGAGATCCTGATACGCCTTTTCGGCGGCGGCATTCAGCTCGGAACACAAGACGATGATCCGCCCTTCATACTTCCGGCCGCGCAAGGCCCGCACCAACTCGAGTCCGGTCATGACCGGCATCTGATGATCGGTGATGACCAAGTCGAAGGCGTCTGGCGCAGACTCGAAGAGCGAGAGCGCCTTCTGGCCGTCTTCGGCACACGACACCGTATGCCCGATCCGGGTGAGGGACAACCGTACGACCTCGCGCAGCTCCCGCACGTCGTCCGCGAAGAGAATGCGGACGGGCACCGCCGCGAAAGGCGTGGCCGTGAGATTGGGTGTGGGCATGGCGAAGAGGTGGATGCCCCCGTTGACTGCCGATGCCTAAAAAAGTTCTGCAAAAAATCTGTGAAGGCAGACGATTGGCATCGTCGCATTCGATGGTTCTGCGCAACGACCGGAATCAGCGCGCGTTGCGCCAGTTCCCGCCCGGATGGCGCGAACTCATGGGTCCACAAACACCGGCAGCCCCACCCAGGCGAGGTCCAGCAGCGTGCGCGCGTCCCAGTTGGCGAGGCGAAAGCAGCCGTGCGACTCCGTCCGGCCCACCTGTTCCGGCACCGGTGTGCCATGGATCCCGTAACCGGGCAGGTTCAGGCCGATCCACGCCACGCCGACCGGGTTGTTCGGTCCCGGCGGCAGGATGAGTTTTCGTCCCAGCTCGCGACCTTCGGCCGACTCGGGAAACACCTCGGGATTGAAGGTGTAGTTGGGGTCCGGCACGACGACCGTGACGCGCAGCTCACCGACGGGCCGCTTGTCGACGTTGCGGGCAATGCTCACGGGAAAATGCGCGATGATGCGGCTCTGCGGATCGCGTATCTGTAGGATGCGCTCCGCCAGCCGGATGTGCACGTTGGCCGCCGCGAGGCGCGCTCGCGGTCGCTCCACGGCGGTGACGAGCACGGTGGCACCGGCGGCCAGCGTGGCCCAGTCCGTCCCGGGGTTGAGGGCGCGCAAGTGATTGGGGTGGGCGTGGAACCGCTCGGCGAGTCGCTCCAGCACCGTCTCGTGGGCCAGGCTCGCCTGTTGGGACTTCCCCAACCACGTGGGGCTGACCGGTTCGAGTCCGGCAAGGTCGTCCGCGGTCACGGTGTAGGGCCGGTGGGTCGGTGCGGTGAGCAACAACGTGGTCCGCGTCGCGGTGTCGAGCTGACCGGTGACGGGCAGGCCTTCGTTCTCCTGGAAAGCGCGCAACGCCGCACCGGTCTGCGCTCCGCCCACCCCGTCGATCGGGCCGCAGGAGAACAGGCGCCGGGCGAGCTCGACCTGGACCTCGAGCCACGTGTTCACCGGCCGGGGAAACGCCGAGGCGGGTTCCGGCGCCGGTGGCGGGGTGAAGGTGACCCGCGGGGCCGCGGCCGGGGGAGAGGCCTTGGTGATTGGGGCGGCCGCGGTCGGCGCCGGAGTGACCGGCAAAACCGTTGCGCGGGTCGCCGGGCTTTGCGTCTCGCGCGGGAGCAGGCGTGTCCCGATGAAACCCACCGAAAACACGATCAGTCCCGCCAGCAGCCACCCGGCGCTCCGCCCGCCCTGGCGGCGGGAGCGGCGCGAAACACGGGGACGGCGGAGCGGCATGCCCGTGGGTTATGAGGCCCGACGAGTCCGCACGCAATGCGCCGCGAAGGGGCGCTTAGGCGGGCGTGTAGTCGAGGTAGGGGCCGAGCCAGCGTTCGCACTCGGCCACGCTGATGCCCTTGCGGGCGGCGTAGTCGGTCACCTGGTCGAGGCCGACCTTGCCCACGCCGAAGTACTTCGACTCGGGATGATTGAAGTACCAGCCGCTGACCGAGCTCGCCGGGTGCATGGCGCAGCTCTCGGTCAACGTGATGCCGGTGGCGGCGGTGACGCTGAGCAGGTCGAAGAGGATCGGCTTCTCGGTGTGGTCCGGGCAGGCCGGATAACCCGGCGCGGGGCGGATGCCGCGGTACTTTTCTCGGATGAGCTCCTCATGTGTGAGATTCTCGGTCCGGCCGAACCCGCAGGCCTCGCGGGCGCGCTTGTGGAAGAGTTCGGCCATGGCCTCGGCAAGGCGGTCGCCGAGCGCCTGAGCCATGATCGCGTTGTAGTCGTCGTGCTTCGCCTTGAACTCCGCGGCGAGCTCCTCGACGCCGTGGCCGGCCGTGACCGCGAAGCCGCCGCAGTAGTCGAGGCGGCCGCTGTCCTTGGGCGCGACGTAGTCGGCGAGGCAGTGGTTGAATTGGTCGGCGGGCTTCTCGAGCTGCTGGCGCAGCTGGTGGAACCGCGTGAGCACACGGCTGCGCTGCTCGTCGGCGTAGATCTCGATGTCGTCACCGACCGCATTGCAGGGCCAGAAGCCGATGATGGCCTTCGCGGTGAACCGCTTCTCGCGCACGATCCGCGCGAGCAGGACCTGCGCGTCGGCGTAGAGCTTCTTCGCCTCCGTGCCGACCACCTCGTCCTCGAGGATCTGCGGGAAGCGGCCGTGCAGTTCCCACGCGCTGAAGAACGGGCCCCAGTCGATGAAGGGAACGATTTCGCCGAGCGGCACGTCGGCGAAGACACGCGCGCCAAGGAACTCCGGCCGCGGGATGTCCACCGTGGCCCAGTCAAACTTCGGGGCGCGGGCGCGCGCGTCAGCAAGCGGGAGCAGCGGCTTGCGCGCACGGCGGGCGGCAAACTCGTCGCGCTGGCGCTGCTGCTTCGCCTCGTTCTCGGCCGCGAAGGCCGGCTTCTGCTCTGGCGAGAGCAGGGCGCTGACCACGTTGACCACGCGCGACGCGTCGAGCACGTGCACGACGCCGTGCGGATACTCGGGTGCGATCTTGACCGCGGTGTGCGCGAGCGAGGTCGTGGCGCCGCCGATGAGCAAGGGAATGGTGAAGCCCTCGCGCTTCATCTCCTTCGCCACGTGCACCATCTCGTCGAGCGAGGGGGTGATGAGGCCGGAGAGGCCGATCACGTCGGCGCCGATCTCGCGCGCCTTGGCGAGGATCTTGTCGCAAGGCACCATCACGCCGAGGTCGACGACCTCGTAGTTGTTGCAGGCGAGCACGACCCCGACGATGTTCTTGCCGATGTCGTGGACGTCGCCCTTCACCGTCGCGATGAGGAACTTGCCTTGCGCGCGCGTGGCCTCGCCGGCCGCCGCGGCGCGCTTCTTCTCCTCCTCCATGAACGGGAAGAGGTAGGCGACGGCGCGTTTCATCACGCGCGCGCTCTTCACGACCTGCGGTAGGAACATCTTGCCGGCGCCGAAGAGGTCGCCGACCACACGCATGCCGTCCATGAGCGGTCCCTCGATGATGTCGAGCGGACGCGGGTACTTCGCCGTGTTCTGGCGGACCTCCTCGGTGTCCTGCTCGACGTAGGCATCGATGCCTTTGATCAGCGCGTGCTTGAGCCGCTCCTCGGCCGGCCCGGTGCGCCAGGCGTCCACGACCTCGGACACGACGGCGCCGGTGCCGGCGGCCTTGGCGGCGGCTTCCTTCGCCTTGATTTCGTCGGCGAGGGCGATGAGGCGGTCGGTGGCGTCGGGCCGGCGGTTGAGCAGTACGTCCTCGACGTGGTCGCGCAGGACTGGATCGATCTCGTCGTAGGTGCCGAGCATGCCGGCGTTGACGATGGCCATGTCCATCCCCGCGCGGATCGCGTGGTAGAGGAACACAGTGTGCATCGCCTCGCGCACGGGATTGTTGCCGCGGAAGCTGAAGGAGATGTTGGAGAGGCCGCCGGAGACCTTCGCGCGCGGAAGGGTCTCCTTGATGAGGCGCGTCGCCTCGATGAAGTCGACGGCGTACGTATTGTGTTCTTCGATACCGGTGGCGACGGTGAGAATGTTCGGATCGAAGATGATGTCCTCGGCCGGGAAGCCGGCGCCGGTGAGCAGGCGGTAGGCGCGCGTGCAGATGCGCACCTTCTCGTCGCGCGTGGCGGCCTGGCCCTGCTCGTCGAAGGCCATGACGACGGCGGCGGCACCGTAGCGGCGGATGAGCCGGGCGCGGCGCAGGAACTCGGCCTCGCCGTCCTTGAGGGAGATGGAGTTGACGATGCCCTTGCCCTGCAGGCATTGCAGGCCGGCCTCGAGCACGGACCACTTGGACGAGTCGAGCATGACCGGCACGCGGGCAATGTCCGGCTCGGCCGCGATCAGGTTGAGGAACTTGACCATCGTCGCCTCGCCGTCGATCAGGGCCTCGTCGACGTTGATGTCGATGACGTTGGCACCGTTCTCGACCTGCTGCTTGGCAATCGCGAGGCAGGCATCCCAGTCGCCCGCCTTGAGCGCCTTGGCGAACTTCGGCGAACCGGTGATGTTGGTCCGCTCGCCGATGACGAGGAAGGTGGAGGCGCTGCTTTGCATCGCTATAGGACGAATTCCGAATGACGAATGACGAATGAGGGGAGCGTAAGCGAGGGAGTGGGATCGTCGCAGTTCATCCGGAATTCGTCATTAGTCATTCGTGCTTCGTCATTCCGCGGCCTCAGGCCGCGGTCAAGGGTTCGAGGCCGCTGAGGCGAAGGACGGGTTCGGGGTGGGGGAGGGCGCGGGGGGCGAGGCCGCGCACGGCCGTGGCGATGGCCTGGATGTGCGCGGGGGTGCTGCCGCAGCAGCCGCCGACGAGATTGACCAGACCGTCGCGGGCGAATTCGCCGAGCACGGCGGCCATGTCGGCCGGCGTCTCGTCGTAGCCGCCGAAGGCGTTGGGCAGGCCGGCGTTCGGGTAGCAGGTCACGTGGCAGTCGGCGATGCGTGCGAGTTCCTCGATGTAGGGCCGCATGGCGCGGCCGCCGAGGGCGCAGTTAATGCCGACGCTGAAGGGCCGCGCGTGGCGGATGCTGTTGTAGAACGCCTCCGTGGTTTGCCCGGAGAGGGTACGACCGGACGCGTCGGTGATCGTCACCGAGACCATCACGGGTACGCGCACGCCGCGTTCCTCGAAGACGCCTTCCATGGCGAACAGGGCCGCCTTGGCGTTGAGCGTGTCGAAGATCGTTTCGAGCAGGAGGGCGTCCACCCCGGCGTCGAGCAGGGCGCGGATCTGTTCCGTGTAGGCGTCGACGACCTGAGCCCACGTGACGGCGCGGTACTCGGGCCGGTTGACGTCGGGCGACATCGAGAGGGTGCGGTTGAGCGGCCCGATGGCGCCCGCGACGAAACATTTCCGCCCCGGGTGCGCGGCCTCGGCGGCGAGGGCGGCCCGGCGGGCGCATTGCACGGCGGCGTGGTTCAGCTCGGTCACGATCGCCTCGAGGCGGTAGTCGGCCTGGCCGATGCTCGTGCTGCTGAAGGTGTTGGTCTCAACGATGTCCGCCCCGGCTTCGAAGTACTGGCGATGGATGTCCTCGACCAGGTCCGGCTTGGTCAGGCAGAGCAGGTCGTTGTTGCCCTTCAGGTCGTGGGGAAAATCCGCAAACCGTTGGCTGCGAAAGTCCTGCTCGGTCAGGTTATAGGTCTGCACCATCGAGCCCATGGCCCCGTCCAGCACGGCGATGCGCTCGGCGAAGAGCCGGCGCAGGGCGGCGAAGGAGGGAGCTTCAACAGGCGTGGAGGACATGGCGACGGTGGTTTAGGAACGCGAAAACAACACCAGCCCGGCGCGTCTGGCAAGAAACATATCTTTACATCCGGATATGTTGATGCGTGATATTTCATCCCCTCGGGGCGGCCGTTCGGGCGCGGTGGCGTTGCCATCGTTCGCCGGATGCGGCTGGCTCGGGTTGTTCGCCGTTCTTTGCCACATCTGAGGAGATGGGGAAAGCCGTGAAAACCGGCTGCAGTTGCGCTGCGGTATCGCATCAAATCCAGACCCCCACCGTGCGGCGAACGCACGGGCAAAGCCAATCGGCCGCCTCGGCGACCGGTGAAGGCAAGGGGCGAGGTCCGCGTGGGCGAAGTGAATCGGGATCACCCTGATTTCTCGCGCCGCGCGAAAAAATGCGGAGCCCGAATATCCGGCCTCGGGTGCTCACGCGTCCGCCGAGTTCCGCCAGGTGGCGGGGTGCCCGGCGTTCGCGAAAACTTCATCGCACAATGAAGCGTGAGAGTGGTCCTGCCGGCGGTCCTTCCGTCGGTGTGTCTGCTCTTGCCCGTCATCGCTCAAGCAAGACCTCCATGCAGACAACGTTCTCGTCCCGCCGTGCGGGACGCGTTTCCCTCGCGTGCGCCGCGTTCGCGGCCGCGCTTTTCTCTGCGCGCGCCCAGGCGCCCGCGGAGTCGCTCGATCCCTACGTCCTGACTGCCACGCGCACGCCGGTGGCGCCCGGCATCCTGGGTTCGGCCGTCGAGACGATCACCGCCGCCGAGCTCGCGCGGCGCCAGATCAACTCCCTCGCGGGCGCCCTCGGCGGCGTCCCCGGGGCCCCGGTGTTCCCCTCGGGCGCGCCCGGCGCCTCCACCGCGCTCTTCCTGCGCGGTGCCAACTCGAACCAGACGCTCTTCCTCGTCGACGGCATCCGGCTCAACGACCCCAACACCAACTACGAGCTCTTCCTCGGCGGCGCCTGCGTGAGCGCGTGCGACAGCCTCGAGGTTTCGCACGGCCCGCAGAGCACACTCTACGGCGGCGAGGCGGTCGGCGGCGTGATCGCGTTGCGCGCCGAACGCGGACGCGGTGCGCCCACCGGGCGCGTGGCCCTCGAGGCCGGCTCCTTCGGCACGGTGCAGGGCGCGGTGTCGGCCCGTGGGGAACGCGGCCCCTGGGGCTACGCCCTCGAAGTCCAGGGCGGTCACACCGACAACGACCGGCCGAACAACGCCTTCGACAGCGGCAACGTCGTCCTGCGCCTCGACCGCGCCGTCAACGCGCGCCTCGACGTCGGTTTCACCGCACGCAGCTTCCACGGCGTATACGGGTCACCCGGCTCGCGGTTCACCAACGATCCGGACAACGAGGAGCGCGAGACGAACACGCTCGTAACGACCTTCGCCGAGTTCCGTCCGACCGGCACGTGGACCTCGAAGGTGGTGCTCGGCGGACAGGACCGCCGCTTCGTTTCCGAAAGCCCGCGGCCCGGCCGGCCGACGGCGGTCACCCTGGTGAAGAACCGCCGGGGCGTGCTCGACTGGCAGAACACCTTCACCGGGATCGAGCGCCATCGCCTCACCGCCGGCCTAACCGCCGAGGAGAATCACACGCGCAACACGGGCTTCGGCGCGATCAACCGCCGGCAGTCGCTGCTCGCGTTCTTCGTGCAGGACGAGTTCAGCCCGACGGAAACGCTCCACCTCACGGCGGGTCTGCGCAGCGATGACCATGACACCTTCGGCCGCGCGACGACCGGGCGCGCGACGATCGCGTGGCTGCCGCTGCCCGAGCGGCTGAAGCTGCGCGCGAGCTACGGCACGGCCTTTCGCTCGCCGAGCTTCCTCGACCTCTACGGCGAGAGCGCCTTCTACCAGGGCAACCCGGACCTGCGCGCCGAGCGCGCGCGGGGCTGGGATGCGGGCCTCGACTGGTACCTCGCCGACCGGCGCGGGACCATCGGTATCACCTGGTTCGATACGCGCTTCCGCGACCTGATCGCGAGCACGCCGGACTTCCGTTCCGTCGAAAACATCCAGCGCGCCCGCACGCGCGGCCTCGAGGTCGCAGCGCGGACCCGCCTGCCGCGCGGGGTCGAGGCGAGGGTCGCCTACACCTACCTCGAGGCGGACAACCAGACCACGGGCGTGCGCCTGCTCCGGCGTCCACGCCACAGCGCGAGCGCCGACCTCTGGCACAACTTCGGCGGCGGCTTCAGCGCCGGAGCCGGGGCGACCTGGGTCGCGCAACGCGAGGACATCGACGCGGCGACCTTTGCCCGCATCGACGGCGAGGACTACACCGTCGCGCGGATCTATGCCGCGTACGCCGCGAGCGACCGCCTCACGATCCGCGCCCGGATCGAGAACCTCTTCGACGAGACCTACGAGCCGGTGCACGGCTATCCCCAACCCGGCCTCGGCGCCTTCGCCGGCGTCGAGTGGCGTTGGTAGGCTGACGGGAGTCACATCTGCTGGCCCCGTCCGCTTCAAGGCGGGGCCAGCCGCGCGAGGATTCGCCGATTGCGCAGGTCGTTGAGCAACTGGGTCTCCGCCAGATCCGCAAAACGCCGTGCGGCCGAGGGATCCTCGCCGGCCAGGGCCCACGAGCCAACCAGCACCGCGTCGACGCGGCGCTGGCCCCGTGTGCGATCGACGAGTGCTCGCCGCAGGTCGGCTTCGGCGGCCCGCGCGGCCATAGGCGCGTAGCGTTCGACGAAGGCGTCCGTGCCGCCATTCGGATGGAAGAGCAGATGGCGGTTCACGTTGAAGCCCCGGCGGAGGTCGGCCCCTTCGAGCATCGGCGCCCAGCCTTCGGGATAACCGTCGAGTTGAGGCGCGAAGGCGCGCATCTCCTCCGGAATCTCCGCTTCCGTGAGCGCCGAGGGCCAGCGGCTGAGGCGGCTGAAGGTCGCCGCGCCTTCCAGCGAGGTAAGGTAGCGGAGAAAGTCGATCGCGACCTCCGGATGTTTCGAGGCGCGCGTGACGCCCAGGGTGCCCGATCCGGTGTAGCCCGCCTCCGACTGCGGGCCATGGATGAGCGGACCGAAGCGCTCATGGTGCGCCGATGGCATCGGCAACGGAAAGGCGTCGACTGGGAACGAGGCCTGCGAGGCGAGGCCGGTGGAGTCCCAGGTGCCGGAGATGATCATCAACGCATGGCCCTGAAGGAAGCGCATGGCGGCGTCTTCGCGGCTCATGCCGAGCACGCTGCCTCCCAATTGCTCACCAACCTCGCGGATCAGCGCAAAGCCATCCCGGAACGGCGTCTCCGCCATGCTCAGCCGTCCCGTTGCGAATTGCAGCAGGCCTTCGTCGCGCGAGGCGAGGGCGAGGCCGTGCGTGCGAAAAGGGTCGTAGTCGACCCGCCACCGTTGCGTCGGGTACTTGAAGAGCGTTTCGATCAGCCGCTGGACGTTGAACTCCGATCCGGCGAGTGGCGTGAGGCTGCGTCCGGTCTGTTCGGCATGACGGGCAACCTGAGCGCACACCTCGAGAAACGCCTCGAGGGTGTGCGGAGGCTCCGTCGCTCCGGTGATCTCGCGATAGAGGGCTTGGTTGTAGTAGACGCGGATGCTGAAGATCGTGGTCGGTGCCCCGTACACTTCCTGCAAGGCCTCGGACCAGGTGGTCCAACCGGAGAGATAATCCAGAAAGGTTGCGCGCCAAGGCGTGCCATCGAGGGTGGTTCCCGCGTTGTAGGGGTTCGGTGCGGTGGTGTGTTCTGTAAGCGGCAGGAAGTGACGCGCGAGAATCTCATAACCGGCATCTTCCGAGGCGTAACGCCCGAGCTGCACCAGGTCGGGCGGAGTGCCTCCACTCAATTGAGTCGTCAACCACGCCGGATATATGCGGTCGGGAATCGTCATTTGCACGACGCGCACGCCGGGGTTGCGCGCCATGTAGTCGGCGGCGACCTGAGCGAAGGCGTCTCGCACCCCCGCCTCCAACTGCCAGTGGGCGAAGCGGATGGTCACCGTTTCTGCGTCGGTGCCATCCGGCTGCGCCACGCGAACCGCGACGAAGGCAAGCGACGCGATGCCGAGACCCAGAGCAAGCCGTACGCCGAAGCTCTTCAACGTTCGCTCTCCAGGAAAACGGCGATGCGTTCGCCGAGCAGTTGGCGGCGCTGGTCCCGCGGATACGCGGTCTCGTATCGCCCGAAGTAGGTAAGCACGACTTCCGTGCGCCCCAGGGAGAGGGCCGTCTCGACAATCTGCACGTAGACGTCCCGCCGGGTCTGCCAGCGCAGCAGGCCCGTGGCTTCTGCGGCGAGCAGATGACGCAGCATGGCTTCATCTGACGGGGCCAGGTCCGGGTAGGCGTAGGCGAGCAGCAGGTGGAAGTCGCGGATGGCCATGGGGTCCGTCAAGGAGGTCCCTTCGCGTTCGATCCGGGCGAGCCGCTCGCCGGGCGTCGTCGTATCCATGGGATCGCGACCGTCGTAGAGGGTCAACAGAGCCCAGCGCCCCCAGGCGATCTGGGAGAGCGGGTGGGCGGGGTTGCGTTCATAAAGGCGACGAAACCGTCGGGCGGCCTCGCGGGGCTCGGCGGGGGAGACGTGATCCTGGACGACGCGCGCGGCAAGAAAGGCCGCAGCCGGGCCAACGTCGTCCGCCGACGGTTCGTCCGCCAGGCGATCGAGCTCCGCCAAGGCCGTACGCACGCCACTCTCCGTGCGAGGCTGGGCCTGCAGGGCCGCCGTGGCCCGGCCCAGTCGGGCGACGCGGGCGCCGTCGGGCGACGCAGCCTCGCGCTCTATCCGGGCAAAGGCTTCCGCTGCTTCCTCGAAGCGCAGTGTGGTCACCAACGACCACGCTTCGCGCGAGGCGTCAGGGCGCTCCGAGGCCGCCAAGGAAGCCACCATCCAGCCGAGACAAACGAAGAGTCTCGTCGTGCGCGGTCCGGATCCCGTCAGGGGTCGTTGTCTCATCGTGCGAAGGGTGCGCGAAAGCGGGCTGAAGGTTCAAGTATCGCCGACGAAGACTCCGCGCCCGTTCGTTCCCAGGTAAACCCGTCCCGGCGTCTGTCGATCTCCGGCGAGGCAACTCGGGAATCCGCCCAGCGGCTGGTCGTCCGCGGTGACGCGGGTCCAGCCGAGGCCGGCATCCGTGCTTCTGAAAATCGCCCATTGGTCAGCGTGCCGGCCGTAGGCGTAGAGAGCCGGCGGGGTGCCGGCGGAAAGGGGCGCACCCCAGGCGACCAGCAGGCACGCCCGGAGGAAGTGGCAACGATGGAAGGTCACGGCCGCGTCCTTGCTCAGCCATAGCCCGGTGCCGCCGAGGCCCACGGCAAGCCACCCGGATTGCCCGGGGGCGGCGGTCACGTTGATGAAGTCGTCGGTGCTTGCGGGCAGCCGCTCCCCGCGGGCCGACCACGTGGCGCCCCCGTCTTCGCTTACGAAGACGATGCCTTCGTGATACAGGTAGAATCTCCGGCCATCGACGCGGTCGGCGGCCAGCGGGTGGTGGTAACACCAGAGGGTGCGGCCGGGCAGGGCTCCGTGCGGTGCGCCGGCGGCGGTCTGCCAGCTGCGTCCGGCGTCGGGGGTGACGTACGGTTCGTCGTCGTTGGCCAGGAGCACGAACCGGTCCTGGTCGGTGGCGGAGACCGCGATGCGCTGCGTGCGTTCAAAGGTGTTCGAAACGGGGGTTTCCCGCCGGACGAAGGTGCGGCCGTGATCGTCCGAAACGTAAACCGCGTATTCGAGCGTAGGATACCGGCGCCCCGAGGCCACGACGACGCGGGCGGGCGCGGCCTCGCAAAAATCGATGCCGGTCGCCTCGCGCCCGGCCTCGAGGCGGCCTTCGGGCGGCGCGTCCGCGGAGACGTGCCGGAAGCCGGTGTTGTCGGCCATGCCGGTGAGCAGCGGAGGACCTTTCGGCGGGGTGGCGAGGGTGAAGAGGAACATCTCCTCGTGCCCCTTCATCAGCGCGCGCCAGAGGACGGGGCGGTCCGCGATGCCGTCGGTTCTCCATACCGCGTACCAATCGGCGAGATAGACGCGCCCGGGATGGTGGGGGTCGAAAAGGAGCGCCGAGGTGGCGGCGCCGAAGTGGGTGGGCTTCATCCACCGCGCCGCGCTTTCCCAGTCCGGTTGCGCAGCGACCACACGCCACGAGGCGCCGCCGTCGGCGCTGAAGAAGATTGGCAGGCGGAAGCGCGACCCGCTGGGATCGTCGAGGGGCGACACCAGCACGCGGTCCGGGTCGAGCGGATCCACCGCCAGGGCGTGATAGTTGCGATCCGCCATCGGGCTGAGATTCCGCCAGACGCCGTCGTACGCCCACAGGCCGCCTGGATCCCGGGAGGTGACGAACAGGCGTCCGCCGCCGAAGGCCATCCGGCCGACGTGCCGGGGGGACCCGGGCAGCAGCGTCCAGTTCGTGCCCTCGTCCGCCGAGGCGAAAATCCCGGCCCCTTCCACGGCGACGAACAGCCGGTCGGGAGCGAACAGCACGCAGCGAATCCCGATCTCCGGGGTGCCCGCGGGCACGCCGGCGAGGTGCCGCCAAGACTGTCCGGCGTCCCGCGTCTCGAACAGCCCATCGTTGCGCGTGCCGGCGAGCAGATGGTCGGGATTCCCGGGGTGAAAGGCGAGGCATTCGCCGTTCATCCGGTGGGGGAGGTTGCCGCCAAAGGCGCGGTTGAGCCGGGTGGCGCGCCAAGTTGCTCCGTGGTCGTCCGACCAGAGCACGTCGCTGGGCGTGCGGTCCGTCAACTGACCCGCGGCGATCGCCAGCCGGCCCGGCCGGGAAGGGGCCAGGGCGATGCCGTCGACCCCCATGTAGTTACGATCGGGATACGCAACGGAATCGAGCAGCGGGATCCAGCGTTCGCCGGCCGGATCGAAACGGAAGGCTCCGCCGACATCCGTGCGGAAGTAGAGGCAGTCCGGGATCGCGGGATGAAGGGCGAGGCCGGTCACGTAGCCGCCGCCGCCGATCGGGACGTTCCGCCAGCGGGGGCCGGGGCGGGCGGGCAGCTTCGGTTCGAGGGTCGGCGGAGGGGAGGGCAGGAGCATTGGAGGAGCGGCCGAGGCTAGCGCAAACCCGCGCCCCTGGGAACGGGTCCGCCGGCAACGCAGGCGAAATTGACGATTTCCCTACGCGAGAAGAGTGCTGCGATGCCGGTGCCGGTAGGCGAGGGGGGTGAGGCCCTCGCGGCGCTTGAACGCGACGATGAACGTCGAGGGATTGCGGTAGCCGCAGTCGCCAGCGATGAGATGGACGGGGCGCAGCGTCGTCCGCAGTTGTTCGGCGGCGAGGTCGAGCCGGGCGCTGCGTAGGACGCGTCCCGGCGTGTCGTTCCACTGTCTCTTCAGTTTCTGGCTTACGAACGAGACGGAGTAACCGAGCTGATCTGCATAGGCTTTGAGGCTGCGGGGCGGTTGCGAGAGGAGCCGGGAGGGTGCGGCGTGCAATGCCACCGGCCGCGGGCGGGCGGCATGACGGTCGAGATGTTGGCGCCACGTGAGCAACCAGTCATAGGTCAGCCGGGACCACTCGATGGCGGGGCGCAGGGCTTGGGCGCGCACCATGCGCACCAGTGCGCGCGCCTTGACGACGGGCTCGCTTTGCGGCGCGAGGTCATGAACATGGCCGTACCTCTCCAGCGTATCCTCGAAAAAGGCTTCGGCGAGCGGACCGTGGAACTGCAGCCAGATGCGGCGCCAGGTTCCGCCTTCCGGCGGTCCCTGCCAGCGTGCGTTCATCGGGACGGGGTACGCGACGGCCACCCCGGGACCCACCGGCACCGTTCGTTCGCGGGTGACGAAGGAGGCCTTGCCTGCCAGCGTGATGACGATGGCGCATCGTTTGACCACCGCGCTCAGCGCGATGTCGAATGAGGGAGTGCTGACCTCTTGGGTTTCGCCACAGGTAAGGAGACGAAAGTAAGGGCCGTCCCAGTCGGGCGCATGCACCGCGTCTCCCATTCGGCCCCGGGGCCCCGGGCGCACCGACACGACGTTCGGGGGCGCAGGAGGGCGGCGGGAGGCCGGCCTTGGCCTGTCGGAGCGTCCCGGTTTTGACCGGTACGCTTCGGGCGTCGTTTGATGAGCCCGTTTGACGGCCGCGAACAAGCCCGAGACCGAGTCGTAACCCGCCTCGGCGGCCACGGTCGCGAGCGTGAGGGGGGTGGTCCGCAGGAGTGCCTCGGCCTTGCGCAGCCTCAACGCCCGCAGGACACCGCTCGGAGCGCAACCCCAGGAAGCGGCAAGCTTGCGACTCAAGTAGGTGCGGGCGAACCCCATCTCGAGGGCGAGGTCCTTCACGGTTCGGCCCGCAAACGCCTCCATGGCGGGATCTCGCGGATGCATTCCAAAGAGCGCCGAGAGAGGGACGTGATGCCGGAGAAGGTGACGATGCAGTTCCGCCACCCAGGCGGCCCCGGTCCGCTCTCCTTCGGAGGAGTCCAGATCCTTGTGAGGCATGGCCGCGAGCGCCGCGGCCTGCGTCACCGGATCCGCGTCAGGGGCCAGCTGCTGCAGCGCTCCGAAACGCCGCTCCAAGTATCGGCCGTTCTGATACGCAGCGCGACCGGCGAAGGCGAGGACGGCGGCCCGCCATCCGTGGCCCGGGGCGGGCCGGATGGCCGGCGGACGGTCGCGGGGGGAGCAGACAAGAATGCTGCCCGGCCGCAGCCAGCGCCGGCCGCGTTCCGTGATCCAGGCCGTCGAGCCCTGCAGTGTCACGATCCAGACAATGCGGCACCGGGCGGCGGCGAGCGCGTGCGCGGTCACGGTCGGACCGTCGCCAACGGCCGCAAACGCGGGGTCGAACATGCGTGGGGGTTCTGACGTCTTCATCGCGCGGTTGGAGCGAAGGATGCCCGCTCGGCGATGGCAAGGATGGGTATAAGAAATGACGATTTTAGAACACCTGTGGAGTGGAGCCGCGTCAGACGATCCGCTACAGTGCCTCCGTTGCCTGCGGCGCGCTGAACCGGCCTGACCCCGGTTCACGCCCTCGTCTCCCCAACCCCTGCCGGAGTCCCCACAGACTTTTCGGCGCACCCCAACCCGACACCATCATGACACCAAGACCCTTCCTTCCCGCGAGCGCCCTGCTGGTTGCTTCGCTGGCGGCCTCACTGGCCGCGCAGAATCCACCGGTCGAAACCGTGCCGGTCGAAACCATGAACCCGGACGAGCGCACCATTACGCTCAGTCCCTTCACGGTGGATGCGAGCACCGACCGTGGCTACTACGCCACTCACGCCATTTCCGGCTCCCGTCTCAACGAGCCGATCAAGAACGTGCCGTTGAGCATCACCGTGATCACGCCTGAGCTGATGCAGGACCTCGACGTCGATCGTTACGACGACGCCCTTCGCTTTACGTCCTCGTACAACGCCGACAACGGTCGCATCCGCGGCCTGACCGCGTTCAACAACAACCGCAACAGCGCCGGCATCGACGGCGAACTGGAGACGACCGGCATCGACCGCATCGAGGTGGTCAAGGGTCCCGCCACGCTGATGTACGGCGTGACGGCCGCCGGCGGACAGGTCAACGCGATCTCCAAGAAGGCAAAGCTGCAGCGCAACGCCTACCAGATCGATGCCCAGGTGGGTTCCGAGTCGCGCTTCCGCGCCCGCCTGGACGCAAATCAGGTCTTGATCACGGACCGGCTCGCCACCCGGCTCAACCTGAAGTACGAGAAGATCGACCACCTTTACCTCGATACGTCGGAGCAGACGGCGAAGTTCCTCCAGTGGACGACCACCTACCGGCCGTTCCGCAAGACCACCTTCACCCTCGAAGTCGAAGCCAACCGGCCGGAACGCAGCAATGGAAGCTCGCTGCCCACCGAGACGAACCCCGCCGGCCTCCCCAACGCCCAGGTGCCGCTGACGGTGCTCTACGGCGCCCCGGAGCGCTGGGATCTCTTCGATGGCACCGTGAAGGTCAGGAACGAACACACCATCTGGCGTTTCGACTGGGAACAGAACTGGATCCGCGGTTTGGATACGCTTGTCACGGTCAACTTCCAGGACCGCCCCCGCGATCGCCAGAGTCCGAGCGTCAGCATCACCAATGCCGACGTCGACGGTGACGGCCTCGTTGACCGGGCCATGCGGGTAAACTGGCGGCGCGACGACTACTCCGTCGATGCGCGCACCTACGAGGCGATGGCCAAGTACACGTTCACCGCCGGCAAGGTTGAGCACGGCTTTCTTGCCCGGGTTCAGAAGCGCACCTACGACGATCGCAGCCTCACCTATCGCGCACCGACCAGCCAGGACAGTTTCGTGAAACTGAGCGGCGTCTCCGACTGGAGCGACAATTTCGCCCGCGAGCCGGCGGGAGTCACCTACAACGAAGTCTTCAAGAACAGCGGCATGTGGGACAACACCTCGGACCTGCGCCAGTACAGCGCGTCTTACATGCCGAAGCTCACGACCGACCACGGCGTCTATCGTTTCACCTACGGCGTGATTCGCTCGAAGCAGATCAAGACCGATGGCCGGCCCTTCGACGATGCCACGTGGATCCTGCCGGACCCCGTCCCCCCCTCCGCCATCCAGCCCGAGGGCGGTGCGCGCCGGATTCTCGCGACCGACCTTCAGGAGGGCACCACCACGCTGGCCGGCGTCAGTTATTCGCCGAACGACACCTTCACCTTCTATGGAGTCGTCACCGGTAGCTTCCGGCCCACGGCCGTCCGCAATTCCTTCGGCCAGATCCTGCCGCCGCGACGCGGCGAGACCACCGAGACCGGGTTCAAGTTCGACAACCTCTTCAACGGCCTCGTCTCCGGCACCGTGTCCTATTTCAACACGCTCGAACTGAACAACAACAAGGTCGAGCCCAACATCCCGCGTAACACCTCGCTGGCCACCGACGGGCTGCCGCTGTTCACCTACGATCCCGTGGCCAACGTCTGGACGCAGCGCCCGGGGGCGGTCTTCGATCCCAATGGCCCGAAGGGCGACCAGGTCGCGGTCGGCCGCTACGGTTCCGAGGGCTGGGACGCCGAGTTCGTCTTCCGCGTGGCGCGCCGCGCCCAGGCCGTCCTCTCCTACACCTACATCGACGCCGGCGTCGTTTACGACCCGGATCCCCGCCAGATCGGCCGGATCGATTCCAACACGGCGAAGCACACGATCGGCGTTTTCGGAAAGTACTGGTTCACCCAGAACGCCCTGAAGGGCCTCAACCTCACCGCCGGCTTCCGGTGGTCTTCCGACAAGGTCGACCTTTACGAATACATCAACGGCGAGAACGTGCTGTACGAGCGCGACGGCGATTTCTCGTTCGCCCTGGGCGCCTACTACGAGTTCGACCTCGGCCGCAACCGCACCTTCTTCCAGTTGAACATCGACAATATCTTCGCTCCGGATCGCGCGGTTGGTTTTCGATCGAACTCCCGCGACCGCTACAAGTTCGACCAGCCCACCACCTGGAAGCTCATGTCGGGCATCCGGTTCTGACGGACGACGCGCCGGGCGGAGCGGGTTCGCCGCCGCCCGGCCCGTGCCGCGCCTCCTGCGGTCCCGCGCCGCCTCCCGTTGCCTTTCCTCGCCCCGCCGCGCCCCGCGTGCGGAGCGTCCCAAAACCCCGCGTACATCCCCTGCCCGAAAATGCACACGCATCCCACCCCCGAGAGCCGGTCGTTCCTGCCATGGCCGGCGCTTTCCGCAGCGTTCCTCCTCGCCGCGCTGATCCTGTCCCTCCCCGCCTCCGCGCAATCCGGCGCCTTTCGTGTATCCGGAACCAAGATACTCGATCCCTCCGGCAACGAATTCGTCGTCAAGGGTACCAACATCAACGGCTACAACTCCGCGTGGGGCGGCGACACGATCAGCCACCTCAACCTCGTCAAGAACGTCTGGAAGTTCAACGCCGTGCGCGTCTACAACCGCATCGACCCGAACTACAACGGCTACAACAAGAACAAGCAGTACCTCTACGACGTCATCGATACCTACACGGCCGCGGGCATGGTGGTGATCCCCGAGGTTCACGATCGCACCGGCAGCTTCTTCACGAGCACGTCGACGCCTTCCCTCAACGACCTCAAGGCTTTCTGGATCGACCTTGCCAACCGCTACAAGAACAACAGCCGGGTCTGGTTCAACATCATGAACGAGCCGGACTCCTCCGGCACGGCCGCCACCACGCCGCAATGGGACGCGATGCACCGCGAGGTCATCTCCGCCATCCGCGGCACCGGCGCGCAGAACATCATCGTGCTCGACGGCGACTCGTGGGCCCAGGAGAGCGGGGTGTTCAACAACAACAACGTGCTCACCGCCAACAGCGCCTTCCTCACCTACGGGCCGAACCTGCTGACCTGGCACCAGAGCAACTGGGGCAACAAGAACCTCGTTTTCAGCCCCCACTTCTATCGCGAGTGGGTCTGGGGCGACAGCAAGATGGAGGATTTCCTCACGCGCTGCCACAACGCGGGGCTGGCGATCGTCGTCGGCGAGTACGGCAGCTACACGAACAACCCCACCTTGGAGGCGACCTATTCGATGGGCCGCGTCGCCTTTCCCAAGCAGGTCGGCCGCATCGTCTGGCATTGGCTCGGCGGCGACCAGAACGACCTCACCACCTCCGGCAATGGAGGCGGACATCACATTGACCGCACCGACGGCGTGAAGCCAGGCAACCTCACCGCCCTCGGCAGTTTCGTATGGGACGACAACCATGCGGCGCCTTCGGGAGGCGGCAATCTGGCGGTCAATGGCGACTTCGAAACCGGTTCGCTGAGTCCGTGGACAGGCACCCAGGCCTACATCTCGGGCGTCAAGCGTTCCGGCAGTCACGGCGGACGCATCGGCACCAGCGGAGGGGCTGCCGGCACGATCCAGCAGATCGTGCCTGTGCAGCCGAACACCTCGTACACCGTGCGCGCCTGGATTCGCATGAGCGCGACCGGGAGTTCGGCCACCCTTGGCGCCGACGGCTACGGAGGCTCCGCAACGGCGAGTTCGGTGGGAGGCACCTCCTGGACCGAGCGCACGCTCACCTTCACGACCGGCAGCAGCGCGACCTCCGTGCGCGTGTACCTGACGAAGCCCGCGAACTCGGGCCAGCTCGGTTATCTCGACGACGTCACGCTGACGAAGAACTGACCGGCGCGCGACCGGCGCGGCGGGAGCCGCGTCGCATCGTCGCCGAATTCATGCGCCCACCGAAGGGCCGCCGGTCGCCGGCCCCCAACTCCGATCCACCATGTTCCTACGCCACCCCGCTTTCCTGGCCTGCCTCCTTCTTGCATTCGCCGTCGGGTCGACGCCCTTCGCGCGCGCGGACCGCTATCGTGTGCACGGCACGATGATCCTCGATCCCAACGGCCATCAGTTCGTCGCCAAAGGGGCCAACATCAACGGCTACAACTCCGCCTGGGGCGGGCCCACGCTCGGCGACCTGCCGCTCTTCAAGGACGTGTGGCGCTTCAACTTCGCCCGCATCTACAATCGGATCAATCCGAACTACAACGGATTCAACAAGAACATCCAATATCTGTACGACGTCATCGACGCCTACACGGCGGCCGGCATTGTGGTCATGCCCGAGGTGCACGATCGCACCGGCAATTTCTTCACCGCCACCTCGGCCCCGTCGTTGGACGACCTGAAGGCCTTCTGGGTCGACCTCGCCAACCGCTACAAGCACGACAGCCGGGTGTGGTTCAACCTCATGAACGAACCCGATTCGCCCGGAACGACGCTTGCCACCGCCCAGTGGGACGCCATGCACCGCGAGGTCATCGCCGCCATCCGGGCCACAGGCGCCCGCAACATCATCGTCCTCGACGGCGAGTCGTTCGCGCAGGAATCCGGCATCTTCAACAACAACCCCGTTCGCACCCAGAACAGTGCGTTTCTGACCTACGGCCCCGCCCTCCTGGACTGGCACGAGCAGAACTGGGGCGATCGCAATCTCGTCTTCGGCGTCCACTTCTATCGCGAATGGGTCTGGGGCGACGAGAAGATGATCGATTTCCTCGACCGCTGCGAAGCCGCCGGCCTCGCCCTCATCGTGGGCGAGTACGGACGCTTCACCAACAACCCCACCATGGCCGCCACTTACTCGATGGGCCGCGTCGCCTTTCCCCGCAATATCGGGCGCGTCGCCTGGCACTGGGTCGGCGGCGATCAGAACGACTTCACCACCTCCAACAACGGGGGCGCGCGCTGGATCGACCGGACGGATGGCTCCAAGCCGACGAACCTGACCGACTTGGGCGAATTCATCTGGGACGACAACCACGCCCCGCCCCTTGACACGCAACCGCCCTGGCCGGCCACCAACCTGGTTCTACTCGAGCGCGACGAACGCTCGCTTACCGTGGGCTGGGATCCGGCCGACGACAACTTCGGCGTCGTCGCCTACGACATTCTTGTCGACGACACGTTGGCGGCCACGACCGCTGAAACCCATGTGGAGCTCGATGGCCTCACACCCGCGCAGAGCTACGTCATCGTCGTCCGGGCGCGGGATGCCGCCGGAAACGTGTCCGCCCCCAGCGAACCGTTGACCGCCGCGACGTATCCCCTGGCCGTCAATCTCGTGGCGAACGGCGACTTCGAGGCGCCGTCGCCGAGGCCGTGGCGCCGGATCAACGCACGGGTGGACAATGGCGACGCGGTCGGCGGCCAGGCCAGCCTCCTGCTCGGCAACCCCGGGGTCGCTGCGGCTTCCGCCGAGCAGGTCGTGGCAGGGCTTGAACCAGGCCGTCCGGCAATCCTGCGCGCCTGGGTCCGGCTGCACGAAGCCGGCGGCCGCGTTGAGATCGAAGTCGTCGATCCCGACGGCGCCTCCGCCAGCATGGGCGTCTCGGCGACGGAATGGACGCCGGTCCGCCTCGATTTCACTCCGACGGGCGGCGCGGTCCGCGTGCGCTTCGCGACGGCAGCCGGAAGCCGTGTCTCTGCCTCCGTGGACGATGTCTCCGTCATCCAGCGCTGAGGGCGCCGCTCCGCGGCGGGGGTGGGCGCAAGGCGTCCGCCGCCGCTTCGCCGTAGCCGCGCTCGTCCTCGCGTCCCCGGCCGTCGTTGCGGAGTCGCCGCGTTTCTTCTGGTGCGGCGTGGTGTTCCTCGAAGGCGCGCCGCTGTTCGCGATTCAAGACGGCACCACCGGACGCGCCCAGTGGCACGCCGTCGGCGACAGGGTGGGCGACGCGTGGGTCGGCCGATTCGACGCGTCCACCGGTCACCTGGAGATTGTCGAACCCGAGGGTTCGCGCTTGTACCGCCTGCAGGGTCCGTCGTCGTCGTCGGGCGGAGGTTCGCGCCTCGACCTGCAGCGGGCGGCGGAGCCCGACGAACCGGAGGGGGGCGACTGGCGCGAGGGGTTGGACGAGTCGACCCGGTGACGTTATGAAACGCTGTAGTGCCAAGCGAAGGCCGTCGCTGCGCGGATTCTCGTCGACCTTCCGCTGGCGTGCCTATGCCCCGGATCGTGCCGGCATTCTTCGAACATGACACAACCCGTGACGGCAACCTCCCTCCCGCCGCAGGCGGATTCGATCGCCGTCGGCGTCATCGGTCTCGGGCAAATGGGAAGACCCATGGCCGCCAACCTCGTGCGGCGCGGTTTCGCGACGTCGGGCTTCGATGTGAACGCATCCTCCCTGGAGGCTGCGGTGGCGGCGGGGGTGAGGAAGGAGAACTCGGCCCGGGCGGTACTCGCCCGGTCGCGCGTCGTGCTCCTCAGCCTGCCGACCGAGCAGGCCTTGGAGGCCTTGCTCATGGGAGAAGGCGGCCTTTGCGGGCAGGCCTTGGACGGTCGCATCCTCGTCGATACGACGACGACCACGGCGACGCTGGCGGAGAAGCTGGCGCGCGCCGTCGCAGCGCAGGGCGGAGCGTTTCTTGATGCGCCCGTCACCGGGGGCGTAGGCGGAGCCGAGAAGGGCAGCCTCACCGTCATGGTCGGAGGCGACGCCGACGCCTTCGCCCAGGCCCGTCCGGTGCTCGAGGCGATCGGCGAGCGCCTCGTGCGCATCGGCCCGAGCGGCCACGGGCAGGTGGCGAAGATGGTGAACCAGATGCTCATGGCCGCGATCTACACCTCCGTGGCCGAAGCATTTGCCTTCGCCGCGCGGATGGGTGCGGAGGCCGGCCCGATCTACGAGGCAGTCGAGCGCGGCGGGGCCGAGTCCCGCCTGCTCTCCGCGATCAAGCGGTCGTTGTTGAACGGCACGGTGTCGACCAACGGCAACCTCAACCAGCACGCCAAGGACCTCGACTATGCAATGACGGAGGCGATCCGCCGCCAGATCCCCCTGCCGGTCACAGGTGCGGTGCATGGATTCTACCAACTGTCGCGGTCTCTCGGTTTCGGAAACATTCGCTGCCACGAGATGTGGGCGGTGTGGGAGAAGTTGCTTGGACCAAAGGTCACGATTGACGACAAGGTTCGCTCGCAAGGATGAGCGCGAAGCCTGCGTTCTCGGATGCCCAATCGTACGAGGCCGGACAGCGGCTTCAGTGCGGACGCTGGTGTGACCTGGGTGGCGCAGCGCGAGGACATCCCCGCGGGCACATCCGCGCGGATCGACGGCGAGGATGACGCCTTGGCGTGCCTCTACGCCGCCTATGCCGTCAACGACCGCCGTTCCGGGTACGCGCAGAGCGCCGCGCCGGCCTTCGTGAACTCAATTGCCGGCGCGGCCCGGCGTCTCCCGCCAATGGCCCTTGATCAGCACCTCGCGGGCGTTGCGCGGGCGCCCGCGTTCGTTGGTGTGGAGCTGGCTCACGACGAGGTCGACGGCGGCGGCGCCGATCTCGGGGTGGCGCGTGTCGATGCCGAACGCGGCGGGATTCTCACGCGTGAGGTTGAGCTGCACCACGGCAACGCGGTCGCCGTGGCGCCGCTCCAGCTCGCGGCAGATCGTGCCATGGTACAGGAGGACGGCGTCCGGCTCGTGTCGATCGAACCATGCCCAGAAAGTCGGGAGGATCTCCCGACCGGGATCGTCGGGCAGGAGCAGGGCCGGCAGGCGGTCGCGCGGGGAGATCTCGCTCTGGAGCACCAGGTAGCAGGAGCGCTGCTGGGTGTCGCCGAGCAGGTCGTTGCCGCGGTTCAGGACGAGCCCGATGCGGCGGCGTCCGCGGAGCCGCATGCGGTTCCAGGCAAGGCGTAGGTTGTGGAAGGCGTCGGGATTGACGTGGTGGAAGAACGGTGGGTCCAGCGGGCCGTCCTGGTGCGGCCCCGGGTGCGTGTTGCGCCCGATCATGGCGACGCTGAAGTCGGTCCATTCCTGGTCGGCCAGTTCGGGAAACATCAGCCAGGGCAGAATGAGCCCGCAGATGCCGCGGTGGCGCAGCACCTGGGCGAGGCGGCGCATCCCGGCCGCCGAAAGGGGCGTGCCGGCGTGGTCGCCAACGTGAACCTCCTCCAGCTGGAAGCCGAGTTCGCGGGCGCGATCCCGCGCGCCCTGGATATAGCCGTCCGTCCACGGCAGTGCATACCAGAAGTCGCGTTCGGGATTGTCGTTCACCCACGCGAGGTTGGCCTGATAGGCGGGCGTGCGCCGATTGCGCACGTGCGCCTGATAGGCGGTGATGAGGGGATTCGGACGATAACCCAAGCGGGCGGCGGCGGCGAGAACGGCCCGTCGGGTGGTCGAGGCGGGACCGGGCCGGTGATTGAGAGCCAGCGAGGCGGTCGCCTTGGAAACCCGGGCGGCCCGGGCGACGGCTTCGAGCGAGGGCGGGGTGGGGCGCGCCGGCATCCTTTGAACCAGTTTAAGAACGGCCTACTTCCGGACAAGCGGCAATTCGCGTCTAGCTCGTCGGCGCAGTCCGAGACCGTCAGCGGCTGCCTAACCCCTCATCCCCTATGCACAAGATCCGTACCCGGACGTGGGCGCTGTTGCTCGCCTCGTCCGTCGTTGCCGCGGCCCAGCCGCGTACGTCCAGCGTTCCACCCGCCGCCGATGCCGAGGATGCCAATGCGCCGATCGTCCTCAATCCCTTCGTGGTCTCGACCCAGGAGGACCGCGGCTACATCTCGACCAACTCGATCAGCGCGACGCGCATCGACACGCCCGTGAAGGACCTGCCCGTCCAGGTCAGTATCCTCAACGACGCCTTCCTGCGCGACGTCGATGCGGCGACGCTGGGCGAGGCCTTGAAGTTCAGCGCGTCCTTCGATCCCGAGGGCGGCAACCGCGTGCGGGGCATGGAGGCCCTGTTCGACGGCAACGCCAACCGCAACGGCCTCGGGGTGAACAGCCGGAGCACCGGGTCCCGTTCGGAACCGTCGGTGACGGCCGATCGTCTCGAGGTCTTCAAGGGGCCGTCGTCGATCATCAACGGCGCCGCGCTGCCGGGCGGCGCGCTCAACGTCGTCACGAAACAGCCGCGCGGACGCACCGGGGGCAGCGCCGAGGTGCAGACGGGGAGTTTCGAGCTCTTCCGCGTGAAGGGTGAGTACAACCACGTCTTCACGCCCAACCTCGCGCTGGTCGGCGTTGTCCAGTACCTCGATCGCGGTTCCGACGAGTGGGGCCGCCGCCACTGGAACGACGAGGCGCGCACCTTCTATCTCGCGGGGCGCTACCGCCTCTCGCGCCGCGACGAGCTGCGCTTCGACTACGAGTTCAACGAGGCCGTCGACAAGCCGCTCTCGACCAACTTCGCCTGGAACTGGACCACCAACCTCGGCGGAGCCCAGGTACCCTACTACTACCAGTTCAACTTCCCGAAGGACTTCCATTACGACGGGCCCGACCGCAAGCGCACCAACACGCGACGTCTCTACAACGCGACCTGGACCCGCTTCTGGACCGACTCGCTCGTGACCAACCTGCTCTTCAATCACCAGTACCGCGACGAGGAGAACTTCGAGTCGCCGGTCGACATCGTGAACAACAATCCGGACACGCCGGTCGATCCGGACCTCGGCCGCAAGCCTTACGAGGCCCGCCGGCGCTGGCAGGACAGCCTGCGCGAGGACCGGTTCTACAAGTACACGCTCCAGACCCTCTACTCGCGCGAGATCGGCCGGACCAAGAATCGGCTCTTCGCGGAGTACAGCTTCTGGAACTACTACTACGACTTCAACCGCTGGAGCCATCGCGCCCCGGGGCTGCAGTACCAGGACGCCTACGAATACTTCCCGCTCGAGGAGTATGCTGACCAGCCCGACGCGTGGCACGCGCTGAACCTGCGCGCCCCCTCGTCGTTCAACTGGGTGTACAACGCCGGCAGCTCCAACAGCACGCGCGTCGACGAGCGGCAGATCAGCGTGCGCTACCAGGGCGAGTATGACACGCCCGCCGGCTTGATCCACGTCCTCGCGGGCGTGAACCGCGGCTGGCACGACCGCCTGCAGAAAGGGCACGAGCGTGTGCCCGGCACGCCGACCTCCGGCGAGGATCAGGCCTTCCGCGCCAACCAGGCATCCGACGAGCGCAGCTCCGATCCGCTGCCGTCGGTCGGCCTAGTTTACCAGCCGAACGACACCTGGTCGTTCTACGCCGCGGGCAACCAGTCCTACACCTTCCAGTTCCGGCGCAACTCCTTCCTCGAGCTGCTGCCGAACACGAGCGGCGAGAGCCTCGAATTCGGCACGAAGGTCGAGGTCCTGGGCGGACGCGTCGTCGGCCAGGTCGGCTACTTCGACACGGTCTTCGCCGACCGGCCCCTCGAGTTCAGGAATTATCCGGTCCGCGACGCCGTGCTGCTCGATGGAACGGTGATCACGGTCCCGGCGGACCAGCAGAAGTGGGATCCGGTCACCAACCCCGTCGTCTCGGGCGCCGGTTCCGAATGGTTCGCCACCGGCGAGTTCAGCTCCAAAGGCATCGATGCCGAACTCGTCATCACGCCCGTGCCGCACTGGCAGACGGCGTTCTCTTACCTGTATGCCGACGCCGAAGTGACGGCCGACGCCAATCCCGTGATCATCGGACGCCGCGAGTCGGGCAATGCGCAGCACACGGCGGCGGTGTTCTCGAACTATGCCTTCGCGAGCGGCCCGTTGAAGGGCCTCCAGATCGGCGGCGGCTACCGCTGGTCCTCCGAACGGGTCGACACCTACCTCGTGCTCGACGGGCAGAGCGTGCTCATCGAGCGCGACGGCTACCGTGCGCTCACGGCCTTCGCGCGTTACCGCCGCAACATCGACGGGCGCGACTGGTCGCTCCAGGTCAACGCGAACAACCTCCTGCGCGAGGAATTCGTGACCGGCATCGTGCCGGGCACGCAGAACACCGCAGACCTCAAGCGCTACGCGTTCCAGCGTCCCGTCGAATGGCGGCTGAGCCTCGGCGTCAGCTTCTGAGCGCCGCCGCGTCGCAATCCTCCTGGCCCTGCCGGTCAACCCTGATCCCCATGAAGATGACGAAACCCATCCGCCCGCTCCGGTGGCTTCTCGCCGCCGGCGTCCTCATCAACCTCCTGCGCGCCGACCCTCCGGGCGGCCCCGCTGGCTGGACCCTGACCTTCGAAGACCAGTTCAACGGCACCTCCCTCGATTCCGCCAAATGGAGCCACGGCTTCGGCTGGGGTCCGAACAGCAGCTCGTTCCATGAAACCACCCGACCGCAGAACGCCACCGTCGCCAACGGCGTGCTGTCGATCAAGATGGAGTACGACAACGGCTACAAGTCGGGGGCCGTGAACTCGCGCAACAAGTTCATCCAGAAATACGGCTACTGGGAGGCGCGCATCAAGCTGCCGGGGGCGACCGCGGGCCTGCTGCCCGCGTTCTGGGCCAAGTTCAACAACGACCAGTGGCCGCCGGAACTCGACATCCTCGAGGTCTTCGGCTCGAACCGCGCCGCGCAGTTCACGGTGCACTGGAGCGACGCCTCCTCCAGCCACCGGCAGAGCGGCGGCTCGTGGGACGGCGGCGACCTCTCCACCGCGTATCATGTTTTTGGATGCGAGTGGGATCAGAACTACGTCCGCTGGTACGTCGACGGCGTGCTGCGCCGCACCTACGAGCGGCCGGCAGCCGACGGGTTTCTCAACCAGTGGAACTCCGTCTCCGACGGCATCTATATGATGCTGAACATCCACGCGGCGAACTTCTCCTGGACGGGCGGGACCCTCAGCCAGTCCGCGCTTCCGCGGATCATGGACGTCGACTGGGTGCGGGTCTGGCGGAAGAATGCCGGCGGCGGCGGGGACACGCAGGCGCCCACGACGCCGACCAACCTGACGTCGACCGCCCGCACCGACACGTCCGTGAGCCTTGCCTGGGCGTCGTCGTCCGACAACGTGGGTGTGACCGGCTACGACGTTTACGCCGGTGCGAGCCTGGAGACGACGGTGCCCGGCACCAGCGCGGTGGTCACCGGACTCGAGCCGGCGACGACCTACGTCTTCACCGTCCGGGCACGCGATGCCGCCGGAAATGTCTCGGCGGCATCCAACTCCGTGTCGGTCACGACCGAAGCGGCTTCCGGACAGACGCTCTACGAGGCCGAGGTTGCCTCCCACACCGGCTCGGTGCGGTCCGATATCGCCGGCTTCACCGGGCTCGGCTTTGTGGACATGCCCTCCACCGCGGGATCGATCACCTGGACCTTCAACGCGCCCGCCGGGGCCGGTGCCTACACGCTGGGCGTGCGCTACGCCAACGGCGGCACCACCGGGCGTCCCGGATCCGTCACGGTCAACGGCGGGCAGTCACAGTCGTCCGCCTTTGGTCCCACCGGAGCGTGGACGTCCTGGGCCACGACGGACTTCAGCGGCACCTTGGTCGCGGGAACGAACACCGTCGTGCTGTCGGCCACCAACGGCGCCAACATCGACCACCTCTCCGTGCGCGTCGCGCCCGGCGGGGACACGACCCCGCCCTCGACCCCCTCGGGGTTGGCTGCGTCGGCGGTCACACAGGCGGGTTTCACCCTCTCGTGGAATGCCGCGACCGACAACGTCGGTGTGACCGCCTACGATGTGTACCGCGACGGCGTGCTTGCGGGATCGCCGGCCACGACGTCGCTCGCGATCACCGGGCTTGCTCCGGGTACGACGTATGCCATGACCGTGCGGGCGCGCGATGCCGCCGGAAACGCCTCGCCGCTTTCGGCGCCGCTCGCCGTGACGACGGCGTCGGGCTTCGGACCGGTTACGATCCAGGCCGAGGACAGCTCCGTCGTGCGCTCGAACATCTCGCTCTCGACCAGCAATGGCGGCTCGGTGGGCAGCTACGCCGACTATCCGACGACCGGAGGCTACTGCCAGTGGACGGTGGAGGTGCCTTCCGCCGGCACGTACACGCTCGCCTTCCGCTACGCGAACGGCGGTGGGTCGGCCCGCTCCGGTCTGCTCTCGATCAACGGCACCTCCGCGGTCACGCGCAGCTTTGCCGCGACGTCGAGTTGGAGCACGTGGACCGACCATGTCGTTTCGGTGACCCTCGCGGCCGGGACGAACACGGTTCGCCTCTCCGGACCCTCGTCCTCGCCGGGCATGGCCAACGTCGACAGCCTCACGATCCGCAGTCCGTGACGGTAGCGCCCTTCAGGCAATCCGGTGCAGGCGCCGGTAGCGGCGCGGCGTCGTCCCGAAATGACGGCGGAACCGCTGGATGAATGAAGAGACCGAACGGTAGCCGGCCCGGGCGGCGACCGTTCGGATCTCGGCGTCACTGGTGCGCAATTCCCGGGCGGCCAGCTCCATGCGGGCCTCCCGCAGTCGCCGGCCCGGCGTGATGCCCCAGTGCTGCTTGAGCTTTCGTGCAATGTGGGCGCGCGAGTAGCCCAGGCGCCGGGCGTACTCCACCATGGTCAGCGGTTCGTGTTCGAAGTGCCGCGAGGCGAGGCCCTCGACATCGGGTCGGCGCTCCTTCCGTTCGAAGTGGGTTTCCAGGTACGCATGCAACGTGAGCAACCAGCGATAGACCAAGACCGAAGCCTGCAGGGCCGGCGTGCGCCGGCGGGCCTCGGCGCGGCGGGAAAGGGCCCGGAGGGCACGCGCCGGCGCACTGTCGCCCGGCACCGTCATCCACCAGCCGAAGCGCTGCGTGAGGAAATGGTAGTATGCTCCGGCGAGCTCGCCCTGGAAGTGCACCCAGATCCGGTGCCAGGTCCGCGTGCGCGCATCGGGCACCCAGCGGGCGTGCACCGGCTGGCGGTAGCAGGTGACGGTGCCCGCCTGGGCGAGGGAGCGCCCCTGGCGCGTCTCGAACCACGAGGCGCCGGCGAGCGTGAAGACGGCGCAGGGTCGCGGCAGCACCGCGCTCAGCGAGAGATCCATCACCTGGCGGTGCGGGGCGAAGCGCTGCTCGCGGATCGAGACCTTGAAGTAGGGCAGGGTCCACTGCTCGCGCGAAACATCGTCGCGCAACGCGTTGGCCTCGCGTCCGCCGGTCCGCTCGGGCGCCGGCGGTTCCCGACGCCGGACGGTCCGGGCTGGCTGGCGCCGGGAGGACCGGTAGGCCCCCGGGGTCAGGCCGAAGCGGGCCTTGAACGCGCGCAGGAAGCCGCTGGCCGAACGGTAGCCCGCCGAGGCGGCGACGGTCTCGAGCGGAAGCTCGCCGCGGCCGGCGAGCAGGTCGGCGGCCTGCTCGAGCCGGCGCTCCCGCAGCAGCCGCGCCGGCGGGAGGCCCCAGCGCTCGCGCAGGCGCGTGCTCAGGTGGGAGCGGGAGAGACCGAGCTCGGCGGCGAGGTCCTTGACGGACCGGGTCGCGATCTCGCCAAGGCGCGGATCGTCGGGCGCAAGCAACGGCAGCTCCCGCGCCGGGGCCTGATGGCGCTCCAGGTATTCGTGCCACCGCGACAGCCAGGCCTGCGCCCGCGCGGCGCTCTCGAACTCGTCGCGTCCGCCCTCGCGCCGGTACCATTCGGCCAGTCTCCGCGCGGCGAGCACGGGCCCGGCATTGGCCGGGCACTCGTGGCGGCCGCCGAACCGCCGGTTGAGGAAGTGCCAGTAGCGGCGCGCGATCTCGCCCCGGAAGAGCAGGGCGAGGCAGCGCCAGCCGGGGCCCGCGCTGCCGCGGAAGAGGCCGCCGCCGTAGTCCGCGCGGAAACTGACCGCCCGGCCCGGCCGGAGCGCGAGCGAGCCCAGGCCCGTGCGCAGGGCCGCCGCCCCGCCGAGCGGAAAGAGCCAGCCCACGACCGGCTCCCGGGCCAGGCGCACCAACTGCCCCATGCCGTATTCACCCTCAAGATACAGGAAGCCCGCCACGCGATAGAAGGGATCGAAGTCGGACGGTCCCGGGGATCTCACGGGGACACGGAAAGCATAATTTGAACATTTTGAAACAGAAATACGGTAGGCCGTCCCGCGGGCTTGGGTTAGATTGCCGGTGTTGCCCGAAACGAAACCCAGGTCGGAGTCCCGCCCGTCGGCGGGCGCCGGCCGCAGCCCAGACGACCCCATGATCCTTGTCTCGTTGAACGCTTCGCGCCGGCTTCGCGCCGGCCTGACCACGCTGGCCCTCGCCGCCGGGTGGACCACCGCCTCCGGCCAGGACGCCTCCGCCGACCCGGAGGTGATCCGGCTCTCACCCTTCACCGTCGATTCCTCCCGGGACGTCGGCTACCGCGCGAACAACTCCATCTCCGGCACGCGGTCGAGCGTGCCCATTGCGGACATCCCGATGAACATCCAGGTCGTGACCTCCGCGATGCTCGAGGACCTCGGCGTGAACACGCCCACCGAGGCCCTGCGCTACTTCGGCTCCGTGACGAATGCGCGCGGGGCGCGGGGCGACGACGGCGGCGTGGACCTCGACGGCACGAACTCGCTCTTCGGCGGCGTCCGTCTCCGCGGCCTCACCTCGGGCGTCAACCTGCGCAACGGTCTGCGCACGTTCACGCAGCCGCTGGCGGCCTTCGTCGACCGCGTCGAGCTCGTCAAGGGGCCGGCGGCCGTGCTCTACGGGCTCTCGGAACCGACCGGCATCTACAACTCCATCATGAAGCGTCCGCTCCTGCACCGCGACCTCACCAAGGTTTCGGCGCGGTTCGGCAGCGAGGGCAACTACGGGACGACGGTCGATGTCAACCGCCGCCTCGGCGAGCGCGTCGCCTTCCGCCTCAACGCCTCCTGGTCGCACCTCGACAGCGAGTTCTGGTTCAACGAAGGCGAGGAGTTCGCCATCATGCCGCAGGTGACGTGGCGCCCCTACGAGAACACCGAGGTCACGTACGAATTCCTCTACGATGACCGGAAGCGTGCGTATCCGGACCAGCGGCACACCTACCCGCGCAACTTCGCCATCCCCGGGCTCCCGTCCGCTCCGGGCATGGAGATCGCGCTGTACGAGGATCCGCGCTTCGACATCGACCCGCGCTTCTCCTTCACGGGCCCCGACTCGAAGCGCTTCGTCCGTACCATCACCCACCAGCTCGCCGTCAGCCAGCGCATCGGCGAGCATCTCGACCTGCAGCTCCAGGCCGATTACACGGAGCGGCCGCACAACGAGGAGCGCCAGCAGTCCGCCCTGATCACCGACGGCAACAACACCTTCTGGACGGATGCCAATCCCGCGGTCCCGTTCATGCTCGCCCGCTGGCAGCGTTACGAGAACCGCAACTGGGTCCGCTCGGCGGTCGCCACCGCCGTCCACAAAACCGACTTTGAAGCGGGCGCCCTCGGCCGCGTGGCGAGCACGCTCACGCTCGGCGCGCAGTACTTCGCCGACGAGTTCTACCGCCGTGAGTCGAACGACCAGACCGACCGGCGCCAGCGCGACGCCTCGGGCAACGTCATCGCCTCGACGAACATTCCCGCCAACGTCACCGATCCCCGGCTGCGCCAGAACAACCCGACGCTGAACGGCGGTCTCTTCGACGACCGCTCGAGCCGGCCGGCGCCCGGGCTCTGGTTCAACTACATCCCGCTGCGCATGGACGTGGACCTCTCCCGTCCGTCCGACGTCGTGCTCAACAAGCTTCCCCCGGGCAGCGGCTCCTTCGTCAGCCTCGCGAACGCCAACCGCGTGGAGAACGAGTTCACGAGCGTCTGGGCCTCCTGGCTCGGCAAGTTCTGGGAGGACCGGCTCATCCTCACGGGCGGCGTCTTCCGCACGGAGATCGATCAGAAGACCGGCAACACGGAGGCGGACATCAAGCCGTTCTATGCGCGCGGCGCGACGCTGCCCCAGTACGGCGCGATCGTGCGCCCGGTCCCCGGCGTGGGCTTCTTCGCCCTGTACTCCGAGTCGCTCCAGCCGAACAGCTCGGCCCGCGACAAGAACAACAATCCGTTCCCGCCCCGGTTCGGCAAGGGCACCGAGTTCGGCGTGAAGGTCGATCTCTGGGACGGGCTGCTCTCCGGCACGCTCAGCCGCTGGGACATCGAGCAGACCAACCGCGTCGTCTTCGATCCCGACGAGCCGAACCCCAACAACCCGTCCGGGCTCGGCGCCAACGTTGCCCGCGGCCTCAACACCTCGCAGGGTTGGGAGGTGGACCTGATCTTCACGTGGAAGCGCAACCTCCAGACCATGCTCAGCTACGCCTGGATCGACGTCTTCTCCGGCGGCGAGACGCAGAACCTCGCGCTCAACGGCGCGGCCGAGATCGGTTCCTACCGCGAGGGCTTCGGCCTCATCACCAACTATCGCTTCGAGTCCGGTCCCTTGGAGGGCTTCTCCGTCGGGCTCGGCGTCAATTACAAGAGCGACGAGGTCGCCGAGATCCCGCAGGCCTTCAACGGCAACCGCCAGCGCCGCGTGCCGGGCGTGTGGGATGGCAACCTCTTCGCGGGCTACGCGCACCGTTGGGCAGGACAGGACTGGCGCTGGCGTTTGAACGTGAGCAACCTCTTCGAAGTCGAAAGGCCGGTGGGCTGGGATCCCCGCTTCACCAATGACCTCGGAGTCGCCGACCGTCCGTTCCTCTATGCCACCAGCCGGCGCGTCGACCTTTCCGTGACCGTCGAGTTCTGATCCTACCGATGAGCCGTGCGCCCGCCCTTCCGATCCGACTGCTCGCCCTGCCCGCGTGGGTGGGGCTGGCGGCGGCCGGCTGGGCGGGAGAGGCACCGACGGAAACCGGCGCCGACGCGTTCCGCCGCGAGGCCTGGCGCGCGGCGTCCTTGCTGCAGTTCGACCACGCGCTCCACCAGTTGGCGCAACTCGGTCCCGCGGCCGGCCGCCACGATCGCGCGATGCGGGCCGCCGTTCTGCTGAATCGGCCCCCGCGCTCCGATGCCGTGGTCGCACGGGTCGAGGCGGAGCTCCGGGAGCTGCTCGCCGGGGATCCCGACGACGAGGCCGGCCTGCTGGCCGCCTACTTGCTGGCACGGACGGCGCATGTGCATCGCACGTCGCCCGACTGGCGCGAGGCCGCCGACGGCTATCGCGCGCTCCGGCAGCGGGCGCCCGCGCATCCGCTTGCGACGCTGGCGGCCACCAAGCTCGCGCTGATCCTTCTCTACGATCCGGCCCATCGACGTCCGCCGGAGGAGGCGTGGGCCGAGGCCGAGGCGCTCGCCCCAACACTCGCCGAACCGGCGGCTCGCGCGCTGCTGCACCTGACCCTCGCCCGCGCGTACCTCTACTATGACGGCGTCGGCGACGCCGCCCTGCGCCACCTGCAGGCGGCGCTCGAGGCCGGTCCATCGAACGAGAACGTACACGTCAACACCCGGATCGGCGTCGCCGAAACGGCACGTGAGCTCGGACGGGAGGCGCTCGCCTTGGACGCCTACGCGCGCTTCCTCGACGAGGCCGGCGTCGATCATCGCCGCCATGCCGTGGAGGTGCTCCTGCGGGAGCACGAAGCGGACCGCAGGAGCGGGCGCCCATGACGACCGCGCGGCTCCCCGCCCTCCTCGGCGCCTCGTTGCTGGCCGGGGTCTTCCTCTACGCGACGGCACGCCTGCTCCAGCGCGAGGGCGAACCGGCGTCGCCCGGCGAGGCGGGCGGGCGCGTCACCGTGCGCCTTGCCCACTACCTCGTGTACGAGTCGCACCGGCCCTACTTTGAGAGCGTGGCCCGCGACTACGAACGCCTGCACCCACATGTGCGCGTCGAGATCGCCGATGTGCCCATCCGCGTCTGGCCGACCTGGCGCAAGACCCAGCTCGACGCGCCGGACCCGCCTGACCTGGTCCAGCTCGGCCAGGGATTCACCGACGAGCAGATGGCCCTCTACCTCCTCCCGCTCGGAGAGGAGGTTGCCCGGCCCAATCCCTACAACGCCGGCACGGACCTCGCCGATGTCGCGTGGCGGGAGACGTTTGTCGACGGACTGCGCGGCAGCGGCGACAGCTCGGAGACCTTCAATTACCGCCTGCTCGAATACTACGGGGTGCCGACCTACGCGAACACCGTCCGGCTCTTCTGCAACCTCGACCTGCTGGAGAAGATCACGGGCAGCCGGAACGTACCCGAGAACTTTGAGGATTTCATCGCCCTCGGGGAGAAGATCGAGGACTACGCCCGCCGGCACCGGCTGCCGATCACCGCGCTCGCCGGGGCCGAGGAGTACGCGCGGCTGCTCTTCACGCAGCTCTTCCAGCAGCAGAGCCAGCGCGTGACGCGCACGTTTGACCTCGAGCGCAACCTGACGCAGTCCGACCGCGAGGCGGCAATCGCCTTCCTGCGCGGAGACTGGCGGCCCGACACCGGGACCGTACGCTCCGCCTGGGCCGCCTGGCGCACCCTGGGGCGGCTCTATCAGCCGGGGTTCCTGGGGGCGATGCGGGACGACGCCGGCTTCCTCTTCAAGCAGCAGCGCGCCGTGATGATCGTCTCGGGCAGTTGGGATGCCTTCCATCTCCTGACGGATAATCCGTTCGAGGTCTCGGTGCTGCCGCTGCCCAATCCCCCGGTGGCGACGTCGGACGGCCGCCTCGGCCCGCTCTCGGAATCCGCGCTGCTGCCCAGCGGCTCCTTCGGCATCATGCGGCGGTCGCGTCATCCCGAGATCGCGCTCGACTTCCTGCGTTTCCTGACGAGCCGGCAGATCAACCAGCGTTTTGCGGATGTCTGCCTTCGCATCCCCGTGGTCCGCGGCGCGCACCCGCCTCCCGAGATCGCCGCGTTCGCGCCGCGGGAGGACGGATACGAATCCGGCTTTTCACCGTATTTCCAGAACTTCGGTCGCCGTGCCGTCTACCGCGTGATGCAGACCACGCTCGACCGCCTGGTCGCTCCCTCCGGGAGCGTGGAGGCCTTCCTGGCCGATCTGGAGACGCCGTTCCGGGCCGCGTTGCGCGATGACGTGCAGGCCTTCGCGCGGGATTCCGCGCGCACCTTCCAGCGGACGGACAGCATGCTGGTGGCGCTGCAGGCGCTTGCGGCGCGGGAACCCGCGGCGGCGCGCCGGTACTGGCGCCTTTCGGAGAACCAGTCCCTGAGTGAAAGCGACCACCACCAGGCCCTCCATGCCCTCGCCTGGACGAACCCCTGAATCACGGAAATGAAACGGACCTCCCTCCTACAACCGCTGCGCCCTCTGGCGGAGCCCCACGCGGTCGGCGTCATCGGCCTCGGCCAGATGGGACGACCCATGTCCGCCAACCTTGTGCGGCGCGGCTTTGCCACGTCGGGCTACGACGTGAACGAAACCGCCCTGGCGGCGGCCGCCGCGACGGGCGTGCAAACCGAAGCGTCGGCCCGCGCCGTGCTGACCCGTTCCCACGTCGTGATCCTGAGCCTGCCGACCGAGCAGGCGCTGGAGACGCTGCTGGTGGGGGAGGGCGGGCTTTGCGAGGAGGACCTGAGCGGACGGATCCTCGTCGATACGACCACCACGACGGTCTCGCTTGCCGAGCGCATGGCCCGGGCGGTGGCCGCGCGCGGCGGGGCGTTCCTTGATGCGCCGGTGACCGGTGGGGTGAGCGGGGCGGAGAAAGGAAACCTCACCATCATGGTCGGCGGAGATGCCGCCGCCTTTGCCGAGGCGCGTCCGGTCCTCGAGGCCATCGGCGAGCGGCTCGTGCACGTCGGGCCGAGCGGTCACGGCCAGGTGGCGAAGATGGTGAACCAGATGCTCATGGCCGCGATCTACACCTCGGTGGCCGAGGCCTTCGCCTTCGCCGCGCAGATGGGGGCCGACGTCTCGCGGGTGTACGAGGCGGTCGAGCACGGCGGGGCGGAGTCGCGCCTGCTCTCCGCGATCAAGCCGTCGCTGCTGAACGGCACGGTTTCCACCAACGGCAACCTGAACCAGCACGGCAAGGACATCGACTACGTGATGGCGGAGGCGATCCGGCGCCAGCTCTACCTGCCCGTCACCGGGGCGGTGCACACCTTCTTCCAGATGTCCCGCTCGCTCGGCTTCGGCCAGGTGCGCTGCCACGAGATGTGGGCCGTCTGGGAGAAGCTTCTGGATATCCGAATTAAGGATACGGTGAATCCGGACGAGCCATGAGCCGGGTCCGCCGTCCCGTGCCGCCGCGGCTGAGCTGCTCCACCATCTGCTTTCGCCAGTGGCCGCTGCCGGCCGCGCTCGCGGCGATCCGCGACCTCGGGTTCGCCGGGGCCGACGTGGGCACCCTGCCGGGGTTCTGCGATCACTTCGATTTCGTGAACGCGCCCCCGGGCGCCGAGCGTGCGCTTCACGATGCGGTGGCCGCCTCGGGCCTGCGCGTGTTCACCTTCACCACGAACATCGGGGAGTTCAATGCCCCGGGAGCCGATGTGGAGCGCGTGCTCGCCGCCGGACGTCGCAACCTCCGGGCGGCGGCCGCGCTCGGGGCCGGGGCGGTGGTGTTCAACTGCGGGGCCTGGCTCGACCGGCGCGAACAGCCCTTTTCCGAAGGGGTCGCGCGCGTCGCCGAGGGCCTGCGCCTCCTGGCTCCGGAGGCGGAGGCGCTGGGCGTCGGGCTCCTCATCGAGGCACCGCACAAGGCGAAGCTCTGCCGGGACGTCGACGAGGCCCTCGCGCTGCTCGGACGCATCGGTCACCCGTGGGCGCGGCTCATCTACGACTGCAACCACCATCACGCCGCCGGGTGGAGTCCCGCGGACGCGATTCACCGCCTCGGGGCGCGCTCCATCGGGCTCGTGCACCTGCGAGACGCGGTCGGGCGCGAGAACCGTTATCCGCTCGGGGCGGGAGAGATCGATTTCCGCACCCTTGTCGAGGTCCTGGAGGGAGCGGGTTACTCCGGGCGCTATTCCCTGGAGTTCACCGATGCGGCCGACTCGGTGGAGGCAACCAAGGAGGTGCTGCTCCGGTCGATCGATCATCTCGCCGCGTGCGGACTCCCGGCCTCTTAGCCTGTGAGGATTGACCTGACCATGAGGCCCAACCTGTCCGGGGCGGACATGAGAAACCACTTGCGGGCGCGGGACAACCCGGTCTCCTCTCGAGGGCGTGCCCTCCCCGTTTCGCCCCACGTTGCCCGGCGCCGCTGCGGTGTGCGCAACGATTGCAGCAACGCTGGAGTGGACCGATCCGATGCCAGCGACTGGCGTCCTCCGGCTTTCTTTCGCATGAAATCCTCCCGCCTGCCTGCCACCTTCAATGTCGCCGTGTTCGGTGCCGGGGCCATCGGCCTCGATCACCTCGCCAGCTTCAAGCAGCACCCGGCCGCCCGCGTTGTTGCGCTCGCCGAGGTCTCGCCCGAACGCGGGCGCGAGGCCGCCGACCGCTTCAACGTGCCCGAGCTCGTCACCGACTACAAGGTGCTGCTCGCGCGCGACGACATCCACGTCATTTCGATCGCCCTGCCCAACTACCTGCATGCGACCGTCGCGCTCGCCGCGTTGAAGGCGGGCAAGCACGTCATGCTGGACAAACCGATGGCGACGAACGCGCGCGACGCCGCCAGGCTCGTGGCCGAGGCGAAGCAGCGCAAACGCCTGCTCATGGTCGGCCAGAACATCCGCTTCACGCCCGAGGTGCAGACCGCGCGCAAGCTGGTCCAGGACGGCGTGCTCGGCGACGTCTATCACGCCAAGACCGCGTGGTGCCGCCGCAGCGGCATCCCCCGCATCGGCTCCTGGTTCACCCAGACCAAGTACGCGGGCGGCGGCTGCACCTACGACATCGGCGTCCACGCCCTCGACCGCTGCCTCTACCTGATGGGCGAGTTCGAGGCGGCCGCCGTCAGCGGGCAGACCTTCGCGCAGTTCGGCCCGCGCGGCCGCGGCGACGGCTCCTGGGGCAAGAGCGAGGTCGATCCGACGCGTCCCTTCGACGTGGACGACCTCTCCATCGCCCTGATCAAGCTGAAGAGCGGCCGCACCGTGCTGCTCGAGGCGTCGTGGGCCGCCCACCAGCCCGAGCCGGACGTCAACGGCACCCAGCTCTTCGGCACGGAGGCCGGGTTGACCTTCCCGCCGCTGCGCCTGCATCGCCAGGGAAAGCTCGGCTACGCGACCGAACTCGTCCCCCCGCAGGCCTCCTACGTGCATGCGAACCGCATGGTCCACTTCATCGACTGCCTGCTCGGCAAGGCCGAGCCGCACGTCAAGCCCGCCGAGTCCCTCGCCGTGCAGAGGATCCTCGACGCCATCTACCTCTCGGCCAAGACCGGCCGGGAGGTGCGCATCAAGTAACCGATTCCCGCTACACCCATGAACAAGCTCCCCATCGCCCTGCAGCTCTGGTCCCTCCGCGACGACCAGAAGAAGGATTTCGCCGCCACCGCGGCCGCCGTCGCCAAGATCGGCTACACCGGCGTCGAACTCGCCGGCACCGGCAACCTCGATGCAAAGGGCGCCAAGGCCGCGCTCGACGCCGCCGGCCTCAAGGTCGCCGGCATGCACGTCGGTATCGGCGCGCTGACCGCCGACCTCAACGCTGTCGTCAACGACGCGTTGCTCTTCGGCACGCGCCATGTCGTGTGTCCGTCGTGGCCGGTCGCGCAGTTCGCCACCGCCGCCTCCTGCCAGCGCATTGGCGAACGCCTGGGCGAGATCGGCGCGACGTTCCGCTCCTTCGGCATCCAGTTCGGTTTCCACAACCATGCCGCCGAACTCAAGGTCATCGACGGGCGCACCGTCTTCGACTGGATGCTCTCGGCCGCAGCGCCGCGTGACCTCGCCGCGGAGGTCGACGTGTACTGGGTGCACAAGGGCGGGCAGTCGCCGGCCAAGGTCCTGCGCGACTTCGGCGCCCGCTGCCCGCTTGTTCACCTCAAGGACGAGAAGGAACTCGGCCTCGGGCCGGTGAACTTTGCCGAGGTCTTCGCCGCGGTCGATGCCGTCGGCGCCGCCGAGTGGACCATCGTCGAGCAGGAGGCCTACAACCACGCGCCGCTCGAGTCGGTGCGCCTCTGCTTCGAGCAACTCAAGGCCTGGGGGCGCGCCTGATGTCGGACGGGCGGCTGGCGTGGGGCATTCTCGGCACGGGCGCCATCGCCCGGACGTTCGCCCGCGGGCTCGCCCAGTCACGGCGCGGCCGTCTGGTCGCCGTTGGCAGCCGCACGACGGAGAAGGCGCGCGCCTTCGCCGCGGAGTTTGGCGGGGCGACCACGCATGGCAGCTACGAGGCCCTGCTCGCGGACCCCGCCGTTCAGGCCGTCTACATCGCCGTTCCCCATCCCGATCACGCGGCGTGGGCCATCCGTGCGGCCGAGGCGGGCCGGCACATCCTTTGTGAGAAGCCGCTCGGTCTCAACCAGGCCGAGGGCATGGTGATGGCCGAGGCCGCCCGTGAGCATGGCGTGCTGCTGACGGAGGCCTTCATGTACCGCTTCGCCCCGCAGACCGCGCGTATCCTCGATATCGTGCGCAGCGGCGCGCTGGGGGAGGTCCAGACGATCCAGGCGACCTTCAGCTTCCGCGCCGGATTCGACCCGGAGAAGCGCCTGTTCAACAACGCGCTCGGCGGGGGCGGCATCCTCGATGTCGGTGGCTACCCCGTTTCCTTTGCCCGTCTCGTCGCCGGTGCCGCGGAGGGCCGCGCGTTTGCCAATCCCATCGAGGTGAAGGGTTCCGCCGCCCTCAATCCCATCACGGGCATCGACGACCACGCCGCCGCGACCTTGAAGTTCGCCCGCGGTCTCGTTGCGCAGGTGGCGACCGGGGTTGCCGTGGCCCAGGACAACTCCGCACGCATCTATGGCACCGCGGGATGGCTGCATGTCCTGACGCCTTGGATACCGGCCAAGGAGGGTGGGTCGACCGTCATGTACCTCCATCGTCCGGGCGGACAGGAGCCCGAGGTGATCGAGGTCACGACCTCCGACTGGCTCTACGCGCTCGAAGCCGATGCCGTCGCCGCCGCGCTCGCCTCGGGGGCCCGTGAAGTACCCCAGATGACGGTGGCCGACACCTTGGGCAATCTCGCCACCTTGGACGCTTGGCGGCAGTCGGCCGGGCTGACCTACGAGGCGGAGAAGCCCGAAAACTTCACGCACACGATTTCCCGCCGCCCGCTCGCCGTCCGCTCCGCGTCGCCTCTTCCGCACGGACGCCTGCCCGGACTCGAGAAGACCGTTTCGCGCCTCGTCATGGGCTGCGACAACCAGCGCACGATGCCTCATGCCGCCGCGATGTGGGACGATTGGTTCGAGCGCGGCGGCAACGCCTTCGACACCGCCTACGTGTACGGAGGCGGCCTCTACGAGCGCCTGCTCGGCTGGTGGATGCGGCATCGCGGCGTGCGGGACCACTGCGTGGTCATTGCCAAGGGCGCGCACACGCCGCTCTGCCGACCGGAGTTCATCGTCCCGCAGCTCAACGAAAGCCTGGAGCGGCTGCAGACCGATCACGCCGACCTCTACATCCTGCACCGCGACAACCCCGACGTGCCGGTCGGCGAGTTCGTCGACGTGCTCGACGCGTTGGCGCGCGCCGGCCGCATCAAGGTCTTCGGCGGCTCCAACTGGACCGTTGAGCGGTTCAACAAAGCCAACGCCTACGCCCGCCGGAAAGGCCGTCAGGGTTTCACCGTGCTCAACAACAACTTCAGCCTCGCCCGCATGGTCAACCCGGTCTGGCCCGGCTGTGTTGCAGCCTCCGACCCGGAGACCCGCCGTTGGCTGAAACGCACGCAGACGCCCCTCTTCGCGTGGTCGAGTCAGGCGCGCGGGTTCTTCACCAACCGGGCTGGTCCGGACCAGCGCGACGACCGCGAACTCGTCAACGCTTGGTACAGCGACGACAATTTCGAGCGCCGCGCCCGTGCGTACACACTCGCGAAGGAACGCGGGGTCGCGCCCATCAACATCGCACTCGCCTATGTGCTCCACCAACCGTTCCCGACCTGGGCACTCATCGGCCCGCGCGCGATCGCGGAAACGGTTTCGACGCTCCCAGCCCTGACCCTTGAGCTCACGCCGGTGGAACTGAAATTCCTTAATTTGGAGCGAAATCATCGTTAGCCGCCCCATTAAACGATTCTTCCACTTGCGGCATTCCCAATGAGAACCCTTTGATCCTCACTCGGTTGTTCTGACCGGCGTCGTCCCCCCGAAAGTAGCGCCGGAGTGAGTTCAGCCTGAACTGATCGCCCCTTACCCATGGCCTTCCCGATCACCCGAGCCAAAGCGCTGCGCGAATGGCGTCTGTATTTTTTCGTGGTGCCGTCGTTGGTGATGGTGGGGGTGTTCGCCTACTTCCCGGCCGCGTCGGCGATCTACCACAGTTTCTTCGACTGGCAGGGCGGGGAGACCAAGCAGTTCATCGGCTGGGGCAACTTCCAGCGGATCTGGAACGACGGGGTCCTGTGGAGCTCTTTTGTCACCGTCGGCGCCCTGATCCTGTTCAACCTGGTCAAGATGATCCCCTCGATCGCGATGGCGGTCATGATCCACCGCCTGAGGAGCGACCGCTGGCAGTACCTCTACCGGGTCCTGCTCGTCGTTCCCATGATCGTTCCGGGCCTGGTCACCCTCTTCATCTGGAAGTTCTTCTTTGACCCGAACCTGGGCCTCCTCAACCGCGTCCTCGACGCGACCGGCCTCAAGTCCCTCCTCGTCCAACTCGACCAATGGCTCGGCTGGGGCGTCTTCTACGCCGAGGTCCCCATCGGCTGGCTCTCCCAACCCGAACTGATCCTCCCGGCCCTCTTCCTCTGGGGCTTCCCCTGGATCGGCGCCGTGGGCGTCCTCATCTACCTCGCCGGCCTGCAAAGCATCGGCTCCGAGATCTACGAAGCCGCCGAACTGGACGGCATCGGCCCGATCCAGAAGTTCTTCTACATCGAATTGCCCCTGATCCTCACCCAGGTCCGCCTCTCCCTGACCCTCCTGGTCATCTCCACCCTCCAGGGCTACGGCCTGCAACTCCTCCTCCTCGGCGACTCCGGCGGCCCCGGCGGCCGGGGCATGACCCCGGGCCTCTGGATGTACAACCGCGCCTTCATCGCCGGCGAGTTCGGCTACGCCTGCGCCGTGGGCATGGTGCTCTTCGTCTTCATCCTCGTCCTTACCCTTCTCAACAACCGCTTCGTGCGGGTCGACAAATGAGCACCGCGACCCAAGCCGTCGGCGCCTCCCGCCACAAGGACTGGCCCAAACACCTCATCATCGGTCTCATCCTCGCGATCGAGCTCCTGCCCCTCTACATGATGTGGCAGATCAGTTTTAAGGATAACGCCGGCTTCATCCAAAACCCCTGGCTCCCCGCGAACCCCCTGGACTGGAAGTGGGCCAACTACGCCTTCGCCGCCAAGCTGATCCTCCCCTACGTGGCCAACACCGTCTTCGTCGCGGTCTCCGGCACCGTCCTCTCCCTTGCCCTCGCCCTCTTCGGGGCCTACTTCTTCGCCCGGTACAAGATGCCGTTCTCCAGCCTCCTCTGGTCGGCCTTCATGGTGCTCATGCTCCTGCCCGGCATCGCCAACATTGTCCCCCTCTTCTCCCTCCTCAAGGACCTCAGCCTCCTCAACACCCTCTACGCCCTGATCGTCGTTGGCATCGCCGGCGGCCAGGTTTTCAACATCTTTGTCCTCCGCGGCTTCATCGAGGACATCCCCAAGGACCTCTTCGAAGCGGCCGAGATGGACGGCGCCGGGCACTTCCAGCAGATCGTCAACATCGTCGTCCCCATGTCCGGCTCGATCCTCGGCACCCTCGCGATCCTCGCCTTCCTCGGCAAGTGGAACGAGTTCCTCCTCCCCCTGATCGTCCTCCGCGACAAGGAACTCTTCACCCTCGGCGTGGGCCTCATCTACCTCGACGGCGAGTACGTGAAACAATGGGGACAAATCATGGCTGCGTACTTCCTCGCCGCCATCCCCCTCATCATCCTCTTCCTCTTCACCATGCGCCTCTTCGTGAAGGGCCTCTCGCAAGGAGCCATCAAAGGATGAGAATCCAAGGATGAATTATGAAGGCAGAATTATGAAGGTTGTCCCGCCCCTGGCGGGATGGACTCCAACCACAAAGACTCTTCGCCCTCCGATCACCGCCACGCATTCTCCCCAAATCGCCGTACAACCTCCGGCTGCTTGGTCCTTCATCATTCATCCTTCATAATTCATCCTTCGCCCCATGTCTTCCGTCATCCTGAAAGACCTCGTCAAGACCTACCCCGCGTCGGAGAAGAACGACGCGTTCACTGCGGTGAAGGGCATCAACCTGGAGATCAAGGACGGGGAGTTCATGGTGCTCGTCGGCCCCTCTGGCTGCGGGAAGTCCACCACCCTTCGCATGATCGCCGGCCTGGAGGAGATCTCCTCCGGCACGATCTCGATCGATGGCCGGATCGTGAACGACGTCCTGCCCAAGGACCGGGACATCGCGATGGTTTTCCAGAACTACGCCCTCTACCCGCACATGTCGGTGTACGAGAACATGGCCTTCGGCCTTAAGCTCCGGAAAATGCCGAAGACCGAGATCGACGCCCGCGTCCGCGAAGCCGCCGCCATGCTCGGCCTCGAATCCCTCCTCGACCGCAAGCCGAAGGCTCTCTCCGGCGGACAACGCCAGCGCGTCGCGGTCGGCCGCGCCATCGTGCGCAAGCCCAAGGTCTTCCTTTTCGACGAACCGCTCTCGAACCTCGACGCCAAGATGCGCGTCTCCATGCGCACCGAGATTGCCCGCCTGCACACCCGCCTCGGCGCCACTATGATCTACGTGACCCACGACCAGGTGGAAGCCATGACGATGGGCGACCGCATCTGCGTCATGAAGGACGGCGAGATCAAGCAGGTCGCCGAACCGCTCGCCCTCTACAATCACCCCGCCAACCTCTATACCGCCGGCTTCATCGGCTCGCCCCCGATGAACTTCTTCCGCGGCCGGCTGCTCGCGGACGGAGCCCAGCTCCGCTTCGTCGAGGACAACGCCAAGGGGCCACCGGTGACGATCCAGCTCCCGCCCCGTCTGGCTGCCGCCGCCCAAGGCAGAGTGGGCAAGGCCGTGGTCCTCGGCATCCGCCCCGAAGACCTGCACGAGGAGCCGGCTCCGCGCCCCGGCGCGACCGCCACGGTCAAGGTGGAGATCTCCGAGCCGATGGGCGCGGAGACCTACCTTTACCTCGAGACCGGCGCCACCAGCTTCATCGCCCGCGTGCAACCCACCGCGATCCACGCCCACGGCGCCACCGTCCACCTCGCCTTCGACCCCGACCACCTCCACCTCTTCGACGCCGAGAAGGAAACCGCCCTCGTGTAGCCGCGGCCCGTCGGGCAGGGTCGACGGAACCGAAAATGGTGCACGGGAGCACGCCAAGACCACAGAGTTCCAGACGTATCTCTTAATCCGATACCTCTGCGCCCTCCGCGACCTCCTGTAAACTAGTTCTGGGACAAATCGATCCTCGGTTGACCTCCGTTGCCCTCTTATTCCCTCCTACCGTCCGTCCGTCGTCACCGTCAGCACGAGGCGATCGCCGGCGCCAAGGGTCACGGGTAGCCCGGCGGCTAGCGCCGCGCCCGTGTGCTGCGAGGACGTCGTCCCGGCCGTCACGGTGTAGGTGCGGTTGCGCTGCACGGTGAACCATTCCGGGTACTGGTTGATGCGCGCCCAGTCCGCCGGCAGTCGCAGGTTCTCCGCATGGCGCGGACGGTCGAAGACGAGTGTGCCGGACCACGGCTGGTCGGCGGCAACGACCAGCGTGAGCGTTTCGCCTTCCCGCACGGCGCCGAAGCGAAGGTCGGAGCGCCACGGTTGCGCGGTCACGCCCTGGCTCTTCCACAGGCAGTACATCAGCGTGGTGCGGGCGAAGTTGCCGTCGCCATGCCAGCCTTCGATCAGGCCGTTCTCCTGTTGGAATGACCAGAGGGTACGGATCTCGGCGTCCATCCAGGAGGCCGCCGAGGCCACCGCCGGTACGCCGGTGAAGCGGTTGTAGAGGTTGAGGGCGCTCTCGATCGAGTCCGCATAGCCGTCCATGCTGCCGCGCGGAAAGGCCTTCAGATCGGGACGCGGCTCCCAGTTGTGGCCGCGGTAGTGGGCGTCGAGTCCGGCGAGGGCGCGGATCGCTGCCTCCCGGTACGCCGGTTTGTCGTCGACCAGGTCGACGGTGAGGAACCCGTCGAGCACGTAGCCCCAGCCATCCGAAAGCCGCTGGTCGGCGACCTCGCCGGTGCGCGGCCGGATCGCGTTGTAGAAAAGGCCGTGCGCGTTGCGACCGGTGGCGAGGATGCGATCGAGCATCTCATGCACATGCGGCCGGTAAGCCGCCTGTTTGGCCGCCCACGGCTCGCCGCCGGGCAGGCGGCCGGCAAAATGCAGCGTGGCGTAAAACTCGCAGAGCCCGGAGATGATCTCGCAGCCATGGTCCCGCAGGCTGAGCAGCGAGAAATCGCGCGTCGGATGGTTGCGGCCTTCGGGAAGCAGGTAAGTATCGGCCAGGCGGATACCCCAGCGCAGGTACTTCTCGTCGCGCCCGCTCATCCAGTAAAGGCGGGCGAGGATCTGCAGCAGGTCGCCGTTCACCTCGACCCCGACCGCCTTGTCCGCGCCTGCGAGCGGAATCCGGCCGAAGGGGGTGTCGACGGCGGCGGCGGCGAACGTGTCGTCGACCAGCTCGACCATGCGGGCGCTCCAGGGGCTGACCCCGAGCCATTCGGTGAGCGGCAGCAGGCCGTCCTTCACGTATTCGACGGAGTTGAAGAGGATGCGGGTCGCGTCGGCCTCGGCGTGACGCAGCCCGGGGGCGGGCCGCAGGGTGAAGTCGTCGGTCAGCCGGCCCCATCCTGGCCGGGCGGTGAGGCGGCGCTCCGCCTCAAGCATGGGCTGGAGGCGGGAGGCCAGCAGGGCCGGGTCGGTGAAGCCGGCGCTGAGCACCATGTACGGATAGTTGTCGGCGGCGCTGTCCTTGCCGTTCCAATACGGACTGTCGTGCAGGTTGCGAGGGATCAGGCCCGTGATCGGTTCCGCCATGGCCAGCCACGCCTGCAGGTAGCGCCGTGAGCGTTCGAGGCCCTCCTGCACGAGCACGCCGTGGGCCGCCGCTGTGGCGACCGCGTCAGGCGCCGGTGCAGCATGGAGGGGGACCGTGATGCCAAGGCAAAGCAACGCCGCGGCACCGAGCCGCCGGCAGGAGAAGGAGTGGGGCATGGTCCTGGAATAGGCCGGCCTGGGCTCAAGGCAACCCCAGGACCGGGATGACCCTGAGCGCCTTCACCGTCCGGACGATCGCAGCGTCCTACGTGAGGATGTCCTTCAAGACACGGCCGTGCACGTCCGTCAGTCGGAATTGACGGCCTTGGTAGCGGTAGGTGAGCCGTTCGTGGTTGACGCCGAAGAGGTGCAGCATCGTTGCGTGCAGGTCGTGCACGCTGGTCGGTTTGTCGACCGCGGCATAGCCAAGATCGTCGGTCGCCCCATACGTGAGCCCGCCGCGGACCGCGCCGCCTGCCAGCATGATGGAGAAGCCCTTGATGTGGTGGTCGCGGCCCTTGCCCTGCGCCATCGGCGTGCGACCGAACTCACCGCCCCACACCACCAGCGTCTCGTCCCACATCCCCCGCTCCTTCAGATCGCGAATCAGCGCCGCCGTCGGCCGGTCCACCTCCTCGGCCTTGTACTTTACGTGCGCGACGTCGTCGTGGTGATCCCAGTCGCGGTGATACAACTGGATGAAGCGCACGCCGCGTTCTGCCAGGCGGCGGGCGAGGAGGCAGTTGGAAGCGAAACTGCCGTCGCCGGGCTGCGCCCCGTAGCTCTCCAGCACCCGGGTCGATTCTTGCGACAGGTCCATCAGCCCCGGCACGCTCGTCTGCATCCGGAACGCCATCTCGTATTGATTGATGCGCGTCTGGATCTCGGGATCGTGCAAGGCGTCGTGCTGGCGCCGGTTGAGCTGATTGACGACATCGACGATCTCCTCCTGGTCCCGCGCGGTCACGCCCGCCGGATTCTTGATATAGAGGACAGGATCGCCCTGAGACTGGAACTTCACGCCCTGGAAGCGGCTCGGCAGGAAACCGCTGTGCCATTGGCGCGCGGCGATCGGTTGCATCTGTCCGCCTTTGCCGGAGGACATGAGCACGATGAAGCCCGGCAGGTCTTCGGTGTCCGCGCCCAGCCCATAGAGCAACCAGGAGCCCATGCTCGGCCGGCCGGCGATGATCGAGCCGGTGTTCATGAATGTGTGCGCCGGATCGTGGTTGATCTGCTCGGTGTACATCGAGCGGATGATGCAGACGTCGTCGGCCACGCTGCCGATCTGCGGGAACAGCGAGCAGATCTCCTGTCCCGATTGCCCGAACCGTTGAAACTCGAACTGCGGGCCGTGGCACTTCAACTCCCGGCCCTGCAGTTGCGCGATCTGCTGGCCCTTGGTGAACGACTCCGGCATCGGCTGGCCGTGCATCTTCGCCAGCGCCGGTTTGTAGTCGAAGGTCTCGAGGTGCGACGGTCCGCCTGCCTGGTAGAGATAGATCACCCGTTTGATCTTCGCCGCGTGATGCAGCGGCTGGACCACGCCGCCCCACCGGTCGGCTCCCGCCGCGGCGAACAGGCGTGGGTCCAGCAGCGAGCCGAGGGCCAGCGAACCAAGCCCCGCCGCCGTGCGGCCGAGGAACGAACGACGGGTCAGGTGCTGCGCGTAAGCGTCAAAGGGTGTCATGGGAGCGGGCGGAATTCGCGGTAGGGGCCGGCGGTTGGGCAAAGGAATCAAGTCGAGCGTGAACCCGGCGTGGTCACGGCCGCGTAATGGTTTCGTGGAGATTGAGAATGGCGCGGGCCACGGCGGTCCACGCCGCCAGGTCTGCGCGGTTGAGATCAGCCGGCACCGGCGAGTCGCCGATGGCGATCAGCTCCTGCGCCGCGGCGGGATCGGTGCGGTAACGGGTCCGCTGCCGTTCCCAGAGCTCGCGCAGCAGCGCCACCTCGGCCGCGTCGGCTGGCCGCCCGAGGACCTCGCGAAAGGCCCACCGCACCCGGCGGTTGGCCGTCCAGCCGCCCTCCCGCAGCACCCGGGTGGCGAGGGCGCGTGCGGCCTCGACGTAACTCGGATCGTTCAACAGCACGAGCGCCTGCAGCGGCGTGTTGGAGGTCTCCCGGTTCGCGGTGCACTCGTCGCGTCCAGGCGCGTCGAAGGCCATGAGGCTGGGGTGCAGGAAGGTGCGCTGCCAGTGCGTGTACACGCCCCGCCGCCACAGTCCTTCGCCGACATCGGGCACGTACTCCCGCTTCGGGAAATTGAGCGCCGAGTAGTAACCGGCCGGCTGATACGGTTTGGCGCTGGGACCGCCGATCCGGCGGACGAGGAGTCCGCTCACAGCGAGCGCATTGTCCCGCACGAGTTCCGCCTCCAGCCGGAAACGGCTCTGGCGGGCCAGCAGGCGGTTGAGTGGGTCGCGTTCAAGGGCTTCCGGCGTCGGCTGGGCCGACTGCCGATAGGTCGCCGAGGTGACCAGCAGCCGCACCAGGTGCTTCACGTTCCAGCCGCTTTCGCGAAACTCCACCGCCAGCCAGTCGAGCAACTCCGGGTGCGTGGGCCACTCGCCCTGCGAACCCAGATCCTCGAGGGTGCGCGACAGCCCGGTGCCAAAGTACATCCGCCAGAGCCGGTTCACGAAGGTGCGCGCGGTCAGCGGATTGTCGGGCGCCACCAGCCATTCCGCGAAGTCGAGGCGGGAGACCCGCTGGCCATCCGCCGGCACGATTTGTCGCATGAATTCCGGCACGCCGGGCGTGACCACCTCGCCGCTTTCGTCCATCCAGTTGCCGCGTGGCAGCACGCGCATTTCCCGCGGTGCGACGCTTTTCGAGACCGGGAGTGAGGGGAGCCGGCGCACGATCGCTGCGCGCTCATGCTGGCGCGCCGCCTGTCGCTCGCGGAGGGCCGCGAGTCCGGGAGCGATTTCGCGGTAGTACTTGTTCAGCTCGGTGGTTTGCGCCTCGGTGCGCTCGTCGGCCGCGATCGTCACGGTCCGCAGGATGGACGGCGGCACGAGGTCGGGATGGGCTTCGGGGCCCGGCAGCGTGTGCAGCGACACGCGGAACCGGCCGAGGTTCTGGAACGGAAACTCATCCGAGTGCCGGATCTCGAGGGTCAGCCGGGCTTCGGGTCCGCCGTCAAAGGGCTCCGCGAGATGGAGCGCGATTGCCGGCGCGCGGCGCCGCACGAACTTGAGTGCAGTCGTTGGATCGCCATCCAAGGCCGCTTCGGCGGGATGCCCGCGTTCGACCGGCGCGCTGGTCCGGGCCGACGCCACTCGCAGGGGCCGCTCCGCTCGGCGGCCGTCCGCCGACGCACGCAGCGTCAGTTCCGAGATCGCAAAGCCGGAGCCCGCCCGCGCGAGTTCGTCACCCGGGTACTTGGGATCGTTCACCGCTTCGAGGCGAACCGCGGTGATGCCACGCAGCGGCGCGGGAATCGTCACACGATACGTGTCGTTGATCGGGTTGGGTCCGGAGGACGATACGGACAGGTCGGCTTCGATGGTGAGTGTCGTCCCGTGGGGTGACGAGGCGGCGAGCGGCGGCTGCGGTATCCAGGCGAGTTTCCCCTCGTCTGCCAGAGCGCGGATTTCGGCCTCCCAGGCCGTGCGTTCGGCCGCGAGAGCGTCGTCGTCGATCGCCTCGAATTCCCGGGCGAGCCGGGCGAGTTCCCGTTCCAGTTCTGAGACGTGCTGTGCCTGCTCCGGCGAAGCGAAGACAGTCTCCACACTGAGATTCTCGGGCGTGAAGCCGCCGAAGAGGTTGTACGCCCCCTTTTCGTCGAGGTCGGCGAAGATGGCGCCGAAGCGATAGAAATCCTTCAGCGTGAACGGATCAAACTTGTGGTCATGGCACTCCGCACAGGCGAGGGTGGCGCCCATCCAGACGGTCGCCGTCGTGCGCACGCGGTCGGCGTTATACTTGGCGAGGTACTCCTTGTCCTGAATCCCGCCTTCGGCGCTGATCCGGTGGAGCCGGTTGTAACCCGAGGCGACGCGCTGCCAGGCGGTCGCGTTGGGCAGCAGGTCGCCGGCGAGCTGTTCGCGCGTGAAATGATCGAACGGCAGGTTGCGGTTGAACGCGTCGATCACGTAGTCGCGATACGGCCAGACCTGCACGGGATCGTCGGCGTGAAAGCCTACGGTGTCGGCGAAGCGCACCAGATCGAGCCACGGAATGGCCATCCGTTCGCCAAAATGCGGCGACGCCAGGTACTGATCGACCAGCTTTTCGTAGGCCTGGGGATCGCGCGAAGCGACGAAGGCCTCGACGTCGCGTGCGGCGGGTGGAAGCCCGGTCAGGTCGAAACTCAGCCGTCGAATCAAAGTCCGCCGATCCGCTTCCGGCGCCGGCGGGAGGCCCTCGCGTGCAAGTCGTTCCCGGATGAGGGCGTCCACCGGATGGGACGTCGCGCCCGGACCCTGCACGGTGGGCACCAGGGGACGTTCGGGCGGAACGTAAGCCCAGTGCGGCTCGTAGGCCGCCCCGGCGGCGATCCAACGCTTCAGCAGATCTTTTTGTGCATCGGTGAGGGTGCGATACGAATCGACCGGCGGCATCCGTTCATCGGAATCTTCGGAGAAGATGCGTTCGATCAGCAGGCTCTCCTCCGGCTTTCCCGGCACGATCGCCAGGGCGTAGATGGCGTCCTCTCGCACATCCAGCCGCAGCTCCGCCTCGCGTTTGGCGCTGTCAAAACCGTGGCAGTGAAAGCAGTTCTCCGAGAGGATCGGGCGGATGTCGCGATTGAAGTGAATGACCGGGTCCGCGCCGTGAGCGCCTGTCGCGGCCAACCCTGCGAAGAGCAACCCGGCGCCGAGACCGGCTTTCCGAACGAGCAGCAATGAAGACGGGAGGCATGCAGGCAGTCGACAGCACATGGGGGTAGGGGGCAGGAGGAGTCCAAGCGGTCGGCGGAACGACTTCAACACCTCGCGGGCCGAATCGCACCGCCACCCTGCCACAGTCGGCTCGCCCCGGGCGCCTGACCTCGCTTCGCTGATCCGCATGTCCGCCACCGCCACCGACTGGTTCGTCGCCGCCCGTTACGGTCTCTTCGTCCACTGGGGCCTGTACAGCCTGCTCGGCCGCGGCGAGTGGGTCCGCAATCGTGAGGCGTTGCCGCGGGCCGCCTACGCGGCGCTGGCGCAACGCTTCCGCGGGGAGCGCTTCGACGCCGACGCCCTGTGCGCCCTCGCCCGGGCGGCGGGCCAGCGCTACATCGTGTTCACCACGATGCACCATGACGGGTTTCGGCTCTACCACACCGAGCTCAGTGACTTCTGCTCCACGAAGACCGCGTCGGGCCGGGATTTTGCCGCTGAGATCCTCGCCGCCGCCCGTCGCCATGGGCTGCGGGTGGGCTTCTACCAAAGCCTTAACTCCTGGCACGACCGCCCCGACGCCGTTGCCGCCCTCGAGCGTCCGTTCGCTCGGCTCCGCTTTGTCGACCGAACGCTTGCCCGCGTGGAAGAACTGGTGCGACGTTATCCGGGCATCGATCTACTCTGGTATGACGGCTGGTGGCCGTTTGACGCCGCCGGCTGGCGCGCCGAGGAGATGAACGCCCGCCTGCGGGCCCTCGCGCCGCAGCTGCTCTTCAACGGCCGCAACGGTTTGCCGGGTGACTTCGCCACGCCGGAAGGGCACCTCTCTGCGCCGCGCCCGTGGCGTCCGTGGGAGGCCTGTCTCTCCCTGAACGAAAGCTGGGGCTGGCACGCGGGCGATCACGAGTGGAAATCGCCGGCGCAGATCGCCGCGTTGCTGCAGCGCTGCGCCGCCGGCCGAGGCAATCTCCTGCTGAACGTCGGTCCGCGGGGCGACGGATCGCTGCCGCCGGCCGCCGTCCGCACCCTGCGCGCGGTCGGACGCTGGCTCGACCGCGCCGGCGAGGCGATTTTCGACACGGATCTGTTCACCTGGGACCTGCAGACGCGGGGCCCTCACCGTTCGGACTGGTCCCACCACGGGGCCTTCACCGCGAGCGGCCGGCATCTCTATTGGCATGTCTGCCGGTGGCCCGGCGCCGAACTCGTGCTCCACGGCCTCGAGGCGCGGGTGCGGGCCGTCGAACTGCTCGGCTCCGGCCGTTCCTTTCCCTTCGTCCAGCGCGGCCGCCGGCTGGTCATCACCGGTATGCCAGTCCGCCCACCCGATCCCGTGTGCCCCGTCCTGCGCCTCACCTGCACGCGCCCACCAAGCCTCTACCTCACGGCGGGGATGCGGGTGCCGTCCGTGCCGCATCCGCACTATGACCCGTGCCCGTCGGACCTGCCGCCGCCGTGACCGCGGTGCATCGGACCTCGCTCCCTCGCGCGCTCCAGCCGATGCGTACCCCTTGCGCTGGTATCGGGCGCAACTCCGGTGACCCGCCCCAAAGGGCCGTGTCGGCGGGCGGCGAAGCCGAAAGAAAAAGGACAGACGCGGACGCGTCTGTCCTCGAAGAGCGGCGGTACGCTACGATGGACGTACCCAGCGGCTGATCAGAACCGGCGGCGCAGCATGCCGAGGACGGACAGGGCCGCTCCGAGCAGCACGAGGGTGGCGCCACCATCGGGGACGGTCACGTTTCCACCGAAAAACGACGTGTGCGACAATCCGTGCCCGTTGAAGGACGAGGCGACGGTCACCGAGCCCGTGTATCCAGCGAGGAACCACACCAGCGATCCCTGACCGTATTTGCTCAGAATGTACTGGGTCGAACCGGTAAGGTCGAAGGTCAGCGGGGTGCCGGCGTCGTTCTTGTCGAGGAACTCTGCGTCGGGCAGGGCGCCGAAGACGTTGTTCGACCGGGTGAAGTCATTGCTGTCGGGCGGATTGCCCGGAATGACCTCGACGTTGTTTGCCGTCGTGCCGGGTGCCATGCCGGCAAGCTGGTTGATGTAGGCGGCCTCGTGGTCCGGATCGGCGGGCGTACCCTGTACGACGGAACCGAGGTAGTAGCTGTCGCCGATGGCCAGGTTGAGGCCATAGCTGGAAGTGCCGGCCAGCAGTGGGAGCACCACAGCGAGCCACACGAACAGTCTGGAAGTTGCTTTCATGGGTTTGTCTCCTGATCGATGGATGGGTTTCGAACGACTTCCATAAAGCATCGCCGGTGCCTGCGGCGTGCGGCCCGCCCCATCCTGACGCAACGGACGCGCCGAGAAGCGGTTGCGACGACAATTTTTTTGTGCCCTCGGAGGTGGTCCCCGGGCGCGCCATCGAAGTTACGTAAGTGAAGTTGACGTTCCAGGCGTAATGGAATGTCTGGAGATCGCTATGCGTTGAAAATTATCAACTTGGAGAACCGAACCGCACTGATTAGGGCTGTAATGAAACGCGACTAAGGAAACGATGTAGGCCCTGATAAGCCGATGGCTTAGGTCGTATCCGGAATCCGACTACGTAGGGGTATCCGCCCCCTTCGCCGTATCCATCGGACGGCGACGTTGCTACCCTCAATCGGACCATGGGAGGGTCGCCGTCGGGCAGCGACCCGGCTGGTCATCGCGGATCCCTTCCGCGGCGCGGTGAACCAGCGCGGGTCACGGAGGCAATTCGACCCTTACCGCGAGGCACGGGCAAACTCGAGCAGGTCGGTGTTGAGCTTCTCGCGGTCGGTGTCGGCGAGCCCGTGGCTGCCTTTCGGATAGATTCGCAACTGAGCGTTCGGGACAAGTTTCACAGCGAGCTTCGCGGTGGTGTCGATCGGGACGATCTGGTCATCCTCTCCGTGGATGATGAGCGTCGGCACATCGAACTTCTTCAGGTCCTCGGTGAAGTCCGTTTCCGAGAAGGCCTTGATGCAGTCGTAGCCGTTCTTGTGGCCGCACATCATGCCCTGGTTCCCCCAGGAGCGGATGCGGCCCTCGGAGACGTGCGCACCGGGACGATTGAAGCCGAAGAACGGCCCGCTCGCGATATCGAGGAAGAACTGTGCCCGGTCGGTCAGGTAGGCCGAGCGGAAGCCGTCAAACACCTCCATCGATAATCCGTCGGGGTTTGACTTGGTCTTCATCATGATGGGTGTCACTGCGCCGAGGAGAACAGCCTTGGCAACCCGGCCGGTTCCGTGCCGACCGATGTAACGCGCCACCTCGCCGCCACCGGTGGAATGACCGACCATCATGGCATCCGTGACATCGAGTGCTTCGAAAAGCTCCGCGAGATCATCAGCGTAAGTGTCCATATCATTGCCCTGCCAGGGCTGGCTTGATCGTCCGTGCCCCCGGCGGTCGTGCGCGATGCAGCGGAAGCCGTTGGAGGCGAGGTGAAGCATCTGGGCGTCCCACGCATCGGCGCTTAATGGCCATCCGTGGCTGAAAGTGACGATCGGGCCGGAGCCCCAATCCTTATAGTAGATTTCGGTTCCGTCCTTGGTGGTGATATGGCTCATGGGTTTTCTTGCCTTGATGGTTGAGGGAAACTCTTTCGGTTCGGCGGAACCGACGGCGGCGGCGCGACTTTTCAGGTTCGGAAGGCCAAGGGCCATCCCGGTTGCCACACAGCCGGCTTTGAGGAATCCGCGCCGTGTGAGATGCGGAGATGCGGCTTCGGTGGAGCGGTAGCGCGGATTCATGTTCGCTGGGGAATACGGGCGATGACCTTGATTTCGAACTGGAAGCCAGCCAGCCAGTGCACTCCGACAGCCGTAACGTTGGCGAACGGCTCGCGAGGAAATGCCTCTCTCATGGCCTCGATCACGTGGCTCATGCTGGCTTCCGGATCGACGAGGAACATCGTGACATCGACGACGTCGTCCAGCGTGCAGCCGGCCGCTTCCAGAACTCCACGCAGGTTCTCGAATGCCAGGGCCACTTGTTTCTTGAGGTCAGGCTCAGGCGTGCCGTCCTTGCGGGCACCCACCATGCCGGAGACAAAAAGCAGGTCACCCGACCGAATCGCGGGGGAGTAGCCGTGCTCTTTGTAGAGAGCGTGCGGATGTCGAGGGAAGATCGCTTTTCGGGTGCTGTCGTTGGTTGTCATATGGATCATGTTTTAACGCCTCCTGGTGATTGCGTGGTCTCGCGAACTCCCAGGAGCTCTAAGGCTGCGGGATCACGGTCGTTCCTTCTGCGGCACCCCGTTCGAGTGCAGGTGCTCACGGCGCACGGGTTACGGCGCGGCTGGGCGTCTTCTTCAAAGCAGTTCGCAGGAACGCTCGAATCAACCGAGCCACCGCCTTGGCATGGGTCTCGAGCGCGAAGTGCCCGGCATCGAGCAGGTGGATCTTCGCGTCCGGAAGATCCTGGAGATAGGCGATGGCCCCGGCGGGAAGAAACGCTGGATCATGGCGTCCCCATACCGCGAGAAGCGCCGGCGTGTGCTCGCGGAAGTAGGCCTGGAACGCAGGGTAGAGCGTGACGTTGCTGCGGTAATCGAGAATCAGATCGAGCTGGATCTCCTCCGCGCCGGGCCGTGCCATATAGGCAATGTCGAGCTCGTAGCCGTCGGGCGATAACAGGCTCTTGTCGGCTCCTGTTCCGTACTGCCAGTTTCGAATCGTTTCCGGTGCAAGCGAGGACCGACAGGCTTCCCGGTTCGCGGGGCTTGGCTCGCGCCAGTAGGTTTCCCACGGTCCCCATTCGTCGCTGAACCCCTCGATATAGGCGTTGCCGTTCTGCGAGATGATCGCGGTTACCCGCTCAGGATGACGCATCGCAAGGCGTAGACCGACGGGCGCCCCATAATCGAAAATATAGAGCGCGTAGCGATCAAGCGACAAGGCCTCGGTGAACTTCTCAATGACGTCCGCGAGCCGGTCAAAGGTGTAGTCGAATGTCCCGCGTGGCGGCGCCTTGGTTTGTCCGAAACCCGGCAGGTCGGGGGCGATCAGCCTGAAGCGATCGCCCAGGAGCGGCAACAGGTCGCGGAACATGTGGCTCGCGGTCGGGAATCCGTGCAAAAGCAGAATCACCGGCGCGTCGCTGGGCCCGGTTTCCCGGTAGAAGAGCTCTACGTCGCCGACCTGTTGGAAGCTATAGCGTATTGTCATCTGGCAATTCCTTCTACCGTTATGGCTGTACGTCCCGCCGCTCTGGGGCGAAAGACCTGCAACGACTCGTCCACGCGGATCCCTCGGTTGTCCTCGGGACGGAGGAGGGCGTTGAGACCGGTCTTGTTACTATGCATGTTGGCAGGCTTTTGATCTGGGTGATGTGAACTCCGCGTGCCATGCGAGCAGCGGTAACGCCTGGAGAATACCGCCAAAGCGGGAAACGGCCCAATGCTTTGTTCCTTGGCTCGCCCATCCTTTTGGGATGGCCTACGATTGGTCATGGAGCTTCGCCACCTTCGCTATTTTGTCGCTGTTGCCTCCCACGGATCATTCACCCGTGCCGCGGAGATCCTGCACCTCACCCAGCCTCCCCTCAGCAGGCAGGTGAGAGACCTCGAAGAAGAGCTGGGAGTGGCGCTCCTTGTGCGTGGATCAAACTCGGTGACCCTCACGGAAGAAGGTGAGCGATTCTACGAGGAAGCACGCGACGTCCTGGCGCGCGCGGAAGAAGCGGTTCGGCGAACGCGCGGTCATAACGGAAGAGAGATCCTCCGTGTGGGCTACTCTTCCTCGATGGCCAGTCACATCATTTCTCTCGTGCTGGCGAAACTCCAGGTAGCCGCGCCGCAGTTGCGGGTGGAATTGGCTGATCTTTCCTCGCGGGAGACCTATGACATGGCCAGAGAGGGCAGGCTCGACTTCCTGGTCTATCCCAGAATGTGCCTCGCCAAGGGGATCACAGGTTTCAATTGGACCGAGCTTTGTCACCTGCAGCCGGTGCTGGTCCTGTCGGCAAGGCACCCGCTGGCGAAGTTGAAGAGAATACCGCTCGCGCGATTGCGCAATTTGCCCTTGGTCGGGCTGGCGAATGAGAACTATCCCGAGTACGTGCCCTGCGTGCGGGACTTGCTCAAGCCTTTCGGGATCTCGCCCCACTTCGTTTCCCTGGTAAACGACAACTTTGCCACCCTGCTGGTGGAGCTGGAGGCTCAGTGTGCCGCCGCTATCATGCTCGAAACGATCGCCGGCGTTTTGCCGCAGACTTTGGTCTTAAGACCGTTTGCGGTAAAGTTACCCGGTTTCTCCGTGGTGATTGGCCTCCCCGCTTTGCGCCCAAAGCGCCACGCTGAAATGTTCGCACAGATGCTGGCTGAAGAGGTGCAAAGACAGTGAGGCACTGTCCGGCCGCAGCTCGCATTATCCGCTTTGACCGGGTGGGCGGACCAAGGCCGCGACGGAATGAGGACGCTTGGTCCTACCCTGGATTGGTCGATTCCCGCGATGCCTGTGGCGGCGGGGTGATTGGACTACGCGCGGCGCGCGTGAAGAACCCGCTGCGGGTTCAACTCCCGCAAGGAGCTGTCAGCGTATCAAAATGGTGGAGGTGGCGGGATTTGAACCCGCGTCCCCTCGACTTTCGCGCACCGCGTCTACCTGTGTAGTGTCAGTTTAATCTCGCCGATGTTATGCGCCAACACGCGCTTAATCACCGGCCAACCCCCGGGTCGAAGTACGGTGCGCAAACCGCGGGTCGCTCCGCGCACTATTCCTGCTGTCGTCGTCCACGTCGGCTAGCAGGTGTCACCGGGCGGACGTCACTGCGTTATTAAGCAGCGAGGGGCATTTCTTCGTAGTTGCCGTTTGTGTTTTTGGTAGGGGGATTAGCGAGCTCCCTCCGTGCTCGACAGGCAGCGTTGCACTCCAACCGAGGGTCGAATCCAGAACACCCCCAAAAGTGAGTGGTCGTGATGACCGATTGGTGTGAACCAATCAAAGAACAGGATCGGTGACGTTACGCCCGTTCCCGGGAATAGCAAGGGTGGCGTGGACGGGACCACTGCTCAGGCCGGCAACTTGCGATACGCGGCGACTACAGGCCAGTCGGCCGGTGCGAGCGCGTGGTCTTCGAAATCCTTCGGCTCCACCCAGGCCAACGCGACGTGCTCGTGGGCAACCGGCTCCGCGCTGCCGGGTTTGAGGCGGGCCACGAAGGGGATCATCTCGATCACCACGGTGGTGTAGTCGTGCTGAAACGCCGGCAGGGCGCGCACGAGCTCGATGTCGCATCCGAGTTCTTCGCGGATCTCGCGCACGATCGCCGCCTCCGGGGCCTCCCCGGGCTCGACCTTACCGCCGGCGAACTCCCACTGCAGCGGCAGGTGCTTGTGCGCCGGGCGCTGGGCAAGCAACACGCGGCCTGCGTGTTCGATCACGGCGCAGACCACGGGGATAGGTGGAGTCGACGGCATGCGTTCCACGCAGGCGCGAAGTCCGGGGCGCGCCAAGCCGAAAGGAGGCGGACACCCCCGCCGCGGGCGTCGTGCAACTTTTCCGGTCCATCCGGGTTGTGAGGGTATGAAGTCCGTCTTCATCACCTTGCTCAAAGTCGCGCTGATCGTTGGCGCGGCCTGGCTCCTTTACCACCTCTTCCCGGTGCTGGCGCTGCCGCTCGTCCTGTTGAGCGCGGCCGTGCTGGTGCTGGGAGGGGTGCTCTCTTCCGGTCTGGTGCTGCTCATCGTCGCCGCCCTGATCGGGCTCGCAGGTCTGCTCGTGGCCTTCGTGGCGCTGGCCGGCGTGACCTCGCCCCTGTGGGTGCCCGTGCTGGCCGTGATCGGATTGATCACGCTGCTGCGCAGTGGGTCGCGCAAGGCGGCCTAAGGCGGAGCGGCGGCACTCCTGCCGCCGATTCTGAAGCAGGACCGGCTAACGTCTGCGGTACCGCACCCAATCCGGCGGCAGGAATGCCGCCGCTCCTTTTGCAGGCGCTCGCGTTTTTCGTGGCCAGCGGGCGCGGCGTCGGCTCAATCCTCGCCCCTATGGCGAAAGCGGCGGGCGATCCGCGTTCCTTCATCTCCCAAGTCAGTCTGGTCGGCCGCGGCGGGGGTGCATTCAAGTCCCTGCCGGGATTCGACAAGAGCCGCCACACCGTCCCGGATGCGGTCAACCCTGCCACCACGGGTTTCCTGGCCCGCTTGTGCGCCCCGGAACTCGCGGCCGAGGCGGAGGAGTTTTTCCAGCGCACCCGTGCCGCGCTCGCCTACAAGCGCAAGGACCTCAGCCTCGATGTCACCAGTCCACAGGCGGTGCTGAGCGCGAAGGATTTCACGCTCGAGTGGCTCTACGCCCTCGAGGAGGCCGACCCGGCGTCGTACGCCGTGACGCGCACCTTGCACAGCCTGCGCAACGCGTCGCTGCTCGACGTGCCGGAGTTCGACGCGCTCTTCGCCGGCTCATTTGCGTCGATCCACTTCCTGCTCGCGAAGGGGGTGCAGGTCGAGGCCGTGATCGATGCAGTCGAGGGGCTCGAGGCCGACGCCGGCCTGCGCGTCGATTACCCGTCGGACTGCCGGTCCTGCACGCTCACGGTCAACGCGGTTGATGCGACCGTGATCTGTGACGGGGCGACCCTCGAGATGACGTTTCCCCGTGCCGGTTCACCGAAGGAGCTCGTGCTCGCCTTCGCTGCCGCAAGGCAGGCCTTCGCGCTCACGAAGGACAAGGCGTTGGCGGGGTTGCTGGGATGAGGGGCGGAAATCACAAACGCCAAAGGGCCAAATCACAAAGAAAGCTCCAAAGGGCGAACTTGGCTTGGCGGCTTGGCTCCACGTGGAGTTTTATCGTGAATGCCTCGAGCGACGAGGCGTCAGAGGGCTCGGCCTATTTGTGATTTGGCCCTTTGGCGTTTGTGATTTCCCAACGCTAGTTGGGCAACGTCGCCGCGATCAGCTCGACCTCCACCTTGGCCCCGTTGGCGAGGGCACGTACCGGGAGGATCGTGAGGGCGGGGCGGTGGTCGCCCGTGAACGTCGCGGTGTACACCCCTTCGAACTCGGTGGCGGCGATGCCGCCGTTGGCACCGGCGACGACGTAGGCGCGCAACTGGGCAACGTGATCCAGGGTGGCGCCGGCCGCGGCGAGCTTGTCCTTGGCTTGGGCGAAGATCTCGGTCGCCTCCTGCTTGATCGTGCCGCGCTCGGTGGCGATGAGTCCGCTGACGAAGGTCAGCGCAGCCTCGGGTGAGGTCGCCACGCCGGACGACGCCGTCGCCTTCGCATCGCTGCGGAAGGCGAGCAGGGGCAGGCGGGTGCCGTCCTCCTTCACAAAGCGCTTCGACGCGTCGCCGGGATAGACGGCGTAGGTCTCGATCGTGAGCAACTGCCCTTGCTGGACGTAGCCCGGCGCCGACATGACGGTCCGCGCGAGGCGGTTCGGATTCTCGGGCTTGTTGTAGATCGCGTGGTAGGCGGTATTGAAGCCGGCGAAATCCATGCGCCCGCCGTTCTTCGGGTCGGGATAGAGAATGTTGCGGCTGAAGAACGCATCGCCCGGCGTGAGTCCGGCCTCCTGCAGCGCGGCGACCTGCTTCTTGAAGATCACCTCGGCCTGCGTCGCCACGTCACCGCGGTACATGCGCATGCGGAGCGGCATCGTGGCCATGTTGGGCATCATCGGATCGGGGAACATCGCCGACTGGAAGTACAACGCGCTGCCGCCCTGGATCGCCTTGCCCGTGCTCAGCGCCCAGGTGGGGCGGCCGTAGCTGCGCACGCGGTCGTTGGTGCTGGCGCGGTCGAGTCGCTCGTAGAGACGTTCGAACCGCGAGCCTTCGACAAAGGGTCCCCGGCCGGGCGGGAAGACGGCGACGAACTCCACCTCCGCGAGGTAATCCGGATGGAAAAGCCGCGAGATGCCGATGGTGGTGCGCGCCGGCTTGTGCGGGTTGGTCGCGTTGCCGAAGAACTCCGAGAACGCCTTGTTCCAGCCGTCCATGTCCAGCTCGGGTTCGGCCACAAGGTTGGCGCGCACGGCGACGACGTCGCGCAACGACAGCCCCACTTCGCGCAGGTCGTCCGTCAGCTGCGTCATGAGCGCGCGGGCCTGGGCGTAGGTGTCGCCGTAGCGCGACCCCGGCTCGCCGGTCTCGCCGCGGGCGATCGCCTTCGCGCGTGGGCTGGGCGTCACGCCCCAGGTGAAGAACAGGGCGGAGCCGGGAGCGACTGTGACCGAGTCGGAGAAATAAGGGCTGCTGCCCTCGCGCACGGTCAGGGCCGGCGGCGGGTTGGACGCGTTGAGAAACAGCAGGAAGGCCGCGAGCGTGAACCCGGCGGTGGCAATGAGGCCCGCGAGGGTGGTCTTGGTGGTGGCGGTCATGAGGGCTCAGCTTCGTTCTGGGATTTGGGTCAGTCGGATCGGGCAGATCGGCCGGATGGGGCGGATCCGTCAGCTCAGTGGTCCACTACTTCGCCGGCACGGTATCGGCCGCGTAGGCCTCCTGCCCGTGGGTGCTGATGTCGAGGCCGGTTTGCTCGGCGTCGGCGCCGATGCGGACACCGAAGGCGAGCTTGAGCGCGCCGAACACGACGTAGGTGAAGGCGAAGGCGGCAAAGGCGTAGGTGAAGGCGCCGAGCACCTGCCATTTCCAGTTGGCGTTGGCAAAGATCGCCGCGGCCACCGTACCCCAGAGTCCGCCGAACGCGTGCACCGGGATGGCGCCGATCGGGTCGTCGATCCGCAGGCGGTCGAGCAGGAAGACGCCGAGGACCACGATCACGCCGCCGATCGCCCCGGCGATCATGGCGTGGTGCGGCAGGATGATGTCGGCGCAGCCGGTGACGGCGACGAGGCCGGTGAGCACGCCGTTGATCGCCATGGTGAGGTCGGGCTTCCGCATCATCAGGGTGTTGGTGAGCATCGCGGCGAGGCCGCCCATTGCGCCGCCGAGGGCGGTGTTCGTCACGACCAGACCGAGTAGTTCGGGGTGCGCGTTGCGCAGGGACCCGCCGTTGAAGCCGAACCAGCCGAACCAGAGGACGAAGAGACCGATCGTCGCGAGCGGCAGGCTGTGTCCCGGGATCGCGCGGGCCTTGCCGGCCTCGTCGTACTTGCCGAGGCGAGGCCCGAGCAGCAGCACGCAGGCGAGGGCGGCGAAGCCGCCGAAGACGTGCACCACCGAGGCGCCGGCGAAATCATGGAACCCCTGGCGGTAGAGCCAGCCCTTGCCCCACGTCCACGAGCCCACGATCGGATAGGCCAGGCCGGTGAGGAGCGTGGCGTAGACGAGGAAGGTCCAGAGCTTCTGCCGCTCCGCGACGGCGCCGGAGACGATCGTGGCGGCCTTGGCCGCGATCATGGCTTGGAAGAGGAAGTCGACCCACCACGGGAACGGGTCGTACCGGGGCGTCATCGTATCGAAGTACTCGTTCTGCGGAATGCCGAACCAGCCGTGGAACGAGAGCCAGCCGTTGAACTCGCCCGGGAACATCGTCGTGAAGCCGCAGATCGCGTAGGCGGCGAGGCCGAGGCAGATGACGAAGACGTTTTTGTAGAGCACGTTCACCACGTGCTTCGCGCGCGTCAGGCCCGCCTCGAGCGTGGCGAAGCCGAGGTGCATGAGGAAGACGAGCCCCGCCGCGAGCACGCCCCAGAGCGCACTGACGGGAAAGAAGGCCTCGTCGAAGAGGACCTGGTCGAGGTACAGATCGTAACTCGGCGAATCGACGGGGCGGCCCGCGTGGAGGGCGGACGCGCCGAGCAGGGCGGGGACGAGCAAACGGAGCAGGCGCATGGAAAGGAGGTCCGGCAACGGACCGTTATTCGGCGGCGCGCGGGGCCGCGGGTTGGACGCTCAGCAGGTAGGCGACGACGGCGGTGACGTCCTCGGCGGGCAGGACCTCGCCCCAGGCCGGCATGCCCTTCTCGAGCAGGCCGAGCGCGATGATGCGCTCGATGTCAGTCGGCTTGCCGCCGTGAAACCATTTCGTGTCGAAGAGATTGCTCGGCGATTCGCCCTGCACGTTCTCCTCGCCGTGGCAGGCCTTGCAGAGGCCCGCGTAGATCTCCTTGCCCACACTGACCAGCTCGGGCTTGCGCGCGGAGGCCAGCAGCTCGGCGTCGCGTCCCTGCGGGGGCGTGGCCTCGGGCTTCGCCGTGGCGCCGAGGGGAACCCACACGGCCAAGGCGGCGGTGCCGGCGGCGATCAGCAGGAGGCGGCGAAGGGCGGACGGCTTCATGCGGCGGAGATACGCTCGTGCAGGAGCTTGGTGACGTGGCGTGCGGACTCGAAGGCGCCGGCCTGCCAGCCGCCGAGGTGGCTGGCCCAGTCGCCGGCGATGTAGAGCGGACCGTCGGCCTTGGTGATCAGCGGGTAGAGCGTGCGCACGAGCCGGTCCGGGAAGTGCGAGAGGCAGCCCTTGATGTGCGGCACGGTGTTCCAGTTGACGGAAAAAGCGGTGTCGAACTCGGCACGGTACTGCGGGTGGATCTTCTCGCCCTGCGCGAGCGCGTACTCGAGGCGGTCGGCCGGGGACTTGGTCGCGAGCTCGTCGCTGACCGGTCCGAAGATGTAGTAGCCGATGAGCAGGCCCTTCTGGTCGAAGTAGCCGTGCGACGGATAATAGATCTCGTTGATCGGCTGGTTCGTCCACGTGATGCCGCCGAAGATGCGGTCGTCCTCTTCCCAGAAGCGGCGCTTGAACTGCAGGCCGATGCGGGCGCTGCCCTGGAACGGGATCACGTTGATCGTGTTCTTCACCAGCGGCGCGAAGTCGTTCGGAATGCCGCGCAGCACGGTGGGCGGGATCGTGACGATGGCGTAGTCGGCGAGGAACTCCTTCGTCTCGCCGCCTTCGGTGTAGACGATGCGCGCGCCGCCGCCGGGGGTCTTGCGGATCTCCTTGGCTTCGCAGCCGAAGCGGACGGCGTCCTTCACCTTGCCGAAGAGCGCCTTGGCAATCATGTCCATGCCGCCGACCGGCTGGAACAACGCGCCCTGGTACTCGAACTCGTTGTTGCGGTGGAAGTGGGTGATGAAGTTCGCCTCGAGCAGCGCCAGCATCTCGTGGGCGGGATCCATCTCGCCCTTGCTCGCGACCGAAGGCCAGGTCTTGAAGCCGCGACGCGTGGAGCCGGCGTAGCTGAGCGTGGTCGGATTGAGGTCGCCTTCGCGCTTCAGGTAGTCGATGAGGCGCGCCTTGTCCTCGGCCGTGAACGGCTGGTCGAGCTTGTCCTGGTTCACCGCCTTGGCGAGCAGCTCGGCCATGGCGCCGCGCAGGTCGGCCTTCGCCTCGCGCTGGCGGATGCGCTGGCCGGCGAGCTTCCCCGGCACGTTCTCGTTATAATAGTAGCAGCTCTCGTTCATGTTCACGAACGGCTCCACCGCGACGCCGAGCTCGCGGCAGTAGTCCATCGTGATCTGCCACTGGGGAAAACGCGCCGGTCCGGCGTTGAAATAGTGGCCCTCGTCGAACGCGCAGGTCTGGCTGAAGCCGGCCGTGTCGGTGAGCGTGTCGCCGCGCCGGATGGTGAGGCTCCGGCCGCCGGGGCGGCTGGCGGGCTCGAGCACGGTGCAGGCGAAGCCCAGTTTGCCCAGCTCGTAGGCCGCGGTCATGCCCGCGATGCCGGCGCCGAGGATGACGATGCGGGTGCCGTTCTTGCCCGCCACGGAGGGCAGGCCTTTCAGCTCCGCGCCGTAGCCGGTCGCGCGGCTGAGGAAGCCGAGCGCGGTCATGCTGGTGAAGGCGGCGCCGCCAAAACGGCCGGCGCGGTGAAGGAAATCTCGTCGTGTCATGGTCGGAGCACTACGCACGCGGAAGGGCGTGGCGGGTAGGGCTCCGTTGCAGGATGGATGCCAACGCGGGGTCCGGGGCGGGGGCGGACGGGGATGAAATCATTTCATCGCCTTGCCGCGATCGGCTGGCGGAGCGGGCACACCGCATGCTGAACGTTCATGCCAATCCCCGCCACTGCCTCCGTCATCAACCCGAGAAAACACATGCAACACCAACTCTCCCTGAATCGTCGCGACTGGCTCAAATCCGCCGGTGGGGCCGTCGCCGGTCTCGCCCTCGCCTCCCAGCTCGCGCCCCGCCTGCGCGCGCAGCATGAGGTCGACCGCTCCGCTGCCGTGGCCGAACCGGCCCGTCTCGGCGGCAACGAGAATCCCTATGGTCCTTCGCAGATGGCCGTCATGGCGATGATGCAGAACATCGAGCGGACCTTCCGTTATTCCCGCACCGAGACGCAGACGCTCATCGACCTGATTGCCGCCAAGGAAGGGGTTAAACCCGAGAACATCGTCATGGGCGTCGGCTCCGGCGAGGTGCTCGAGGTCTACGGCCTCTGGCTCGGGCCGCAAAAGGGCGAGGTCATCACCGCCCAGCCTGGCTACCTCCAGATGACCAACACCATGGAGAAGCTCGGTTCCAAGGTGATCTACGTGCCGCTCAACGCTGCGCTCGAGCACGATCTCGATGCGATGGCCGCCAAGGTGGGCCCGAACACCAAGTGCATGTACATCTGCAACCCGAACAATCCGACGGGTACGCTGGTGGATCCGGCCAAGCTCAAGGCTTTCGCCATCGAGATCTCGAAGAAGGTCCCGGTCTTCATCGACGAAGCCTACCTCGAGTGCTGCGACGACTTCGCCGCCAACACGATGGTCAGCCTCGTCGCCGAGGGTCACAACGTGGCCGTCGCCCGCACCTTCTCGAAGGTCTACGGCCTCGCCGGTCAACGCATCGGCTACGGCGTCATGCCGGCCGCCATGGCGAAGGAAGTGCGCAACTACAGCACGGGCAGCCTCAACCTGCTCGGCGTCGTTGCCGCGACCGCCAGCCTCGAGGACACGACCTACGTCGAGGAGACCCGCCAGAAGATCAAGGCCGAGCGCGACAAGCTCTGCGCCCTGCTCACCTCCCTCGGCAAGAAGTACGCGAATCCGCAAGGCAACTTCGTCTTCTTCCAGACCGGCATGCCGATCCGCACCTTCCAGGAGCGCATGCAGGCCGAGAACGTCATCGTCGGCCGGCCCTTCCCGCCGTTGCTCGACTGGTGCCGCCTCTCGATCGGCTCGCCCGACGAGATGGCCCTTGCCCACGCCGCGCTGAAGAAGGTGCTCGCCGCCTGATTCGGACCGCTTCGATCCCTCTGTAGTTTGCACGCCGTCCCTTCGCCGGGACGGCGTGTTTTTTGGGCGCGGTCGGAGGCGTGGCCCGCGGCGTGCTGAAACCGATTCATGGCCGCACCGCTCTCCCGCCGCACCTGGCTGCGCACCGCCGCCCTCGCCCTCGCCGGGGCGGGCGTGGCGCCGGCGTGGCGGCTGGGTGCCCAGGAGCTGACTGCGCCGCCGCCCGAAGGCCGCCACATCAACCTGGGTGGCAACGAGAACCCGTTCGGACCCGCCCCGGCCGTCGTCCAGGCCATCCTCCGCGCCGCCCCGCAATCGTCCCGCTATCCGTTCCGCGAGGAGTACGTGCTCCAGGAGCTGCTGGCGCAAAAGGAAGGCGTGCCCGTCGACCACATCGTGCTGGGCAACGGGTGCGACGAACTGCTGGCGCTCGCCGCGGCGGCCTTCCTCCGTCCCGGCCGGTCAGTCGTCGCGACCGAACCGACCTATTTTCAGCTCACCGACTATGCGGTGAAGGTCGGCGCCGAGGTGCGCCGGATCGAGCATCGGCCGGACACGATGCAGCACGACCTGCCGGCCATGGCCGCAGCCGTCGATGCGTCCACCGCCCTCGTCTACGTCTGCAACCCCGACAATCCGTCCGGCACCGTGCTGCCGCCGGCCGCCGTGGCCGCGTTCTGCCGCGAGATCGCGCCGCGCGCGCCCGTGTTCCTCGACGAGGTATACGTGGACCTGCTCAACGATCCCCGCGTGCACACCCAGGTGGCGCTGGTGCGCGCCGGCCTACCCGTGATGATCGGCCGGTCCTTTTCGAAGTCCCACGGCCTGGCCGGACACCGTATCGGTTATGTGGTGACAACGCCTGCACTCGCGGCAGCGTTGCGGAAGCTGCAGATGTCGAGTGTCAACTTCCTCGGCGTCGCCGCGGCCCGCGCCTCGCTCTTCGAGACGGCCTTCCACGCCTGGAGCGTGCGCAAGATCCGCGAGGGCCGGGCCCGCTACAGCGCGCTGCTCGACGAACTCGGCCTGCGCTACACGCCGTCGTTGGGTAATTTCGTCTTCCACGAGGTGCGCCGGCCGATGGGGGAGTTTCAGGCGGTGATGAAGGAACGCGGTTTCCTCGTGGGCTGGCCGCATGCGCCGGCGAAGCGGTATCCGGACTGGTGCCGCGTGAGCATCGGCACGGATGACGAGATGGCGAAGTTCGCCGTCGCGCTGCGCGCCGTGATGCGCCCGGGCGCTTAGGTCGGACTCACGCCGGCACCAGGGCCCGACCGGCAAATTCCGGCGGGGCGATCCAGCGCCCGGCGAAGAGCATGATGCGCGGCAGGTCCGGCGGGCCGGATTCATTGAGTGTGAGCTGATTCGCGACGAGGTCGACGGCGTGGGCCGCGATGCGAGGGTAACACGGGTCGATCCCGCCCACGGGGAGCGTTTCCTCCTCCCACCGCAGGCTCAACACCGGCAGGCCGCGCTTGCCGCAGTGCGCGTGCAGGGCGTTGCCGGCCAGCAGCTCCGTTCCGCTGACGATGAGGGCGTCTGCATTACCGCGCGTGAGCCAGCTGAGCGGTAGGTCGCGGGAGCCGTGGTGTAACCGCCACAGCGCTGGGATCGCCGAGGGGGTGGGGTGGTGGGCGGCGAACGCGCCCTGCCACGCCCGCTTGGCCCGCTCATTCGTCTCGGCATCGATCACCGCCGCCGGCCGGCGGTAGCCGTGCCGTGCGAGTTCGCGCAGGCAGATCTGCATGCCGACGAAATGGTGATGTCCAGCGTGGTGCAGCTCCGGCTGCCAGGTCACGTTGCCTACCACCGCCGCGGCGAATTGGCTCCAGTCCCAATCCAGCGTCACCGTCGTCTCCGCATGCATCACCGGCGAGAGGATCACCCCGGTGATGCCGCGGGCGCGGATGACCTGCTGCAGGCGGCGGTCCGTCATGCCTGGGTCGTCCGTCCAAAACTCCTCCAGCGCGTAGCCGCTTTGCTGCGCGCGTTCGCGCGCGCCGGTGAGCACGCCCTGCAGGAACGCACTTTCGGCCGCCTCGCGCCGCGAGGTGTGCACCCAGACGAAGGCGAGGCGCTCACCCACCGGATGACGCCGCCCGCGCCGGATTTGCGCGAGCAGCTCGGCGACGCGTGGATTCGGCCGATACCCGAGGGCGCGGGCGGCCGCCTGGATGCGCTCCCGCGTTTCCGAAGGGATCTTCGGGTCGTTCCGGAGCGCGTACGATACGGTGGAGCGCGAGAAGCCGGCGCGGCGGGCGATTTGGGCCAGGGTCATGCGGGGTACAGTGAACAGATTCACCGGCACAGGGTTTGGCCTCAACTGCAAAGGATTCTTTAGATCCCGATGCCGTCACTATCCCGCCGGCATCCCCCTTGACCCCCATGAAGACCGCATTGCTTTGTCGTCCCCTGTTGGTTTGCGCGGCCCTGACGCCGCTTCTTGCCCCCGCCCAGCCGACCGCCCCTGCGGCCCAGGCCGCGCCGGCGGAGGAACCCATCCGACTCTCCGTCTTCGAGGTGAGCAGCACCCAGGACGCCGGCTATCGCGTCGAGAACGCCGTGGCCACGACCGGCTTCGCCCAGGCGCTGATCGACACCCCGCTGCCCATTACCGTCGTGACCGGCGAGTTCCTGCGCGATGCGGGTCTCGAGGGTTTCATCGGCGCGATGAGCTATGTGAGCGGCGTCACGCTCGATCCGCACGCGAGCAACGGCAACTACTCGCCCGGACTCGGCCGCGGCAATGGCCAGAGCAACGGTAACCGCTTCCGTGGTCAGCCTTACAACGGCACCTTCCGCAACGGCCTCCGCCTCGGCACCGGCTTCGACACCGAGAACGTCGACCGCATCGAGGTCGCCAAGGGCCCGATGGCCGTCTTCATCGGCGGCGCCACGCTGGGCGGCGAGGTCAACCTCGTCACCAAGAAGCCCCAGTTCCAGCGCGCCGACGAACTCACGCTGAAGGTCGGTTCGCACTCCTACTACCGCGCCACGCTCGACTCCACCGGTCCGCTCACGCGCACGCTCGCCTACCGCCTGATCCTCGACGCGAACGACAAGGAAACCTGGCGCGACCACTCCGACTCACGCTCGTTCTACATCAATCCGCAGCTGCTCTGGCGTCCGTCGCGCACCTTCGACGTGCGGCTCGATGCCTACTACCGCAAGGCCACCGGCAACCTGGTTTCGCAGAACGTCACCGGCACGGTGAACTACCAATCAGCCTACAACGATCCTGCCCCGGCCCTGCTCGAACTCGGCCGCCGCCGCACGACCGGTCCCGGTGCCGGCCTGCCGTTCACCGTTGAGGAGTACCGCACCCGCATCGGCCAGGCCTTCGGCACCTGGCGCCAGGACGTCTTCGACACCACAGGTCGCTGGGTCTCGCTGGGCGAGGGCGAGGACCTGATCGACGGCAACGCCCCGAGCGGACGCCGTTACAACTACTACGGGCCCAACGCCGACTTCGAGGAGCCCGTCGCCCTCTACGAGGTCGAGTCCACTTGGATCGCCAGCGACCTCGTGCAGGTGCGCGGCATCGCGCGCTTCGTCGATTCCAAGATCCATCACGACTACTACAGCTTCGGCCAGCGCATCTACGCGGACGGCAACAATCCGCTCAACTTTGGCAGCGGCACCCGCACCGAGTCCGAGTCCTTCGACAGCAAGGTCGAAGCCGTCATCGGCCGACCGTGGCGGTTCCTCGATCCGAAACTGATCGTCGGTGGCCAGTACGGCCGCAGCGAGTCCTACACCGAGGATGCCTTCTTCGACTACTCCGGCCTCGCGCCCGTGCCCGCCTCGCCGAACGTCTTCAACAACCCGGCCAATCCGCTCACCGGCCAGCAGATCTTCCAGTTCTTCGATCCGCGGGTGCATGCGTTTCCGGATACGCGCGCCGTCACGCGCTGGCCGAGCGAAGTCCGGCCCGCCGGGCAGGGTGCCTATGGTTACGGCCGGTCGATCAGCCGCGCCGTCTACGCCGCCACCGGCGTCGGCTTCTGGGAAGGTCGCGCCACGCTCACCGCCGGCGCCCGTCGCAACTTCAGCCGCGACAAGTCCGGCTCGCTCGACCGCGACCGCGTGCCGGTGCTCGTCAACGGCGTGCCCCAGCTGAGCAGCAGCAAGCCCGAGCCGGTCGACTCCTACATGTACGGCCTGTCCGTGCGCCTGCGCCGCGGCCTCAACGCCTACGCCAGCTACAACCGCGGCGAAACCACGCGCGGCGGCTCGCTCGTGAGCCGCGTCTCGTTCGGCATCTCGCCGCCCGACATCGTCACGGAAGAGGAACGCCGCGCGAATCCGGTGCCGAATGAGACCGGCACGGGCAAGGAGCTCGGCCTCAAGTTCAGCACCGCCAACGGCAAGCTCACCGGCAGCTTCGGTTGGTTCCAGCTCGTGCGCGGCAATGTGCTCGTCACCGACACCGTGCGCAACGGCAACGATCCGCGCAATGTGGGCACGGAGGTGGACAACAACACCGCCACGGCCAACCCGGGTGTACGCGCCCGCGTCAACTGGGTGCAGCCGATCGAGGGCAACTCCACCGAGGGCTACGAGATGGACCTCGTCTGGTCGCCGAACGACAACTACTCGGTCATCCTCGGCGCGAGCCACCTGACGACGAACGAGCAGACGGTCGACCGTCCGCCGACCAGCGATCCGATCCTGCTGCGTGACTTCACCATCCTCAACGGGCGCCCGCTCGACTTCGCCCCCGACACGCTCGTCCGCCTCTTCCAGCGCTACGAGTTCTCCACCGGCCGCCTCAAGGGCGCCTCGGTCGGCCTCGGCGTGCGTTATCAGTCCGAGATGTGGGGCCAGCCGGCGAACTCGGCCTGGGGCATCATCTTCCCGTCCTTCATCGTCGGTGACCTCAACCTCGGCTACGACACCAAGCTCTGGGGCCGCGACACGAGCTTCCTGCTGCACATCGAGAACATCACCAACTCGACCTACATCGAGGGCAACCGTGTCTTCGGCGCGCCACGTCAGGCTTTCCTGACGGTGCGTACTCGGTTCTGATCGCTACACCCCGCCACCCCACGACCATGCGATCGCTTCGTTGGCTCCTTCTCCCGGCTGTGCTCGGTGCCGTCACCGGCACGGCCGGCGCGGTCCAGCTGTCCTCGCTCCGCCCGGTCGCCGCCACGGCGAGTTCCGTCGCGGACGGCCGCGAGCCGTCGCGGGCGGTGGATGGACTCGTCACGGAGGAGTCGACGTGGATCAGCGCCCCGGGCGCCGGACCGGCCTGGCTGGAGGTCCGCTTCCCGGCGGCAACGACGCTGGCGGGTGTGCACGTGTTCACCGGCTTCGATCCGACCACCGTGATCCGCGACCTCGTCGTCCAGTTCTGGCGCGACGGGGCGTGGGTCGATGTCCCTTCCGCCCGGATCAGCGGCAATCAGCGCCTCGCGTTCAGCCTCGCCTTCGACGACACCCTCGTCGTCACGACCGATCGGCTTCGCCTCTGGATCACGTCCACCGGCGACGGCGCGGCGCGCGTGAAGGAGCTGGTGGTCTGGCCGGCTGCCGGCGGCGGCATGCCACCGATCATCGCAGAGGGTACGGAGAGTGCGCCGGACGAGGTCATCCCGCGGATTTATCTGAACCAAAGCGGCTTCAACCGCGGCGAGCCCAAGCGTTTCACCGCACCGACCGTCGCCGACGGCACGGACTTCGTTGTGCGCCGCGCGTCGGGCGGCGAGCCTGTGTTTCGCGGCACGATCGCGCAGGGCCGCGGCGATTTCTCGGCGTTCGATCCCGCCTCCGCCGACGAGTTTGTCGTCGAAGCGGGCGGACATCGTTCAGTGCCGTTCCGCATCGGTCACTGGTGGCTCGAGCGCGTCACGTACCAGCGCTCGATCGACTTCATGGTCGACAGCCGGCACTACGTCGGCAACTGGCGCGACATCTGCCGCGGCTCCTTCAGCTGGCGCGACGATCACCACTTCGGCTGGGTGCTGCACACGCTCGTGCCGCAGTACCTGTCGAATCCGTCCGCCTACGAGCGCATGCCGCGCCAGGTGAGTTACGAGGCACCCGATGCCCGCAAGCTCTGGGGCACCCTCGAACCGTACCGCGAGGACGCTCCGGATATCGTGAAGCTGATCCATTGGGGCGCCGATGTGGTCGTCACGCAGAAGCTGACCCACGAGCACCTCAAGGCCCAGCTGGCCTACTTCCTCTACGCTTGGCCGTGGATCGAGGCCTGGCTGCCCGCGCAGAACTACGCGGCCGTGCGCGACTACGCCTTCGCCACCTGGGCGCAGACGACCTGCGACCGCGCGTACCCTTACGACGAAAGCCCCGAGCACGATCTCTTCGCGCTCAAGACCAAGATTGGCACGACGAAAGGCGCGTACCCGCCCGGCTTCTCCGTCCAACCCAACCTGCTCATGTACGCCGTGGCACGGCGCGAAGGCCGGCCCGATGCCGAGCGTTTCCTCGAGGCGGCGTACCGCCAGGCCGCCTGGATGATCGCGAACCTCGACTGGGAGGATCCGCAGACGACCAAGGGTCAGCGCATGAGCGAGTTCCTCACCGTCGCGGGTCTTGTACACTTCCTGAAGGAATTCCCCGACCGCGCCCCGGCGGGCCTGCGCGAGAAGCTCGACGCCTGGAGCCGCGTCGCGCTGCGCCGCTCCGAGAACCTGTGGGACTTCCGCCGGCTCACCGACGACGGCGGCTGGGTGCCGACCGGCCCGGCGCGCACGATGTGGAACGAACCGGGCAACGTGCTCGGCCTGCCCGGCCCTTTGCTCGCCGTGTATCCATTCATCGATGACGCCAGCCGGCGCGCCCGCCTCGAGCAGGTGGCCTACGCTCATTTCGACAACGGCTTCGGGCGCAATCCCACCGGCCGCCACTTCTCCTACGATGCGGCGCGCGAGCTGGAGGGGGTCGAGTTCGGCTGGTACTCGTTTCACCACGGCGGCATCGGCCAGTTGGAGAAGGCTCGCTTCGTCATCGATGGCGCGCCGAAGACGCAGCACTACCCCTATCATCCCGAGGTCGGCAACGTCGGCTGGACGGAGGGTTGGGTGCAGTTCAACGCCGCCTTCAACCAAAGCTTGGCCTGGCTCGCCCACCACGAGACGAGTGTCACGGTGCGCCGCGAGGGCGCGGATCTCGTCGTGCAGCTCACGGCGCCGCTCAACTTCGACTACGCCCGCGTGGAGACCGGGCGTGTGCGCGTGACCACCTCAAACGGCGACGCCGAATGGGTCACCGTCACCGAGGACGGCCCTGATGCCCGCACGCTGACCGGTCGCCTTCGCCTGGCTCCGGACGCGACCGGGCGCGCCGACGACGGCGTGCTCTCGGCACCGCGCGGCGCCTCGGCCACCGCGGCCTACGGCTTCGGCTTTCTGGCCCGGTCGGCGAGCACGGCGCTGTGAGACGACACCCTGCCATGCCACGATTTCCGCATCTTCTTGCCCTCCTGATCGCGACGGCCGCCGTCACGCCCGGTGGAGTGCTGCCGCCGCCGTCGCCGCGGGCTGTCATCGTGGAAGGTGCGCATGTCGTGGCCCTGAACCAGGTGGGCTTCGAAACCGGTGCCGTGAAACGCTTCACCGCGCCCGTTTCGCCGGACGGCAGCGCTTTTCGCGTGCGCGCCGCGACTGGGGGCGAGGTTCTATTTGAAGGTGTGATTCGCGGCGGAGTGGGGGACTTCTCCGGATTCCGTCCGCCGGATCGCGCCGCGGAGTACGTGATTGAAGTGTCCGGGGCCGGTCGCACCGCGACGGTCAGCGATCCCTTCGCGGTGCGCGGCAACCTCTACCAGGAACAGTTCTGGGCCGCAGCCGTCGACTTCATGATCGACTGCCGCAGCGTGCTCGGCACGCATCCGTCGGCCTTCGGCGGCTGCCCGTGGCGTGATGGCACCTACTACGATTTCGCCGTCCCATCGCTTGTGGATCTTTATTTGGCCGACACGGCGTTTCACGAGCGGCTGCCGCGGCAGATCGACTGGGCCGCGGACAAGGCTCGCGTGCTGGCGCCGACCTTCGTCTTCGACGCGAATAATCCGCACAGCGAGGGCGTGATGGAGGCGGTGAGGCGCTACTTCACCGAGATCGAGCCGCCCGCGGCCAACGCGCCCGACGTCGTGAAGCTCATGCACTGGGGCCTTGGCTACTACCTGGTGAATCCCGCCACGCGCGATCCGAGCGGCGATCCGCTGCCGCGCCAGATCCACGGCCAGACGGTCGAGCAATTCGTGTACGTGCTCCATGCTTGGCCGCAATTGCAACGCTGGCTGCCCGCGTCGTTCTACGCGCGGTGCCGCGACTTCGTCTTCGCCCACTGGAAGGCGACCGGCCTGTTGGCGATCCCGCCCATGTGGGATCCGCAGACCTACCTCGCCGTCGCCGAGATGGAGGGCGACAATCCGATGGGCGGTTACCTGCATCCGTACAAGGGCCGCCATGCCCCCGGTCATTCGATCGAGCCCAATCTCCTTCTCCACGAGGTGGCGCGGCGCGAGCAACGTGCCGACGCGGCCGACTACCTCGCCGCCGCCGTCGCGCAGGCGGCGTGGATTGTCGAGCACCTGGACTGGAACGACCCGCGCACGACCAAGGGTCACCGCATGAGCGAGCACAAGACCGTCCCCGGACTCGTGCGTTTGCTCGAAACGCACCCGCAGGCGGCGCCAGCTGGACTGCAGGCGAAGATCGTCGCCTGGGCGCAGGTGGCGGTGGCGCGCTCCCACAACCTCTGGGATTTCCGCCGCTTCGACCTGCAGGATCACTGGACCATTCCCAAGATCAACGAGCCGGGGAATCTCGCCGCCTTCGCCGCCAGCGCCCTGGCTGCCGCCCGCGTGGTCGACGACCCGGCGCTGTCCGCCCGCCTGCGCGAGCTGGCCGTCGCCCAGCTCGACAATCTCTTCGGCCGCAATCCGCAGCTTGCCGCCGCCCCGGCGTATCCGTGGCTGGGATTCCCGCTGGTGGAGCGCGGCTGGCCGGTGCATTACAAGCCGGACACCTGCGCCCGCATCGAGACGGTGCGCGGCGCCCTCTGCGCCTCGCCCGGCTCCGAGAAGTACCCCTTCAATCCCGACGGCAAGTTCCGCCACCCCGAAGGCTGGGTGAACTTCAACGCTGCCTGGAACGTCGCCCTCGCGGCGTGGCACCGCGACCGTCGCTGATTCTTTTCCTTTTCCCATGATCTCCGCACCCGCCGTCGAACGGCGCGAACTCCACACGCAACGCCTTGCCGCCGACCTCGTGGTCGTGGGCGGGGGCCTCGCCGGCTCCTGCACCGCCATTGCCGCGGCCCGCTCGGGCATCAAGGTCATCCTCGTGCAGGACCGCCCGGTCCTCGGCGGCAACGCCTCCAGCGAGGTCCGGCTCTGGATCCTCGGCGCGACCTCGCACATGGGGAACAACAACCGCTGGGCACGCGAGGGCGGGATCGTCGACGAACTTTTGGTCGAGAACACCTTCCGCAATCCCGAGGGCAACCCGCTGCTCGTCGACGCGCTCCTGCTCGAGAAGGTCACGGCCGAACCTAATCTCACCCTCCTGCTCAACACCGCCGTCCACGAGGTGGTCAAGGCCGGCGCCGAGGCCAACGGCCACGCCGATCACATCCGCGCGGTCCACGCCTTCTGCTCGCAGAACTCGACCCGCTACGAACTCGCCGCGCCGCTCTTCTGCGACGCCTCTGGCGACGGCGTCGTCGGCTTCCTCGCCGGCGCCGCCTTCCGCATGGGCGCCGAAGCCCGCGAGGAGTTCGGGGAAAAGTTCGCCCCGACCAAGGAGTACGGCGAACTGCTCGGCCACTCGCTCTACTTCTACTCAAAGGACACCGGCCGCCCGGTCACCTTCACGCCCCCGGCCTTCGCCCTGCGCGACATCACGAAGATCCCGCGCTTCCGCGCCTTCAACGCCCGCGAGTACGGCTGCAAGCTCTGGTGGATCGAGTACGGCGGCCGCCTCGACACCGTGCACGCGACCGAGACGATCAAGTGGGAGCTCTGGAAGGTCGTGTATGGGGTTTGGGACTACATCAAGAACTCCGGCAAGTTCCCCGAGGCCGCCAACCTGACCCTCGAATGGGTGGGTACGATCCCCGGCAAGCGCGAGAGCCGGCGGTTCGAAGGCGACACCTGGCTGACCCAGCAGGACGTCGTCGAACAACGCCTGCACCCCGACGCGATCGCCTTCGGCGGCTGGTCCATCGACCTCCATCCCGCCGACGGCGTCTTCTCCGAGAAACCCGGCTGCAACCAGTGGCACTCGAAGGGCCTGTACCAGATCCCGTACCGGTGCGTGTACAGCAAGAACATCCCCAACCTCTTCCTCGCCGGCCGCATCATCAGCGCGACCCACGTGGCCTTCGGTTCCAGCCGCGTCATGGGCACCTGCGCCTACGTGGGTGAAGCCGTCGGGCAAGCCGCCGCGCTCTGCACCCGCCACGGGCTCCTGCCCCGCGAACTCGGCCGCCAGCGCATCGACGAGCTGCAACGCGCTCTCCTCCGCGTGGGCCATCACATCCCGGGCCTCGCCCTGCGCGATCCCCTCGATCTCGCCACGTCCGCGACCCTCACCGCGTCCAGCGAGTACATCCTCGACGCCCTGCCGCCCGACGGCCCGATCCTCTCCCTCGCACAGCGCTGGGCGATGATGCTACCGCTCACCGCGGGCACCACACCGCGCCTCCGGGTCTTCACCCACGCCAAACAGCCGGGCTCCCTCCGGGTCGAACTGCGCCACAGCAGCAAGCCGGACAATCACACGCCCGACGTCACGCTTGAGACCCTCACCGTCGCCGTACCGCCCGGCGAAGACGTGCCGCTCGACCTCGCCTTCACCCACCGGTTCACCGACACGCGCTACGCCTTCATCTGCTTCTTTGGCGACGCCTCGATCGGCCTGCGCTGTTCCGAACGCCGGGTCACCGGCGTTCTCTCCCTCTGTCACGAGGCGAACCGCGCCGTGGCCGAGTCCGCCGTCCAGACGCCCCCGGGCGACATCGGCGTCGACCAGTTCGAGTTCTGGCAGCCGCGCCGCCGCCCAGGCGGACACAACCTCGCGCTCACCCTCGCTGAACCGCTCCGCGTCTATGCGGCCGCGAACGTGGTCAACGGCGTCGCTCGCCCCACCTCCCGGCCCAACGCGTGGGTGGCGTCGCCCGCCGACCCGCACCCCACCTTGACCCTCACCTGGTCCGAGCCTCGCACCCTCGCCCGCGTGGAGCTCGGGTTCGATGCCGACTTCGATCACCCGATGGAATCCGTGCTCTGGGGACACCCGGAGCGCGAGATGCCGTTCTGCGTCCGCCGATACCGCCTGATCGACGGCGATACGGGGACCGTGCTCGCGGAACGCACCGACAATCACGAGACGCGCAACGTGCACGTCTTCGCCCAGCCCGTGCGCACGCGTTCGCTGCGCCTCGAACTCGAGCACCCCTCCGCCTACATACCCGCGGCGCTCTTTGAGGTCCGCTGCTACGCGACGCCCCTTGTCTCATGAACTCGTTTTCACGCGTCCCCGTCCTGTCCCGGTTGACGATCGCTCTGGTCGCGTTCGCGTGCGCCATCCTGCCGGCCCGCTCCGAACTGACCCTCGCGGATGGCTCGGCACGTCTCGTCTTCGAAGCCACGACTGAGGGCTGGCGCCTCAAGGAGGCCGCCGCGTTGCAAGGCGGCCGCGTCCTGCCCTTCGGCCAGCCATCCGGGCGCTACAGCGTCTTGTACGCGGCCACGGCGCCTTCGGCGGACCCGGTTGGACCCGGATTGGGGGAGTTCTACGACCTGGGGGCGGAGCTCCGGATACCGCATCTCGAACGGCAATGGGCCCTCACCACTGATGCCGTGTCCCTCAACACGGCCGGTGAAGCGATCGGCTTTCTGCCGCGCGACGCGGTGCGGCGAGCCGATGGGACGCTGGAATTTCGACACAACCACGCGCGCTTCTCACTCAGGGCGGAGTACACGTTGGATCCCGCCCACGCGGGCGACGTCCGCGTCGTCCTGACCCTGACCGCGAAGGCGCCCGGGTTCTTTTCGCTCGCCACACCGTCCCTGGCGACGGTCAACCCCGACGCCCTGGCGTGGTCCATCGTGCCCGGGTATTTTCAAGGCGCAGCCATCGAGCCCAACCTGCTCTTGAGTTATGGGTACGGCCAGGGCCTGCCCCACCGGCCGGTCGTCGTGCGCGAACGCACGGCGTCCACCCTCACGTCGATCGCGTCGAGCAAGAACGGCGCCTCGCTCGCGGTCACCGCCGAGCCAGGCACCGCTGCCGAGCCCTGGGGCGAGGACCAGGATACGCGTCAGCTCTGGAAGCTGGGACTCTCGCACATGAACCGCGCGGGCGAGCTCAGTCCCACGCTGTATCATCCCGTGCTGGGACAGGCCGGCTCGCAGCTCGCCGTGGGCGAGAGCCTGACTTTTCGCTTTCGCTACACCCTGCGGGCGGCGGACTGGTTCGCGCTCAACAAGCACGTGGTCGAGAACATCTACCGGTTTGGCGAGGCCCTCGCCCTCCGCGCGCCATCGCAGTCGTTGACCGATCGCATCCGGGCGCAGCACCGCTACGTCACCGACGACCAGACTTCCCTCTGGCGCGTGGAGGAGTTCGAGGGGCTCCGCATCGGCGCCCAATCCTACTTCGGCACCGTCATGGGCGCGAAGGAGCGTGGCGATTCGATCAAGAATTCCGATTACGGGGCAATGTGGATGCTCGCGCGCATGACCGGCGACCGGAAGCTGCTCGACGACCGCCTGCCCTACGCGCGCAACTTCAAGCTGAAGCAAGTCCAGGGCGAACCGGGTTTCTTCCAAGGTGCGGCGGTCGGGCAGTATTACCTGCCGAGCAGCAAGCGGTTCACCGAGGAGTGGGGCGACTACGTCGAGCCGGTGGCGCTCACGTACTATGCACTGCTCGACCTCGGGAACATCCTCCTCTTCGAGCCGGGCGATGCGGAGGCGCGCACCCGTTTCACGCTCGCCGCGGAACGGCTGCTCGCCTGGCAAAAGGCCGACGGGCGCTGGGAAGTCGGCTACCGGCGGCATGACGAGCGCCCGGTCTTCACCGACCTCTCCGACTACCGTCCGACCTTCTACGGCCTGCTCGTGGCGTATCGAGTTCTCGGTGACGCGAAGTACCTGGCTGCGGCGCGCAAGGGTGCCGACTGGCTGATCGGACAGGCGGTCAACCCGGGCCGGTTCCTCGGGGTGTGCGGCGACGTGCGGTTCCTGCCCGACTTTGCGACCGCCCAGATTGCCCAAGCCTTGCTGGATCTCCACGAGGCGACGGGCGAGGCGCGTTATCGTGACGCCGGCATCAAGGCGGCACGTTACTACACCACCTCCATCTACACGCACCCGGTTGCATCGACCCAGGTGCGCACGGTCAAGGGCCAGCCGGTGCCCGAGTGGACGATCAACCAGGCGGGCCTCGGCTTCGAACATGGCGGCCTCATGGGGTCGGCGGTGACCAATGGCCCCATACTTCTCGCCAGCCACGCCGGGCTTTTCCTGCGGGTTTACCACCTGACGGGCGAAACCCTCTTCCGCGACCTCGCGCGCTCGGCCGCAGTGGGGCGCGAGGCCTTCGTCGATCCGGCGACGCGGGTGGCCTCGTACTATTGGCGCAATCTCAATGCCGGAGCCGGCCGCTTTCCGCATCATGCCTGGTGGCAGATCGGCTGGATCACGGATTACCTGATGGCCGAACTCACCGTGCGCTCCGAGGGCAAGGTCTCGTTTCCGCGCGGCTTCTTCACCCCGAAGGTCGGACCGCATGCCAGCTATGGCTTTGCCCCGGGTTCGGTGTACGGCGACGCGGCGGAGCTTGGCTGGGGCGAGGCCGGAGTGGACAACCCCGCCATCGACTGCGTGATTGCCCGCGCGGTCGATTCGCCCCGCGTGTACCTGTTGCTCATGAACGAAGTCGGTCGGGAACACACCGTGACCCTGGCCCCTGACGCCGCGTCCCTGACCGGCGGTCGGGCGACTGGCTTCAGTGGCGCTGGCGTGATCGGTCCGTCGACCCGCGCCAAGCTCGACCTTAACCAGCCCCTTCGCCTGACCGTGCCCGCTTACGGCCTCACCGTCGTGGCCCTCGACTACGCCCCATGAAAATTCCGCACCTGCGTTGGTGGATCGCGGGGATGCTCTTCCTCGCCTCGGTGCTCAACTACATCGACCGGCAGACGCTGTCGATCCTCGCGCCGACGATCCAGCAGGAGCTGTCGCTCTCGAACGAGGACTACGCCTTCGTGGTCAACCTGTTCCTCGTCGCCTACACGGCGGCGATGCTGTTCTCGGGCCGGATCGTCGACCGCTTCGGCGTCCGCGCCTCGCTGGCCGTATTTGTGGCGTGGTGGTCCGCGGCCAACCTGCTCACGGGCTTTGCGCGTTCGCTCGGTTCGCTCGGCGTCTTCCGCTTTTTGCTCGGGCTGGGCGAGGCGGGCAACTGGACGGCCGCGCCCAAGGCGGTATCGGAGTGGTTTTCCCCGAAGGAACGCGGCATTGCCATCGGCCTCTACACCCTCGGGGCCACGGTCGGCGCCACCATCGCCCCAATCATCATCGTCGCGCTCGCCACCCGCTACGGCTGGCAGATGGCCTTCGTTGCCACCGGCGTCGCCGGATTCCTCTGGTTGATCCCCTGGCTTTGGCTCTACCGCAGTCCGCGCGAGAACCCTCTCCTGCGCGATTCCGAGAAGGCGTTGCTGCCCGACGCGCCGCCTCCGGGCGTGAGCCAGAAGCCCGAGGGCTGGCGGGAGGTGCTGCGGCGCCGCGAGGTCTGGCTGCTCATGTTCGCTCGGCTGCTGTCCGACCCGGTCTGGTACTTTTATCAGTTCTGGTTTGCGAAGTACCTCTTTGACGCGCGGGGCGTCAGCCAGGTGGGGCTTTCGATCACCTTTGTGATCTTCCTCGCCGCCGACCTCGGTGCGGTCGCCGGTGGCTGGTTCTCCGGCCGCCTGATCAAGAAGCAGGTCGCCCCGCCCGTTGCGCGCCTGCGCGTGATGCTGGTCATGGCCTGCCTGATTCCCCTGTCCGCGCTCGTTCCCCTGGTCGACGGGCTCACCGTCGCGCTCGTCCTCGGCATGGTCATCGTCTTCGCGCACATGACCTGGCTGATCAACCTGACCTCGCTGGTGGTGGATGTCATTCCCCAGCGGTCGGTCGCGACCTGCTTCGGCGTGATCGCGGCCGGCAGCGCCGTGGGCGGAATGCTCATGAACGCCGGCGTGGGCCGGCTCGTCACTCATTATTCCTACACGCCCGCCTTCATCATCATGGCCTTCGCCCATCCGCTCGCGATCTTCCTGATCTGGCGGCTGCGGCGCATGGCATCCGCGTCCGCATGAGCCGAAACTCGGCAGTTCGGAAGAAACGCAGAGGCGCAGAGAAGGTGAGACGCAAAGAGGCAAGAGGTACATGATTGGCCAACACCTTGGGGGCGAGGCCTGCTTTCAGTTCCCGAAGCCCTGCGCCTTCGCGTCTCTGCGTTAAAACTCAACCGCTCGTTCCAAAATGAACCTCCTCCGGCTGATTCCGTTGCTCCTCGTCCTTGGTGCGCTCTCTGCGTTTGCGGGCGAGGAACGCCAGTCCCTCGACGGTCGCTGGGCCTTCACGATCGACGCGGGTCGGCTCGATCGGCCGACGTCCGAGTGGGACACGCTGCCGGTCCCGGGCAACTGGGACACGGTCAACGCCTACAGCCAGCACGTCGGGCGCGGCTGGTACCGGCGCGAGTTCTCCGTCCCGTCGGCGTGGCGCGGCAAGCGCGTCCGCCTGCTCTTTCACGCCGTGTACGAGACGTCCGAGGTGACGCTCAACGGACGCGCGCTCGGGCGCCATGAGGGCGGTTACACGCCGTTCGAATTCGATGTCACCGACCTCGTTCGCTGGGACGGGCCGAACTCGGTCACGGTGATGGCGGACAACACCTACAAGCGCGGCGCCTGGTGGCCTTGGGGCGGAATCAGCCGCAGCGTCGAACTCGTCGCCAACGAGGCGGTGCGCCTGCAACGCCAGCACGTCCGGCCCGAGCTCGACCTCACCACCGGTGCCGCGACGGTGCATCTCGATTACGTGGTGGAGAACAACGGCGCCTCGCCTGCGACCGTGGCCCTCGCGGCCGAGGCACGCTTCGACGATCGCCCGGTCGGGGGAGCCACTGTCACGGTCGAGGTTCCCGCCGGCGGCTCAGTGCGCCGTCAGGCGTCGTTCACGCTCGCCGCCGCCGACGTGCGGCGCTGGCACTTCGACACCCCGCACCTGTACCGCCTGACCACCGTCGCGCGTGTGGCCGGAGCCGCGGTGCATGAGCGCACAGACCGGTTTGGCGTGCGCAAGGTCGAGGTGAAGCCCGACGGACTCCACCTCAACGGCGAGAAGGTGCGCCTGGTCGGCTTCAACCGCGTGCACGACCATCGCGCCTACGGCAACACCGAGCCGGACCACCTCGTCCGCCTCGATGTCGACCGCATGAAGCGCTACGGCGGCAACTTCACGCGCATCATGCATGCGCCCTCCGCGCCCAACCTGCTCGATTACCTCGACGAGAAGGGCATCTTGGTCTTCACCGAGATTCCTGTCTGGGGGGAGAACGACCCCAACGTCGTGGTGGACAACCCGCGCACGAAGCAGTGGCTGCGCGAGATGATCGAACGCGACTACAACCACCCCTCGATCATCGGCTGGAGCGTGGGCAACGAGCTGCTCGAGCACTACGATTACGTGAAAAGCATGATCGACACCGTGCGCCGCGATCTCGATCCGCACCGGCTCATCAGCTACGTGAGCTTCAGCGGCAACCGCACGCAGTACACCCCCACCAACGATCCGATCTCGGTCTCGGACGTGATCCTGCACAACACGTATGGACCGAATCCGGGCGGGATGCTCGAAACCCTCGAACGCAAGTGGCCCGGTCGTCCGGTCTTCCTCGCCGAGATCGGCGCTCGGCAGTTTGGCGAAACGCTCGACAGTCGCATCGACGGACTCGAGGAGCGCTGGGCGACGCTGGCCGACCGGCCGGGCCTGATCGGTGCGTCCCTGTGGACCTACAATGATTATCGCAGCAACTACCGCGGCTCCGCTCCGGGCGAGCTGCGCTCGTGGGGCATCGTCGACCTGTGGCGCCGCGACAAGGCCGCGGCGCGCGACATTGCCCGGTTGCACAGCCCGCTGCGCCAATTGCGCGTGGTCGACGGACAGGTCGTCGTCGCCGTGCGAAGTGCCGATGATTTTCCGAGTTACACCCTGCGCGCCCACCGCCTGATCTGGGAGTGGCGTCGCGCGGACGGACGCACTCTGGCCGGTGGCGTGGCGGCGCTGCCCGACCTCGCGCCCGGCGCGGCGCCCGTGCGCGTGCCGCTCTCGCCTGCGCCCGCCGGAGGCGAGAACGCGACCCTGGTCGCGACGGTGGTGAATCCGCTCGGCTACGTCGTTCACACCACCGCCTTGGGCGGGGAACCTGCCGCCGCTCCGTTGGCGACCGGATCCTCCGCTCCGGTGATCAACCACGTGGAGCCGCTCGACGACGGTTTCATGGTCGGCTACTCGACCGAACCCGATGACGAAGCCTTCACCCTCGAGTACGGCACGGCCTCCGGCCGCTATGACCAGACCCTGACTGTGGCGCAGAAAGGGGCGCTCGCGGTGCACGGGCTCGAACCCGGCCGCACCTATTATCTGCGGCTCCGTCGTCAGGTGGCCGGTCGCGGCCCCAGCGCGTGGTCGGGCGAGCGTACGGTGGTGCCCGATGGCGGCCTCCCGCCGGCGACGCCCACGCTGCTCGGCGCCGTGCGCGGCGACGGCACGATTGCGGTGCGTTTCACGCCGGTCGCGAAGGCGACCGGCTACCGCGTGCGCTGGACGGGTGCAAAGGCCGGCGAAGTCGTGGTGAACGCCGCGGAGCCCGGCTTCATCCTCCTCGGCGAGACCGCCGTCGGTGCGCGCGCGTTCACCGTCTCCGCGCTGGGCGCCCACGGTGAGTCAGCCCCGTCCGGCGCGCTTGCGCTACCTGAGTGATCGCGCCGGCGGGTGTTGTCTCGGGCCGACGGATACGCCCGTCCGTCAGGTTTGGTGCCGGACGGCGTCCGACTCGCGTCCGTGCACAGGTTCGGCGACAGGAGTGTCGCCGCTCCTTTCAATCTTTGAATGTTCGATGTCGGTGGTGTTTGTGAACGGCCCGCACGGAATAGTCCGAAGCAGGAAACGCAGTCTCTGGTAGGGCCAAGACGGAAGAGGAGTGGGTAGAGGAGAGCGATTCCACCAGACGGGCGAGGCGGGGCCCCGATCGACGGAGCGGCGACACTCCTGTCGCCGGGTTTGGTTCGGGACGAGCGATCGCACGCCGTCCGTCCACGAGTTCGGCGACAGGAGTGTCGCTCCATCTCAAGCAAGTCTCGCCGCAGGCCGTCAGCCCGAGGCGTGGCCTCACAGTCCCTTGAGGAACGTCACCAAGCGCTCCAGCGCGAGTTTGCCGTCCGCGAGGTCGAGGTTGAACTGATACTCGTGGTTCAGCGCCGGGGCGTGGTCGGCCGGGAAGAACAGCGTGTCCACCTTGGCGCCGCGCGCCTTCAGGGCCTCGGCGAGGGCGTAGGACTGCGGGGCGAGCGGATCGATGTTGCCGACGGAGATGAAGGCCGGCGGGAAGGCGTCGGTGACGTGCCGGGCCACGTTGAAGGCGTCGATCCGGGGGTCGTCCGCAAATTCCTTCGTGCCGAGGTAGGCCCACAGCACCGTGCGCATGAACCCGCCAAAGTCGCCGCTGAGGTCCATTCCATCGATGCCGTACGGACCGCAGAACAGCGCGACGCCCACGAGGCTTTGCGCGGGCACCGAGGGTTCGATCCCGACCTGCTTGGCGTAGGCGGGCACGCGGATCGCGTTTGCGAGCTGCGCGGAAAGGTGGGCTCCGGCCGAGTCGCCGGCGAGGACGAGGCGAGATCCGTTGATCCCGAGCTCCGCGGCCTGCGCGCGCAGGTAGCCCAGCGCCGCGTTGGCCTGATGCAACGGCACGGGATAATGCGCGCCCGGGGCGATCGAGTAGTCGATGCCCACGACGGCGAAACCGCGGCCCGCGAGCACGCGGGCGTAGTTGGCGATCTGCTCCTTGGCCCCCGAGATGTAGGCGCCGCCGTGTATCCAGATGACCGTGACGGCCGGCGGACCGGCGCGGCCCTCCGCCGGCGGGAGGAAGAGATCCAGCTTTGCATCGGGATCGTTGGGATCGTAGACGAGGTCCAGCCGCTCCACGAGCCCGGGCGGGACGTGTTTGGCCAGCGCCGCATTTGCCGCGACGCCGCCCTTGTCGAAGAGGAAGCGGATGAGCAGGGCGCCCGGCCACGGGCTGATCCGGAAGGACAGGAGGACGACCAGCGCGAGCGCCAGAACGACCATCAGGATGCGGGTGAGTTTGCGAAACAAGGGGAAGGTCATGGGCGGAGGAAGGGGCAGGCCGGACGGACGGTAAGGCAGGGATGGCGGCATTTGCAATCGAAGGGCGTTCGGGGTCGCAGTGGGACTGTCCGCCAACCCGGGGAGCGCCTTCCCGCCGGCGAAGGGTATCAAACCGAGCGTTATCCCCCTCGGTGCGCCCGTCGTTGGCGCGGTTCAAACGCCCACCCTCGCATGATCCGTCTTCTCCCGGTCGTCGGCCTGTGTCTTTTCTCCGCGATCCTGCCTGGGGCCGAAACGGAGTCCCCCGCGGCGCACCTCGCGTGGATGCAGACGGCGTTGCCGGAGGTGCCGGAGTGGACCCGATGGCAGCAGGCTACGCGTACGCTGCCGCCGGACTTGGCCGCGCTCCCCCGTACCAACGCCCTCCCGGATCCGTTGCGGTTCCTCGACGGCCGCCCGGTGCGTTCCGCCGCCGACTGGGCCGAGCGTCGCACCGAGATCCTGGCGCTCCTGCAACGGTATGTTACGGGTTCGTTCCCGGCCAAACCGCCCCTGCTCCGCGCCGTCGTGCTCGATGAAACGCGCGGCACGGGCCACCTCAGCCGCAACGTCCGCCTCGAGTTCGGCCCCGAGGGCCGGGCCACGCTCCGGGTCCGCGTGGTCATCCCGGACGGTGCCGGGCCGCGGCCGGCGCTGATCGCGCCGACGCTCGTGGGCTGGGGCCCGGCGCTGATCCGGCGCGGGTATGTTTCCGTGGGCTTTGCCGGCAGCGACTTCATGGACGATACCGCGGCCCTGAAGGACCTTTACCCCGACCACGACTTCGCGACGCTGCCGCGCCGCGCGTGGGCCGTTCAGCTCGTGCTCGATTACCTGGAAACCGTGCCGGAGATCGACCGGAGCCGCATCGCACTGTTCGGCTATTCGCGTGACGGCAAGATGGCCGCCCTCGCCGCCGCGCTCGACCCGCGGATCGCCGCCCTCATCGCGGGCAGCACCGGCGTCGGTGGCGTGCTGCCGTGGCGGCTCGCCGGCGAACGCGGCAGCGGTGAGGGCATCGAATCGACCACGCGCATGTTCCCGTCGTGGTTTGCCCCGCAGCTTCGGTTCTTCTCGGGCCACGAGGACCGGCTGCCGGTCGACGCCAACCTGCTCGTCGCCCTCATCGCACCGCGCCCCGTGCTCATGCAGTCGGGCCACAACGACGAGGTATCCAACGTCTGGGCCGTCGAGCAGACCCGCCGCTCCGCCGCCGCCGTCTATGCGTTGCTCGGCCCGCCCGGACGCAGTCCCGATCTGTTGCGCGTGCCGGGATTCCACGGGGCCAATGATCCCGAGCGCTGCCTCGACTGGCTCGACGTGCAGTTCGGGCGGTCAGCGCGTCCGTGGCACAACGACGAACTCTTTCCCTGGGACTTCGCCGCGTGGCAGGCGCGCACGGGTGAGTCGGCGGCGGCCTGGCCCGGGCCCGCGCATCGGATCGGCGGGCGCTTGCAGGGGCTCGCCACGCGCGCGGCGTGGGACGCGGTGGCCCCGGAGGTCCGCGCGGGCGTGACCTGGGCCTTGGGCGAAACGCCGCCCGTGCTGCCGCCGGCTCCTCCGCCGGCCGGCCGGCCGGGCTTCACCCCGCGGCCCCAGCCCGGCCCGACCGACGTCGCCAAGGGTTCCCCGGGCAACCCCGGGCAACTTGCCCCCGACGTGCCGGCGTGGGTCATCGGTCGGGGTGGCCAGGAGTTTGGCTGGCTGGAGCCGGAGAAGGACGCCGTTGCCTCGCGCAAGCTGCGTTTCGGTGCCGGCCTGACCGGCGACCTCTATTATCCCGCCGAGGCCGCCGAGGATGCCAAGCTGCCGACCGTCGTCTGGTTGCACGGCTACAGCTATCCGCTCGGCTACATGTGGGTGTACCGTCGCGACCTCCATCCGATCCTTGCGCTGGTGAAGGCAGGCTATGCCGTCCTGGCCTACGATCAGGCGGGCTTTGGCAGCCGGCAGCACGAGAGCGGACCTTTCTATGACCGTTATCCGCGCTGGTCGCTGCTTGGAAAAATGGTCGAGGACACCCGCGCCGCCCTCGATGCGCTCGAACGCGACCCGCGCACCGATCCGTCGCGGCTGTACCTCTTCGGCTACACCCTCGGTGGCACGGTGGCCCTGCACACCGCCGCGTTCGACCCGCGGGTCAAGGCCGTCGTCTCCGTGGCCGGCTTCACGCCGCTTCGCTCCGACACCGCGGCGGCCGGCCTGACCGGCCTCGATCGCTACGGCGGACTGAGCGGCCTCGCGCCCCGGCTGGGGCTCTTCGCCGGCGACGAAGCCCGCGTGCCCTACGATTACGACGAACTGCTCGCGCTCGTCGCCCCGCGTCCGGTGCTCGTCGTGCAACCGCGCCGCGACCGCGACGCCGCGGCGGGTGACGTGCGCACCGCAGTCGGGTCGGCCCGAACCGTGTATTCGCTTTACGGTGACGCCGGCCGCCTCGCGCTCGACGAGCCCGACGACATCGCCCGCCTCACCCACGCCACCCAGGACCGCGCCATCGCCTGGCTGCGGGCCCAACCCTGATTCACCCATGCGCCTCCACCTTCCCGTATTTCTCGCCGCCGTGCTGCTCGCCCTGGCCGCTCCGCTGCGCGCCGCCGCGCCGGTCACGCTCACCGAGGATGCCGCTACCTACACCTTGGACAACGGGGTCGTCACCGTGATGATCGCCAAGGCCTCCGGCGACCTTGTCTCGTACCGTTACCGCGGACTCGAGCTGCTCGGCACCTTTCTCACCCCCGACGGCAAGCCCGACCTGGAGCGCGATCCGCCCGGGGCCAATCCCAACGGGCTTAACCGCGGCATGACCGATCACCAGTACGGCTTCTGGTCGCACGACGCGATGGGCCCGCGCGGCACGGCGCCGGCGATCGCGCGCGTGACGATCGATCCGGCGGCCAACGGGGGCGCGCGCGCCGAAGTCTCGGTCAAGGGCATCGCCGAGGGCCGCAAGATGGGCACCGGACCCGGGGCGCGCGCCGACGGTCAGTTCGCGGCCGATGTCGAGATCCGTTACGCGCTCGGGCGCGGCGAGTCGGGCGTGTACACGTATTGCATCTTTGACCACCGACCGGAGTACCCGGCGACGTCCCTGGGCGAGGCGCGGTTCTGTGCGAAGCTCGCCGACTTCTTTGACTGGATGAGCATCTCGGCGCAGTGGAACGAGCACTACCCGAAGGAGCTGCGGAAGGGCGACAAGTACATCTACACCGTTGTGCAGTCCGAGAACCCCGCGTTCGGCTGGTCGAGCACGACCAAGCAGGTCGGCTTCTGGCTGATCAACGCATCGATGGAGTACATCAGCGGCGGCCCGACGAAGGTCGAGTTCCTCGGGCATCGCGACACCAACAGCGTCGCCGCGCCCTGCGTGTTGAACTACTGGCGCAGCAGCCATTACGGCGGCGCCTTGGTCGACGTCGCCGAGGGTGAACGGTGGACGAAGGTGGTCGGCCCTTTCCTGCTCTACGCCAACAGCGCCGGCACGCCCCAGGCGATGTACGACGACGCGCGCCGCCAGCAGCGGGCCGAGGCGGCCACCTGGCCCTACGCGTGGGTCGCGGGTGTCGACTATCCGCATGCCGCCGAACGCGCCATCGTGAGCGGCCGCCTCACGCTGCGCGATCCGCTCGCCCCGCAGGCGACGTTCCACCGGCTGCAGGTCGGCCTGACTCCGCCCGCCTATGTTTCGCCGCGTCCGCCCGGCCCCGACGGCGCCCCGGCGCCCCGCGTCGAGGTCAACTGGCAGCGCGACGCGAAGTACTATCAGTTCTGGACCGTCGGCGGAAACGACGGCCGTTTCACGATCCCCAACGTGCGCCCCGGCCGCTACACCTTGCACGCCTTTGCCGATGGCGTCCTCGGCGAGTTCGTGCAGGCGGACGTCGTCGTGACCGCTGGGCAGACGCTTGACCTCGGCACCTTGACCTGGACGCCGGTGCGCCGCGGGCGCCCGCTCTGGGAGATCGGCGTGCCCAATCGCAACGCGTCCGAGTTCGCCGGCGCCCACACCTACTGGGATCCGGTGGCGCCGCTGACCTACGCGAAGCTGTTTCCCCACGACGTCACTTTCACCGTCGGCCGGAGCGATCACCGCACCGACTGGTACTTCCAGCACGTGCCGCACAACGAGGATCCGGCGGCCGCGCCGCGTCCCTTCTTTGGTCTCACCCAGCCCGGCCGGGCCACGCCGTACACGATTGTGTTTGAGCATCCGTCCGCGGGTGCGGGTCGCGCCACGTTGCGGCTCGCCCTGTGCGGCACCGGCGGACGCCAGATTGACGTGGCGGTCAACGGCCAGACCGTCGGTTCGCTTGAGAACCTGCCCGGTGACGGCATCATCGCCCGCCATGGCCAGCAGGGCCTCTGGTACGAACGCGAGGTCGCCTTCGATGCGGCCCTGCTCAAGGCCGGCACGAACACGCTGACCCTCACGGTTCCCGCCAGCCAAATCAACCACGGCTTCCTCTACGATTATCTCCGGCTCGAACTCGACGCCGCCGTGACCTTGGCCCGCTGAACCGCTTCCGCTCATGCCTTCGCTGCTTCGACGCTTCGCCTGTTTCGTTGTCCCCGGCCTCGCGGCGGTCGCCCTCGCGGCGCAGGATGCTCCGGCTGTGGCCGATGCGCCGCCGCCGAAGCCCACGCTCTTCATCGCCGGCGACTCCACCGCCCAGCCGGGCAACCCCGTCGCGGTCGGGTGGGGCAAGGCCTTCGCCGGCTACTTCGATCCGGCCCGGGTCACGATTGCCAACCGCGCGATCGGCGGACGCAGCAGCCGCACCTTTGTCTCCGAGGGTCGTTGGGCCCGCCTGGCTGCCGAGCTCAAGCCGGGCGACTTCGTGCTGATCCAGTTCGGGCACAACGACGGCGGTCCGATCGACGCGCCGCCGGCGCGTGGTTCGCTGCCGGGGATCGGTGACGAGACCCGCGAGATCGTGCACCCGACGACCCGGGCGAAGGAAACCGTGCGCACCTTCGGCGCCTACCTGCGCACGATGATCGCCGAGACGCGGGCGAAGGGCGCCACGCCCATCCTGATGTCGCTGACGGTGCGCAATTATTGGCAGGACGGCCGCGTCGAGCGCGGCTCAGGCGACTACGCCCGGTGGACACGCGAGGTGGCGGCCGCCGCGCAGGTGCCGTTCGTCGACCACACGACCCTCATCGCCGATTATTACGACAAGCTCGGACATGCTGCGGTCAACGCGTTCTTCCCGCGCGACCACGTGCACACCGGCGAAGACGGCGCGCGCCTGAACGCCTTCCTCGCCGTGAGCGGACTCAAGGGCCTGCGCGAACAGGCGCTGATCCGCCTGCTCTCGCTCGAGGGCCGCTCGGTGCCGACCGCGCCGCCCTCGATGGTGTCCGCTCCGCGCCAGCCGCCCGAGCGCGGCGCGCCACCGGCCGCGTTTCGCCGCTGGCTCAACCTGCCCGAGGCCGCCGACCCCGCCCTGCCGACGGTCTTCCTCATCGGCGACTCCACCGTGCGCAACGGCCGCGGCAACGGCTACGACGGCCAGTTCGGTTGGGGCGACCCCTTCGAGGCCTACGTGTACCCGGCGCGCGCCAACGTGGTGAACCGCGCCGTCGGCGGCACAGGCGCGCGCACCTTCCGCAACCAGCACTGGCCGGAAATCCTGCCGCTGCTCAAGCCGGGCGACGTCGTCATCCTGCAGTTCGGCCATAACGACAACGGCGAGCGCGGCGCGCTCCCCGGCACCGGCGAGCAGACCGAGGAGCGTGACACGCCTGCCGGCAAGGAAACGGTGCGCACGTTCGGCGCCTACCTGCGCCTCTTCGTGGCCGAGATCCGCGAACGCGGCGCCACGCCCGTGATCTGCTCGCTCGTCCCGCGCAACCGCTGGACCGACGGACGCATCACGCGCACACCCGACCGCCACGACGCGTGGGCGCGCAGCGTCGCCGAGGCCGAAGGGGTGGCGTTCATCGACCTGCACGAACGCATCGCCGCGCGCTACGACGCGCTCGGCGAGGACGCCGTGCTCGCGTTGTTCGCCGACCGCACCGTGCACACCAACTGGAACGGCGCCGTGCTTAACGCCGCCGTCGTGGTCGAAGGCCTGCGCGCCCTCCCGCAAAACCCCGTCGCCCCCTTCCTGCGCCCGGGCCTGTGAGCCCTTCCGCCGGTTCCGGCCTCCGCCGCCTGTCCCCTCCGCGCCCAGGGACGGATGCCCCACCGTCCGACCTGAGGTGGACGCGCGGGTCCCTCCGCGCGTGGTGTGCGTCCGCCCGCGTCCGAGACACATCGCTCGTGTCCAGCTCTCGATCTCAACCAACAGGGGTCGAGCCGACCCCGTTCGCGGGCCATCATACCTCTCGCCAGATCCTCTTCAGCTTACGTCAAGAGGGCACTGGGGCTGACGCTGACGGATGCTCCCGCAGAGGCGCGGAGGCGTAGAGATTCATTCAATCGACTCAGCGTCTCAGCGTCTCAGCGGGAGACCTGGTTCGAGCCTACGGGGCCAGGCCGATCATGGTCACATTCTCGGAATTTTCGCATCGATGTGACGTTGCTCGGCCGACCCCGTTCGCGGGCCGTCCGAGATATACCTACTTCGGCTGCGCCGGAATGAAACGAGTCCGAAGGGGGGGAGCCGCACTGCCTCTGACGAGAGATATCTTGTAAGCGTCAGCCCGGGTGCCCTCTTGACGTGAGCTGAAGAGGTTCTGGCCAGAGATATGATATCTCTGGTCAAAGGTTATCGAGAGGAGACCGGCTGCCAGCGGCCCGGAGTGAGGGCCTCAAGATCGTCCTGATTGGTCATGGCCGGGAGCCGGGCGAGCACGTCGCGCAGGTACGCGAGCGGCTCGATCCCGTGGCGCTGGCAGGAGACGAGGAGCGAGTAGAGGATGGCGGTGCGCTGGCCGGCATCTGGATGTCCGATGAAGAGCCAGTTCTTCTTTCCGATCGCCGAGGGACGGATGGCGTTTTCAACCAGGTTATTGTCCAAGCGGGTCTGCCCGTGATCGACATGCCGGGTTAGCGGCGTCCATTGCGAGAGTACGTAGCCACAGGCTTCACCCAGGACCGAGCGGGGCCGGCATCGTTCCCGCAAGGTGCGCGCGAGCGCATGCAGCCAGGCAAGCGGGCGGGCAAAGTGGCGCTGGCGCAGCCGGGAGCGTTCGGCGTGATCGCGGGGGCCACTTTCTGCCTCGTCCCATTCCCGTTCCAGCCGGTAGAGGCGCGCGATCAGTTTGAGCGCCACCCGCGTGGCCTTGGGGTTCTCGGCCTGGGCGTCCACAAACTTGCGCCTCACATGCGCCCAGCATCCGACCCAGATAACCTGAGGGTTGGCCCGCGCGTGCGCAGCATAGGCTTCGTATCCGTCGGACTGAAGGACACCGGCAAAACCGTCGATCAGGCTGGTCAGTTCCCCGTGACGACGGCTCATCCGCCAGTCGAAGACCACGTCGCCGCCCGGTCGGCTGACCACCCAGAGGTAACCTTGAGAGGTGGCCCCGCGTTTTTCGTCGGGATCGTTGCACCGGATCGGTGTTTCGTCCGCCTGAAGATAGCCTCCTTCCAGAAGCCGGCGGTGCATGCAGCGGTAAACCGGTTCGAGCCACTCCGCCGCGATGCGGATCCAGTCGCACAGGGTCTGCCGGGGAATCGCCGCACCCCAGCGGCCGAGCATCTGCTCTTGTCTGAACAAAGGTAGGTGATCGAGGTATTTCGAGGTGACGACCCACGCGAGGAGCCCCGCGGAGGCGTAACCGCCTGGCACCGGCCGGGCCGGCGCAGGCGCCAGGACCGGAGGCTGACTGCGGTCGGCCTTAGCCCGGTACTTCGGGCGCACGATCTCTCGCTTGTGCAGTTGCGGGGGCGTGATCTCCACCTCGAAGGTGCGCTCCTCGCCGATCCGCTCGAAGGCCTCGGGCGCCTGCTTCACTTCGGCGGGCTCGACCACGACCGTTTCCAGAACCGGCAGCTGGGCGAAGAGTTCGGCCGGGGCGGGACGCTTCGGCACGGGCGGGGTCCGCTCGTACGTCACGGTCTGTTTCGGCGCCTCCGCCTGCGCCGCCTTTTCCTCCAGCTCCCTGAGTTTTAACTGGAGCTGCAGCCGGTCCAGTTTCTCGCTTCTTCCCGCGCCGAAGACCTGCTTCCTCATGAGCGCGAGCTGCGCCTGCGCGTAGGCCAGTTCGTCCCGAAGCCCCGCATTCTCCTGCTTGAGGGCGAGGTATGCTTTGGGCAGTTCTTCGAGCGGCGGCATGCGGGCCGTATCGATATATTGGTTACACTATTCGTCTATAAAAATCAGCGCTCGTACCACGCTTTTTTCATGCCCTGCTTCAGGTCCACGCCGGCGAGAAGCAGCGTGAGCGCCTCCGGATGCAGCGAGAGTTTCCCGGAGTCGCCGCTGGCGGAGACCGGCCAGGTGAACCGGCCCTTCTCCAGCCGCTTCGCCAGGACCCACACCCCGGAGCCGTCCCAGTACAGGAGCTTGATCCGGTTCCGTTCCCGGTTGGTAAAGACAAAGAGCGCGCCGCCAAACGGATCGAGCCCCAGCTCCTGCTCGGCCGCCGCCCACAGTCCGTCGTACTGCTTGCGCATGTCCACCGGAGCGACCGCCAGGTAGACTTTCAGCGCGGAAGGAAACCCCAGCATGCGTTTACCCCTTTAAAAGTTCGCGCACCAGTGCGGCCAAGGCCGCCGGATCCCCGCCGGAGAGCACCAGGCCGTTCGGAAGCGTCGCGCTCAAACCCCCTGCCGCCCGCGGACCAGGCAGCTCCACACGCGCGAAGGTCATCTTCTGCGGACGCGGCGCCGAGCGCGACTTCTTCACCCAGGCCGCAAACGTCGAATAGCAAAGCTTCTCCCGCCGGGCGTACTCAGCCATCGACAACCCGCTGGTCTCGTACCCGGCCACCAGTGCCGCGATCTGCTCCGCTTTGCGCAGGCGCCGTCCACCGGCCGCCTGCTTCGTCTCGTCCTCCACCACCTCTGCCGCGATCATTTTCATCGCGGCAACTCTATCGCAATCAGGCACGCACGCCTATGAGGCACCCGGGCGGACTCTTACAAAAGACCACTCCCCAGGCGCAGCTACTTCACTCTAGTTGGACGCTTTTTCCTCTGGCTTCACCTGAAAAAGTGTCATCGAGATAAAGACTGTAGTAGCACCTACAATACTTACAGCAAAAGTTACTGCGTTCTGGAATATCAGTCCTGCCTTGAGTTCATCTCCTCCGTCAACAACGATAACCACAATCGTCGTAACTAGTATAATCATCACGCAAAAAAGCGGCCCATAGACCACCCAGCGAGGCAGGCGTAGTTCGCTCTGACTGTCCACGCTGGAGCCGGCAAACCATTTGAAGATCAATGTAAGTTGAGCAAGGAAGGTAGGGATAATAATCTTAAATGCACCATTTGCATCATCCGCCGAAATCGGCAGGGCGCGTGTCTCAGCGAAAATAATAATATACGCTCCAATAACAGCCGAAACACCAAGGTAGAATGTGCCAATGGCATTTCGCGCTTCTCTAGAGGTTATCATAATAATGCCGATTTTGGTTTTTCAGTTCCGGGCGGATAAAAAGTTTAGCGAAGGCTACATCATTCCAACTTGGTAGACGAAATAACCGCGACACCATCTCCCCTTTTGCGTCCCCCGAACTTTGCGATCACCTGATCTACGGCGCGGTCTATGGCAACCTTTACGGCATCTGTGTATCGAGCGTACTGCAACGAACTCGGCTCGCCGTAAACCCCATGGCGTCCAACGGCAATTTGAAGCGAATGTTCTACATGTAAGAAAAGTTGATCAGAGGATTTGACCCTGTCTTTATATTGTTCATGTGATAGCCAACTAGACTGAAGCTCGGCAGATCCCGCAAAACTACCTGCGGGCCCCGGCCACCAAGTTACCGTATAGGTCGATAGTTCGTAGTACGGACCAGCTAGGCCTTGTAATACACGGCTCTCATCAAACTTTCGTTGAAACCGCATTTTTTTGGGAGCGCGGATAGGTACTAGTTTTGCTGAAAGCGGGTCGCTTTCAAACACGAGCGTTAGTTCACGACGCAGTTCGTCGATGACAGCTGCAGCAGTTGCTTCGAAGTTGCTTGATTGAGAAAAATCAAAGACGTGCCCCTCAAAATGCTCAATCATGCCCCCGAATGCTTTTTGCGGTACGACTTCAACGCTGTAAAGATAGAGAGCTTTATTCGTTTCTAGCGCAATCGGCTGTAATGACCGTTCCGGCTGCCCAATCGGAATAAAATCCGAATCAATGGGTATGGCGCACTCTGCCCAAAGTCTGATGGATTTCTCTCCTTCGATCATGCCGTGGTAACAGTTCTCTACATCGAGCCGGAGCGCAGACCGTATCTCTCCGTCGGTTAGGTCAAGCACGCGGGCATATTTGGCAAACCGATCCGATTCGTTGAGGAATGGAAGGGTGACACCTGGTTCCTGACTGAATCCGAAATCTCCATACAGCCTACTACGCTCAATCGCTTCCAAGTGGCCCAGTACAATTGAGTTTTTCTCTTTAGGTACACGGTGAAGACGATATTCATAGATCCAGCCTTGAGGAAGCATGTACTCTGTGGACCATGTTCGCGTATAACTGTCGCCCGTCACCGGATAAAAGCTCAAGTGCGGTCGTACAGCTTGCCCGTTGGTCTTGTCTCTGAGGTTCATGGCCTGAATATCAGACATACGTACGACAGGGAGCGAGGGATAAATATCTAGGTGGCTTGCACTTCGCGCGTGACTGAGCACGTCGTTCAGCACAAATTTAAGACGGGATTCAATGTTGCCTTCATACCCTGGCCAAACCGTTGCATTCATCTCGTGAGGCGACACGGCCATCCACCCGTCTTCGCGTATCCATTCGGCCGGAAGGGTGGGAATTCGAGTTTGCTCAATTGAGTAGACGAGCGCCTCAACGACATGCTGCGGCGGCGCCAAAACGCATTCATCGTTCCGAAAAATGAGCGTGCATTGACAATCGCGGTTATATCCGCCCGACACTTTGGCCTTCTCACATTGTGCCATTGCCCGTGAACCCGCTTCCTCTATCGACTCATATTCCCATGCCGCTCCCCAGAATGATACGTGCGGTTCTGGTGACCATGTGATGCAGATAGCGGCGGCCTTATGGCCAGCAAGCTTCTCGTAATCTGTCTCACTTAGCGCAGTTAGTCTACGGAATCCAATCACGGCTTGCTCCACCAGCCGGCTTCTTGCCCATGTGTATATATCCAGCGGCTCGTGAACCGCACTTTGACTCTCCCCAAATATAGCGGCCGGCTGCAGTAGTAGAGAAACCATCAAGCTGCGCATCCATAAAGGAATATGGTAGATTTCGGCGGGAAGTACTTGTGGGGTGGCTGGCAAAAGCTGCATGGCTATAGCGGTCGAGGTTCGTGTGAAATAAAAGAAGTCGCGAATCTACAGCCGTTATGCAGAACGGCGGAAGTTGTGACCGAGACATAGTTTTGGTCGTCTTCGTAGTCCTCGTCATAGAATTGAAAAAATACGAGCGAACCGTCCAAGAAAGTTGGCTCCATGTGTACCACTTCGAACTCGCTGCCTTTTGCATTAAGGAGCGTCGCCGCGTCCAGCGCTCTATCACCTATGTCTTTGGTAGGCATGCGGAAACGTTTTGCTCGTGATACAAAGCGGTCTAGCTTTTTATGAAAGGACGATCTTGCAGCCTGGAACACCCTGATTGGGATCGGGCGTTTCTTCGAAGCCGTCATTTGTGCTTATGATTCGCACACTTATCGCGTCGGATACTTTCCAGCCGTTACGCTTGTCAGCTTCAATTGTGGTCATCGTATCCTGATTAATCTTACTCGTGCCGTCTGCGAAAAGGAGGTAGCGAAACATAGTGGAGATGGATTAAGGTGAGAGTGCTTTTGCCAGGGTCTTCAACATAGTGAGTCGGTTTTGGTTATCGCCGGAGATTATATATTTGTTAAGCGCGGCGCGCCGTTTGGTCGGATCACTGACGTCTTCTGCGGACGGTATTAAACCGACTTTTATTGCTTCGTCGACCAGGGGTGTCAGTTGTGTGTCGGGGAGTGTACCCGCGTGGGCCAGAATCGAGGCGCGCAGAACGGATTCAGATTCTCGATTGGTGACGATCACCGCGGAGATAGAGTTTACCTCCGCGTCCGCCGCCGCTTTGGCTGTCTGAGGGGCTGTCTCAGCTGCTTTGTCACCTGTATTGATTAATGCGGCACCGGCGTAGGCTAACGTCCGCGCCGCTAATCCAGTCGCAAAGGTTTGTGCAAGGCTGACCTCCGCTCTCCCTGCCCTTTCGCCTTTTCCTTTAGCTCCAAATGTTTCCAATACCGAGTAGGTGTCCGACTTTGATGGGCTTGCACCATCCGTGCTTATGTATTTCCCGTCTTGAATCGGGGTGGAGCTCGGCGGGACCAATTTGCTATTTTGGCCATTCACGTATAACGGCATCAGGACAAGCTCCTGACGCCGGTAACCAATATTTACTCCGGGATTGGACGTGGCGTCGGAAGATAATGCCACGCCGAACTGCGTGTTGGTGCCGAAGACAAGCAGGTCGCTATGTTTTGGGGTCTGGCAGCCAGAAAATGCAGCCGCGATAGACAGTACTGCTAGGAGCGCTGATCTTTGATGATGAGACATAGTCCATTTTGGTTTAGCTGCTTTAAAAGAACTTCAAGTCGGTCTAAGTCAGCGTTGCTGCGTAAGACGATCACGGCCGAGTTGGTGTCCGGCCGAACTACAGCTTGGAACTCCTTAAAATAGCCGAGCTGAAAGTAATGGGAGATTGCTGCTCCGACACCGGTAATCTCGAGTGCGCGTGCGTTGACTCCTGCCATCTCTGTCTTTGGCAGCCTAAGACGTGCATAGCCGACAACGTAGATATCCCGGGTGTCCGATCCACTATCGACGATTATCGCACAACCGGAAAAGAGGGTCGCGGCAGCGCAAATGAGAAAGATGCTGTAGGAGTTCGATAGCTTCACTGAAGCGAGGGCTTCGGGACCCGAGATGGACGGCTTAACAGTAAACAAGGAACGCGGCCTGCTTGGACCGAATTCTTAATAGGCGTCAAGGATGCATGAATGGTAACATTCTTTTCTGACGCGCAATGTAACCTAAAGCGCTACCTTACCCCCATACGTCGAATGACGTATGGGGGCACGCTCACCCGATGGCTCAATCGCGAAACTGGGAGTTGGTAAGGCTGCCAAAACGGGTCAGGGTGGAATGGCGCTTAGTCAAGGTGGGCAACCGTTTATTGGTTTCGCCGTAAAGTCGATACGCGCATGGCGCGCCTCGGCCTGGTAAGTGGCTGGTAGTTTCTTGGTCTGCGCTTGACCTCCCTCGGTTCGGAACGATTGGGACACAGCGGCATTGGATCGGAGGCTAGGGACAGGAGGAGTTCCAAAAAGGAGGGAAAAAGGGGCAATGATTATCCATTTAACCCAGTGCTGATACGTCGCGTGCTTTGTCGGCCATCTTGATTGCTCACATCAGCCAACCAAGCATCGAAGAGCTGCAAGATGCTTCGAAATTTAAAGAAACCCACCTCGGCTATCGCGGTGCGGCACAGTTGCTGAGCGAGTGTAAACCTAAGCTCGCACTTATCGGGGAGTTCTGGGCGGGTTTTACTGATCTGCGAATTCAGCTAGTCAAAGGTCTACGCCAACGCTCTGGGGTCGAGGCCGTGTTGCCAGCCGGGTTAGCGATGCACCTCCAACTCCCATCCCTGGAGATCGAATGTACCGAGTGTGGAAAGCCGACGCCCTTTTCCGCGGTTAGAATTGCTCCACCACCGGATAACTTCGGGAGCCTCGCATACCTCTGCCCGAATTGCATGATTTGAAGGCGGAGCCGAAGGGGAGCCGAAGAGGTCTGGGCGGAATGGCATAGTCTGTCACCCGGCACAGTCCATTGTACCAAGGAAGTGCAGGGGCATTAGAATGAAATAGTTGTGACCGATGGCTGAGTTTAGAGCTAAGCCAATCCCTATAGAGAAAATTTATAACCTAGTTCGTAAACCTGATCCTTTATTCTATCCAAGGGTAGTTTTCCCCTCGCGTAAGTGACGAAAAACTTCTCCCCGAGATCCAATCTCGCCGTAAAATACTCGAATTTGTCGAGGTTCGCCGCCTTGATGGCAGTAGAAGATCCTTTTTCCGAGAATGTACGGTAACTGACTTGAAGCCACAGATCCATATCAGCCAGTTTAGCGACCTTTGTCTTGAATGCGATCTCGCCCCGCAGCCGCTGATACCTGCTCTTGTCGGGATCGACTGCTAAGCGATCCTTGTTGTCCTTCGGATCGACGAGGTCGATCCCTCCGATCAGCGAGGGGAAGGAATGTCCGGAGGGTTTAAATGCTGGCTCGGAACTGTTGGTGAGGCCACGCAACAGGGCGAAGGGATAGTCTGGGAGATTGAGCCAGCTAACCCATGACTCTGAGCGCCAATCACGCACGGAAAGTGCGACGCGGAGGCCGTAGGTCCACTGCTTCTGTTTGAATTCTTGATCGGACTCGAGCGTACTGTCCCCTGCAACATACCAAAGGGCTTGGGGGATTACGTGTCCGGCGAAATGCTTTACCGCCGCAAGGTAACGTGGATCCTGCCTAAAGTTGGGACTTCCATTCTTAATCGCAGTGGCCGTTTTCGCGAGATCGGTCGTTGCCTTTATAAAATCTGGAGTGATGGCGACCATCGGTTCGACGCCTCCGCGCGCTTGGAACAGACTGAAACTGACCCCACTCTCGAGAAAGTTGTTCGGATTCTTGCTCGCTGTCGCAGCTACGCTCCCTTTAGCCTTCAAGCTCAACGAGATGACGAACGGATCACGGGACCTTTCATTTAGTACGCGATTCGTCATCGCGCGATCATAAGAATAATTGAGGCCAAGAATCATGTCGTCGCCCGAACCCTTGACGCTGAGGAGTTTCGGCTCGAGGTGAAGGTCGTGGACAAAACCAGAGAGCGAATTGTCTTTGGCGCTCCACTTTTCCCAAAGGGAATCAAGGAGCACCTTTTGAAGCTGAGGTTCGTTTGCCAGCTTCTTCAACTCTACCTGGAGATCAATGTCTGCGATGCTATCGATCAATTTTCTCCTCTCAGGGGCAAGCTCTTCAGCCCGTAAGGTCAATGCGGCCGACACGAACGAGAGTGATAGAATCAGAACGGCGCTCGAGTTGCCGAGAAAGCTCATGATACTTTGATTTCCCCAAAGAAGTTTAGGTTCTCATCCGCGACGGCCGCGAGGTCGGCGACCGTTTTCGTCGCCACCACTAGTACCTCCGCCATTCCATTGACAGAGGTCGCAAAGTTTTTTCCGGTTTCGAACTTGGCGAAGTTGAGTCCCGTGAACATTTTTGTGAGTTGCGACGCAATATTTAGAGCTTCGATCTGCCGCGATTCAGGGCTAGTCTTGTTCCAGAAGACTAGTTTATCCATAGTAACCACATCGGACACGTCGAAGGTACTATTGAGTTCGTTGATGTAGGTCAGATCGAGCCATGTGAAGACGCAGGCAAGATTGTTGTTGGTCCAAGCTGGGATAGCGGGTGTGGGAGCGGCTTTAGCCATGTTGGTAGGAATGTTGCTAACGGTGATTCACTGCGCAGCGGTGTGGAGAGTTTTTGCCAAGAGCAGGGGTGCCTAGTTCAATTTCCTCAGAAGCCTTGCCGGCTAGATGGTCCTTGGAAGCGGGCCTGATTTGTATTTGATCGTGGAAGTTAGCCAAGAACGCGTGCCGACGACATACGTCAAAATACGTAGGACTCAGAGCTGTCGGCAGAATTGGCAGTCTCGCGGCCCTCTTCGAGAATGCTTACTCAGGCGCTGGACCGAGGTCCATTCGGCGATATAGTAAGCCGCGCTGCGGCGGTCCGATTTTCAACGCCGACTTTCGCAAGGACGTGCTCAACATGTTTACCCACCGTGCGGGAACTTATGCCGAGGATGTGGGCGATCTCGTGGTTTCGTTTACCTTCGGCGATCCAATTGAGTACTTCCTGTTCGCGGGCGGTGAGGGGTGTGGAGGTGGGGCGTGTCGTGGCGTCCGCGTGGACGTGGAGCACCACCATGTCCGGTTGGAGCGACAGGACCTGAATGCGGAGACTCCCGGCGTTTAGCTTTAACGAGAACGGGATGGGGGAGTGCTCGGAGTGCCGGCCGGTGGCTTGGAGCTTCAGGTTGGCCTTCAGCCAGGTGCAAAGTTGCGACGGGGCGGGGTCGCCCAGGCTTGAGCGGCACGAGAAAGCGTCGTTCAGCAGGTGGAGACAGGCTTCGGCGGCGTGCTCAATGGCACTGGTTCGCCGATTGAGGATGAGCAGATGGCCTGAGGCTCCTTGGGCTTTCTGGTCCGGATCCTTCAGCGCAGTGCGAAGCGTTGAAAAAATGATGGTGCGACGCAGCGCATCGCAGAGGTGCGCGTTGAAGAGTCGAAGGACTTCGAGGTCGGCGGAAGAGAAGGCGCGCTCGCCACGATTGATCGAAACGGCGATCAGCCGGGTGCCGCGTCGGTGGACGAACGCTGAGAGTTGGTGCCTGATTCCGAGGGGCCGGAAGTACTCGTTGTAGAGGGGAGTCGTTAGCCAGGTCTTCGCATTTTCATGCCGACTGAAATCGATCACGTCCGTCGAGCCTGCGCCCCAGAGCGGGTGATCGAGCAAATGGCGCTGGTAGACCTCGCGGTACTGTGGCCACCACGGAGGGCAGGGATGGAGCGTGATCGAATTACCGTCGGGACTGACCTCGATCTGCTTGAAACTCGCTCGATCACACGGGATCAAGCTCGCCAAGGCCTCCGGCACCAGCGGCTGAAACTCCTCCGGATTGCTGCACCGATGGAGGTCCAACGTCCATTGATGGAGACGGGTAAGGATGTGCCACGAGAGCCGCATCTGGAAAGGCGGGCTGAAGCTGGAGAACCAACGTGCCAGGAAGCTGGGACGCGGTTAAAGACAGGCAGTTGCACAGCGAATAGGCAAGGCATAGCGATTCGTTTCATGTGAATTCTCCGCGACGCCAGAATCCTAGGTGGGCGGTCGCAACCGCACGCGTGGCCGTCCACCGATGGACAAGGGACTGCAGTCGGTAACGGCTAAGGTGACCGCCTTCACATCGGTACCCGAGACTGATGCATTGATGTTTCTCTTCCATGGGTGTTACTTCGTTTCAGGTTTGGCCGCCTCCTACGGGGCCGACTAGCCCTCGGTGCGTAACCCAGATCCCCGCTCGATACCCCTTCTGGACATGAGACTACACCTGTTGATTGCGCTTGTTCTAAGCATGGGCGCCGAGCCAAAGGGGTCAAACCCTAATGTCTGTGATCTGGGTCGATCCTAGAGGGATAAACAATAGCGCGGCAAAAAGGGCGTCGTGCTGTGACATGTTTCAAGATTGCTGATCCGGCTAGGCCACGTGGGTCGAACGTAGTCAGCCATAAGGGCTGGTTTAGCCGTGCGCGAACTGCGTGAGGAAAAGGAAGCGAGGTGGACAGGGATCCTCGCTCGCGAACTCGCCGGGCGGCGGTCACCAGCACTGCGATGCAGCGGGCTCTCCGGCGTGTGCGCCGTGGAAGCGGGAAGTGGCTCTCGTATTACGGAAAGAGGGTGGGGCTCCCTATCGGTGGATCACGGAACGGCTCGAAATGGGAAGTCCCGCAACCGCCCGCGTCGCCGTCCACCGATTCTCGAGGGAATGTAACCTGTAACGGCATGCTCCCTTGGGGCGCTCAGTCGGCGGACAGGGTCACGGCGCTTCGCAAACCGGTTCAGGCATTGAAGAAATTCATGACTCGGTGGCGGTGATGGGACGTTCTGGTTGGTTCGTTTCACGCCTTTGAATTGGGCATGAGAAAACGATATTCTCTCGTGCGCGCCCACGCCGAGTCCGGTTGCGTCCGAGGAGCCGAATGGGTCCAAGCTCCGGGCTCATCCGGCCAGGCTGCAGCGAGGAAAGCTTGAGGAATCAATGATTAACGGTTGATACTACGGTCGGCCTTGGCGCTCGGAAGGTCGGGCTGCGTCGCCGACGCAAGCTGACTTTCGCGTCGCGGCGGTCGTCTATTCAGCTTAGCAGTCTGTCGGCCGGACGTTCCTCATCCTCTTTGATTCGCTCGATGCTCCTTAAATCATGGTTAGCTTTTCTCGTTTTTCTCCTGATCTCGGCTAGCGCCGTGTACAGTAGGGCGGCGACGCTGACCCTCAATCAGACTGCGTTCCAACCCAACGCACCGATCGTGGCGACATTCTCCGCGGGCCCCGGAAATCCAAGTGACTGGATCGGTATCTACCCACAAGGCATTATCCCCAGCGGTTCGCCATCGTCCTTGTTATGGCGTTATACCAACGGCACAATGTCCGTGGGCGGCACGGTGAAGAACGGTTCGGTGACTTTCGGAAGTCCGCAACTACCCGAAGGTCAATACAGTGCCTGGTTTCTTGCCAATGATGGTTATGCCGTATTGGCCGGCCCCGTTAATTTCTCTGTCAAAGCCACAACCACCGTGCAGGAACCAGCGGCAGCGCCTCGGACCGACCAGTCGCAAGGCGCTTTCTCCGCCGCGAATGGCGGCAAACCCGCCGGCCCCGTCACGCACGACGTCATCCTCGGCCAGTGGACGGGGACGCTCAAGTCCGGCAACGGCACTGTTGCAGGAAGCAATTTTCTGTTCCGCAAGGAGAAGGATTCCAGCCGGGTGAACGCAGTCTGGACGTCGGATTTCATGAAGAGCGAAACCTTGCTCCGCTTCGTGCTGGTGTTTCCGAGTGGGGAAATACAGATGCGCGACGTGATCGACGGGACGCCGGTGGTCTTTACAGGCAAGGTCGATGCGTCGCGGACGAGCATGGGCGGCACGTTCCTGATCGATGACCCAGCAGGCAACTTGGCCGGCACGTGGACGGCCACAAATATGCCACCGGGCAAGCCCACAGCCTTGCAGCCGACCCCGGCAGCGGCGGCGCACCCCGGCCTCGATTCGCCGCGGACAACTTCGACCGACGTTACATCGCACAACTCCGGCAAGTCTGCTGTTTCCACGGTGCCGAGGGTATTGTTCTTCGATGAATTCGACGACAACCGTGCGGGATGGAACCTGGCCGACACCGCTGGCTTTACCTACGCCATTCCGCCGGGTGGCCAGCTCGTGGCGGAAGGTCGTGGCAACTACGGCTACTCGGTCGAACTCCCGCACGCAAAAGCGCCCCGGATCGATCAGAACCTGGATTTCCTGATTGAAACCGCGTTCGTCCAGCACACCGGCGACCCGGCCCACCCGATCGGTATCCTCTGGGGCCGCAAGGATGGAACGAGCTCGTTCTATTTCGGGATTTTTGCGACGGGCCGATACAACTATGGGCGCAATACCCCGGCCGGCTGGTTCCAACTCGTCAATGGGGACTCCGCTGCGGTTAACAGGGGCTTGAACGTGAAAAACAAGATCGCGATCAGGAAGCGCGGACCGACGCTTGAGTTCTACATTAACGACACGCTCGTCGGCTCAACGCCGTATCTGCATTACAGCGAGCCGTCGCCCACCATCGGCGTTACCTTTAATCATCCGAAACGGGTCTCTTTTGATTACATCAAAGTTATGAACTGATCGTGCGCAGGGTCTTGTAGGATTGTCACAAGTCCAAGCCGAGGCCTCATGTCTTGACTCGTTGTGGGAGGAGGGCGCCGCCAAGCTAAGGGGGTCGCCAAGCTAAGGGGGTCAAACCCTAATGTCTGTGATATGGTCGACCCGAGAGGGGTTAAACCCTGAGGCGGCCAAAAGGGCGTCGTGCTGTCTCATGGGGGGCGAGGGATAACGGGTGTCAGTTGACCGAAGCCAGCGCCTGGTCAAAGGCGGTAAGGTCGAGCACGGCAGTCACGTTTTGCACGCGACCGTCCTCAAAGCGGAAGAACCAGGCGTAGCTGTTGGCGTAGCGGTGGCCGCTCCTCAACCGGGCGGTTGCTTCAAAGAGAACGATCACGGTGTCACCGTCCTCATGAATCGCCCGGACGTGCGGCGTGAGCGGGGTTTCGAGGCGGGCCTGAAACGGCGCCAGCAGGTCTTCGCGCAGGCGCGGGAGGGTGTAGGTCCCTGCCGTGGGCGTCGGGCCCAGGATGGTCCAGGTCGCATCGTCGGCGAGCAGCTCGAAGGGCGTCCCGGCCTGGCGCGCCCATCGCTCGAAGGCCTCAGCGACGAGGGTACGGTTGGTGGATTCGGCGTCGGGCTTCGCCGCGACCGGCTCAAGGCCAAGCACGATGACCGCGAGCCACGCGGCGGTACGGAAAACCGTCGGATTCATGGCGGACACGGTCAGTTCAGTCCGGAAACCGGACGGATGATCACCTCGTTCACGTCGACATCGGCGGGTTGCTCGATGGCGTAGGCGATGCCGCGCGCGATGGCGTCGGGGGTGAGCATATCCTGGCGAAATTGCTCCGCGACGGCCGCAGCGGTGGCAGGCGAAGTGATGCTATCGGCCAGTTCTGATTCCACCGGGCCGGGTGAAATGATGGTCACCCGAATGTCTTTGGTCTCCTGACGCAGGCCCTCGGAGAGGGCGCGGACGGCGAACTTGGTGCCGCTGTAAACCGCGCAGGTGGGCCAAACGCGATGGCCGGCGATCGAGGAGACATTGATGATCTGGCCGCCCTTGCGCGCGGTGAAGTGCGGCAGCACGGCCGCGATTCCGTGCAGCACGCCGCGGAGGTTGACGTCGATCATGCGGTTCCATTCGTCGATTCTCAGCTCGGCGAGCGGCGAGAGCGGCATTACGCCGGCGTTGTTGATGATGACGTCGATGCGCCCATGAAGCTTGAGGGCGAACTCTGCGAAGGCGCGCATATCGTCGAGCTGGGTGACGTCGAGCGCGCGGTGGTCGGCGGTGCCGCCGGCAGCGCGGATTTCGGCTACGAGCTTTTCGAGGCGGTCGGTGCGGCGGGCGCCGAGGACGACACGGACGCCCTTGGCCGCAAGGTGGCGGGCGGTGGCTTCGCCAATGCCGCTGCTGGCACCGGTGATGAGGACGACTTTCTGAGCGAGGTGGGTCATGGGAGGAGTGATGGTCGGCCGGGGATCATTCCCGCGGTCTCGACCTCACCACGTTATCGAAAAGCGTGCTCGCTCACAATACCTAGACCTCCGCACTCATTGCCTGATTCTCCAATCCGAGCGATTAAAATTGCCTTAAAACCAACGTGAATTGCCTATTACTCCAATACGATGAAACTCGGAAGGATTCCTAGCGCCAACGTTTCTATGGCCACACTGCTTGCCGATCTGGCCGTGGGAGAGGGTTTCAGCGGGTCGCGTCTCCCCGGGGTGAAGTTCATGCGCTCCACCGAGTACGTGCCGCCGATGCCCATCACGTACGAGCCCAGCATCGTGATCATCGCACAAGGCCGGAAGGCGGGACGACTGGGGGCGAAGACCTTCATCTACGACGCCAACAATTACCTCGTGCTGACCGCGCCGCTGCCCTTCGAGTGCGAGACCTTCGGCGCGCGGGATAACCCCCTGCTGGGTCTCTCCATTTCTGTCACTCCGGCGCTTGTGGCCGAACTGCTCGTGCAGATCGAACATCCGCCCGCTGATGCGGACGCGCGTCCGCAGGCCATTGAGTCCACATCCGTGGACCCGGCGCTGAGCGACGCCGCCGTGCGCCTGCTAGAGTCCCTGCAATCGTCGGACGACGCCCGCATCCTCGGACCGCAGATTGTCCGCGAGATCACCTACCGGGTACTGACGGGGCCCCTTGGCGCGAACCTGCGCGGGCTCGCCGCGCCGCAGAGCCACTTTGGCCAGATCACCCGTGTGCTCAATCGCCTGCACACCGACTACGCCGGCAGCCACGACATCGAAGCCTTGGCCCGCGAGGCCGGAATGAGCGTATCCACCTTTCACGCCCACTTCAAACGCGTGACAGCATCCTCTCCGCTCCAGTACCTCAAGACGATCCGTCTGCACAAGGCCCGCATGCTGATGGTGCATGACGGGCTCGGTGCGGCTGCCGCTGCGATCAAGGTCGGCTACGAAAGCGCCTCGCAGTTCAGCCGCGAGTTCAAGCGCCACTTCGGTGGCTCTCCCGCCGAGGTGGCGGCTAAGTTGCGCGCCAACCTTATGCGCTTTGCCTGACCCCTTGGGGCTCGTCCCCCTTCGGATTTCTCAACGCCCGGGCGCGGAGCGACCGGCCAGATATTCTTGGAGAGTTCTGCCCAGGGCCGCACCGACGGCTTCGTAGTCGGCTGGCGTGCTCTGCGCTGTGTTCCAGGCGGTCTCGAGGCACAGCGAAACCGTTTGGGGATTCCCATTGATCGCGACCCAATTGCTGCCGATCGCGGTCCAGAGCGGGTGATAACCGGGACCGCTTTCCCGGGCGTTCTCCTGCATCGGGCGCACGGCACCGATGCGGCGCTGCGCGATGGCCATGAACTGTTGTGTCAACGCCCAGCCCGACTCACTCAGCAGGCCGGACGACAGCGCGTAGAAGAACGTCTTGTCGGTCGGGCCTGGGTTGTGCAGGTCGAGGAACACGTCCATCCGGCCTTGCGAGACCAACGCGCGGACGTGGTCCTGCACCGCTCGCACTTCGGGCCAGTGTGGTTCCTCCGACCAGTCTCGATTGTGATCGTGCGGTAGGGCATCTTTCCCACCGTTGCCGGTGGCGACGTTGTCGATGTCCATGATCGGCACCAAGAAAATCTCCGCGTGCTCGCGCAGCCAGGCCGCGTCGGGATCGCTCCCCAGGAGCCATTCCCCGAACCCGCGCGCCACCCAGCTCGAGCCCGCCTCCCAGGCGTGCTGGCGGGCCTGGATCCAGACGCCGAACCGTTCCTTCGGCGGCAACGCGCCCGTCGCGACGCGCAGCATCGGCACCGCCCGGCCCTCGCGGGTGCGGGCGAGTTCCAGCGCCTCGGCGCCGGGAGCGGCCGCAAGTCTCTGCACGAGCGAGATCGCGTCCTTCGGAGTGAAGGGCGGCCCCCACGCGACCCAGAACGAGGACTGGGTCGCGGTGATCCGGTAAACGATCGCATCATCTTCGGGCGTTCCGGGTTCGCCCTGGGTCCAGGTTACGCCGTCGAACGACACCGCCGGTCGCGTGACCTGGCTCCAGCCGGGCGGCAACGGTCGCCCCCGACCGGGGCCGGGCTGGGGCATCGGCTTCGGTGAGCCGCGCAACTTCAGGGTCAGTTGTTCACCCGGCGTGCAGCCGTCGATGCGCAGGTACCACCAGCTGGGCCAGCCGCGGACGGGATCGCCGGCGGGATGGAATTCGATCGTGCGCGAGGATTCGTCGAGGCGGGTCACGACCGCCGATCCGCCTTCGAAATCAGTGTTCACAGTCAGCGCAGGCGTTCGTACCGCGATGAGCAGGAGCAGCAGCGCGCAGGAGAGGATTCGTTTCATGGCGAAACACATTTCTGGGCTGGAAGAGGGATAGATAGAGTCGAGGAGATCAAGAGCGGGGGAGTTTGGCCATGAACATGCATACGCCACGCAGCCTGAATCAAAAAGGTTGAGTGACCGATTCCGATTTCGGGGCATGACGCGTGCCCATGGGTGACAGGTACGATCCGGCGAGGTGGGCGACCGATGGTCCGGGGCGCTGGGTTACCTCAGGACGCGGGCAAGCCAGCGACGTCATGGCCTGACTGTTGAGAGAATGAAACCGAGTCGAGGAAGGGTGAGGCGGAGAAGGGGCTTGAGGGGTAACTGCGGACGCGTCTTGTCTCCGGGGCGATGGGGGATTTTCTGTCTGCGTGCGCGCCCGCCTCAAAACTTTTATCACTCGGGAATCTGTTCTGCTGGTTACGTTGTTGGTGATGGCGGCCACCTGCTGGGGGTTTGTGGAGTTGGCGGATGAAGTGCGCGAAGGAGATACGCGTGTCTTTGACGAGCAGGTGCTGCTGTTTTTTCGCGTGCCGGGCCACCCGGAGCGACTGCGCGGGCCCGCCGATATGGAGATGGTCGTGAGGGACATCACCGCGCTCGGAGGGGCGGCTGTGCTCACGCTTTTGACGATCGGAGTGGCGGGGTTCTTCATCCTGCGCCGGCAATGGCCAGCGCTTTCGCTGATGCTGGTGACGGTTGTCGGCGGAACGATTCTCGTCGATGGTCTGAAATCCGTTTTTGCGCGTGAGCGTCCGACGATTCTCGCACATCTGATGGAGGAAACCTCATACAGCTTTCCCAGCGGCCATTCTACCATGGCCACGGTTGTTTATCTCAGTCTCGCGGTCATGCTGGCAGAGTTTCAGGACAAGCGGCGCGTACGCATCTACATCATCGCATCCGCGGCGGTGGTCGCGATCCTGGTTGGGGTGAGTCGGGTGGTTTTAGGGGTGCATTACCCCTCCGACGTCGCCGCCGGCTGGACGCTCGGGGTGCTGTGGGCAGCCCTGACGTGGATTGTGGCGAAGCGACTTAAGCGGCGCAGGCCGGCCTTGGAGCATGCAACGATACGCGAGAAGTGATCCGAGGAGGACCAATCTCCCGGCCACAACCCGGTGATCGAGCCGATGGGATCACGGAGACTTGGATTAAGGACGGATGAAAACCCTGGGAGGGTGGAAGGCTCGGGCAATTCTGTCGGTAATGTCGTTGGGCAGGCCGACCTTATTCGCAGCGGGCAGAGGGACTTGTTCGTCCGCACGGTTGTGCGATTTCGTGATGACTTCATCCTGACTTCACACACGGGTGGAATAATCCGCCGCCATGAATCTGAAAAGTCTCCTCCTGATCTTGCTTGTTCCATCTGGCATCCTGCTCATTCCCGCGGTGGCGATGATGTTTAGGGTCGAAGGATGGGCATGGGACGCGGCCGATTTTGTCATTGCGTGGGTCATTTTTGCCGGGGCGATTGCGGCGTATAAGTTTGTGGCGAGGCGCGGCCGGAATCAGGCCTATCGCTTTGCCACTGGCATCGCCGTGATGACTGGTATCCTTCTGCTCTGGGTCAATGCAGCGGTCGGGCTGATCGGCAACGAAGATAATCCTGCCAATATGATGTATGGCGGGGTGATTGTCGTGGGTGTGATCGGTGTGGTGATGGCGCGACTGCGTCCTTTGGGAATGGCCCGCGCGTTGAGCGTGACCGCGTTGGCCCAGTTCCTCGTTCCGGTGATGGCGTGGATCATCTGGCGGCCGGATTTTGGTCCGGGCGTTGTGCAGGTGTTCGTCCTGAACTGCTGTTTCGTCGTGATGTTCGCCGCATCGGCGCTTCTGTACGGGTATGCAGGCGTCAAGTCGGGTGGGGCGGATCCACGCGGATCGTTCGCGGTCTGAGGCTGTGACCACGGGACACAGGCGTTTGGCCGGGTGTGTCACTACATCCAGCTGAACCCGGTTCGTGCAGGGATGGTGCCGCCGGAGGAGGTGGGCACATACCCATCGAGCAGTCTGCCGAAGTTTGCGCGCAAGGATCGTTCCGCCTGGATGGAACCAGTCTCGGTGATCGGTGGCGTCAGTGCCATGAGCGACGGGAAGGCGGGATGGCGGCTACGACCTTAGTCAAGAGTCACGACATGACGTCTCATCCGAGCGTTGATGGATTAAAGCGATGTCCATGGGCTGCGGGAAGGGCGGCTGCGGAGCTTGTTCGCCATGTCGTCGTCGACGAATGATTCCTTGTCGGGGTCCCACCGCAAGGTGCGGCCGAGGGTCATGGCGATCTGGCCGAGGTTGCAGACGGTCGTGGTGCGATGTCCGATCTCGACGTCAGCGATCGGAGGTTTTCGGGAGCGGATGGATTGGAAGAAGTTCTCGTGGTGATTCGTGCTAAGCTCCAACTCGACCGCACCTCCCGGGTTCTGCATTTCGCGGAGCAGTTGGGGGTCCGAGGCCTTCATCTGGTTCCGGGAGATGTCGAGCCAGCCCCGTTCGCCGACGAAACGCACGGTGCCGCCGCCGTCATAGCGCGTGCGGCAGTGCATGGGCACCCCGTTCGCGTAGCGGCAGGTGAAGTCAACCCGCGTGGCGGTCGTGAAGAGCCCTGACGAGGGAAAGTCACCGTGTCCCTCGATCTCGACCGGTCCACTTGCATCCATGTCCAGCGCCCACTGTCCGATGTCGAGGTAGTGCGCGCCCCAGTTGGTGACCTGGCCGTAGGCGTTGTCTGCGATGAAGCGGAAATTGTAATGGGCGCCGGTGGAAGTGTAGGGCCGCCATGGAGACGGTCCGAGCCACATCTCCCAGTCGAGGGCGGCTGGTACGGGTTCGGGGCTCCAGGTGGCGCCGCAGAAGCGGTTATTGGGCGGAATTGCGACGTCGATGGACTCGAGTTTCCCGAGGCCGCCATTGCGGACAAACTGGGCGAGGTCGCGAAAGCGCTTCATCGAGCGGTGCTGGGTGCCGTGCTGCGCCACGCGACCGTACTGCCGGGCCGCTTCGACGAGCGCGCGGCCTTCGCGGATGGTGAGGGTAAGGGGCTTCTCGATGTAGACGTCCTTGCCATGGCGCATCGCGTCGAGGGCGATAGCCGCATGCCAGTGGTCGGGGGTGCAGACGAACACCGCGTCGATGTCGTCGCGTCGGGTGAGTTCGCGGAAGTCGTTGTATGCGGCGCAATCGCTGTTCGCGTAGGACGCGTTGACCATGGCCGCAGCGCGGTCGCGACGATCGCGGTCGACGTCGCAGACGGCCCGGATGCGAACTTGTTCGGGATAGCCGAGCAAGGTATTGAAGTGCACGTCGGCGATGTTGCCCGTGCCGACCACGCCGACCGTGAGCAGGTTGCTGGGCGCGGCCCGGCCGAAGAAGCGTGTCGGCACGATCAGCGGCGCGGCCAGCGCGGCACCGGTGAGGGCAGAGGACTGCAGGAACCGACGCCGGGAAAGGAAGGCAGGGCTCATGGGGACTTTCGTTCAAGGTGGGCGATTGCGAGGACCGCTGTTTCGCGCACCATCGCGGGAACAGCGTCGTCGTCGCGGATCCTGCGAAGCTCCGGAAGCGCCTCCCGATCGCCCCGCGAGGCCACTGCGCCGATCAATCCGGAGAGCGACGGGCCGGGAAGGATCTTGAGGGCGTCGCGCAATGCGCGATCGGCTTCGGGGCCGGGAATGCGTTCCAAGGCTTGTCGGGCTCCTTCCGTTGAGGACGTGTCGGGCAGCAAGGCGGCGAGCACGGGCACGCTCCGGGCGCTCCCGATCAAGCCGAGCATCTCGCAAACAAAGGCGCGACCGGCGCTTTCCGGAGGCGACTTTTCCAGGGCGGTGAGCAGACGTTCCTCCAGGGCAGGGCGGCCGGCGGGCGGGGTGTGCAGGATGATCTGGTGCACGTTCCACGCCTGGGTGCGATCGGCGCCGAACTCGAGGCGGCTGATCTCTTCCCAAGGATCGAACGGCGCGGGCGGAATCCCTATGCGGGCCGGTGGCTGAACGGGAGTACTCATGGGAACAACCTCGGGTGGCTGCGATGTCAGGGCTGCGGACTCGAGAGGAAGCATGCGCTCATCCGGCGACCGTTGCGATCCAATCCCGTTCGTCCGCGCGCGACTAATCCAAGGCGTACTTGCTTTGATTAGACCCCATGGATGCGCTGCGTCCTGCTCCTCAAACGCCGTCTGATTTCAACAAGCCGGGTCGGCTGGGGTGGCGATCGCGACCTCCGTCGCGGACGTTCCGTCGTCTTTGCGCTTCCGCGGATTCTGCAGAACGGGCAGGCTTTGGTGTACCCCGACCCCGTCTCTCGATCCCATGTTGTGTTTTCGCCGCGCCGTCACCCTCTCGATGTTGGGAGGCCTTTTGTTGCTTCCGGCCGCGCTTGTGCGGGCACAGGAGGGCGGGTTGGAGGACGACAAGGTGGTCACGATGGAGGCGTTCAACGTCACCGCCTACGGCGGGCGGATCAAGCTGGTGGACGGCTTTACGGGCAAGGAGTACCGGGGCGACAACCCGCTGGTCTTCGATTTCGCCGAGTCGTTCAACACGCTGCTCATCGGGTTCCACAAGAAACTGGTCCTCGACGAGGTAAGACACATGAGGTTCCGCCTCAGTCTCGGGAGCCGGTTCGAAGCTGAGGTCAACGAGCTGGGGCGTGGTTTCGGGTTTCGTTCCTTCGAACGGGACCGATCGACCTGGCTTTCGCGTGAGCGGGCGATCGTGACGCGGCTGATCAAGGAACCGTTCTTCCGCATCGAAGCGCTCGTGGTGTGGGATCTCGACCGGCTCAACGCGACGGCCCCTGAAAAGCCGCGCAACAAGTACGCCGCCGACATTCGCTACAACGCCGAAACCAAGGCGTGGGAGCGCCGCATCCTCACTGAATGGTCGGTCTCCTTTGTACGGAATCCAAACCGTGTGAACGGTGTGTTCAACACGGTCAAGGAGCAGGGGCTGAATCTCGATACGCTGGCGGGTTTCCATTTTATCGAGATGGGATTGCCGGGCGACGTACCTCCCCACGCCTTCCGGGATGTGAAGCTGACCTATCCGATCTTCTTCAGCGAGGCGGATACGGAGGCGAAGACGCTGCGGAAGCTGCAGGAGCAGCTCGTGGCCCATCTCTTCTACATCTACGATCCGTTCAGCTGGGTGGCCCGACGGGATACGCGGTTCCGGGGCGGCTTCGTGCGCGAGATCCGGGAGCACATCGAGAGTGAACGCCTTCCTGTTTCCGACCGGCAGGAGTTTGACGGCATCCTCGCGCAGTTCCTCTCCGACGTCGTGACGATCAAGACGCAGGGCGCCGACGAGATTTATTCCCTGCAGATGCTGCACAAGCGGCTCGGCGAATCGCCGAACGGGCTGGGCGTCAAACTCGACCTGCTCAACTGGAATCCGGGCGAGAAGCGCAGGGCCAAGGACGAGCCGGAGGCCGTGTTACGCCTGGGGGTGGGCGGAGCGCGCGGCCTGCGCCACGTGCTCATCGAGGCGTATCAACGCTTTGGTGACACGGTCGTGGAACGCATCGCCGCCTGTCTCGAAGAACAGCAGAAAGTGGGGCGGAAAATCGTCGGGGTGGAGCTTGTACGGGCCGTCGTGGCCGAGGTTTCCGGCGAGCCCTACGACCAGTTCGCCGCGCGAGCGGTGAAGCATCAGCAGGAGCAACTCGCCCGCCACCGATTGACCCGGTGACGCACCGGTGCGCGGTCAGGACGGAGGCAGGAACTCGATTCCGTGTTCCGCCGCGATCGCCATGATGCGGCCCATATCGGGACCGCCCGGCTGGCGGAACACCTCGGCGCACCGGGCGAAGAAGGTCTCGAACCCGGACGGTACCGTGGTGATCAGCATCCGCGCCGGTTCCGGGCCTACGTTCTTGAAGGTGTGCATGGAGCCCCGCGGCAAGAACGCGGACCCTCCCGGGCCGAGCTCCGTCCAGGCGCCGGTGCGTCCCTCAAAAAACGCGACGCGGCCGGAAAGGATGAAGAACGACTCATCTTCGTGTTGATGGCGATGCGGAGGAGGTCCGCCGCCAGGCGGGGTATCTTCGATCCATTGGGTAAAGGCTCCCCCTGAGGTCGCACCGTCGACCAGAATGGTCACGGCTTCGCCGAAGGCATGCAGGGTTCGGCCGGCACCGGCCGGCAGCAGGGTAATGGGGTGATCGGCCATGGCTTATCGGGTGTCGAACCTGTGGTGGAGGCAAGTCTCCAAGCGGGCGGAAGGAGAACACCCCGGCCGAAAGCGTTCCGGCTCTCCGTGCCGTTGGGGAGGCCGCGTTGGCAGCGAATGCAGGCCGGGCGCGTGGGCGGAAATTATTAAGTTAAAACTTAAATTTAGGCTTGATCGATTAAGTTTAAACTTAATCAATATCCGCATGCAAAGCCTGCTTGCCCTCGCGGATCCGACCCGCCGACGCATCGTGGAACTGCTCGCCGAGCGGGAACGGACCGCCGGTGAATTGGTGGAGGCGTTCGACATGAGCGCTCCGGCGATTTCCCAGCATCTGAATGTGCTGCGCGAGGCGGGGCTGGTCCGCACGCGGGCCGAAGGCCGCTCGCGGATCCAGTCGCTCGATCCGCGCGGCTTCGACGATCTCGAAGCCTGGCTGGAGCAGACCCGGGCGGTTTGGTCGCGCCGTCTCGACACCCTGGAGGAAATCCTGCGCGCCGAGGATGCGGCGGCGGCCCGCGCGGCGGGCACCAAGAAGAAACCTTCCCGATGAAAACCAACGATCACCCTGGAAAGTTCACCAAGCCCGGCGAGGTGCGCATCGTGCGCCTCCTGCCTGGTCCCATCGAGCGCGTCTGGCTCCACCTCACCGATCCCGAAAAACGCGCGCGCTGGTTCTGCGGCGGTGTGCTCGAGCAGCGGGCGGGCGGCAAGGTCGTCTTTGCGATGCACCACAAGAACCTGGCGCCCGACGAGACGCCGCCGGCGGCTTACGCGAAGGTGCAGGATCCCGGCGTGACCTTCGAAGGTCGCGTACTCCGCTGCGAGCCACCGCGCCTGCTCGAGTACACCTTTGGTGGCGACGAATCGGTGGTGACCTTTGAGCTGAGCACGGAGGGCGCGCAGGTGAGGCTGGTGCTCACCCATCGCACCGAAGGCGCCGAGGAGCGTGCCGAGCTCACCAACTACGCCTCGGGCTGGCACATCCACCTCGCCCACCTGGTCGCCTTGCTCGAGGGCGCGCCGCGGCCGCCCTTCTGGTCGCTGCACGCCAAGATCAAGGCGGAGTACGACCGGGTCTACGCGACCCTCGCCCAACCTTGATGCCACGAACCCACCGGCATGCCCGCCAGTCGCCGGGCATGCCGGTGTCCGTTTCGCGCAACCTCAACCGTCGTTTCATCAACCCCCAACCTGTCGCAATTATGAATCCTTCTCCTTCCTCCGCGCCGATCGTTGCCCCGCGGGAAACCTGGCTCGCGGCCCGTCTCGCGCTGCTGCGCGACGAAAAAGAACATACCCGGGCGCGCGAACGGCTGGCCGCGCGGCGCCGCGCCCTTCCGTGGGTCAAGATCACGGCGCCGTACGTATTCGCCTCGCCGGCCGGTCCGGTGACGCTGTCCGAACTGTTCGGTCCGTACCGCCAGTTGGTGGTCTACCATTTCATGTTCGGTCCCGGTTGGGAGCAGGGTTGCAAGAGCTGCTCGTTCGTCGCGGATCATCTGGCGCCGGCGGAGGTGCACCTGCGGGCGCGTGACGTGGCGTTCGCCGCCATCTCGCATGCGCCGCTTGAGCAACTGGCGCCCTTTCAGGCCCGGATGGGCTGGACCTTTCCGTGGGTTTCGGCGCACGGCAGCACGTTCAATCAGGACTTCGGCGTGTCGTTCACCGCGTCGGACGTGGAGCAGGGGAAGGTCCACTACAACTACGTGCAGCAGGACTTTCCCTGCGACGAGGCGCCCGGATTGAGTGTGTTCGCCAAGGACGACCTTGGCGACGTTTACCATACCTATTCGACGTACGGCCGCGGGTTGGAGTCCTTGATCGGAGCCTACGCGGTGCTCGACCTCACTCCGGCAGGGCGCAACGAGGATCCGGACGCGCCGATGAGCTGGGTTCGTCATCATGACCGCTACGCCCCGTCCCTCGTTTCCGCAGCCCGTCCGTAGCCGCGGGCAGCGGACACGCGCCTGGCTCGCCTCGGCAACCGTGCTGGCGCTCGCACCGAAGTGTGTCCTCTGCGTGGTGGCCTACACGGGGGCCGGTGCCGCGCTCGGCGGTGTCGGGCGGGAGCTGTGCGGTGGTGCGGACGCAACGCCCGGATGGATCACAGCATTGGCGTGGCTCGGCGGGGTCGGCCTGATGGCTGTACTTGGGCTTATGGCTACCTCAGGCGGGCGCCGTGGCGGCGGCACGTGAGCCCTGGCGCGACGCCGTTTCCGCGCGCGGTCGGGCCGTGACCGGGCCGTCGCGTGGAACGGCGCGGTTGCCCCGCACCACGCGCAGGAGTTCGGCGCTGGCTTCGGCGAGTTCCGCCGCCTGGGCATTGAGCTCTTCGGACTGGGCCGCGGTTTCCTCCGCGGTCGCGGCCCCGGTCTGGGTGATCTTGTCCATCTGGGCGATGGCCGTATTGACCTGCTCGATACCGGTGGTCTGGCCGGACGAGGCCTCGGAGATCTCGCCGACGAGGGCGTCGACGCGATGAACCTTCTCGAGGATCTCGCCGAAGAAGCGGGCCACCTCCCGGGAAACGGCGACGCCATGTTCGCTGGTGCCGACCGACGCTTCGATCTTGGCGGCGGTTTCGCGTGCCGCAGCCGCGGAGCGCTGCGCGAGTTCCCGCACTTCGCCGGCCACAATGGCAAAGCCGGCACCGGCCTCGCCGGCTCGGGCCGCCTCGACGGCGGCGTTGAGTGCGAGCAGGTTGGTCTGAAAGGCGATCTCATCGATCGATTTGACGATTCTGGCCACATTGGCAGCCGACGCGTGGATGGCGTCCATGGCCTCCTGGAGCTGGGTCATCTGCCGCTTGCCGGCATCGGCCGACGCCCGGGCCTGCGCTGCGAGCGTCTTCGCTTCGGCCGCGGCGGTCGCGTTGCCCTTGGTCATGCCGGCCATTTCCTCGAGCGAGGCGGAGGTTTCCTCGAGGGAAGCCGCCTGCTCGCTGACACCGGCGGCGAGGGACTGGCTGGCCGACGAGACCTCGCTGGCGGCCTGGGCAACCTCGTGTGAACCCTGCGAGAGCCGCTCGGAAATGCCGGCGAGCGAGCGGGTGATGGCGCGGACCACGCGCCAGGTCACAAAGGAGGTGATGGCTAGGACGAGTCCGGTGACCACGGCGTAACCGGCGAACTGGCGGCGGGCGGACGCCTCGATCAGCCGCGCGTTGTGTTCGTAGTCGGCGCCGAGCCGGTCCTCGATCTGCTTCATGAGGGCGATGCGGGCGGTCGAAGCGTCGAACCACTCCTCCGGCGAAACTCCGAAACCTCCGGACGTGGACCGCGCGAAAGCCTGTTCGCGCAACCGTTCGACGGTCGCGACCGCCGGTCCGGCGAGGGTGCGGGAAGCAAAGGCACGCTGTTCCGGCGTCGCGAAGCTTTCAAAGACGGCGAGGTAGGTCTGCTGGGCGGTCTGCACGGCGTTGAACCGTCGAAAGGAGTCGGGATCGAAACGGTCGATCGTGAAGATGCCGGTGAGGGTGGCGCGTTCACGTCCGGCCTGTTCCTTGGCCTGCAGGAAATTTACGTAGCAGGAGATCCCGTTGCCGATGTCCGCGTCCTTGCTCAGATGAGACATCGCCACGACGACCTCGAGCAGCTTGGCAATCAGGCCGGAGTACTGCGTCGTCGATTCGCCTGTGGCCACGGTCACGGCCGACACGGCACGGCGCAGGTCGCCCAGCCGTTCGATGTCGCTGACGGCCTGGGCGAGGCCGGCGGCAAACTCCGGACCGAAACGGTCGGCGTTGAATCCCGCGAGCAGCGATCGGAGGTGTGCGAGGGCCTTGTCCGTTGCCTCCCGCTGGGTCTGCAGTTCCGGACCGAAGCGGGCGCCCTTGCTGGTGATGAAGCCGGCGGACCGGCCGCGCTCGATCTGCAGCTCGTGCACAGTCTGCCCGATCTGCTGCAGAACGGCCGAGTTGCTCCGCAACCGGGTGTAGTCGCGATAGACCGACCATTCCTCGAGGGAGCCGCGTACGCCCAACAGCGTCACGGCCAGCAGGGGCAGGGCGAGGACGAGGGTCAGGCGGGTGGATAACGACGCGGAAGGGCGGGAGCGGGAGCGAGAGGTCATGATGAGACGCCGCGAGGCATCTCTTTCGCTTTCGACTCCGGGCGGGGAGGGTTGAGTGGGATTGGGCGTCCGTCTTGATCCACATCAAGGCCTTCCGGTGGCGGAAATCGCCGAAGGAGAGCGCCTTCGGTGCCGTGGTCGCCCGGATCATTCGAAAGGGGGAGCACCAGTAGGTGCATTCGTCCCGCTGCGGACCGGAATGAGGGTGACTCATGGCACAAACGTGCTGAGGGAAATCGCCTAAGTGAACGCGGTTTTGTGGCGATAAAAGGACATGCGTTTTGCGTCGTATCCACCCCCTCCGGTGAGGGGCAGTGCCACCCCGCGTCGGGCAACTCCGGACCGAGCCGTAGGTTGCGTGCGAGCGCGGGGCCCAAAGCTATAGCCTACCCTGACTGTCGTACGTCCATCGCCCGCCCTTGAAACCTCGCTGCGCGGCCTGCCGCAGGCGTTGGTGGACCTGCTTGTGCGTGAAGCCGGCCTCGTCTGGGCACGCGCCCGGGTGGAGGCGGCCCGGGTCAGCGCCCTCGCCGAAAAGACCCGCCTCGAGACCAACCCCGGATTGCTCAAGAGCTTGTCTGCCCGCGCCAAACGGGAGCGGCAGGAAGGGATCAAGGCGGCGATCGATTACAAGGCGCATTACGATGCGCAGATCGAGAAGGTGGACAGCCTGATTCTCCTGCTCGGCAAGGAGATCGGCCGCTGGCTGGATTGCTGCCTGAAGACCCGTTCGCCCGACTACATCGCGGGCCTCGCTGGACACGCGTTTCCGGAGGACTGGGGACGATTTGCCTATCACTTTGAACTCAACGCCAAGGCCTTCCGCCTGGAATTGGAGAACCTGCGCCTCGCGGCCCGGCGTGAGGGCGGGCAGGCCACCCGGGCGCCTTTTGGCGGAGGGGACCTTCGCCGGTTGCTGCCGGCCGCCCGCCTGATCGAGATCGATGTCGAATGCCTCAATCGTGTGGTCGCCGAACAGGCCCGTGCGTCGGGCCGGCGGTCCGATGCCCGTCCGAGGCATACGGAGTACGGCTGGTGCGAAATCATCGAACAACTGGGAACGCTTTCTCCGGGCGCCGCGTTTGAAACCTTGCAGGAGCTGACCCAGGTGAGCGGTTCGTTCCTCACGGCGGTGTTGCAGGACATCAAGCGGGAGCAGGCGACGGCGGAGGAGAAGGCCGCCCGGGCTGGCCGTCGGGCTGCGGGCAGTTTTCTCAACGTCTGGTGGGACCGGTTGCGGCCGGTGGTCGAACGCGACCTGAAACCCTCGGAACCGGAGGCGATGATCGCCGAAACGGAGGCCCTCCTGCTCGATGGCGAGTTTTCGGGACGCTTCAATCAGCACCTGATCGATTCGATCGTGCGCCACGCGGCCCCGGCGGCGCCGACGGGCCGGGCGGCGGAGGCCTCTCCGGCGCGCGACGAGGAAATCAAGGCCCTGCGCAAATCGCTCGAGCAGGAGCTCGAAGAGGTTGCCCGGATCAAGATCGGGCTGGCGAAACGCGAGCGGGTGGTGCGCGAGCAGGAGCAGGCCTTCGCGGAAAAACGCCAGCGTGAGCAGGCCGAACTCGACGAGGCGCGGGCGCGGCTGACTGCGCAGGAGGCCGATTTTGCCGCGCGCGTCCAGGCCTGGGAAGAAACGCAACGGCGCGAACAGGCGGACCTCGATGCCCTCAAGGCCGAGCAGGCCGCGCGCACCTCCTTCATCGAAGAGGGCGAGCAACGGCTGCTGGCCAAGGGACAAGAGCAGGTCGAACGGCTGGCGGAGTTGGAGCAGCGCGAGGAAGACCTGGATGCAGCCCGGCGCGAACTGAACGCCCTGCGCAAGGAGCTCGGCCTGCCGGTCGAGCCCCTGCGCACCACGCCGGTCGACGAGTTCAACGAGTGAGCTCGGTCTGGCGCGGGGTTGAAAGCAGCCGCGGCTGCGGGACGGCGAAGTCGATCCACGGATTGTCGTTCAAGGTGGCGGCGCCTTCAACGTCCGGCTCGTCATAGCGCATCACGAACGTGCGCGGGCCATGGGCATGCGCGACGACCAGTCCGTCTGGCGCGTCGAAGAAACCGCCGTGGGGCACGAGTCCGGGATAACTCAGGCGCCACGCGGGATCGTCCGGGCCGACCCGGCCAAGGCGCAGCTTGCCGACCACGTCGTTCGCAAGGGTGAAGAACCAGGTGTAGGGGCCCCCGGAGACGATGGTCATCACCTCGTCGATGCCGGCGCCGGAGTCGTCGCTGTTCACGTGAAGGCGGCCGAACTTGCGCTGCAGAAAGACGGTCACGTCAGGCGTCAGGGCCTTCATGTCATAGACTTTCGGATACGGAGGGACGTCCGCCTCGGAGGTCTGCAGGTATCCGCCGCGGGGCAGCTCCGGGGTGCGTCCGGCGAGGCGGATCTGCTCGAGCAGGTCGCGCCGGCCAAGGTGAAAGTGCTCGAGCAGGGCTGAGGCTTCCGCCGCGGAAAGGGCCCGTGTGCGGGACGTCTCGAGGAGGGGCCGCGCCGCCGGCGGGAGGTCGACGAGGCTGACGCGGACGCCGACCTCGCGCAGCCGGTCGTTGACCGCGGCGAGACCCACGGCGGTCGGCGAGCCGTCGCTGAAGTGCAGGGCGAGCCGGGGCTCTTCGGAGTGGGGTTGGGCGGACAGCGGAGCGGCGGCGAAGGCGAGCGCCGTGGCGATGACAAGCGCAGGCAGGGCGAGACGTGCCCGTCGGGAGGAAGACGAGGTTTTCATGGTTTGGACAAAGACGGAGGGACCGCGTCGGTGCGGCCGGTCACCGCGGCGAAATGCGCGGGCAGGCGGGTCGGGGCCGTGGTGGCACCTTGCAGCACGGCAACGCTCAGCAAGACGACGCCCATGCCGGCAATTTCCCGTGGCGTGGGCGTGGGTCCGGTCACGAGCCAGCCGAGTACGACGGCGGTGAGGGGATTGAGCAGGTTCAAGGACGCAACGGCTCCTGGAGGAAGGCGGCTCAGTCCGCGCAACCAGAGCGGGTAAGCGACGACCGTGCCGGCGACGACGAGGTAAAGGTAGGCGGCCCCCTGGTCCGGTGAGAGCGCCGGTAGCGGTGCTTCCATGACCACGGCAAACGACAGCAGGGCGACGCCGCCGATCAGGATCTGCCAGCCGGCAAACGGGAGAAGTGGCGAAGTGCCCCGCCAGCGGCGCGAGAGGAAGCTGCCGACCGCCATGCTCGCGGTGGCGCCGAAGGCGGCGGCAAGGCCCGCCGCATCGTACGTTGCTTCGAGCGCGGCGAAGATCAGGGCCATGCCGAGGATGCCAAGGCCGGCGGCCCCGAGGGCAAACGCGGTGGGCCGGTCGCGGTCGACCTGCCACGCGAGGGCGAGCAGGAGCAGCGGTTGCAGGGCGCCGATGACCGCGGCGATGCCGCCCGGCAGCCGATGGGCGGCGACAAACAGCAGGCCCTGGAACAGCCCGATGTTGACCAGCGCGAGCACGATGAGGCGGACCGGGGCGATCGGCAGCGCGAACGCGCGCGTCGCGAGCACCAGCAGCAGGCCCGCGGGCAGCGTGCGGATCGCAGCCGTGGTGAGCGGGTGATTCGGCGGCAGCCATTCCGCGGCGACCAGATAAGTCGAGCCCCACATGACCGGCGCCGCCGCGGTGAGGAGCGGGTCGAACCAGGAAGGGTGGCGGACGGCGTGGGACATCGCCCCGACCTTAGCCGAAACGGGACCATGCGAATAATACCCCGGCCTTGCCTTGGCTATACCGGATCGGCATACCCCCTCCTCATGCTGGAACGTCTGCGCAGCCTGGCGGTGGTGATCGAGGAAGGCAGCGTCAACCGCGCCGCCCGGCGTCTGGGCGTGGCGCAGCCGACGCTGTCGCGCCACATCCAGAGTCTCGAACAGGAGCTGGGCGCGCCGCTTTTCGAACGCGGACCTTGGGGCATGCGCCCGACAGGCTTCGGGTTTTTCGTCCGCGACACCTTTGCGCCGCTCCTGCAGCAGTACGACCGCGCGCGGGCGGACGCGTTTGCCTACGTGCAGGGCCGGCAACAGCAGTTGCGCGTCGGTTATCTCGGCCTGGCGGCGTCCCGTTTTCTCAATCCGGCCCTGGCGAAACTGCGCCGCGACTTTCCGGGGTTGCGGATTCTGCCTTTCGATCTGACGCCGCTGGAGCAGCTGAAGGCGTTGCGATCCGGCGGACTGGACGTGGCGATGGTGGGGCAGGAGGCCGGGGCGTTGGGCGAGGATTTCTATCGGCGTACCGTGGCGCGGCTCGGCGTCGCCGTGGTGCTGCCCGCCGATCATCCCCTCGCGGGCGCGCCGACGGCGAAGCTCGCGGCGCTGAGCCGGGACCGGTTTGTTGGCGTTGATGACGACGCGGTGCCGGGGCGCAACGCGTGGGTCGTTGGTCTGTGCGCGAAGGCAGGGTTTCGTCCCCGCTTCGTTGCCCGCACCGCAAACGTGCAGGAAACCTTTGCCTTGGTGGCAGGCGAGGGAGCGGTGGCCCTGCTGCCCGACTACCTCGACGGCCAGGCGCCGGCTGGACTCGCCTACGTGCGGCTGGCCGATGCTTGGGCGCGTTGGGACCTGCAGGTGCTGCGTCAACGGGGCAAGGCGATGCCCGCGGCGGCGCGATTGGTGGAGCTGCTCGGCAGCTGATCCGGCCCGTCGTGCGTCCGAAATCGGACGGTCACGGTAGCGTGGTTAACCACGTAACCGCTGAAACGCTGTCCATCTGCGGCCGGAGCGCATGCCTGTGTGCGCGGCCGTAAGGCCGCACGCCACCCACGTTGTCTGCGTTCCTCCTCACCGAGCATGCGGACGGCCGGTCACGGCGTCTCAGTTTCGGCGATTCCCTCTTCGAACGGCCCGTCCCGGACGGCCTGTTCCGCGAGGAGTCGCCGGGGCGACCTAACCACCACCCTAACTACCCATGAAAGTGATCACGTATGTGACGACCGGGCTGCGCGTCTTCGGATGCGGGCTCGTTGTCTTTGGCAGCAAGCTGACGGCGCAGGTCGCGCCCGCCGCACCGGCCGGTCCGGCGGCGAACGACGACGTCGTCGAGCTCTCGCCGTTCACCGTGTCGGCCGACACAGGCTGGTCCGCAAACCAGACGCTCTCGGCCAACCGCATCAAGCAGGAGATCAAGGAGGTGCCGATCGCGATCGACGCCATCACGTCCGACTTCACCCAGGACCTCGGTCTCGGTACGGTCGATGAAGTCTTCAAGTTCGTCGCGGGCGCCTATGCGCCGCCGGACATCGAGAACGATGGCCAGCAGGATGTGATCGCCTTCCGTGGCCTCGCCCAACGAGGCAACGCCAGCCGCAACTACTTCCGCTGGTACGCTCCGTCCGACAACTACAACGTCGAGCGCATCGATTTCGGCAAGGGTTCCAATTCGCTCGTCTTCGGCGAGATTGAGCCCGGCGGCCAGGCATCGGTCTTCACCAAGCGCGCCCGCATGCGCGATTTCGGCAAGATCACGGCCGGCTTGAACTCCGAGGGCGGCTACCGGATCGAGCTCGACGTGAACCGCAAGGTCACCGACCAGCTCGCTCTCCGGGTCAACGCGGTGAAGCGCGAGAACCGCACCTATCAGGACGCCTCGCAGTTCGGCCTTGAGGGTGTGCACGGCGCGCTCACCTGGCAGCCGTTCAAGACGACGCAGGTCCGGCTCGAGTTTGAGCGCGGCGACTTTGACAACGTCCGCGGCTTCGGCGGCGTCCAGGTGCGCGAGATCTCGGCCCGCACCCGCGCCTTCAGCAACGGTGTGACCTACACCTCCGACGGCGACTGGGTGCGCAGCCGCACCGCCGACAATGGCGTGCCGACCAGCTATGTGACCGCGAGCGGCAAGACCATCCTCGCCGCCGGCACGGGCAATGATTTCAGCCGCGGCCCGGCCGGCGGTTCGCCGTCGCTCGTGGAAGGCGGCTTCTTCGACGTCACGATGCTCAACCCTGCCACGGGCGCCGTCATCGGCACCCGCCGGGTCGAAGGCTTCCCCAAGGAGTACAACATCCGCGGTGCCTTTGACCGCCAAGGCCGTCCCTTCAAGACCTACACCCTGACGGTCGAGCAGCGCCTCGGGCCGGTGGACTTCGAGGTGGCGTACAACCACCAGAGCCAGCATGCGAACCGCACAGACAACTTCTTCAACAGCACCATCAGCCTCGATTTCGAAGGCCGGCCGTACATCGACTCCACCCTCGACATCAAGCGCTTCGCGAGTGACACGGACGCGTTCCGTGCCATCGCGACCTACAAGTTCGACCAGTTGAGCTGGACGGAACAGACGCTGGTGGTCTCGGGCGAGTACACCGAGGAACAGTTCGAGAACATCCGCTGGCAGTACTACAACATCCGCCCGGTGGAGAAGGGCCTGCAGTCGTCGATCAACATCACCCACGACCGCGCCCGTCTGCGCATTTACCTCGACGATCCGCAGTTCTACTCGCGCGCACTCTTCGATCGTATGCGCCCCGGCGCGGTGCCGGACACGGCCGACGTTGCCATCCGTCCCCTCCGCCTGATCGGTTCTGGCGGCGGCTCGATGGACGGCACGCAGTGGCGCCAGGCCGCGGCGTTCTCCGCCTCGCTCTCCGGCAAGTACCTGCGCAACCGCCTGAACTCGCTCATCGGCTTCCGCCGCGATTTCAACCGCCTGTGGGAATACGACTCCGTCGCGTTCGAGGGCCAGTTCGGCGAAGAGCCGTTCCCGTCGTCGCGCGAGGACGCCGCCCCGGGCCAGTACTTGCAGAACCTCGGGCAGCGCGGCGCGCTCACGACCTTCAGCAGCGGCCTCTCGTTTGCCGTCACGAAGGACATCAACGTGTACGCCGCCTACGGCGAGTCGTTCCGCTTCCAGGACGCCCTCACCTTCGATCGCGAGCGCATCGGTGCCATCCAGGGCGAGAGCAAGGAACTCGGCATCAAGGGCGACTTCTGGAATCGCCGCGCCTCGCTTTCGCTCGGCGTCTTCGAGATCCAGCGCCTCAACGCCCCCACCAGTTACAACAGCCTGCCGTCCGCGCTCTCCGCCGACGAAGCCGAGTACCTGATGAACCGCGGTCTGCCCTCGAGCGATCCCAACTTCAAGCCGGCAACTCGCCTGGCCAACTCGGCCTCGCGCAACTTCAACTCGACGGAGAAGTCCAAGGGGTTCGATCTCACCCTGACCTCGCAGCCGCTCGACGGCCTGCAGCTCCGTTTCACGCTCGCGTATGCGGACGTCGAGGCGACCGCCGACGTGGGCAACATGCTCAAGTACTACAATGACGCGCTGGCGGATCCGAACTTCCTGACCCCGCCGCCGACGTCGCCGATCAACGCCGCCGGCGCCGCCACCATCCTCATCGATACGAAGTCGATCCTCGACACCTTTGGCACGCCGGGGCGGGCCACCGGTCCGCGCGCCGCGAAGTGGTCGGCCAGCTGGGTGGTCGACTACGACTTCGGCAAGTCGCCGTGGGAACGCCTCAAGGGCGTGCGTTTTGGTATCAACGGTGCCTGGCGCGACGATTACCTCTTCGGCATCAGCAACGGCCAGGAGCTGATCGGCGGGACCCGCCACGACGTGAGTGCCTACATCATGCGCGATCAGCGCATCTTCGGGCATCGCACCCGCATCCGTCTCGGCGCGCGCAACCTGTTCGATCTGGAGAACGGCGACCTGCGCAAGACCGGCTTCACCACGATGGCGGACGGCACCAACGTCTACCGCTTCTCGTACGTCGAGCCGGTGCAAGTGGACCTGACGCTCACGCTCGACTTCTAATTGAAGTCGGAGTCCCGGTCTCGCGAGGCACGCCACCCACGGGTGGCGTGCCTTTTTCGTTGGGGGTGCCAAACCACGCGCGGAGGGCCCCGCTCAGACTCTTTCTCTACCCGTCTTTCTCTTTCGTCTTGGGCGGCGGTGGGTCGGAGCGAGAAAGACGAAAGAGAAAGAGCCGAGACCCGGCGGGCCCAAGGTGGGCGGGCGCGTCCCGGCGCCCGCGGGGAGCCGGAGGGTAGGGCGGTTTCTCCGAAACCGCTGGGTTGTCGTAAGACATGCGGGCCTGGTGGATCGGAACGGACGGCTCGGAGATCCGTCCCTACCTGGAGGCACCCAAACCACGCGCGGGCGGCCCCGCGCGTCCACCGTGAGCGGGCACGATGTCATGTGGCATCGGGCCGGCGAAGGACGGACGGGAACCGGGCGAATTGCGCCGCGCGGACGCTCCGCGTTCGCTCCGCTTGAACGGGGCGCGTGCCTGTGTTTTGATTCTCCCGTTACTCACCCCAACCCCCGTCGATTCCCATGAAGCGTCGTCATTTCCTCACCCACACCGCCGGTGCCCTCGCAGCCGGTGCGATCTTGCCCTCCTCGCTGCGCGCCCAGGCCGCGCCGGCCGCGGCCACTCCCAGTGGACGCCTGGCAGAGTTCCTGCCGGCGCAGGTGCCCGGCGTGGTGGTGAAGCCGGGTGAGTTCGTCTTTGCGGCCGCGCACTTCGATCACGGTCATATCAATGGCCAGTGCAGTGCCCTGGTGGCGGCAGGCGGGACGTTGAAGTGGATGTATGAGCCGGACGAGGCGAAGCACGCGGCCTTCCGGCGCCGCTATCCCGACGTCAAGGTGGCGCGCTCGCTGGACGAGATCCTCGCTGATCCCGAGGTGAAGCTGGTCACAGCGGCGGCGGTGGCGTCCGAGCGCGGACCGATCGGCTGCCGCGTGATGGAAGCCGGCAAGGATTACTTCACGGACAAGACGCCGTTCACGACGCTGGCCCAGCTGGAGCAGGCCCGGGCGGTGGCGGCGCGGACCGGGCGCAAGTACATGGTCTATTTCAGTGAACGCCTGCACGTGGAGTCGGCGATGTTTGCCACCGACCTCGTCGCGTCCGGGGCGATCGGCCGCATCGTCCAGGTGGTCGGCCTCGGGCCGCACCGCCTCGGCAAGGCCGGCCGGCCGGCGTGGTTCTTCGAAAAGGAAAAGTATGGCGGCATCCTCTGTGACATCGGTAGCCACCAGTTCGAGCAGTTCCTGACCTACGCCGGGGCGACGGATGCGACGGTGACATCGGCGGCGGTGGGCAATTTTGCCAATCCGGACAAACCGGAGCTGGAGGACTTCGGGGAGGCAACGCTGGTCGGCAACAACGGCGCGACGAACATGATTCGCGTCGATTGGTTCACGCCGGCCGGGCTCAGCACCTGGGGCGACGGCCGCACCTTCATCCTCGGCACCCAGGGGTACCTCGAGCTGCGCAAGTACGTGGACGTCGCGCGCGGCCAGCGGGGCAACCAGGTCTTCCTCGTCGACGACAAGGGCGAGCACCACCTCGACGTAACCGGCAAGGTGGGGCACCGCTTCTTCGGCGAGCTCATCCTCGATTGCCTGAATCGGACGGAGAAGGCGATGACGCAGGCGCACGCCTTCAAGGCGGCGGAGCTTTGCCTCAAGGCGCAGGCGGCGGCGCGGCGCCTAACCTGAGACGTCCGCGGTCAGCGGCGTTTCCGGCGCAGCCGCCGGGAAGCCGCGGCCGCCGCGAGGCCGATGAGGATGAGCGCGTAGGTCTCCGGCTCCGGGATGGCGATGGGGGTGAGCAGCATCAACCGGTCGTGCTCGCCGAAGGCGTCGGTGAAGGTGCCTATGCCCGCGATCTGGTTGTTGTCATTGATCGCGAAGGGACTGAACGACCCCGGTACGTAGCCGGCCGTCACCAAGGCGTTGTTCTGGAAAAGGCTCTCCAGATTCTGCATGCCCCCATCCGGCGTGTACACGAAGCCCCGTACCGAGCCGTCGGCCTGCCGCGAGTAACCCACGACGTAGCCCTGGGCGTTCAAGTCGGCCGGCCGCGTGTCGTTGCCGCCGAGGTGACCGATGTCGGTAAAGGTGCCGTCCCGGAACAGGTAACCCTTACGGGCGAGATCCGGGTCGGTCATGTTGCGAATCAGGATCGTACCGGCGTTGTTGATGGCGATCGCCTCGCTCGAAACCGCGTTGGGTACGCCCAGATCGGTGAGCGTCCCGTTGGTGTAGAGCACGGGCCGAATCGTCGAACCCGAAACACCGCTGAAGCCCACCGCGTCGCCGCGGGAGTTGATGGCGAGGAAACGGCTGTTGGCCGTGGCATCGAGTCCGTCGACCGGCGTCTGCGAGGAGGGATTGGTGCCGATCAGGATGCCTTGTTCCCGCTTGCCCGGATCGAGCTGCACCAAGCCCGCGATGGTGCCGGCGTTGTTGATCGCGAGACCCCGCGACGCGAGGCCGATGCCGACGTTGGTCAGCGTTCCGTCCTGATACACGAACGCTGACGCGAAGGTTTGGTTCAGCCCATTGCGGACGAAACTGTAGCCGGTGATCTGCCCCGATTCGTTGATGCCGTAAGCGTATGATGACGTACCGTCGGTCAGCGTGCCGAGGTTCGTATATGCGCCGTCGCGGTAGACGAACGACACTGTCGGCGAGCCGCTGGAGCCGATTGCGAATCCGACAAGGTCGCCGCGATTGTTCAGATCGGTGCCGTTGAGGTTGGCCCGGGTGCGATCGAAGACCCCGAGCTCATCGGCTTCAAAACCGGTGAACTGGGCCGAAAGCGGAAGGGCCCCGGCCACGGACAGAAGAAATGCGACGCCTCGCGCGAAGCGTCGGGGGAGGAGGCACGCAAGCATGCTCCGATGGAAGGCCAAGCCTGGGGCTAATGCAACCCCTGAGCGTTTGGTTGGCCCGGAATTCTTGGCCCGCGGGCGCCTGGCGAGGCGCCCGCGCGGCGCGGCGCGGCGCGGCGCGGCTCAGCGCTTGGCGCCCTGGTCGCTGTACTTTTTGAGCTCCCCGGCGACGCTCTTCATGCCGAGCGCATGACGGACGAGGTGACCGTTGGGATCGAAGAGGAAACCGGCCGGCAAGGTGCGCACGTTGAGCTTGCGCGCGAAGTCGTCGCCCTTGGGCGGGCCGTAGACATAGACGGGCCAGCGCAGCTTGGCTTTCTTGAGGAAGGCGTCCGTCTTTTCGCGGTGCTCCGGCGCGTCGCACACCACGGCGACGACCTCAAAGTTTTTGCGGCTCACGGCGCTGTAGAGCTCCTTCAAGGCCATGAGGTCGGCATTGAGGTCCTTGGCGTCGGTGTTGAAGAAAACGAGATAGACAAAACGTCCGCGCAGGCTGGCGAAGTCGACCGCCTTGCCGTCCAGCCCGGTGAACTGCAGCTCGAAAGGCTGGGCGCGCGCGTTCATCAGGTTGAGCTCGTCGCGGGCGCGGTCGACCACGCGCTTTTCCTTGTGGTTCATGAGTCCCTCGACGTGGGCGCGGGCGGCCTTGGGATTGGAGAGCAGGAGGAAGTTGGCGTAGTTGATTTCCTGATCGGGCAGGAAGCGCCCGTTCGACGGCAGGGCGGCGAGTTCGTCGATCTTCTCGCGGTAGGCGGTGAGGTTGTCGCGCGTCGGCTGGTCGCGCGCCTGCACGCCGGAGATGGCGGCATCGAGGGCGGCGAGCGCGGCCTTGCCCTCGGCGCTGATGCCGTCGGCGCGGGAGGCGCGCAGCAGGTTGTAGCGCAGGTGAGCGAGCCACGCCGCGCGGTAGGGCGCGTTGTCCCGGCCGCCGAGGTAATCGGTGCTGCGCGAGATCACCGTGGTGATGCGTCGGTGACCGGGATGCTTCGCGAGCACGTCGAGGCTCGCGAGGCTGAGTGCTTCAAAGTGCTGCTGGGTGGGTTTGGCCTCGCGGTTGTCGCGCAACGCCATGAAGGCGTCGAACGACACGTCGGCGGGTGACTTCTCCGCGGGAGATTTTTCGGCGGCGGACACAGGAGCCGCGAGGGCTCCGAACCAGGCACAAACCAACATCAACAGACCAGGCAAACGCAGGACTGACATGGGTGGGGTGGGATAAGGGTGGGGCTGAAGCGGGAAGAGAGGTACGGGGTTGGCCGGTGCGTTTCAATCGCGGACTGCACGGATGGACCGGCGACGGACGCAAAAAAGCCCGCGACCTCTCCGGTCGCGGGCTGAAAGGGAGCATTGGGCTCTCGCAACACCCCGACACGCCCTAACGGCTGGCGCCCGGGAAGAGTTCCGCGAAGAAGCTGCGCATGTGCGACCAGGAACGCCGGTCCGCGGCGGCGTGGTAGGCGATGGGGATGCCCGCCTTGCGGCCGATCTCGTCCGCCTTCGGATTGGTGAAGGCATGGACCGCGCCCGCGTAGCTGATGAACTGGTAGTCGAACTTGCCCTCGTTCATCGAACGCTGGAAGGCCTCGATCTCGGCCGGCGGGACGAAGCCGTCTGCAGCGCCGTGGCAGATGAGAATCTTCGCCTGATTGCGGGCGGCCGCCTCGGCCGGGGCCGGGATCAGGCTGCCGTGGAAACTCACGATGCCGGCCAGCGGGGCGCCGCTGTAGGCGAGGGCCTGGGCCGTCGCGCCGCCGAAACAGTAGCCGATGGCGGCGGTCTGTCCGGAGGCCACGAGTCCGGTGGCCAGCAGCTGATCGAGGGCGGCGCGGGCGCGTTCCGCCATGAGTGGTTTGCCGTAGAATTGTCCGGCCAATTCGCCGGCCCGCTTCGGGTCGTCGGTGATGACGCCGGCGCCGTACATGTCGGCGGCGAAGGCCACGTAGCCGAGCTGCGCGAGTTGTTCGGCGCGGCTCTTGGGGTAATCCGTGAGGCCCCACCACTCCGGCAGCACGAGGATGCCTGGTGCCTTGGCCGTGGCGGAGACCTTGGCGTCGTCGTAGGCGAGCCAACCCTCGAGTTTGACGCCGGCGTGTTCGTACGCGACCGGCCGGGTGACGATCTTGGCAGACAACGTGGCGGCGCCCAGCCACGCCGCGCTCACAACGAGGAGAGAACGAAGTTTCATGCGTTCGGACGATAACGGACTTCGGCCGGCTGGCAACGGGCGAGACGGTTTCGGGACGACGGGGCGGGGCCATCGCGTTCAACGTCCGGATCGCTTTCTCTCCCGGCGGGCACTTGGCCGGAACGAGAAAGCGGAACGAGGAAGACGAACGAAATAGAGGGATCGTTCGGAGCTGGGCAACCGCGTGAGGTGGGCGGGCGCGTCCCGCGCACGCTACAATGACGGACGGGCTTGCCCGAGTGGTGCGGCCTTCGAACGCCGTGGCTCAAACCACGCGCGGAGGGACCCGCGCGTCCACCTCGCTCGCGCATGGCAGGTGTTGCTTGTCCGGTTTTGGCGCTCGCCCCCGGGTCGCGCGCTGTCCTAAGGATGGAGGATGTCGTGCGGACGGCCCTGTCGTTGGTCCGGCGACCTACCCCTTATGCTGCGTCGCACCTTCCTCAAGAACGCCGTGCTAGCTACGACGGCGTCGTCCCTGTTGCCCCGGGCCTCGGCCGCCACCGTGCCTGCGCCGCGGCTGGCCGTCGGCCTCGATAATTTCGCCGTGCGCGCCTTTGGCTGGAAGGCTCCGGAGTTGATCACCTTCGCGGCCTCGCTGCGGTGCGACACGCTCTTCATCTCGGACCTCGAGGCGTTCGAAAGCCTCGAAGACCGGGCCCTCCGGGCGGTGCGGGCGCAGGCGGAGGCCGCGGGGCTCGCGTTGTACGTCGGCGGCTGGAGCATCTGTCCGACCTCGAAGACCTTTCGCTCCACCTATGGCACCGCCGAGGAACACCTCCGGCTCGGCTTGCGCGTGGCCCAGGCCTTGGGCTCGCCGGTTTATCGGGCGATTCTCGGCAACCTCGAGGACCGGAAGACCGAAGGCGGCATTCAGGCGCGGATCAACGACACCGTGGCCGTGCTGAAAGCCTGCCGCGACGATGCGCTCCGGGCCGGGGTGAAGGTTGCGATCGAGAATCACGGCGGCGACCTGCACTCGTGGGAGTGCCGCGAGTTGATCGAACGCGCCGGCACCGACTTCGTGGGGTGCAATTTCGACGCCGGCAACGCGGCGTGGACGCTGGAGGATCCGATGGATGCCTTCGAAACGCTCGGGCCGGTGACAATCTGTTCCAGCCTCCGCGACAGCATGATCTGGACGACCCCCGAGGGTGCGGCGGTGCAATGGACCGCGCCGGGGGAGGGCCTGATCGATTGGCGTGCGTTGACGACTCGCTGGGCGCAGCTCTGCCCGCGCGTGCCGGTCATGATCGAGACGATCTCGGGTGCGCAGCGGACCTTCCCGTATCGCCAGGCGGAGTTCTGGGCGCACTACGACCGCCGCCCGGAAAAGCTGGCGAAGTTCGAGGCCCTGGCGGCGCGCGGCCGCGCGCTCACGCCCTTTCGCGCCCCTCCGGGCGACGAAGGCCGCGCTGTGGCGCAGGCGTTTCAAAAAGCCGAGATCGAGAAATCCATCGCCTACCTGCGCACCACGGTCGGTCTGGGTCTCCGCACCTGACCTTCCGCCGGAAAACCGCCCCGCCGTATCCTCTTTTCCACGACACTCCCATCGTCCTCGTTCCCATGAATCGTCGTTCCTTTCTCCATTCCACGGCGGCGGCCTCGGCGCTCGCCGCGTTGCCCTTCTCGATTCGCGCCGCGGACAAGGCGGGGGCTCGCCGGCTCCGCACCGTGCTCATCGGCTGCGGCTGGTGGGGCAACAACATCCTGCGCGAGGCGATGGCGAGCGGGGCATGCGAAATTGTCGGCCTGTGTGACGTCGATGCGCGGCAGTTCGAGGCCACGCTCAAGCACGTGGCCGAAGGCACGGGAGACACGCCGAAGACCTACAAGGATTACCGTGAACTGCTCGCGGCCGCCAAGGCGGACATCGCCATCGTGGCGACCCCGGACCACTGGCATGCGCTGCCGATGATCGCCGCGGTCAAGGCGGGCGCGCATGTTTTTGTGGAAAAACCGCTCGGGCACACGGTGATGGAGGGGCGGGCGATGGTGAATGCCGCGCGCGCGGCCGGACGTGTGGCGCAGGTGGGAACGCATCGCCGCATCTCAGCCCACAACATCCGGGCGCGGGAGTTTATCCGCTCCGGCCAGGCCGGAGAGATCGGCATGGTGCGGTGCTTCGTGCATGGCGGTGGCGGCGCCGAGACGCCCCTGCCCACGGTGGAGGTGCCGAAGGAACTCGACTGGGATTTCTGGTGCGGGCCGGCCCCGCTGCGTCCCTTCAACGGTGGCGATCCGCGGTCGCCCTCCGTCGGAGCGGGCAACCGAGGCATTCATCCGCGCGGCTTTCGCAACTACCTCGACTTCGCCAACGGCACGCTGGGCGACTGGGGCATCCATTGGCTCGACCAGGTGCTGTGGATCACCGACGAGAAGTACCCGCGGCGGATCTACTCGAGCGGAGGCCGCACCATCGCCGGTGCGCCGGTGCTCACCGCTGATGCGCAGACCTCGGATGCGCCCGATCATCAGGTGGCAACCTACGAGTTCGAACGACTCACCGTGCAGTGGGAGCACCGCCGGTTCGGCGGCAACAACACCGACAAGGGCGAAAGCGTCGGCTGCTACTTTTACGGCACGAAGGGCATCGTGCACGTCGGCTGGCGTTCCGGTTGGACCTTTTACCCGGCCGACACGCGGACCCCGCCGATCACCGAGCCTGCCCAGCTCAACGCCCCGGATCACCAGAACATCAAGGAACTGTGGGCGGATTTTCTGCACGCGATCCGCACCGGGGCCAAGCCGGTCTGCGACATCGGCGACGTGCATTTGGCGAGCAACATGGCGCTGCTCGGCATGGTGTCGCTCAAGGCGGGCCGCAGCCTCGTGTGGGACGGTGCCGCGGAGAAGGTTATCGGCGACGAGGCCGCGAACCGTCTGCTGCGCCGGGAGTACCGCGCCGGCTGGGAGTATCCTGCCGCCTGACGCTACGTCGGTCGGCTGCGCTCCGTCTCAGGGAGCGGCCGGCACCGCCGACAGGTAGGTGCAAAGCGTGTTTACGTGGGCGATGAACGCGCCGGTGCTGATCACCGGGGCGCCGCGCTGGGTGACGATCCAGCGGCCGTTGTGATCAAGGGCGTCGATGACACGGCGGACCTCGGCGGTCAGGGTGGCGGCGACCGCCGGCGGGGTGGGGCGGGGGCTTCCCGGCAGGGCCTTCGCCGCGTCGGGGGTGCGCGCCTGGGCGAGGATGTCCTCGCAGTACGCGATCGTCTGGGGCACGCCGAAGGCGCCTTTCCACGCATAGCCGGTCCGGCGTTCCTCGGAGAGTTCCTCCACCTGGTAGTAGATGCGTCCGTCGCGGTCGCCGAAGATCGGACGGTTGCTTTCGAGCTCATAGAGGCGCGCCCATTGTCCGGGGGCGATCTCAGAGCGCCGCAGCCAGGCAATGGCGCGGGGCAGGGGTTCGAGGAAACGCGTGTCGCCGGTTTCCCGATACACCTCGGCGAGCAGGCGGAGCACGCCGGCGCTCTCGCGCGTCGAAACGCCCGGCGGTTCGAAGGCGCGCGCCCAGGCCGGTTCCATCTGCGCATTGTACTGCTGGGCCCAGCCGGGTTGCGGTTCCGGCAACTGGGCGCGCAAGAGGAACTCGGCGCCGCGCAGGGCGGCCGCGCGGCAGTCGGGACGGTTGAGCTGCCTGGCTGCGTCGAGCAGGGTCAGGATGCAGTCGCGCTGGGTGTCGTCGTTGAGGGTGTAGTGGCCGTAGTAGGACGTCTTGGGGTGCTCGCGCGGCCAGGTGGCGGGAAAACGCGCCGATTGCACCGGATAGTCGGCCGGGTTGACCGGACGTCCGTCCCAGCGCTGGGGCCAGCCTCCGCCCGGGAGCTGGGCCTCGATCAGTTTGGCTAGACCGTAGTCGCGCGCCTCGCGGTGGCGGCGGTCGCGCGGAGTGTCGCCGGGATGCCCGGCGGTCAACGCGATCAGGAAGCGCAGCGCCTGCTGGGTGTTGTCGTCGTCGTAGGTGGAGACGTTGCGCCGGGTGGCCGACCCGGTCGCGGGACGGCGGCCGGCTTCGGTGCGCAGCGCCCAGGCGCTGCGTTTCTCGGGATCGAACTCGACCAGGTAGTCCCAACCGCCAGACATCAACTGGCCCGCGACCAACGCATCGGCGGCGTCCCGCGCGGCTTCGAGGTGGAGGGCGTCACCGGTGACCGCGTAGGCGCGGAGGAAGGCGAGGCCCATGGCCGGCGTGCCGGGAGTCTGCACCCAGATCTGGGTGGCGGTGGCTGGATTTTCGCCGGCGCGTTCGCTCAGGTCGGGCGAGTACCGCCACAGGTAACCGCCTTCGGTGGCGAGGGCGCGCATGGCAGTGGTGGCGCGGGCGAGCGCGGTGCGGGCTTCGGTTGCGAGGGGATCGGCCGCCGGCGTGGCCGGGGCGAGGGTGGCGGCCAGGGCCAGCAGCAGTGCCGCCTTGGGGTAGGAAAGCGTCATGGCCGCGAGCGTGGCAGGAGCGGCCGATTGCGCAACGTTCGCCGATGCGGACGGTCGGGGTGGAGCGCGTTCCGGGACGGCGCTACATCGGGAACGGCTTTTTCGCGGGATGCGCCTCGGCCGGATCGAAGTACTGCTGCAGGAACTCCAGGTTGCTGCGTCCGAGCGGTGTGAGGTCCTTAAGGCGCACACTTCCGCGCCAACCCTTGCCGGTGCCGGGCTGGTACCACGGTTGGCGATAGCGGGCACTGCGTTCGAACTGATAGCGCCACACGCTGACGTAGGTCCCATCGCTATACTGGTGCAGCGCATCGGGCGGGCGCGACCGCCACGGTCTCTCCTTCCCGAGGTTAAAACCCTCCCCGTTCCGTGCGAGGATTTCGTGGTAAAGCACCCGCGCATAGCGTGCCTTGAGCAGGTCGTGCGCCGCCCGGGTTTGCTCGGGGAAACGGTCGCGTTGTGGGTCGAGGAGGCGATTCACCTTCCGCTCGAGGAAGGCGTCATCGTAGGCGACGGTGTTTCCTTGGTAATCGCTGCTGGCGTAGACCATCCGCTCCAAACCGAAGAGACCATCGATGCCCTCCCAACGAATCTGCCCCACCCACACGTCCTCGTCGGGGATCCAGTCTTTGAAACGCCACTGGATCTCCGTGGCGGACACGCGTCGGGCCTGCTCCGGGTAGGAGTAGCCCGGGTTGACGATGTCGGGGCTGCGCGTGCCGGGGAAAACGGAATCGAGCAGCGTTCCCCCCGACGGCGGATACTTCGCGAAACGGAAGGTGAACTCGGCGTCTTCGATCGGCCCCTTCCAAAAGGCGCCCGTGCTCACCAGGTAACTCAGTCGCCAGCCGTCGACGAAGAGCTCGGGTATGTTCATTTCGCCGATCGAGTACGTCACGTGGATCGTCTTCGTCTCACGCGGCGCCCACGTGACGGGCCAGACGTAGGCCGCGGCGAAGTTGTAGGGAAGCGGGTCCACTTCATGCGGGCGGATCTGTTCGCAGATGGGCTCGCTCTCGGCGCCCGCTGCATCGACCACCGTGACCTTGAAGTTGCCGTGAGCGAGGGCGTGATGATAACTCTCGCGAAAGGGAAACGCCACGCGGGTCACGATGGTCCGGTCGGTTTCGTTGCGCATCCGGTAGACCGCCGAAGCCCGGCTGGTTGAGTCCGGGCTGGTGTTCTGCTCCACCAGCACCCGTTCGGATTCCATCACGATCTCCTCCGAACGCAGCGGTGCGAGGCTGGCGCCTCCGCCCTGCGGCACATAGAGGTTGGCCGAGGCTGAAACCGAGAAGACCATGCTGGCCACGGCCGCGAGCAGACCCTGGGGACGGGGGTTCATGCGTCGCAGTCTGAGGCTTGCGAAAGCCGATGCAAACCGATGGCGCTTGCTCGTGGTGGTCGCGCCGGGCCGGCGCACGCGCGGAACGTGTGCACTTTGGCCAGCCGCCGTTGTCTAAGGGTGCATGAGCACCGAACTCCCCATTCTCTACGTCAAATCCGGGTGCGGCTGGTGTCAGGAGGCCGCCTCGTTCCTGGCCGAACAAGGTATTGGTTACCGGGAAGTGAACGTGTCCGCCGACAAGTCCGCCTTTGCCGCGATGGAGCGCGTGTCCGGTCAGACCAAGGCTCCGGTGCTCGACTGGCACGGGAAGGTGCTGGCCGACTTCGGGCTGGATGAGCTCAAGCCCTTCCTTCAGGCGCAAGGCGTCGCGTTCGAGGACAGCTGAGCCTGTGACGAAAGGTTCTGGCTCCGGGCGCGCGCCGTGTTACCGAGGGGCATGGCATCGATCGGCCGGCGCAACATATTGACCATTGTCCGGGAGGCTTCTCCCGGGTTCTACCTGGATGGAGGCAACCTGGGTGAGATCCTGCTGCCCGGCCGATACCTGCCGCGGGGCATGCGGCCCGGCGAGACCCTCGACGTCTTCGTGTATCGAGATTCTGAGGACAGGCTGGTCGCCACGACGGAGAACCCGCTCGCGCAGGTGGGCGAGTTCGCCTACCTGCGGGTGGTGAGCGTGAATCCACGCGTGGGCGTGTTCCTCGACTGGGGGCTGGAGAAGGACCTGCTGCTGCCGATGCGGGAACTGGCGTCGCCGGTACAGCCGGGCGACCGCCGCGTGGTGCGGGTGGCGCTCGACGACAAGACCGGGCGGATCATCGCGAGCGCGCGGCTCAACCGCTGGCTGAACCTCACCCCGCCCTCGTACCAAGAGGGCCAGCGGGTGCGGCTGATCGTCACCGGCGAGACCCCGCTGGGCTACAACGCCATCATCGAGCACGCGCACCGCGGCCTGCTTTACCGCTCCGACCTTTCCGGTCCGCTCGCGATCGGCCGGACCCTCGAGGGCTACATCCGGGCGGTGCGTCCCGACGGGAAAATCGATCTGGCGCTGGACCGGGCGGGCTTTCACCGCGTGGCGCCGGCGGCGGATCAGGTGCTTGCCGCGCTCGAGGCGGCCGGCGGCTTCCTGCCGTTGCACGACGACAGCCCCCCCGAGCGCATCCGCGCGGCCCTGGGCCTGAGCAAGAAGGTGTTCAAGCAGGCGATCGGCGCACTCTACCGCGACCGCCGCATCGTGATCGAGCCGGCCGGTATCCGGCGGGCGGGTACGATGTCCGCTCCCGGGGCCGACCGCCCTGTCAAGACGACGTAAAGCGCGCTTCCGGCACGATTTGGGGGCTGCCACCGACCTGCGTTTCGTTTTCGTCGGTGGCGCCATGAACCAGAGCTTCGACTACGCGACCACCATCACGATCGGCGACACGGACCTGATGCAGGCGGTCTATTTCGCCCATTTTTTCAAACTGCAGGGGATCGTCCGGGAGCTCTGGGTGCTCAACGCGGTGGAGAACTCGCGGCAGCTGCTGCGGGACGGTCTCGTGCTCATCACGCGCAGCGCGTCCTGCGACTACCATCGCAACCTCCACCTGTTCGATCCGGTGGTGTGCCGCATGCAGATCCGCAACCTGAAGCGGGCGAGTGCCGAGCTGGTGTTTCGGTTTCAGCACGGGCTCACCGGCGAGCTGCATGCGGAGGGACGGCAGCGCGTGGCCTTCATGGACCGTGCGGGCCGGGTGTGCCGCATGCCGGACGAGTTCCGGGCGTCGGCGCTGCGTTACCTCGAGGCGTCGGCGGATGCCACGGATCAGGCGATTGCCGAAGCCTGCCTCGCCGGAGCCAGTCTGGAGCCGGTCGCGGCGCGCTGAGTTCCGGTCAACGCCGGATGCCGTCGGGCCCGACCTTGATGACGACCTCTTCCGGTTTCGGCGTCCGGTAGCCGATGTACTCGATGATGGCGTCGACCATGGCCGGAATGCAGTCGGCGATCGGCGTACCTTCGTCCTCGATCGAGGCGTCCACCGACCAGACGCGCGCTTTTTCCAGCCGGTTCTCCCGGGCCTCGAGACGGAAGTATTTCTCCTGCGTCTGGGTCACGCGTATCGACTCCACCATGACAATCTGGGAGCGGCCGGTACCGAGCGGATTGCGGCTGGAGCCGAGCGAGCCCGGCCCGGAGGGAAAAGAGGAACCCGGGCCCATCATGCCCGGATCGACAAACACAGGTTCGGTCACGGTCGTCACCTGGGTTTGCGGCGGGTATTCGCCGTAATCGAACGAGACGATCACGTCGGCCCGCGCCGGCGTGGGCGCCTCGTACATGCCGCGCTGGGCGAGGGCGGTGCGGACGCGTTCCTTGACCTGGACATGGAAGACGTCGCCGGCGCGTCCCGGAGGATCGGGGGCGAAGGTGTAGGAGAAACCGGAGCTCTTCTCGGGATCGACAGCCGACGTGATCCTCACCGTATGTTTCTTCGAGGACGTAGCCGTGGAGCAACCGGTGCCGGCCGCGAGCACGCAGACCATGATCAGGCCGCAAGCGAGGCGGATGGCGGGGAAAAGGCGCGTCCCTGGCATGAAGAAGAGGATGACGCCGTGTCGGCGTTTCGCAAGCCGGGTCGATACGAACCACGGGTGGCCGGCGTCGCAAACCGGCGGAGAGAGTGGCGATAGGGCGCCGTCGGCTTGACCTGCCCCGGACCTTGACCATCGGAGGGGGCAACATGGGTGCATCTTCTCCTCTTCTTCCATTGGCCGGGGGCGTGCTGATCGGCCTCGGCAGCGTGCTGGCCCTGCTGGCCACCGGCCGCATTCCCGGGGTATCGGGTGTGTTCAGCCGGGCCTTGCAGGGCCAGGCCGGCGACGGCGCATGGCGCTGGCTTTTCCTCGGCGGTCTCCCGCTTGGCGCCGCGTTGACCTTCGCGCTGGTCGACTCGGCGCAGGCTTACTCCGGCCTGCTGGCATGGCCGGGCCTGGTCGTGGCGGGACTGCTCGTCGGACTGGGCACCCGCGTGGGAGGCGGCTGCACCTCGGGACACGGCATCTGCGGCCTCGGTTTGGGGGCGCGCTCGTCGTTGGTGGCAACCCTCACCTTCATGATCGCGGGGGCGGTGACGGTGTGGGTGTTGAACCACACGGCGGTGGCGGAGGTGCTCCGATGAAGGCGCGGGCGATCTTGTTGTTGGCGGCCGGCATGGTGTTTGGCGCCGGTCTGGCCTTGTCGGGCATGACGGACCCGGCGCGGGTCAAAGGCTTCCTTGATGTTGCGGGAGCATGGGATCCGTCGCTGGCGTGGGTCATGGCGGGAGCGCTGGGCACCTTTGCCGGCACGCTGGCGTGGGTTCGGCGTCGTTCGCCGGAGCGCGGTTGGTTTGGCACGCGCCTGCCGTCGCTGGCGCGTGAACCGATCGACCGGCGGTTGGTGCTGGGGGCGGTATTGTTCGGCGTCGGCTGGGGGGCGTCGGGCATGTGCCCAGGGCCGGCGTTGGCCAACTTGGCGGCGTTTCGGTCTGACGCGTGGATCTTCGTCGCGGCCATGGCCGGCGGCATGGTGATCGCGCGCCGCGGATTTGGTGCGGATGCGGATTCGCCCTGAACGCGCATGGGCATGAGGCCGGTAGCTGGAAAAAGGGCTTGGTTGAAGCGGGCGTGCCCGCTTGGGTGAAGGGGTGACGTTGGCGTGGGTCCTGCGGTCCGCGGACCCGCCTCCTCAACTCCCCCTGCGATGTCCCGCTTCGAACTTAGATCCCGCTGGAGAGCGGTTTGGCAGGCCTGGCCGCCGGCCGGGGCCGTGCTGGTGGTGTTGTCGTTCGTCGCGACGGCGACCTGGCTCGTCCTCGGACTGCGCGACGTCGAAGGCGGGCCCTCCGGCTGGCTGGAACCGCTGGCGGCCATCCTCGGTGGGCTCGGCGCCTTCGTGCTGACGGCGATCCTGATTTTTCGACGGGTTGACGGTGCGCGCGAGGAAGCGGAATCGTACGGACTCTCGCGGGGTCTCGCGACGGGGTACTATTTCAACTTTGTGCGTCCCCTGCTGGCGGCGATGAGCGATCCGGCCCACGGGCTGCACGAGCGGGTCAAGGGCTTCGGTGGGCACAGCTTGGTCGGGCTGGTGGTCGGGATTCCGCAGACCCTCGACGAGTTCAACCCGGCGCGGCACGAGGCCCTGCTCGCCGCGCTGGCGGAAAGCCCGTCGGGCGGCTACACTCTGCAGCGTCTCGAAGTGCCGGTGGCCGGACGCGCCCGCGGGCTGGCGGTGACGGTGGCGCTGGGGAGGCGCAGCCAGCGGGCGGTGCTGGTGGACCTGCCGACCACGCTGGCCGTGGTGGCGGATTTCGCGAGTTTCGTGGCGGAGGGCGGGACGGAGGCGGCGGCGGACCACGAACTGCTCAATCAGGCGCAGAAGGCCCTGGTGGCATCGTCCGAGGCGGAGCGGTTTCAGAATGTCCTCGAGGAGTTCGTCGACGTGGTCAACCGGGTCGGCGCGCGCGAGTCGCGGGCGATGCGTCCGGCCCTGCGCCTGCATGTGGTACCGGCGGGCCGGCTGACCTTTCGCCTCGACGAACTGGTGTACGGCTGAGGGGTGGCGGCGGGTCTCGCATAGAATCGACCGGACAACATTGCCACGGCAGCGCTAGTCGCTTGCGTGAAGGCATGTCGTATGCCTCGTCCAGCCGTCCGCCTATCGCCGCCCTGCCGCTACGCAGCGAGTTCGACGAAGACGGTTACCTTCAGATCAACCCCGATGTGGCGGCGGCCGTGGCGGCCGGCGTGGTCGGCTCGGGTTGGCAACACTTCACGCTGCACGGTTTTCGGGAAGGGCGGTCGTGGGTGCCCAAGGGCGATCCGCTGGCCGGGGTCAGCCGGGAGATCGCTCCGGGCGATGGAATGTACCGGCAGAATGCGGAACACTATTTCGATGCCGGTGCCTCCGCGCTGCAGGTGATCGAAACGGCGCTGTTCGCAGCGCGCCGTCCGGCGTCGAGCGTGTCGGCGATCCTGGATTTGCCCTGCGGACACGGCCGCGTGATGCGTTTCCTGCGCAAGGCCTTTCCGCGCGCGCGGTTGACGGCCTGCGATCTGCAACGGGACGGCGTGGAATTCTGCGCCCGGACGTTCGGGGCCACCCCTGTCGTGTCGAGCGAGCGGCCCGATGACATCCTGTTGCCGGAGCCCTACGACCTGATCTGGTGCGGGTCGCTGCTTACGCACCTGTCCGAAGGCACCTGCGGCGAATTTTTTGCCCGCTTCCATGCAGCGCTGCGGCCGCATGGGTTGCTCGTCGTCACGTTGCACGGCCGCCTGACCGAGCGGGAACTGGAAAGCGGACGCCACCGGTACGGGCTCGCCGAGGCGGAGGGTGCCGCCGTGCTGAAGCGGTATCGCGACAGCGGCTTCGGCTACGTCGACTACGAGCCCGGCTCGGGCTACGGCATCAGCCTCGCACGGCCGTCCTACATTCTCCGAAGGTTTGCCGAGAACCCGGGCTGGCGCATCATCTCTTACCAGGAGCACGGCTGGGACGGCCGGCAGGACGTGCTGTGTCTGCAGCGGACCGCTGATTGAGCGCGAGCGAGGGCCGGTAAGGGCGGCGGTGTGGCGCCCGCGTAACAAACGCGGGCGATCTGCATTTTGATATCGCAACGCAACATCGTTGTGACGTGTTGGGCGGCGCAAAATTCCTGTCTTCCATGACCAACCTGACCTCCTCCCTCAGTGTGTTGCTCAAACCTGGCCGCATTCGTGTTGTGCTCGGGCTTCTGGCGATCTCCGCCCTCGGCGGACCGGCGCAGAGTCTGGCGATCGAGTATGCCCTCGACGACGCACCCGATGTCGCAGTCAGGTCCCGTTCACTCGCGTCCGTGGCGCGGATCGACGAACGCGCAGACGGCACCCTTGTCGTCAGTGGCACGTTCGACTACGCCGACGGTCAGCCGACGGCGGGGGTGGTTCGCCTCGCGCCCGACGGGCGCCGCGTGACCGGCTGGGAGCCGGCCCCGACCGATGGTGTGATTCTGCGTGCTGCCGTCGGGCCGGGTGAAACCGTCTTCATCGCCGGCTCGTTCACGCAGGTGGGCGGCGTGCCGCGGGCGGGACTGGCCCGGCTCGCGGCGGACGGCAGCCTTGATGAGGCCTTTGTGCCGGCCGTGGGGATCGCCCCGGGGTTGCGGGACCTTGTGGCGTTGCCCGACGGCGGCTGTTACGTGTTCGAAACGGGCGCGATGGGCGCGACGGTCCGCCGTCTCGATGCGAGCGGCCAGCTCGCGGCCGGGTTTGCGACCATTCAGGGGCCGTTCTCCGGAGGCCCCTTGGCCGTCGGCCCGGCGGGCGAGGTGGCACTGCTGCGTGCCAACCAGGCGGGGCCGGCGAGTCTCGCGGTTTACAATGCCGCCGGAGCCCTACTGCCGATGAGCGCCGCGGTGCCGGCCGCGTTCCGGCCCTCCGCCGTGCTTTTCGAGCCGGACGGTTCTCTGGTGCTCTCCGGCCAGACGTTCCCCGGTCCCGGACCCGGCCTGATCCGGATTCTCGGTAATGGGCTCTTGGATACCACGTTTGTCGGCGTCGGGCCGCTCCCGGGCGGCCAGGTGGGCACCGGCCTGATCCGGCTCGCCGGCGGCGGCTTCGCCACGTTGGCGGTTGCGAATCCCGGGGCCGGTGCTTCGCGCATTCTGCGGTACGGTCCGACGGGAGCCTTCGTCGGCGAACTCACGGTGGAGAACACCTTGGATGGCTATGCGTCGGCGCTCACGTTGCACACCCTGGCCGCCGGAGATTATGTGCTGACGGGCCGGTTCGAGACGGTCAACGGGGCCTTCGCGCCGGGCTTTGCCCGCCTCTCATCGGCGGATGCGGTGCGGGGAGATTTCTTCGCCGACCTGCTTTTGGCCGGACGGGTCGCGGCCCTGGCACCGTGGGGTGCCGGCCGGACCTTCGTCGGGGGTGACTTCACGGAGTTTGGCGCGGCGCAGGTGGGCAATGCCGTGGCGATGGATGCTGACGGGATTGCGCTCCCGGTATCGCTGCCCGTTCCGATCGGGGTGCAGCGCGCGATCCCGTTGGCTGATGGCGGGCTGATCGCCTTGGGCGGATTTCCGGCGCCCTTTGCCCAGGGGCCGACCGGTGTGCTGAGGCTGCGGGCGGACGGTGAACGCGATCCGTCGTTTCTCTCCGGGGTGACGCTCTTCGGGTTTCGCACCGGCCTTGGCCTGCCGGACGGGTCGGTCCTGCTCGCGGGCAACTTCGGCCAGGCAGCCGGTCCGGTTCCGCCGGCGGCTTCGTACCTCATGCGGGTGCGTCCGGACGGGTCGCTGGATACCCAGTTCTTCAACCGCTCGACGTTGACTCCAGGCGGTCCGGGCATTTCGGCGATCGGCGTGGATGCCCAAGGTCGCATCCTCGTGGCCGGATCCTTCACGACGTTCCAAGGCCTGCCGCGCGCGGGATTGGTCCGGCTCGATGCGAACGGTGTGATCGATCCGACTTTCGTCGCGAACGTTGGGATCGTCGCACCGCTGGCGCACACCCTGACCGTCCTGCCGGACGGCCGTTTCCTCGTGATCGGCGGCGTGCTGCCGGCTGCGCCGGGCGCCACCCAGCAGTTGCTGAGATTCAACGCGGACGGCACGCGCGACGAAACCTTCGTGCTACCCGTGGGGAGTCCCGCAGTGGTGTTCGACTACCAGATCGCGCCGGATGGGGCGTTGTTCGTGGCTTTGACCGTGGCGGGGACCCCGCAGGTCATCCGCGTGCTGCCCGACGGCACGTTGGATCCTGATTTTCAGGTGGAACCCGATGGTGCGGTCCGTGCCCTCTTCCTCGATGGGGAAGGGCGGCTGCTCGTCGGTGGTGGGTTCACCACGGTGAACGGCGTGCGGCGGGAGGCGATTGCCCGAATCTCACCTGTGCCTTTCGGCGTGGCCATCGACGGTCCGGCGGAGGTCGTGTCGCCCCTGCTGGCGTCCGTCACCTTGCAGGCCACGGTCACTGCAGCACCGGGCGCGCCGGCCTTCCAGTGGTACCGCAACGGCACGCCAATCGCCGGCGCGACGGAGGCGCAACTGACGCTCGCACGGGTGCTGCCGAAACTGGAGGGTGATTACACCGTGCGGGCCACGGCTGCGGGCGAGACGGTGGAGAGCGCTCCGGTTTCCCTCGTGGTGGAGCGTGGCAATCCGTTCGACTGAGCCAGAGGCGCACCGGGCCCGGTGCAGCGGCTCAGGGTGACGCAAACAGCGACGCCAGGTCCTTCTTCGGATCGACCTGGCGGATCGCGGTGATCCGGCCCTGCGCATCGAATGTGAAGACGGTGATGCGGTCCTCGGCGACCGGGTGGCGGGTCAATAACGTCTCCGAATCGGCGAGCAGAATGCGGTGCGGATACTTCGCCATCTTGGGCAGGGCAAAGAAGCGGCCGACGCCCGGCATGCCATGGATGTTGGCCAAAAAGGCGGCGCGGTGACGCGAAAGGAAATCCGGAGACTTGGCCTCGAGGAACGCGTTCACGGCCTTGCCCGTGCCCATCTCGTAGCTGACCAACAGCAGGGCGAGGCTGCCCGGTTCGTAAACGAAGGCACCGCCCTTGGCGTCGTTGACCGTGAACGCCTCCAGGGTGTCGCCGATGCGATAGGGTTCCACGGCGTGCACTGCCGAGGGGAGCAGGGCGATCAGGCAACCGAGCACAAGCATGAGACGGGAGGGGGAGACTCTCATGGTCCGAGCAAATCCGATTGGGGCGCGAAGGCGATGATCGGGTGGTCGCGGGTGGGGTGGCTGTTTGTAATCGCGGACGCAAAGGTCTGGCGTCGGAGGTCGGTCGGGTTGTCCCCATTCTGGGCGTGCCAACGGGAGGCCGACGCGCGAGGGTACCGGGGTCTATTCCTGATTGATCCATGCCCTCGACGTCGAAACGCACCGCTGTCTTTACCGAATCGCTCATTCGCGAGATGTCGCGGGTGGCGGCCCGCCATGGCGCGATCAACCTGGCGCAGGGTTTCCCGGACGGCAATCCGCCGGCCGCACTCGTGGAGGCGGCGCGGGTGGCCATGGACGCCGGTCGGCACCAGTACGCCGTGACCTGGGGCGCACCGGAATTGCGCACGGCCCTGGCCGGAAAACTGCAGCGCTTCACCGGGCTGCCCGTCAATCCCGAGACCGACCTCGTTGTCACCTGCGGCGCCACGGAGGCGATGATGGTCGCGATGATGACGGTCTGCGACCCCGGCGACCGCGTCGGTCTCTTTTCTCCCTTCTACGAAAACTACAACGCCGACGCTATCCTCACCGGGGCGACGCCGGTGCATGTGAAGCTGCATCCGCCCCACTACGGTTTCGATCCGGCGGAGTTGCGCGCGGCCTTTGCGAGCGGGCTCAAGGCCTTCATCCTTTGCAATCCGTCCAACCCATCCGGCCGGGTCTTCACCCGCGCGGAACTCCAGCAGATCGCCGCGCTGGCTGAGGAGTTTGACACGTTCGTGATCACCGACGAGGTCTACGAGCATCTCGTGTTCGACGGCCGCGAGCACGTTTACTTCGCCGCCCTGCCGGGCATGGCCGCCCGCACGCTCTCGTGCTCGTCGCTCTCGAAGACCTTCGCCATCACCGGCTGGCGCCTCGGCTACGTGCATGCGCCCGCCGCGATCATCGCGCAGGCCCGCAAGGTGCACGATTTCCTCACCGTCGGCGCCGCTGCGCCGCTCCAGCACGCCGTGGTGACGGCGCTGGGCTGGGGACCCGACTACTATGCGGGACTCGCCTCCGAGTACGAGGCGCGCCGGGATGTGCTGCTCACGTATCTGCGCGAGACCGGACTGACGTACACCCATCCGGAGGGTGCGTATTTCGTGATGCTGGACGTGAGCCCGTTGGGATTCGCGAGCGACATCGATTGTGCGCACTGGATGGCGAAGGAGATCGGCGTGGCGCCCGTGCCCGGGTCGTCGTTTTTCCCGTATCCGGAGCATCGTTACGTCCGCCTCAATTTTGCCAAGAGTGCACCCGTGCTGCACGAGGCGGGCGCACGGCTGCGCGCGCTCCGGACCGGGCGGTGACGGGACCGGGCCCGGGGCTTGCCACCGGCGGGCTGGACGGTTTGGCTGGTCCGACCCCTTCTCACGCGGCCTTTCCCCGGGGCCGTGCCATCCCGCGTCCGTCGTCCCTCCACCCCCATGTCTTCCCTGAATCGTCGCACCTTCCTCAAGCAGACCGCGTTGGCGGCCAGCTCCTTTGCCCTCATCAGCGGTACCTCGTCCTCGGCCCAGGTGCTGGGCGCGAACAACCGCCTGCGTATCGCGGTCGCCGGACTCAACGGCCGCGGCAAGTCCCACATCGCCGGATGGCTGGAGCAGGAGAATGTCGAGATCGCCTACCTGATCGACCCTGACCGGCAGGTGCTCGACCGGGCGATGAAGGCCCTGGCGGAAAAGCAGGGCGGTCGGACAACCTGCAAGGCGGTGACGGATGTGCGCCGCGCCCTCGAGGATCCGACGGTCGACGCCCTGTCGATCGCGACGCCGAATCACTGGCATTCGCTCATGACCATCTGGGCGGCGCAGGCGGGCAAGCACGTGTACGTAGAGAAGCCGCTTAGCCATGACGTGGTCGAGGGTCGGGCGGTCGTCGCGGCACAGCAGAAGTATGGGGTCGTGATCCAGCATGGCACCCAGCGGCGCAGCGATGCGCGCATCGCCGGCCTGCACGAGGCGATCCAGGCCGGGCGCTTCGGCCGGCTGAAAATTTCCTACGGCTATTGCTGCAAGCCCCGCGCCAGCATCGGTTTCAAGCCGGCCGGCGCACCGCCCGCCCACCTCGACTGGGACCTGTGGCGCGGCCCGGCGAAGATCGACGCGTTCCACGAGAATCTCGTGCACTACAACTGGCACTGGTTCTGGGCCACGGGCAACGGCGACATGAACAACCAGGGTACGCACCAGCTCGACGTGGCCGCCTGGGCCCTCGACCGGGACCAGACCCACCCGGTGCGCGTCATGGCGCTCGGCGGACGTTTCCAATGGAACGACCAGGGCGAGACGCCGAACAGCATGTATGCGATTGCTGAATACCCGAATGGCCAGCAGGTGTATTTCAACGTGCGCAACGTGAACCACGAGGGTTACGTGAACCAGGTGGAGAACGAGTACTACTTTGAGGACGGCGGCCGAATTGTGCGCGGCGTCTACTACCGCAAGGGCGAGACGAAGGGGGAGAAGCTCGATCTGCCTCCCGGCAAGGTCACGCCCGGCGGAAACTGGGGCTCCTTCATCGCCGCCTGCCGCGCGCGCAAGCCGGAGATGGCAAACGGCAATGCCCTCGAGGCGCACAACGGCAGCGTGCTGGGCCACCTGATGAACAACTCGTACCGCCTCGGCCAGAAGGTCCCGTTCAACGCCAAGGCCGGGCGGTTTGGCGACCGCACCGATGCGCACGATCACTTCATGAAGCTGCACGCCATCCTGCGCGACGGCGTCGGGGTGCCGGAGAACGGCGCGGACTACGTGGTCGGACCCTGGCTCACATTTGATCCCAAGACGGAGCGGCACACCGGCGAGTTCAGCCGCGAGGCCAACGCGCTGCTCCAGGATGCTCACCGTCCGGGCTTCGAGGTTCCGGCGCCCAACCGGGTCTGAACGCGACCGGCCGACGGACCGCACGCCGCGGCCCGATCACGGACCGTCTGCGGGTGTACCTGCGCCCCGGGCGGCCGTGCTTCGTTTGCTGCGGCAGGCGTCAGAGCAGTACTTCACCTCGTCCCAGACGCGTTCCCATTTCTTCCGCCAGGTGAAGGGGCGGCCGCAGACGAGGCAGGGTTTGGTCGGCAGGTCGGCCTTTTTGCGCATTCGGGGCATGGCGGCTCAGGCGCAGGGCTGCAGCGGGAAGATGGTGACGTCCACGGCGTCGGCCGTGAGCACGGACGTCGGCGGTCCGTTCAGGTCAAAGCCCGCGAGCCGGGCGGGCTCGGTCGAGCACTCGGTCACCGTGGGTTCATGGATCCGATAAGGTGCGTGATGCACGCGGCCGGCTTGCAGGCGCCCGCGGCGATCGGCGACAAACAGCCGGTAACGTTCCACGAGGAAGAACTCGAGGCTGCCTGGCTCCGCCTCGCGGCCGTCGCGTCCCGGACGCCACGTGTAGTGCGCCTGGAGGCTGTCGGCCTGACGCCGTTCGCAGCCGTACTCGATGTACGGGTCGGCAAAGTCCGCCGCCATGCGGGCGTGCTGATAGGGCAGGTGGAACCAGCGGCGGGCGATCTCGACGGCGACAGGCTGATTGCAATCGAGCGAATAGAACCACACCCCGGGACGCCCCGCCGCATCATGCACATACGTGCGCACGTTGAGTTCGAGGAACCACGAAATCCACGGCAGGGCCGGCAGTCCGGTGGGCCGCACCCGTTCCATCGCGAACGGAACGATGCCGACGTAGGCCCGTCCGTCGAACGTGTCGACCTGCAGGCCCGGCGGCAGCGTGGCTTGGACGAGAGACGGCTCGACGGGCCAGTGGGCGAAGAACAGGTGGTTCCAGCGCTGCCGGCCGGCACCCAAACCAGCGGGCCGTTGGCGAGCTTCCTGTCGCTGCTCCGGCGTGGGTGCGGTCAAGCCCGGCAGGGAGGTGGCAAACGGCGCGTGACCTTGACCCGGGGTCGTCATGGCTGGACCGGTGAATCATCGGCGAAACGCCCTGTAGACGCAAGTCCTACACAGATTCTATGGGACGATTGTTGCCCCGGCTACGCTTACCTCGCGGCGACGCACGGTATCGTCCATGCTCCTGCCGCTCGACGCCTTCGCGCCTCCCTGTCATTACGTTGCCCATGTCCGGCCCGTGGGATCTCGTCAGCCTAGCTGTCACTGCCGCGCTGGCCGGCCTGTGTTGGACCGTGCAAGGATGCGTCTACCCGCACTTTGAGCGTCTGCTCCGCACGCTGGGATCCGAAGGTTTCAAGGCTTACCATGCCGCCTACACGGCCAGCATGGGATGGGTGGCGGCGCCGCTGATGCTGGCCGAGGCCGGTCTGGCGGTGGCCGGTATCCTGCGCGCGCCGGGGCTTATGCTGACGTGGATCGGGGCCGGCCTCGTCGCTTTCATTTGGGTGCACACCTTCGGCCTGATGGTCCCGGCCCATGCGCGCCTGCAACGCGAACCCACGCCGGAACGTTGCGCGGCGTTGGTGCGTTGGAACCTGCTCCGAACCGTCGCGTGGACGTTGCGGGTGGGCGTGCTGGTGCTGGCGTGCGGCGAGTAGGCGAAGGGCCCGCAGGCGCGCCGCCTTAACGCGACAGCAGCTTCAAGTCGGCGAGCCACTCGAGCATGCGCTCGGGCCAGGCGCCGGCCGGGGACGTGTTGGTGTCCCGCAGCCCGAAGCCGTGTCCGGCCGTGGCGTAGAGATGAAGTTCCGCCGGCACCTTGGCGCGTTTGAAGCGCAGGTAGACTTCCGCCAATCCTTCCGAGATGTCGGTCCGGTCGTTGTACCCGGCGGCGAGGAAAACGGGCGGGGCGCCGGTCTCGGGTTGGATGAGTCCCGATTTGCCGGGATAAATCAGCACCTGGAAATCCGGTCGCGCGTTTTCCCGGTCGATGGGATCCGTGGCCGCCGGAATGCCGGGGGCCGCACGCATGGCGGAGAGAAACGCGATCTCGCCGCCGGCGGAGAAGCCGAGCATGCCGACGCGGTCGGGCTGGACGCGCCAGTCGGCGGCGCGGTGCCGGACGAGGCGCAGGGCGCGCTGGCCGTCGGCGAGACCGTGCACGTCCCATTGATAGGGCGATTGTCCTTCCGGCGCGGATACATCGCGGCCGAGGCGGTGCTTGAGCACGAAGGCAGCGACACCCCGCGCCGCGAGCCAGCGGCCGACGTTGTGCCCCTCGTGATTCATCACGAGGAAGCGATGTCCGCCGCCCGGCACGACAATGATGGCCGTGCCGTTGGCGCGCTCCGGTGCCGGCAGGTAGACGGTGAGCGAGGGGTGGTGGATGTTCGAGACGCGGTCGCCATCGACTTTTTCCGGTTCGTCCTTGCGTGCCTCCGAGCCGGGCGCGCCCTGCGGCCAGAGCGGCACGACCTCCTGGGCGAAGGCAGGGCAGAGACAAAGCAAAACGAGGACAAGCGACAGCCGGGTCAGGGTGTTCATGGGGTTGCGCTGAAATGCCGCATCCGCCGGATCCGGGCAAGGGCGATCACACCCATCCGCCCTCCGTACCCCACCGTCCTCACCTTGTCCTCCGACTCCGCCAAAACCGCCAATGTTCGTAATACGAACATTGGGTCGCGGGGGTTGGTGGAGGCTTCTGTGAGAGCTAAACAGACGAAAACGGGCACATGACGGGTACCGCCAATGTTCGTATTACGAACATTGGAAAGGATCGTGACCGGCGATTGCGATCGGGCGGGCGCGGAGGAGTCGGACCTTGCCCCGGCGGGAGTGGGTGCGATAGTGGTCGCCTTACCCCGTATGAAGACTCCTGACTCCGCCCCGGTTCTGAATCGCCGTGAATTTCTTGCCCGCGCCGGGCTCGCTGCCGCGGCCGCTTCGGTCGCCCCCGCCGGTCTGCGCGGCGCCACGGCGCCGGCCGCCGCAACGGCGAAGGCGTCGCCGTCGGCTGGATACAGCATCGGCCTGCTGGAAAAATGGTTCTTCGACGGCGGCGACGGCGGTCCGCTCAAGTACACCCCGGACCAAATGGCGCAGGTGCTCGACGAGATCGGGCTCGATCTGGAACTGACGATGCGCCGGAACGGCCACATCACCCCCGAACGCGCGCCGGACGAACTGCCCGCCATGGTGGAGGCGCTCGCCAAGAAGAACCGCCGCATTCTCTGGCTCGCGATGGACACGGTGCGTCCCGACGAGCCGCATTGGGAGAAGGCGTTGCGGGTCGGCCAGAAGCTGGGCATTCCGCAGTACCGGCACCGCGGGTTTCAGTACCGTCCGGGGACGCCGCTCAAGCAGCAGGTGGCCAACTTCAACAGCATGGCGAAGGAGTTCGCCGCGGCGAACAAGGAGATCGGCATCCAGGGCGTGTATCAGCTCCACTCCGGCCCGAACCACGCCGGCAGTGCCGTGTGGGACCTCGACATGATTCTCGACGGGATCGATCCGGCGCATTTCGGCTGCGCGATGGATGTGCGGCACCTGCTGGTCGAGCAGGGCACGGCGTGGCCGACGGCGATCCGTTTGATCGCGCCCAAGGTGGTCGCCCTCTGCGTGAAGGATTTCCGCTGGGACAACGACAAGGTGGTTAACGTGCCGCTCGGTGAAGGCCGGGTGAAGCAGACCCACGTGCAACGCGTGATCGAGGCAAACGGCGGACCGCTGCCGATCTGCATCCATGTGGAGTACTTCTACAACGCCGCGGGCCAGCTGGCCGCCGTGCCCTTCGACCAGCGTGCCGGCATCGTCGCGGCGTTCCGCAAGGATGCGAAGGTGCTGCGCGAGTGGCTGGGGCTGCCAGCGGTTTGACGGGCCCGGCGCGGCCCCTTGTCTTTTTGACGGGGTGGCGCGACGGTGCCGGTTATGGCCCGTCGCACCGAAGCGCAGGAAGATCACGCACTCGAACGCCTGCCCAAGGCCCCGCTGAATCGCGAAACCCTCGGGCAGGCCCTCGCGCTCGCCCGTTATGTGCGACCCTATCGCACCCGGTTCTTCGCGGGTCTGGTCACGTTGTTCTTCAGCGCCGGTCTCGGGCTGGCCTTCCCGTTGCTGGCCGGATCGTTGATCGACGCGGCGCTCCGGCCCGCCGGGGCGATGCTGCCGCTCCTTGGACCGCTGTCGCTCGACCAGGTCGCCGCGGTGCTGGCGGCGTCGGTGACGTTGCAGGCCCTGGCGTCCTTCAACAGCGCGCTGGCCTTCAATCGGGTGGGGCAGAGTGCGCTCGCTGACCTGCGCCGCGACTGTTACGCGCGCCTGATCGGCCTGCCGATGGCGTTCTTTGGGCGGCGGCGCGTCGGTGAGCTGACCAGCCGGGTCTCGACGGACGTGGCGCAGATCGAGGGGGCGCTGATCGATGCGTTGCCGCAGATGTGCCGCCAGTCGGTCTTTCTGCTCGGAGGTGTGACCATGATCGCCCTGACGTCGGGCCGCCTGACGGCGGTGATGCTGGGTACGCTGCCCCTGCTGATCGGCGCGGCGGTGTTCTTCGGCCGCCGGCTGCGGCGCTACTCGCGCGAGACCCAGGATCAGCTCGCGGCGACCCAAACCCTGGTGGAGGAAACCTTGCAGGCGATCGCGAGCGTGAAGGCCTTCGCGAACGAGGCCTTCGAGCGCGACCGCTACGCACGCACCAACGCGCGGGTGCTCGCGGCTGCCCTGAGTGCGGCCCGCTGGCGCGCGGTGTTCGTGGCGTTCTTCATTCTCGCCCTCTTTGGCGGCATCGTGATCGTGCTCTGGTTCGGTGCCGGTTTGCTGCGCAGCGGGGAGATCAGCCCCGGAGAGCTCACGCGTTTTGTCCTGTACACTACCTTTGTCGCCGGCGCGATGGGCCAGTCGGCCGAACTCTTCAGCCAGGTGCAAAAGACGGTGGGCGCCACCCAGCGGGTGCGCGAATTGTTGCGCGAGCCGGAGGAGACGTCGGCCGATGCGCCAGTGGTGACCGCGGGGCTGCCCGCACGGCTGCGGGGCGACGTGGCGTTTGAACACGTCGGTTTTCGCTATCCCTCCCGTCCTGAAATGGACGTGCTCAACGACGTGACGCTCGCGGCGCGGCCCGGAGAACGCGTCGCGCTGGTGGGGCCGAGCGGCGCCGGCAAGTCGACCCTGACCGCGCTCCTGCTCCGGTTCTACGATCCGGAGCCGGGTCGCGTGTGTTTCGACGGGCGCGACGCCCGCGACTATCCGCTCGCGTGGTTGCGCGGACAAATGGCCCTGGTGCCGCAAGACGTGCTGCTGTTCGGGGGCACGATTGCGGAGAACATCGCCTACGGACGTCCCGGCGCCTCTGAGGCGGAGATTCGTGAAGCGGCCCGTCTGGCGAACGCCGACGATTTCATCACGGCCTTTCCGGAGGGTTACGCCACGCTCGTGGGTGACCGTGGCATCAAGCTCTCCGGCGGGCAGCGGCAGCGGGTCGCGATCGCCCGGGCAATCCTCAAGAATCCCGCGGTGCTGATCCTCGACGAGGCGACGAGTTCGCTGGACAGCGAGAGCGAACGTCTGGTGCAGCTGGCCCTGGAGGGACTGATGCGCGGCCGCACGACGTTCATCGTGGCTCATCGTCTCGCGACGGTGCGCACGGCGGATCAGATCGTGGTGCTGGACGGCGGGCGGGTGGTGGAACGCGGCACCCACGCGGAACTCTCGGCCCGGCCCGACGGCCTCTACCGGAAGCTGAGCGCCTTGCAGTTCGGTCCGGCGGAGTCACCGCGGGAACCGTAGCCGCGAGAATTCAGGTCGCGGCCAGCGGCTGCACGGTCACGCGATGGACGGTTTGCCCCTGGAGATCGCGCATCTCGAAGCGAAGCTCGGTCGCACTGGCGTTGGCTTCGATCCAGGTTGCGCGCCCGGGCTGGGGTCCGCCGCCGATGAGCTGTCCGTAGGGAAACGCGTCCGTCGGCGGCAGCCAGGCAGGTTGATGGGTGTGGCCGGAGAGGATGAGCTGCGCCTTCCAGGCGACGAGCGCATCGTGCCAGAGGGCGCGGCTGCGGCCGCTGTGCCGATCGTAACCGCGGTTGGCGTAGTCCTGCGGCCGCTCGTCGACCCAGCGCAGGGGGATGTGACAGAAGACCACACGGTAGGGGGCGTCGCGCATCTCCGGGCGCTGGATCGTCTCGGCCAGCCAGACCGCCTGTTCGGCGCGCAGCGCATCGAAGGCGACGCGGCCTTGGAAACCGGGATGGGAATCAGGTTTATCCTCGCCGGTGTGCAGGCAGATGACCGCGACCGGGCCGGAACGAAACGCGTAGAAGGGCCGACCGCCCGGGGTGGCGATCACCTCCGGCAGGCGAAAGGCGTGCGGGCCGCGCACGTCATGGTTGCCGAAGGACAGGAGCAACGGGCGCCCGTCGGTGATGTCGCATCCGCCCGGGTGGAGCAGCACCGGGACAAGCAGGTCTTCGCTTCGCCAGTCGTTGCAGGTGTCGCCGTTCCAGAGCAGGAAATCGGCTGCAGGCGTCACGGCATGAAGGGCGCGCAGGCTCTCGTCGTTCTGGTGGGTGTCGTTCCACACCACGAAGCGCGTCGTGGCGGCGCGGGCGTCCAACGTCCGCACGGTTTTCCACGGACTGGTCACGGCCTCGCCGTCGTCGGCGGCGACGGTGTGCGACCGCACGCGGTAGGTGACGCCGGGCCGGAGACCCTCCACCCGCACCCGGAGCACTCCGTCGCTTTGCGGCACGAAGCCGAATGCGTCGGGGGCCTCGGTGTGCGGGACGCCGTCGGGTCCCTGCCATTCCAAGTGACCGCGGGCGAGGCGGCTGACGGCCCACACGGCTTCGAAGCCGTCGGAGCGCGGCGCCATGATTACGAGGGGCGTGCGCACGAGCGGTGCGGGCGGGACCACGGGGCCGGCGTCGGACGAGGCGCGGGCGGATGGGCCGAGCAGGCCGGCGGCGCCGCCCACCGAGAGGGTGCCGAGGAAGTGTCTGCGTTTCATGGCGGGGTGAGCAAGGGAAGGACGGCTGGGGGCGCAAGGCGGACGCGTGCGGCAACGTTGCAGCGCGCGCCGGTGGGCCGGTTCACTTCGCGGTGAAACCGAGGGCGTCGAGCTCGCTCAGGTGGAACGGTGCGCTGGCGAGCGTATCCTGCAGCAGGTGCAGGGCCTCTGCGAGGGTCGGGGCCTCGGCCACGGACAGGCCGTCGTCGCTGTCGTGCACCTGCACGGCCCACGTGGCGGGTGCGCCCGAGTGCAGCACCTCGAACAGGGAGCCGTGGAGATAGTTGCCCGGCAGTCCGCGGCGCGGACCCGAACCCGGGACCAGAAACAGGCTGTGCACGGGATCGTGGATCGGCACGGCCTCGCTGGCGCCGTGATGTTTGCGATGGAGAATGGGTCGCCCGACGACCTTGAGCCGGTGGCTTTCGGCGCGGGCGCGCAGCGCGGCGGGCAGGGCGTCGATGTAGCGTTGGAAAATGGCGGTATTGGGCTCGAGCGCGGCGGGCTCGATTTGCCCGGCGAAGAGCGCGCTGAGGTTTGCGGCGTGGAACGACGGCAGGGTGGCGAGCGAGCGTACGGTGACGTGGCCGTCCTTGTGATCGGCGGACGCGTAGACCTGATGCGTGGCGTAGAGCCGGCGCAGGGCGTCCTGGTAGGTCGGCGTGTGGGGCACCGCGCCGACGGGGCTGTGTTCGATCATTTCGAGGACGGCGAGATCGAACGGCGCGTGGGGGTCAAGCGACATGGGTCGCAGTGAAGCCGGCGTTGGCCGGGAGCGCGAGACCCAACGTCGCGTGCCGGCCAGGCGGGGTTAGGCCTTGGCCCGGGCGAAGGACTCCAGGGCGGTCCGGAGCTCGGCTAGCTTGAGGGGTTTCGCGAGAAAGCCGTTCATGCCGGCGTCCTTGCAGCGGCCGCGCTCCTCGGGCAGCGCCGCGGCGGTGAGGGCGATGATCGGCACCGTGGCGGCGGCCCGTTCGGCGTCGGTGGCGTCCGGGGCGTTCGCCCAGCGGCGGACCTGTTCGGTGGCCGTCCAGCCGTCGAGGTTGGGCATCTGGCAGTCCATCAGGACGACGTCGGGCCGAGGCGGCTGACGCAGCGCCTCGAGGACTTGGACGCCGTCGGACACGATGGAAAAATCGCAGCCGAGGGACTGCAGCTGCGTGGCGAGGATGCGTTGGTTGACGAGGTTGTCCTCGGCCACGAGCACGCGCAGCCCCAGGATCGGAGTGGCGAACGGCACCACCGTGCCGCGGGCGGCGGGACCTTCGGTGGCAATGGGCAGGCGGAGTTCGAAATGAAACGTCGAGCCGGCGCCGCGCTCGCTCTCGACGGCGAGCTGGCCGCCCATCAAGGCGACGAGGCGGGACGCGATGGCGAGGCCGAGTCCGGTGCCACCGTAGCGGCGCGTGGTGGAGGAGTCGGCCTGGGTGAACCGTTCGAAGATGCGGGCGCGCGCGGATTCGTCGATGCCGATACCGGTGTCGCGCACGGCGAAGCGAATGGCGACCGTGCCGGTGTCGCCGCCGGTGCGGGTGACCTCGAGTTCAACGCGGCCGCCGGACGGGGTGAACTTGAGGGCGTTCGACAGCAGGTTGAGCAACACCTGGCGCAGCCGGTAGCCGTCGCCCTCGACATGGCGCGGCAGCTGCGGGTCGATCCGCGTGTCCAACGCGAGGCCGGCTTCGTCCGCCTTCGGTGCGAGCAAGGCGGCGCATTCGCGGGCGACGGCGGGCAGGTCGAACCGGTGGCGGTCGAGCACGAGCTGGCCGGTCTCGACCTTGGTGAAGTCGAGGATGTCGCCCAGCTGGCGCAGGAGCAGTTCGCCGGATTTCGCGATGAGCTGGACCTGATCGGCCGCGTCGGGCGGGAGGTCATCGCGGTGTTCGAGCAGATCGGCGGAGGCGATGATGCCGTTGAGCGGCGTGCGGATCTCGTGGCTCATGTTAGCCAGGAAATCGCTCTTGGCGCGGGAGGCCTCGTTGGCGCGTTCGGTGGCGGCCTGCAGGTCGCGGGTGCGTTCGGCGACGAGCCGTTCCAGATTGTCGTTAGTGGCCTGGGTCTCGCGCAGGGCTTCGTCGGTGCGCCGCTGGGCGGCGTCGAGCATGCGGATCAGCACCATGCCCAGGCCGAAGACGAACGCGAAGGCGAGCAGGCTGTCGCGCAGGAGCACATCGGCCGCCGAACGCAGCGAGCCGGGCACGGGGTTGCCGGCGAGGTGGCTGAGGTGGAATGTGACATGACTCACCACCGTGATGACGAACACGGCGATCGCCATGCCGCGCGGGGCGAAGATCAGGGCGAGCAGCAGGGCGATGAGGTTGACGACGAAAAGGATGATCGCGCCGTCGAGCGGATTGCGATCGGTCGGGGCGAGCAGGACGACGGTGTGGATGCTGGCCAGGACGTTGGCGACGAGGGCGATCCCCGCCCAGTGCATGCGCCCGCGGAGCACGAGCACGAGCGACAGCACGCCGGCGGCGGCGAGCCAGAGATTGAAGCCGATGCGGAGCTGACTGGTCGGCAGACCTGACAGGGCGAGCCGCACGAGATTGGGCGGCACGAACAACACGAGGAAGACGCAGAAGCCGGCGAGCAGACGCGCCTTCAGGGCAAGAAACGGCGGGTGGTCCCGGTAAACCGCGTCAATCCGGGCGGCGAGCTTCGCAAAGGGTCGGTACATGGATTCCGCCGCAGCGTAGGCGCGCCGCGGCGGGGCACTACCCCAAAATGATCCGGCCGGCGTGAGGCGCGATGCAAACGGTCCGCGTCGCGCGGGCCCGCGCGGCGGACCTCACAGCAATTTCGCGTCGAGCGAGATCGCGGCTTTCAGCAGGCGCGAGATCGGGCAGCCGGCCTTGGCGCCCTCGGCGATGGCGGCAAACTTTTCCGTGGTGATTCCCGGGACGGTGGCCCTCATGTCGAGGTGCACCTGCGTGACGGTCCAGCCCGTCTGCGGGTGTTGTTCGAGAGTGACAGTGGCCGAGGTGGCGATCGATTCGGCGATGAAGCCGGCTTTCTGCAGTTCGGCGGAAAGCGCCATGCTGAAGCAGCCGGCGTGGGCGGCGCCGATGAGTTCCTCCGGGTTGGTGCCGACGCCGGATTCGAACCGGGTGCCGAAGGAGTAGGGAGTGTCCTTGAGGACGGTGCTCTCGGTGGAGATCGTGCCGCGACCCGATTTGAGGTCGCCGCGCCAGACAGCGGAAGCTTTGCGTTTCATGAGGGGAGGAGTGTGGAGACGAGAGTGAGCCGGCAGGTGGGAAACGCCAGCCAGTAGGGCTAGTCGATCCGGGTTGGGTGTGCTGGGGCTGAGATTACCCGCGGCGGCGGCCGGTCGTCCACGCCCGTCCGAGTGCCAGGAAGGCCAGCACGGTGATAAGCCATCCGGGCAGGGCACCCCCGCCGCCTGACGAGGACGTCGCGGGCGGAGGTGTAGCCGGAGGTGGGGGCGGCGGTGGCGGTGGTGGGGTGGCGACCGAGACCACGGCCGGTTCGCTCGTCACGGAGCCAAAGGAGTTCTTCACCGTGACGGTGTACGTGCCGGCGAGATCCGCGCCGAAGTTGGTGTTGGCAATCGTTGCCGTCACCGGCGGTATCACCGTGCCATCGAGGCGCCATTCGTAGATCAGGCCGCCTCCGGTGGCGCTGACACTGAGTTCGAGACGTTCGCCGGGGGCGAGCGAAACGCCCTGAGGCTGGCGGGTGATCACCGGCACGGCCGACGGGCGTTCGCCGAGCGCGGCGATGCGGGCGGCATTCTCGGCGAGGGTGCGTGCGTTATGGGCAGCACGCGGCTGGTCCGCCGCCACGCCCACGGCTTGGCTGCGGAAGGTGACTTCCGGCGTGGAGAAGTAGGCGATGATCGAATGGTTGCTGCCGACCGTGCTCGACATGATCGTGCCGAAATTGTCCGGCGTGATGTGGCCGTAGTGGTACTGGCCGTTGCCATCGGGAGCGCTTTCGCCCTCCGCGCTGCGATGGTGACGACAGGTGAAATTGTGTCCGAGCTCGTGGGCGATGAGTCCGTACGACGTGACCCGGGTGGAGCGCGAACCATTGGACAGAGTCGGGTAAGGATAGCTGGCGGCGGAATGGGCCAACGCACCGCCCAGCCAGGCGGAGCCACCGGCGGGCTTCTTGACGCCCCCGGCGAGCAGCACGACGTGGTCGGCGCCGCGGGGAACCTGCGTGTCGAACACGAACCGGGCGATCTCGCCCTCGCCGCGCATCGCGCGCAGATCGTCTCCGACGATCTCGCCCGACGTGTAGGCGGGCGTTGCCACGGCGCCGAGGTAGTTCCATCGAAACGCGGTGACGCGCGAATTCGCCAGGGTCGCGTTGGAGGCGGCGATGTAGTTGGAGGCATCCGCTTCGATCGCCTGCACGTCGTTGTTGCGTTCCGAGAGTGCAGTCGGGTTGTAGAGGAAAAGCACATCCACCGTGATCGGACCATGGTTGTCGGCTGCACTCGGGGTGCCGGTGGACACCGGGTCGATGCCGGAGTCGCCGCCGGCTTCGGCGTCGCAGGCGAGGTCGGTGCCGGAGGCCTCGGTCACGGTGGCGGACGTCGCGCGCACGGTGACGCGGTACTCGATTCCGGGCAGAACCACGAGTGCGTCCCAGCGGTCGGAGGCGACAGCGGTGCTGACGAGGAAGGATCCGGCCAGTGGGTGGTCGTCGGGGTCGACCCCTTGGAGGCGGGCGGTGAGCACGGTCCGGTCGGCGTAGGTTTCCACCTCGGTCACGTCGAAGGCGACCTGGCGTCCGGGCGCGAGGTTGAGCACCAAGGAAGAGGGGGTGAAGGTGCGCCAGTCCCGGACATGCGCATCCAGTTGCGGCAGCACGTCCAAAATGTAGCTGGGAGGGGGCGGGGCGGGTAAGGGTGCGGCGAGCCCGCGATCGGTCGCAGTCGGAGCGGAGGGAGCGGAGCCCGCGTGATCCCCGGTGGACAGAACCCGGTCGGAGGCGGTCGGCGGTGCGAGAACGAGGCTGGCAACGATGCCGAGTCCGAGGGTGACGAGGGCGGCGATGAGGCGCGAACGCTTGGGCTGAGGCATCACGAGATCCAAGCAAATGCGTAGCGAGTGGGCGTCAATCGCAACGACGTGAAATCGCCGACTTACCCCACGCCGCCGTGCGCCCGCGCTTGGGCCCGGTGCGTCAGCCCTTCGCTACCGGGCGGGCCGGGTCGGCGATCCATTCGCTCCACGAACCGGCGTAGAGCCGCGAGCCGGTCAGGCCGGCGTGCTCCATTGCGAGTAGGTTGGCGCAGGCGGTGATGCCGGAGCCGCACTGATGAATGAGTGCGGCGGGCGGCCGGCCGGCGAGCAGCACCTCAAACTCCCGGCGCAGGTCCGCGGCCGGACGCAGGGTGTGGTCCGCGTTGAGGTTGGTCTTGTAGAAGCGATTGGCGGCTCCCGGGATGTGGCCGGCGACCTTGTCGATCGGCTCCACGTCGCCGCGGTAACGTTCCGGGGCGCGGGCGTCGACGACGAGTCGGCTGCCGGTGTCGAGGTGCGCGAGGATCTCGTCGGCGGAGGCAAGGCGGCCCGGGTCCGGGCGCGGCAGGATCTGGCCGCGGGGACGCTCGGCCGGGGTGTCGTTGGTTACGGCACGGCCCTCGGCGATCCATTTGTTCCAGCCGCCGTCGAGCACCGCGACCCGCGTGAGTCCGATCCACCGGGCGAGCCACCACAGGCGGGCGGCGTACATGCCGCCGGCGTCATCGTAAGCGACGAGGTAGGTGGTGGCGGTGGCCCCGTGGCGGGCGAGGAATTCCGCGAAGGCTTCCGGTGCGGGCAGGGGGTGGCGCCCATTCGTGCCCGTTTTCGCGCCGGAGAGGGCGGTGTCGACCGGGGCGAAGGATGCGCCGGGCAGATGGCTCTCGCGATAGAGGCGTTCGCCCTTGCCCGGATCGGCGAGATCGTGCCGGCAGTCGAAGACGAGCCAATGCGGATCCGACAACTGGGCCGAGAGGTGGGCGGTGCTGATCAACATAGATGCACCTTGCATAGCACGATGCGGGCCGGCAACGCGCTAGGCCGATTTGGCTGTGGGGGGCGTGATCACGAACTCGAGCCGCTCCACCCGGGCGGCCAGATAGTGGAGCAAGGTGTCGATGAACACGAGGGCCCCGGCCATTTCGAGCGACTCCTCCAGGGTCGTGATGGCTACATAGGTCAGGTTGGCCTGGCCGTGCAGTTCGGCGTAGCGCCCGCCGAGCAACTCGCACCCGATGCAGCCGCCGAGGTAAAGTCCGGCCGCGAGCAGGGTTCGCCCGCGCGTGGGCGGAGGCAGGCGGAGCCAAAAGCGGACATAGAACAGCGCGATCACCGCCACGATGGCGAAGGCGGGCAGCACCCACGCGAAGTAAAACACGCCCAGGTCTTTGCCCCCGAGCAGCACGCGGGTCGGGGCGATCAGGCGTTCGTGCAACGAAATCAATTCATCGAACGCCATGAGCGCGAAACCGCCGGCCAGGACCGCCCAGTGTCGCACGTCCGGCTCCCGCCGTTGCTGATGCCAGCACGCGATGAACGCGAGCAGCCCGGCGGCGAAGAGCAGCAGGTGGGCGGAAAAATAGGTCGGCAGGTTCCGCTCGGCATCGACGTGGACGAACCGGATGACGCCGGCGAACCGTTCGACGCCCAAGCCGTGCTTCACCACCTGCCCGGCGGTGCTGAGCACCACCAAGGCGATCGCCGCGACGGTCAGCACCCTTACGATCAGCCGGGGACGGATACGAAACGTAAGGGACATGCGGGAAGGCGACCCGCACCTTTGTGACAATCCGGTGACGCAGCAAGGCTGCGCTCCGGAACAGTGAGCAGCCGCGCGCGCCCGGGATCAGCTGCCGTCCCGGATCACTTCCAAGATCTCGATCTCGAAGATCAGCGTGGCATGCGGCGGCACCTGGCCGGGCCGGCCGTGTTCGCGATAACCGAACTCCGACGGGATCGCGACCTCGTAGGTCCCGCCGGATTGCATCAACGGCATGACCTGCTCCCAGCCGCGGATGATCTGGCGGGGCTGCGCGCCCACCTCGAACCAGTAGGTGTGTAGGCGGCTGCGTTTCTGGTTGAAGATCCGGCCGTCGATCAGGCGGCCCACATAGAGGGCATTGACCCGGTCGCCCTTGCGGATGAAGGCGCCGCTGCCCGGTGTCTTCTCCCGAAAGCGGATGCCGCCGGGCAGCAGACGCGCGCCTGGCATCTGGGCGTCAACGATGGCCGCATCGGCCGCCGGCATGAAATCGAGCCGGCTGGCCTCGGCGGCGGGAATCGGCAGGCGAAGCAGGAGGAGACCCAGCAAGGAGGCGAGCAGTAGGTGAAGACGGCGAGGCATGCCCGCCGATGAGCAAAATCAATGCCGGGTCGCACCTGGAGCCTCGGGAGAGGGACGGTCCTCCGGTCACCTGACGTCAAGGGCTCGTTAAGATGGCGAGGGCACGAGGGTTCCGTCTTGTCATCCCGGCGACGATGGCGTGCCTAAATCCGTCGTTGCACTATCATTCGCGGCCAGTTCGGTGCGCGTACAACCTCTCGTTTTCTCTTCGCTTACCATGCTCTTGTTTCGACTGTTCCGTCCGGCCCTCACGTTGGGATGTCTTCTTTGTGGGCTGTCACTCGCTGCGCAGACGACCGGTGAGGAGTGGTTTGTAGCAGGCAATGAAAAGCTCGACGCGAACGACTTCGTCGGGGCAATCGACGCGTACAACCGCGCGATTGAACTCATCCCTGATGCCGACGGTGGTTACACCAATCGCGGTCTGGCGAAGTGGCAGGCCGGGGATCTCAGCGGAGCCCGGGCCGACCTCGCCCAGGCCCTGCGTTTGAATCCAGAAAACGGCTACGCCCTTGGTGTTCGCGGCAAGATCAAGCTTCAGGAGGGCGATTATGCCGGGGCCGTGACCGATCTGACGGCGGCGTTGGCCGAGGAGTCGGAGAATATCGATTTCCTCAGCAGCCGGGCAGTTGCACAGTGGTCCCTGGGTGAAGCCGAAAAGGCGCTGGCGGATTTCACCCAGGTGATCGAGATCGATCCGGACCACGCCCAGGCCTATTTCGCGCGGTCGCTGGTGCATCAGAACCGCGGCGATCTTTCGGCGGCGCTAGCGGACCTGAGCCACGTCCTTCGCCTGCAGCCGGACAACGGTGACGCCTACCTGCGCCGTGCCATCATCAACTACGGCCGGGGAGACTTTGCGGGGGTTATCCCTGACGCCTTGAAGGCGGCGGAGCTGGAGCATAACCCGGGCACCGCGTTGGCGTTCGCGGGTTACGCCTCCTTTGCGAGCGGGGAAACCGCGCAGGCCGTCGACCTGCTGGGGCGTAGTGCGGATCGACGAGACGGCACCGGTGCTGCCTTTCCGCTTTTCGTCCGCCACCTTGCCCTCCTGAGGCTGGGCACGCCGGATGAGCGCTTGGCGGCGGCCTGGCCGGCCTGGAAGGAGGAGCCATGGTCCCAGGCGTTGGCCCGATTCCTTTTGGGCGGGTTGGACGAAGATCAGCTGGAGGCGCAGGTCGCTGCGGGCAAAGATGACGACGACCGTTTGGGCCGGGAATGTGAGCTGCACTTCTACGCCGGCATGATGCGCCTGCTGACGGGCGACAAGGCGACGGCCCGCCTGCGTTTTCGCGCGGCGCTCGCGACGAAGAAGACGTCGTTCATCGAGTATCCGCTGGCCGACGCGGAGCTCAAACGCCTGCGGGTGCCGTGATGGTGCGCTCCGTGACCCGGGCGCGTGCGATCGCTCCCGGGTCGTTGCGTGCCAAAGCGCTGGCCGGGCTCCCGCACAAGCCGTCCTGGGCCGTTGGTAATTTCTGATTTCGCCATTCGCCTCCAATGCCGAGGCGGCCGCGGCTCACCGCGTTCAAGCCGTGTAAGCCGGGCATCGCGACTCCGAGGGTCTCCTCGACATCGTTTGAACCAATACCCTTGGTCAAACCGCGATCGAGCGGATCGACGCCGCCGAGGAGGTGCTCAAGGCGTTCATCGCCGCTTTGGAGGGCCGGGGCCGCGAACGCGCTGCAGCGCCGTGCGAAAGCGGTCGACGGGCCGTTGCGGGCAGGCATGCTGACGGCATGGTCGTGGCCCCCGCTTCCTTGCGATTCGTCGCAACGCTTGGCGTCGTCCTGACCGCGATTGTCTTATTGTCGTGGCGGGAGGCGCGGTATCCGGCGGACTGGTACATGGAGAACGCGCTGGTGCTGGCGGCGGTGGTGTACGTCGCTTCGACCGCGTGGGCGCTGCCCCTGTCGCGCACCAGCTATGTGCTGATCTTGGTGTTTCTGTGCTTTCACGAGATCGGCGCGCATTGGACGTTTGCCGAGGTGCCCTACGACGAGGCGGCGCGGCGCTGGCTGGGCTTTTCCCTGAACGAAACGATGGGCTGGACGCGCAATCACTACGATCGCTTCGTGCACTTTCTCTACGGTTTCCTCCTGCTGCGCCCGATGCGCGAGACCTTGGGCGCGATCTTTCCGGTGACCGGCGGGCGCAGCGCGGTGCTGGCCTGGGTCTTCCTGTTCGCTTCGTCGTCGGTCTACGAACACCTCGAATGGGGAGCGGCGCTGCTCTTCGGCGGCGACCTTGGGCAAGCCTACCTGGGGACGCAGGGCGACGTTTGGGATGCGCACAAGGATACCCTGCTGGCCGCGATCGGAGCCCTCGCGGCTCTCGCGGTGCCGGGTCTGGCCGGACGGACGCCGGTGGCGCCGCGTGGATCCGGGCCTACGCCAGGCGCTCGTTCGAAGGCGGCAGCGTAATCTCGCCGGCGGCGAGGCGGTGCAGGAAGAGCGCGGCGAGCTGGGCGCGGCTGGCGAGGGAGGGCAGGTTGACCCACTCGCTTCCGCTGTGCAGGTCGCCGCCGATGGGCCCGACCCCGTCGAGGCAGGGCAGACCGGCGGCAGAGAGCAGGTTGCCGTCGGAACCGCCGGCGGAGTGCACCCACTTGGGCGGGGACTGACCGAGGTCGGTCGAGGCCTGGAGCCAGGCGCCGTAGGCGGCGATCTCCGCGGGCCGGCATTCCTTGGGGGGACGGTCGAACGTGCCTTCGACCTTCAGCACGCAGTCCGTGTCGGCGCTGGTGCGTGCGGCCAGTGACTCGAGGCGCGCGATGACCTCGCGCTGCTGGGCGGCCTGGGTGATGCGCACGTGCAGTTCGGCTTCGGCGCGGTCGGGCACGATGTTGATCGCGCCGCCACCCTGCACGCGGCCGACGTTGAGCAGCACGTCGGGCAACTCGGCCGGCAGACGGGCGGCGGCGAGCATGAAGGACGAGAGGGCGAGGATCGCGTTGCGGCCCGCCTCGGGCTGGGCGCCGTGGGCCGCGCGACCCTGGCAGCGAATCAGGAAGGCGCCGGTGCCCTTGCGGGAGTGGATGATCTCGCCGCCCGGCCGGGCCGGCTCGAAGACGAGGCCGAAATGATTGCGCCGGGCGGCGGCGGCGAGGGCTGGCGCACTCGCAAACGAGCCTGTCTCCTCGTCCGGCGTCAGCAGAATCTCCCACCCGATGCGCTCGGCAGACGGGGTCTCCTCGAACGCGGCGAGGGCGGCGAGGAGCGTGACGATTCCGCCCTTCATGTCGGCCACACCGGGGCCGTTGAGCACCGTGTCGCTGGTCCGCCGGCAGGTTTGGAACGGGTGATCGGCCTCGTACACCGTGTCGTAGTGACCGTTGCACAGCACGCGCAGCGGGGCGTCGGGACGGCAGCGCGAACGGACGATCCGCCGTTCCCCCGCCGGCAGGAAATCCACCTCGCCGGGCAGCAGCCGCAGGGCGTCCGCGAGCACGTCCGCCATCCGGTCCAGGCCGGCGGCATGCCCCGAACCGGAATTGATCGCGGCCCAGGTGGTGAGCCGGGCCTCGAGCGCGGGCAGGCTTTCGGGTAACGAAAGGATGGATACAGGTACGGTCATGGCGAGTCGGTGAGGCGTCCGTCGATGACGGCGACGGTGCGGCGCTCAGCGGCACCGGTGACGGCGAGCCCGGGCAGGTGCAGGCGGCTGTCGGGACCCAGCCCGGTGACCTCGACCCCGCTGACGGAGAGCGGCCGGCCCGCTTCGAGGCGGGCCGTTGTGCCGGTGATGCGCACCAGCCAGGCCCGGCCCGCGCGGGCAGTGAGCACGCGGGCCGTGCCGTCGGCCTCGATGCAGAGGGCGGTGGCTTCGTCGAGGCCGAGGCCGACGACCGGGCCCGGTGCGGCGGCGTGGAGCCGGGCGAGAAAGACGATCAGCCGGCCGAGCCGCTCGCGCTCCGAGAAGTGGCTGTCGGTCAGGACGCCGCGGAGTGCCGGCAGGGAGAGGAAGTCGGTGCCAAGCGTCACCTTCGGATCGAAGGGATCGCGCAGGGCCTCGGCGCTGGTGATGGTGTCCCGGTCGGCGGAGAAGTAATGTTCGCCCAGCACGGCCAGACCGGCGCTGGTGCCGCCGAGTGGTTTGCCGGCAGCGGCGTGGGCGTTGAGCGCGGCGCCGACCGGGCTGTCGCGCCAGAAAGAAACGTAGCGGGCTTGGTCGCCGCCGGCCAGAAAGACGATCTCGGCGCGAGCGAGGGCGGCGAGCACGTCCGGGTCACGGGCAGCCTCGGCGGTGTGGAACACGATGCTCGTCACGGAGTTCACCCCGCCGATCTCACCGTGCAGGTACGCGTTGTAGCCGTCGGCCCCGGAGGCGCGCAAAACGACGACATCGCCGCCCGGAGCGAGGGAGAGCAACCAGCGGAAGGCCTCGTCGACGTCGCCCCCGCCCCCGGCGAGCAGCAGACCCGGCCGCACGGAGGCGGGCCGGGCATCCTCCGCCGATCCCGTCCGGTAAACCGTGTGCGTCGGCGCCGCGAAGGCGAGGCCTCCGGCGCAGAGCCAGGCGAAGACGGTACGGGCGGCAAACACGCCGGGACGGTCGCAAAGCGCATGGCGGCGGGCCAGAGGAAGTTTATGGGGAAAACCAGATTACCACCTTGGTTGTAAGGGTCTGTTGTTTCCCCGGCCCGTCTCCTGCATACGCTGGCCCGATGTTGAATCGTCGTCGCTTCATGACCCTTGGCGGCGCGGCCATGGCCGCGTGGTGGTTGTCCGGCTGCGGTGCGCGGGAGTCCCGGGCCCGCGTCGCCGCGCGGGAAGGCATGCTGTTGCGGGGCAACGGCACCGAGCCCGAGGCGCTGGATCCTCACCTCGTGCGCGGTGCACCGGAGTGGGCGGTTGTGTCCGCGCTCTTCGAAGGCCTCACCGTGCTGGACCCGGCCACCCTCACGCCGGCGCCGGGCGTGGCCGAGCGTTGGGACCGTTCGCCGGACGGGCGCACGTATACGTTCTTTCTGCGTCAGGACGCGCGCTGGTCCGACGGCACCGCCGTCACCGCCGAGGATTTCGCCTGGTCGGCCCGCCGGCTCTGTGCGCCGGCGATCGGCTCAGCCCACGTCGAGGACACGTTGATCTTCGTCCGCGGCGTGAAGGCCTTCATCGAAGGACGCGGGCCCTGGGAGGACGTCGGCATTGCGGTGATCGATCCGCACACGCTGCGGTTCACCCTCGAGCGTCCGACCCCATTCTTCCCCGGGGCACTGACCTCGTTCTATCCCGTGCCGCGCGCGGTGGTGGAGAAATTCGGTGACTGGACCGACCGCGCATCGGCGTGGACGCGCGCCGGCAACCTGGTGGGCAACGGACCGTTCGTGCTGTCGCGCTGGGTGCAGAACCAGGAGATCGTCTGCCTGAAGAACCCGGCCTACTTGGACGCGCGTGCCGTGCGCCTGCAGGGCGTGACGTTCTTTCCGTTTGAGAATCCCGCGACGGAGGAGACCGCGTTCCGCAACGGCCAGCTCCACGTCACGAGCAGCCTGCCGCTGCAGAAGATCGAAAGTTACCAGCGGGAGCAGCCGGAGGTGCTCAAGATCGTGAGCGACCTGGGTAACTATTTCTACACGCTCAACACCACGAAACCGCCGTTCAACGACGTGCGCGTGCGGCGAGCCTTCTCGCTCGCGACGGATCGAGACCGTCTGGTCGGCCAGGTGGTGAAGGGCGGCAAGGTGCCGGCGACGGCGTTCACGCCGCCCGACCTGGGCGGCTACACGGCCCATGCCCGCCTGCGGTATGACGTGGAGGCTGCGCGTGCGCTGCTGGCCGAGGCCGGCTTCAAGGATGGACAGGGCCTGCCCGCGGTCGAACTCGTGATCGACTCGCGCGATTACCACCGGGTGATTGCAGAGGCCCTGCAGCAGATGTGGCGGGAGGCGCTCAGCGTGCGCGTGAACCTGCGGAACGAAGAGACGCGCGTGCTGATCGCGAGCAAGCGCGCCATGCAGTTCGACCTCATCCGCGGCTCGTGGAACGCGGTAACGTATCAGGATCCCTGGTACTTCCTGTCGCCGTGGGTCACGGGCGGACTCTACAACGAGGCGCGTTGGAGCGATCCGTCGTACGACGCCCTGCTCGCGGCGGCCGCGGACGAAACCGATGGGACGACGCGCCTGGCGCGCCTGCGCGAGGCGGAGGACCGGCTGCTGGCGGAGATGCCGGTGTTGCCGCTGTTCTGGGGCACGCAGGTCTTCGCGCTCGCGCCCGAGGTCAAGGGCTACACGGGCAAGCCCTTCGCCGACCGGGCGCTCAAGTCGCTCTGGCTGGAGGCGTAGGCGCGGATCGCGCGGCTCAGAACCGCCACGTGGCGCCGACCTTCGAGCTGAGTTCGGTGCGGGTGAAGTCCCAGCGGTCGTCGGTCACGAGCGCGCCCTGGTTGACGACGAGGAAGACGTCGCCGCCCGGGGCGTAGGTCCAGCGCAGGCGCGTGTTCAGGCCGACGCTGCGGCTGAGGTTGTCGTACTGGCCGAGGACGGACCAGACGAGTTCGGGGGAGAACTGCACGGCGCCGCCGAGCTTGATCAGCCGGACGGGAAACCGGGCGTAGGGCAGTGAAACCGCCGTGTAGTCGAGGGCGGCATCGAGGTTGAAGATCGGTGACGGCCGCCACGACACTGTCGCCTTGTAGAGGATCTGGTCGCCGCCGTAGTAGAGACGCTTGGCGACGCTGGCGCTGCCCGAAAGCGGACGCGACCGCGAGAGCGTGACCGCGGCCTCGAGGTGTTCGCCCGAGAAATCGCCAGGCAGCACGACGACTCCGTTGGCCACCCGGAACGGATCCGGCAGGCGCTCGCGCTCCACCTTGGCGCGCAGCAGGAGGGTGTCGCCACGCCGGCTCTCGGCGGTGATCTCCGGTCCGAAGGTCTCCTGCTCGCGATCGTCGTAGAGATCGCTGTAACGCTGGCTCAGGCTGAAGGCCGGCACGAGGCGCTTGAGCGGACGCGGGTTGAGTTCGTAGTCCGCCTTCACGCTGCCCGTCCACACGCCGGTCTGCCGCACGTTGCCCAGCGCGGGGTAGTAATCGGCGCCCACCTTGTCGAGGTAGCTGGTGAAACCCCAGGTGGGGCTGTCGTATTTGACCGCCCAGCCGTAGGCGTCGCGATCGGCGCCGCGGCCGGTGGCGTCCGTGACCTGGTAATAGAGTGAACCCTCGAACGGCGAGGCGGGCCGGCCGAGGAAGCGGCTCGCGTTGTAGTTGAGATCGAAGCCCGCGAGCCAGGCGTCGCCGTTGGTGCGCGGGTCGCCCCAGGTGCCGATGGCGCCGAGGCCGACGCCGTCGGTCAGGCGAACGAGGACACGGGCGACGCCGAGATCCTTGCCTTCGATCGGGCCGGATCGGTCGGTGCGTACGCCGAGCAGGCCGAAACTCACGGGACCCTCGCGTCCGGAAATGCGCGCGCCGCCGAGCAGGTCCACCACCTCGCCACGGGGGCCGATGCCGATGCGGCGGGAGTGGTAGGGCAGTGGGTTGTTGTTGATCAGGCTGTAGGAGAAGACGCCCGCGTCCTGGAGGAAGAACGCGCGCTTCTCCGGGAAGAAAACCGGGAAACGGGTGAGATTGACCTGGCGCTCGTCGACCTCGGCGTCGGCGAAGTCGGTGTTGAGGGTCACGACCGCGGTGGTGGACTCCGTGAGTTTGTAGAAGACGTCGACCCCGGGCTTGAGGCGCGTGGTCTCAAGCCCGGCGGCGGACTCGCGCACGTGGGTGACGGCGGCGAAGGGCCGCACCTCGAGCCCGCGCCCGCGGCGCAGGTCGCCGAGGCCGGTGAGATGTCCGGCGATGGCGAGGCTGTTCACCTCGTACTGACGTTGCGGTCCGTGCCAGCGGACGCGCTCGCCGGTGCGGGCGATGTGGCGTTCCACGTTGAGGCCCCAGGCAGGTGCGCGGGCATTGAACGACAAGGTGGCGAGCGGGATGGCGCCCTCGGCGACCCAGCCCTCGGGGGTGCGCCGCGTCGCGACCTGCCAGAGTCCGTCCCAATCGGGGTTGAGCGTTACGCCGCCGCGGATGAGCGCATCCTGCCGCGCACCGAGGGAGTTGAACGCGAAGTAGAAGCCGTTGCGCTGATCGAAGAACGGGTCGAGCACGACGGCGACATGGTCGTCGCCGGACAGGTCGGCGTCGCGTTTGCGCTGGGTGGCGACGATCCGGTCGGGCTCGGGGTCACGCGCCACGACGGCGAAGTACAGGTGGCGGTCGTCGTACGCGAACCGCACCTCGGTGGCCGTGGAGGGCTCCGCGCCCGGAGCAGGATCGACCTGGCGAAACGACGTCAGGCCGGTGGGCGTCTGCCAGACCGCTTCCGACAGCTCGCCGTCGATGGCCGGTGGCGCGGCGACACGCAGCGGCGTCGCGGCGGACGGGGCGGTAAGGTTGTCCGCGCGCACGGGCGCGTCCGGCCGGGCGGCCAGCCACAGGGTGGCCGGCACGAGGAGGCAGCGACGCAGCGCGGAGAACGCGAGAGGGAGACAGGGCATGCGGCGCGCCACCCGGGCGATCGGCTGGCGCGTCGCAGGGGCGGAGCACGGCTGGTGCCAGTGACCGGCAGCATGAAGTTGTTTCAGGCCACCGGTGCCGGACCGGACCTGGCCAACAAAAAGCCCGCGGCCGGAAAGGCCGCGGGCGGGGGAAGACGGGCAGTGCGCTGCCTCAGAGGTTCCAGCGCAGGCCGAGTTCGCCGGACCAGTCGGTGTACTCGTTGTAGTCGAGACGGGCCTTCGTGCCGTCGTAGGCGCGGCCGGGTTCGTTGAGCAGGTTCTTCACCTCGGCGAACACGGTCCAGTTGCGGCGGAAGCGATAGCTGGCCGTGAGGTCGAGCGTGGTGGACGAGTCCAGGTAGCGGCTGAGCGACGGATCGTAGTCGCGGAAGTCTTCGTCGACCGAGAGGCCCAGCAGCGACGCACTGCGGTAGAGCAGGGCCACCCGCGCGCGGAAGCCGCCGCGCTCGTAGAAGACGCCGGCGTTGACGGTGTCACGCACCTGGTTGAACAGCGGCAGGTCCACGTTGGCGAACTGGGCGAGGCCGGTGTCGACCTCGGAGTCGGCATAGGTGTAGTTGGCGAAGACGCCGAAGCTGTTGAGCGGTTCGGGCAGGAAGGTGAACACGTGGTCGTAGGACAGCTCGAAGCCGCGCACCCAGGCGTCCTTGGCGTTCAGGCTGGTGCGCACGAGGGTGTTGGGGAAGGCGGGATCGTTGAAGATGTAGCCACGATACACGTTGTCCTTCATGTCCTTCAGGAACACGCCGGCGCTGACCGTGCTGGAGGCACCGAGGTAGTACTCGACCGACAGGTCCACGTTGGTCGAGCGGGTCGGGTCGAGGTTGATGTCGCCGCGGTCAAGCGTGGCGATGAAGCCGCCCGGACGGCTGAAGGCGTCCTCGCCGAACGGATCCTCGAAGATGCTCGGATTGAGGTCGCTCAGCCGCGGGCGCGCGATCGAGCGGGTGACGGCGAAGCGGTAGAGCAGGTTCTTGGTCTGCTCGAAGCGCAGGTGCAGACCGGGCAGCACGTCGGCGTAGTCGTTTTCCAGGTCGTACGGCGTGACGCTCGTGACCTGGCCGGTGCTCGAACTGGTGCGGGCGTTGAAGCCTTGGAAGCGGACCTTGGTGAACTCGGCGCGGGCGCCGACCAGGGCGGTCAGGCGGCCCCAGGTCTGCTGGGTCTGCAGGTAGGCGGCGTGGATGTCCTCGTCGTTGCGGTAGCTCCGGGCCTGGCTGCGCAGGGCGTTGTCGGGGAACGGCTCGAACACGCGGGTGCCGCCCGGGCCTGTGGTGGTGAGCAGATCGGCGTAGCGGCGGACCGCGACCGGATCGATGAAGAAGCCGAAGTCGTAGCGGCCGTCGACGGAGCGCTCGGACAGGTAGGGTGCGACGGCGCTGCCGACCTGGCTGTAGCCGATGAAGCCGTTGATGGCCCAGTCGTTGATGGCGCCCGCGGCGAGGCGGAAGCGGTTGGCGACACTGTCGTAGTCACGTTCGAAGAGGCGGCTCTTCCAGCCCGCTTGCCAGTGGCCGCGGCCACCGAAGAGGGCGGCGTCACGCTTCACGTCGAGGCCGGCGGCGAGCTCGTCGTCGCTGACGAACGACGTGCCGCGGTCGAGCGCGCTCCAGAAATAGCTGCCCGGGTTGGCGTAGCGGCTCTCGTAGGTCGTGCCGGTGATGGTCGGGAAGTAACCGGCGAGGGCGATGGTCTTGGCCGTGCTCGAGGTGCGGAAGCTGGCGTTGATGTCGCGCTCCGGGTCGCCGTCGAAGTCGCCCTGGTTGTATCCGGCGAAGTAGGACAGCTCGTAGTCGCCGAGCCGGCTCTCGCCGCGGACGACGAGATTCGCGATGGTCTGGTCCTCGAAGAACTGGCGCACGTTGCGGGTGATGCGGCCCGTGCTGGTGTAGCTGCCGTAGGTGTCGCCCACCGCGACGCCGGTGCCGCCGTCGATGAAGCCCGCCACGATGCGCTGCCGGCCGCGCTCGGTCTCGCGGGCGCTGTAGCCGGCGTCGACGCGCAGGGAGTGGGCGGCGGAGGGGCGCCACTCGAAGGTGCCGTTGAAGCCGGTGGCCTGCACGTCGTCGAAGAACTCCTGCAGGTTGAGGGAAATCGGATAGTAGGCGCCGCCCGGTCCGCCGTCGGCCGCCCAGCCGCCGGTGCCGATGCGCTGCTTCACGAAGGCGCGGTCGCGCAGGTTGGCCGAGACGGCGAGGCCGAAGGTGCGGTCTTCGCCGAACAGCGTGCTGACGCCGGCCGCCGCCTCGTAGGACGGATTGTCGTAGGGATAGTCGCCGGAGTAGCGGGAGAGCAACTCGCTCGTGCCCACGGATGCCTCCGCAAAGGCGTAGAGTCCGTCGCGGTCGAACGGGCTGCGGGTGACGATGTTGACCGCGCCTCCGATGCCGTCGCCATCCTGGTCGGGCCGCAGAGCCTTGGTGACCTCGATCTGGTCGGCGCTCTTGGCGGAGACGACGTCGAGGGGGACGCGGCGGCTGAGGCCGCCGAAGTCGGACACGGCCACGCGCATGCCGTTCACGGAGACGGCGTTGAAGTCGGCGTTCATGCCGCGAATGGTGATGTAACGCCCTTCGCTGCCGCCGGTGTCGGTGTCGGTTTCGACCGTGATGCCGGGCAGGCGCTTGACGGCGTCGGCGATGGTCTTGTCGGGAAACTGGCCGCTCAGGTCGGACGAGATGATGCTGGTGAGGTTCTGCGCGGTGCGCTGCTGGTTCACTGCGCGGGCCTGACCTTCGCGGCTCGCCTCGACGGTGAGGCCCTCGAGCGTGACCACGCCGGTGTCGACGAGGATCGTCAGCGCGGCAAGTTGTCCGGCGGTGACCGTGGCGGAGGCCGACTTGGGGGTCTGGCCGAAGTAGCTGGCCGTCACGGTGTGGGTGCCGGCGGGCAGGCGCAGGGTGAACTCGCCATTGCGGTCCGTGGCGGTGCGCACCGTCTGGCCCGCCACGGTGATCTCGGCGCCGGGCAGGACGGACTTGGTCGAGGCCTCGAGGACGCGACCGGCGAGGGTGCCCTCCGCGGCGGTTTGGGCGGACGCGGTGAGCGCGAGGACAAGCCAGGCCGCGAGGCCGGCGAGGAGCGAGCGCGCGTGGGGGCGCGAAGGAGAGGACGGAACGTGCATGGTGCGGTGGAGCCGGGTGGGAGGAGCGGCCGCCGGGCCGGCGGTCGCAAGCGGAGATGATAGCAGCGCGCGCCGTGCCGTGACCATACAACCAAGGTTGTATTTTGCCGGCCGGCGCGCAGCGTCGGAACGGCGCCGGAATGCGCGCGGGCCCGGTTGGCGGGGTCGTGCGCGGCGGCGCCGCTCCCATGCCCAGAACCCGCCCCGTGCCCGCGATCCCTCCTGCGCTGCAGGCCCGCCTGTACGCGCCGATGCTCGCGTTGCATGCCGCGCTGGAAGTCGAAGCGCTCTGGCAAGCCGTCCGCGCCTGCCTCCGGGCGGCCGTGCCGTCCCACCGGGTGACGCTCTTCCTCGGGCATCTCGGCATGGGTGAGGCGCGCGTGGTCTTCACCGATCCGCCGATCGCCAACCTCCGCCAGTGGTACGCCGAGCGCGGGCGGGACAATCCCTTCTCGCCCTTCCTCGAGGCGCACCGCGGGGTGAAACTCTACCGCTTCGAGGAGGTGCTGCCGCCGCGTGCGCAGTTTGTCCGGACCGAGTTCTACCGCCGGTTCGCGCGGGCGGAAGGCTGGGACAAGGGTGTGTCCTGCGTGTACTGGTCGCGGCGGGAAGTGACGGCGATGTTCAGCCTGTACCGGGCGCCGAAGGAGCCGGCCTTCGAGGCGGAGGAGATTGCCGCATTGCAGCACCTGTATCCCTTCATCGGCACGGCGATCGCGCGCGTGCAGCAGTTGCACACCGAGCGGCTGGCGCGGCGCGGGCTCGAGGAGTTCAACAAGAACATTCCGGTGGGCCTGCTCTTCCTCGACTGGGACCTCCGAGTCGAGTTCGCGAATCACGAGGGCAAGCGCAACTGCGCCCTTTGGAACTACGGCCCGGAAGGTGCGCGGGCGCTCAATCCGCGCGATGCGTTCGCCCTGCCGGGGCCGATCCTGGCGGCGGCGCAGCGGCTGCGGGCGACGGTCCTCGCGCGCAATCCCCGCCAGCCTCAGCCTCTGCCGGGCGACGTTGAAACGGTGGCGCATCCGGAGCAGGCCGGTCTGCGCGCCCAGCTCACGGTGTTGAACAACCCGTCGAGCGCCCTGGCACGTCCGCGCTTTCTCGTGGTGCTCGATCTGCGCACGGCGTCGCCGGCGGGGGAGGGGGCGGTGCTTGGGGCCGCCGAACGCATGGGACCGCTGCGCGAGCTCAGTCCGCGCGAACGCGAGATCGCCCTGCTCGTCGCCGAGGGCCGGAGCAACGCCGAGATTGCCGCCTTCCTCAACAAGAGCGTGCTCACGATCAAGACCCAGCTCAACGCCGTCTTCCGCAAACTCGGGGTCGGCTCGCGCGCCAAGCTGATCACGATGCTGCGCTGACCGCTGCATCACGCCTTGCGTCGCCGCGACGCTCCGGTTTGGCTGACGGGACGCTTACCCCATGAAATCCCTCCGCTCCCTCGTCTTCGTGTCCGGCGCGGTCTGTGCCGCCGCCCTCCTTTCCGCCCAGCCCGCGCCCGTCGATCCGACGGTGGCCGCGCCCAAGACCGGCAACGCCGCCTTCTTCGAGAAACACGAATCCTTCCTCGCCCGCGCGAAATCCGGCCCGGTCGGGATACTCTTCCTCGGCGACTCGATCACGGAAGGCTGGAAGAGCGTGCCGCAGATCTGGGAGAAACATTACGGCGCGCACCAGCCGGCCAACTTCGGCATCGGCGGCGACCAGACCCAGCACGTGCTGTGGCGCATCGCGAACGGCGAACTCGACGGCATCGACCCGAAGGTGGCGGTGCTCATGATCGGCACCAACAATTCAGGCGCGCACACCGCAGCGCAGATCGCCGAGGCCAACCGCCGCATCGTGGCGCAGATCCGCGCGAAGCTGCCCCGCACGAAGGTGCTGGTGCTCGCGATCTTTCCGCGCGGACCGCGCACGCAACGCGACGGCAAGGCCGAGCCGTGGGAAAAGCGCATGGAGGTGATTCGCGGCGTTAACGCTGAGCTGGCCAAGCTCGACGACGGACGCAACGTGCGCTTCCTCGACGTGGGCCCGGCCTTCCTCGCGCCGGATGGGACGATCCCGCAAGACGTGATGCCGGACCAGCTGCACCTCAGTCCCAAGGGCTACCAGCTCTGGGCGGATGCGATGCAGCCGTTGCTCGACGAGATGCTGCGCTGAACGCGGCAGTTACGACGAGCGCGAGGAATCTTCCGGTGCGGGCACGCCCGGTTCCAGGTGCACGCCGGCCGCTTCCAGTTCGCGCCGGAGCGCGGGCTGAAAATCAGCGGCAAGATCCTCGAGGCGGAAGGACACCTCGGCCCCGGACCGATCGTCGCGGACGAAGGCCAGCAGGTCCGCGAGTTCGAGCACGTCTTCGTCGAGAAAGTGCTCGGCGAGCACAGCCTGGCTGCCTTCGACCGCGATGAGCTCCGGCCACGGGCGTTCGCCGCTGACGTCGGCCGGACGAAGGAGGACGAGACCGTGCAACCGGCCGCGGGCGATGCGCCGGCCAAACTCGCCCAGGCGCTCGTGCGCGTAGGCGACGTTGGCGAGGCGGGCCTCGTGGAGCAGACGGGTGCGTTGCTGAAGGAGATGGCGGATATTCATGGTTGTTGCCTGTCGTGGCGCGTAGCCGCCGGCCATGGGGCGAGCGGGGCGGCGCCTGGTGAATGTTGATCCGCGCCGGCGGAGGCCGGCGGAGTGGAGACAATCCCAAACCGAACCGAACAAACCTGACGTCCTGGACCTGATCAGCCGCAGCAGAAGCCGGGCTTTCCTGAGTCGCTGACCGTTGCCTGAACCTGACCACGATCGCGACCGTGCAGCAGTCCTAGCATCGAACAACGATACCCATCGTCACGAATCCTGATTCTGCAAGCGGCATTTTGGCTGCCGCCCAAAAATTTTTCAGCGTCCGCTCACGCCGAGGCGGTAAACCTCGTCCAACCAGCGCCGGTGCCGGCGGGGACCGCCGCGTTCGACTCCGCCCAACAGGGTTTCGCGCACCGGCTTGAAGCCGCAGAAGCCGAGGATGTTGCGTTCGAGGCCGCGCACACCGTGGGCAAGGTAGACCCAGCGGTAGACCCACGACGGCATGCCCATGGTCACGACCACGCGGGCGGACTTGCCACGCAACGCCGGCCGCCAGCCACGGGCGGGATCGTCGCGGTGAAAAGCAAGACCGGGCCGGAGCGTTTGTTCGAGAAACGCCTTCACCACGGCAGGCATGGTTCCGAGCCAAAGCGGAAAGAACAGGGCGACATGATCGGCGGTGCGCAGGATTTCGCCCGCCTCGCGCAGGCCGTCGGGCGGCGGTTCGTCGTTCCACGCGCGGGCGCTGCGCAGGAGCGGAAACTCGAGGTCGGCGACCTGGATCGCCCGCACCACATGGCCGCCCTCGCGCGCGCCGCGGCCATAGGCGCCCGCCAACGCATGCCCAAGGTGAACCGGTTGCGGATCCGGGTGGCCTTGCACGATGGCGATGGTACGCGGCATGGGATGAGTATGCCACGCCCGGGCGTTCCGGGCCGCGCGCCCGTTGGCCAAGGCGGGGCGGATTTTGCGCGCACGATTCGCCTCGCGCTGCTCCCCGGGCCGGCTTTGTTTCGGAGGCCCCGCCATGAACGCCGAGGAGTCCGCCATCGCCAGTCCGGCCCAAGCCCGCCAATACGCGGCCCTGATGGCCCTGACCCGCGGGGGCCTCGGTCTCGACGGCGACGAACGCGGCGCGGTGCAACTCGTTACTGCCACGGTGGCTGAAGCACTCGAGGTCGCGCGGGTCAGCCTCTGGCGGTTCGATGCCTCCCGGCGCATGATCGTCTGCCAGGACCTGTTCGACACCGGTTCCGGGCAGCACTCCGCCGGCGCGGTCCTGCACGACACGGTCATTCCCGGCTACTTCCGGGCCCTCGCGGAGAACGACATCATCGCCGCAGACGATGCGCGCACCGATCCCCGGACCGCCGAGCTGGCGGACAGCTACCTCGAGCCTTTGGGCATCACCTCAATGCTTGACGTGCCGGTCCTCGTGGCCGGCCGGCTCGACGGTGTCTTGTGCTGCGAACACATCGGCGAGGTACGCCGCTGGACCCATGGTGAGCACTCATTCGCCACCTCGGTCGCCAATCTCGTCGCGCTCATGCTCACGCAGTGCGCGCGGGCCCAAAGCGAGGCCCGGCTCCGTTCCGTGGTCGAGCATGAGCCGGAGTGCGTGAAGATCGTCGACCTCGGCGGCAACGTCCTCGACATGAATCCGGCCGGCCTGCGCATGGTGCAGGCGGGGAGTCTGTCCGAGGTGATCGGCAAGCAGGCCGTCCATCTGGTGCATCCGGACGACCGGGACGCGTTCCTCGACTTGCATGAACGGGTGGTGCAGGGGCATACTGGGCAGATCACGTTCCGTGCCTGCGGCCTGCAGGGCGCCGAGCTCTGGCTCGAGTCGCATTCGACGCCCCTGCGCGAGGGCGACGGGCGGATCACTGGGGTCCTCAGCGTGACCCGCGACGTGACCGACCAAAAGCGGGCGGAGCGTGTGATGCTGAATGTCGCGCGCGCCGTCTCGCTGCCCATCGGCGACCACTTCCTCGACGAACTCACCTTCAACATGGTCGAGGTGCTCGCGGCCACGGGCGGTGCGCTCGCGCTGACTGAGCCCGGTGATCCGCGGCGCCTGCGCACGTGCTCCTTTGTCCTGCGCGGTCAGCGCATGCAGGATGTCTGCTACGAGGTCACCGGCACGCCCTGCGAAGGCGTGGTGGCAGGCGAGAGTTGGGTGATCCCGCACAGCGTGCAGGAGCGCTTCCCGACCGACCGGATGCTGGTTGATTACGGCCTGGTCGCCTACGTGGGCGTGCCGCTGCACAACCAGCAGGGCGACGTGATCGGCCTTGCCGCGGTGTTTCGCGACCGTCCGCTCGCGCACCCGGACCTGGCCCTGTCGGCGATGCGGATCTTCGCCTCGCGCGCGGCGGCGGAAATCTGTCGTCAGGCCGCCAGCGCCGAGCTGCGGGCGATCCAGCGCCGCCAGGAGCTCATCCTCGACTCGGCGGGCGAGGGTATTCTAGGTATGGATACGTCGGGGCGCGTCGTCTTCGTCAACCGGGCGGCCCGCGAGATGCTCGGCCAGCCGGAGGGGGCGCTCAACGGGGCTCCCGGCCTCGGCCTGCTCGTGCCGCGCGAGTCCGGCGGACGGCCCTACCCGGAGGAGGAATCGCCCATTGCCCGCACCCTGCGGGACGGCGCGATCCGCCGGGCCGACCACGAGGAGTTCCTGCGCGCGGACGGGACCACGTTTCCGGCCGAGTGCGTTTGTTCGCCCATGCGCGGCGCGGACGGAGAGGTCACCGGCGTGGTGGTGAGCTTCCGCGACATCAGCGAGCGCCGGCGCATGGAGCAGCACCTCCTGCGCTCCCAGCGGATGGAGAGCATCGGCACCCTCGCCGGCGGCATCGCCCACGACTTGAACAACGTGCTCGCGCCCATCCTGCTTGCCATCGGCCTGTTGCGCACGGACGAGCAGGATCCCTCGCGTCTGCAGCTCTTGAGCCGGATCGAAGGCAGCGCGCAACGCGGCGCGGAGCTCATCCGCCAGGTGCTGTCGTTCGCCCGGGGCGTGCAGGGCAAGCCGGGCGCGGTCAACGCCGCCCTTTTGGCGCGCGACATCGAGCGCATCGTGCACGATACGTTCCCGAAGAATCTCCAGTTCGAGTTGTCGGCTCCGCCGGACCTCTGGCCGGTGAACGCCGATCCGACCCAGCTGCACCAGGTGCTGATGAACCTGTGCGTGAACGCGCGCGACGCGATGCCCGGCGGCGGACGGCTGCTGCTGGCCCTCGAGAATGCCGTGATCGACGCGCGCCAAGCGCGGCTCAATCCGCAGGCGAAGGCCGGTCGCTACGTGCTGCTGCGGGTCGAAGACACGGGGGTGGGCATTCCGCGGGAGCTGCAGGACCGGATTTTCGAGCCGTTCTTCACCACCAAGGAGATTGGCAAGGGCACGGGCCTCGGCCTCTCCACCGTGCTCACCATCGTGCGCAGCCATGGCGGCTTCATCACCTTGCAGAGCGATCCAGGCAAGGGGGCGAAGTTCATGGTCTACCTGCCGGCCATCGTGGCGCGCCCCGCCGAACCCGAGGCGCCGATCGAGGTTCCGGGCCTGCCCCGCGGCCGGGGCGAGACCATCCTCCTCGTCGACGATGAGGCCGTGATCCGCGACGTCGCCCAACGCATCCTCGAAGCGTTCAATTACCACGTGATCTCCGCCTCCGACGGCGCCGAAGCCGTCGCTCTCTTCAGCACACGCCGGAAGGAGATCGCGGTCGTCATCACCGACATGGCCATGCCCGTCATGGATGGTCCGGCCACCATTGCCACCCTGCGCAAAATCGAACCCGGCGTCCGCATCATCGGTTCCAGCGGACTCACCAGCCATGCCGAGGTGACGTCGACGCAAGGGCTCGCGCTCGACGGCTTCATCGCGAAGCCGTACACCGCGGAAACCATGCTCTCCGTGCTTGCGGGGGTGTTGCACGGCGCACGGCGCTAGGGCGTTCTCTAGGACTGTCCGCCTGTATCCAAGGTCGCGCGGCGGCCCGGGTCCGCCCAACGTGGCGGTGGCCGGGCATCCCGCCGGTCGTGCTTTCCCAACCGCTTCGACCATGACGGCTTTTCGCACTGTTCTTGGCGCCATTTTGGCGGTGTTCGTTTTCCCGCTCGCGCCGGCGGCGGAGTTCTTTGTCGCTCCGGACGGTCGCGATGACGCGGCGGGCTCGCGTGACGCCCCCTTTGCGAGCGTGCAACGTGCGCAGGCGGCTGCGGCGCCCGGCGACACGGTGTGGGTCCGGGGCGGCGTCTACCGCATGAGCGAAGCGCAGATCGTGAAGCACGAGGGGCCCTACGCGTACGTGACCCACCTCGATCGCAGCGGCGAACCGGGACGACCGATCCGTTACTGGGCCTGGCCGGGCGAGCAGCCGGTCTTCGATTTCTCTGCCGTGAAACCCGCGGGCCGGCGGGTCACCGCCTTCCGGGTCGACGGCTCCTGGTTGCACGTGAAGGGGCTCGAGGTGATCGGCGTGCAGGTGACGATCACGACGCACACCCAGTCGATCTGCTTCGATGTGCAGGGCAGCCACAATGTGCTGGAGCAGCTCAGTCTGCACGACGGCATGGCCATCGGCGTGTGGCTCGGCGGCGGGGCGTCGCACAACCTCGTGCTCAACTGCGATGCCTACCGCAACCACGACCCGGTGTCCGGCAACGGGCGGGGCGGCAATGTCGACGGGTTTGGCTACCACGGCCGGGCGGGCAGCGTCGGCAACGTCTTTCGCGGCTGCCGCGCCTGGTTCAACAGCGACGACGGGTTCGACTTCATCAACTCCGCCGAGGTCGCGACGATCGAGAACTGCTGGGCCTTCTACAACGGCTACACGCCCGAATTTGGCGAACTCGCCGACGGCAATGGCTTCAAGGCCGGCGGCCACGCTGGCACCCCGGTGGCGCGCCTCCCCGATCCGATTCCCCGGCATGTCGTCACCGGCAGCGTTGCCGTGCGCAACAAGGCCAACGGCTTTTACGCCAACCACCACACCGACGGTCTCACCTGGTTGCACAACACGGCCTACCGGAACCGCGTGAACTTCAACCTGCGCGGGCGCGAGCGGGCGGACAACACCACCGTCATCCCGGGCCGCAACCACTTGATGCGAAACAACCTGGGCTATGCCGGCGGCCGGGAAGTGGCCGAACTCAATCTCGAGGCGAGCGACGTGCGCGGCGATTACTTCACGCTGCCGGTCACCATTTCGGCGGCCGATTTCGTCAGCCTCGACGAAAGCCAGCTGATGCGCCCCCGGCAGGCCAACGGCGATCTGCCGCGCATCGATTTTCTCCGGCTCGCCCCGGGCAGCGCCGCGATCGACCGGGGCCTCGACCTTGGCCGTCCGTTCGCGGGCCGGGCGCCGGACCTCGGGGCATTTGAGTTCGAGCCCGCACCCTGAGCGGCACCCATCGAGATGAACACTGCGACGGCACGGCACGCGGCGCGAATTTCCGAGCGCGAAGCAGCCCGTTTGGGCAAGGTGTTTGCGTGAAGCTCACCTTATCGGCCTTTAACGTTAACGGAATTTCCGCACGAATAATTCCGGCTAGGCTGGCTCGACGTGGGTTAACGTATTTAATCAAGCAAACTCGGTCGCTGGAGTGTCATGCTCGGAGCGCCTCTTCCCCCGTCCTTCGTCCCACCCCTCTATGAATACCTGGACTCGTAAGCAGTTCCTCAAAACCTCGTTGGTCGGCGGCAGTGCCGCCCTTTTCGCCGGCAGTGGCCGGCTCTTTGGTCAAGCCGCCCCCGCCGTCGCCGCGGCCGGCAGCGCGAACGGTGACATCCGCATCGCCGTCGTCGGCATCAACGGTCAGGGCCGCGGCCACATCCGCACCTATTTCAACATGCCGGGGGCCCGCCTCGCCGCGATCTGCGACGTCGACACGACAGTCCTCGCGGCGCGCGTGAAGGAGTGCGAGGCCGAGGGGCTCAAGCCGGCGACGTACACCGACTACCGGAAGCTGCTGGAATCGCCCGACATCGACGCCGTGGTCCTCGCCACCCCGAACCACCAGCATTCGTTGCAGACGATCTGGGGCCTCCAGGCAGGCAAGGACGTCTACGTCGAGAAGCCCCTTTCGCACAACGTGTGGGAAGGCCGCCAAGCGGTCGAAGCCGCGCGCAACTCCACGAAGAACATCGTCTACGCCGGCACGCAGAACCGCTCGTCGCGCGACATCATGGAGGCGCTCGCCTACGTGCGCTCCGGCAAGCTGGGCAAGATCCAGTATGCCCGCGGCCTGTGCTACAAGGAACGCAACAGCATCGGTCTCACCACCGGTCCGCAGCCGATTCCCGCCAGCATCGATTACGATCAGTGGACCGGCCCGGCCGCCCTCGTGCCGTCGCGTCGCAACAGCCCGAACCGCGGCCCGGTGCACTACGACTGGCACTGGATCTGGAATTACGGCGGCGGCGACATGACCAACCAAGGCATCCACCAGATGGACGTCGCCCGCTGGTTCCTCGGCGAGCCCGGTCTGCCCCCCACCGTGTTCAGCATGGGCGGCCGCTTCGGCTACAAGGATGACGCCGAGACGCCCAACACCCAGATCTCCGTCTTCGGCTACGAGAAGGCTCCGCTCATCTTCGAGGTGCGTGGTCTGCCGATGAAGGCGGGCATGAAGGCGATGGACGCCTACCGCGGCACCCGCATCGGCGTGATCGTGCAGTGCGAGGGCGGCTACGTGGCCGTCGCGGAAAACGGCACCGCCGCGATCTACGACAACGACAACAAGCCGATCCAGCGCCTCACGGCCGGCGGCAACGGCGACCACCGCAAGAACTGGATCCAGGCCGTGCGCGACCGCAAGGTCGTCAACGCCCCGGTCGAGGAGTGCCACTACTCCTCTGCGCTCTGCCACCTTGGCAACCTCTCCTACCTCGTCGGCGCCGACAAGTCCGACGCCGAGGTCGCCGAGGCCGTGCGCTCCAGCGAACTCACCAAGGAGGCCTTCGGCCGCATGCTTGACCACCTCAAGGCCAACGAGGTCGACCTCGCCTCGACCAAGATCACGGTGGGCCCGCTGCTGCAGATCGACACCGCGAAGGAGATGTTCAAGGGCTCGGAGACGACCCTGGTGAACGCGGCCAACAACCACATCCTGCGCAAGCGCGTGGGCCGTGGTCCGTACGTCATTCCGGAGATCAAGTCCACCGTGCTGGCCGGCACCTGAGCCGATCCGCACTCCGATTTCGTTTCCCTCCCAGGGCGGCTTCGGCCGCCCTTTTTTTTGCGCCCGCGCCCGCGATGCGTGAAGAATTTTGCTGCGTGGCGCCTGCACCGGGCAGGGGCACGGCGGCTGCTGCCGGGAAGACACTTCCCCCCGCTTATGTCGTCCGCACCGCTTCCGTCTGCTTCGCCCCTCAACCGCCGCACGTGGCTCAAGGCCACCGGGCTCGCCGCGGCCGGCCTCGCCCTGGGCCCACCGGCCCGCGTGGCCGCCCAGCACGAGGCGGATCGCTCCGCCGGCCCGTCGGGCCCGGCCAAGATCTCGGGCAACGAGAACCCGTACGGCCCGTCCGCCCTGGCGACGATGGCCATCATGCAGCAGGTCGAAAATGCCGCCCGGTATCCATCGGCTGGAGACGTGCGGCGGCTGGTGGAGCTGATCGCCGCCAAGAACGGGGTTTCGCCCGACCAGGTCCTGCTCGGCAACGGCTCGAGCGAGGTGCTTTCCGATTATGCCACGTGGCTGACCCGCAAGTCCGGACCCGGTGAGGTGGTGACGGCCCTGCCGGGCTACCTCAAGTTCACCGAGTCGATGGCGCAGCTCGGCTCGAAGATCGTGACGGTGCCGACCGACGCGAACCTGGTGCACGATCTCGACGCCATGGCGGCGAAGATCGGCCCCGACACGACGTGCGTCTACATCTGCAACCCGAACAACCCGACGAGCACGATCGTGCCGGCCGACCGGTTGAAGGCCTTTGCAATCGAGGCGTCGAAGCGGTGCCCGGTGTTTGTCGACGAGGCCTACCTCGAGCTTTCGGACCGCTACGAGGAGAACACGATGGCTCCGCTTGTGGCCGCCGGGCACAACGTGGTGGTCGCGCGCACCTTCTCGAAAATGTATGGTATGGCAGGCGTGCGCATGGGGTACGGGCTGATGCCGGCGGACGACGCCAAGGGGGCGTCCACCGTGAACTCGAACCACCTCGGCGTGCTCGCGGTGGCGGCGGCGATTGCCAGCCTCGAGGACGACGCCTACGTCGTGGAGACCCGGGCGAAGGTGAAGGCCGAGCGCGACAAGCTCTGCGCCTTGCTCAAACAGCTCGGGCGGAAGTACGCGGAGCCGCAGGGCAACTTTGTCTTTGTGCACACGGGCATGCCGGTGCGGATGTTTCAGGAAAAGATGGCGGCGGAGAACGTGCTCGTCGGCCGCGCCTTCCCGCCGGCCCTCGACTGGTGCCGCATCTCCATCGGCCTGCCGGAGGAGATGGCCATGTGCCATGCGGCGTTGAAGAAGGTCTTCGCGGCCTGAGCGGGTCCAAGGCGGAGCGGCGGCCCCGCCGACGCGCGCCAAGTGTAGGCCCGGTCTCCCGACCGGGCGCGCCGCGCTGCCATCGGCCGGAGTCGACGGGTCAACGCCCGATCAAGTTCACGGCAGAAAACGTCCAACCAAGTCGCCCAGGGTCCGCGGTGGGGACGAGTCGCTCCGGAGGGCGTCCCGTCCGAGCGCTTCCTCAGCCGCGAGTCCAAGTTCGATCACTGTGAGGGAATCGAGTCCGAGATCCTCGCCCAGGCGGATCGCGGGGTGGGGAGGGCGGAGCAAGGCGAGGTGCGCCGGGTCGACCCAACGCTCGGCCAAGCCGGCGAGCACGATGAGGGCAAGGTGCGGTTCAGGTTGCCGGCGAAAGGCACAGGCGGCCTCGAACACCTCGCGCCGGCAGGAACCGAGCAGCCGGTGGAGGTGGGCGTGAGCGGTGCCGTGAGACGGGACGGAGGTCGGGTGCATGCAAAAGAAGGGGAGACGGCTGCCCTCCCTTCCCCGACAATCCACCGCGCCAAACCCGCCAGTGGACACCGTCGTAGATTGCCGTTGACCGTAGGCTGCCCGGTGGCCTTATCTGCTCCCCTTTTCAGCAACCGCCACGGCTTCTTTGCAGGCCGGGGAGATGCTTCAGGAGAGGTGGCAGAGTGGTCTAATGCGCACGCTTGGAAAGCGTGTGTAGGGCAACCTACCGAGGGTTCGAATCCCTCCCTCTCCGCCATCCTTCGCCCGCTGGGCTTCGGATGGCAGGCCCATCCTTCGTCAATCCGAGCCTTACATGAGCAATGAGAACGTCCGTGGCGAAGGATGCCCTCCGAAGCTTTAGCGTAGGAGGGCCCGTCTCGCGACTGCGCCGCCCGTTGGGCTTCGGATGGCAGGCCCATCCTTCGTCAACCCGAGGCTGACCTGGGCAATGAGAACGTCCGTGGCGAAGGATGCCCTCCGTCTCGTCCTCCGAAGCTTTAGCGAAGGAGGAAGCTTTAGCGAAGGAGGAAGCTTTAGCGTAGTCGACCTAGGCGTTTGGCGAGCTTCTGCTTGTGGATAGGGACGATTTGCTAAGCTTGGGCAACCCTTATGCATTACGTCTATCTGATGGAAAGCCTGCTCAATAACGGGAAGCGATACATTGGGTACACCGAAGACCTCCGTCGGCGGCTCGCCGACCAAAACTCGGGTAAGAACATCAGCACGGCGCCGCATCGGCCATGGCGGCTCCGAACCTATCTGGCCTTCTCGGAAAAGGGACAGGCCGTAGATTTTGGGCGCTATCTAAAATCGGGATCCGGACATGCGTTTGCGAGGAAGCGCTTTTGGTAACGGGCAAGCGGGCACGGAACCTCGATACGAGGGGCGCCCTGGTTGAAGATCGGCCGGCGTCCTGATCAACTTCCAGCGGTCCGGCCATTCTTGCGCGTTGGACGTCCCGCTCCGTCCACCCATTCCTTCACCGCTGCCGCGGAGTTCTTGCCATGCCCGCGGGCATGCCTACAACGCCAGCACCCCAAAGCCGCCTGCGCCGTTGTCGCGGGTGCATCACGTCCTTCTTCCACCCCGCATGTCTCTCTCCATCCGCAACCGCCTGTTCATCATGATGGCCCTGGAAATCGCGATCTGGGGCGCGTGGCAGATCAAGATCTTTCCCTACATGGGCATGCTCGGCTTCACCGCCGGGCAGCAGGCGTGGGTCGGCAGCGTCTTCGGCATCGCGTCGCTCGTCGGCCTGTTCTTCTCGAATCAGTTTGCGGACCGCACCTTCTCAGCGGAGCGCTTCCTCGCCTTCAGTCATCTCGTCGGCGGACTCGCCTTGGTCGCAACGGCCTTTGCCACGACCTTCCCCGCGTTTTTCGCGATCTTCCTGCTCTACGGACTGCTCTATGTTCCGACCATCTCGGTCGCCAACTCGCTCGCGTTCGCCAATCTCTCCAACCCCGCCAAGGACTTTGGCTTCGTCCGCATGGGCGGCACGGTCGGCTGGATCGTGGTGAGCTGGCCGTTCATCTTCCTGCTCGGCGACCAGGCCGATGCGACGCAGACGCGCTGGGTCTTCATTGTCGCCGGCCTGATTTCCTTCGTCCTGGCCGCCTACAGCCTGACGCTGCCGCATACCCCGCCGCGGCGTGATGCCACCGGGCTCGACCGTTTCGCCTGGTTGCGCGCGGCCAAGATGCTGCGCCTGCCGTTCGTCGCCGTGCTCTTTCTCGTCACGTTCATCGACTCGGTCATTCACAACGGCTACTTCGTCGTGATCGACGGCTTCCTGACCCATGTCGGCATTTCGGCCCGCATGACGATGGTCGTGAGCAGCATCGGCCAGGTCGCGGAGATCGTGACCATGCTCATCCTCGGCGCCGTGCTGACGCGCCTCGGCTGGAAGTGGACCATGGTGCTCGGCGTGCTCGGCCACGCGCTGCGCTACGGGGTCTTCGCGTTGTTCGCGGATTCGGGGCAGACGTGGCTGATCATCGCGGTGCAGGTGCTGCACGGCGTGTGCTATGCGTTCTTCTTCGCCACCGTGTACATCTTCGTCGACGCGGTGTTTCCGACCGACGTGCGCGCGAGCGCGCAGGGTGCGGCCAACCTGCTGATCCTTGGCGTGGGCATGGTCATGGCCAGCCAGGTGTTCCCGCGGCTCGCCGCCACGTTCACCTCCACGATCGACGGGGTTGCGGTGCTGGATTACCAGAAACTCTTCCTCGTGCCTACGATCGCCGCCATCGCGGGCATTCTGCTGCTCATGTTCTGTTTCAACCCGCCCAGCCGCGGTCCGGCCGAGGCGAAGTCCGGCGCACAGCCTCCGCACTGAGCCACGGCGGCCGTGCGGTTTTGGGCCGGGGTCATTGCGGCCGCCGTTTCCTCTCATGCCTTTCCTCACGCGTTGCCTCCTCCTCGTGTTCGCGGCCGTCGGACCGGGTCTGTTCGCGGCCGACCGGCCGGCGCGGCCCAACGTCGTCGTGTTTCTCGCGGATGACGCGGGCTGGGGCGATTTCAGTTTCAGCGGCAATCCGCAGGTGCAGACGCCGCACATCGACGCGATCGCCCGCGGCGGCGTGGCGTTCGAACGGTTCTACGTGCAACCGGTGTGTTCGCCGACCCGGGCGGAGTTCCTGACCGGGCGCTACCATCCCCGCGGCGGGGTGCGGGGCGTGTCGACCGGCGAAGAACGCCTCGACCTCGACGAACGCACGCTCGCCGAGGCGTTTCGCGCTGCCGGTTATGCCACCGGTCTGTTCGGCAAGTGGCACAACGGCAGCCAGTGGCCCTACCACCCGATGGCGCGCGGGTTCGACGAGTTCTTCGGCTACACCTCGGGCCACTGGGGCGAGTACATGAATGCGCTGCTCGAGCACAACGGGAGCCTCGTGCGCACGCAGGGCTACATCGTCGACGTGTGCACGGACCGCGCGATGGACTTCATCGCCCGCTCGCGCGACCGGCCTTTCTTTTGCTTCGTGCCGTTCACCACGCCGCACTCGCCGTGGCGCGTGCCGGACGAGGACTGGGCGCGGTTCAAGGACCGCGAGCTCACCGCCCGCGCCACCGAGCCCGCGCGCGAGGAGGCGGACCTGACGCGATGTGCGCTCGCGATGATGGAGAATCAGGACCGCAATGTCGGACGCATCCTGCGCCAGCTGGAGGACCTGGGTCTCGCGGAGAACACGCTCGTGGTCTATTTTTCCGACAACGGTCCCAATTCGTTCCGCTGGAACGGCGGTCTGCGGGCGCGCAAGGGCAGCACCGACGAAGGCGGTGTGCGCGTGCCCCTGTACGTGCGCTGGCCGGCGGCGTTGCCCGCCGGGCATACCGTTCGCGAGATCGCGGGCGCCATCGACCTGCTGCCGACCTTGACCGCGCTCGCCGGTGTTCCCCGGGTTGATGACCGGCCGCTCGACGGCCGCGACCTCACTCCGCTCCTGCGCGGCGAAGCCGGTGCCTGGGCAGACCGACCGCTTTTCGCGGCATGGAACCGTGCGGTCAGCGTGCGCACCCAGCGCCACGTGCTCGATGCGCAGGGCCGCCTGTATGACCTCATGGCCGATCCCGGTCAGACCACGCCGATCAACGCCGGGGCGCCCGACGTGGTGGCGCGTCTGGCGGACGCGGTCGCGGCGTGGCGGCGCGAGATGTACGGCGATGCCGGCGCGCCGGCGGCCGCCGATCCGCGGCCCATTCCGGTCGGTTACCGGGAGTTTCCGGTCACGATGCTCCCGGCCCGGGACGGCGAAGGGAAGGGTGGGGTGAAACGCAGCACGGCGGCGCCCAACAGTTCGTTCTTCGTCAACTGGACGAGCGTGGACGATCGCATCGAGTGGCCGGTGACGGTCGAGACCGCGGGACGTTACGCGGTCACGATCGACTATACCTGTCCGATTCCAGACGCCGGGGCGACGATCGAGCTGTCCTTCGGGTCGGCGCGCCTCCGCGGACGCGTGGAGCCCGGCTGGGATCCCCCCTATTACACCGATCAGGACACGCTCCCACGACCGCCGATCGAGTCACCCGCGAAGGAATTTCGCCCGCTCGCCGTCGGGGAAATCGAACTCACCCGCGGTGCCGGCGTGCTCTCGCTGCGCGCGGTCGACATTCCGGGAAAATCAGTGATGCACCTGCGCCGCCTTACGCTCACCCTGCTGCCCTGACCCTGCCCTCACGCCCTTAGTCCTTCTTCCTTTTTCAATGCCTTCGCCCCTTCGCGTTCTCGTTGCCGGCTGCGGTCATATGGGGACCTCCCATGCCCGCGCCTATCACCGCATGCCCGCCGATTTCCAGATTGTCGGCCTCGTCAGCCGCGGTGCGGCCTCGCGTCGCCGTCTGAATGCCGAGTTTGGCGGCGTGTATCCGGAATTCGATGACTACACCGCCGCCCTCGCCGCCACCCGGCCCGATGCAGTCTGCATCTCCACCTATCCCGACACCCATGCCCGCTACGCCCTCGCGGCGCTGGAGGCGGGGGCCCACGTGTTCCTTGAGAAGCCGGTGGCGGAGACGGTCGCCGAATGCCGGACGGTCATCGACACGGCGCTGCGCCTGAAGCGGAAACTCGTCGTGGGCTACATCCTGCAGGTGCATCCCTCGTGGATGCGGTTCGTCGAGCTCACGCAGACACTGGGCAAGCCGCTCGTCATGCGTATGAACCTCAACCAGCAGAGCTCCGGGGCCAACTGGGAGACGCACAAGAACCTGCTGCGCTCGATGTCGCCGGTGGTGGATTGCGGCGTGCACTACGTGGACGTGATGCGGCGCATGACCGGCTCGCGTCCGGTGCGGGTCAGCGGGATCGGAGCCCGCTTGTCGGACGAGATTGTGCCGGGCCAGATCAACTACGGCCAGTTGCAAGTCACCTTCGAGGACGGCTCGGTCGGCTGGTATGAAGCCGGGTGGGGGCCGATGATGAGCGAGACGGCCTTTTTCGTGAAGGATGTCATCGGGCCGAAGGGCTGCGTGAGCATCAAGGCCCGCGCGGCGTCGTCCGAAGGCAAGTCGGCCGATGTGGACTCGCACTCCAAGACGGAATCGTTGCTCGTGCACCATGCGAAGCTGAAACCGGATGGCACGTTTGCCCAGCCGGACGAGTACGTGGACGTGTCCGACGAACCCGATCATGACGAACTTTGCCGGCGCGAGCAGGAGATTTTCCTCCGGGCGATCCGCGAGGATCTCGACCTGCGTGAGCACCTCGAGAGCGCGATCGACAGCCTGCGCATTGTACTGGCCGCGGATCAGTCATTTCGCGAAGGGCGGACGGTCGACGTGTAGAGGTCGGGTTGCAAGGGGCGGTCTCAGCTAGGCCGCCGGCTTCACGGGTCCATCAGGCGGGGTGAGGAGCGGGCAATTTCGCCAAAAGCGGCTTGCGCGGCTTTGGCGCGGTCGCAACGCTCTGCGCTTTCCGGCCACACACCATCCACCTGTTTCCCGCCGCCATGGTCTCTCCCAACACTGAAGTCGCCTACAACAGCAAGATTGAGGGGGAAGTCGTCGTTTCGAAGCTCGATGCGGTCATCAACTGGCTGCGCACGAACTCCATCTGGCCGATGCCGATGGGGCTGGCGTGCTGCGGCATCGAGCTGATGGCCGTCGGCGGCGCGCGGTTTGACATCGCGCGCTTCGGCGCCGAGGTGATGCGCTTCTCGCCACGGCAAAGCGATTGCATGATCGTCGCCGGCACCGTGACCTACAAGATGGCCCCGCACGTGCGCCGCATCTATGACCAGATGGCGGAGCCGAAGTGGGTGATCGCGATGGGGGCCTGCGCCAGCTCCGGCGGCATGTACCGCAGCTACGCCACCCTGCAGGGCGTGGACCGGATTCTGCCTGTCGACGTCTATATCAGCGGCTGCCCTCCGCGTCCTGAGGCTGTGCTCGACGCCCTGATGAAACTGCAGACGAAGATGCGGCGCGAACGTTCCGCCACCCGTCTGACCGCCTGAGCCGCTCCTTGCCTTTGTCCCGATTTCCATGACCGCGCCCGCCGATCTCATCGCCTCGATCCAGGCCAAATTCCCGTCGGTCACGCCGCGGGCCAGTTCGGACCACCCGGCGATCAACGTACCCGCGGCCGACGCCGTCGCCACCTTGCGCGGCCTGCGCGACACCTTTGGGTACGACATGCTGGTCGACGTCACGGCGATCGACTGGGCCGAGGGGGCCTCGCCGCGGTTTACGGTTGTCTGGCACCTGCTGGCCACGGCCAAGGGCGACTACCTGCGGGTGGCCTCCGACTGCGTGAACGATGCCGAGCCGGCGATGCCGACCGTGACGGGGCTCTGGAGCTCGGCCGACTGGCACGAGCGCGAGACCTACGATTTGCTCGGGGTGCGGTTTACCGACCATCCTGACCTGCGCCGCATTCTGATGTGGGAGGGCTACCCCTATCATCCGTTGCGCAAGGATTTCCCCTTGGCGGGCATCGAGACGGAACTGCCGGACCTCGAGGTTGCCGCCGAGACCCAGGCGAAGGTGAAGCCGGCGCCGATGATGGGCGGCCCCTTCGTCGCCTCCCCCGGAGAGATGAACCTGACCGAAGCCGAGCCGCGCGCGAAGGACGAAAGCTGGAACGAGCGCAGCGAGAAACCCGAATAACGCGGACGCCTTAACGCCATGGCCACCGAATTTGCCTTTCCCGACAACGCCGCGAAATCGGCTGCCGCCGCCGACCAGGCCCCGGCGGAGTTCCAGACCGAGAAGATGTCGATTGCGATGGGGCCCTCCCATCCCTCGACCCACGGCGTGCTCCGCCTGCAGCTAGAGCTCGACGGCGAGATCGTGACGAAGTGCGATCCGATCCTCGGGTACCTGCACCGCGGCGACGAGAAGATCGCCGAGAACATGACCTACAACCAGTTCGTGCCCTACACGGACCGGTTGGATTACCTCGCGCCGCTGGCGAACAACGTGGCGTACGCCATCGCGGTCGAACGCCTCGCCAAGCTCGAGGTCCCGCCGCGCTGCCAGGCGATCCGCGTCATCATCTCCGAACTCGCCCGACTCTCCTCGCACCTGCTCGGCCTCGGCGCCTTCGCCATGGATACGGGCGCGTGGACGGTCTTCCTCTACCAGTTCACTGAGCGCGAGAAGCTCTACAAGCTGTTCGAGGAACTGACGGGCGCGCGGTTCACCACGAGTTACACCCGCATCGGCGGCGTGGCGCGCGACCTGCCCGAAGGCTGGACCGACCGCGTGCTCGCGTTCTGCGACCAGTTTCTCCCGATCCTCGATGAGATGCTGGCGATGCTCACCCGCAACAAGATCTTCATGGATCGCACGGCGGGTGTCGGCGTGATCTCCAAAGAGGACGCGATCGCCTACGGCCTCACCGGGCCGAACCTGCGCGGTTCTGGGGTTGCGCTCGATCTGCGCAAGGACCGTCCGTACTCGGGCTACGAGCAGTATGACTTCGACGTGCCGGTGGGCACGACGGGCGATTCCTACGACCGCTATCTGGTGCGCGGCGAGGAGATGAAGCAGTCCGTGCGCATCGTTCGCCAGGCGATTGCCAAGCTCCCGGGCGGCGACTGGTATTCCCGTGACGCCGTGCGGATCTTTGCGCCGCCCAAGGCGAAGGTGCTCACCTCCATGGAGGAGTTGATCAACAACTTCATGATCGTGACCGAGGGACCGCAGATGCCTCCGGGCGAAGTGTACTTTGAGGCGGAGAATCCCAAGGGCGCACTCGGTTTCTACGTGGTGAGCAAGGGTGGCGGCGTGCCGTGGCGCCTAAAGATCCGCAGCCCTTCGTTCTGCAATCTCTCCATCTTGCCCAAGATCTGCCAGGGCACGCTCCTGTCCGACGTGGTCGCGATCCTCGGGTCGCTCGACTTCGTGATGGGCGAGTGCGATCGGTGAGGCAGGTACGATGTATGATTTGTGATTTACGATTAATGATTAATGAGGATTCGAACCACTCCGAACGGTACCGCCAGCTCCCATCCTAGATCATTAGTCATAAATTTCGCCGTCTGCTCCCTGAGTTCCCGCGATGCTTAACCTCAAACCATCCACTCTCGCTCAAATCGACGAGGTCATCACCCATTATCCGGTGAAGCGCAGCGCCACGCTGCCGCTGCTGCATCTCATCCAGGAGGACATCGGCTACATCCCCGAGGAGGCGATCACGTGGATCGCGACGAAACTCGAGCTGGAGCCGATCAATGTGTACGAGGTCGTCACCTTCTACCCGATGTTCCGCCGCAAGCCGATCGGCCGGCGCCACATCAAGGTCTGCCGCACGCTCTCATGCGCCTTGATGGGTGGATACAAGACCTGCGAAACCTTCGAAAAGGAGTTCAACACCCATCGCGGTGAGGTTTCGCCCGACGGCGAGGTCACGATCGAGTTCGTCGAGTGCCTTGCCAGCTGCGGCACCGCTCCGGTGGTGCTGATCGACGACGACCTCCACGAAAACGTCGACGTGGCCAAAGCCAAGGCGATCGCCGCCCGGATCAAACAGGAGGGGGCGGGGAAAAGAGTAGCGAGTAGCGGGTAGCGACGAGCGAGCATTACGAACCACGACCCTTCCGCCGCTCACCGCACGCCTCTCGTAAAAATCCCTCCGTCTACTCACTACTCACTACTGACTACTCGCTACTTCAAAACCATGTCCGCTCCCACCCAACGCCGCATCATCTTCAAGCACATCGATGAGCCGGGTTACACCAACGACCTTGCCTGCTATCTTCGGCACGGCGGGTACGAGGTGTTGAAGCAAGCGGTCACCCGACAACCGGCGGACCTGATCGAGGAGGTCAAGAAGTCCGGCCTGCGCGGGCGCGGTGGCGCAGGGTTTCCGTGCGGCGTAAAGTGGGGCCTGGTCGACCGTAAGAGCGGCAAACCCATTTACCTGATCGTCAACGCCGACGAGTCGGAGCCGGGCACGTTCAAGGATCGCTACATCATCCACCAGGATCCGCATCAGTTGATCGAGGGCACGATGATCTCGTGCTTCGCGAACAACGTGAAGCAGGCCTACATCTACATCCGCGGCGAAATGCCGCATGGCGCCCGCATCCTCGAGAAGGCAATCCAGGAGGCGCGCGACGCCGGATTCGTCGGCAAGAACATCCTCGGAACCGGCTACAGCTGCGACATCTTCGTGCACCGCGGCGCCGGCGCCTACATCTGCGGAGAGGAGACGGGTCTGATCGAGTCGCTTGAAGGCAAGCGCGCCAATCCGCGCATCAAGCCGCCGTACTTCCCCGCCGTCCTTGGGCTTTATCAGTGTCCGACGATCGTCAACAACGTGGAGACGCTCTGTCACGTGAAGACCATCGCGGAGATCGGAGGCGAGGCGTATGCGAAGATCGGCACCCCAGGCAACACCGGCACGCGCATCTTCTGCGTCTCGGGCCACGTTCAGCGTCCGGGTTACTATGAATTCGAAGCCGGCAAGATCACGATGGGCCAGCTGCTCAACGAGGTCTGCGGCGGTCCGCTGCCCGGGCGTACGTTCAAGGCGGTCATCCCCGGCGGCTCCTCGGCCAAGATTCTCCGGTTCGGCGAGCGCTTCAAAGGCAAGCGCAAGGTGGGCGCGGAGATGGTCGACTACGACTGGGGGGTCGAGGACGTGCCGATGGATTTCGACTCGCTCGCCATGATCGGCACCATGGGTGGCTCCGGCGGCGTGATCGTGATGGACGACACGGTCAACATGGTCGAGGCCCTGGCGAACATCAACGCGTTCTACTCGCACGAGAGCTGCGGCCAGTGCACGCCCTGCCGCGAAGGCTCCCTGTGGATGAAGAAGATCACCACCCGCATGGTCCATGGTGAGGCGCGCCCGGAGGATGCGGGCCTGCTCAAGAGCGTGGCCGACCAGATTCCCGGCCGCACGATCTGCGCGTTCGGCGAAGCCTGCTCGTGGCCGACCCAGAGCTTCATTGCGAAGTTCGGTGACGAGTTCAAAACCTACCACGAAGCCAAGAAGGCCGCCAAACCGGCCGAGGCACTCGCTTTGATTTGATGAAGCTGGAGGAGACAGGACACCGGAGTCAGGATGCAGGAGACCGGATCAACCGGACTCCGGCCCGGACGTTTGAGGATCTCATCGTGTGGCAGAAGGCGCACGCTTGGGTCCTGTCCGTCTACCGGTTGTCCGAGAAGTTTCCCGCCAAGGAGATCTACGGTCTGTCTTCGCAGCTGCGGAGGGCCGCGATTTCCATTCCCGCCAACATCGCCGAAGGCTTCAAGAAGGCCGGCCTTGCCGACAAGAAGCGCTTCATGAACACCGCCCAAGGCTCGCTCGAGGAGTGCCGTTACTCCCTTATCTTGATTCGCGACTTGGGCTACGGTGACATTCGTGAGCTCGGAACCCGGTTGGACGAAATTGGCCGTCTGCTGAGCGCCTACAGCCGCGCAATCCAAACACCCGGCCGCTGACTCCGGTTTCCTGTCTTCTGCATCCTGCCTCCTTTTCGCAATGATCCAGCCCGCCAAACCCGACCTCGTCACCGTCAACATCGACGGCAAGGAGATCGCCGTGCCCAAGGGCACGAACGTGATCGAAGCTGCCCGCCTGGTCGGGGTGGATGTTCCCCACTATTGCTACCACCCGAAGCTCTCGATCGTGGGCAACTGCCGCATGTGCCTCATCGAAATGGGCACGCCGGCCGTCGATCCTGCGACCAAGCAGCCGGTCATCGATCCGGCCACCGGGAAGCAGAAGATCAATTGGATGCCCCGTCCCCAGATCGGTTGCGGCACCAACGCCAGCCCGGGCCTGCACATCCGCACCAACACGCCGTTGGTGAAGGACTGCCGCGAAGGCGTGATGGAGTTCCTGCTCATCAATCACCCGCTCGACTGCCCGATCTGCGACCAGGCCGGCGAGTGCAAGCTGCAGGAGCAGGCCACCGGCTACGGCCGGGGTTACTCCCGTTTCGTCGAGGAGAAGAACGTCAAACCGAAGCGCACCCAGCTCGGGCCGCGCGTGATGCTCGACGACGAGCGCTGCATTCTCTGCTCACGCTGCATCCGCTTCAGCAAGGAGATCGCCAAGGACGACGTGCTGGGCTTCGTCGACCGCGGCAGCTACTCGACGCTGACCTGTTATCCCGGCCGGCAACTGGCCAACAATTACTCGCTCAACACCGTCGACATCTGCCCGGTGGGTGCGCTCACCTCGACCGATTTCCGGTTCAAGATGCGCGTCTGGTTCCTGAAGCAGACCAACAGTATCGACACCGAGAGCAGTGTCGGGGCCAACACCGTGGTCTGGTCCCGCGAAGGTGCGATCTACCGCATCACCCCGCGCCGCAACGACGAGGTCAATGACACCTGGATGGCGGACAGTGGCCGCCTCCTCTACAAGCAGGTCGCATCCGCCGACCGCTTGAAGGCCTCGGAACCGGTTGACTCCCTCGTGGCCCGTGCCGCTTCCGTCCTGCAGGGTGGAGCCGTGGCCGTGGTTGGCTCGGGCCGCAGTTCGGTCGAAGAGCAATATCTCACCCGCAAGCTGGCCGAAGCCCTGAAGGCCGGCGTCAGCCTGGTGGCACGGACGGGGCAGGGGGACGGCCTCCTGATCTCCGCCGACCGCAACCCGAACGTGCGCGGCGCCCTCGTCACCGGTCTGATCTCCGCACTGCCCGCGACGCAGCTGACCGAGCTCGGCGCAGCCATCGATGCCGGCAAGGTCAAGACGGTGGTGGCGGTGGGTGAAGACCTGCGCGCGGCCGGCCTTTCCGAGGCCCAACTCGCCAAGGTGTCTGTCGTCTATCTCGGCACCCACGCCAACGCGACCAGCGCCGCGGCCAAGGTGGTACTGCCGACGCTGACGGTCTTCGAAAAGGCGGGCACCTTCGTGAACCAGCAGTTCCGCATCCAGAAGTTTGCCCAGGCCGTCCCGGGTCTGGCGGGCGCCACGAACGATCTCGTGGTCCTCGCCAAGCTCATCGCCGCCGTGGGCGGTCCTGCCGTTGCCTCCGACCTTTCCGGTCTCTGGTCGACGATCTCCGCCGACGTGCCCGCCCTGGCGCACGCAACGTACGCCAAGCTGCCCGAGACCGGCCTCCTGCTCGACGCCACGCCGTGGTCGGGCCTTTCCTTCGTCGAAGGCGAAACCCTGCACTATAAACCCGCGCAAGCTGCGCGAGCGTAGTCGTAGAAAGAACACGGAGCGCTGCCCAACGAGAGCATGACGTTGACGCCTTCACCCACTCTTAGTCGAAACCGATCCATTTCCTCTTGTTCATAGCCTCGCGTTCTGGACTCCGTGGCCTCTGTGTCCGCGCTCCGTGCCCTCTGTGACCCATTTTTCCTCCGCAATGGACTTCTCCTTCTACTTCGATCTCCCGCTCTGGGTGCGCCTGGTCCTGCAAGGGCTTGCGGTGATTGCCGTGATCTTCCCGATCGCGGCCGCCTGCTCGATGGCGGAGCGCAAGGTGGCGGCGTGGGTGCAGGGCCGGCCGGGTCCCAACCGTGCACTGGTGCCGTGGGCGGCCTACATCCCGTTTGTCGGTCGGTTCCTCCAGCGGCTCGGGGTCTTTCAGCTCATGGCCGACGGCGGCAAATTCGTCTTCAAGGAAGACGTCATCCCGGGCCACGTTAACAAATTCTACTACTACATCGCGCCGCTGATCGCGCTCGTGCCGGCGCTCATGACCGTGACGGTCGTGCCGTTCGGCGCCTATTGGGACGCGGCGGCCGGGGCGCTCAAGCCGCTCGTCCTCGCCAACCTCGATGTCGGCCTGCTCGCCGTGTTCGCCCTGTCCTCGCTGGGCGTCTACTCGATCATCATCGCCGGCTGGGCTTCGAATTCCAAGTTCCCCTTCCTCGGCAGTGTGCGCGCCTCGGCGCAGCTCATCTCGTATGAGCTCTCGATGACCCTGTCGGTCCTGCCGGTGTTTCTTTGGATCAACGCCCCGGGTACGGACGGCACGCTGAGCCTGTTCCGGGTGGTCGAGGCCCAGTCGGGCTCGTGGCTGCAGTGGGACGGCATGTGGTTCATCGCCTACATGCCCTTGTCGGCGTTCATTTTCCTCGTCGCGCTGTTTGCCGAGACCAACCGTCAGCCCTTTGACATGCCGGAGTCCGAATCCGACCTCGTCGGCGGTTTCCACACCGAGTACGGCGAGTTCAAGTGGTCGCTCTTCTTCGTCGCGGAGTACGCGCACATGATCGTCGGTTCCGGCATCTTCACGCTGCTCTTCCTTGGCGGTTGGAATCCGCTGCCGTGGGTGCCGCTTGCCCCGTTGATCGACGGCCTCCCGGTCTGGTTGGGCGGGATCATCGCGATCGGCATCTTCCTCGGCAAGGTGCTCGCGGGCATCTTTTTCTTCATGTGGGTGCGCTGGACGCTTCCCCGTTTCCGCTACGACCAGGTCATGAAGATCGGCTGGCAGCGCCTGCTGCCCCTCGCGATCGCCAACCTGGTGTTCTACATCCTTGCCATCGCCTTCATCGACACTCGTGGCTGAGCCGGGAGACGGCCGCTGACGAGAGACCGCACCGCCCGAACGCCACCTCCGCCAGACTCCGACCTTCCGCCCTCCTCCTTCCTCCTTCGTCCTTCGTTTTCCCATGGCCGTCATCCCGATCGAACGCAAACCGCTCACCCTCGCCGAGCGCACCTACCTCCCGCAGATCGCGAGCGGACTGAAGACCACGTTGAAGCACCTCGTGCGTCCGAAGGAGACGCTCGAGTATCCCGAGCAGCGTCCGGCCATCCCGCCGGGCTACCGCGGTGTGCCCACGCTGGTGAAGGATCCGCACGGCCGGGAGAAGTGCGTCTCCTGCCAGCTGTGCGAATTCGTTTGTCCGCCGAAGGCGATCCGGATCACCCCGGGGGAGATTGCCGCCGATGCCCCGACCGCCCACGTGGAGAAGGCGCCGCAGGAGTTCCAGATCGACATGCTGCGCTGCATCTACTGCGGCCTGTGCCAGGAAGTCTGCCCGGAGGAGGCGATCTGGCTGCAGAATCAGTATTCCATGAGCGGATACAGCCGCGAGGAGATGGTGCACAACAAGGCCCGGCTCTACGAGCTGGGCGGCACGCTACCCGACCAGCATTTCAAGTGGGACAAGAAGAAGGCCGCCGAGGAAGCCGCGGCGCACGGAGGGCAGCACTGAAGAAAGTCGTGGGTAGCGAGTAGCGGGTGGCGAGCATGCCGGACCACGATCGCTCTTCCTGACTACCGCCCCTCCACTAGAACCTTCCGCTCCTTCGACTCGCTACTCACTACCCGCTACTCGCCACTCTCCCTTTCCCATGTTCGATCTGCTCTTCTACGCCTTCGCCTTCCTCACGGTCGGCTCCGCGCTGGCGATGATCTTCAACCGGAACGCGGTCAATTCCGCCGTGTTCCTGCTGATGAGCCTCGTGGGTGTCGCGGCGATCTTTGCGCTGCTGGACACCGGTCTGCTCGCCGTGCTGATGATCTTCGTGTACGCGGGCGCGGTGGTCGCGCTGTTCCTGTTCATCATCATGCTGCTCGACATGCAGGGTGGGGTGCGGCCGTCCTTCAAGCGTGCCACGGTGGTGGCGAGTTCGTGTGCCGCCGCCCTCCTGGCCCTCGGCTTGGTGTCGTTTGCCAAGTCCGCCCAGGCCCTGCCGGCGCCGGCCGCGGCGGACGTTGTCCCGGTGGGGGCCAACCTCAAGTCCTACGCCGCCCAGCTCTTCACCACCTACCTGCTTCCGGTGCAGGTCGTGGGGTTCCTGCTCCTCATCGCCATGCTCGGGGTGATCGTGCTCAGCAAACGTTTCGAAGGCCTGGAGGACATCAAATGACCGCCGTCGGACTCGCCCATTATCTCGTGCTCAGCGCCGTGCTCTTTGCCATCGGCTTCTTTGGCGTGTTGCTGCGCAAGAACACCCTCGTGATCTACATGTGCCTTGAGCTCATGCTGGTCGCCTCGACGGTCGCCCTGGTCGCCTTCTCGCGCTACAACGGCACCATGGATGGCAACGTCTTCGTGTTCTTCATTCTCACCGTGGCGGCCGCCGAGGTTGCCGTCGGCCTTGCCATCATCGTCGCCCTCTTCCGCCGCCGCCAGACGGTGCAGGTCGAGGAGCTCAGCGCGCTGAAGAACTGATATCTCCCCTCATGTCCGGACCCACCCTCGCCCTTGCCCTCCTGCTGACGCCGCTCGCCTCGGCCCTGCTGACGGCGCTCTTCTTTCGCCGGAGTCCCGCCATCGGCCGCGCGCTTTCCTTGACGGCGGCCGCGCTCATCGTGGCATTCGGCAGCCTGTTGATTTTTGCGACGGAGCCCTTCACCGTGAAGGCCGAGTGGCTGGTCATCGGCCCGCTCACAATCGAGCTCGGTTTCCTCGTCGACGACCTGTCGAAGCTCATGCTCTTCGTCGTGGCGTTCATCGGCTTCCTCATCCACGTCTTCAGCGTCGGCTACATGAAGGGCGAGGCCCACACGGCCCGGTTCTTCGGCTGCCTCTCGCTGTTCATGTTCTCGATGATCGGTCTGACCCTGTCGGACGACCTGATCATGCTCTTTATCTTTTGGGAGCTGGTGGGCCTGAGTTCGTTCCTGCTGATCAATTTCTACTACGACCGCCCCGCGGCCGTGGCCGCCTCGAAAAAGGCCTTCATCGTCAACCGACTCGGTGACTTCGGCTTCCTGCTCGGCATCATTCTCGCCTACTGGGCCTTCGGCTCGATCACGCTGGCTGACATTTCGGCCAAGCTCGATGCCTCGCCCGAGCTCGTCGCCACGTCGATCGCGCTCCTCATCTTCTGCGGCGCCGTGGGCAAATCAGGTCAGATCCCGCTGCACGTGTGGCTGCCCGACGCGATGGAGGGTCCGACCCCGGTGTCGGCCCTGATCCACGCCGCCACGATGGTGGCGGCCGGCATTTTCCTCCTTTGCCGCGTGGCCGTCATCATGACGGATGACGCGCTCACGGTCATTCTCTGGACCGGTGTCGCCACGGCGCTCTTCGCCGGTGTGACCGCGCTGGGGCAGCGGGATATCAAGCGCATTCTGGCCTACTCGACCATCTCGCAGCTGGGCTACATGGTGGCGGCCTTCGCCTTGGGCTCGCTCCTTGCCCTGCGTGCCGGTGCGGATGCGTCGCTGGCCGGCCTGACCGGCGGCGCGGCGGCGGCGATGTTCCACCTCACGACCCACGCCTTCTTCAAGGCGCTGCTCTTCCTCGGGTCCGGCTCGATCATCCACGCCAGCCACCACGAGCAGGACATCTACCGCCTGGGCGGCCTCGCAAAGCGCATGCCGGTGACCTTCGCCACCTTCACCTTGGGCACCCTGGCGCTGGTCGGTGCGCCGTTCCTGTCCGGCTATTTTTCCAAGGACGCGATCCTGTTGCTCGCGTATCAGTATGACCCGAAGGTTTTCGCGCTGCTGCTGGTCGGCGCCTTCCTGACCTCGTTCTACATGACCCGGCTGTGGACGACCACCTTCCTCGGGGCGCCGCGGAGCGACCATGCGGATCACGCGCACGAAAGCGGGGCGGTCATGACGGTGCCGCTCGTCCTGCTCGCCGTCGGAGCGATCTTTGCCGGTTACCTCTGGTTCTACCCGTCGGCCCTGACCGCCGTCCCGGGGCTGGCGCTCGGCCTTCTGTCCGGGGAAGGGCACACCACCGCCGCCATCGCCGGAACCTCGGCCTTTGTGCTCGGTGCGGGCCTGGGTTTCCTGCTGTACCGTCCCGGATCCAACACCGACTTCCTCGAGAGCCGGATTCCCGTGCTGTACCGCGTGCTGGAGAAGCGGCTCTATGTCGATGCGCTCTACGATTGGTATGTGGCCAAGGTTCAGCAGCGCTTCGCCCTGTTGCTCAACTTCCTCGAGCAGATTTTCCTCGCCGGTCTCGTGGTCCGCGGACTCGCGGGTCTGGTGGGGCTGATCGGCATCGGCGCGCGCGCGCTGCACGTCGGCAGCCTCCACGCCTACGTGTACTGGTTCCTCCTCGGTGCGGTGGTCCTTTGGGCCTTTGCCGCCGGCCTCTTCTAACGCGATTTCGTTGATGAACACCCTCCCCGTCGACCTCCTCCTGCTGTCCATCGCGACGCCGCTCGCCGTGGCCCTGGCCATCGTGGTCGGGTTGCCCAAGCGCTTTGCCGTCAAGCTGGCCTACGTCGGCTTCGGCCTGCCTGCGGTCATCGCCGTGTACCTGTGGAGCCAGTTTCCTGCGAATCCGGGCGGGGACTATTTTTTCCTGACGAGCTACAACACCGGGCTCGAGGGCCTCGGGATCAAGCTCACACTCGGCCTCAATGGCATCTCTTTCGCGCTCTACCTGATGGCGGCGATCGTCGGTTTTGCGGCCGGCCTGTACGCGCTTCAATCCACGGCGGAGCGCCTCAAGACCTACCTGATGCTGCTCCTCGTGATGCAGGCCGGCCTGCTCGGCGTGTTCGCGAGCGTGGATATCTTCTTCTTCTATTTCTTCCACGAACTCGCGCTCATCCCGACCTTCATCATGGTTGGGATCTGGGGCGGACGTGACCGCAACTATGCGGCCATGAAGATGACGATCTATCTCACGGCGGGTGCGATGCTGTCGCTGCTCGGCCTGATCGCCATCTACATGAAGAGCGGGGCCGAGACGTTCGACATGATCACGCTGCGCAACGAGCTGGCACAGCAGCCCATGCGCGAAACGACCCAGACGTACATCTTCGGGTTGCTCATGTTCGGCTTTGGCACGCTGGTCTCGCTCTGGCCGCTGCACACCTGGGCGCCGCTGGGCTACGGCGCGGCGCCGAGCTCGGTCTCGATGCTCCACGCCGGCGTGCTGAAGAAGTTCGGCCTTTACGGTCTGGTGCAGATTGCCCTCCCGCTGGCCCCCGCGGGAGCCGCCGGCTGGTCGCCGGTGCTCGTCTGGCTGGCGATGGGCAACATTGTCATCGTCGGCCTGATCACCCTCGCGCAACGCGACCTCAAGCAGATGATCGGTTACGCCTCGGTGATGCACGTCGGCTATGGCTTCCTCGGGGTGGCCTGCATGTCGGTGCTCGGCGCCGGCGGCGCCGTGCTCTTCATGGTCGCGCACGGCCTCTCCGTGGCGCTGCTCTTCCTGCTCACCACGAGCATCCATCATCGCACGGGCACCTTCGATCTCGAGTGCATGGGCGGACTCGCGCAGAAAGCACCCGTGCTCGCGGCCTTTTTCCTCACCGCCATGCTGGCGAGCATCGGCCTGCCCGGGCCCGGCCTGCTCAACTTCTGGAGCGAGTTGACGGTCTTCATGGCGCTCTACGCCCATGCGAAGTGGATGGTCGTGCCGGCCCTGCTGGGCGTCGTGATTTCCGCCATTTACGGATTGCGCGCCATGGGCAAGGTGTTCTACGGCACGCCGAGCGATGACTTCAAACGCTACCAGGAAGGCCGCGAGATCGGCGACCTGCGCTGGAGCGAGCGCATCCCGGCCCTCGTGCTGCTGATCACGCTGGTGGCGCTGGGGGTCTGGCCCAAGGCCATTTCCACGCCGCTCAACTCCGCCCTCGAAGCCGTGTATCCCGCCGTCGAGACGCTCGCCGTCCGCGTCACCGGTCAGTAACCCGCCCTCTCCGTTGCGATGAATCCCGAACTTCTCCAGGCCGCCGCCGCGTCCAACCAGTGGGCCGCCATTTTCCCCGAGCTTCTGCTCGGCTGCCTCGCGCTGCTCCTGCTCGTGCTCGAGATCATATTGCCGAAGAAGCATCACGACCTGATCCCGGCGGTGGCCATCACCGGTCAGCTGGCCGTGCTCGCCGGCCTGTTCATCAACTATCGCACCGCGTTCCTCGACGAAACGACCTTCAACGGCCTGCTCCACCATAGCGCCAACGGCCAGTTCATGCGGTTCTTCTTCCTGCTCGCCTCCGTGTTGGTGAGCATTCTGGGCACGATCGCGCTCGCGAAACAGAAGATGCCACGCATCGAGTTCTTCCACATCGTGATGGTGGTCACCGCGGCGATGATGCTGCTGGCGCAGTCGAATCACTTCGTGATGCTCTTCGTCGCGCTCGAGACCATCACCGTCGGCTTCTACATTCTCGTCAGTTACACCCGCACCAACCCGCTTTCGCTCGAGGCCGGCCTCAAGTACCTGATCATGGGCGCCCTGAGCTCGGCGATTCTGCTCTTTGGCATCGTCCTGCTCTACGGAGTGGCGGGCAACCCGGCGCTGCCGGGCTCGACGCCCGAGGCGATGAACTTTGACGCCCTGCGCACCTTCCTCGCGGCCAACCCCGACAACCTGCTGGCCGCGATCGGGGTCGTCCTCGTGCTTTCCGGCGTGGCATTCAAGATTGGTGCGGTGCCGTTCCAGATCTGGATTCCGGATGTCTATCAGGGGGCGCCCACGCCAGTGACCGCGTTCCTCGCCGTCGCGTCGAAGGCTGCCGGGTTCTCCATTTTGCTCGTGCTCGTGCGGGTGTTCGGTCCCTACCAGCACGTCGTGCTGCCCGTGCTGACGATCATGGCGGTGGCGACGATCCTGTTTGGCAACCTGGCGGCCCTGACCCAGCACAATGTGAAGCGCCTGATCGGTCTCTCCGGTGTGGCGCATGCAGGTTATCTCCTCATCGGGGTCATCGCCGCGCTCACCCAGCCGCTGGCGGTGGGGGCGATCAACTTCTATCTGCTGGTGTACCTGTTCGCCTCGTTCGCCGTGTTTGGCGTCATGACCCATCTCGCCGGTGCCAACGATGCCGACCAGGACCTCGATCACTACGCGGATCTCGGCAAGACGCATCCTTTCCTCGCCTTGGTGCTCGCCGTCGGACTCGGATCGCTCGCGGGTATTCCTCCGCTGGCGGGTTTCATGGGCAAGCTGCTGATCTTCATGGCTGCCTTCAAGGCCGGCCTTTTCCTGCTCCTTGGAGTTGCCGTGGTCGGGGTGGTGATCTCGATCTACTACTACTTTGGCTGGATCAAGGCGGCGTTCTTCTCGACCTGGCAGCCCGCGGCAGGAGCCGGCCCGACTGGACCGGCCCGTACGCCGGTCAGTTTGGCGGCGGGCGTTACGCTGGCCTCGCTGGCCTTCGCGTCTGTTCTGCTGGGCTTCTATCAGGGTCCGCTCGGCGACTGGCTGGCCCTGCGCTAAGCACGGCGGCGGCGGATCGGTTGCGTCTGACGGATCAGGTCGATCCGCGCCTCCGGTCCGCACACTTAAGCCTTTTCCTTCGGCGACGTTTCGTGCGTTGCTGGGGTTGAAGCATGCGCATCACCGGACTCGCCCTTGTTCCGCCTCCGACCGCCGCCGACCTGCCCAAGGTCACGCCCGAGTTGCTTGCCTCGGTGCTCGCCCGCTACTCGCGCAGCAACGAGGGCATTCATGCCATCCTGGAGAAGGTCGATCTCGCCAACCCGGATGCCTCGATCGACCGCATCCTGAAGTTCGTCGATTACGGTCACGCCTCGATCGGCGGCCTGACCGGCGGACTCGCCATCGCTCTCGACGACGTGTCGATGTGGCTGGCCTACAAAGTCTTTGAGATCGCCCAGATGGCCGACGGCCAGGAGTCGAGCACGCGCTACATCACGATGGCGCCGACCAGTCTGCCGGAGGCCGGTTCGCTGGGCATCCCGGCCGATCTGGCCGGACGCTGGAACGCGGTGATGGCGCGGGCGTTTGCGTCCTACCAACATGAATACACGCGGCTCGATGCCCTTGCGACGGAGCGACCGGAGCTTGTGCGCCTGCCGGCCGGGGCGAAGCCGGCGGTGGTGACGCGCCTGCGCAAGAATTACGCGCTCGATCGCGCGCGTTATTTCATCCCGTTTGCCACCCGGACCAATCTCGGCCTGGTGCAGTCGTCCCGGATGTGGGCCGTCACAGTGAAACACCTCGCCTCGCTGCCGCACCCGGAGGCGCAGGCGGCGGCCAACCTGATCCGCGATGAGCTGCTGAAACAGTCGCCGCGCCTGATGCGCCACAGCTTTGCGGAGGCGTCCTATCAGGCGCAGGCCCAGCAGGAGCTGGCGGCCAGCGTATCCCTTGGACTGGAGCGTCTTTCGTCGGCGCCGCTGGCCGACGATGTCTGGGTAAAGGTCGACCGCGACACTCCGCCGTGGTTGCGGGAGACGCAATCGGTGGCCGAGGCGCTGCGCCATCGCGCCAACCGTTACGGGCATCAGGGCACGGCCACCCGGCGCATGCGGGTTACGTTTGCCTGGAACAACATGGCCCTGGCGGAGCTGCGCGATCTCAACCGGCACCGCACGGGCCACCGGTACACGCCGCTGATCCAGGCCGGTTTCTACCTGCCGCCGGAGATCGCTCCGTCCGATCACGCCGCGTTGCTCGACGAGCAGCGGGAGCTGACCCGCGAGCTCCTGCGCCGGGGATCGCCCGCCTATGTCTATTCGCTCCTGCTCGGGGCGCAGACGCCGTTCGAGCACAGCACCCATGCGGACAAGTTCATCTACGAGGCCGAACTGCGCACCGGGATGGGGGCCCATTACCGTTACGCCGAACACTTGAGTGCGGTGCTGCGGGCGTTCTTTGCCCAGGTGCCGGAGGCCCGGGATTGGGTGGTCGAGGGGACCGCCGAACCCGAGTGAGCGGTTCTCCTCTCACCGGGCTCGCTTTTCCGGCGCATCGGCGACACAAGGTCCGGGAGCCATGACGTCTTTTCGCGTCCTGCAATACAACATGCAGTTCGGTCAGCGGTGGGAGGCCGAACGTCCGGATCATGCGCCGATCGACCTTGAAGGTACGATCGCGGAGCTGCGCAGTCATGCCGCGGACGTCATCCTGCTGCAGGAAGTGGAGCGGGCGCAGCCCGGCGGGGTGCAAATTGAACCGCCACCCCACTACCAGCGCCTGCGCGCGGCGTTTCCGGATTATCACGGCACCTTCGCCTACCCGCGGGCGGATCCGCGTGAGCTGCCGTTTGGCATCGGCCTGGCGATCCTCTCCCGCACCCCGCTCCGGGACGTCTTTCGCCTCGATCTGCCGTCACCGGCGATCGAGTTTTCCTTCGAGGGTGGGGTGCGCACGCCGACGGACCGGCTGCTCGTCGGCGCCCGCACCGCCATCGCCGGACGCGACGTGCATCTGTTCAACACCCACCTGCTCGCGTTCTTCATGCTCAACGCCAGCAGCGAAATCCATGGCGAACAACGCCGTCTGGTGGCCCAGCGCATCGCCGGCGTGCGCGGGCCGGCCGTACTGGCGGGCGATTTCAACGTCAGCCGGCACGCCTCGCTGGTGGAGCAGATGGACCAAGTCGGTTTCCGCAGCGTGCAGACGACCGAGCCCACCTGGTGGCGTCGTCCGTTGGTCCTCGACCACATTTTTCACAACCAAGACCTGCGCTGCGTGCGGCGCCAGGTCGTGAAGTCCACGGCCTCGGACCACCTGCCGGTCGTGGCGGACTTTGTCTTTGCCTGAGTGACTCAGCGTCCGCGCCGGACGCGTTCCTTTTCGTCCTCGCGGTCCTCTTCGAGCCGGGCGCGCTCGCTCTGGATCTGGCCGCGGATCTTCTCCACTTCATCCAGCTTTCCGTCGGCCAGGGCCTCGTTGAGCTGTTTGTTCAGGAAGATCTCCCGTTCTGCGAGCTTCCCCTTGTAGATCTGGTCGATCTCGGCGAGCCGGGCTTTCTGCGCGGGGGACAGACTGCGGCCGGTGTCCGGATCGGACTTGGCGAGACGTTCCATGGCGAGTTCGTAGGCGCTTTTCATGGTCTCTGCTTTGCCAAGGGAGGCTGAAAAACGCACGCGGAAACCGCGGGCCTCAACCGTAGCGCACGCCCAGCGCGAGCAGGAGGACGAGGGCGGCAGCCGGCGGCCAGAACCCACCGGCCTCGGGGCGCCAGCGTCGGGCATAACCGTAGAGCATGAGCGCCAGCACCACGGCCAAGCCCGCCGGTCCCAGCCACGGATGCCGAAACTCGGCGGCGAGGGACGCCCCTGGCAGCGCGACGAGCGCCCGGACCGTCACCTCGATCAGGTGCAGCACGAGCGCCGCAGCGTGATTGAAGAGCAACGCGAGGGCGTCGATGCCCAGCAGTCCACTGATCAGGGCGGCGCATCCGGCGAGCACGACGAGGGAAGCGAGGGGAATGAGCACCAGGTTGGCCACCAAACCGGCGGGTGTGACCAGGTTAAAGAAAGCGATCCCGCTCACCGTGCTCACCACCGTGGCGGCGGCGGCCAGCGAGAGGGAGAGGATCATGCGGCGTCGGACCACGCCCAGCCAGCGCTGCCCCGGGGTGTGCGCAGCCGTTGGGGTGTGGCTCTCCGCCGCGGGCGGCCGCGACCACGCCTCAGCCAACGGCAGTCCAAACGCGAGCAGGGCGGCGACGATGCCATAGCTCATCTGGAAACTCGCGCTGAACAGCTGCAGCGGCTCGAGCAGCAGCACGACCAGCGCCGACACCGCCAGCGCCGCGAGCGAGTTCCCGGGCAGGCGCAGCACGGGTAGCGAGGCCAGCAACGTCGCCATGATGAAGGCGCGCACCGCCGAGGGCGTTCCACCGGTAACGTCCGTATAGAGCCACAACGCCAGCGTCGCGAGAACGAAGCGCACTGCGCGCGGCCAGGGCAGGAGCGCGAGCACGAGGTGAAACGCGGCGGCGAGCGTTGCAATGTGCAGTCCGCTGATGGCGAAGAGGTGCAGCGTGCCGCTGCGCAGGAAGAGGTCGTCCTGTTCGTCGCTGAGCTCGGCCTTCCGACCAAGCAGCATGGCGCGGTAGACCTGGCCGAGGCTGGGTTTGTCTTCCAGACCGAGGCGGAGGATGGTTTCAAACCGGTCCGACGCCGTGGCGCAGAACTGCTGGTATGCGGAGGGTGGCCGGACGATGTGCGTGATCCGGCCGCGGTGCAGACGGAAGTTCACCCCGCAGGTGTCGAGGTAGTGCTCGAAGGTGCCGTGGGCAGGCGCTGCGGGCAGTACCTCCAGCAACGCCACGACGGCGAGTTCGGTCGACGGCAGGACCCGCTGTCCGGGTTCGGTACGGAGTGAAAAGGCGATGCGCTGGCCGGTGAGATCGCGCAGGTGCGGTTCGGTAACGCGGATCCGACCCAGTCCGGACACGCGCTGCGGATCCTCTCCGGGCGCAAACAGCCGGTCGATGACCAGGGTCACCACAGCTTCGCGCACGGGCAACGTTTCCCACGCGGGCAGTCGCGCGCGGGTGAGGTCGTGGAGAACGCCGCCCAGGACGAGTGCGGTGGCGACGAAGGCCGGCGCCCACGCGGTGCGCCAGAGGGCCGCGACGGCCAGCGCGATGCCCGCGACGCAGAGTCCGGGCAAGGGTGCGAGGGGAAACCAACCGGCGCGACCAAGGGCAAGCCCGGCCATCACGGGCAGGAGCAGCCACAGGACGGGCGCGCGATGCCCGACGGCGGAGGGGTTCATGAGCGAGGGGAACGCACTGAAAACCTTTCTTTCGAAGCGAAGGACGTTAAGGTCGGTAGGTTTCGCGCATGGCCACGGATCCGCAACCTGAACTTTTCGGCGAACCCGAACCCGAGACGGGCGCCTCCGTCCCGGGCGGACCGGAGGCCGCGCCGGCCAGCCAGCCCCTGGCAGCGCGCATGCGTCCACGCCGCCTGGCGGAGATTGTGGGGCAGCCGCATCTCACCGCGGAAGGCGGACTGCTGCCGCGCCTGATTGCGACCAACCGTTTCGGCAGCCTCCTGTTCTATGGTCCGCCGGGGTGCGGCAAAACGAGCTTTGCCGAGGTCATTGCGCGCGAGACTGGCAGCCGGTTCGTTCGCATCAACGCCGTCATGTCCAACGTCGCCGAGCTGCGCGAGATCCTCGCCGCGGCGCGCCGCCGGCCGGAAGCGCGCACCCTTCTCTTCATCGACGAACTGCACCGATTCAACAAGGCGCAGCAGGACCTCCTCCTGCCCGACGTCGAGGAAGGCAACGTCCGCCTGATCGGTGCGACGACGCACAATCCCGGGTTCTACGTGAATCCGCCGCTGCTCTCCCGCAGCCACTTGTTTCGCCTGGAGCCGTTGAGTCCGGAGGCGATCGCCAGCGTGCTCCGCCGGGCGCTGACCGACCGCGAACGCGGCCTCGGCGACCGGGAGGTCACGGCGGACGACGCGCTCCTGCGCGATCTCGCGGTGTTGTGCGACGGCGACCTGCGGCGCGCGCTCAACGCGCTCGAGGTCATCGTGCTCGGCCTGCCGGAGCGGGTGGGCCTCACCTCAGCCGACCTCGAGGTCTTTGCGCGCGAACGCCGCATCCGCTACGATGCGAACGAGGACGAGCACTACGACACGATCTCCGCCTTCATCAAGAGCTGCCGCGGGAGCGATCCCGACGCAGCGATGTACTGGCTGGCCAAGATGCTCGCCGGCGGCGAAGACCCGCGCTTCATCGCCCGGCGGCTGGTCATCCTGGCGAGCGAGGACGTCGGCCTGGCTGATCCGCTCGCGCTGCCCACGGCCGTGGCCGCGCACCAGGCCTGCGAGTTTGTCGGCCTGCCCGAAGCCGAGTACGCGCTCGCCCACGCGACGCTCTACATCGCCTGCGCGCCGAAGAGCAATTCGGCGACGCTCGCGCTCGCGGCGGCCCATCAGGCCCTCAAGAGCCATCCCGTGCAGGCCGTTCCGCTGCCGCTGCGCGACAAGAGCGGGAAGGCGAGCCAGCAGGCAGGGCATGGCAAGGGCTACCGTTACTCGCACGATTACCCCGAGAACATTTCCGGACAGCGTTATCTCGAAACGCCGCTGACGCTCTACACGCCGAAGACCGCGGGCATGGAGGCACGCATTGCCGAACGCCTCGCCCGCTGGCGCCAGATGCGCGATCAGGCCGGTTCGTCGAAGTAGCGGCGGACATGCCGCCCACCCGAGGCGGTTGCGACCACCGCTGCTGCAACTCGATCCTGGAGCGACGGTCCAGGCTTCACATGATGTTTACGCCCGGGTGCTTGCCGGAGCGCGGGCCATGGCTATCGTGGCGGCATGAAGTTGAACGCTGCCCTGGCGAAGACGGTGTTGTTGGCCGCATCGATGGGAATGGTGGTGCCGATTCTGGCGCAGACGTCGGTGAAACCCGCCGGGCCCCGGCAAAATGCGAAGGGCGAAGAGGAGGAAAAGGAGGGCGAGGTCAAAGGCATCGCGCTGCAGCGGCCGGACGGGCGCTGGCTTGGGCTCACGATGGACGGACTCAACCTGCGTCTCACATTCTACAATCAAAAGAAAAACCCGGTCGCGCCGGATGTGGTGCGGGCCACCGCGCGCTGGAATCGTCCGACAGTCGCAACGCCGGATCGCGCTGTGCTCAACCCGGACGGCGACGGCGTGTCGCTGGTCGGCAATCGCGTGGTGCGCAAGCCCTGGGCCTTTCTCGTCTACCTCGCGCTCGTGAACGAACGCGACGAGGTGGTGGAAAGTTATCAGGTTCAGCTCACCGAGGCGGCGGTGGCGACCAAGTGAACCGCCGGGCCGGCGTGCCGGCCCGTGGCGCTCAATCCGGGGCGCGGGTGCACGCTTGCCTCACAGGCGCTGCATGAGGACGGAGACCTTGAGCTCCTCCGTGTGCGTGCCCTTGAAGACGCCCGTCGTCGGGGTGCTGTCGAGGTAGTCGCGACCGCAGGCGACCTTGACGTGACGTTCGGCCGCGACGCAGTCGTTCGTCGGATCGAGGGCGTACCAGAATCCACCGGGCAAATACACCTCGACCCACGCGTGACTCTCGCTGGCGCCCACCAGTTTCGCGGGGCGCTGCCCCTCGCTCGCCTTGCGCTGGGATTCGGTTTCGATGTACCCCGTGACGTAGCGGGCGGGGATTTCGGCCGAGCGCAGGACGGCGATCATCACCTGGGCGAAATCCTGGCAGACGCCGGATTTCTGCCGGAGCACGGTGGTGACCGGCGTGGACACCGTGGTTGAACCCGGTTCGTAGCGCAGCGTCTCCTTGATCCAATGGTTGAGGCGGAGCAGGGAGGCGCCGAGGGCATCGCCGGGCTTGAAGAAGCGGTTGGCGAGCAGGTTGACCTCGGCGGACAGGGGTAGGGCGGGCGAGGGGTTGAGGAACTCGTAGAGCTTAATCCGTTCGCTGCGGAAGATCTGGCGGGCCTCGGAAACGCTCACATCCAGCGCGACTGCGGGCGGCTCCACCGGGTGCGTATCGACCTCCGAGATGCTCTCAAGCCGGAGTTCCTCGTGCCGCTGCACGATTGAGAAGGTGGCGACCCGGTTGCCGAAATAGTCCGTGTAAGTGTGCAGGTTGCACGGCGGGAAGGTGACCAGTTTGTGGCTGAGCAGATCCTGGCGCTCGTCGTGGGCGGGTGTGAGCCGGGCTTCCATGAAGGATTCCGAGGCGGTGCCCGCGTAACGGTACCGAGTGCGATGGGTGATGCGGAAAAGCATGGGCCGGCGCGGGAGAGAAAGGCAGTCGGGCGCAGGTTGGCAACGCCCTAGACGCGCCGCCGGCCGGGCACCCGCCGCGTTGACACCCGCGCGGGCGGCGGCGACCGTTGTCCTCCCATGTCCGCCGAGCCGTCGCCATTCGATAGCGTTGAGTCTGCAATCCAGGAGATCGCCGAGGGCCGGCCTGTGATCGTCACCGACGACGAAGGCCGGGAGAACGAAGGCGACCTCGTGATCGCCGCCAGCAAAGCCACGCCGGAGACCATCAACATGATGATCCGCCACGCGCGTGGGCTGATCTGCGTGCCCACCACCGGCACCCAGCTGCGCCGGCTCGGCATCAACCAGATGGTGCAGGAGAACCGCGAGTCGCACAAAACCGCCTTCACGGTGTCCGTCGATGCCGCTGAGGGCATCACCACCGGTATCAGCGCCTTCGACCGCGCCCGGACCGTGTCGATCCTCGCCAATCCGAACTCGCAACCGGCGGAACTGGTGCAACCCGGACACATTTTCCCGCTTCGGGCCAAGGACGGCGGCGTGCTTGAACGCGCCGGTCACACCGAGGCCGCAGTCGACCTCGCCTTGCTCGCCGGCCAGCATCCGAGCGCAGTCATCTGCGAAATCCTCAACGAGGACGGTTCGATGGCCCGCGTGCCCGAACTCGTCGCGTTCAAGCAGCGCTTTGGCCTCAAACTCATCTCGATCAGTGCGCTGATCGAGTACCGCTACAAGCGCGACCAGTTGGTGGAGCGGGTGTGCACGCGGCCCTTCCCGAGCGAATTCGGCGACTTCACGCTGCATGTGTTCCGCAGCCGCACCGATGGGCGCAACCACCTGGCCCTGACCATGGGCGCCCTCGGCCCGGAACCGACGCTGGTGCGGGTGCAGAGCGAGAATCTGCTCAGCGACGTCTTTCGGCTGCGCGGCAGTGACGGGCATCGCGCGCTGGCCGCGTCGCTCGAGGCAATCGCCAAAGCGGGTTCCGGCGTGATGCTCTACATGGAGCATGCGCAGAGCGGCGCCGACGTCATCCGGCGTCTCGACCAGCGCGGAGCCGGGCCCGGGGCGGGCATGGGTTTTCGCGACTACGGCATCGGGGCGCAGATCCTGGGCGCCCTGGGCCTCAAGAAGATCCGCCTGCTCACCAACAACCCGCGCAAGGTCGTCGGCCTCGAGGGCTACGCTTTGGAGATCGTGGATCAGGTCACGCTCTGAACCGGGGCGGTCGGTAGCAGCCGGCGGACCCACGCAAAAGGGGGTTGCGCCGGGGACGCGCACGGCGCACACCTTCCCTTCCTTCTTTGCCATGAGTCTCGACGCACCTTCGCAACTGTCCATCGACGGCACGCCCTTCACCGTCGGCGTGGTGGCCGCGCGCTACAACGCACGGCTGGTGGAGGCCCTCCTCAGCCAAGTGACGCGCAAGCTGCGGGACGCCGGCGTGAAGGAAAAGCGGCTTCACGTCGCGCGCGTGCCGGGCTCGAACGAGCTTCCGTCGGCCGTCCAGCTGCTGGTGCGCCGGCACCGCTGCGACGTCGTCGTGGCGTTGGGCGTGATCATCCGCGGCGGGACCTTGCATTACGAGCTCGTGGCCCAGGCCGCGACCGACGGACTGCTGAGGGTCAGCCTCGATGCCCGTGTGCCGGTCATCACCGGCGTCGTCGTGGCGGAGAACCAGGAACAGGCCGAGGAGCGCTGCCTTGGCAAAATCGACCGCGGCGCCGAGTTCGCCCGGGCGGCCCTTGAGATGGCCGCGTTGAAGAAAGCCCTTTCGTCATGAGCAAAGCCCAGTTTGCCCAGCGTCGTGCCGGCCGGGTGGCCGCGATGCAGTACCTCTATGCATGGAGCCTGAACAAGCCTGCGAATCTCGCGCAGGACCTGCTCACCTTCTTCGAAAATCTGGAGGAGCCGCGCGAAACGTACGCATTCGGCGAGGAGCTTATCCATGGCACCCTCGAGCACCTCGAGGCGATTGATACGCACATCCGCGGCCTGGCCCACAACTGGGAGTTCGACCGCATCGCCCGTATCGACCTCGCCATCCTGCGCGTGGCGATCTTCGAAATGATGTACCGCAAGGACATCCCGCCCGTCGTCACGATCAACGAGGCGATCGACCTGTCGAAGCAGTTCTCCAACGCCGACGCGAAACGGTTTATCAACGGCATCCTCGACCGGCTCAAGGACCAGCTGGGCCGCGACGCCCGCAAGGCGGACGGATCGTGATGGGTGATTTATGAGCGGTGATTTATGATCCCTGTGCTGGGCGCGTGGAAAACGCAGAGGCCCGCGCTCGGGTGTTCATACGTCATCAATCCCAAGTCATAAATTTCCGGCATGCTCGGCTTCTTCAAGAAATTCAAGGACGGCCTCGCCAAGACGGTCTCGGCGATCACGCAGAAGACGCGGGGTCTGTTTGGCGGGCGCAAGATCGACGCCGCTTCGCTCGATGAGCTCGAGGAGGCGCTCTACACGGCGGACTTCGGGGTCGAGACCACAGAAGAGATCATCCGCGAGATCAAGGCGGCCTACGCCCGCGAGAAGGAACTGCAGGGGCAACAAGCGGCGCAGATTGGCGCCGCGGTGTTGCGCCGCGTGCTGACGGGCGCCGAGGGCGTGCTGCCGGTGCCAACCGGTACCGACAATCCCGTCGTGATCGCGCTGATCGGCGTCAACGGCTCGGGCAAGACGACCACCTCCGCCAAACTTGCCTGGAAACTGAAACAGGAGGGCCGATCGGTCACGCTCGCCGCCTGTGACACCTTTCGTGCCGCGGCGGTGGAACAATTGAAGACCTGGGGCACCCGCCTCGATCTTGAGGTGGTGGCGAGCCACACCGGCGCCGACGCCGCAGCGGTGGCGTACGATGCCTGGCAGGCGGCCAAGGCGCGCCACCGCGATTATCTGCTCATCGACACCGCCGGCCGCCTGCACACCAAGCACAACCTCATGGAGGAACTGGCGAAGATCCGCCGCGTGCTGCAGAAGCATGACCCGACCGCGCCGCAGCACCGCTGGCTGGTGGTCGACGGTTCCCTGGGCACCAACTCGATCGAGCAGGCCCGTGCCTTCCACCAGAGCTTCGGTCTGACCGGCCTGGTTGTGACCAAACTCGACGGCACCAGCCGGGGCGGCGCCATCGTCGGCATCTGGCGCGAGTTGAAGCTGCCGATTTTCTTCCTCGGTCTGGGCGAACAGGCGGAAGACCTCCAGCCCTTCAGCGTCGAGAATTACGCCAAGGCCGTCTTCGGCCTCGAGTAGGCTCGACCACGTCAGGTTGGAGCGGCGGCCCTCCTGCCGCCCTCGGGCATTCGCCTCCTCGCCAGGTTGTTGCTGTCTCCCGGGTTCATGCGACCAGCGCGGCCTCCTCGTCGCGCCAGGCGCGCGCCCGCCGCAGCGCGCGCGCATGGGTGCTGGGGTCGATGTTGCGCCCGGTCAACGCGACCGCCACCCGCTTGCCGGCCAGCTCCGGCAGGCGTCCGGAGAGGCAGGCCGCCAGTGCCGTCACGCCCGCGCCTTCAAGGGCAACCCCCTCCGTCTCGTCCACCGTGAGCAGGGCGCCGGCGATCTCATCTTCGCTGACCGTGACCAGGCGGTCGACACGCGGGTCCGCCTGCGCAAAGGTGCGGGATCCTGCGCGCGCCACAGCAAGTCCGTCCGCGAGCGTGGGCAACAGCGCCACGGGCACCGGTCGGCCGGCGTGACGCGCGGCGTGAAACCCGGCGGCGTGCGCCGGCTCAACACCGATCACGAGCGCCTCGGGCCGGAGGGCCTTCACCACCGTCGCCACGCCCGCGAGCAGGCCGCCCCCGCCGACCGGCACGACGAAGGCATCGATCTCGGGCTGGGCGAGCAGGACTTCGAGGGCCAGCGTACCTTGACCGGCGATGACGTGCAGATCGTCGAACGGATGCACCGGGGTCAGACCTTCGGTGGCCTCGAGCACGCGCGCATGCGCGGCCGCCTCCTCGAAGGTGTCTCCGTGCAGGACCACGCGCGCGCCGAGGGCATGACACCGCCCGGCCTTCACGCGGGGCGCATGCCGAGGCATGACCACGGTCACGGCGATCCCCAGCTCGCGCCCATGCCAGGCGAGGCCAAGGGCATGGTTGCCGGCCGAAGCGGCCACGACCCCGCGTCGCCGTTGGGCCTCGTCGAGGCAGGCGAGGGCGTGCCGGGCGCCGCGTTCCTTGAAGCTGCCTGTAGCCTGAAGGTAGTCGTGTTTGGCGAACACAATCATCCCGGCCGCAGCGCTGAGTGGCGCGGAGACCGCGCACGGCGTGGGGCGTAGGCCGGCCGCGATGCGCGTGTGCGCGTCGCGGATGGCTTCGAGGGTGATGAGTTTCGGGTTCATGGGCAGAAAAACAAAAAGCCCCGGGCGACAAGCCCGGGGCTAAAAGTGGAAAATCGCTTGGTTCGCTGAGTGCGTTAAGCAACGTGTCCACGCCCGGGCCGGCGGCGGATGATAATCATCATGCCGATAATCATGGCTCGGGCGTTGTGGGACTGGGACGTCATGCGAACGACCGGAGGAAGGCCGAGTGCCGATCGAAAAGCAAGCCCGCTCATCGCCGTTGAATGGCGGGAGGCGGCGCGAGGGCGAAGGATGAAGGAGGAAGGCAGAAGGGGGCGGCGCGCCCGGTGAGGGCACCGGGCCTACAACTTGCCCGATGACCCATCACCGATGACCCATGACCGGGCGAGTAGCGCCCGCCTCACGCCTCCGGTGGGCGCAGTTCGGCCCACAGCGGGCGGTGGTCGGAAAAATGATAGCGCAGGTAGGCGTTGAAGTCTTTGCGGCCCCGCGCGTTCCAGAGATCGGGCAGGATCACGGTGTCGAAATCGAACACCCCGACGGCCCCGGTGAGGTAGGTGCTCATGCGCGGGAAAAAGGCGATCTGGTCGTAGTGCCGCACCCGCTCGGCCGTGCCGTGGGCGGTTTCGCTCGGCAGGGTCGTGCCGATCTCGGTCGCATACGGAGCGAGCAGCAGGCCATGTTGGCGCAGCACGGCGTAGATCGGATCGGCCGGCTCGACGTAGGGCAGGTTGAAATCGCCGAGCAACATCACGTGCGGATCGTAGGCGTGGGGCGACTGGTTCTCGAGCCGCGCCCAGCGGGCCGCGGCGAAGGCCTCCAGTTGCCGCCGCTCGAGGTCCGCCCGGGCCTCGCTGCCGAAGAAGAAGTGCACGTTCACGAACGTCAGGGGCACGTCGCCCCACGCGAGCGAGACGAGCGCCGGGTTGCGGTCAAAGCCGCGAAACTCCGTGGTGACCTCGGGCAGGCGGATGTGGCGGAACTGTGCAGGGGGAATGGCGATCTCGCCCGTCTGCTCGCGCAGGCGGAGCTTGTTGCCGTCGTAGAGCAGGACCATGCGCTCCTCGTTGCCCGCGGTATCGGTCATGTGGATACGCCAGCGCTTCTGCAGCCGGTCGCGCAGGGCGCGCAGGCCGGAGAGATCCCGGCGGGTCTCCTGCACCGCCACGAGGTCGAAGCCCTCGATGATCTCGGCCAGCACGGCATAGGCGGCCGGGTCGCGGTCCTGGGTGCCGAGATTGGCGATGTTCCAGGTCGCGACCAGCAGACGGTCCTGCCTCCGGGCGGGCACGCCGCGCAGGCGGCGATGCTGCCGCACGCGGGTCCGTTCCGCGGCGGGATCAATCGTGTACGCAAAAGCCGGACGGGCGAAGCTCAACGCCATTGCGTAGCATAACCCCGGCGGCGCGGCGCGCAAATGGCCGACGGACAATTTCCGTCGTGACGACTCAAACCTAAGGCTGGTTCGTCAGCAACGGCAGCAACGCGTCCGCATACAACCGGCCGAGCAGGCGGGCGGAGGCCGAATCGTAATGCGCCGGGTCGTCCGGCTTGGCCCGGAGCTGCTCCTTGATGCCGGGAGCGAGGGTGTTGACCACGGCGGAATGTGGGAGGGACCGGGGCAGGCTGAGCAGGACGGCGTTGAGATGCGCCCCGGCGGTTTCCTGCCACGGCCCGAGGGTGGCAGCGACGAAGGGCAGCGCCGGGTTGCCGAGGTCGCTGCGGAGGCGGGTGACCAAAGCGATCAAGTCTTCGTGATAACGCTGGCCGCCGTCGGCCCGGGTCGACGCGAGGTTGGACTCTCCCTGGTTCCACAGGATGCCGGCGAGGCGGCCGTCCTTTTGCGCCCGGCGGCTCTGGGCCAGGGCGTGGGTGTACAAGGTCGAGCCATCCGGCCAGCGTTGGCCTTCGCCGCTGAAATCGGGCGCCCACCACTCGATGCGGGTGCCGCCAAACGCGGCCGGCACAAGGCCGATGGTCACGTCGGCCGGCAGATGCGGCAGGAGGGCCCGGGCGAAGGCCAGACCAGGCCCCACGCCCGCGACCTTCGGTTTGTCGCGGTGCAAAGGTTCCGTCGCGGGGTGCCAGGCGTCGTCGTGCAGGACGAGGATCCGCGGGTCGGGGGTGGCATCGGCCGTCTCGACCGGACCGCGGCCGGCCATGTTGGACTGGCCGGCGAGGAGGAAGATCAGCAGACGTTGCGGTGGGGTGGGGGCGTCGGCGGCGAATGTGGCGGAGCCGAGCAGGACAAGGACCAGGAACAGGCGGGGCATGCGGGCAGGTTGGGCGAGGCGCCGGACAAGGCAACGCCCCGAATCGACGCTTGCCCCGGCGAGGGGGCTGTGGAGATTTCCCTCATCGTGAGCCCGCCCGGGTGGTGGAATGGCAGACACGAGGGTCTTAGAAGCCCTTGCCGTAAGGTGTGCAGGTTCGAGTCCTGTCCCGGGCACCAGTTTGGGTCGTTTTCTCTCTTTACTCACGGGGGCCGACGCGGGAGGGGATATCACGCTCAATGATGAAGGGTAGACTATCGCTCTTGGTGACGTTGCTCGGCATGCCTGGAGTGGTGGCCACTGCTTGGCTGGCGGTGCCGATGCTTGTCCAAGGCACGACCCTGCCGGTACCGTTGCAGGCATTGCAGATCGGGGCAGCGATCCAGGGGGCGGTGCTCGTGGTGATCGCGTCCATCCTTGGGTCCTTCCTGGCACCAAAAGTAGATCTGTCGGCTCCGGTGCTTACGGCGGCGTTGGCGCGTCGCGACCTCCTTGCTGCGTTGCGACCGCAGCTCTTGCCTGGTCTCGCGGGAGGATGTGTAGGCGCCGCGGTGATCATTGCGTTCCATCGGTTCGTGCCGAGTTCTCTTTCGTTTCTCACGGATCGTGAACCCCTGCCTCTCGTCGTGCGGGTGCTCTACGGCGGTATCACCGAGGAGATCCTCATCCGCTGGGGACTTATGACGGTGATTACGTGGGGAGTGTGGCGGCTGTTCCAGCGCAACCGGCCCAAACCATCGGGTGCGATCGTGTGGGCAGCGATCGGAGTGAGTGCAATGATCTTTGGGGCGTCTCACGTGCCGGCATTGGCACCGGCGATGCCAACGCTTTCCGGCGTCGCCGTGGCCTACGTCACCTTTGCCAATGCAGGTTTTGGCGTCGTGGCTGGATGGCTTTTCTGGCGGCACGGGCTTGAGGCTGCGATCATCGCACACGTGCTCGCCCATGTGCTGGCGTACCTGTTACGCGGCTAGGCGTCGGTCGCCGGGAACCTTAGGCCACACCGCGACCCGCCCTGTGCTTGCGGTGGGTAGGTGCGGCGGCCAACGTCGGCACCTCTTCTGTTGCCCATGTTGTTCAACCCCTCCCTCGCGGCCTTGGCGAATGGACCGTGGCTGTTCGCTGTGCTCGGTGTGGCCATTGCCTTCATCGTCGTGGCGACCACCCGGTTCAAGGTTCATCCCTTCCTCGCCTTGATTCTCGCCGCGTACGGCGTGGGCCTGGCCGCGGGGTTGTCGCCCACGGCGCTGATGGGCGCGCTTACGGGTGGGTTTGGCCGCACGGTGGGGCAGATCGGCATCGTCATCGCCTGCGGGTGCATGATTGGCACCGTGCTTGAGCGCAGCGGGTGCGCCCTGGTGATGGCCACGTTCATGGTGCGCCTCGTCGGCAAGGCCCGCGCCGTGCTGGCGATGTCCTGCACCGGGGCGGTGGTGTCGATCCCGGTGTTCTGCGATTCCGGTTACGTGATCCTGTCCCCGCTCGGACGTTCGCTCGCGCGTGCGACCGGAGCCTCGCTGGCGTCGTTTGCCGTGGCGCTGAGCATGGGGTTGTACATCACGCATTGCCTCGTGCCGCCGACGCCGGGTCCGATCGCGGCCGCCGGTGAGCTGAAGGCAGAACTCGGTCTGGTGATTCTCCTTGGTCTGGTGGTCGCGGTGCCGGCCATCATCACGACCTACGCCTACGCCATCTACGTGGGCCGGCGGGTGACGTTGGCCGAGACCCCGGAGGACGCGACCGCCGCGGCGTCACGACCGGGATCCGGCCGCGCGATCGGGGTGATGACGGCGTTTGCGCCCATCCTCGCGCCGGTGCTCTTGATTGCCCTCAAATCCATCGCCGATCTGCCGGGCCGGCCGCTGGGCGACGGTACGGTGCGTGCGGTCCTCGGCTTTGCCGGTGAGCCGGTGACGGCCTTGCTGGTGGGTACGGCGCTGGCGTGGTGGGTGGTGCGCGACGAAGGACGGGAGCGCTTTGGCGGATGGTGCGCCGACGGATTGAAGGACGCCGGCACCATCATCCTGATCACGGCCGCCGGCGGGGCGTTGGGCGGCGTGTTGCGCGAGACCTCCCTGTCGGCGCTGGTCGGCCAGTTGATCGCGTCGGTGGACCTCGGTGGATTCAGCCTCCTGTTGCCCTTTGTGGTGGCGGCCGGACTCAAGACGTCGATTGGGTCCTCCACCGTGGCGATCGTGACCACGGCGTCGCTGCTCTCGCCCTTGCTCGGGACCCTGGGGCTTGCGACGGGACACGGCCCGGTGCTGGCAACGCTCGCGCTCGCGTCCGGGGCGATGATGGTGTCCCACGTCAACGACAGCTATTTTTGGGTCATCACCCAGATGTCCGGTCTGACCGTGGGCCAAGGTTATCGGCTGATCACGGTGGCCTCCGGCATCGCCGGGCTTACGGCGATCACTGGGGTGATGGTGCTGAGTTGGGTGCTGCTGTGAAGCCTCTCGCAGGACTGCGGGCCCGGCGTCCAAGGATCCAGGCCGTTTGGCGTGCGGGTACGATGGGAAGGCGTTAGCGGATGGGCACAAAAAAGCCCCACCGTGCGGTGGGGCCAAGAGAGCGATCCGAAGTAACGAATGGACCTTTAGGCCTTACGGCGGCGAGCGACGAATCCGACGCTAGCGAGACCGAGACCGATCAGGAGGAGGGTCGATGCGGAGTCGGGGACGCGGGTGGTTCCGGGAACTCCGAAGAATGTTACATGCGAAATGCCATTTCTCACGTTGTTGGCGATGGGATCCCATCCTCCGCTGGTGATGACCTGATCAAGGCTGACTTCGTAGAGAGTGTAATTTGCCTGACCAGATTTCAATAGTACGTAGGACAGTTGAAAGCCCGAGCCCGTGAGGTTCCAGGAAACGGATCCGTTTACGGCATCCTCTCCAACGTTCGCGTCGAAGTACCCGGGATTATCAACAGAGCCACCGTTATCCCAATCTTGGTCATCGGTATCGAATTTATTGAGGTAGGTCAGCGTATCGTCGGCGAGGCCCTCGATGCCTTCGATCCAAGCGGCTTCGTTACTGGGATTACCGAGCGGACCACCAAGAGTGTAGTGCCCCACAAGGATCAGGTGAGCCGAAGCGGAGCTGGCGAAGGCCAGCGAGCAAACCACGGCGAGCGCGGCTGCGAGTTTCTTTAAGTTGAGGAGGTTCATTACGAAGCGGACTGAGGTTTGAATAAAACTGTTGTCAGCAGTCATGCATACGAAATGCCAACCCGCTTCACTTGGAGAAAATGACTATTAACTCTCTGATTGGGTGGTAAATAAACTTATGTAAAAAACTTGTTAGGCCTGAATTTACCTACCGCGGGCCTAGACTTGGCCTAGGGGCAAACTTTAGGAATTTGTAAGCTTCACCGACAGGTCAGAAAGGGGGGGCGGACCTAGGTGGTAGAGAGAATATTCATTGGGGTATTAAAGATTTAATGAGTAATGATTTATGATTCTCTTTCGCCTGAGGGTTTAGGGGTTAAAGAAGCCGGCGGTTCTTGGGATGCATGGCGGCTGGTCGAGAGGGTTTCGTTTCGGCCTTCTTAAAGCCCTGCGAAAGAGAGAATTAAGTTCATGGAATGCGGTTAATGCAGCCTGTAAGCTCTGCCGACGTCCGCGGAGTTTGGTCGGCTCGAGGTGGACGCGCGGGTCCCTCCGCGCGTGGTTTGAACCCGCCGCCCATTTCGGCCCAGCTTAGCTCGGACACGGACGGCTCGGAGAGCCGTCCCTACCGGGGGGCGGACGGAGCGTTATACACCGTCCGGCCCGCGTGTGATTGGTCACGCGCGGAGGGACCCGCGCGTCCACCTCGGGTCGCTGGGTAGGGCGGTTTCTCCGAAACCGCTGGTTTCGGAACGGACGGCTTGGAGCGCACAGCTCGGAGAGCCGTCCCTACCGTGGGCGGGCCGTCAGGCCTTGCGGCGGCGGGAGACCCAGGCAAGGCCGGCGACGCTCGTCGCGACCAGAATCCAGGTGGCGCCGCCGTCCGGAACGTGATGCCGGGGTGTTTCGCCCTTGTAGAGACGGACAGACGACAGTCCGCCAAATCCGTTCGGGCCGAGGCCCTTGTCCGGAAAAGTGATTTTGCCTGAAACGCTTTCGAGGAAGTAAGCCACGATCCCACCGCCCTGGGTCTGCTCTCCTTGATCCTTGGCTCCCTTGTCTTTTGACTTGGACTTCTGGCCGCCGGATCCCTGTCCGTAATGCAGGACGGCGTAGGCGTAACCGGTGATGTCCACCTGAACGCTGTCCCCTGCATCGAGGTATTGGGCAAAGATCGGCACCGGCAGGTCCTTGCCCGTGATGGCCTCGTAGCCAGCGATGATGCCCTTACCCGCGAAGTCGCCCTGACCGGCCAGCCAGTCGAAACTCGTTGACGGGTTGTTGTTGCCCAAGGTGCCCTTGGAGACGTCGCCAACGAGCGACGTTCCGTTGTTGGTGATGTTCACCAAGGCGGCGCGGGTGGTGGTGCCCAGGGCGAGCGTGGCAACGATCAAGAGGGAGCGCAGAAATGAGGCGGCGTTCATGCTTTCAGGCCAAGATGGGCCTAGTCACCCAGTCCGGTCGAGGGGTGAGATTACGTAAAACCAGCGAAATGCCGGAGCCCGCGCGGCAGGCCCTACACCCCCACTCTTTCTCGTTCGTCTTTCTCTTTCTTCTTTCTCCCTCCGCCAACCTCAAGAGAGAGAAGAGAAAGACGAAAGAGAACGAGGCATGGCCGAGGTGGGCGGGCGCGTCCCTGCGCCCGCTGCCGACGGCATCGAACGATGCGCGGTGGGACCCGCGCATCCACCGCACAAAAAAGCCCCACCGCGAGGGTGGGGCTAGGTTGCTCACCGCGGCTGGACTGAGCGTCACGGCGCGGCCGGGGTCGCAGGCGCGGCCGGCGGCGCCTCGGCGGCTGCCGGGGCCACGACCGCCGGCTTTGGCTGCCAGAAGTAGTGGCCGCGCCGGTTGTGGTCCCAGCGGATGCCGATGGCGACGAGGACGACAATGACGAGGAAGGAGATCAGCTTCCGTTTCCGGGCGGCTTCCTTGTCCTCGTACGGGTCGTCGAGCGAGCGGCGGGCGTTGGCCGGGAGCGTGGCGCGCTCGGTGAGCTTGGAGCCAAACGGGATGTTGATCTTCACGCGCCCGTTGATGGCCCAGCCGTTGCCATCGAGGATGGGGCCGAGCGTACGCTGGCGCAGCTTGAGCGCGGCGATGATCATCGACGGCAGCGAGATCAGGAGCAGTACCGCGAGGAAGACCAGGGGGATCTGCCAGGGCGGCATGCCCTTGAAGAAGCCAAGGAAGTAACCGAAGGCCGTGGTCAACGCGCCGAAGGCCACGCCCAACGCGGCGACCGCGCCCACGTCGACCTTCTTCGGCGGTTCGGCCGGCTTCAACTTGTCGGCGTTGGCCGTCTTTTCGGCGGCGCTGGCGAGCTTGCCGCTCGACTCGGCCTCGGCAGCGGCGGCGCGCTTCGCCACCTGCTCTTCGATCATACGCACGAATTTCTTGTACGGCGACCAGAACGCCTGCCGGATGCTGATGGGGTTATCGACGATCGAGGTGATGGTGGCATCCCAATCGCGGCCCTGGCGGTCGTAGAAGATGCCGTTGCGGCCGACAAAGAGGTAGTCGCTGTCGCCTTGGGTGAAGCAGGCCGCGATCTTCATCGTCTGGCCGGCGGCGTTCTTGCAGTCGCAGTAGGCGATATAGGCTTTGCTCATCGCCGCCAGCGGATTGGGACCGGACACCTGCACGCACAACTCCGTGCTGCGGCTGTCGAGGTACAACGTGCCCGCCTGAAAGACCGCGTAACGGTCCGGCGAGTAGAAGTCCGAGAAGTTGACGAAGTTGTTGAGCAGGGTGCGGAAGTCGCGGGCGAAGCGGAGCAGCTTCTCGACGTTGGCGATGGCCGCGTACTCCCCGGCGAGGGCGAGGTCCTGGGCGAGCAGCGCCTTGAGGGCGGCCTGGCGATTCTCGGCCAGCACGGCGGCAATGCGCGCGGCGCCGAGCTTGGCGACGGATGCACCGGCCTTGGCGCCCAGCCAGGCTTGGTACGGGGCCACCTTGGCCTTCAGCGCCTGCCAGTCCGCCTCGGTGAGGGCGGTCTTGTCGGCGCCGAAGACGGGAGTCACGGCGTCGCGTCGGAGGGCGGCGATGGCGTCGGCCCATGCGGGGTTGATGCCGTCCACGAGGGGCAGCGCGCGGCCGGCCTCGATGCGGGCGAGCGGGAAGGCGGTGATCTCCGCGGCCGTGATGGTCATGTCTTTCGCGGCCACGGCGAGAAACTCGTTCTCGGACCGGTTGACCGCGCTGAGGGCGCGGCTGTCGAAGGCGGCGAGGCGGGTGCGGGCAAAGAAGTCCTCGACCTTGGTGCGGACGGCGTCGATCGCGGCGGCGGCCGCGGCGGTGCCGTCACCGAGCGTGCGCGCGGCCGTGCCGGCAGCCTCCCAGGCGGAGAACGCGGTGCAGTCGGCAAAGAACGTGTCGATGCGCGCCTGGTCGACGCCGGCCGCACCGCTGCGGTCCGGCGTGCCGCCGATGGTCGCGAGGATGTCGGCGATGAGCAGCTTCGTCGCGTCGTCCGCGGCCGAGTCGGGGATGATCACGCCGTCGCCATTGAACGTCGTGGCGGCAAACACCTTCGCGGTGTCGGTGGCGTCGCCGAGGGCGATCTCGGTGGCCGAGGCCTTGCCGAGCCGGGTGAGAATCTCCTTGGCGGACGCGAGGACAGCGCGGCCTTCGGCGGTGGCTTCGTTGAAGGCGGAGAGCGGCAGGGCGTCGCGGCCGCGCAGCAGCACGCCCACGTCATTCAGGTGCAGCGCGGTCCATTTGATGGCGCCGAGCAGTTCGGGCACGCGGATCCGGCCGTCCTTGTCGGTGTCGATCAGCGCGAGCGTTTTTTCGTCGAGCTCGAGGCCCTTGACCGGGCAGCTCAGGGCCACCCACAGTTTTTGATCGAGCTGATTCAGCGCGAGCAGGTCGGCACCGGTTTCGAGGGAGACCTGATCGAGGCCTCCGATGCGGTAGAATTTCCAGACGTGGGAGGAGGCGGTGGAGTTGGAGGTGGCCATGATGGGTAGAAGAACGGCTGCAGAATGTACGCGGGCGAAACGTTGGCAACCGCGCAGGCGATCGGCCGCGTCGTTTGTCGGCGCCGCGGTGCGCTCGGGCGGTCAACGCAGGCGCGGCGGCGGCGGGGCGGCGAAGACGACCAGGGCGATGCCGCCGACCACGAGTGCGCTGCCGGCGTAGAAGGCCAGGGTGGGGCGTTCGTCGAACAGGAAATAGGCGAGCACACCGGCGAAGACGAACTGCCCAACGTTGCACAGGCTGACGATCTGCCCGCGCAGGTGACGCATGGCTTGGTTGAGCAGCGAGTGGCCGATGATCGTCGGCACGCAGGCGAGCGCCACCATCAGGGCCCACTCCCGCCCGGAGCCGAGGTCGAAGGTGTGCAGCGCCGGCGCGGCGACGGCGAGGCAGATCAACCCAGCGAGGGCATACACCGGCACGACGTAGAGCCAGAGCGAGGGGAAGTCGCGGTTCTTGCGTCCGAGCGCGAGGTAGGTGGCAAAGAGCAGCATCGAGCCGAAGCAGACGGCGTTGCCCCACGCATCGCCGCCGCCGGCAAGGGCATCGCGGGCGGTGAGGGCGGCGACCCCGGCCAGAGCCAGGGCGGTGCCGGCGATCTCGGTGCGGTTGATCCGTTCGCCGGTGAGTCCGAGCAGGAGGAAGGGCAGCGCCACCGGCACGAGGTTCACGATCAGGCTCGCCTGGGCGGACAGGGTCATGCGCGCGCCGTACGACCAGGAGAGGAAGTGCAACGCGAGCACGAAGGCGGGCAGCACGCTGCGACGCAGGTGCGTCCGTGTGTAGGCGCCCGGGTGGCGCTGCCATTCGCGCACGAACACGGGACTCAGCAGCGCGGCGGCGAGCAGAAGACGTAGGGCGGCGAGCACGAGCGGATGCGTCGTACTCGCCTTGATCATGATCGCCGCGGTCGAACAGGCGAAGACCCCGGTGAAAAGCAGCAGATAGCGCCAGACCATCGGGCGACGATGCCCGGCGGCGTGCGGTCAAGTCGAGTGCGGGATCGACCAGTCAGCGCGCTCGGTGGGGGAGGGGCGCTGGCGACGGAGGGACGCGGAAGGGGCCGGCGAACGGCGAGACCAGCTTAGAGGACGAGAACGAGGTGGGGAGGGCGGCCGGCCGGAGCTACGCGCGCGTTTTGCCCCCGGTCGTACCCATGCAAAGTTCCCCTCTCTGCGCTCTCTGCGTCCTCCTGTAAACAGGTGTGGGGTTCGTCCGAAGGCACGAGAAAGAGAAAGAGAACAATTACGAGAAAGATGAGGAAGCGCTCCTCCTGTCTCCAGTCTCCTGCCTCCTGTCTCCTGCACGCCCCCGGGCGCACCGCGCCGCATCCTACGGCGACGTGGGCTCGCGGCCGAGCAACTCGCCGATCATGCGCTCCACCACGCCCTCCGGCGTGCGGATCATGCTCATCCGGGCGGTGAACTGGTTGGTGCCAAACGGCCGGTCTGCCTTCGGCTCGCGCAACGTGATTTGCATCGCGACGAGGTGTTCGCCGAAATCCCAGACCCAGCGGTCATCGTACTCCACCACCACCTGCGTATCGGGTGGCATCATGGTGAGCGGCCCGATCTCAACGGTCAGGCCGCGTCGGCTCAGGGCGCGAGCGATGTGGCGGTCGACGGCATGGCTGTCGTTGAGATTGCTGCGCACGAAAAACTTCTGCCGGGTGGCGAGGTCGACGTTCGGATTCACCCGCGGTGCGGACGTGGTGCAGCCGGCAAGCAGGGCGGCGAGGACAACGGCGACGACGGCGAGGGACTTCATGCGAAGGGAAGCACAGTCGGGTTCGTCTCGTGCGCAAGCCCGGAGCGACGTTCACCCTGCCGGCCCGGCTGAACGCGGATCCGGTTTACGGCTGCGCTGGCGCACCGGCGATGGGGGCGGGACGCTCGTAAGGGGAACGTGGACCCTTGCCATCGATCCGACTGACTCCGACCGTGACGGTCAGGTTGCGCGCGGGATCGTGATAGGTCATGTCCATCGAAGCTCCGCGATAGCTCGCACCGCCTCCGGTGCCGTAGAAGATCGAAACGGAACCGTGAATCTCCGGCTTGGCCGACACGGTCTCTGCCTCCGCGGTGCGCCGGGCGCGCGGCGACCAAGCCATGAAAACCGGTCGGGCGAGCCGCTGGGCCACGTGGGCATCGATCAACGCGATCTCCATCGGCGTGAGCAAACCAAGGCCGGCGGCGGCGCGCTCGGCGTCGGACCGGCGGCGGCTGAAGCTGCCGGCAAAGGCGCGCACATTTCCTTCCCGTGCGAGGGCGAGTTCGCGCTCGATCAGACGGTCCAGTTCGGCGCGCTGTGCCGGCTCGAGTTTCTTTAACCCCGCCGCGTCCTGATCGTGGGCGGAAAGACCGTGAGAGAATCCCGTTTCGCTCGCCAGCACGACGGTCGTGCCGGCTGCTAGGCTGAGCCCGAGGACAAACAGAATGCGGCGCGAGACGCTCACCACGGCGATCGGGGTCATGAGTGGCTCAGACGACGAGGACGCTGCCATGGTTCCACCGTAGCGCACCTTTCGCCCGGCGCGAACCGATAATGAGGCAAAAGTCACGGTCGGGACACATGCCGGGGTCGCACCGCGTTCGAGGGGAACGCGCAGGTCCCTCTGCGCGCAATCGACCCAACCGGAGACGCCCCCGGGTGCGCCCGGGCGCCGGCCGGTGCAGGCTTGCGGTCGGGGCGCGGATGCGCAATGCGATGGCGCGATGTCCACGCCTTCGCCCTCCGCTGCGTCTGACGCGCCGACGCCGGCCACCCTTGCCCAGGCCATGGGACCCATCCCGCCGAGCGCGCACGTGCTGGTGCAACTGCAGCGCCTGCTCGCCGACCTGAACACCGGTCTCGATGACATCGCCCGCCTCATTCTGCTCGATGCCGCCCTGACCACGCGCATCATCCGCCTGAGCAACAGCGCATGGTTCGGTCGCGGCCTGCCCTGCACCTCGATCGAGGAGGCGGTGAATCGCATCGGGTTTCGCGAGGTCTATCATTTCGTCGCCGTGGCGGTGTCGAGCGCGCTGGTGGCGCAACCGGTGCCGGCCTATGGGCGGGATTCGTTGGAAATGTGGACGGACTCTGTGACGGGGGCGTTTGCGGCGGAGGCGCTCGCGCAGCGGGTGGGGGAGGATGCTGCCAACGCCTACCTCATCGGGCTGCTTCACGTGATCGGGCGCTTGCCGGTCAACCGCTACCTCATGGGCCAGGGCAGCCTCACCCGGGCGCTGGCCGACGATGGCTATCCGCATGAATTCAGCGGGGCGGAGTTTGCCCTGCTCGGTTTCCATCAGGCAGAGGTCGGCGCCCAGTTGCTCGCGGCGTGGGAGTTTCAGCCCTCCGTGACGCAGCCGGTGCGACACCAGTACGATCCGCTGAGCGCCGAGGAGCCCCACGACCGGATGGCCGTGCTGCTCTACGCGGCGCGCCTCATCCGCATCGCGGCCAGTGGCGTCGAGATCGACCCGGAGGGCGGCGATGCCACCGAGGCCGAAATCCTGGGGTCGCTCGCCCTCACGCGGGCGGACGTGCTCGCGCTTGTTCCCGGAGTGCGGGAAACGTTCTCCCGCGCTCGCCTGATGATGAAAGTCTGAGGGCGCGCGGGCGGAGGTGACGACCCGTCCCGGAGAGGCTTGCCAAGGTGGGCGGGCGCGTCCCCGCGCCCGCGGCGAAGAGGGACGGATCACGACCGCGGATTCCTACCCTGCGCGGAGGGCCTCGCGCCTCTCCCCCTGGGTCGGCAGCTTGGCGCGAGGGACCGCCTGAGGAATGTATCCATACTTTGGATCCCTGAGGCTAAGGCCACTTGATTGCCATTAGCGTCGTTTATTCTGTAAAATGTGACAGGTGTCCTTAATTTTGGCTTGCCGGTGAATCGGGCGTGGAGACACTCCCTGGCTATCGGAGCTCTTGAGTGATCTCCGTCGCTTACCCCCCCGCCTCGCACCCCGCATTTACCCACAGTCGTAGCCCAGCTACGTCTTTGCCACTCCCCTGAGTCGCTTCCCGGCCCACTTGCTCGTCGGGGGCGGCGTTTGCCTACATACCATAATAACTATGAACAACCCCATGAACCGCAACTGGATGCCCACGTGGCTGAAGGTCGCGATGCTCGTCGCGGGATGGATGATGGCCTTGGTGCCCGTCCACGCCCAGTCCACTACTGGCACGGTCCAAGGCCGTGTGTACAACCCCGCCCGCGGGGAATATGCCCGCAATGCCGAGGTCCGCATCGAAGGCATGAACCAAGTCGTCTACACGGAGGGCGACGGTTCTTTCCGCTTCGGTAACGTGCCGGCCGGCGAAGTCACCCTCACCGTCACCTACATTGGCTACAACACGGTGAACGAGACGTTCACGGTGACGGCCGGGCAGACCGCGGTGCGCGAAATCAATATCACCAGCACTGCCGCCGGCACCGGCCAAGGCGGCATCGTCGAGCTCCAGGCCTTCACGGTTTCCTCCGAGCGCGAAGGTAACGCCAAGGCGATCATGGAGCAACGCCGCAACATGGACATCACCACGTCCGTGTCCTCCGACATCTTCGGCGACGTCACGGACGGCAACGTCGGTGAGTTCCTGAAGTACCTGCCGGGCGTCGACCTCGACTACGTTGAGTCCGAAGCCCGCGGTCCCCGCCTCGGCGGCATGGACGCGCAGTACACGGGTGTTTCCTTCGACGGCATGCGCATGGCCTCGGCCGACGCGAACCGCGGCGGTGACGCCGGTCGCGCCACGAGCTTCGAGTCCTTCGCCATCACCTCGATCGAATCGATCGAGATCAGCCGCACCACGAGCGCCGAGTCCCCGGCGAGCTCGCCCTCCGGCACGATCAACATGAAGACCAAGCGTGCCTTCGACCGGAAGAGCCGCGTGATCAGCTACAACTTCTCTCTCAACTTCAACTCCGAGGAGTGGGGCCTGAGCAAGCGCCTCGGGCCGGACGAGAAGGAGCACTACAAGTGGCGCCCGAACGGTTCGATCGAGTACGCCGACATCTTCCTCGACGGCCGTCTTGGCGTCCTGGTTGGTCTCTCGCACGCCGAATCGTACACCGAGCAGTACGACCAGAACAACGGGTTCAACAAGAACCCGACGGCTGCCGACCCCCGCCCGATGGTCATCCGCCAGATTGAGTTCAAGGACGGCGCGAAGTGGATCTACAAGGACGCCCTGACCTTCACGGCGGACTACAAGGCCACCGATCGCCTCGTGCTCTCGCTCAACGCGATCTACACCTACACCGAAGGCGAGTTCTGGAACCGCAACTTCAACTGGGAGTTGTCGAACAACAATAACAACGTGAATAACGGCCGCTCGCAGGTGCTGGGTGACGGTGTCGTCAATCTCCGCACGAACCGCTCGGCCACGAACGACCGTCCGCGCATCATCAACGGCGGCGGCAGCTCGGCCAAGAAGACCTACTCCCGCACCCTCTCGCCCCGGTTCGAGTACAAGGGTGACAACTGGGTTTTTGATGGCGGCATCAACTACTCGAAGGCGTTCAACGACTACGACGCGATCGAGAAGGGCTTCTCCGAGTCCGAAGGCGGTTTCATCCAAAGCGACTTCGAGGCCTCCCGTCCGAACGAGAAGTCGTATGAGTGGACCATCCGCCAAACCGGTGGTCCTGACTGGTACAACCTCGGCAACTTCGCGGACAACAACTCCCGCGCCGGCGGCACTCGGGTGGTCAATTCGGGTCGCGTCTATATCACGGAACTCTGGAACGGCACCTTGAACGCCAAGTGGACGATTCCCGGGATGGACCGCTTCCCCACCAGCGTGAAGTTCGGTGGTGCTTGGTCCGAAGAGTACCGCAAGAACAACAACTGGAACGACTGGAACATCTGGTCCTACGTCGGGCCGGGCGGCAACACCGCCGTCTGGAACCAGACGATCGGCACCTGGCAGAACACCGCTTACGGCAACTGGGCCAATCTCGGCTTCGTCGCTCCCCATGAGTTCGACCTCGGCACGACCAACGCCCTGACGGTGTACAACATCAATGGCGTCAAGGGCATGCCGCCCCGCGCCGACCGTAACCGCATCGCCGAGCTCTTCCTGAGCAACCCGGAGCAGTTCGTGCACACCGCAACGCCGGATAACTTCTACACGTCGTTCATCGCGAACGTGCAGGACCTCAAGGAATCGGTCAATGCCGCCTACGTCCAGTTCGACACCCGCCTGACCCGCCGCATGACGATGCGCGCCGGTATCCGGGTGGAAGATACGAACGTCACCTCCAAGGAGTTTGACGGTCGTCCTGAGTCGGAAGTGGTCGCGGCTGGGTTCCCTTGGAACAACGGTAACGCCCGCTCCACCACGTTCGAAGGTCTGTACTACCAGTACTTCTCTCAGCCAAAGATCGAGCGCGAGAACAAGTACCAGGACTGGTTCCCGTCCGTGGTCTTCAAAATGCAGATCACGCCTGACCTCGAATGGCAGGCCGGCTTCAACGAGGCCATTGCTCGTCCGCCGCCGGAACGCCTGACCGGTCTGCTGCAGATCAACGAGGACCTCGAGCGCATCACGGCTCCCAACGTGAAGCTGCTGCCCGAGTACTCGAAGAACTACCAGACCCGTCTCGCCTACTACTTCCGCGGACGTTCCCCCGGTCAGGCCTCGGTGTCCTTCTCGCAGAACAACATCGAGAACCTTCGCGTTCAGCGCATCGGCACGGTCGAAGAGGCCGGTGTCGAAGTCGACCCGATCTATGCCGGCTGGGAGTACAGCAGCTGGTTCAACAGCCCTGAAGAGCGCCAGTTCCGCAGCATGGAGTTGGTGTACAACCAGACGCTGGGCTTCCTGCCGGACAAGTTCCGTGGCCTGAACGTGAACCTCGCCTACACCCGCGTGTATGCCAATCAGCGCCGCAACAATATGGCGCCGCACCGGTTCACCTCCCGCCTCGGCTACAACTACGGCAAGTTCAACGGCTCGATCGGCATGGTCTGGCGCGACGACTCGCCGGAGGGCGACATCAGCACCCGCTACAAGCGCGCGCTGGCCCAGTTCGACCTCTCGCTCAACTACCGCCTGACCCGCTGGGCCACGCTGTACGTGCAGGGCCGAAACATCTTCAACCAGCCCGTTCTCTGGTATGACTTCGAGACGGGCGGTCTGGACGGTGTGAACGGTGTCCAGGGCCGCATGCAGGAGTACGGCGCCAACTGGGTGTTCGGCGTGAAGGGTACGTTCTAAGACCCGCATCCCCGTCTGCTTCTCCAAGCCCCGGCTGCCTCGTACAGCCGGGGCTTTTTTGCGTCCATACCCGGCGCACCTGAAGAGGTATTGGCTCAGGCACTACGGTTTTTGGGGCCGAAGGCCCTCCGGAAGGGCGTAGTTGCAGGATAACGACAACAGTCGGCCGTTGTCGCTGCGACTTTGCACCTGAAATTTCACCGGATTCTCCCTCGGAGGCCGATTAGAATTTCTAAAGTCAGCCCTCGGGCCAAAAAAACGAACCTTCTAGACGCCATTTTGGGCCCTCCGGTTACCGTTTAATAGGAATTAACTCTCGCCGGAACCGGCGGGCCTTTCTTACAACCCGGGCCGTGAAGGTGATCACGACACCTTCACGTTCATACCCCACCCCAAGTCACAGAATCCGGGCCGCACTGCCGGTGCACGGTCGCCGCCCGTTGGGCGTGGGTTTGCACGTAACCCAACCCCGTATGAATACCATGAAAACGCTCCCGTACCCCCGCTGGTTCCAACTGCTTACGATCGCGATTGGCTGGCTTGTGCTGATCATTCCCCTCCAGGCGCAGACCGGTGCGGGCACCGTGCAAGGCCGGGTGTACAACCCCGCGAGTGGCGAATACGCCCGCAATGCCGAGATCCGGATCGAGGGCCTCAACCGCGTCGTCTACACCGAAGGCGACGGATCGTTCCGCTTCACCAATGTACCGGCCGGAGACGTGACCCTCACCGTCACCTACATCGGCTACAACACGGTCACGGAGACGTTCACGGTCACGGCCGGGCAGACCGCCGTGCGCGAAATCAACCTTACCAGTACCGCTGGCAATGCCGGGACCGCCGGACCTGGCGGGATCGTCGAACTGCAGGCCTTCACCGTTTCGTCCGAACGCGAAGGCAACGCGAAGGCGATCATGGACCAGCGCCGCAACATGGACATCACCACGTCCGTGTCGTCCGACATCTTCGGCGATGTGACCGACGGCAACGTGGGTGAATTCCTGAAATACCTGCCGGGTGTCGACCTCGACTACGTCGAATCCGAAGCCCGCGGTCCCCGCCTCGGTGGCATGGACGCGCAGTACACCGGCGTCTCCTTCGACGGGGTTCGCATGGCCTCGGCCGATGCCAACCGCACCGGTGAAGCCGGACGTGCCACGAGCTTTGAGTCGTTCGCCATCACGTCGATCGAGTCGATCGAGATCAGCCGCACCACGAGCCCGGAATCCCCGGCGAGCTCACCCTCCGGCACGATCAACATGAAGACCAAGCGTGCCTTCGACCGCAAGGGACGCACCTTCAGCTACAACGCCTCACTCAATTTCAACGCCGAGGAGTGGGGCCTGAGCAAGCGCCTCGGGCCGGACGAGAAGGAAAACTACAAGTGGAAGCCGAATCTTTCGTTCGAGTACGCGGATATCTTCATGGGCGGCCGCCTCGGCGTGCTGGTGGGCTACTCGCATGCGGAATCGTACACCGAGCAGTACGACATGAACATCAGCTATAACAAGAATCCAACGGCGTCGGATCCGCGGGAAATGGTGATCCGCGAAATCAGCACCAAGGACGGTCCCAAGTGGATCCTGAAGGACGCGCTCACCTTCACCGCCGACTTCAAGGCGACCGACCGCCTCGTCCTTTCGCTCAACGCCATCTACACGCGCACCGAAGGCGAGTTCTGGAACCGCAACTTCAACTTCCGCGCCGCCAACAACAATGCCAACGTCAACAACGGTCGTTCGACGGTGCAGGGCGACGCCATGACCGTGGTCCGCACCGCGAGCGGGCCGGGCAACAACATCCCCCGCATTCTCAACGGCGGCGGCAGCTCGGCCAAGAAGACCTACTCGCGCACCCTGTCGCCACGCTTCGAATACAAGCTCGACAACCTGGTGGTCGACGGTGCTTTCACCTTCTCCAAGGCATTCAACGACTATGATGCCCTCGAATCCGGCTTCTCCGAATCCGAGGCGGGCTATATCCTCAGTGACTTCGAGGCCACCCGCAGCAATCCCTACTCGTACGACTGGGTCATCCGCCAGACCAGCGGCCCCGACTGGTACGACCTGGCGAACTTCCAGGAGCCCAATACGCGCAATGGCGGCACCCGCGTGGTGAACTCTGGACGGGTGTACATCACCGAAATCTGGGACGGACAGCTCAACGCCAAGTGGACGGTCCCGGGTTTCGACCGGTTTCCGACCAGCGTGAAGTTCGGCGCCAAGTGGACGGAGGAAAGCCGCCTGAACAACAACTGGAACGACTGGAACATCTGGTCGTACATCGGGCCGGGCGGCAACACCGTCACCTGGAACCAGGCGATCGGCACCTGGCAGAACACCGCGTACGGCAGCTGGGCCAACCTCGGTTTTGTCGCTCCGCACGAGTATGACCTGGGCACCACCAACGCGCTGACGGTGTACAACATCAACGGCGTGAAGGGCATGCCGCCGCGCGCCGACCGCAACCGCATCGCCGAATTGTTCTACAGCAATCCGGAGTGGTTTGTGCAGACGTCGACCCCGGAGAACTTCTACAATTCCTTTGTCCGGAACGTGCAGGATCTGCGCGAGACGGTGAACGCGGGCTACGTGCAGTTCGACACGCGGCTCACCCGCCGTCTTACCATGCGTACGGGCGTACGATTCGAGGATACTCTGGTCGAGTCCGAGGAATTCGACCCGCGCACCCGCGGCGAGGTCGAGGCAGCCGGGCACACGCGCTGGAATACCGGTCAGGCCCGCGCGGATACGTTCGACGGCCTGTACTACCAGTACTTCTCCAAGCCGAAGATCATCCGCGAAAACAAGTATCAGAACTGGTTCCCGTCCCTCGTCTTCAAGATGCAGATCACGCCGAACCTCGAGTGGCAGGCCGGCTTCAACAAGGCCATCTCCCGTCCGCCGGTCGACCAGCTCACCGGCCTCTGGCAGATCAACGAGGAGGCGGAGCGTATCACGGCCAACAACGTGAACCTGCTGCCCGAGTACTCGAAGAACTACCAGACGCGGCTCGCGTACTATTTCAGCGGACGCGCTCCGGGTCAGGCGACGATTTCGTTCTCGCAGAACGATATCACCAACCTGCGGGTGCAACGCGACGGTACGGCCGAAGAGTTCGGGGTCACCGATCCGCTCTATGCCGGCTGGGAGTTCCGCACGCGGTTCAATAGTCCGGAAGAGCGCCGCTTTCGCAGCATGGAAGTTGCCTACAATCAGACGCTCGGCTTCCTGCCGGAGAAGTTGCGCGGCACCAACGTGAACGTCGCCTACACGCGCACTTACGGAAACATCCGCCGTAACAACCTGGCCCAACACCGCTTCACCTCCCGCCTCGGCTACAACTACGGGCGCTTCAACGGCTCCCTGGGCATGGTCTGGCGTGACGACTCCCCGGATGGGGACACGCGCTACAAGCGGGCGCTGACGCAGTTCGACCTGTCGTTGAACTTCCGCCTCACCCGTTACGCCACGCTCTACGTCCAGGGCCGCAACATCTTCAACCAGCCGGTGCTCTGGTATGACTTCCCGATCGGCAACCTCGACAGCGAGGGAGCCGTCCTGGGTCGCATGCAGGAGTACGGTGCGAACTGGGTGTTCGGCATCAAGGGCCGCTTCTAAGCCGCCCCCTCCTTACATCCCCAGGCATGAGCGCCGGTTCCCCGGGTGGAACCGGCGCTTTTTTTGTCGCCCGGCTCGGCGGTGGACTTTCCGGCCGTTCGCTGCCAGAGCCTTCCTTTTCATGCAGCAGGTGTGGCAACAAATCTGGTCCGGATTGACCGGCGCCTCGTGGCTCGATCAAGCCAACCTGGCGCTCGGCATTGCCGGCGTGATCCTGATGGTCCGCCGATCGCTCTGGGCCTTTCCCGTCGGGCTCGTTGCCGTCAGTGTGCAGGGCGTGTTGTTCTTTCACCACCGCTTCTACGCCGACGCGGTGCTACAAGGGTTCTTCTTTGGAGCCCTGACGTACGGTTGGTGGCATTGGACGCACCCACGTGCGGGTGCAAGGGAGCTGCCGGTCACCGTGCTGGGCAACCGGGCGCGTGTCGGCCTGCTCGTGCTGGGCGTGGTGGGCACGCTGCTTTGGGCGTTTGGCCTCCGTCGCTACACCGACGCGGTCATGCCGGTACGCGACGCGTTCATCGCGGTCTTCAGTGTGATCGCCCAGGTGCTGCAGGCGCGCAAGCAGCTCGACAACTGGCCCTGCTGGCTCGGGGTCAACGCGGTAGCGGTCAGTGCTTACGCCGTGGCCGGACTCCATTACACGGCGTTTCTGTACGCCGTGTACTTTGCCCTCGCCTTGGCCGGCTGGCGTGAATGGGCGCGGGCCCGCAACGCCGCGGTCGTCTCATGAGCGTTCCGCTGCGCATCGCGATCTATGGTCCCGAGTCAACGGGGAAGAGCTCGCTCGCCGCTGCCTTGGCCGAGCGCTTCGGCGAACCGTGGGCGCCCGAATACGTGCGGACGTTTTGGGAGGAGCGGCAGGGCCGTATCGTTGCCGACGATCTCGATGCGATTGCACGCGGGCAAATCGAGTCCGAAGCTGCCGCGGCCCACCGGGCGCGCCGCGTCGTATTCGCCGACACGGAACTGCTGACCAACGTGCACTGGGCCGACCTGCTTTTTCCCGGTGCCTGCCCGGCGTGGGTACGGCGCGAGGCGGAGGCCCGGGCCCGGCACTATGCGCTTTACGTGTTCTGCGACACCGATCTGCCGTTCGAGCCGGATCCGCAGCGCTGTTTCCCGGACGAGGCCGGACGAAGCCGGTGCCGTCGCCTGTGGCTGGACACGCTCAGGCGCCTCGGACTGCCCACCCTGCACCTGTCGGGGCCCTGGCCATCCCGGCTCGACCGCGCCTTGGCGGAAGTACACCGGCTGGTGACAGTGGTGTAGTCAGATTTCGGCTACGCGTACCCTTTGGGCCAACGGCAAGCAACGCAGGCGGCGGAGAAAATCAAGGCGTTCGCCGATTTTTTGCGATTCGGACAAAAATCGTACCGTCCCGTGCATCCTCCCCGGAGCGCAGCCCGTAGCACCGGCGCTATGACACACTACCCAAACCCCCGTGGACTGTTGACTGCATTTCGTGGCGCTGCCTCGGCTGCGCTGCTCGCCGCCGTGGCCGCGTTGCCGGTCGCTGCGCAAGAATCGTCCCGCTGGAGCCTCTCATTCGGTGGCGGCTTCGAGTTGGATTCGGGCAATGAGTTTCATAAGGGACCGGACGGCACCTTTGCCGGACTGCCGGTCGACCTTCAGTCGCGCGACTACGATGACATCTACGACACGCCGACCCGCCTCTTCCTCCAGGCGAACTATCGCGCCTCCGACGCGCTTTCGTACTACGGCCGCCTGAACCAGACCGAGGCGAGCGGCAGCACGATCAACATCGGCACCATCGCCACGCTTCCGCTTTTCGGTACGTTCAGCGATTACGAGACCTGGGGTGTCGATCTCGGCGCCAAGTACACGTTCGGCGGGGACAGCAAGTTCCGTCCGTTCGTAGCGGCCGACATCGGCATCAAGGTCGTTGACTCGATCACGATCGGGCTCCGCCCGGGTGCGGCCACCGCTGCCGCGGCGGCCACGCCGTTCCTCTTCGATGGTTCGACTGAGTTCGTCAGCGGCTTCTCCGCGGGCTTCGACTACGTCGTGAGCGAGCGTCTCTCTTTCGGCATCGAGGCCGGACTTCGCTACGAAAGCAGCCTCAGGGGCAATGACGATGCGTTCGTCGGCTCGGGTCTGCAGCCGGTGAATGATACCGGAAAGCGCTGGGTCTACCCGGTGCTCGTGCGCGGCACCTGGTCGTTCTGAGTTTTGCTTGGTATGGGTTGACCGCGGGCGCCCTTTCAGGGGCGCCCGCGTTTTATTTGGTCCGGAGTTGCAGCCGTTTGCGGGAAGGCTCCACCTTGCCGGGTGACATGTCTGTGAGTGACTCCCGTTACGAAGAACGCTTCTCCGGCGTCGCCCGTCTGCTGGGTGCGTCCGGCCTTTCCCGCCTGCGCGCGGCGCGCGTCGCCGTCGTCGGGGTGGGGGGCGTCGGCTCGTGGGCGGTCGAAGGGCTGGCGCGGTCGGGAGTCGGCGCCCTTACCTTGATCGATCTCGACGATGTCTGCGTGACCAACGTCAACCGCCAGTTGCCCGCGCTCGACGGTGCCATCGGACGGCCCAAAGTGGCGGTGCTCGCCGAACGGGTGCGCGCCATCAATCCCGAGTGCGCGGTGGAGCCGGTCACGGAATTCTTTACGGCGGCAACGGCGGACCGCCTGCTCGGTGGCGGGCATTCGGTCGTGGTCGATGCGATCGATACGCTCGAGCACAAGGCGCTGCTGCTGGCCGAGTGCGTCCGTCGCGGTCTGCCGTGCGTGACCGTCGGTGGAGCCGGCGGCAAACGCGATGCCACGAGGCTGCGCACGGGCGACCTCGGTGAATCGTCGCAGGATGACCTGCTCCGTCTGGTGCGCCGTACCTTGCGACGCGAGCACGGTTTTGCCGCCGGGGAGGGCAACCGTTACGGCATCCGCTGCGTGTGGTCGGGCGAACGCCCGGTGTATCCGTGGGCCAATGGCACTTGTGCGTCCGAACCCGAACCCGGCGCGAACCTGCGACTGGATTGTGCCAGCGGCTTCGGCACCGCCGTCTACGTCACGGCGGCGTTCGGCCTCGTGGCGGCGCAGGAGGCGGTGAACCTAATCGTCAACCAAACAGCCGCCTGAAGTTCTCGTCCACCTGCGCGGCAAGATCCGCCACGGGTTTACCGAGGAAGGCGGCGAGTCCGGCGTAGGCTGCCTCGATGTTGCCCGGATGGTTGATCGCCGTCCCATCGGGCGCGGGCCGCAGTTTATGCGTGCGCCAGATCTGGGGTAGCGGCATCGCGGGCGCATCGGTTTCAATCAGCAGCCGCTCCGGTGGAATGGCACGAAACACCTCGAGGCGGGCCGCTTTGCGGGGATCGAGGAACGTACCGTTGAAGGAGAAGTAGGCGCCGAGGTCGGCGAAGACCTTGATCTGTTCACGGCTGCCTCCGTAGGCATGCAGGAGGAAGCCGCGCCGCGGACACGGGGTGTGGCGCAGCAACGTCTCAAGCGCGCCCCACGCTTCGAGGCAGTGCAAGGTCACGGGGCGGTTGGTTTCGGCCGCGTAGCGGAGCTGGCGCTCAAAGACCTCCGCCTGCTCGTCGAGCGGCGCGCGACGCAGGCCGGCGAGCCGGGGATCGTCGGGGCGCGCCCGGTCGAGCATCCACCGATCGAGGCCGATCTCGCCCACCGCCGCGTACGGCTCGGCTTCGAGCCGGGCCTGCAAGGTGTCCCACCACGCCGGGGACCGGTTACCGGCGTCCCAAGGGTGGAGACCATAGCTGGCGCGCACCCAGGGAAATCGTCGCGCCAGCGTCGCCACCTCGGGCCAGTCACCTTCGCAGGTGCCGTTGACCACGGCGGTCTTCAGGCCGAGCCCCGGCAGCGTCTCCCCCAGCCGGTCGAGATAAGGCGCCAGCCAGGCGTCCTGCAGGTGGTTGTGGGCGTCGTGAAGAACCACGGTGGAGAAAACCCTGCCGGAGGGGGATCAAATCTCAAAGGCCAAATCACCGGCGAAATCCTAAATCCTAAATCCTAAGTCATAAATCCTAAATCCTAGATCATAGATCCTAAATCCTAGATCCTAAATAATGAGTCCGAGAGCGTGTTCGGCCCGAGCGGCGAATTGCTCACGGTCGCCGCGGTCGGGTCGGCCGCTCCGATTTCCTCCCGACTCCCGTCTTGCGCGGGTCGGCCCCGCGCTCTGAAGCTGCTCGGGCATGCAATTGACCAAGCACTGGGCCGCCCAACTCGACGACTACGTGATCGATCTGGGCTGGTCGTCCGACGGGCGCCACCTGGCTGTTGCGTCCGCCGCCGGGGGGCTGACGCTCTTTGCCGCCGCGGATGGCGCGCGCACCGCGGAGCTGCCGGGCCACGATGACGGCGCCAACGCCCTGGCTTGGCATCCGGCCCAGCCGCTGCTGGCGAGTGGCGGACAGGACGGTGCGGTGAAACTGTGGGACGCGTCGAACGGTCAGCATGTCGCGACGGCTGCGTTGGGTAATGCGTGGGTGGATCACCTTGCGTGGCGTCCTGGTGCCGCGGGCACTCTGCTGGCCGCCGCCGCGGGCCGCGACCTCGTCTTGCTCAACACGGATGCCTCCGTGCGCCATCGCTTCAAGCCAGCGCCCAAAACCATCAGTGCCCTGGCGTGGCACCCGCGCGGAGGCTGCGTGGCGTCCGCCTACTTTGGCGGAGTGGTGCTGTGGGACGCCGACGATTACGTGGCGCAGAAAGAGTTCCCGTACGCCAATGGCATTCACGCCCTCGTTTGGTCGCCGGATGAACGCTGGCTCGTGTCGGGCAACCAGGACCCGAGCGTGCACCTCTGGCTGCCGGAGCAGGACCAGGAGTTTCACATGAGCGGTTACGAGGGGAAGGTGAAGGAACTCGCCTTCGACCGCACCAGTCGCTGGCTCGCGACCGGCGGAGGCAAGGACGCCTGTCTCTGGGATTGCAGCGGCGCCGGTCCGGAGGGACGCGAGCCCCTGATGTTCCCGCATGACGCCAAGGTTTGCGCCGTGGCGTTCCAGCACGCCCACGGCACGCTCGCCACCGCGTCCGCCGACGGGGTGCTTCAGCTGTGGAGTCCCGACCGCAAGCAGCCCCTGCGCGCCACCGTCCGCATGCCCGCGGCCGCGACCAAGATTGCGTGGTCGCCGAACGACGACGCCCTGGCCGTGGGGACGGAGAAGGGTGTGGTCTACGTGTTGCGCGCGTCGCTTTGACGCCCCGTTGCCGGCGATGTCCCACCGCTTCATTCCCTCGTCCGGTGATGCGACCGACGGCCTCGATCCGTCGCACGCCGCGGCGATCAAGCGGTGGGCGGCCGACTGCCTGCACCTTGGGCCGGACGACGTGGTCACGGTGAGCGAGCTGCGTTGCGGGGACGCCGGTTGCCCGCTCGTCGAGACGGTGATCACCGTGTTCGGCTCCGGGCCGGTGCGGCGCTGGACCTTGATCCGTCCCAAGATCGCCGTGACCCGCCTGATGGTGCAACAAACGCTGGCGTCGGCCCCGGGGACGCCGAGGGGTTGACGACCCTGTTAAGGTAGTCCGTGCCCACGCGCCGCGATTTTCTGCATTCGGCCAGCCTGGTCCTGCTCGGACTGGCCGCGCCGTCGCTGCTCTGGGCCCAGCCGGCCGGCTCCGGTGAACGCACCCATGTGGTGCGCAAGGGCGAGAATCTCACGCTGATCGCGCAGCGTTACGGGGTGCCGGTGTCGACGCTGCGCAGCCGCAATCGGCTGCGCACCGACGTGATTCGCGTCGGCCAGAAGCTGGTTGTGCCCGGTGCGGCCGAGGCCGCGCCGCCGGCCGTGCTGGCGCCGGTGCTGGCCGCCACCCAGGGGCTGCCCATTCGTCGCGGACGCTGGCAGCATATTGTCACCCATCACAGCGGTCTGGAGGACGGCAACGCCCGCAGCTACCATTCGGGGCATCTGCGGCGCGGCATGGAGTACGGCCTCGCCTACCATTTCGTGATTGGCAACGGCCGCGACTCGCCCGAGGGCCAGATCGAGATCGGACCCCGTTGGCTGAAGCAGATTCATGGCGGACACGTCCGCAGCGAGGAGCACAACGAGCACGGCATCGGCATCTGTCTGGTCGGCAACTTTGAGAAACGCCGGCCCAGCGCTCGCCAGCTGGCGTCCTACCACGCCCTCGTGCAATGGCTACGCACCGACGCCCCGCTCGGGGTACGTCCGCGGGTCACGGTTCACCGTTGGGTCGATCGGAACCACACCGTGTGTCCGGGGAGATATTTCCCCTACGCCGACCTGCGGAAACGTTACGGTTAGGTCGCCAGGCAGGCCTTGAAGCCCTCGGTCAACGCGGCGCGGTCGAGGTTCTTGCCGATGAAGACGAGGGTGTTGGTGCGCGCGTCCTTGCCCCACGGGCGGTCGAACTTCGCGTCGAAGAGCATGTGCACCCCTTGGAAGACGAGGCGCTTGTCCGACGCCTTCACGCTGAGCACGCCCTTCATGCGGTAGATGTCGCCGCCCTTGGTGCGCAGCAGCTCGCTGATCCAGTCGTTGAGCCGCTTGCCGTCGAGATCGCCCGGGGTGCTGATGCCGACCGAGGTCACGTCCTCTTCGTGGGAGTGGGTGTGCTGGAAATCCTGCTGCCAGGCCGGGCGCACGTTCTCGCCCATGACCTGGATGTGCAGCGGTTCCTCGCCGCAGCCTTCGAAGACGAGGTGGAACCCGGGCTCGTCGATCTTCAGCGGATAATGACCGTGGCCTTCGTCGAGCAGCAGGCGATGCAGCACACCGCCCGGCATCACCGGGTCGCCGTTCTTCACCCGGCTCTCCCAATCGGAGAACGTCAGCATCGCGGCTTCGCGTGCGGCGGCGAGGTCGGCCTCGGCGAGCGACTTCACCGGCAGGATCACGACGTCGAGTTCGTTCTCGTTGCCGTGGTGATGATGGTGGTGGCCATGGTCGTGACCGTGGCCGTGATCGTGATCATGGTCGTGATCGTGATCGCAGTGACCGATCACGAGCTCGTGCGTGCCGGCAGGCAAAGCGTAGGCGCCGGCCCATTCGAAGGGATAGGTCGGCTCGAGGAAGGCCGGGTCGAGCTCGGTGGCGCGCGAGAGGTTGAAGCCGCCCACGTTGAGCACGTGCTTCAGGTCGATCGCGGAATTCTGCGTGCGGTGAACCTTGGCGGCGGCATTCATCTTGCGGATGCGCGCCTCGAGGGCGTCGAGTTCAGCCGGCGTGACGAGGTCGGTCTTGTTGAGGATCAACACGTCCGCGAAACCGATCTGCTTCTTCACCTCGGGCGAGGAGTCGAGGTGCAGCTGTACGTGCTTCGTGTCGACCACGGTGACGATGGCATCGAGCCGGAAGCGGCTGCGCATCTCGTCGTCGGTGAAGAACGTCTGCGCGACCGGACCCGGGTCGGCGAGGCCCGTGGTCTCGATGAGGATGCCGTCGAGCCGGTCCTTGCGCTTCATCAGCCGGCCAAGGATGCGGATGAGGTCGCCGCGCACGCTGCAGCAGATGCAGCCGTTGTTCATCTCGAAGATCTCCTCGTCGCTCTGGATGACGAGCTGGTTGTCCACGCCGACCTCGCCGAACTCGTTTTCGATCACGGCGAGCTTCTTGCCGTGCTGTTCGGTGAGGATGCGGTTGAGCAGCGTCGTCTTCCCGGCGCCGAGAAAGCCGGTGAGGACGGTGACGGGAATGGGAGCGTCGGTGGACATGGAAAAGCTGAGCAAGCGTCAGCCTAGCAAAGGCGTCAAGGGGGCGAGAAACGGCTTTCGCCCCCAAGCATTATCTGGCCTGCGAGAGTGAAGCGTTGTCGTTTCCACTTTGGTCTGGGGCGCACAGACTATCCCATTTGTGACCAGGTCAAATTGCGATTACGATGCCGCCCAGCCGCTCAAAAAAGCAATGTAAATGCGTGCAGATTTAGCATTGGCCCGGCTGAGGCAGGAACCATCGTAGAGCCAGCGACTCTATGACGTACACGTCGGAGCCAAGCAGGATAGAACGATGAATTCCCAGGACCACGAACACCAACGGATCGAAGCGCTCGGTGCCGCCCGCCTGCTCGATGCCGAAACCGAACGAGCCTTCGACCGGCTCACCGAACTTGCGGCCCAGGCGTTGGACGCGCCGGTATCGTTGATCTCGCTGGTCTCCGACGACCGGCAGTTCTTCCTGAGCCAATGCGGTCTTTCGGGGGATGCCGTTCGCACCCGCGGATCTCCGCTGTCACATTCCTTCTGCAAGCACGTCGTCTGGAACTGCACGCCGCTCGTCATCGCGGATGCCCGAGCGAACCCGCTGCTGGCCGACAATCCGGCGGTCAAGGAACTGCCCGTGATCGCCTATGCCGGCGTTCCCATCGTCGATGGCAACGGCTACTGCCTCGGGTCGCTGTGCGTGGTCGACCGGCGGCCGCGTCGGTGGCAGCCCGAGCAGATCAACCTGCTGCGCAGCCTCGCCCGGCAGGCAATGACGGAGATCGAACTGCGCAACCGCCACCGGCGCCTCAGTGAAGAGCTCGACGCTGCGCGTCGCGTTGAAGCGGACCGGCACGCGATGAATCGGCTGACCATTCACGATCTGCGGACTCCACTCGGCGCGTTGATGCTGACGCTTGAAATGATCGGCAACTTCGGCCCGCTGACGGCCGAGCAGCGCGAGCTGCTCGACCTGTCGGTCAAATCCAGCAAGACGCTCGAAGCGCTGGTCAACGATCTGCTCGACTACGAGGCCGTCGGTGTCGCGGGTGTGGATGGCTTGAACCGGCAGACCTGCGATCCTTACGCCCTTGCCAATCTCGCCATCGAGCAGGTGTCGCCGCTGGCGTGGGACAAACGCATCCAGATCGAGCGCGAGTTTGAGCCGGATGTTCCGTTCTTCTCCGGCGACGCGCGGAAGTTGTCCCGCTTGCTCGTCAACTTGTTGGCCAACGCGGTCAAGTTCACCGCAAGCGACGGGCACATCACTGTCCGGATATCACACAGCCAGGCGCCTGCCGGCGTTTGCTTCGAGGTCGTCGACACTGGCGTCGGGTTCGACATGAAGCACGCCGAGGACCTGTTCCAAGAGGGATTTCGCTTGGACAAAAGCCGGTCCACCCACGAATCGACCGGGTTCGGCCTGGCCTTCTGCAAGCGCATCGCCGAGGCGCACGGGGGACGAATCGCCGCCCTGAGCGAAAAAGGGAAGGGCAGTTCGTTTCGCGTGACGCTGCCGGTGGCGTGAGCCGGAGGGATGGCGGCGTGTACGCCGTCCCTCCGGCTCACGCTCAGTTGGCTCGGTCCGGACCGTCGGCCAGGTCGGCATCGATGGCCGCGAGGATCTCCGCGCGCCCCGCTTTTGTCCGCGACGAGCTTGCGATGAAAGGAGGCGCGTCACTGCGCCACTCCGCGAGCGCAGTCATGAACGTATCGATCTGTGTGCGGGTTTGCGTCGGTGATTGCTTGTCCGTCTTGGTGAAGACGAGCGTGAAGGGCATATCCGTGCCGTCGAGCCACCGGAGAAAATCGGTGTCGATCGCCTGCGCGGGCAGACGTGAATCGATCAGCACAAAGACGCGGCGCAGATTGTCCCGGCGTTCGATGAATTCGGCCACGGCCTCGTTGAACTCGTAGCGCTGCTGTCTGCCGACCTTTGCGTAGCCGTAGCCCGGCAGGTCGACCAGACTCCAGGTGCCGTTGATCGCGAAAAAATTGAGCAGCGTGGTTTTGCCCGGCGTATCCGAGACCTTGGCGAGCGCCGCCCGCCCGGCGAGCAGGTTGACCAAGGACGACTTGCCGACATTGGAGCGTCCAATCAGAGCAAACTCGGGCAAGGCCCAGGCGGGACATGCCCGCAGGTCTGGAGCACTGGTGGCAAACTCGGCGGATTTGATCTTCATGGAAGTGAGGGCTCGCGACGGGCGGTTGGACGGAGGGCTTTGCGCCAGACTGAGGTTTGAAGGGTGGGCAAGAGACAAGGCCGAAGCGAGCACGGCTCACTCGTCCGCACATGCCACCCCAAGACAGCCAAGACCGGTTTCACAGCGTGTGACGACCGCCGCCGGAGGGGCTCACGCCCGCGCGGGTGATATGCGCCGAGGTGGGTCGGATAGGGCGTGGTCGCCCGGCTCACCTTACAAAATCGTAATGTTCGGGAAAGGAAGGGGCAAGGTGACCGGGGTATCGTAGCGGCCTACTCACCGAAAACCGTCCCTTCGTTGTTCACCATGACCTCCCATCCTTTCTCGAAACCCTTCCTTCGTCTCTCCGGCCTGCTGGCCGCATGCACCGCTGTAGGCGCCCTGACGTGGGCCGTGGCCACGCAGGCCGCCGACAAGTCGGCCCCGCAGGTCACCGTGAAGGTCGACGAAAAACCGATCGACCGCGAGGCGGGCTACGAGCCCGCCAGCTACGCGCCCGTGGTCAAACGCGTGGCCCCGGCCGTCGTCAACGTGCAGGTGACCCAGCGCGCACGCTCGGTGCCCGCCCAGCAGATGCTCCCTCCCTTCCTGCAGGATCCCCGGTTCCGCGAGTTTTTCGGCTTCGACGGACTCGAGCGCGAGTTGCGGCAGCCTCCGCGGGAGGGCCAGGGCTCGGGCGTCGTGGTCAGCGCCGACGGCTACATCCTGACCAACAACCACGTCGTCAATGGCGCCGATGAGATCAAGGTGTCCTTCAACGACGGCCGCGAACTCACCGCCAAAGTGGTCGGCACCGATCCGCAGACGGACCTCGCGGTGATCAAGGTCGAAGCCAAGGACCTCCCGGCGGTCACGTTTGCCGACAGTGATCGGATCGAGGTCGGCGACCGCGTGCTGGCCGTGGGCAATCCGTTCGGTATTGGCCAGACGGTGACGAGCGGCATGGTGGGCGCGCTGGGCCGCGCCTCGCTGGGGCTCGATTACGAAGACTTCATTCAGACCGACGCAGCGATCAATCCCGGCAACTCCGGTGGTGCGCTGGTCGACATCCACGGGCGGCTGGTGGGCATCAACACCGCGATCCTGAGCCGCTCCGGCGGGTTCCAGGGCATCGGGTTTGCCATTCCCAGCAACCTTGCGCGCAACGTGATGGAGCAGCTCGTGGCCAACGGCGACGTCGTGCGCGGTTTCCTGGGCGTCAACATTCAGGACCTCACGCCTGAGCTTGCCCGCAGCTTTGAACTGACGGAGCGCGGCGGTGCGCTGGTCGCTGATGTCACCCGTGACAGTCCCGCCGAGCAGAGCGGTCTGCAGCCCGGCGACGTCATCACCTCGCTCAACGGCAAACCGGTGGTCGACGCGCGGCGCCTGCGGCTCTCGGTCGCCGCCCTTGCGCCCGGATCCACGGCCTCCGCCACCATCCTGCGCGACGGCAAGTCCCAGGAGCTTGAACTCAAGATCGGCCATCGCCCCGGCGAGGAACGCATCGCCCGCAACGGACGCTCGTTCCGCGGGGATCCTTCGGCCCGCGACGAGGGCACGTTGCGCGGCGTGGCTGTTGCGGACCTCGATGCCCGCGCCCGCCGCGAGTTTGAGATTCCCACCCGCATGAACGGCGCCTTGGTCACGGCGGTCGACCCGGAATCCGCCGCCGCCCGCGCCGGCATTCGTCCCGGTGATGTCATCACCGAGATCAATCGCCAGCCGGTGCGTTCCGCCGCCGATGCGGTGGAGCTGACGGACAAGGCGACCTCGCGCGAAACCTTGGTGCGGGTGTGGAACAACCGCGGCGTACGCTATGTCGTGGTGGACGAAACCAACGAACGTGCCGGCTGAACCCTTCCGGTGATTCTCACCGGGCCCTCCAACCGCCCCGCTCGCCCACTTGCTGGGCGGCGGGGCGTTTAAGTTGGGGGGATCCGTCGGATCTCTCCCAGGCCGGAGAACGAGAACGATTACGAGAAAGAGAAAGATTCCCGCGGACGGTCCTCTTTCGTTAACTGATCCCCATGCGCATCCTCGTGGTCGAAGACGACGCCAAGATCGCCTCCTTCGTGGTCAAGGGCCTGAAGCAGGAGGGCTACGCCGTGGACCACGCGTCCGAGGGTGACACCGGGCTGACGCTGGCAACCACGACGCGCTACGACGCCGCGGTGGTCGACATCATGCTGCCCGGTCTTGACGGACTCAGCCTGGTCAAGCGCCTGCGGGCCCAGGGCGAACAGGTGCCCGTGCTGTTCCTGAGCGCGCGCTCCGGAGTGCAGGATCGCGTGCTCGGGCTTCAATCCGGCGGTGACGACTACCTCACGAAGCCCTTCGCGTTCGCCGAGCTTTCGGCGCGCCTGCAGGCGCTCATCCGGCGGGCGTCGCGTGCGCCGGAAGCGACCCGCCTCGTCGTCGGGGACGTGGTCATGGACCTCGTCGCCCGGACGGTCACCGTGGCGGGGCAAGCCGTGGAGCTGCAGCCGCGCGAGTTCTCCCTGCTCGAGTACCTGCTGCGCCATCCCGGACGCCCCGTGACCAAGACGATGATCCTTGAGCATGTGTGGGACTACAGTTTCGACCCGCAGACCAACGTGGTCGACGTACTGATGCACCGGCTGCGGGCCAAGGTCGACCCGGACAAAACCCGCATCGAGACGGTGCGGGGCGTGGGCTATGTCTTCAAAACCTGAGTTTCAACGCCGTCACCGTTCGCTGGCGGTCCGCCTGAGCATCTGGTTCGCCTCGCTCTTCACCGTCGGGTTTGTCGCGATCTTTGCGCTGCTCTACTGGCTGCTCGGCCGTTCGCTCGAGGCGGCAGAGTACGAGGCGCTGCAACTGCGCCTGCGCCAGTACGCGGGCATCTACGCGATCAGCGGCGTCAACGGCCTGCGCCAGCGGGTGGCCGAAGACAGCGAGGCGCCGAACGTGCGTTCGCTCTTCATCCGCCTGAGCAGTTCCCGCGGGGATGTCGTCTGGGGCAAGGTCCCGCCTGACTGGATCGAAGCCGATGTGCGCCGGGTCGCGGTGCCGGACGGGTGGGGCGGCTGGCTGGCACGGGAAGAGCAGGTCAGCGTGCTGCGCGTGCCGCGCGACGCCGAACGTGACCTCGCCGTCGTGTCGCAATTGATCGACGACGGCCTGCTGCTCCAGGTCGGACGCAGCACGGACAGCCGCAGCGTGCTGCTCGCCCCGTTGCGCCGCACGTTCGCCTGGGTGGGCGGTGCCGTCATCGTGATGGGATCGATGGCCGGTTACCTTACCGCGCGCCGCGCCACGCGTCCGTTGCGCCAGGTGGTGGAGACGGCGCGGCGCATCGTCCAGACTGGGGCGCTGGATGCACGCGTCCCGGCTCCGGCGCGGTCGGACGACGTCGCGGAACTGGTGCATCACTTCAACACCGTCCTGGACAAGAATGCGGAGCTCCTGCGGGCGATGCGCGAGGCGCTCGACAACGTCGCGCACGATCTGCGCACGCCGCTGGCCGGAATTCGCGGCGGCGCGGAGGTTGCGCTCGGGCAAACGACCGACCCGGTGGCGCGCGAGGCGCTCGGGGCCACCGTGGAGCAGGCGGACGACGTGCTGCGCCTGTTGCGCGCGTTGATGGAGATTTCCGAGGCCGAGGCCGGCATGCTCAAGCTGGAGCGAACCGATTGCGACCTGGCGGACATTGCCCGCCGGGCGGTCGAAGTGTACGCCGACGTGGCGGAGGCGCGGGGGTTGACGCTGACCGTCGAGGGCGCGACGGAAGCGCCGCTGCGCGGTGACCCCGTGCGCCTACGCCAAGTAGCGGCCAACCTGATCGACAACGCCTGCAAGTACACGCCCGCCGGCGGACAGGTGCGGGTGAGCGTAACGACCGAGCCCGAAGCGGTGATGCTGGCCGTGGCGGACACTGGCCCAGGTATACCGGAGGCCGAGAAGCCGCGCATTTGGGAAAGGCTCTACCGCGGCGATAAGAGCCGTTCGGAGGCCGGATTGGGATTGGGCCTCAGCGTGGTGCGTGCGGTGGTGGCGGCGCATGGCGGTATGGCCACGGTGGAGAATGCGGCGTCCGGCGGCGCGCGCTTTACGATCCGGTTGCCGGGGGCAAAGGCGGTTTAGGAAGGAGAGTAGCTTTAACGCAGAGGCGCAGAGGTGAGGAGGGCGCAGAGGGGCTCAGCGTGCAGGTAGGTGCCTCCCATTCCACGCAGGCCCTCGGTCTGCTCGCTCAGCTTTTGGCGGCCTTTTCCGCCGGAAGCTACTCGGTGAGGTTGAAATGGACGGGGACGGTGATCGCCTCACTTTCGGTCCACGGCTCGCGGCGTCGGGGGTCGAAGCGCCACTGCGAGACGGCGAAATGGGCGGCGGCGCCGAATTCCGGATGCGTGGCGGAGACGATGCGGACGTCGCGCGTGAAGCCCTCTGCGTCGACGCGGAAGGAGATCTCGGCCTGGCCCGTGATTCCCTGGCGGCGCAGCGCGGCGGGATAAGCCGGACGCTGTTGCCAGAGGTAGGTTGCGGGGGCGGCATTGAGGGACCCGAGGTCGTCGGCGGAGTCGCGCGTGGCGGCGAGCAGCCGGTCGAGGGTTTCCAGCATGTTGGCCGGAGGATTCGTGCGCGCGAGACGTTCGCGCAGGTCGGCGGCAGCCGCCGGATCGCGGGGGACCCCGATGCCGAAGGCGTGAAGGCGGAGGAGCACTTCGAACGCCGGCGGATGGTTCTTGGCCGCGGCGGCCTGCAACAGCGGCACGGCGGCGGCGAGGTCGTGTCCGACCGTCCAGGCGTTCAAGTGCATGCGCGCCAACAGCAGGCAGGCGGTCGGGTTCTCGGTAAGGGCGAGTTCCCGCACCCAGGCGACGGCCTGTTGGCGTTGGTCCGGCGTGCCGTCGCGCCCGAAAATCAGCAGTTGGGCGAAACGGAGCCGCAGGTTCGGCGAGCCGAGGGTCGCGCCGCGTTCCGTCCATTGCCAGGCCTCCTCGGGGTTTGCGTGCGGCGAACGGGGATCAGAGAGTAGGTGGGCGAGCCGTTCGGCCGCCCACACGTAGTCTTTCCCCGCGGCTTCGCGGTAAAGAGCGAGCGCGCGGGGGAGGTCGGGATCGACCCCCTCGCCGCGTTCCAGGCACCAGCCGGCGAGGGCCTGGCCGAAGGCGTTACCGCCGTCCGCGGCCTGCGTGAAGAAGGCGTAGGCCTTGGCGAAGTCGCGCGCGACGCCGTCGCCCGCGCGATAGTGCTGTCCGGCCAAGGCGGCGGCGCGCGCCGAGCCCAGGCGGGCAGCCTTCTCGAAGAAGGGCACGGCGCGCGCGGGGTCCTTGGGCAGGCCGTCGCCGTTCGCGAGGCGTTCCCCGTAGGCGAGGGTGGCCTGGCGGTGGTCGGACTGGGCCGCGCGCTCGAGGTACGCGAGGCTGCGGGCATCGTCCCGCGGCACGCCGTAGCTGTCGCTCGAATACCAGCGGAACAGGGTGTACTCGGCGGCGGGATCGCCCGCGGCGGCGCGGGCCTCGACCTGGGCCAGGGTCCCCACGACCATGCCGGTGGCATCGGTGTAGGCCTCCTGGCGCTCCGTGCGTGCGGGTTCGGCGTGCTGGATCGTGCGCTGGGCCTCCTCCCTCAGCCGGTCCATTTCGCGATCGTGGGCTTGGTCGGAGACGACCGACCACACCTTGAAGACGACGAAGACGATCACCGGGGCGAAGGCGAGGGCGAGACGGCCGGCTTGCTTGAGGCGTTCGCGCGTGCGGAAGGCGCCGCTCGCGGCGTAGCGGCGGACGAAGGCCTCGTTCTCGAGGGCGGCGAGGCGCGCGGCCTCGTCCTTGGTCGCTGCGGCGAAGGTCACCCAGCGGGTGGCGGCGCGTTCGTAGTTGCGGGCGCGAAAATGATGGGAGGCGAGGGCGACCGTGAGGTCGGCGTGGTCGGGATGACGCGCGAGCCAGTCCTCCGCCTCCTGGGCGGCGACGGCGTCCGGTTTTTGCAGGCGGAGCTGCAAGTGGAGGGAACGGGCGTCGTCATCTTTCGGATACACGGCGAGCCAGCGTTCCGCGGCTTCGAGCAGCCGGGCGCGCCGCGCGCCGGACCAGGCGAGCAGGTCGAAGCGCAGCCGGAGGGCTTCGCGGTGATCGGATTGAACGGTGAGGGCGTGGTCGACGGCCTTGAGCGCCTTCTTCAATTCGATCCAGGCGCGATAGTGGCGGGCCAGGGCAATCCAGTCGGCGGCGGAACGGAAGCGCTCCGGCGTGCGTTTCAATTCGACCCGGACCGTCCGCGGACCCCAGCGCGCGAGTTCGCGCGCGAGCGAATCGGCCTCGACGGAGGCCGGGGCGTGGGCGAGGGCGAGCGCGAGGGTTTCCGCGAAGCGACCGAGGGAGGAACCGAAGGAGAAGACGCGCGCGCCTCCGAGGCGCAGGCGTCGGCCGTCGGCAAAGACAAAGTGGGCGGTGTAGCGTTTCTGGTCGGCTTGATAGGCGGTCGTGACCGAGCGAAGGTCGGCCCAGCGGTGTTTCGGCCGCCGCCGCGGCCAGACGGCGATCCCTTCGGACGTGGCGCGATATCCGTTGAAGGTGACCGGGGCGGAGGACATGGCAGCGGCCTACGGGGTGCGTCATGCAGATCAGAGAGGCAACGCTTTCTTTGCGGTCCCACGGCGTTGACACGATGCGGTTTGGGGGATGATACAAATGTATCATGGCCTTTCCCCTCTTGCGCGCCACAGGCGTGCTGCTAGGCTGTTTCCTGCTTGCCGGTCGTTCCGGCGAAGCGTCCGGTACCCCTCCGTTGACGGCGCGGATCATGCCCACCGTCCAGTACGCCCATGCCGACATCTATTACCGCACGCCTCCCGGGGAAGGTCCGAGCTTTACCCTGACCCGCGAACTCGTCGCGGACCAGCGGCTCGACTTGCTGGTGATGGCTCAGGGTGCCAGCAGCGATGCGGCGGGCAAGGTGAACGTGGTCTATGATCTGCGCGTACTCGCTCCCGATGCCTCGGTGGTCGAAGATTCTCGGGATCTACGTCTCGCCGTCGACCGGGCGGTGCCCGCCCAGATCACGCCGGCGCAGATGGTACTTTTCCCGACCGATGTCGCCGCTTTGGTGGTCAAGACCGGCGAGCCGATGGGCGAGTACCGGATCGAAGTGACGGTGCGCGATCGGGTGGCTGGCACCACGGCTACGGCCACGCAGACTGTGACCGCGAGCGCAGACAACGCTCCGCTCCCGTGGCCAGAGTCCAAGGACGTGAACCTGTGGTGGACCACGTACTACCTCAATCCCCAGCCGCGCCTGTTTGTCTCCGCGCTCGTGGAGCTCAGCCGTAAGCCCGAACTGCGCAACCGGCCGCCGGAAGGGCAGGGGGCCTTGCTGGGGTTCACCGACCAGGTGCTGAAGGACAACCCATGGCTGGTGCCGCAGGTGCTCGCGCAGGTGAAGCGCACCGATGACGAATGGGAAAAACGCATCCTCTCGATGGTCCTCGCCTCGGCGCTGCGCGATCGGCCGGGCGAACTTGAAAACCTGCTGAAGGACGTGGTGAAGCGGCTGCCGCAGGAATCGAAAGAGCCGCTGGCCGGCGCCCAACTCGATCTATGGTGGGGACAGTTCCTGGGGGGAGGCCGGTTTCAGCCGGTGCTCGAATTGGTGCAGCTCGTCGAACGTTACCAGGTGTATCGGCCGGCGTTTGACGCCTATGCCGCGCGGCCCGAGCCCCGCGGAGCTGCGACGCTCGACGAGCGTCGCGGGGCGCTCCACGCCACCGCGCTGTGGTCGCTGGGCAGCAATGCCCGCCAGCACAAGCGCGTGATGCACTACCTCGTCGGGCTGCGGCAGGCTCCGGGCACCGACGCGGCGACGAAAGCGGTGGTGGACGCGGCCCTCGCCGATCCGCCGCCGGCGAGGGCGGGGGCGCGCACCCGCTGACGGACGCTCAAGGCTCGAGGCCGGCCGATGGGGTGAAGCGTACGGTGGTCTCCCGCGGGCCGAGTTGTGCGACGCCGCCCTCCCACTCAGGATCGAAGCGCCATTGGCGGACGGCGGTCACTGCGGCCGGGCCGAACTCTGGGTGGCTGGCCTCGAGCAGGGTGACGTCACGGGTAAAGCCCTGGGCGTCGAGTGCGTACTGGACGCGGGCCGAACCGCTGACCCGGCTTCGACGCAGGTCGCCCGGATAGACCGGAGGTTCCTGCCACAACGCCCGTTGCGGCCGCTTGCCGCTTTCCGGGGCGGGGTCCAGGTCCGCGGTGGTCGCCTCCAGAACCCGGTCGAGGTCCTGCAGCATCGCAGCTGGAGGCCGCGAGGCGGCAAACTGGTCACGCAACGTCCGGGCTTCGTGGGGATCGCGGGGCACCGCGAGTCCAAAGGCGTACATTTTCACCAAATGTCGGAGGGCCATCGGATGCTTGCGGCCGTGTTCGCTTTGAAAGGCCTCGGCGGCGACCTCGACGTTGGGCTCGACCTGCCAGCCGAGCAAATGGAGCCGGCCCCACAAGTAGGCGCCTTCCGAACTCCCTTTCGTATGGGCGTCCCGGACCCAATGCACCGCTTGGGCGCGATCCCGCGCTGCGGCCGGGCGGCCGTTCATGACGTGGCGGGCGTAGGTCAGCTGCAGCGTCGTTGAACCCTGGCGTGCGCCGCGTTCGGTCCAACTCCAGACCTCCTCCAAGTCTTCGGGGCTCGCGCCGCGCTGTTCCAGCAGGCGCACGAGCCGTTCGATCGCGTAGAGGTTATCCTTGTTCGCGGCTGCCCGATAAAGATCCATCGCGGCGCGCGGGTCGGCGGTGATGCCGTCGCCCCGTTCGTAGATCCACGCGAGGCGGGTGGTCGCCGAGAGGTCGCCGCCGTCGGCGGCCTGCTTCAGGAGCGGAATCGCCCGGACCGTATCCTTGGTCACGCCGCGCCCCTCCGCGAGACGCAGCCCGGCGAGACCGGCCGCGGGAACAGAGCCCCGGGGCGGCGCAGCGTTCGTACCAATCGACCGCGCGCGCCGGATCGGCGGGCAGACCGTCGCCTCCCTCGAGCCGTTGGGCGAGCTTGAACATGGCCTGCGGATGGTCACGTGCCGCGGCGTCTTCCAGATAGGCGCGTGCACGTTCCGGATCCGCCGGGAGGCGTGGGTTCCCGTTAAACAGCCATTCCGACAAGGTGTACGCCGCGGCGGCGTCGCCGGCCGTGGCGCGCGCTTCAAGCTCGGCTTGCGTGCCGAGGGCCAAGCCGGTGGTTTCTGCGATCGTGCGCTCCAACTTGGCGCGCGAGGCTTCCATCTCCTGGGCGATCTCAGCGGCGCGCTGCACTTCCCGGGCGGCCTCCCGGGTGGCCTGCCGGGCGCCCTGCCAGGCCGAAAAGGCGAGGAAGGTCACGCCGGGTACGAATGCGAGGGCGAAGCCCCAGGCACGAGCCCGCCGACCCGCGGCGAGGCGGGCATGAAAGTCGGCGCGCGTTCGCGCGGCGGTGGCGCGTCGCTGCGTGACCGCGTCCGTCGCGTTGCCGCGGTTCTCCCACACGGCGGCGGCGGCCGGTGCATCACCCCGCGCCACGTGGGCGTCCGTCAGGGCCTGCGCGATCACGGTGTCGTCCGAATTTTCCCGCAACCACGCCTCGGCCCGGGCGGGCGCGTCGGCGTCGCCCGCGCCGAGGTCGAGCTGGAGGCAGAAACGCCGGGCGTCGTGACTCTCTGGATACCGATGTTGCCAGGCCCGGCCAGCGTGCGCCAGGCGCACCGGACCGGCGTCCGCCCACGCCAGCAGTTCGGCGCCGACGCGGAAAATGTCCTCGCTGTCCGGCCGGAGCGCCAGGGCGGATTCGACGGCCTGCACCACCGCGGTCCGGTCGAGGATCGCGCGATGGTGCCGGGCGAAGTCAATCCAAGCGGAGGGACCGGAGCCGGCTTCTGCGGCGGCGGCGAGCGAACGGCCGTGATCGCGCGGCCCGCAGGCGGCGACGTCGCGGGCGAGGGAGGCCACCGTGGCCGACGGCGGCGCGCCGGCGCAGGCGAGGCGCAGGAGCTCCGCGAGGCGGGCCAACCGGTCCTTTTGCCACCACGGGCGCCGGAGGTCGGCCACCACCGTGCCTCGGGTGAAGGTGAACCGCACGAGGTAGCGGTCCGGCCGCCGCAGCTCGTGCACCTCGAGCTGGTTCAGGTCAGACCAAAGGTGGCGGCGTGAACGAAAGGGCCACTCCGCCAGGCCGTCCGCATTGGCGTGCAGGCCGGCGCAGGTGACCGGGGTAGGGGCGTCCGTGCGCATGCGGGAGGTGTGTTGTTTTCGCCGCTTGTTGGCAATGCGAAGCCGTGGCCAAGCCACGGAAATCAACCCTCCGCTCCCACCGGCTGTAAGGTTCACGGGACGACTCCGTCAACGGGGATGAAATCATCATGACAACGTCCTCTGCTTCTTCCTCGTTCTCCGTGTCCGCCCGCGCCGCGCTCCGCCGCGCGTTTCGTCCTTTTGTTCTTACCGCAGTCGCCGCGACCCTGCTGGGGGCGGCCGGTTGCTCCCCCGGTAATTCGGCCCCGTCCGCGGCGGCGCCCGTCGCCCCCGAAGTGCCCGTAGTACGGGCCCGGTTGCAGACCGAACCCGATCCGCTGCCGTTCTCGGGCCGGATCGAAGCCCGCGAGCGCGTGGAACTCCGCGCCCGGGTCTCGGGCCATCTCGTGGAGGTGGCCTTCGACGAAGGGGAGATCGTGCGCGCCGGTACGACCTTGTTTCGTATCGATGCGCGTCCGTTCGAGGCCCGCCTCGATGCTGCTCAGTCCGAACTCGCGCAGGCGGAGGCGGACGTGCGCCTTGCGGAGCAGGAGTGGGTGCGCGCAGAGACCCTGCAGGCGACCGATTCGATCGCGGTCGAAGAGGTCGAGCAGGCGGCGGCCCGGCTCGCGTCGGCCCGCGCCGCCCGCCTTGCCGCCCACGCGGCGGTGGCTTCGGCCAAACTGGATCTCGAGCACACCACCGTCCGTGCGCCGATCGACGGACGGGTGGGTCGCGCGCTCGTGACGACGGGCAACCTGGTCACCGCTGGTGAGTCGTTGCTCGCAACCCAGTTCTCGGTCGACGCGCCACGCGTGCGGTTCGAGATCGACGAACCGACGTTGCACCACCTTTTCCGCGTGGCGACCCGGGAACGTCCCCGGGTCCGGGTAACCCTCCAGGGCATGGGTGAGGTGTTCGTCGGCGAGGTCGACTACATCGACAACGCGGTCGATCCCTCCACCGGCACGGTGGACCTGCGGGCCAGCCTCGCGGCCGCCCATCTCGCGCTGCTCGACGGTCGCTTCGCGCGGGTCGAACTTCTCCTGCCGCCGGCCCCCGGGCGCGTGCTCGTGCCGGAAACCGCCCTCGGCGCCGCCCAAGGCGCCCGTTACGTGCTCGTGGCGGACGAACGCAACGAGCTCGTCGAGCGCCGGGTTACTCTGGGCGCACGGCATGGCGAACTCCGGTCCGTCGTCGGCGTGGGGCCGGGTGAGGCGATCGTCACCGGCGGTCTGCAGTTTCTCCGACCGGGCATGGCGATCCGTCCCTTGGAAACGGATGCGAACGCCTCCGCGGTTCCGCAGCGCGGCGAGTAAGCCCGCCTCCCCCCCGAGCTCTCCACGCCCATGCACTTCACCGACTTCTTCATCCGGCGGCCGATCTTTGCGATCGTCCTTTCGGTCCTGATCTTCATCGCCGGCGGCCTGGCCCTGCTGCGCCTGCCGCTCAGCGAGTACCCGCGCGTCACCCCGACCACCGTCGCCGTCCGCGCTTCGTACCCGGGCGCGAGCCCCGAGGTGATCGCCTCCAGCGTCGCTGCCCCACTCGAACAGGAAATCAACGGTGTGCCGGGCATGCTCTACATGAGCTCCCAGGCCGACGCGGCGGGGGCGATGAGCATCACCGTCACCTTCGCGGAGGACGTCGATCCGGACCTGGCCCAGATCCATGTCCAGAACCGCGTCGCACGGGCCCTGCCGCGCCTGCCGGCGGAGGTGCAGGCTCTCGGCGTCGTCACGGAGAAGACATCGCCGGACATGCTGATGGTCGTGCACCTCGTTTCGCCTGACGGGCGTTTCGATGCGCTTCACCTCACAAACTATGCACTCCTTTCTGTGCGGGACGAATTGCGGCGACTGCCCGGCGTGGGCGACGTCCACGCGTGGGGCGCGGGCGAATACGCCATGCGCATTTGGCTCGATCCGGAGAAGCTGGCGGCGCGCCGGCTGACCGCCGGCGACGTGATCGCCGCGGTCCGCGAGCAGAACGTGCAGGTAGCCGCCGGGTCCCTGGGACAGAGCCCGGAGGCAGGAGCCCCGTTCCAGATCGTCTTGCGCGCGCCGGGCCGGCTCGAGTCGGCAGACGAGTTTGGCGACATCGTGGTGAAGACCGGAACCGACGGCCGGCTCACGCGTCTGCGTGATGTGGCGCGGGTCGAACTGGGTGGCAGCGGCTACTCGCTGCGCAGCCTGCTCGACAACCAGGAGGCCGCCGGCATCCAGATCAATCAGGCTCCGGGCGCGAGCGCGCTCGCCGTCTCGGCCGCGGTGCGCGTGAAGATGGAGGAGCTCAAGCGGGGTTTCCCGGAGGGCATCGATTATCGCATCGCGTATGATCCGACTTTGTTCGTCCGGGCCTCCCTGCGTTCCGTGGTGGTGACCCTGCTGGAAGCGGTGGTGCTGGTGGTGGTCGTGGTGGTCCTGTTTCTCCAGTCGTGGCGTGCCTCGTTGATCCCGCTGGCCGCCGTGCCGGTGTCGATTGTGGGTACGTTTGCCGTGATGCATGCGCTCGGCTTCACCCTCAACACCCTCTCGCTCTTCGGCCTCGTGCTCGCCATCGGCATCGTCGTCGACGATGCGATCGTGGTGGTGGAGAACGTCGAACGCCACCTGGCGCGCGGGCTCGATCGGGTGAAGTCAGCGCAGCTCGCCATGCGCGAAGTGACGGGACCGATCATCGCGACGATGCTCGTGCTGGTGGCCGTCTTCGTGCCGACCGCGTTTCTCAGCGGGCTCACCGGTCAATTCTACCGGCAGTTCGCGCTGACGATTGCCATCTCGACCGTGATCTCGGCGATCAACTCGCTGACCCTCAGTCCGGCCCTGGCCGCCCTGATGCTCGACGAACCCGGTCGCCCGCGCGACCGCCTGTCCCGGCTGCTCGATCGGACGCTGGGGCCGGTGTTTCGTCCGTTTAACGCCCTCGTCGAACGCACGACGATGGGCTATGCGGGCGCCGTGCGCCGCTTCCTCCGTGTTGGCGCCGTCGGGGGCGTACTCTATCTCGGATTGGGGGCGCTGACCTGGTGGGGGTTCCGCCATACGCCCGCGGGCTTCGTGCCCGATCAGGACAAGTATTACCTCGTTGGCATCGTGCAGCTCCCGGATGGGGCGTCGTTGGATCGCACCGAGGCGACGGTGCGTCAGGTCACGGACCTCCTCCGGGCCGAGCGGGGAATCGACACCGTCGTGGCCTTCCCGGGGCTTTCCATCTCCGGTTTTGCGAATCTGCCCAATGCCGGGGTCGTGTTCGCGATGCTCGATCCGTTTGAGCAGCGTAAGGATCCGTCGCTCAGCGCCGGTGCGATTGCCGGCCGGATCAATCAAAAGTTCGGTGCAGTGAAAGATGGCTTCGCCGCGATCTTTCCTCCGCCGCCGGTGCCCGGACTGGGCGCGATTGGCGGATTCAAACTGCAGGTGCAGGACCGCAGCGGCGCAGGCTACGTCGCGCTGCAGGCCGCGGTCCAGAAACTCATGACGGCCGCGCAGCAGCGCCCTGAGCTGACGGGCCTCTTCACCAGTTTTCAGATCAACGCCCCGCAGCTTCGCGTCGATGTGGATCGGGACAAGGCCAAGCGTCTCGGGCTTCAGCTCGGGGATGTTTACCAGGCCCTGCAGGCCAACCTAGGCTCGTACTACGTGAACGACCTGACGCTGCACGGACGCAGCTACCGGGTGTTCGTGCAGTCGGATGCGCCTTATCGGCAGGACGAATCCGCGCTCCGCCTGCTGCAAACCCGCGGGAGCGAAGGCCAGCTCGTGCCGCTCGCCACGGTGGTGGAGGCTACCTACACGACCGGGCCGGACCGTGTGCTGCGTTACAACGCGTTCCCGTCGGCGGACATCAACGGCAACGCCGCCCCGGGCGTGAGTTCGGGCGAGGCGGTGGCGTTGATGGAGGCCCTGGCGAAGGAGCATCTGCCGCCCGGCTTCACGTTCGAGTGGACGGACCTCGCCTACCAGCAGCAGAAAGCCGGCTCGAGCACGGCATGGGTCTTTGCCCTCTGCGTGCTCTTTGCCTACCTCATTCTCGCCGCCCAGTACAACAGCTGGACGCTACCGCTGGCGGTCGTGCTGATCGTGCCGCTGAGCCTGCTCAGTGCGCTCGCCGGCGTGTGGATATCCGGCGGAGACAACAATCTCTTCACCCAGATCGCGCTCATCGTACTCGTCGGCCTGGCGAGCAAGAACGCGATCCTGATCGTCGAGTTTGCATGGGAGCGGGAGCGCGAGGGCGCGGATCCGCTCACCGCCGTGCTCGATGCGGCGCGGCTGCGGCTGCGTCCGATCGTGATGACCTCCCTGGCCTTCATCATGGGCGTGCTGCCCCTGGTGTTTGCGTCCGGCGCCGGCGCAGAAATGCGCGAGGCCATGGGGGTGGCCGTCTTCGCGGGCATGCTGGGCGTCACGCTGTTCGGCCTGTTCCTCACGCCCTTGTTCTACCTGGCGCTGCGGAAACTCGCCCGCGTCTCTGTTCCCTCCACCCCTTCCGAAACCTCCTCGCTCGTTCTTGAGCCCTCCCGTCATGACTAAGTCGTTGCTCCTTCTCACGGCCGCTCTGCTCGCTTCCGGTTGCGCGGTCACGTCGCGCCCGGTCGCTCAGCCGGGCGATGCTCCTGCGGCGTTCCGGTACGGCGACGCCGCGTCCTTCTCAGCTGAACCGGCCGCCGCCGATCCCTGGCGCCTGTTTGGCGATCCGGTGCTCGATCGGCTGCTCGCCCAGGCGCGGATGCACAATCATGACTTGCGCCAGGCCGAGGCTACGCTCGCGGAAGCGCTCGCCTTGCGCGACGCCTCCCTGTGGCGACTCGCCCCGAGCGGTGGCGGGGAAGCCGGCCTGAACCGCGGTCGTGACAGCGTGGTCGAATCGGGACTGGCCCATCCGGCGGTGCAAGAACGCTGGCTGGCTGGCTTCGACGCGACGTGGGAGATCGATCTCTTCGGCCGGTTGCGCAGCCGTGCCGCTGCGGCGGCGGCGGGTCTGGGCGCGGCCGAGGCGTCGCGCGCAGAGGTGCTGACCACCGTGGAAGCCGAGGTGGCCGCGAACTATTTCGCGTGGCGCGAGGCCGAGGATAACCTGCTTCGGCTCGGCGCTCAGTCCCGGTCGCTGGAGCAGAGCCTCGCTCACGTCCGGCATCGCCTCACGGCGGGACGCGGCACGGAACTCGACGTCGCGCGCGTCGAGGCCCTGCTCCGCGAGACCGAGGCGCTCCTGCCGGTGCAACGCGCGCGCCTCGCCGGCCTTCACCACCGGCTTGCCGTGCTGGTCGGGGCATCGCCGTCGACCTTCGAATTGCCGGTCGCGGTTGCGCCGCCTTGGACCGAGCGCGTGGTGGCCCTCGGCAATCCTTCGAACCTCCTGCGCCGCCGATCGGACGTGCGGTTCGCCGAACGTGCGCTCGCGAGAGAGGTCGCCCTTCGTGATTCGGACGTGGCGGCGCTGTTTCCCGAGGTGAGCGTGCGGGGGGTACTGCGTTTTGCCGGACTTTCCTCCGGCACGGTGGGCGACCGGGAAACGCGGGCCTGGAGTGTTGCTCCGTCCGTGCGCTGGAACCTCCTCGACCTCGGGCGGCTGCGGGCCCAGGTGCGCGCCGGCGATGCCCGGGTGGACGGTGCCGTGGCCCGTTACGAGCAAACGGTTCTCAATGCCCTTGCGGACATGGAGACGGCGCTTGCGCGCTACCGTGCCGCCCTCGAGCGCAGCGATCTGCTCGCCGCGCGGCAACAGGCGGCCGACCGGGCGTTGGGACACGCACGCCGCCAGGAGGCTGCGGGCGCGGCCGATCCACTGGCCGTGCTCGATGCCGAACGGGTCGCGCTCGTCGCGGAGCGGGACCTGATCGCAGCCCAGGCGGAGCGAAACCTGACCCTCGTCGCGCTCTTCAAGGCCCTCGGCGGTGGGCTCGCGGTAGACGGCGAACCCGCTCCGTAATCGGTGTCGCCGCTTTACCGCCGGCGTTTTCTGTCCAGAGTGACGGCATGTCCAATTCCGGGCCTTCCGAGCTCACGACCACGCTGCTTGCCCACCGGCAGGCGTTCCGGGCGTTTCTCGCCTCGCGGGTGGGCAATGAGGCGGATGCAGAGGACCTGCTGCAGAACGGTTTGGTCAAGGCGCTGCAGCGGGCTGACGAAGTGAAGGACGGCGAAAAGGTCGTGGCGTGGTTCTACCAGGTGCTGCGTCATGTGCTGATCGATCACGTGCGCAGCCGTCAGGCGGCCGCGAAGCGCGACGAGGCCTGGGCGGTGCAGACGACCACGCTCGCCGACGATCCGGAGGCGGAGCGTCAGCTCTGCGCCTGTTTCGAGAAGCTGCTGCCGACCCTGAAGCCGACGCAGGCGGAGGTGCTGCGCCGGGTGGAGCTGCACGGTGAGCCGGTCGGCCGGGTGGCGATCGCACTGGGATTGACGGCGAACAACGCGAGCGTCACCCTGCACCGTGCGCGGGCGGAGCTGCGCAAGCGCCTGGTCGATTTCTGCGGCGATTGCGCCTGCCTCGAAGACTGCGGCTGCGAGTAAATACGTTAGCTCAGCGCCGTGCGCCTTGGTGTCGATGGGCACCCCGTGGCCGTGAAGTCCGGGGCGCCCAAGACAGCGCGACGGATAAACTCCATGCGCCTACGGATGCATCGGACACCGGGCGCACTGCGTTCAATGGTTGCAAGCCGCGGCACAGCCGGACTTGCGAGCGCAGACCGAAGCCGAGCATCCTGCAAGTCGGGGAGCCTTGCGCCCCGGTTCCCGAATGAGGGTCCGTCCACACGAGTCGGCAGACGTCACCTCGGCCTTGGTGATTTCGGGTTTCGTCGGGGCAGGCATGCCTTTGCTCCGGGGCGTGCTGTGCAAGACCGGGACGGTGATGAGGGCGAGGCAGGCGGCGATGATGAGGAATTTCATGGCGAGTCGTGGTTGACGATTGGGTTTCGGTTCTCACCGGCATTACACCTGCAGGCATGACCCGCCCTGGTCGTTTTTTGGCGCAGGATGGGCGGATATTGCCACCATGCACGGATCCCGTCGCCGCGGGGCGGGAGTGCGCCTCTTGACGGGCGCAGTGGGTGCCCAAGACGCAGATCTGCTGGCGGCCTGATGCCGCCCTCGAGTTTCGAGTGGATATCCCGCGATCCGATGAGGCGTGCCTTTGTCGCAAAGGTGCCGGCCTCGGGCCGCCTGACCCTTGTTCCGCTCAGCGCACGGTGCGCAATTGCACGCTGTCGACGAGGCGGTCCTGCGAGAGGATGTCCGTGGCGACGACGAGCTTGTCGCCGGAATGCACGCAGCCCTTTTCCTTCAGCAGGGCAATGGCCTGTTCGATCGTCTCGTTTGGATCCGAGGCGAGCGGCATGAAGATCGGCTCGACAGCGCGCACGAGGCGGAGCTGCCGCAAGGTCTCCATCGAATTCGTCATCGCGAAAATGCGCGCCGAATTCGGGCGGAAGGCGGCCAGGCTCGTGGCCATGAAGCCCTGGCGGGTGAAGGTGAGGATCGCTCCGCCGGTGATCTGATTGGCGAAATGGACGGCGGACTGGAGCAGCTTGACCTTGTCGCCCTTGAGGTGGCGCGGCTCACCGGACTCGCTAGCGCTCTCCTCCTCGATGCGGCGCGCGATCTTGTCGAGGATCTGCACGCATTCGAGCGGGTACTTGCCCACGGTGGTCTCACCGGAGAGCATGACGCAGTCGGCCTTCTCGAAGACGGCATTCGCCACATCGGTGATTTCGGCGCGCGTCGGCATCGGTGACGAAATCATCGATTCGAGCATGTGCGTGGCGATGATCACGGGGCGGCCGTGGTGGAAACAGGTCTTCACCGCACGGCGCTGGATGACGGGCAGTTCCTCGAAGGGGCACTCGATGCCGAGGTCACCGCGGGCCACCATGAGGGCGTCGGTGGCCTGGATGATCTCGTCGAGGTTCTCGATCGCGGACTGGTCCTCGATCTTGGCAATGATGCGCGCCCGCGATCCGTGGCTGCGCAGGAATTCGCGGAGCGCCTCGATGTCGGCGGCCTCGCGCACGAAGGACAGGGCCACGAAGTCGATGCCCTCGGCGAGGCCGACGAGCGTATCGGCTCGGTCCTTTTCGGTGAAGGAAGGCAGGTTGATCTTCACCCCCGGCAGATTGATGTGGCGCCGGGAGGTGAGCTGGCCCTCCGTCAGGACCTTGCAGCGGATGTGTGCCGCCTTTTTCTCCAGCACCTCGAAACGCATCAGCCCGCTGTCGACGAGCACGATGTCCCCGACGCTGATCGCGTTGACGAGATCGTGGTAGTTTACGTTCACCGAGCGCACCTCTTCAGCATTCTCGCGGTCGCCTCCGCCGGGCTTGACGGTGAAGTCGAAAATCTCGCCGGCCTTCAGCTCGATCGGGGAGTCGACGTCGCCGGTGCGGATCTCCGGCCCCTTGATGTCCATCATGATCGCGATCTCGCGACCGACCCGCTTGGAGACGGCCCGGATGCGGCGGATCACCGTGCGCGTCCACTCGTGCTTGGCGTGCGCCATGTTGAGGCGGGCCACGTCGGCGCCGCCGCGGATCAGCTGTTCCAGCACGGCCTCGCTCTCGGTCGCGGGACCGAGCGTGAAAATGATCTTGGTGCGGCGCAGATCGCTCATCGGGGAAGTCATCGGAACGGGAAGCGTGCGGGAAGGAGCAGGGTCAGGCGAGGCCGGCGTGGCGGCATGAATGCAATTCTTGTCTAACGTTCACGCCAGCTCGTAGAACGGCGTGCCGCCGCCCGGTTCGACGACGGAGAACTGGCAGGAGAGCCGGCTGCGCAACGGCCCGAGCGCCGACTCGACGGCAGCGAGGCTGTTGCAGTCCCGGCTGAGGTGGGTGAGAAAGATGTGGCGCCAGCGGGGGCTGGCGACCGACTCCAGCAACTCGCGCATGCTGTCGTTCGAGAGGTGACCGTGTCGTCCCGAGATGCGCTGCTTGGTCGACCACGGCCGCTTGAGGTCGGCCTGGAGCAGGCGGGGGCAGTGGTTCGACTCGACCGCCACCACGTCGACCTCGCGCAGGTGTTCGCGCACGTGCTGCGGGATGTGACCGAGGTCGGTGAGCCAGGCGAGGGCGCGCCGCGGCGAGAACAAGTCGTCTTCGCGTCCGGACGCGAAGGTGAAGCCGACCGGCTCTTGGGCGTCGTGCGGCACGGAAAAACTTTGCACCTCGAGATCGCGGAAGCGGAAGCGCGCGCCGGTCTGGAACACCTGCCAGGCCGGACGGTGGTCGAGCTTCGCCTGTACGGCGCGGGCCGTCGCGGCGTTGGCGAAGACCTGCACCTGCGGGTGCTTCGCGAGTCCGTCGACGCCCGCCGCATGATCGCCGTGCTCGTGGGTGAGGAAAATGGCGTCGATCTTCTCGAGGGCCGTGCCCGCGTCATGCAGCAGCTGGCGCAATTTGCGCACCGAGAAGCCCGCGTCGACGAGCACCGACGCGCCCTCGGTCTGCAACAGCGCACAGTTGCCCGCGCTGCCACTGCCGAGGATTCGAAACCGCATGCCCATGCCGCGAGCAAAGGAGCGCAGGGGGGGCGGACAAATCAAAAAGTTGCGGACACGTGACCGATTTTATGCGTTAAGCAAAGCCGGAGGTTGCAACGCCTTCCTCCGCTGTTAGCGACTTCCCAACCCTCTGCCCCATGTATCGGCCCCTCCTCCTCTTTGCCTGCGTGCTGGCGCTTGCCGGGTGTTCCCGGGAGCGCGAGGTCACGGTGATCAAACTGGCCCACGGCCTCGACTCGGAGCACCCCGTCCACAAGGCGATGGTGTTCCTCGGCGAGCGACTGGCCGAAAAGTCAGGGGGAGCGATGCGGGTCGACGTCTACTCGGGCGGCCAGCTTGGCACCGAGCGTGAGAGCATCGAGCTGCTGCAACTGGGCGGTCTCGGCATGACCAAGACCTCGGCGAGTGTGCTCGAGGGCTTCGCCCCGCAGTTCAAGGTTTTTGGGCTTCCCTATCTGTTTCGCGACGAGGCGCACAAGCTGGCCGTGCTTGAGGGACCGATCGGCGACGAGATCCTCGCCGCGCCCACGGCGAAGTTTGTGCGCGGCCTGTGTTACTATGAGGCCGGCAACCGCAGCTTCTATGCGAAGAAGCCGATCCGGACGCCGGACGATCTCGCCGGACTCAAGATCCGCGTGCAGGAAAGCCCGATGGCCTTTGCGCTGATCCGCGCCTTTGGCGGCTCCGCCACGCCGATCGCGTGGGGCGAACTCTACACGTCCCTGCAGCAGGGCGTGGTCGACGGCGCGGAAAACAATCCGCCCAGCTTCCACCTCTCGCGGCACTACGAGGTCTGCAAATTCTACACAATCAACGAGCACACCGCGGTCCCCGACGTCTTGCTCGTGAGCGAGCATCTGTGGCAGAAGCTCGACGACCAGCAGCGACGGTGGTTGCAGGAGGCGGCGGATGAATCGGCCGTCGAGCAACGCACGCTGTGGGAGGTCGCCACGGCCAAGGCCCTCGAGGAGGTCAAGAAAGCGGGCGTGGAGATCATTTACCCGGACAAGGCGCTGTTCGCCGCGCGCGTGGCGTCGCTGCACGCAGATGCGGCCAAGGACCCGGTCGTGGGCGACCTGGATCGCCGGATTGCGGAGGTGCGGCCATGAGCGCAGTGCGTCGCCTGATCGACCGGCTGCTCGGCACGCTGATCTGCGTGCTGATGGCCGTGATGGTGCTCAACGTGGTCTGGCAGGTCTTCACTCGGTTCGTGCTCGGCACCCCGTCGAGTTTCACCGAGGAGGCAGCCCGCTACATGATGATCTGGGCCGGCCTGCTCGGTGCGGCCTACGCGGCAGGGCAAAAGGCCCACCTCGCGCTCGACCTGCTCACGGTCAACCTCACTGGGGCACGCAAGCGGGCCTCGGAGATCTTCATCCACCTCACGGCCCTTGCGTTCTCCGTGGGCGTGCTGGGCTGGGGCGGAGGCAGACTCGTCTGGATCCAGCTTTCGCTCGGCCAGCAGTCCGCCGCCCTGCAATGGAAACTGGGCTACGTCTACCTCGCTGTCGCGATCTCGGGCCTCTTCATCACCTTCTACAGCCTGCTCGGTCTGCTCGAGACCCTGAAAGGCGAAACCCAACGCGGCGCGCAGTCGGGAGGGCTGAACTGACATGAACGAAGCCCTCGTCCTCGCCCTCGTCTTTGGCGTCCTGCTGTTCGCCGGCGTGCCCATCGCCTACGCGATCGGCCTGTCGGCCGTCGCTGCCCTGTCCGTCAGCCTCGGGCCGGAGGCCGCCGTGACCGTGGTCTCGCAGCGCCTCGCCACCGGACTCGACAGCTTCGCCCTGCTCGCGATTCCGTTTTTCATCCTGTCGGGCCAGCTCATGAACCGCGGCGGCATCGCCCGGCGACTGATCGATCTGGCGAAAGTCATCGTGGGCGGCCTGCCCGGCGGCCTCGCCTTCGTGAATGTGCTCGCGAACATGTTCTTCGGCGCGATCTCCGGCTCGGCGGTCGCCGCGGCCGCGGCCATCGGCGGCTTCATGTCGCCGCTGCTCAAAAAGGACGGGTACAACAAAGAGTACGGTGCGGCGGTGAACATCACCTCGTGCGTCACCGGACTGCTCATCCCGCCGAGCAACGTGATGATCGTCTACTCGCTCGCCAGCGGCGGCGTGTCGATCGCCGCGCTGTTCATCGCCGGCTATGTTCCGGGCATTCTGCTTGGCCTGGCGTTGATGATCGTAGCCGGGGCCATTGCCCAAAAGCGCAAGTATCCGGTCGGCCAGTGGGTCGCGTTCGGTGAGGCGGCGGCCATCTTCTTCTCCGCCCTGCCTAGCCTGCTTCTGGTGATTCTGGTCATGGGCGGCATCATTTTGGGCTGGTTCACCCCGACGGAGGCCTCGGCCATCGCGGTGGTGTACACGTTCGTTCTCTCCGTGATCGTCTATCGGGAGATCAAGTGGTCCGAGCTTCCGCGGCTGCTGACCGATTCGGCGGCGACGACGGCCATCGTGTTGCTGCTCGTGGGAACGTCGATGGGCATGTCGTGGGTGATGTCGTCGGCGAACATCCCGCAGACCATCTCCGCCACGCTGCTGGAGCTCTCGAGCAATCCGATCGTGCTCCTGCTCATCATCAATCTGATCCTGCTCGTGGTGGGCACGTTCATGGACATGACGCCCGCTGTGCTTATCTTCACCCCGATCTTCCTCCCGGTGGTGAAGAGCTTCGGCATGGATCCGATCCACTTCGGCATCGTGATCATCTTCAACCTGTGCATGGGCCTGTGCACGCCCCCGGTCGGCACCGCGTTGTTTGTGGGCTGCGGCGTCGCCAACACCACCATCGCGAAGGTCTGGCGGCCGCTCATCCCGTTCTTCGCCGCCATGCTCATCGTGCTGCTGCTGGTGACATACGTGCCGGCGCTCAGCCTTTATCTGCCGAAACTGCTCGGCTTTTGAGTCCCTGCCGTTTCGGCTGCTTCCGCCGCCGGCCGGAGGCCGGCGGCCCTTCCCATGCCTGCCTTTCGCCTCGAACACCTTGCCCTCAACGTCGTCGACCCGGAGCGGACCGCCGCCTGGTACGTGGAGCACTTCGGCCTGCGCGTGGTCCGCGCCGGCCGCGACATCGCCCGCACGACCTTTCTCGCCACCGGCGATGGGGCGGTGCTGATCGAGCTCTACAACAACAACACCGCGCCCGTCCCGGCCTATGCGTTGAAACATCCACTCGAGCTGCACCTGGCCTTCTGCTCCGACGATCCGCAGGCCGATGCCGAGCGCCTGCTTAAGGTCGGAGCCGTGCTCTCCGAGCCGGTCAAGACGACCGCCGCGGGCGACGAGGTGGTGATGCTACGGGATCCCTTCGGCCTCGCCCTTCAGCTGGTCAAGCGGGCGAAGCCCATGCTCGGCTGACCGCGCGGCCCGCGGACGCAAATCGTGGGCGGGTCGGGCTGCGGGTTGACCACCGGGCCTTTGTGGGTACATGAGTACCCCTCATGCCGAAGAAAACCTCCACGTCCCGGTCGTCTGCCGCGGTTGTCCGCCCCCTGCGCGGCGTCGTCTCCATTACCCGGCAGGTTCATTTCAATTCGGCCCACCGGCTCTACAATCCGACCAAGAGCCAGCGGTGGAATGAAGAGAAGTACGGCCTCTGCACCAACCCGCACTGGCACGGCCACAATTACGTCCTCGAGGTCACGGTGCGGGGCGAGCCCGATCCCGAGACCGGCTACATCATGGATCTGGGCGACTTGAAGAAGATCCTGCACGAGGCGGTCGTCGACCGGTGCGACCACCGTAACCTCAACGACGAAGTGCCTTTCCTGCGCGGCGTGATCCCGTCAACCGAGAACCTCGTCATTGCGTTCTGGAACGAAATCGCCCCGCACATCAAGGCCGGGCGTCTCCATTGCGTCCGTCTTTACGAAACGCCGCGTAACTTCGCGGAATATCACGGCCCTGACGCGCCGTAAGCGTCCCCGCCCGGCATCCTGCGACCCGGTTGGGCCGTAGGACTCAGATTGCGGCTGTTATCGTCCCCAGCCGGCCTGGCTCAACCTCCAACCAAAAACGACATGTCCAAACCGAAGAAAACGATGTTTCTCCACGCTACGGCGGGGGGAGAAAAGCCTCGCATCCGTCGTGCCTACGATCACGCGTTCCAGGTCACTCCGGCCTACCGTGAGACGCTGCCCGACATGATGGAGGCCGTCGACGCAATCCAAGGTGCGGCCGTGCTGATCCAGCAGGTGGGCATCTCCGGGTTCCGCCTGCCGCTCAAGTACCGCGCGCGCCGGGGCGAAATCCTGACGCTGGAAACGAATGTCACGGGCACCGTGTCGCTCGAAGCCAGCCTTAAGGGCATCAACATGAGCCGCATTATGCGGGCCTTCTACGAACACCGTGACGAAGTGGTGACGCCCGATCTGCTGCGTCGCATTCTCGTAAAGTACCAGCGCAAGGTCGAGGCCCTGCACGCCCGGATCAAGCTGACCTTCTCGTATCCTCTGATGCAGACTTCGCTGCGCAGCGGCCTCGAGGGGTACCAATACTACACGGTCTCGTACGAGGGCTCGATTGACGACGCCGGGCGCTTCCGGCGGTTCATCGAGTTCGATTTTGTCTACTCGTCCGCCTGCCCGTGCAGTGCTGAGCTGGCCGAGCACGCGCGTGACACGCGCGACGCCTACGCCATCGCCCACAACCAGCGTTCAAAGGCCCGCGTCAAGGTCGAGCTCGCGCCGGGTGCCCGCCTGTCCATCGAAGAGTTGCACGCCCACTGCCTCGCCGCGCTCAAGACGGAAACCCAGGTGATGGTGAAGCGCGAGGACGAGCAGGCCTTCGCCGAGCTCAATGGTGCCTACATCAAATTCGTCGAGGACGCCGCCCGTCTGGTCTACGCCCGGCTGGCCGCCGACCGGCGCATCCATGACTTCCAGGTCGCGTGCTCGCATCTCGAGTCGCTGCACTCGCACGACGCGGTGAGTGTGATCTGCAAGGGAGTGCCGGGCGGCTTCACCGCCGACTTCATGGACTTCCGTTCGCTCGTCTGCTGACACCCTGCGGCCGACCATGACAACCGCCTCCCGTGCCTCCCGCCGCCGTGCTCCGGTGGTCGTCATCACCGGTGCCTCGCAGGGCATCGGGCGCGCGCTCGCCGAGCGGTTCGCCGCCGAGATTCCCGGGGTACGCCTCGCACTGGTCGCCCGCCACGCCCGCAATCTCGCCGTCGTCGCCCGGGCCTGCGCCCGCCGGGGCGCCACCGCCGAGGTGTTTGTCTGCGACGTGGCCGACGCCGCAGCGGTCGAGACGATGGCGGCGGCGGTCACGGCCCGGTTCTCGTACGTGGACGTGCTGATCAACAACGCCGGCGTGTTCGAAGGGGCGCCGTTCTCCGGCACCAGCGTAGCGATGTTCGACCGCATCGTGGCGGCAAATCTGCGCAGCGCGTTTTTGGTGTCGCGGGCCCTCGTGCCTGCGATGATCGCGCGCGGCACCGGCGACGTTTTCTTCATGAGTTCGATCGCCGGCCTCGCCGCGTATCCCAACGGCGCGGCCTATTGTGCAGCGAAGTTCGGGGTCACCGGGCTGGCCCAGGTGTTGCGGGCCGAGACGAAGACCACGGGCGTGCGCGTGTGCTGCGTGCATCCGGGTGCGACCTGGACGCCCTCGTGGTCGGCCTCCGGCGTGGCGGAGGAACGCCTCATGCCGGCCCGGGACATCGCGCAGGCGTTCCTCGATGTCTACCGGCTCTCGCGCAATACCGTGGTCGAGGAAATCGTGCTGCGTCCGCAGGCGGGCGATCTCTGATCGGCGCCTGGCTCAAAAAAAAAGGGCGGACCCGAAGGTCCGCCCCTCGAGGCTGATCTGTCCTGGTTCAGCTAAAGAAGGCGTCGTCGCCGCACTTCGCGGCCGTGGCGAGCTCCGGGGTCTTGACTGGGAGCGGCGGGCGGACGACGGCGGGTTTGGCCGAGGAAGGTTTGGGCGTCGCCGCCGGAGTGACGATTTTGGTCTCGGCGTGACGGGCGGACTTGGCCTGGCCTCCGATGAGGGCGTCGAGCTGGCTGATCGCCTCGTGCAGGCCGGCGGTCTGTGCGCTCAGTTCCTCCGATGCGCTGGCTGATTCCTCGGCGACGGCGGCGTTCTTCTGGGTGACCTTGTCCATCTGGGTCACGGCGGCGTTGAGCTGCGCCAGGGCGTTGGCCTGCTGGGTGGAGGCGGAGGCGATCTCGTTGACGAGACCGTCGACCTCGCGCACACGCTTTGTGATCTCGGTGAGGCGGCTCGCGACGCGGTGGCTGACTTCGGCGCCGGCGCGGCTCTTCTGCACCGAGTCCTCGATCTTCTCGGCCGTCTCCCGGGCGGCTTGCGCGCTGCGCTGGGCGAGCGAGCGGACCTCTTCCGCCACGACGGCGAAGCCAGCGCCGGCCTCGCCAGCCCGGGCGGCTTCGACCGCGGCGTTGAGGGCGAGGATGTTGGTCTGGAAGGCGATTTCGTCGATCGTCTTGATGATGGCGGCGATGTTGCCGCTCGCTTTCTCGATCGCGCCCACGGCCTCGACCATCTGGCCCATCTCGGCCGCACCTTGGTCGGCGGCGGTGCGGGTCTGCTGGGTCGCCTGGCGGGCGGATTCGGCGTGGCCGGCATTCCGCTGGGTCATGCCAGAAATCTCCTCGAGCGAGGCGCTGGTTTCCTCAAGCGAAGCGGCCTGGCTAGCGGCGCCCTCGGCGAGGTCCTGGCTCGACGTGCTGATCTGGCGGGCGGCGGCGGAGGTCTGTTCGGCATTGCTGCTCAGGCTGCCGGAAATCTCGCGCAAGGTGCGCACCAAGCGGAAGCCGACGAACCAGGTCAAGCTGGCGCCGATGAGCACGCCGAAGAGGGTGACGCCCAGGTTGGTGAAAGTGGCCCGGCGCTGGGTGGACAACGCGGCGGCGCGCATCGTTGCGGCGTCGCGGTCGAACTGCTCGGTCAGTACGTTCAGGCATTCGCGGGCCGCGGAGAACTGCCGGGCGGAATCGCCGTGAGTGAGCTGGAGGGCGAGCGCCTTGCCCTCGGGTGTGCCGGACTGCACGGCGGCGACGATCTGCCGCGAGGTCGCGATCCACGGCGCGTAGAGCCGGTCGAACGCGATCACCTGTTCGTTGCCTTCCGGCAGGTAGCCGATCTGCTTGAACTTCTCCCAGCGGTCGGCGGCTTGCCCGATGTTGTCGCCGTGTTCCTTCAGCAGGTCCTTGAAGCGCGGTTCCGACGGATCGGTGAAGATCATCGTGCGCTCCGCGATCAGGGCCTGGTGCAGGTCGCGGTCGATCTCGAGCAGGTAGCTCACCGACGGAAGGTTCACGCCGGTGGCCTTCTGCACATGGTGGAAGATGCCCTGTCCGGCTTGGTAGCCGACGAGCCCGGTGACGATGATCAACGCGACGAGCGCGGTAAAACCGAAGACGATCTTCTGATTGACGGAGAGCTGGCTCATGGGAGGCGAAGGGAAGTGGGCGGATCAGTAGATGATCTGGGCGCTGGTGAGGAAGCGGCCCTCGCTCGACACCGGACCGGCCGGATCGCCGAGGACGTAGTTGAACGAAAGCTTCAGGTCGTCGCCCTTCAGGCGGTAGACGACGCCGAAGACGACATTCTCACTCGTCGTGTCGGCGAGGTCGGTGTCGGCCTCGTAGCTTTCGAAGCGGGCCACGGTGCGCCAGGCAGGGGCGGACGGAAGGGTCCAGGCGGCGAGCACCGACCAGCCCAGCGAGCGGATGGTGCGGCCGGTGAGCGGTTCGGCGGTCTGGCCGAGCAGCTCGGCGTTGAACTCCCAGCCGCCGCGCACGAACTGGGCGTCGAAGCCCCAGCCGCGGCGGTCGCCGGTGAAACCGGTGCCGGCGGCGTTGGTGACAAAGCCGTTGGCGCCCAGGGTCAGCGTCGCCGGCACGTCGCCGAGCTTGGTGGAGAGGGCCGTGCCGCTGAGGCGGCCGACGGCCAGCATGTTGTCGTTGTCGTTGGCACCGTTGTTCGCGCCGTTGCCGTTGTAGACGCCGGTTGAATACGCGAGCTTGCCGCCGGCGAGGTCGCCGAACACGCCGAGGCCGATCTGGCGTCCGAGCGTCAGGCGATCGTTGGGCAGGGAACGTTCCACCGTGTGGGTGCGCGTATCCGAGGTGAGTTGTTCGAAGCCGAAGGGAGTCTTGAACTGGCCGGCCCGCACATTGAGGGCCTTGCTGCGCGCATACGTCACAAAGGCGTCGGTCAACTGGGCGGAGTAGCCGCTGCGTCCGCCGATGCTGTTGTTGCCGAAGTCGGCCTCGAGACGGAAGGACACCGGCTCGCTCCATTGCGCCTGCACACCGAGACGTGCGCGGCGGAGCAGGAAGCGGTCGGCCGCATTGGCGCCGGCCCAGCGCGAATCGGGCGCGCCGCCGAACTCGGCGTTGATCTGGGAGAAGCCGCCGAGCGCGAACCGCGTCTCGCGGCCCGAGGCGCGCACAAACGCGGCCGGCTGGGCGTTGCCTGACGACGTCACGCCGAGTTGCTGGCGCAGGGTCGAGTTTTCCTCGCGCAGCGAGAGCAGTTCCCGCTCGAGACGGCTGAGGCGTTCTTCAATCGAGGCGTCGGCGGCGAGCAGCGGCCGAAATGAGGCCGCGCAAAGGAGCAGGAGAGAAAGGGTTCGGAAGATGCGCATGACGAGTAGGTTGGGGGCCGTATCGGACCCGACCCGGTCATGCTTGAGGCATCCGTTCAGCGAATTCGATTATGTTGGGTAAATATCAAACGGGTAACAGCTAATGGGGGCAAAAATCTTGGGAGCCCCCAAAAATGACAAGGGATGCGCAGGGGGTTCGCCCTAGATGCAGGGGAGGCGATTCCCCGGAGGCAAGGCACGGCTTTCCCGGAGCGAGGGCGGGAAACCCTGTAGACGGGAGTCTGCAGCGGGCGGAAGGCTCGAACTTTACCCGCGCGGCGTCAGTTTTCCGGGGTCCGGCGTGTTCAGCAACGGGTTAGGCTGGGCGGGGGGCGGAAGGGCGGCGGACGTGGCCGAAGCGGGCGCCACCGGCGCCGGCGGCGGCGGGGGCAACGCAGCCGGGGTGCCGCTGTTGAGCTGGTAGGCGAGGCTGCAGGGCGGTTCGTTGCGTCGGCGCTTGAGCGTCTTTTGGAAGAAGAGGTTGTTGGGGATCTGGATGAGCCGACCCTCGTCGTCGAGCAGGGTAGTGTAGAAGAAATTCAGATCGATGACCCGGCCGCGCACCGGTTCGCCGGCGAACTCCACGTCGTCGCCCACCTGATACGGCTTCGTGACCAGGATGATCAGGGTGGCGGAGGCATTGCTCAACAGGCTCCACACCGCGACGAAGCCGATCGCGATCATGCCCAACACCGTGGCAAGCAGCGTCCAGAGCCCGCCCAGATCGAACCCGAACACGCTGAGAATCAGAATGACGGCGACGACCGCGATGATCGTTTGGAGCAGCCGCACAAAGGGCGCGACCATTTCCCGGGTCAGGCTGCCGCTGTTGGCGAACAGGTAGAGCAGCCGGGCCGCGAGCACGCGCAGGATCAACGCGCCGACGATGATCGTGAGCGCGGCCGGCAGCGTGGAGACGAGCCGGGGCAGCAGATCGTGCCAAAGGGACTGGAGCTGGGACGTGAACATGGGCGTAGACAAAAACAGGCTGACGTCGGCGTTGCGTTCAGGCGAGAACAGGCTGCGCTGCGGCTTTGGGCTCAGACCGGCGTTGCCGCCGTGTAGGCCGGGGTGGCGCCGCGCTGGGTGGCGACCCACTCGCCGAGGCGGCAGGCGCGGGCCAGGACGTTGGCGTCGTCGCGACCGCCGGCGAGCAGGTCGGCGACGAGGGAGGCGAGGAAGGCATCGCCGGCGCCGACGGTGTCGACCACCTGCACCGGGCGACCCGGCTCCCAACTCCACCGGTCGTCCCGCAGCAGGCCGGCGCCGCGGGCGCCGGCGGTGATGCACACCAGGGCGCCGCCGGCTAGCTGGGCGAGGTGGCGCGCATGGTCTTCCTCCGCGCCCGGAGATTCGCCCGCGCCGCCGGCAAGCCGGGCCGCCTCGGCGGCGTTGAGCTTGAGCAGGGTGGCCCGGGGGGCGAGTTCGCGCACGAGGGCGAGGTCGTCGTGCGGCGGCCGCAGGTTCACATCGAAGACACGCAGTGCGGTGTCGGGCAGCACGGCGAGCAGCCGTTCGAGGGCATTGCGGTTGAACGACGTCCGGAGCGCGAGGGAGCCGAAGACCAGCGCCCCGGCCCCGACCGCGGCCCGCACCACGTCCTCGGTGATGAAGATCTGGTCCCAGGCCACGCTGGCGGTGATGTCATAGGTGGCGTCGCCGCCCGAGCCGAGCGAGGCGATGACCGTGCCGGTCGGCAGGCCGTGGTGCCGGCTGATCAACGTGGTATCCAGACCCCAATGACGCAGGCGGCGCAGCAGCTCTTCACCAAGCACGTCGCGGCCCAGCGCGGAGACGAGGCCGGTCGGGACCCCGCGCCGGTGCAGGTGGTAGGCGACGTTGAACGGAGCTCCGCCCGGGTAGAGAGCGTCGGGCAGGAAATCCCACAGGATTTCACCGAAACAAAGGACATTGGGCATGGCGGGCAAAGGAGGAGGGCAGAGGATTCAGGCGGGGCGGCGCCGGGGTGGCGAGACGGGAGCGGCGGAGGCGGCGGGACGGCTTATTCGTCGGCGAGGTGAGCCGGATCGGCTTCGACCTCGTGGCAGGCCTTGATGAAGGATGCGGCGGACCAGGCCTGGAAGGCCTTGCCCATGGGCCGTCCGGTGGCGCCGTGGGCCCATTCGTTGAACTCCCATTCGTGCTGCAGACCGAGCTGGTTCAGTCGGGCGAGCTTCACCAGCTCGCGGCAGGCGATCTCGTGGAAACCGAGGCGGTGGATGAAGCGCACCCACATGCCACCGACGAAGGGCCAGATGCCGCCGTTGTGGTAGTGGTGGGGCAGGTTGAGCAGGTTGACGGTGTAGTAGGCGCGCCAGTCGGGATCGCCGGCCTGCACCACCGGATAGAGGTTGGATACGGGCCACGGGTCGTTGACGCCGACGCCCCACATGAAGCGAAAGGCGGTGCGGGCACGGTCGACGTCGAGCAGGTTGACGAGGAAGGCCAGCACGTTGCCGAACACATCGCAGCGCCAGTTGAAGGCGAAGGGAGTGACCTCGGCGATCAGGTACTGGGTGTCGCCAAGGTTGAACTGGCGGTCGGCAAACCGGTGCGGGTGGCGGTTGGCAGCGGCGGCTGCGGTCGAAGGCCAGAACACCTCAAGCACCCGGGTACGGATGTGCTGGGCCCAGCGCAGGTAGTCGGCGGCGCGGCCGGTGTCGCCGAGAAACTCGCAGAGCCGGCCGTAGCAGACGTTCGCGCGGTACCAGAGGACCTCGTCGTACAAGACGTTGTAACTGCGTCCGAAGAGGTCGGTCCAGTCGCCCGCCTCGGGAATCTCGAGCAGCCCGTCATTATTGCTGTCGTGCGCGCTCAGCCAGTCCATCGCGCGCTGCAGCCGCGACGCGTGGAGCCGCAGCACCTCTTGGTCCCCGGTTTTGACCACGTAGTTGTAGAGGGCGATGATGATCCACAGGCCGCTGTCGATGGAGCAGATGTTGCCCACGCCGGCGTAGTCGGGCACGCCGTCGTCGATGCGCACGTTGGCGGGGATCTGGCCGTTCGGAGCCGCGGCCTTGAGCAGCGTATCCAGCGTGGCACGCTGGGCGGTGCGCACGTCGGGATCGTCGAGCTCGAGGGTGTTGATGACGGTGATGGCCCCATCGCGTGCCCACACGCTCCGGTAGTTGGCGTCGGTGCCGGTCACGGTGTTGTCAGCCAGCGAGCAAGCGGAGAAGCCGAGGGGCGTGATGTTCTTGCGCAACGCGACCAAGGCGCGCTCGTAACCCGTGCGCAGGAGCCGGCGGTCGTCGTCGCGCAGCGTGCCGAGTCGCTCGCCGGTGAAGAGCCGTTGAAAGGCCGCCGGCATGCGGGAGCGCGGGATCTCGGTCTCGGCCGCACGGGGCAGGTGGACGATCACACCGTGGTGGCCGAGGCCCTCGAGCACACCGTCGGCCATGACCTGGCGAGCCGTGTAGGTGGGCGTGTCGACCGTTGCCTCGAGCAGTTCCGGATGGGCGTTCTCGACCAAGATGCCGCGGACGCCCGGCAGGCGGAACATGGCGCTGTCGTTGCCGGTGTCGCCCGCCACCAGCACCTCCGCGAGGTCGACCCCCACGTGCCGGCAGAGCCATGCGAGGGCGTTGCCCTTGTTGGCCGCGCGCGGGAGCACGTCGAGGTGGCGGTCACCCGAGTAGACGAGATGGACCTGCAGGCCGGCGGCGGTGAGGCGGCGTTCGAGGTCCGCGAGGTGCTCGGGCCGGGCGCGATCGAGGTACCAGCTGGACTTGTAGGTGTGGAGAAAGGCCTCGGGTTGCGGTTCGACACCAGGAAAACCAGCCACCACTTCTCGCACGCGCGCGTGATCCCAGCCCTCGCTGAGCGCTGCGGAGAATCCGGCGAGATCTTCGCCGGTCCGCAGATCGTGCACCTGGGTGCCCACCCCACCGATCAGGAAGTCGGCCGGCGGCAGCACGCGACGGGCGATGAGGTCGCGCATGTCGGGCACGAGGCGACCACTGTTGAAGACGAGCAGGGGTCGGCGTTCGGGCGGGAGGGCGGTCCAGGCGTCGCGGAAACGCTGGGTGGACTCGTCGTTGCCGAGCAAGGTGCCGTCGAGATCGCTGCTGAACAGGCGGACGGGCGGAAAGGAGTCGTGGGTGACAGTCATGGCGTGAAAGGAGGCCGCACCCGCACGAGGCGCGCCCGCACGTGCCGACCCAACGCGACGCGCTGTCATCCCTGCGCCGGACGTGTACCCAAGAAACAACGTCGCGATCCCGCACGGGTCAAGGCCCGCGGCACTTTTGGTGCACGGCGCCACTACCGCATCGCACCTCTGCCCGTGTCCCGCGGTCAGAGCAGCGGTGCGAGCAGCCGGCTCAGATCCTCGGCCATGTTGGTGAGGAAGGGAAACCGGTGGCGGCGGTCCGGGTCGTGCGTGCGGCATTGCCGGACCAATTCGCCGGCCCAGATGCGCATGGCGCGCACCTCGGGTTCGGAGTAGAGCACAACGCCGATCTCGAAATTCACGAACAGGCTGCGCAGATCGAAATTGGCTGAGCCGACCAGACCGATGCGGTCGTCGACAATCATCGCCTTGGCGTGCATCATTCCGGGACCGTGCAGCAGCACGCGTGCTCCGGCCTGGGTGAGTTCCCGCAAGGCGTGTTTGCGGGCATGGTCGGTGACCGGATGATTGGAGCGGGCGGGGACGATGAGCGTGACATCCTTGCCGGCGCGCGCCTTCACCAGCAGGGAGCGGAGCAGCACGTCATCGGGAATGAAATACGGCGTGATGATCCAGATGCTGTGCTCCGCCTCCTGGATCATGGAGAGGATGCCGTCGTAGAGCGGATCGCCGGCCACGTCGGGTCCGCTGGCTACCACCTGCACCTCGCTGCGTCCCTCCACGCGTACGGCGGACGGGTCCAGTTCCCGGTGCAGCATGTCGAGTGACTGACCGCTGGCGAAGACCCAGTCGGCGAGGAAAACTTCGTTGAGCAAGGCGGCGCCCGGGCCGGAGATCACGGCGCCAAAATCGACCCAGCGTTTGCGCCACGGTTTCGGGCCCATGTATTCGCGGGCGAGGTTGTGGCCGCCGACGATCGCGGTGTGCTGGTCGAAGACGGCGATCTTGCGATGATTGCGCAGATTGGCCGAACCGCGCGGGGAGAGCGGCACCACGGGCATGAAGCGCGCCACCTCGCCCCCGGCCCGGCGCAGGGGGTCGACGAAGCCTCGGCTGCTGAAAAGGCAGCCGAGCGCGTCGAGCAGCAGTCGGACCTTCACGCCTTCGCGCGCGCGGCGGGCCAGCAGCGAGATGAGGCGCCGTCCGGTGTCGTCGCGCCCGAGAATGAAGGTGGTGATGTGGATCGAGTGCTTGGCCGCAAGGATCTGGGACTCGAGTTCCGTGTAGGCCTGCTCGCCGGAGGTGAGCAGTTGGACGCGGTTGCCCCCGACGGCTTCGCAGCCACCTGCCGCCACGACGGTGTGCACGGTCGGCGAATTGGCGGTAGCCTTCGTCGCCGAGGTCACCCCGGGCAGATGGGGCAGAATGCGACTCTTGCGGGCGGCGAGTTTCTGCAGTTTGCGCCCACCGAGCAGCAGAAACAGCGGTACGCCCAAGTAGGGGATCAGTACAATCACGAGCAGCCAGGCGAGGGTGTTGCCCGGCTGGCGTTTCTCGCTCATCAGGCGGGCAATGGCGAAGACCGCGAGCAGGAAGCCCACCACGGTGAACAAATGGGTCCAGAGGCTGCTCGTGACGGCGGTGGTCAGGTCATCCGACATGGCGCGGGGCGCCCGAAGCGTGGGTGGGCTCCGCCCAGACGCAAGCCGGCTGAAGGCGTGAAAAAAGCCTTGAAGTCCGCCGGGCGAGCCGTGACGTTTCGCGTCCCCTTTTTGGTAGGATACTCAAGTGGCCAACGAGGAGAGACTGTAAATCTCTTGGGCTTCGCCCTTCCCTGGTTCGAATCCAGGTCCTACCACCACTTTCTGAAGCCGCGCAAAGCGCGGCAGCGGAGGGGGTTGAGACGAAATCGGCGGCTTCGGAAGCCGCTTCGTATCCCTGCACTGCATACTTAAACTATGCAGCGGCATCGTCTCCACCGAAGACGGTAGCCGCAGTCCCCACTTCCCGGCAAACGGCACCCGTTGAGGCAGTGACGCCCGTGGCCGAGCTTTGCCCGGTGCGACTTCGGTCTCGACCTGTGGCGATTGCGACCGTTCGAAATCCGAACGGTAGATTGAGCTATCGGGTCACCGGGACGCTGCGCGCGAAGGGCAAACAGCGAAAGGCCTTGTTCCAGAATTGGGAGGACGCGGTTGCCACGCAGTCCGCGTGGGAAAGTGAGCGGGTACTCAATGGCGCGGCGTCCCGGCCGAAGATCACGCGCCTCACCCAGCAGGAGTTGGTCGAGGCTGAAGCTGCGTTCGCGTTCCTAAAGGATACGGGCCTGACGTTGCTGGACGTGGTTCGCAACGCCCTGCGCGGTGCTGCTTCGCCCGCAACGCCGGCCGCTGCCTCCGTGAATCTGGATGCCGCTCGCGCTGCGTTCTTGCAGGAGCGCGAGCCTTTCGTCGGCAAACGCCGTCTTGAGAGCCTCCGCATCACAATCAGCCAATTCGAGTCGTTTGCGGGAGGAGGTAGCCCTCTGGCGACCTTAACGACGGCCGACGTGCTCGGTTGGTTGAAGTTGAAAGGCGCGATGAGCAAGAAGAGCTGGAACAACTACGCGTGTACACATCCCCGTGTACATCAATGTGGAGTCGTCGGGATCGAAGCTTCGCGGATAAACTGCAAGTCTTCACATGCTGCGGCAAACAGTTCGGCCGGGCTCTCCGCAATCGTGTTCACACCGGACGTAAACTCGATACTGTAGCTGCCGGTGAAGCCCGCGCGCGCCAACTGGTTCAGGGTCCCTAGTGCGAAGGACGGTTGTTCCTTGAGCATCAACCAGCGGCCCTCCCGGTCACGGGTTTGCACATGAATGTGGACCAACCGCGAGGAGAGCGCATCCAGCCAAGAATTTAGCCGATCGGGCGGCTCGGCAAACGCGTGGGCAATGAAGGAGACCTTGGCCGGATCCAAGGCCTCGGCGAGGCGGCGCGCCCCCTCGGGCGTTTCGGCCAGCGTTCCGCTGTGGCACTCACACCAAAGCTGAGTGCCCGCGGGTAGAAGCGAGGCCCACGTGTTGACGGCCCTTATTTCCTCGGACGCAGCCGCTGGATCCGGCCCAAAGTTGAACTTGATGCCGATTGCACCCAGCTTTTCCACGGCGTTAGCAGCGGCGAGGCGTCGGTCGATTCCGTTGTTGCGCAAGTTGGCGTAGCTATTCAACACCTTGATTGAACGACACTGGCTTAGTTGCTTCCGCTCGTCAGCCGAAGCGCGGGTCCAGTGAAACTCCCAAAGCTCGATCCCAGAGAATCCAGCGGACATTGCCGGTGCGACCCAGTCGCTGATGCGCACGCTCGGCTGGCTGTGGTTCGACCAGCGGTTCTTTTCCAGAAGGATGGAGGCAAGGAAAACGGCGGGATAGGTCATCGGGTCCAGTTTGAAGTGGCGGCTCGCGTCGAATGTTCGACGACGACGGTACCACTCTGCGTTCGACCCTTTCTTTGAGCGGTATCGAAGACCAGAAACACGTCGCGGGACGCGTTTGATCCCTGATTCTCGAACGCGTCCAATTCTCGTACCCTTCAATTCTGAGCAGTAAGGGCGTAGCACGCTTACTCATGTCGGCAGCTTTGCCGCTGACCCAGCCTCGCGTAACCCTAACCCCACCTCAAATGCATCTCAGGTTAACCAGAACACTGGTCGCGGCCATGGCCGCTTGTGTGAGTTTGTCCGTCTCCGCCCAGATAGCCCCGACCGCCCCTGCACAGTCCACCAACGATGGAACCGCAGGCTCGGCTTCATCGAGCGATTCGACCGTGCTGCTCTCGCCGTTCGAAGTGGTCGCCGAGCAGGAGCCAGGCTACCGTGCCTCCAACTCGGTCACGGCGTCCCGCTTCGCCCTTCCGATCAAGGACACGCCCATGTCGATCCAGGTCGTAACCGATGAGTTTATTCGCGATATCGGTGCACGCGATGCGCTGGATTCTCTGTCGTACGTCTCCGGCATCACCCAAGGCCCGGCCGCAATTCGCCTTGAGGGCTCCAATTCGTTCAACATTCGCGGGGCAACGAGCAGCTTCACGCTGCGCAATGGTGTGCTGAGCTATGGCTTCAATGACGGGTACAACATCGAGCGCTGGGAAGTGCTGAAGGGTATCGTCGGCATGATGTACGGCGATCGCAACCTTGGCGGCGTCGTCAATTCCGTGTCCGCCCAGCCGAAGGAGAAGGCTGGTGGCGAAGTTTACATGCGTTTCGACGAAAACGATTCCTGGCGCTTTACCACCCGCGTCACTGGGCCTTTGAACAAGGACCGGTCTCTTCTGTTTATGGTCAATGCCCTGAAGAAGGATGAGGGTACGTTCATGGACGACGAACGGCTTCGCGCCGAGGGCATCACCGCCAGCCTCGTCTACAAGCCGTTCAGCCGGACAAAGATCTTCGTCGAATACGAGTACTACGACCAGAACAACACTCTCGCGACCAAGCTTCCTCCCTGGCAGAATGGTGCGGGTGCGCGGCGCGATAACGATACCGATTGGTGGCAGCGTATAGGCTTTGCCCCGGTGCCCTATGAGTTCAACTATTCCGGAAAGGAAACGTACCTAAACGAGGTCAACCGACTCATCACCGCTACGGTCGACCAGAAGATTCTTAGCTGGCTCGATTTCCGCTCGAACCTCGTCTACTCCCGCCGCGCTCAAGACCGTCTCAACCGTGACGCGGGTCCGACGTATGTCGAGGTAGCCCCGGGCCGCGCCCGCTCGTATTTCGACTGGGCCAGTGGTACCTTCAAGACCGAGACGGCGGCGGATGCGCCCTACATCATCAATAGCATGAACTCCAATCTGCGGGAGTTCAAAAACTGGAACACGCTCTGGCGAAACGACCTGCTGGCAAACTACAACTTCCTCGGCGCCAAGCACCGCACGATGGTGGGCTACGAATACCAGCAGCGCTCCGGCGACTTCAAGGCCTTCGATTCGCTCGGGGCCGTCACTCTCGATGGACGCAACCCTTACGCCAGCCTGCTGACGCCGGTTGATAGTCGCGGACGTGTCAACACCGACATCCGCACGTTCGATCCCTCGCTCCCGATCACCACGAGGCAGGAGTTTTATGCCCGCGTCGCAACGGACCGTAATGATCAGTTCGGCAACTTCAACGGTAGCACCAACGAAACGAAGGCCTACTACGTGGTGCACTACTCCCAGTTCTTTCAGGACAAGCTGACGATCTTCGGCGGCCTGCGTAAGGACAAAGACCGCAACAAGGAAAACTATCAAAGGCGCGACAACGTACTCCTTCGCCCAAATGGTCAGCCGCGCAACAGCCCATACGGCACGAAGGAGTTTGGTTCGCCGACGGACTGGACGCAGCGTAACAGCCCGCAAGTTGGCGTCTCTTATCAGATCAAGAAGGATCTCTCCGTGTATGCGACGTGGTCAGACGTGCTAGTGGCCTCCAACAATGCGTCAGGCACGGCGTATCTGGATCAATTGATCCGGAATCCCGATGGCACCTATACGGTGGGGCCGTTTGTGTCCCAGCCGCCGCAGACGGGTACGAACAAGGAGATTGGCCTCAAGTCTGAGTTCTTCGACGGGCGCCTGTCCGGCACCCTGGCGTTCTTCGAAACCGAGCTCACCAACAAGGTCTATACCGTCAGTCGTGACGATCCTTCGAACATCACCCTTCCCCCTGGATCAGCTCCGGGTGCCCTCGCCCCAATCGCTTACGGTACCCTTGCGGGTCTTGAGCGCCGCAAGGGCGTCGAACTCGATGTTGTCTACAACGTCAACAAGCAGCTGCGGTTCGTAGCCTCGTATGCCTACACGGATGCGAAGGTGGTTACCGACAGCCAGGTGCGCACCGATGCGACCAGCCCCACCAACGCCACGCCGCCGCAGACGGTCAAGCGGTTCGAAGGCTATCAAGTGGCGCAGGTGCCTGAGCATCAGTGGCGGCTGTGGGCACACTACCGCTTCGCGGCCACCGAAGGCTTGCTGAAGACGGCCTCCGTAGGCCTCGGCGCCCGGTACTATGGTCCGGCGGTCCCCAACACCGATAACTACCGCGGCACGACCACCCTCGACGCCACGGTGGTTGACCTCTCGCTCTCAAGGAAGGTTCGGGTCTTCGATCGCGAGCTCAACACGACGCTGCGCGTGCAGAATCTGTTCGAGGAAAAATATTACGCCACGACCCAACTGTACGGCGATCCGCGCCTGTTGGTGCTGGAAGTGCGGCATACCTTCTAAGCTTTCCCGTGCCACGTCCCCAGTGGCGCGGTCCTCTTTTGGACACCGGGTAAGCCCTGCGTCTCTTAACCGCCCGGTTGTGGTTTATCCGCAGCCGGGCGTTTCCTTGATCCCGTTTCCCGTCTTCGCTCCCATGAAAACCACTTTGCGTGTCCTAGCTTTGGTTGCCCTGCTGCCGTTGGCGGTCTGGGCCAGCGATCCCTCTCTCATTACGCATCTCACCTTTGAGGATCGTTCGGCGACTCCGATCGATTCATCGGACGCTGACACAAAGACGTCCCTCGTAGGTCGCGCCGGCTATGGCCGCGGCACGGAGGGCGGCTCGGCCATCCGGCTGGGAGACGGTGCTCACCTCAAGCTCGAGAATCGCAAGGCGTACGGTAAGGACACCCAGGCCATCACGGTCGCGTTCTGGACCAAAGCCACTAGCTTCCCGGCCAGCAGCCGATTGGTGCAAAAAGGCGTGGCGGGCGATGAGTGGCAGATCGAGATCAACTACAAGGGCGAGTTTGTCTGGTCGGTCTTCACCAAGACGATCGTGGCGCTGTACGCACGGCCACCGGCAGTGGACGAGTGGATCCACATCGCCGTCACGTACGATCGCGGCGTCGGCCATGTGTATTTCTCCGGACGACAAGTCGCGCGGCGCGTCATCGAGAATCCGGGGGCGATCTACTACTCACGCCGCCCGGTGATCATCGGGGGAGGATGGGATGGCAACGAGACGCTGCAGTTTCCCTACACCGGGTTCTTCGACGATTTTAGAATCTATAATCGCGCTCTATCGGCGGAGGAGATTGGCGAGCTGGCACGGCTTCCGTGATTGGAGAGACCTCCGGCTGGGCTTCATTGCCGCTCTCGCCCAGGCAGTCCCGAGGGGACTGCGTTTAGGCGGAGAAAGGGAGGAGGTCGGGCGTGACAGCTCCGATCAAAGGCTGTCCGCTTCGCCAGCGGCGCACTTCATCTACAACAAAATTGCCGAGCCGTCGGCACTCGGCGCCAAGGCAGCCCGCAATGTGCGGAGTGAGAGTTACATTAGGCAGGGAGAAAATGGGCCTTGGTGCGCCCGCAGGGGTCTCAGCCAGGACGTCGAGTACCGCCCAAAGATCGGGGCGGTCGGCGAGGACGAGGGCCAGTTCGTTTTCGCGCACCACGGCCCCGCGTGCCGTGTTGACGAATGTCGCCCCCGGTTTCATTCGTTGGAAATGTTCGGCCCCCAATGAGTCGGCCGTCGAAGGGAGGTTGGGCAGGTGGCAGCTCACCACGTCGCATTCGCTGAAGATTTGGTCGAGTCCAGCTCGTTCAATGCCATGCGAACGGGCTTCGTCCTCCTCCAAGCGCGGATCGCTCACCAGCACGCGTACCTGCAGGACACGCAGATGCCGGCGTACGACCCGGCCGATCGCGCCGTAGCCGATCAGACCGATCGTTGTGCGGTAGTTCCCGGGGCCGTACGAACGGCGAGGATGAACCGGGTTCCGCCGCATTTCCCCCATGTTTCGCCAGATGTGACGGCTCGACAGTACGATCACGCCGAAAAGAAACTCGCCAACGCTCTCGGCGAGTTCGCGATTGGCGGTACTTAAGAGAATGCCGCGTTCGAGCAGAACGCCGTCGCCAAGCAACGACTTGACCGATCCCCCGGCGTAGAACACGGCTCGGAGCCGGGGGAGGCGATCGAGAAATCGTACGTCCAGCGGAGCGCATCCCCAGCCAGCAAGCAGGACTTCAATGTGGGACAGGGCCTCTGCTCTGCTGGCGATCTGGTCTGCCGTCCACAGCTGGCCGTCCGTCGTGAGCAGGCTGCTCAGGGTTCGCCGTTCGGTCGGTCCGTAGATCTGATCGAAGAAATGCGGATCGAGGTGATAAAGCGCGTGGGGTGACTGCATGCAGGCCGGAACGGGTTGATGCGGAAGACTCCGGTGGATTTATTCGGACACGTCCGCTGAGATGGGTCCACTGGGCGCCTACCGGACGCGTTCGATTCCAGCGGCGACGTCGAAGGGGCTTAGGGTGTGCGCGTCGCTCCCAGGAGACGGCGAGCGTAGAGATCCGCGACTGGGTTGGAGCAGGTACGTCCAGCGAGGGTCACGAGCGAAAGGATAATGCGGCCGCTTCCGTGCCGGACCTCAGCCGCCGCGAGCGCCGGCCTCGGGGTAACTCCCCAACCCGCCTGGCCGGAAAGGAGTATGGGGGTCCAGCCAGGGGCTTGAAAGGTGGCTGGCAGGAGGGGAGCAATCATCGCTGTCTGCGAGTCATGCCAGAACCGAAAATCGTTCGGGGCGAAGTCAGTCACGAGGGGGTGTCCGGTATCGCGGGAGACGAAATCGGCCGGCGCGAATCCGCAGGGGGTTATGACCACCGAGTGCCCGGCGATCCGGTAATTGTCCGGAGGGAGTTCGGTGAATACCAACGTGGCCCCGTCGCGCACACGTTGCCAGAGTCGTGCGCGTGCGGCGGCGTTCCCTAAGAATCGATCGGTAAGGATGACCGGGCTTTCTGGATCGAGCCGGGCCTTGAGTTCCCGGGCGAGGGTCTCGGCCGGGCCGCCCTTGCTTTCAAGAGCAAGCACGGGCCGTTCGGCACTCGCTGTCGGCCAAACGGTGAATCGGATGGTCGTGTCATTCACGATCCGGCCTGCTGCATTGAACACGCCGAGGTGGAGTAGCAGCTCAGTTCGTTGCGATACCGTTGGTGCAACCCATCGGAGTATGCCTTGATAAGCAGGAGAGCATGGTCGGGGCTGCGCCTTTGCGCGGCCCGAAGCGAGCGTTCCCTCGGAGGTCGCCAAGGCGTAATGCAGGCTCCAACCGGAGGGGGTCTCGCCGGTGTCGTTGGCCAGCCACGCCTCGGTTTCCACCGATTCCCCCGAAAAGACGGCAGTGCGATCGCAGCGCCACATCGGCAGCCAAGGAGCGAGCGCATCGCGACAGGCGAACCACGCGGCTTTTGGGCGGCGCTCGCAATCCACAATGCTTTTCATCCAACCCGCAGGCCAGGCATCGATAAAGTGATGCACAGCACAACTCACGAGTCCGTCCATGCGGCGAAAGGCTTCCGTTTGCAGGCGCACGGCCTCCGCCTGCCAGTGTTGCGAGGCTGCGACCCACGCTTTGAGCGTCGCTGGGCGATCGAAAAACAGAGGTTGATGCCGACCGCTCTGCGCGTGGGAGATTCGGTCGGGCGTCCAGTGGGATTCCGTCCTGGGATCAGTGGGCAACCATGACCGCGGATACCGCCGTCGCATCAAATCGACCGGATCGAGACCTTCGGCTCCGTATTCTCCACATGAATAACACCAGCCTGGCTTGATTGCGGGAAAGGTGCCTTTGTACAGGCGGCCAAACGGCAAGCCATGGCCTTGGTACCAGAGCGAGTAGATATGGCAGTCCGGTAGGCCCTCCGCTGGTGGATCGTAATCGCCCTCGACCGGTTTGATCTGCGCATCCGGATGTTCCAGCCGAATCGTGGACGAAGCCGTGCTCAGGAACGCTTCCAGTTCGGCGCGGTTGAGATGTCGGTGTCCGACTGCGCGCCAATCGGCTGGGAACGGCTCATTGATCAAAGTGAGCACGACAGCAGAGGGATGGGCGCGTACGTGACGCGCCATCTCTGCACTTTGCCGCACGGCTTCGCAGACCTGCGTCCGTCGCAGGTAACCGAACAGAGGGAGATCGGTTTGAAGCATTACGCCGAGTTGATCGGCCAATTCATAGACCTCGGATTGAACCGGACGTTGTGTGAGCCGCAGGAAGTTGAAATGCGTCAGACGAGCCAGCAACATATCGTCACGCAGACGGGCCCGTCGTCCAGCCATCGCCGCCTGTTGTTCGAAGCCCATAGTATTTGCTCCACGGAGACGCAGAGGGGCCCCATTCAAGAAGATCCGGCCCTTGGGCTCGGTCGTCTCGGAAATGACGAAGGTTCGCAGACCGAACGTACGCCTGAAGGTGTCGATCACACGGTCCTCTGCGTCGCGAAGGCGCACGTGCACTTGGTACAACCACGGTGTCGCCGGACTCCATGGGCGCCCTTTGGGTAGGGCGACCGTGCACGTGTAGCTGTTGGTTTCAGCGGCGGCTGGCTGTAGTCCGCGAAGGGCACGCCACCGCACCGGGCTGGCCCGAAAGTTTTGTCCGTGCACGGCAACGTCGAGCCGGCAGGCCTGTGCGGCTGGGTCGCTGTTGTGCACTTCGAAACGGATTTCGGCACTGGCGAGGTCAGGCAGCGGACGCACCCAAACGTCGCGCAAAAAAAGGCTGGGCCGCGACTCCAGGGTGACAGGCCCGAGCAGTCCCATGCCGGCTGGGCAATGGTGCCAGCCGGCCCCTGCCTCGTCCCAGCCGGGGCCGGTGGCGCCGTAGAGTTTGTCGCCCTCCGCCACGCCATCGACGGATTGCCAAGTGCCGTCGTTATGGAGTTCGATCAACAAGGTATTCCTTCCCGTGCGCAGTGCCGCCGAGACGTCACATTCGAACGTAGCGAAAAAGCCTTCGTGTGTGGCGACGCAGCGTCCGTTCACGTAGATGCGCGCAAAGTAGTCGGCGCCCTCAAACCGCAACCAGTGCCGGTGAACCGATTGGGTATCAGGTGCGACCGAGAAGGTGGTGCGGTAGAAGGCGAGGGCGCGCCCCGCGGGTGGACCGAAGTGCGGCACGGTGACGGATTGCCAGCGACCCCGGCCTGCTAGGGCCGCAGCGAAGGCGCGGGCATCGTCACGCGCGGCGATCCGCCACTGGAAGTCACGCAAGCGTCGCCGGTGGCGCTGATTGACGAGCCGGGGCGCGAGCTGTCGCTGAAAGGGCGCCATGCGCAGGCGTTCGGCACGGAGGGCTTTTGCCAGCTGGGCCGCGGTCGTCAACCGGGGAGCAGGATCGAAGGACCATCGTGCGCCGGATTCCAAGGGCGGCAGAGCCGCAGGCGGCAAAACGCCGATCGTGGGCTCCTTAAGCGTTTGCTCGCGTAGGCGTCGGCGTTGGGCGCCAATGGCCGCGAAAGGATCGGTGACGTGCACGCTACGGGAGCGAGCAGAATCTTAGGGGCTGAATCAAAGCTTCCCCGGATGGACGCGTTCGACCCCGCGCGCGTGCCGCAGCATGGTGGCGTAGCCGTGAAAGATCGAAACCGGTGATCCTTGAGTCGGGTGTAGGCACGCGTATCCGTGATCGTCGAACGGATCAGAGTCCCGATTTCCCGAGTGGATGGTGTTCGCGCTGCCAGAGGAAGATCGACGGGACTGGAGCTGCAGCCTGCTTCAGTTTGGCGTCCAGCGGTACGGCGCGATTGTCGCGCTCGATATCGGCAACGCCCCTAGGCAGCCGGAGTCCGGCTCCGCCTGAAACCACGTTGTATTGCACGCGCCAGCCGCGGGGCTTGGCGTCGTCGATCAGCGTGAGCCAGGCGGCACCGGGCTCGGCGAGGATGAACGTATTGCCGAGAAGCACGACGTGGTCACTGCGGGCCTCTGCCTGGATCGCCGGGCCACGTTTTACGACAAACCGGTTGTAGAGGAACATCGGCGACTCGACCGCTCCACCCAGGTAGATCGCGGAGTCGGGTGAGAGAATTTCGTTCGCGTAGAACACATTGCGCGGCCCGGTGCCGGCGTGTGCAGTGCGATGCCGGCTCGTGTAAATGCCGTAGCCGTACGAGCCGCTGCCTTTGGTGGCGACGACGGTGCTTCGTTCCAGTAGATTCTCGTGGGTCCAGGCCGTGTGCCAGTTGGCATCGCTCTGCTCGAAGAACGATTCTCGAAACACGTTCCCCGCCCCCGACCAACCCACGGTAGGCGCGTGGCGTAAGCGCCGCGTCACGATGCGCTCCGCCAGGCAGTCGAAGGACATAGTGAAGCCCAAATAAGACGTGCCTCCCCCCAGTTGATACCAACCATCCTCGAACACGCTGTCACGGATCTCGACGTGCGCGGAGTGCTCCACGTTGACCGGATTGCGCCCGGCTTTTTTGACGATTACCCCGCGTACCCAGCAATGCTCCGTGTGGCGAAAGTCGATCGCGTGAGTCCAGAGCCGGTAGGTTTGCTCGAAGGCGATGCCTTCGACGCCGCCGCGGCGGAGCGGGTGGCGTACATCGAGGCGTGCACTTTCGGCGACGCGGAAATCGAAGCGTAAGGGACGGTCGAGCACGAGGGTGTCGCCTTCGATGGCCGCGACGTAGGCATAGTTGAGCCGCATGAAATCCCGCGTGTTGCCCGTGGCTTTCTTCCAAGCCTCCGGGGTTTGGGCCATCATACTCACAGGATCGCCGGGCTTGAAAACCGAAGCGAGTGCAGGGGAGACCGTCGCCTCGGTGACGCCAGGTAAATCCACCGGACGCCGAAACGAACCGCCGCCGGGTTGCACGACTAAACGGTTCGTTCCGCGCACGGCGTCCTCGGCCAGCAGCCAGCGGTGAACCCCGCGCCCGGTCCACTCGTCTCCGATGAAGGTGATCGCTGCCTCGTGGCTGGTCAGCCGGCGACGGCCCTCGGTCGCATAGCTGGCTTCGACGTGGAGGTTGAGCGTGGTCTCTGCTGATTCGCCGCCCACCCACGTGGCGCGCGCGAGGAGTTGGAGCGGCCCGCTCTCCCGGATGATCCGCCACAGAGGAATAGCGCAGCGAAAAGGCCCGCCCTCGTTCGACTTCGTCTCAGCGACAGTACGACCTTCGTGAAGGATCACGATCTTCTCCAACTGACCCGGCGCGGACGCGTCATAGGTGCTATCCCTCTCGCCCGGATATGCGTGTACCTCGATGGTGGTGTCGAGATTCACCGTTGAGCCTGGTTTTGGATTAACGAAGCGGATTTCGCCCTTGGCCAGGGCGTAGGTGAACGTCACCTTGGTGTGTTCGGCCCCTTGTCCGCGCAGTACGATGCCGTCAGCAGTGATGCAGATCGGCTGGGCAAGGACGTAGTTTCCTGCGTCGAACTCCACGGCGCCGCCTCCGGCCTTGGCGGCAGCGTTGATCGCCGCCACGATGGCTTCGCTGTCGTCGAGGGAATCATTCGCGACCGCACCGAAGTCGGCCACTCGTGCGACCACGGGTATATCGGGTATTCCTCCGGGTATGCCGGCCCGCCGCCAGTCGGGGTAGGCGATGCCGTCAGGCCCGATGAGGTCGGCCTGAGCGGCGGTATCGGACGGCAGGGTGAACGCACCCAAGACCGCATAGAAAAGGGCGATTCGCATGAAGCAGGCTAAGCGAGGAAGATGGCGGTGCCAACGCAGTGCGCTTGGACGCGTCCAAGTGTGTCGCGCACGTCGATGGATCAAGCCTGCTCCGGGGCGCGGCGGGCGCTTTCGCCGTCCACCCATTTGCTCGGTACGTTCAGGATCAACGGTGGATCGGGGAGGCCGACCTGATTGCGCCGCAACAAGCCGTCGAGCATGTGAACGGCTTCGGACATCCGCAGGTCGTAGCGGCCATCCAGACCGGCAATACGCCCGATTTGATCGGGCAGCAGGTTGATGCAGATGTAACCAAAGTCCTCAGGAATGCGATAACCGGCCGAGCGAAACCAGTCGTACTCGGTGCCGCCATTGGTCACCACGGCATCCGGACGGTACCGGCGATACCATGTGAGCAGGGCGTCTTTGTCATATTTCCTGCCGGCGTAGGGCGGCACGCGGTCCCTTGCTGGCAAGGTCCAGTTGTATTCATTGAATGCCAGGCTCCAGCGACGGGCGGAATAGGCTTCGACGGACTCGGCGCAAAACCAGCCGATGCGGCGGTATCCCCGGCGGGTTAGTTCGGCGACCGCCAGCCTTGCCGAACTGATGAAGTCGATCTTCACGGAGTTGTAATGGGGCGTCGGCGAGGCCAACTCCACCACACTGAACTCGCTCCAATCACCCTGCCACTTTGGACTCAAATCGCCGCCGTGGACGAGGAGGACTCCGCGGATGCCCCGGCTGCGGATAATCTGGATCAAGCGAGCGGCCGAGGGCCCGCGGTCATCGTGAATCGAAAAGCGGGTCAGGCTGTAGCCGGACTCCAAGGCGGCGTTGCGGGCACCTTCGAAGCCTCGGTTCAGATGGATGATCGTGCCGGCTGATGCGTCCGGATAGAGTTCCACCAAGGCAAGGGTGGGTGCCCCCTCGGCGGAGCGTCCCTGGCGTTGCTGGGTCATCAGGGCCGAGACCAGGGGATTGACCCGATAGCCCATGCGGCGACTGGCCTCGACGATTTCGGTCCGCGTGGCTTCGGCTACGGAGAGTGATCCGCGCAAGGCGAGGGACACGGTCGATTTACTGTAGCCGGTCTTCTCCGCGATGAGGCGTATCGAACCTTGGGGCATCATCGTTTTATGATTTTGCGGCGCTTCGCTGTCGAGCCTCGGACACCCCTGTCGTGATCCGGAGGCTGAGTCGCTTCAGAGAAGCTCGAGCAGCGCAAACGAGACGGGATCGAGACTGAGTTTCGTGCCAGTTAGTCGAGCTCCCTCGGAGCGAAGCAGAGTAGCGCCGGAAAAATCAGGAAGATCGACCTCGCCGGGTACGCCGGCGGGATGGAGGGCCACGACGAAGCGTCGGTTGTCAGCCGTCCGTGAATACACGAAGGGACGGGCGCCGGCCTCGGCGTAGAGGGGGGCGAACGAACCGGTGTTCCCGAGTGCGCGGTGGGTCTGGCGCAGAGCCAGCAGGTCTCGTGTGAACTCGAGTAGGGAGCCCGCATCGCCCGTCTGTGCTTCTACGGTGGGGGCGTCGAGCGTGGGATCTACCGGCAGGTAGAGCTGGTCGGGGTGCGCGGTGGAGAATCCAAAGTTTGGTGCACCGTCGGTCCATTGCATGGGCGTACGATTCCCGGTACGCCACATGGAGCCCTCCTTCTCTGGCAAACCGCTGATGTTTCGCATGCCGATCTCATCGCCGTAATAGATAAATGGCACGCCCGGCATGGTCAGCAGCATCGCGTACAGTACGCGCAACTCCGCGGGTGTCCGACCAAGACGTGGCCTGGGGAAATCATGATTGCCGGTGGGTAGAGCGATGAAACCGCGCCCGAGGGTCGCATGGTAGTGGTGTAGGTAGTTGGTGAGAAACAGCCGGATGTCGCCATGGCCGGCGCGGTCAAAGAAAACCGGGGGCGAGCGTCCAGCCTCACGCACCTCGTTCAATGGACCCACAAGATGAACGTAGGCCGGTTCGCCGAAATGCAGGAGAAAATCCACATGATAACCAGCGTTGATTGCATCTTCTGGGTTGCCCCACTCGGCGATCAGGACGGCATCGGGAAACTCGCGTTCCAGCCATGAGCGGATGCTTTGCCATAGCTCCTTCAATGCGGCCGAATTCACCGCTCCCTTGATCAGCGACGCGGCCATATCGACTCTGAATCCGTCGCAGCCGAGTTCGAGCCAATAGCGCATGATGTCGCGCAGTTCGGCCCGGGTGGCAAGGCAGTGCGGATGATTCGGCGACCGCTCCCAGGGATGAAGCGGATCGGGGTCACTGTAGCCGTAGTTCAGCGCGGGCTGGAACGAAAAGAAATTGGCTACGTAGTACTCGCCTTGGGCCGTCTTGGGCACGGTATCTCCGAAAAGGGGCTTCTCCGGCACGGCGCCCGTAAAAATGTAATGCTGGCGATAAGGACTTTCGGAATCAGCGGACGCGGCCTTGAACCACGGATGTCGATCGGAGGTATGTCCGGCGACCAGATCGAGCACGACCTTTAGGCCGAGCCGATGGGCCTCGGCGAAGAGACGGACGGCGTCCTCGTTGGTACCGTAACGTGGGGCGACCTTTCGAAAGTCGGCCACGTCGTAGCCGGCGTCCAGAAACGGCGATTCGAAGAAGGGGTTCAGCCAGATTGCGGTAATGCCCAGCTCCTTCAGGTAGGGGAGCTTGGAAATGAGCCCGGGCAGGTCGCCGATCCCGTCGCCGTTGGAATCGGCAAACGACTGAGGGTAAACTTGGTAGAAGGCCGCGGAGTGGAGCCAAGCGGGGAAAGAGGGTTGCATGGCGGTCGTTCAAAGCTGCATGGCGGCCTCTGGCTGGCGGAGGAACCAGGTCGGGGTGCAGCTCCAGGCGTGGCAATAGCTGTTGAGTTGAGCGTTCTCGTACGGTGAGGCGAAGTGGTTCCTCGGATCGAACACCTCCCAGAAGGTGTCGGCGCCGAGGTCGAGCATCGTGCCCCAGAAGGCTTCGAGGCGTAGCATCGCTTCGTCGTGGGCGCCGGCGAGGCAAAGGGCGTGGAGGACGTAGTGCCAGAGATAGGGCCCGGCGGGTTGCAGGGCGTGAGGATCGGCTAGCGTCGCAAGCATTGCGCGGCGGGCTTGCTCCCCGGAAATGACTCCCCCAAGCACAAACCACGCGGTAAGCGCGGCAGAGCGTTGCCGGTTGTAAGGATCTCGCGGAACGCCGTCGGTCCCGAGCCAGAGTGCACGCGCCGTGGCGGTGAGCTTTGTTTGGCGGGCAGCCAGTCGGGTAGCTGCAGCGACGTCGCCGAGCGTGTCGGCAAGTTCGATCGCGATGTGGAGGGTATGCAGGGCAAGGCCTAGGAAGGGGCCCTCTTTGGCGAGGTCTGAATTCCAGTCCATGAAGCACCAGCCGTAGGGATGATCGGCCGGCAGGCGGCCGGTGTCGTCCAGCCGGCCGGTGATGGTTTCCACCTGATGAAGTGCGACCGGCCACAAGTCGGAGGCCCCGGTGAGATCGCCGCTGCTGGTGGCATAGTCTCGCAGGGTCGTGGCGTAAAGCAGCGCGTAGTCGGCCATGACGTTGCCGGTACGGGCGGGGGTCGGCACATGGTGGAGGCACGCTTCAACAAGACCGTCCTCGCGGGCCAGCGCGGCGAAAAGCAGGAGACACCGTTTCACCACATCGAAGCGGCGCAGGGTGCAGGCGTTGGCAAGGGCTTGCAGTCGGAGGTCGCCGAGCCAGAGGCGGCGGTCGCGCTTCGGTCCATCCTCAAAGACGGAATGCAGACAGTTTTGCAGGGTACGGACGGAGATGCGGTCAATTGCCTGCTGGCGGCCGGATAAGCCGCTGGGAGTGGCCGGTGGTTCCAGAGCTACGGATTCTGCGATCATTCGCACCGCGTCGAGGCGGACGCGGTGGCGGGGCGAAAGCGCAGCAATCTCGACCCGAAGATAACGCAAGGCAAAGCGGCGTGGCAGGGTGAGTTCCGCTGGCAGGAAGTCGATGTGGAGCGTCTCTTCCTGCAGCCAGGAACGAGGCAGCATGTTGCTGTGAAAAGGGTCACGAGGGGCGGCGATTTCGAGCGGCACCTCGCCCATGAGCAGGCGCACGCACAGTGGTGCGTCGATGAACCCGGTCGCCGGGGACAAGGCGAGTGTCAGTCGACCCACCCAATGGGAACCGAAGTCGAGGTCGACCTTTTCACGCTCGCCCAGAATGAGGGAAGTGAAAGGACCGGCTGGCTGTGCCCGCCAGCCTTGGAAGGCAGTGGCGTCGGCGACAAAAGTTACGCGGCTGACGGGCCGGATCTCGCGGGTGCCCAGTTTGGGCTCCAAGGCGGCGGCTTGAGCAAGCCACCTTTGGCGGTCAGTTTCAGCAAGATGCATAACGGGCGGGGGCAGACTCAGCCGCAGAGCGACCTCATGTTTCGGAGGGTAGAAGGAGTTGAACGCAGGCTGCGGTTCGTCCGGTGAGGTAATGCGCAGGAATGACATACGCCGGGAGACGTTTGCCTTCGAGGCTGAGTCCAGGAGTCTCTCCGGGGCGAGTACGGCGTACGTCAATGGCCAGGTGGCAGCCACGGAAACGGCGCGAAGCGGTGAAGCCGGACCAGTCGTTGGGCAGCAGCGGGACGATCTGTAGGCCGTCGAGTTCGGGGCGAACGCCGAGGAGGTAATGCGTAGCCGTGAGGTCCATCCAGGCCGCGGTGCCGGTGACGTGGGTGACGTTGGCCCAGCCAAAGCGGGGATTTTCAGGACCGGTGATGACGCTGGCCCAGGCGTAAGGTTCGCCTTGATACCGCTCTAGGCCGGCGTGCTGCAGCGCAAGATGCGGCACGAGTTGGCGAAAATACTGCCACGCCCGATCAGCACGGCCTAGCAGGGCCTCGGCGATGATAGCCCAGGTGTTCGCATGGCAGAAGATCGCGCCGTTTTCGGCGCAGCCCAGCGAGTACCCCACGAAGGCGTCCATGTCGTCAGGATACGTCGGGAAACTTGGATGGAGCTTCTTGATGCCGCGCTCGGTGTTGAGGATGCGGTACACGGCGTCCATCGCCGAGACGTGTTGCTCCCGAGTACCGACGCCGGAGAGCACAGACCAGCTCTGACTGTTGAGCCAGATTTGGCCATGCGCGCGCTGCACCGAACCGATTGCGACGCCCTCGTCGTCGAAGCCGCGTACCCACCATTCACCGTCCCAACACTGGCTGCGCACGGCCGTTTCCTGTTTGGATAGGCGGAGCCGCAGTCTCGCCGCGGCAGTGGTGTCACCCAGCCATGCGGCGAGATCGATGAGCTGGCGCAGACCGTAGACATACTGCTGGGCGGCGAAGACCGACTCGCCTTTGCCCTTCCGGGCAAAGCGGCCGATGCAGTCGTTCCAATCGCTGTGCAACGTAAGCGGGATGCCGTGATCGCCGAGATTACGTTCGGTGAAGTCGGTGGCGGCAATCAGATGTTCCCATACGGTCGCGTCGGAACCGGCGCTCACACCGTCATCGGCGAGGAAGGGGATCCTTTCGGAGAAAAGGGATCGGTCACCGGTCTCGGCTGCGATCTGGTAGGCAAGCAACGGCAGCCAGAGGTGGTCATCGCTGTGGATCGTGCGCCACGGGGCTTGTTTGTCCTCAGGAAAATACGTGTGCACGGCGTGCCCATCCTCAAATTGGTGGGCGAGCAGGCGTTTGAACTCAGCGCGGGCCCACTCTGGGCGACGGGCGGCCTGAGCGAGCATGTCTTGTGCGGTGTCGCGAAAGCCGAAGCCGCGAATGCCGGACGCAAACTGGCTGAATGAACGGGAGTAGCGGCCGGCGTGGACGCTGTTGACGGGCGACCACGTGCTGATCTGGCGCTGGAGGTCGGGGTCAGGCAGACGGAAGTCGGCCGCCGCGAAGTGTTCGGCCCACCACGCGTTCAGTTTAGCGCGCTGAGCTGCGACCCAACCTGGTTGACGCAAGGCGTCGAGTGCACCCGGCAGCGCGGCTTTGGCCGACGCAAAGTCGCCCATCGCACGGGGCTGGCAGCCGAGAAAAAAAGCAATCCGGCGAGTCTCGCCGGCGGCAACGGTGGGTTGGACCTGCAAGGCGGCGCAGGGGTCACCACACCAGAGCGAACCGTTGCCGCAGTGATTCCGTTCGAGGGCCTCGGGGCGATCTTCGCCCCGATTGTGGCCAAGGAACGATTGGCGATCACCGGACCATGTGACCGGTGGCTCAGTGGAGGCGAGATAGACGAGCGGGATGTCGTGTAGGCGCGGATGGCCTTGATGGTGCCAGAGGTAGAGTTGGGCGAGGGCCGCAGGCTCATACCACGTATGGAACATGTTGCGGGTATAGTAGCCCCATTGCGATTCATGGGGCCATTCGAGCAGTCCGAGTTCCACGTATCCGAAGAGATCGACGGTGCGTGCCGTGGCGCGGTGATTCGTGAGAGCAAGATCCCACACCATCGTGTCGGTATCCGGTGCGATGAAGAGTGTCAGCTCGACCGTGAGGTCGTTGCGCCGTGCGATGAACGTTGTGCGACCGGGTGCGTGGCGGGCCTCCCAATGGTCGAGCGCGTTACGAGTGGGATGAAAGGTCGGGCACCACGCTGAGCCGTCAGACTCGCGGACGTAGGTGGTGAAACCGGGACCTTCCACGGGGCTGGTCCAGCCGCGGTAGCGCGTGGCACGAAAGTTGATGGGACTTTTCCACCAGAGGCAGCCTGCACCGGTGTGTGAAACGAAGGCATGGAGACTGCCGTTTGAGAGGTAGTTGATCCATGGCGCGGGCAGATTAGGTTGGGTGATTGCGATAGCCCGGGCGTCGTCATCGAAATAGTAAGGCAAAGGATAATTCATGACAGACGGGACGAATCGCCCGAATCAACGGCCCGGGCGAAGGCGGGAGTTAAGGTTCTCCGCGGTCTCGACGCGACGGTGGTTGCGACGGGCGCCGGCAACGCTGGCAAGGTACCCCATGGAGCGGCGATGACGTGAAAGGAAGGGGGTATCAAAAGTCACGATGCATTCCTCCTAAGCATGGCAGATCTGCGATGAACCAGGGTATCCGCACTGTCCGTGAGTACGGTCATTCAGCGGCGGAAAAACCCCGGCACTTCAAGCAAGAGCCTTCCGCGAGCCGCCGATGGCAAGGCCCATCCGTCAGCCACTCGGGGCAGCGGCTCACCTGAGCCAAACACGCGAACTTCGCGGGCGGCTGAAGGCAGGCGCAGGACCTCGCCGGCGAAATTGGACCGTTCCTCGATCATGTCGATATTGAGCGCCTTGCGCACCGGGATGTAGTGCAGCAAGGTGAGGATGAGGTCTCGGTCGCGACGGCGCGGATACATTTGGATGGTCGAGGAAAGACCGTGTCCATAAGGGGCGGGACCGATCAACCGCGCCACCGCCAGTCGCCAGGCGTCGCGAGCGGCGATGTTGCCTGAGGTGCGATATTCGCGAAAAATGGGATCGGCAAAATAGACGAAACGCCGACCGGCCACGATGGCGGGCTGTCGGCTGGCAACGGGACGAGGCGGAGTCTGCAGGTGAGAGCAGTAGTGGACATCGTTGCGCTTGAAGTAGGGTAGAACTCGCCGGGCCAACACTTCGCAACCCGGGGCTTTCACCACGACTCCCTGCTGATAGAAAACGCGGTCGGTGCGGGCGAGTTCCGCCGAGAACTTTGGGTTGGTTCGCCAGTAGGCCGGAAACAGATTGAGCTCCCGTTCCACCTTGATGGGCAGGAAATCGAGCATCCAGCGGCCACTGGCATCGCAGCCGCCTTTATGCGCGATCAATAGTCGTCCGCCTGCCTCGTAATAGCGCCGGAGCTTGCCGGCCATCGACGGGGTCAAGGTGGTGCCATCGCCGAGCACGATCAGATCCAGTCCTTTGAGTGAGCTCTCGGCGTCGAGCAGGCAGCATTCATAGTGAGCCTCTTCGCACATCTGGATCGCGCCTTCGTCACTTTTGGCGGTTTCATCGGCGTCTACACCGGGAGTGCCGCTGGTGGTGATGCCGATCTGCACGAGCGGCCTCGAGCCGGCATAGAACGGTTCAGCGGCTTCCACTTGCGCATATATCGCCCCGATGAGGTCATACGCGGCCGGATCGAGTCTGCCCCGCGGAGGTAGTTGGTCGCCCACCGAATTACCTCCGCCCAAGGCCTGTGGTCGGAAACACTCGAACTCCAGGGCTGGTTGCGGCTTCAGCCCTCCGAAGTCGCCCCACAAGGTCTGGAAACGCCCGGTCATGGCGATCCACGGCTTGCCCCAATGACCGGTGGAGCGCGCAAGGCGGGGGAAATGATAGTATCCCCAGAAGCCGCTGGGGAGTGATTCGATCTCCATGTGGCTCATGGCTCCGTAGCGGGCGCGTCCCCCGAGACCGGCTTCAAGAAACGAATCGGAACCGGCATTAAAGAATACCGTGGCATCAGGGCGCCGGGCGCGAATCAGCCGCCAAAAGCGCTGCGCGAAGGTTGCATGCGCTTTGGCCATGAAGCGTTCAAATCCGGCCGGGGAATCGTCAAGTACGCGGTGTTTCTCTCGGAATTTGATCGATTCAGGGGACCAACACGCTCCCTTAGGAAAGAAGCAGATGTCGTAGAAGAAGCCGTCCACTTCCTTCCCATAACGGGCGAGTACCTCACAGGTGACCTCTTCCATGTGCTGCTGGTATTCAGGATGTAGCCAGTTGAGGAACTTCCACTGACCAGGATGCTTGGAGTCCCAATCGCCAAAGCGACCGTCTTTGAACATTGCGCGCCACTCCGGATGGTGCTGCGCCGACTGCGCGTCCCAACCGACGGTGATGTAGATCGGGCAACGAATCCCCACGCGATGCAGGGCCTCAATCTGCTCGCCGAGCAAGTCGCGGTTCTTTGTCAGCTGAGGGTGGGGCGAACAAACCTTAGACGGATAGTAGGTGTAGCCGTGGTGGCACTTGGCGAACAAGGTGGTGCTGTTCACGTGAGCCCGTTTCAGCGTGGCCGCAAAATCGCCGGCATCGAAGTCAACTCCTACACCGGGGATATGCGGGGAGGTATGAAAATCCAGATGAACTTGGCGCTGGTGACTGAGAATCGGGTGGGACACGTTCGATATCGAGAAAAGGTTCAGAGGCAGCCGAAGGAGCGGAGGAACGCTTGGGCGATGGCCATGTGGCCGACCGGTCCGGGGTGAATTCGGTCCCCACAGATTCGAACGGAATGCATGTGTTTCAACAGATGGTCGAAGGCGGCCTGCGTATCGACGAAGGTAGCGCCGACCTCGGCAGCGATCTCGCGGACACTCTGGCCGTAGTCGTCCATCAGGGCGCGCATGGGGTCGCTCCGGTTGGGGTCGATGAAATACGGGGATGCGAGGTAAATGCCCCGGACACCGACCTGGGCATCGGCCACGAGCTTCGCGAGCAAAGCACGATACTCGTCCCTTCCGACCCCTGCTTCCGGGCGCTCCGGCATGTCGAATTGCCGCCAGACGTCGTTAATGCCAACCATCACGCAAAGCGTGTCAGGCTTCTCAGCGAGTACATCGCGTTCCCATCGGGCAGCGAGATCTCGTACGGTATTGCCCGAGATACCTCGATTGCTCACACGGATGCCGGCCTCAGGATAAGTGGCGCCCAACCATGCGTGGATCATGGATACGTATCCTTGGCCGAGGCCGAAGTTGGGTTCCCAGGCGTTTGCCTCTCCGGAGGGGCCGCGGCTGCAGTCGGTGATGGAGTCTCCGATAAAGAGGACGCGTGAGTGAGCGGGAAGGTTCATGAATGCGAATCTGCAGGCATGGAATGAGAGCGAGGCGTGGCCGAGCGTTGCTGTTAACGAGAGGATGCGATTCTCGTACCCTGCCCTTGAGCCGAGAGCTGCCTATTTGGCCATAGCGCGAGCGATATGAGAATCAGACCGACAAAAATGAAGAGACCTCCCGCGATCACGATGAGGGCACCGCTGCCCCATTGACTGAACAGTCCTTCGCAAACGCGGCTGAACCAGTTTAACCAAAGTCCCTCCGCTGGGCCGGGATTGGCGACCACGATCGCATCGGCAGGATTTTGTGGGTCGAAGTACACCGTGCAGCTCGTGTAGAGACGGAGCGCCAGCGTCGGTCCGCCGTGGCGTCCAATATGCGAGAGGCGTGCCACTGCCTCGTCACCGACCTTGAACGCGAAGACCGGACGGAACTCAGTGGCGTACGGCTCCCCTGCCAGGAAGAAATCCCGCTTCGCAGGCTCGATCGTCACCCCATTCCGTTCGTAAGTGTACTGCACCAGAGTCTCACCCTTGTTGCGCAAAACCGAGGGTACGTCGGAACGATCGAAGACCGCGTGAATCCGCGCCACTCCGGCCGAAGCAGCTGCGGTGCCGTTCTCGTTTAGCAGCAACTCTCCATCCCGAATCCCCATCACGTCGGGCAAATCGGTCACGTCAAAGTAGCCCCGGATTGTCTCCGTCTTTTCGATACGTACGACCCGACGGGAATCCAAGGGGCGCCGACTTTCGCGCAACAAGGCCCAGCGTATGATGGCGGCGTCTCCGCGAACGGCGTCCGCCAGCACCCGGCGGCTTTCCGCGCTCAAATCCGCATCTTGCCTGGTACCATCGCCGAGGATGAAATCAGGGATGCCCACAGCTTGGGCGGGAGCGTCGGATGACGATTGATGGCTGCCGGCGACCGGAGCGTAGTTGCGGTAAATCGCGGTAAAGCGCGTTCCGTCGGCAAGGCCTAGGACGATCGTGGAGTCGAGACCGGTTAGGAGATCGGCCGCGCCGTCCCGTTGCAGCGCCATACCGACGATCAGCCCGTCCGCCCGCTCGCCTGCGAAGCGCAAACGGAGCTCCCGTTCGTTCCAAAGCAGGGCAATCGCAATGAAGGCCGCACCGAGCAAGGGAAAGAGCGCGAGGGTGAGTACTCGTTTCATGCGAGACCTCCCGTCGTACCGGACGAAGGGCGGTTGTCCTCGACCGGATGAAAGTCTGTGCGTCCCAGTGGTACGATTCGACCGCGGCGAACCTGCCGGGCAAAATAGAGCAGGATCGAACACCCGATTAAGTTCATCAGGATCATGAACAGGTAGCCGCTGAAGTAGTCGTAGCGCCCCTCAGGTAGAAACCATTTCGAGTACGTGGTCACCCACAGGCCGACGCCATTGAGCGTCACGAGGCGACCGATACTGCGAATGAGACTAAGGCCGGCTTGGGCCGTCCCCATCTTGTCCCGCGGGATGTATTCGAAGATCAGCGGCTGCATCGCGACCGAGGACATCTGTCCTATGGCCGACATGCACAGGCCGAAGGTGATGATATGCGCAATGGTCGGCCGTTGATCGGGCAGGATGAACTGCACGAAGACGTAGTAGCAGATTTGGAAGAACAATGTGCCGCCCACGCCTATGCCGAACATCAGAAGCCGGTTCATCCGATCAGCCACCAGACCCACGAGGGGAATGATGATGAAAAGGTTGATTAAGCCGCCGACGAAGATGTTCGTGCCGATGTCCTGCTTCGAATAGCCCCACTGGTCGGTCATGAGCAGCGGATCGATCGCCCCCAGTCCTGTTTGCATTAGGATCATCGCAAAAACGAGCAGGTAAACCGGCCAGAGCGTTCTCTCGCCCAGGACATTGCCGAGGGCGCCTTTGAACCCGTGGCTTTCAGTCTCGACGGCCTGATGCAACGGAGGCCGCTCCCGTACAAATAGGGTGAGGAACAAGAGGCAAAAGGAAGCTGCGGCTGCCCCCCACCAATAGATGAGCTGTTCTCCGCGCAGCGTAAGTCCGATGGAGTGGACCACATCGTCGAACCGGCCGCTGATCACCACGGTTTGCAGCATGATGACCACCTGAAACATCCAGGCGTTGATGGCGGACGCACGCCCTCGCTGAGCCGGCGGGATTATCTCCATCAGCAATGTCTCGAACGTTGCGCCCATGTCCCAAAAAATCAGCCAGAGGACCACCAGTACGCCTATGGGCACGGCACTGGAGACCCAGGGCAGGAGCAGGAGCACCACCGCGAGGATCACAAATGAAGTGAGAACGAACGGAAGGCGTCGGCCCATCCGCGTCCAAATGCGATCGCTGTAGTAAAGGCAGGGTGCTGCGATGAGGAGGTTGAACAAGACGTCGAGGCTCGTGATCGAGTTGATGATCAGCGGCGAATCGATGAACTTGCGCATCGTAAACGTCATGCTGCCCGAAGCCAGTAGCACCAGAATCCGGGCCTGCGTTACGAGGGTAAGCAGCACGACCCAACGCCAGGGAATCGTTTTGTGCTGGGTTTCGATGATGTGCAAAGGCGGGAGAGAGGGGTAGGTGGACTGGCCTTATTGAAACGCTGCTGCGTGCTGTGACCTAGGACGAGAAGCGCGAAACTGTCCGGGGCGGCAATCGGTGAGGGGGGGCGAGTAAGGCGATGTCCGGGCGCTCGAGAGTGAGCGAGGCGTTGAAGGCGTTGCCGGAGGATTCAATGAAAAGTTCGTGTTGAGGCGCGGTATGCCGAACCATTTGAGAACGAAGCTCGGTAATTTGCGCCGGGGTGAGGTAGTCTGGTGACCCCTGTTGGTGCCGCGTGGCAATGATGTTGTTCTCCACAGCACCAAGCCGGAAAAGGCGGATGTGGTGATGCTCGGGTGCCGTTTTCCAAGTTCGTCGCTTGCCAGGATAAGATGCCGAAGCACATCCGCCCGCGGCAACCAGCGGAACTGATCGACGTTGCTGACTTCGCGCCAGGTCTTCCGGAACGGCGTACCGGGAGCCTTCCATTTAGGGGTGAAGACTGTGGTCGCATGGGAAGGCAATCAGGCGCGCGCCGGGGGGCTGAGGTCGTTTGCGAGGACGAGGAATACCGACGAAGTCCACGTGTAGGCGCGATCGCACAGACCGGCACCGGTGAGGGCGTCAAAATTTTCTGCGCTGCCGCTTCGGGCGAACGTACGGCAAAAGCGGCGGGCGATGACGCGTGCGAGGTCATGCGCTCCGCAGGCCTCAAGTCCGCGCACAATGAGCAACGTCGAAGGTGCCCAGATGGGGCCTCTCCAGTATCCCTGGCTACGATACAGCTTGCTGCTGACACTCTCGGTGGCGAGGCCGTGTTCGGTCAGAAAACGTCCCGGTTTTGCCAGATCGCGGACCAGCTTCTCGCGGATGTGTGTGGGCAGGCGGTTGCCCAGTAGCAGCGGGATGAACGCCACCAGGCTATCGCCCTCCGCCGTCGCGTGGTCGCCCGAACGCGGCCCGACAAAGCGGCCTATTCGGCTGTCCCACGAGTGCTCCAGCAAGCGGCGAACGAGTTGGTCGGCTTGACGTCGCCAACGGCCGGCTGCACGCGGTTTGCCGAGGCGATCGTGCAAATCGGCGATCATCTCCATCTGGAGGATGAGAAACGTGGCGAGATCAGGCCCTTCGATGGGCGGACCGGCTCCGAAGAGCGAGGCGTTGTCCCAGCCGGAATCATTCCCGTGATTGTACTGCGGCAGCCCGTCGCGATCATCGTCGCGATACGTGAGCCACCATCGGGTCCATTTCTCCAACCATTCCGTGGCCTGCTTGATCTGAGCTCTGGAGGGTGTGAAGCCACGTGCAATCATCTCACGCAAGGCCCAGCCATGGACCGGCGGTTTGGTGAAGTTCCAGATCTTGTCCCGGTCGTTCAGGGTATCTGGCAGCATACCGCTAGCATGCTGGTGATCGAACATAATGGCCCACTGCGCCCAAGCGAGGGCAGGTTGGCCAGGAAGCAGGCCGAGCGCGTTGAAGCAGTGATCCCAACTCCAGATGTTCACCATCCAATTCTTCGACATCAGCATGCCTTCACGCTGGAGATGGCCTGAAGGGACAACCAAGGCTGACCATGTGACGTAGCTGGAGAGGCGGCGTGCCTCGGCGAGCGCGGGGGCGCATGGCGGTTGCGTCGCAAGCCACGCCGCGAAGTCTCGCGATGCACCTCGGGCACAGGCGTTGAATGTCTGCGTTTGCCTTGAAGGGGTCCATGCTCCCTCGAACTCCTGCAAGGCGATCTCCCAGCGGCCGTCTATGGTCGTTGGCTCGACGAGGATCTCGATCGACTCCGATCGATGCTCTTTCCAAGGCGCCTGCACGGTTACACGTCCGGCGAGCGACGTGAGCATCGCCTGTAAGCGGGCACTGAACAGATTAAGCTCCCAGCGCGCTTCCCCGGCCGGGCGGGCGGTGTCGTAGCCGCTTGCTTTCGCGATGAGTTTCAACCGGCAGCCGTACCCTTGCCATCGTAGGGTTTGCGTATCGCCAAACGTGACTTCAACGCGCTTTACGGTTCGGCCGCGGTGGAGAAAGCGCACACGGTGCGGGCTGGCCTGATCAACAACCGTAAGCGTACCTGTCCCGCGCAGCGGAAGGAACTCGACGCGCAGCACCTCGCGTTGAGCCATCGGTACGTTGCCCCGGTACGTGCGCACAAAGAGCCCGGGCGTTTTCCCCAGTTCCTTTGCCCGTTCCTGGGGCAACCGGCTGACGCCCCACCATGCGCCACGGCGCGAAAAAGGAACGTGTTCGAGGTCAAAACTGCACATGGGGTAGGCGTCCAGCCAGCGCCACGCATGATACTTGGGCAATCAGCCCAAGATCGAACGCGTTTGATTCAGGTATTCGATGACTTGGTCGAGGTTTTGCCCTTGGGGCAAAGCGTCGGCCAGGACGACCTATGGACATCACATTCGCGGATGAGCTGTCAGTTTGTTCGGGTGAACGGCCGGGAGATGTGCGTGTCATCAGTCCTGAAGTTCGAGGTAGCGATCTGAGTCGATCTCATAGCCCTTGCCAGGCTAGAGTGCCTCAGAATGTCCTTCGTCGTAGCTGATGGTACGTACTTGGCGGCACAGCCATGATCGAGCGGGGTAGAGAGTGATCTGACTTCCTCTCCTGCGCTCGAAATCGACCTGCCACAACGCTGCTCCCTGCGCAAGGAGGTGGCACAGGGCACACATTTAGAACGGCGTTTACAGAAGAGACATCTTTACGCTGCCATGATTGCCCCAGGGTGCGTGTCTCCTCGGTCCCATGCTAGAATCAGGCAAGAGGCGCAGCCGAGGTCATCATCTTCGCTGACGGTTACAAAACGACACCGATGTAATTTTTTGATCGACCCGCCTCTTTGTTCCGTGCCGTGGTAGTGTGAACGCCAAGGCAGTATGACTACCAACCGCCCCAATATTCTTCTTTTGTGTCCGGATGAAATGAAAGCCTCGGCCTTGGGGTTGTACGGCCAAGGACTGCAGGTTAGCCCGGTCATTGACCGCATGGGGGCTGGGGGTGCGGTGTTCTCCCAATGCCACACGGTTCATCCCAAGTGCGTGCCGTCACGCGCAGCGTTGCTGACCGCGCAGTATCCGCACGTGGGCGGACATCGCACGTTGCATCTGCACGTGCGCAAGGAGGAGCCCAACCTGGTGCGATCCCTCCGTGAGGCGGGCTATCAGACGGCGCTGTTCGGGAAGAATCATGTCGTCGAACGCGACGTGCTGCCTGAGACGTTCGATCACTGGATCCATGACGGGGGCCGGAGCACCCTTGAGCCGTCAACCGACCGGATGCCGCGAGGGTCCTACTGGGTCGGCGAGGATCCGGTTCCCCTTCACGAGTGGCGTGACTACGTGAATACGAATCATGCGCTGCGCTGGCTGGAGAAGGACCGCGATCCGGAGAAGCCGTGGTTCCTTTGGCTCAACTGGGATGCACCGCATCCACCGTACAAAGTGCCGGCTCCGTTTTATGGCACGATTGACCGTCGCAAGGTCGCGTTGCCGCCCAAGGACGACTACGCTGGAAAACCGCCATACCTCCAACGTCTGGCGGCCTGCTACGGTACGGCCGCGATGACGGACGACGACTGGCGCGAGTTGGTGGCCACCTACCTGGAGATGTGTCGATTCATCGATGCGGAAGTCGAACGTGTACTTGCCCGGCTTCAGCAACTCGGGCAACTCGACAACACGATCGTGGTGCTCTGGTCCGACCACGGTGACTTCGCGGGCGAGCACCAACTCGGCGAAAAGTGGGACACCAGCTTCTATGACTGCATCACGCGCGTGCCGTTCGTCTTGTGGGCGCCCGGGCGCGTGCCGGCGCTCCGTTCCGATGCCTTGGTCGAGTCGATCGACATCCTACCCACGGTGCTCGAACTCGCCGGAGTCGAGGTTCCGCGTGGCGTGCAGGGCCGCTCACTCGGAGCCCTGTTGCGCGGCGAGCGGACGGAACACCGCGACGTGGTGCTTTGCCAGGGCGGACAGGAGCCGGAGATGTTCGACCGCGTGGTCGCGCCCAACGCCAAACCGCGTCCCTGTCGCGCGTACCAGCAGAAGCAACAGGCGTTGTACGAGGAGCCGTGGATCAACGCGCGGGCGAAGATGATCCGCGGGCACCGTTGGAAGTATACCTGGCGTCTCGGAGGCCCTGAGGAGTTGTATGACCTCGTCGAGGACCCGTGGGAGTTGCGCAATCTCGCCGGGGATCCGAGGCACGCTTTCACCCTGAACGAATGGCGGCTCAAATTGATCCAGAAGCTGGTGGAAGCCGAGACCGTTTCACCGTATCAGGACTTTCTGGAGTCTTAGGGTTTGAGAACGGCCGCCGCCGTACTTCGCCCCGTTTCATTGTCGAACAATCGCGCCGTCCGCCCGCGGGAGGTCCGCCGGACCCGTAACGACCAGACTGGACGGCTGGGTTTCGGTGGGGGAGCAAGGAAGCCGGGGCGATCGGAAATAGGCTCAGTCGGTCGGCGGGCTGAAGAGCCTGGGCAGGAATTCGTGATAAAGAATATGCCGCCAGACCGGCCACGAGTGCCCAAAGCCGGGAAACTCCTGGTAGGTATGGTGAATGCCCGCCGCTTTCAGAGTTTCATGCATTGGTCGCACGGTTGGCAAAACCAGCCCGTCAGTGCTGCCGACGCCGATGTAGAGCCATTCCAGCCGCGAATTGGTCGCGGCGGGGTCTGCGAGCAGAGTTGCGTGGCGCTGCGCGAAATCGCGACCGCCGCCGCTGAACAGGCCGATCACTGAGAACTGGTCCAGCGAGGCAAGGCCGATCGTGTCCGCCTGACCCGCTCCCATGGAGAGCCCGGCCAACGCCCGGCCGTCCCGGTCGGTCCGAACACGGTAGGTGCGCTCGGCGAAAGGCATGATGGCACCGAAGAGATCACGGCGGAAGGCCTCTGTGTTCCGACCGGCCCAGTCATTCGTCGGCGAATCAGCCACCCCTCGCGGGACCGCGTGGCCGAGTGGCATGACGATCACCACTGGCTGCATACGCCCTGCCGCGATCAGGTTGTCGGCAATCACGTCTACGCGTCCGATGTCCGCCCAGGAGGCGGCGATTTCTCCGCCGCCGTGGAGCAAGTACAGTACCGGTAGCGGTGGCTGGTCGGGATCATATCCGGGCGGCGTGTAGATGTAGAGCTCGCGCACATCGCCCAGCGCGGAATCGTAGCGATGACGATGCACGGTGCCGCGCGAAATACCGGGGGTGGGTTGCCAGAAGGCGTGTCCTTCACGTGGCCCGACCTCGACGAGACTGTTGGGTGAACCGGAGCCGGCGATCACGCGGGGATTGGCGTAGTCGATCGCGTCAGCACCGTCGATCTGCAGGCGGTAATTGTGCAACTCAGGCTTTGCGAGCGGAGGTGTTGTGAAGGTCCAGATGCCTTGGGCATCGCGAGTGAACGAAAGCGGTGCGCGCACCGTGCCGCCGCTGGCGAGCAACAGCGTGCCACCGGCAAGCTCGACGTTCCGTGCTTCGGGAGCGAACACGCGCAAGGTCACGCGGCGGTCGTCCGATACCTCCGGCGAAACAATGCTCGAACGCAGATTGGTGAAGTCGGTCTGCTGGGCCGCGGTGCGGGCTTGAGCTGCGGGGGGCGGCGCGTCTACGCCCAGGGCAGGAGCAGCGGCAAGGAGCAGGAGGAGGACTGGTCTCAGCAGGTACATTAGAAAGGGGGTGAAGGGGTGTTGCGCGGCGCGGGTGCCACGCGTGGTTGGGTTCAGGGATCAACGATCGACGAGAGAGCTGATGTTCCGCCGGAACGCTCCGGCGCCCATCGTCGCTACGTAGAGCCATGTTTCCCCGTTCTCTCGGACCACGTTCGTCCGGTAGGCCCGGGGGTAATAGAGGTTCTCGGTGAAGTCCTGCCATGTAACAGAGCCATCCGGTGAAAGAACGCCGTGGAGGTAGGCGACGCCGTTCTTCTGCTCGTCGGCGATGATCGAAACGAAGACGTGATTATCTGCCAAGCCGATGCCTGCCATTTCGAGCTCCGTGGTCGGGGTGACGTGGGGAGCGGGCCGGGTCTTGAGCGCCTGGTCGCGCGTGAGGATGGTCTTCCAGCTGTCTGCCTGGTCGAGCGAAACGTAGACGTGTCCGTCGGGGGAGCGGGCACCTGTTGCCGCGCCCGGGACCCGCGGGCGGCCTGCGACCACAACGGCGGTCTTCCCGCCCATCACCGTGGCCTGCAAATCGGAGTTGATTCTCCGTTCGAGTTCCAAGGTGCGCTTCCACGTCCACCCCGTGCTGCTGCGTACGCCTTTCCAGACACCGGTCCAGGTCCAGGTGGGATCCTCCTCAAGGGCGGTGCCGGTGCAGAGGGCGTAGAGTATGTCGGGATTCAGGGGATCGACGGCGAGATTCCGAATGAAGCCGTCGGCAAACGGAGTGTCGGCGTTGATCTTCTCGAAGCGTCCCTCGCCGGAGTTGAACAGCTTCACCACGTCATCGATCACGTAGATGCCGTGATTGGCGGTGGCGATATACACCCGCTGAGGATGATGGGGGTCCGAGACGATCGCCTGCATGGGTCCCGCTGGCAGGCCGTTCAGCATCGGCAGATCCGGCATCGGCTCCGTCGGTCGCGGCGCGGGCGGGCGATTGGCACCGGGCGCGCCGGTGCGATTCTCGTCGCCAGGCCCTTGTTGATTCAGGCCGCGACCGCGCGGCACCAAGCCGCCGCCGATCACCTTCCATTTGTCATTGAGGTCATGACTTACGAGCGACTTTGCGATCAGTTCGCCCACGGCGCACACCAACACGAGCGCGGGCTCGGTCCGGACGATTTCTGCCGAATAGCCGCGATTGCCAGGAGCGGGTTGGAGGCCGATCGCTGTGCGTTTCCGCCAAACCCAGCTTTCGCCGCCGTCGTAACTTTCGAACATGAACATGTCGGCGAGGGATTGGACGATGTAGCTCCCGTGCTTTTCGACCTCCCACAGGTAGAAGTTGTCAAAGCCGCGGGTGGTGTAGGTGGGGGTGCCATCCTTCGTGCGCGAGACCGGACGGGAGTAGCGCTCTTCCCAGTTCGCCTTTTCGTTCCATGCACCGAGCACGGCGGAGTAGAGGCTGTGACCGCCGGAAACCCAGGCAATCTCCCCCTGATTCCATGATTGCGGGGCAAATTCTGCGGCATAGCTCCACAGGACATAGTTCGTGTAGACGCCGTGCTCGGGAATCTCCGCGAGCGGAGCGGACTCACGCCAGCGTACGGAGGGCGCACCGTGCGCTGGCCACTCAACCATCGCTTCGCGTGCGCTGCTCCCAGGTTCCGTTCCAACCAGAATGCGATGCCGGTCCAGCCCTAGCTCCATGTCGCGTTGCGCAAACGGTGACACCCTGACCAACGGGACGAGCCGGCCGGTGAATCGGGCATCCGTGAGCTCGTGCCACTTCCAGTCTTCGACCCGGGCGGCAAACACCTGACGGTTGTTGAAACAGGCATAGACGATCTTTCCGTCCGGGGACAGGGCGATCGAGCCGCCGCCGGCCCGGGCGCCACTGGCACCGGCCCGTTCCGTGGCGGGCACCGGGAGGTGTTCCACCGGCACCGGAATCTTTGACCACGTCTTCCCCGCGTCGGTGGAACGATAGATCCCGGCGTGGCCGCCCAGCATGACAATGTTCGGGTTGTTCGGATCGATGACGATATCTTCGATCTGCTGAACCCCGTTCACGGCTTCATACTGGACGGGCGTGAAGGTTTGTCCGCGGTCCTTGCTGACGTAGATGATCCGCGGACCAAGCGTCGTCTGATTGTAGCGCGCGCCCTTGCCCCGCCAGCTGTGCCCCACGTAGACCTCGTCGGGATTCTTTGGATTGATCGCGATCGCACCGACCGACCGTTGGCCAAAGGCGGGATGAAGTCGCCACGTGCGACCGCCGTCATCGGAGATGTCGAGTCCGAGGATGTGACCGCAGTAGAGCCGGTTCGAGTTTCCCGGCTCCGCGGTTACGAAGAAGGCCATCGAATGGGAAGTGCCATAGGTGATGTGTTCCCACGACAGGCCGCCATCGCGAGTGCGATACGCGCCTTCCATATCACTGGCGAGGTACAGCATACCCGGGTGATTGGGGTCGGCCCGAAGATCTTGAATCTGGCCGCCGCCTCCGGGATTGATCGGTTGCCACGGGCCGGCGACCCGGGAGGGGGCGTTGGCCGCATCTGCTTTTGTGCCGACCGGGTTGTGCGGGGTGGCGGCGGGCAGTAGGGCGATACTGGTGAGGCAGGCGAGCAGGGCGGTGACGGGGGCGAATCGTTTCATGGCTGCAGGTGAGGAGCGAAGAATGAGCATAGGGGAGGCGCAGGGTGAGCGCGGAAGTAAGGTGGCTGACGAGGAAACTAAGACAAAGTTACATCGATGTCGAAATGGATAAAGGAACTGGTATTTCCGGCAGGGCTGGTGGGTGGTGGCGTCCGTGGGGATGGAGGGGTGGGGGGCCGGCTTAGCCCTGGTGGTCGAGGATGATGCGGTAGTTCTCCGCGTCCGTGCGCGCCCGTGACGGTGGGTAGCCTAGGGGCAGACCGGCCAAGGCGCTCGCGAGTTCGGGACCATCTTGATAAATCAATCCGTAGTTCGGATCGGCATCCCCTTTGAAAGCCGGCGCCTCGTAGATGCGCCACCCGCGTTCGTCGACCGCCTGGTGATGTCCCCCCGAGCGGAGTCGCTCATGCAGAAAAAACCGGAGACGTTTCAGGTCGGAAGCGTGATGCCCTTGAGCAGAGAGATCCTCCGACTCGCGCAAATCATCGCCGATCCGCCACAGCCATTCCCGATGGTCGGGCGCAGAGTAGGCGTACTTCAAGGTGCCGTCGGAGATCATGTAGTTCCCCATCCAGCCCTGCTGAAACTGGCTGCAAACGTAGCGGGGGGGCTCACTGCGGGCCACCGACTCCCAGAGGGGGGCGGCTTCCGAAGCGCAACTCCGGGCGTTGCCACTTACGCTGGCCAGCGCGGCAAACGTGGGGTAAAGGTCGCAAAGGCTCACAGGGATGGCGCAGCGTTGTCCGGGAAGGAAAACACCGGGCAGTCGCGCGAGGAGCGGCACGCGCACCGAGGCCTCCAGCATGCAGCGTTTTCCAACACACCCGTAATCGCCCAGTAGTTCGCCGTGGTCGGAGGAGAAGACGATGAGGGTATGGTCGATCTCCGGTCCCAGCGCCTCAAGGATCCGTCCAATCTGGTGATCGATGAATGAGATCGCCCCGTAGTATGCCGCCTTCATCGTCTTGAACAACCGGTCGTCGCCGGCCGCCTGGTCCATGTACTTGTACCGGTTCTGCACGCGATTGATGCGACTTTGGTACGCCGTGGAGTCGGCCGGGCGGTACGGCGCAGGCATGTCGGGGCCCCGATAAAGGCGGTTCCAGGGCGTGGGGGATTCGAACGGCGGATGGGGCTTGATGAAGCCAGCGTACAGCATGAACGGCCGGCTCGGATCGCGTTCCTTGAGGAAATGAATCGCCCGGTCGGCCACCCAGGCTGACTCGTGCAGGTGGGCGGGAAGTTGGGAGGGCTGGGGCAGGTAATAATACTCTCCCCGCAGGCCATGCGGATCGAGCACGTGCCCATAACCGCTTCGGGCGAGATGATCGGGAAAATCGCCTGCCTTCAGCTCCTCCGAGATATCCCGGCTTTCAAAACCGACAGGGGCCCGGTGATCGGGTGCCAGGTGCATCTTGCCGATCGCGTGGCATTGGTAGCCGGCGCCCGAAAGCAGGGAGGCGTAGGTCGTCCGGTTGAGATCGAGCGCGGATTGATTGTCGGTGCATCCGCTCAGGTGCGGAGGCAGACCCGTGAGCGTGGCATAGCGGGCGGGCATGCAGACGGGCGAAGGCGTGTAGCATCGCGTGAACGATGTGCCCTCGCGGACCAGGCGATCGAGGTTCGGCGTGTGGATGACCGGATTCCCCAGCGCGGCGATGGTGTCCGCCCGCTGTTGGTCGGTGAAAAGGAAGAGGATGTTGGGACGTTTGGATAAGGGCATGAACGTGGGTTGGGTGCCAAAGTGTGAAAACGATCCTGAGCATACAAAGGATTGAGCGCCATTTGGACGCGCATCCCCGGAGCAACACGTTGCGTGCACCGACCTGCAAATCTACGGACTATGAACGATGTTTGGGTTCCCAGGGAGATTGGCAGGCTGTCGCCCCTGCTTTTCACGTTTCGACATTGCTTCATCATTTGTCGATCCGGCGGACGATCAAACCGCCGCCGCGGCTGGCAGCTGCGTAGTAGAACTCCCCTGTGCGAGGCTCCAGCAGGCGTGCACGCCAGATGCGCGGGACTGTCATGAAATTGTGCGGATCGCTTTCCTTGCCGGTCCAGTCATGCCAATGCCACGCGCCGTCGGGCCGGCGTTGAGCGCGGAGCATGGCGTAGCCGTGTTTGCCAAAAGCAGCGTAACTGCCGACTGCCAGTGTATCTTCGTGTCCGACCAACCCGGTGAGCGTGAGGCGCATGCGGGTCTCGACAGGACCCTCGGGTGTGTAACCCGTCCAGTTCCACCAAGGCGCGCGGTAGACGGCGAGTATGCCATTCTCATCGAGGATTCGTTCCCAGTCAGACCATTCTTGTGCTTGCGGACGGGAGCGCACGAAAACGCGGGCTTCTCGGTCCGAGTATGCCATCCATTCCGTGCCTGCGCGGTCACGCCACCACGCAAAGTCGTCCTGGCCTCCCAAGGCAGTCGGCGTGGGGATCGTCTCGATGCGGAATCCCTCAGGGGTGCGCTGCACTTTTTGTAGGTGATGAGTGCCGAAGGGCACGCCTCGATCCTCCGAGTCGGCCGTTGAGGCGTCCGTCTCAGGCCGCGTGGTGCCCGCTGACGACTTGGTGTAGGCCACCCAACCATGGGCGGGGGACTCGCCGTCGAGATAGATGCGACCGAAGCTGAAGGTGCCGCCGACCTCGTCGATGCGACGAAAGGCCCCGCCTTGCCCGTCGGCGAGCGCGCGGATGTCGTCGCTGTAGAAGAGCCCGGAGTGGGTGCCTGCGAGGACAACCTCCGGTGAGGAGGGATGTGCGGCGAGATACCAGATGCGCGGTCCGCCATTGGGACCGCCGGCCAACCCGCCGTCGCCGTTGGGACCGCCGGCGATGGCACGCCATGCGCGCGGGTCGGCGGTCGCCCCGGACGGGTCGGCGAGAGTCCGGGCGCGCAGGACGCCGGTCGCGGTGTGGGCGCCGCCGCCGAAGCCGGGAGCCGTGCCGGCGAGAAGGAGCGGGGCTTCCTCGCGTCCGGGGCGGGGCCGCACGACCAGCACCGCGTCGCCGTTGGCCATCGCATTGACGTTGGCGACCGCCGAGGAGTGGCCCCAGGCGTAGCCGTCGTCGTAGCTTTCCATGAGTCCGTTGTCCGCCATGCCCTGTATCCAGTAGTCACCGACCGCATCCATGTCGTAGTTGACCGTGGAGGCGAATCCCGGCGTGCGGTAGAAACGATGTCCATTGAGCGTGCGGATGAACCGGTTGCTCAAAACGCTCCAACTGGCGTGCGGCCGGTCGGCATCGCCCAGGTAGAGCTGCTGGTTATTGGTTATGTAGACGCGCCGCGGTCCCGGCGCAGCCTCAAGGTGAGCGGGAGCGGGGGCGTTGTCCCACGAAAGGGGCAGGTAGGTGTTCTGGCGGTTCTGCGGCCCGATGGTGTTCCAGCCGAGATCGAAGGTCCACTCGGGGCTAACGTCGGGGCGGGCGAAGATGCGGGAAAAGCGACCGACGAGGCGGCCGGCCTCCTCATGGAACGTTCCTTCGTGCAACCCTTGGTGGGCCGCAAGCGGTCCAATGGGTCCGTTAAGAAAAGAGGCGAGGATCTTGTAGGTGCCGGCAAGCCCGTATTCGGGCCGGAGCGAACGCGGATCTACCTTTGGGTTCCAGTACTGGTTGTTGCCGTTGGGCGGATAATAGAGCCCGTCGTCGAGCGCATGCCAGGCGGACTCTCCGGCCTCGTCCGTCGCGCGAAGGGCATCGACCGCACACGCATAGTAACGCGTTCCTCCGGCGAAGCGGCGGCCATTGACCTGGCCGAAGGCGGCGATGACAAACCGTCCGTCGGGCGTGAGGGTCGCGCCGCATGTTCCCGCGTCGATGGGCAGGCCGGAGGGATCTTTAAGGCGTACGAAGGAAGCTCCGCTATCGTCCGAGCGGTAGAGTCCGGAGTGAGCGCCGAGGTAAACATGGCCACGCCGAGTCGCATCATAGGCGATCGCGTACACCTGCTTGTAACCGGGGGTCGTTTCGTAGATAACTTTGGCAAAGGTCCGGCCGGCATCGCGCGAAATCAGAACGAAGCGTTCGCCCTCGGGGACTTGGTCAGGCTGCTCGGTTTGAGAAGTGAGCTGGGTGTCCTTTATGTACCAACTGTGGCCGGCAATGAACGTGTCGGGATCGTGCGGGTCGAAGGCGAACGAAGCATTCGCGTATCCGCCGACGAGAGTAGACCATGAAGCACCTCCGTCGATACTCTTGCTGAGTCCATAGAGTGTGCCTGCATAGAGCACGTTCGAGTCGCGCGGATCGACGGCGACGTGAAAGACCATGTGATGAATGATCGTCCGACCGAGACTGCGCCAGGTTGCCCCCCAGTCGTCGCTGCGATAAAGTCCCTCGACGTCGCTGCAGGTGTAAAGCCGGCCAGGCACGTTCGGGTCTGCGGTGATGCCCTGGATCTGACCGCCACCGCCCGGATGCATGTGAAGCCAGTGATGAGAACGCGAGTAGCCGGCCGGTTCGAACGAACCGGCGGCTGACGCGTGTGCGAGGGAGACGGCCGTCAGAAGCAAGACGAACGATTTCATTGCGTGTGCGACAAAGGAATCAGTGCGGACTTGAGAAGATATAGCGCCTTGTCCATGAGAACGTCTCCTGTGGATCGAGCCGCACGCGGAGGAAGAATTCCGGGCAGATGGCCGCATCATTCCCCCACAAGGCGAAGCGAGCGGGCGGAAAATCGCCCTCGATCCGCACCTGCCGGCTATCCGGAGTGGCGAGCACCGCGCGGTGGTGCCCCGCGATTGATTCGAGCTCGACCGCCCAATTCACGCCGCGTCCTTGGGGAACTTGGTTCAAGCGGATCGCCCGACCCTCCCGTCGATAGGCTGCCGGGGTCCCGCCTGGCAGGTCGAAGCTGGTTTCTAAAGTGTAGGCGGTTGTGGCCGCGACGCCGCTGAAGGCGAACCAGTTGTGGTTGTACGTTTCCACAGGCCAGGTTGATGCGCCGAGGTTCATCAGCGTGTAGGCAATCTCAAGCGTAGGTCCGGCGCGGAGGCGGTAACGTTTCGTGTAAACGTAGTGCCCGGGGACGTGCTGACGGACGGTCAACTCGTCGGCGGTGGCTTCGACGTCCACCGGGAAAAGCGCTTCTACCGCGTAGCGACGTCCGAAAAAATACGGCTCCGAGTCCGCGCGGATGAGTTGTCCGACGCCTGGCTTGATGAAGGTTTCTCCCGGCCGGGCGTCGTCATAGCCGATCACGCCGTAACCGCGCAGACCGAACTCGTCGCAGAGCCCGTGGACATGCAGAAACTCCACGCCGTGCAGCCGTGCACTCGAAACAAACGCGGTGCGATCGAAGCGCGGACCGAACGTGGTGCTGAGACGGTCCGAATCCGTCACGATCGTGACCGCGAGACCGTCGTGCGTCAGCAGGTGGGTGTTCTCTGCCGGAGCCGTGGCGGCAAGGAGGGGCATGGCAACGAGGAGACGCGGGATCATGGGGACGCGGACGGCGCCGGATGCAAGCGCTCGATGCCGTACCGCAGAAAGGCAAACGAAACCACGCAGATGAAGATCGCCGGTACGCTCAGCGGCCAAAGTGCGAGGAGCAGGCCGATCGCGGCGAAAATACCGCCAAAGACGAACCCCAGGAACGCGCCGAACATGGCCCAAAGCAGGCCGATGCTGTCGTGGTGCCGGCAGTCGGGGTTGGCGGCCGCGATCGGCCCCCACCAGCCGTAAGGCCGTACGCGGCGATAGAAGGCGTGCAAGGCCTCGGCTGGCTCAGGCTTGGTCAGGAGGAGGGCGGCGCCGAGGCCGGCGGTAGCGCTGAGGAATACGAAGATCACGCGCAAGGCGTAGTAGGCATCGTTCGATTGTTGGCCAAGGGCCTGACCCGCGGAGAGAACAACCTGGTTACCGAGCGGAGAGAAGAAAAAGGCCACGCTGAGCAGGCCACAGGCTTGGGACAGCAGTTCGCACCAGCCGTTGATGCGCCACCAGAAGAAGCGCAGAAGCTTCACGAGACCGGAGGCATTGTTGACCGTGAGGGCGACGATGACGAGGGACAGGATGTTATCGGCGGTCGCGGCAACCACGACCGCGACTCCGGTGACGAGCGTCATGGCGATGCGTGCGGCGGCGACATAATGGCGTTCGTCTCGCCCGGGCCGGAGAAAGGCCCGATAGAGGTCGTTGACGATGATCGAGGAACTGCTGTGCACATTGGAGGCGAGCGAGCCCATGAAGGAGACGAGGAAGCCGCCCATTACGAGGCCGACGAAACCGGGCGCGAAGTAGTGTCGCACGAGGGCGGGGAATACCATTTCGTAGTCCGGAATGCTCTGGCCGTTCGGCGCGACGATGGCCGGATAGGTGGCGAGCAATTGAGCGTCGGAGATGACAAACATCCCGCAGAGGCCAAGAATGAGGAAGGGCCATGGACGAAAGACCCAGTTCACTAACTGGGAGAACATGGCGGTCTTGATGACCTCGCGCTCATCTCGCAGGCAGAGCATGCGCTGCACGTTGCCGTTCCACTGGCCTTGGCTGATCAAGGGCTGGAGGAAGAAAAGGACGAGCATGGCCGGACCGATCTCGGGGACCATGCGCAGCAACCGGTCGCCGTCGGCACCGAGGGCAACGATCTTGTCGCGCAGGCCGACGGACCAGCCGACATCATGAAACACCATCAGGAACAGCGCGTAGGTGCAGCCCATGGCTACGATCAGTTCGAGTAGGTCGCTCCAGAGGACGCTGTAGACGCCGGCGAGGGTGGCGAAGGTCAACGCAATCGCCACGCCGCCGAGCACAAGCAGCCAGTCGCTCGCGAGCGTAACGCCGAAGAGCGTGACCTCCGGCGGAAGACCAAAGAGCACGAGGGCAATCTTCTTAAAACCGACGAGGCCGACGACGGTCCAAAGAATGGCGTTGAGCAAACCGATCACGATCACGTCTCCCACCCGTGCAGCCGAGGCCGGACGGCTGCGGTAGCGCACGGCGTAGAACTCGATCGGCGTGGTGATGCCGGAGCGGCGCCAGAGCCGGAAAAGCCAGATCGCGCTGAAGGCGGTGGAGATCACCGCCTGCCATTGGAACCACTGACCGGAGATGCCGTCGTTACGGATCTTACGGCCGTCGACGAGCGGCGTGTTGGTGTTGAGGCCGGTGGCCACGACCGAGATGCCCGCGAGCCACCAAGGTACATTGCGTCCGCCCAGAATGAATTCGCCGGTGTTCCGGCTTGCGCGGCGGGTGAAGTAAAAACCTATGCCGAGGTTGAGAGCGACAACGAGGACGATGGCGAAGTAGTCGAGGACGGTCATTAATGCGAAGTGAGCAAGGGGAGTCGCGTCAGCGCGTTGTGCCGCGCTCAGGGTTGCCGGCGGTTTCGCTGAGCGGCGCATCGCCGCCCGGGGGCGTCACGCCGGGTGCCGGCGTCAACCAACCGAGGTCCTGGAGGAAGCGGTCAACGGCGACCGTCGTGGCTGCGAGGTGGGGCGAGAAATTGAAGAAGCCATGGCCGGCGTTCTCAACCACGTGCCAGTCGATGCGGGCACCGCGGGCAGCGGCGCCATCGGCCCAAGACCGTGCCCCCCGCAGCAGAGTATCCTCGGTGCCGAAAAGCAGCAGCGTGGGCGGTGGCGTCAGGTCCGGATGAACGGCGAGCGCGGTCTTGCGGAACGTGGTCTCGTCGCCGAAGCGGGCGAGGGTACGCTCATTGAGGGCCGTGTTGAGCGCGGGGTTGTAGAGCACGAGCGCGTCGGGCCGGGTGGAGAGCGCAGGATCGTCATCCGGCGCATCGATTCCCTGGGGAATGACCAATGAGGCGGCAAGCGATCCACCGGCCGACCCGCCCGCTGCAGCAACCCGTGCGGGGTCGATCCCGAGCTGGTCAGCGTGACGGCGGATCCATCGGAAGGCGCTGCGTGCATCTTCGAAAGCGGCCGGCGGTTTGGTGCCGTCTTTTTCGCCGGTACGATAGTCGACGAGAATCGCGACGAGGCCGCGTCGGGCGAAGTAGTCGGCCTGGCGCGAGAACTGGTCCACGTTCCACGTCCAAAAGCCTCCGCCAAAGAAGAACACGACGGCGGGCCGGCGATCCTCGCTCCGCCACTCCGATGGGAGGTGGCACACGAGTTCGAGTGTCCGGGTCGCGGTGGTCTTGTAGACCAAGCGCGTGATGGACGGGGTGGCGGCGGCGGTCGTCGCGACCAGGCAGGCGGCGAGGGCGAGCGCGAGTCTGCGCAGAGGCAGGACGGGAGCAGGCGACTTCATCAAATCAAAATTGCACCGGGCCGGCAGGGGAAGCCGGCCCGGTGGTGGTTCTAGCTCAGTCGCGGAACAACCGCGGCGCGACTTCGTGATAAATGTCGCGACGCCAAGTGCGGAAGCTGTGGTCGTATTTGCTGACGTGGGCGACGTGCTTGATGCCGAGCTTGGTCAGGGCCTCGGAGTAGGTGCGCACGCCCTCGGGGTTCTCCATCTCGCCGCGCCCGAACCAGAAGAGTTTCACCTGCGCGTTGAAGTCGGCCGGGTTCGCGGCGAGTTCGGGATGCGATTCGGCAAAGCTGCGGCCGCGACCACCACCGCCCCCGCCGCCGATACCTCCGCTCAACATTGCGATGTGGCTAAACTTGTCGAGGTGGGCCAGACCGAGTGCGAAGGTGTGGCCGGCGCCCATTGAGAGTCCGGCGATGGCCCGGTGGTCGCGATCCGCTCGGATGCGGAAGCGGGATTCGACCAATGGCATGACGTCGTGGATGAAGTCGGCGCCGAAGGCGTTGGCTGGAGTACCTTCGGGAGCGGGCTTGGAGCCGGGGGGCACGTGGCCGGACGGCATCACGACGATCATCGGGACGCATTTTCCGTCGGCGATGAGGTTGTCGAAGATGAAGTTTACCCGGCCGTCATCCGTCCACGACCGGTAGTAACCGCCGGAGCCGTGGAGCAGGTAGAGCACGGGATAACGCTTTTCGCCGCCATCGGTCTCGTATCCGGGGGGTGTATACACGGCGACCTGGCGGGCGACGCCGAGGCTCTTTGAGTGGTAGGGGATGACGCTGACCGCTCCATGGGGGATGTCGCGCTGCTCGAATATGTGCGCTTCGTCGCCCGGAACGTTTGCGAACGTCTGCGGCCAGTTGTTGCCGGTGGCGATGTCCATGTTCTGCGGATCGAGAATGCGGACGCCGTCGACCTCGAAGACGTACGGGTAGCGATCGGGTCCGAGCGGACCGACGGTGATCGTCCAGACGCCATCCTCGCCCTTGGTCAGGGGGATCTTCTGGGCAGCCGGACCGGACCATTTGATCTCGCGGGCGATGGGGCCACCGACGAGCAGGACCTCGGAGGCCTTGGGTGCCCGCAGGCGGAACGTGACCATGCCGTTTGCGCCGAACTCAGGGGAGACCAGTTGCGGACCCTGAGGTCGGGCCTCGGTCGCCTGGGCGTGTAGCGATGCAGACGCACCGCAGAGGAGAACAGCAGAAAGCAGGAGATGGGAGGATCTCATGGGGTGGGCGGTCAGAAGTTGTACGTGAAGGTGCCGAGGAACTGGCGGGGGTTGGGGTAGCGGCCGTTGGCGTAGCCGCCCAAGCGCGGGGTCTCGTCGAAGACATTGTTGACGTTGAGCTGAGCCTGGAGGGAGCGACCCTCCTTGAGACGCCAGGTGTAGCCGCCGAAGAGGTTGATTGCGGTATAGGCGTCGATCTCGAAGCCCCGGCGGGTGAGCTGACCGGGGATCACCTCGAGGGTGACCGGATCGATCGTGTCGCTGGCGCGCGTATCTGCGATTTTCTGTTCGTCGAACCAGATCAAGTTGCCCCCAACGAAACCGCCGCGGAGACGGCCCTCGCTGAAGGTGTACCGCGTGCTGACGGTCGGACGCCAGATGTCGCGGGGATCGTCGTCGCGGAGGTTGTTGATGACGAGCGTGGTGTTCTCGTAATCCGTGGTCGTGAAACCGCTGCCGGGGGCGTTGACCGCAGCGAGCATGCGCTCGTAGACACTGCGCAACTGGCGCGCGCGCTCGAAGTTGCCGGCCTTGGTGATGGTGAGGGCGGCGCGGACAGTCCAGTTGTTGGAAGGGTTGGCTACGAGTTCGAATTCCCAGCCCTGCGAGGCGCGGTCTTGGACGTCGCGGCCGTTGGCTCCGCCGCCGGTGAAAGGACGTCCGGTCTCGGTGTTAACCGGGCCGAGGATGTTGACGATTTCACCGAGCACCGTGTTCACGTTGTTGGCCTGACCGGCGACGATGTTGTTTTGGAAGACGTTCGCGTTGGTCGCCTCGAAGTAGGTGGCGCTGGCGTAGATGCGGTCGTCGAGCAGCGAGAGGCGGAGGCCGACGTCGAACCCGTCGCCCTGCTGGGGCTGGATATCCGAGCCGTCGAAAAGGAAACCAGTGGCGTTCGCGACAAAGGTCTCGGAATAGTTGTAAACCAGGGATGCCCAGGAGATCGGCGTGATCACCGCGCCATAGTTCCAGCTGGTATTGAAGATGTCCTGAAAGTCCCGTTTTTCGCCAGGAAACGTAGCTTCTCCAATGGGACTTTGAACGGCATCAATCACGTCCTTGTTCCAGAAGTCGCGACGGTACCCGATCGTCGTGCGGACCAGGCCGTCGAAGTAGTTGCCGAGCAGGTTGACAGACCCGGAGGTGAGGCTCTGCCACTGCTGGGCATTGAAGCCTGCGCCGGCGGAGTAGCGGACGACGCCGGGAACGGTGCTGCGCGCGAGGGTGTCGTCACCGTTGCCATCACGCAGATAGTGACGGCGGGTGATGCGGTTATTGCCCAGATTTCCTGTAGCGCCGGTGAGACCCAGGGCCGCCACCTGGGCTTGGTCGAGGGACTCGATGAAGGCGGAAGACGTGAACGCCTCGTCGCGATAGGCCAGCGACGTGATGACGCGTTGCTGCATCCAGGAAAAGACATCCCAGTTGTAGGCTGTGGTCACCCGGTAATTGTGCACCCGGTTGGTGACGATGGCGTTGTCCCAGACGTGCTCGACGTAGAGCTCGTTGAAGTAGGGATTGGCGACAACGGATGCCCCGCTGAGGGTGCCGGACGCTGGAATGAACGGGTTGGGGTCGCGACGCACGGTATTGGCCGCGCCGGTCCACGTCGTATTGGTCTGATCCTGAAGATTGTAAGCGAACTCGGCCCAGAGCTTGTCGTTAAACTGATGGGTGAGGAGGGCGGTAACCGTATGGTAGTCGCGGTCGGCGGTGTTGTCCGGGCCGTTCCACTGCTGCTCGCGGGGGATGATCCGCTCGGCGTCGATACGGCGGGTGCCATCGACGGTTGTCTGTCGATAGACGTTCGAGGCGGTGGATTCGAGGCTGACCAGCTGGCCGTTGATCACACGCCATTGCTGATTTACGCCTGCTGCGCCGATGGTGCTGGTCGTGTTGTAGGTCTGTGGGTTGCCGAGGGCGTTGTTGGCCGTGAGCGTGTATTGGGCCTGGACGCCCGGTGTGGTCGGATCGACGTCGGGTGCGGTGGTACCCGGGGTGGCGATGGCATAGTCGCCGAATTCGTCGATGGCGAGATTCTGGGCGCTGCGGTTGTTGATCTCGCCCATCTCCCCGTCGATCCGGAGGGTGGTGCGGCGACCCAGTTTGAAGGTATTCGCGAGGGCAAACGAGATGTTGTCGTTGCTGGGACCGTCCCGCCAGTTCCCGCCCTGGGACGCCACGGCGTTGAAGCGGGTGGCCCACCAAGGACGGATGACGCGGTTGAAGTCGCCGGAGATGCGGCGCTGGCCGAAGTTGTCGAAACGGGTCTGGAGCGAATTGCGGTCGCGGAACTGGGCCGCTTTGGTGCCAATGTTGAGGATACCGCCGGCACCGACGTCGCCGTAAAGCTGACCGGAGGCGCCGCGGTTGGATTCAAGACGCTCGGTGTTGAAGATGTCAGTGGGCACGTACCACTGGAAGCCGCCGCGCGACTGCCAGTTGGTAGCGATGCCGCGCACGTTGATCTGCATGCCCGAGTTTCCGCCCTGTCCCGAAGGCCCGCCCTCCTCGGCCTCCATCCCGACCATGAAGGACATGGCGTCAAACAGATCGTTGGCGGCGATATCGTCGAGGAACTGCTTGTTCAGGATCGAGATCGCGTTGGGAAGATTGCGAAGCGGTTCGTTGGTGCGTGTGCCCGAAGCGGTGTTGGTGGCGTCGTAGCCGCGATCCAGCTCCGCGCTGACTTCGAACGGATTCAATTCCACCGTCGGTGGCTCCTGGGCTTGAGGCGTGCCATTGGCGGTGGGGGTAGTTTGGGCGGGAACAATGGCCGGAGCCAAGGCAAGGGCCAGAAAGGCAGCGGAACGCATGCCTCTGGCCACATACAGCAGGGGGGTATGTGTGTTCATGGAGGGTGAAGTTTGGGGTGGCGGGGAGGTGGTATAAAAAAGCGACACCGATGTCAAATGATGATTGGAGCTCTTTGGCTCATTTTCTTGAGGCCGTGTCTAAAATCACTGGAGACTTTCACTCTTAGAGATGCCTTAAAAATAAGACATCGATAGTAATTGATGACTAGGTTAAGCGATCTGTCGTCAGATACCTTTACCGGGGCCGCGCCGCGCGGCATGCGGGTCAGGCAAAGAAAAGCCGTTCGAGCGTCCACCATGCAGCGGTTGCACCAATGGCCAGCGAGGCCGGAAGCACGGCCCAAGGGCGGAATCGAGGCGAGTGCCGCCACCACGCGAGGGCGGCGGCCGCGCCGGCGAGGACCGTGAGTTGACCGAGCTCGACACCCAGGTTGAAGGCGACCAAGGCAAGGGCCAGTCGTTCCCGCGGCAACCCCAACTCGCTGAGCACTGTTGCGAAGCCCATCCCATGCAGCAGGCCGAACACGAAGACGAGGGCGAGTCGCTGGGACCGCTTGTCACTGCCGCGCAGGTTCTCCCATGCGAGCCAGACGATCGAGATTGCGATCAGTGGTTCGACAATGCGCGGTGGAGCCGGCAGTAGATCCAGCGTGACCAAACCAAGGGTCAGCGTATGGGCGAGCGTGAAGGCGCTGACTTGCAGGAACAGCCGGCGCCACGTGCCACCGGCGAAAAAGAGTCCGAGGATAAAGAGGATGTGATCAATCCCGTGCGGGAGGATGTGCAGGAATCCTTGCCGGGCGTACTCAATCAGCACTGAGCGCGCAGTGATCGATGCGGAATGGCGGTTCTGACTGGAGGTTGGTGCCGGTTCGACCGGCTCTGAAACAGGAGCGGCGTAGCGTGACGAGGCCTGGCCGGCCGATAGAAAGACAGGCAGGACATCTGGCGTATCCAGGAAGCGGAGCACGAGGGGCAGTTCCATCGACGTGTCCGAAACAACCATGACGACCGGCTTCGGGCCCGGGGAGGCGCGTCCTGACCAACGAACGAAGGCCATCGGCGCCGGGAGTGACGAGAGGAACTCTCCTTCGTCGGGCGGTGGCGGGATGAGTTCTTCAAGGGTCCATTCGACGATCAGACCGCTTTGGCGAATCGATACGTCGTGCCATGCCCTCTCGGCCGCATTGATCAGCGTGGCGCTGCCGTCGGGCGAGGAAGACGCTGCGAGGTACGCCTCATAGCCGCCGACATAGCGCGCCAGGTCGATTTCCAGTCGAGCCTCCAGAAGGCCCTCGGCATCCGGTCCGGACAGGGTGAGGCGGGTCCAGTTCAGGGGGTGGGCGGCCGCTTCGACCACCACCCATGCAATGGCCGAGAAGGCAATGATGAGACGAAGGCGCATCTCGGCCAGGGGACGACGGGTGGGGTCGGTCGAAGGTCAAGGCATCGTTTTGGGAAGGACGCGCAGCGACTGAATCTGGAACGGGGTGAAGGTCAGTTCGATCGTTCCGTCGTTTAACGGAACCTCGTCGAGCGCGCGCTCGCGCAGGTCCACCCGGGTCGCCGAAGCGAGGGCGGAGGTCAGGTGTACGCGGGCGGGGCCGAAGGCGCCGCCGTTCTCGTGCAGGCGGAGAATCCAGCCCTGGCCGTCCTCGGCGGGCTTTACGCCCGCGAGTACGACGTGGGACGAGTCCAACGATGCGAAACTTTGCCGTGCCGGCAGGGGGCCGGACTGGCGCTCCCGCGTGACCACGATCACGGGGTGATTGAGGTCGGCGGCCTCCGCCTGGACGCCCGCTGAGTTGATGTCGCCGGGATGCGGCATGAGCGCGTAGGTGAAACGGTTGGCGCCGCGGTCTCCGTTCGCGTTCGCAACCTGCTGGTTGGTGAAGAGCGTGATGCGCACTCCGCCGCTCTTCACGTCGTGGCCAATACGACCGTCGTTGAGCAGGGCGAAGCCGTAGTTCTGCTCGGCGATGTCGACCCACTGGTGAACGGCGAGCAGCGACCGGGCGGCATCTGCCGGATTATTACGGGTAGTGGTCTGACGTTGATAGCCGAACTGAACGCCCTGTAGGGCCGTCGTTGTGCGCAGGTTGAGCGGGAAGTCGGCATGCAGTTCGGCCGCCTCCTTCCAGTCGATGTCATTGACGACGTCGATGCGGCGTGAGTCATATCGAAGCAGTAGCTGCTGGACGAGGGTGGATGAACCGTGCTTGCGGCGGATCTCCCAGCCGGCGCGAAGTGGGCCACGCTCGACGATGCGGATGGATTGAAGGTCGATGATCGGTTGGCCGCCAGAAGGTGAGGCGCTGGCGCTGGGTCCGAAGCCGGCGGCACCGCGCACAGCGAGCAGTTGGTTGTGCACCTTGCCGGGCGGCACCAGTTCGCGCCGCGCCTCCTTGTCGAACAGCGAGGCGATCTGGCCGTGCTCGTCGAGCGCGATGCGAAGGTATCGGTTCTCGAGCACCCGGTCGGTGACCGAGAGCCCGGTTTCGCTTGTCGCCGCGGAGTCCGTGGGCTTCACATGCAGGGTCTCATAGCCAAAGGACGGCAAAGGTGTGCGCAGGGCAACGAGCGCGTGGGCGTCGTCGAGGCGTTGGACCACCAGGTCCTCGCCGGAGGAATGTCGCAGGCCGGAGCCGCTCGGAAGAGCGACGGTCTGTACACGGCTGCGAGCGTGACTGACGGTGTTGACCAAGACCCGGGCCGGCCCTTCGGTGGCAATCTTGCTGACGACCGCCTCAAGCGAGCGCTCGTAAACGGGGTTCACCTGCGCACGGAAAGTGTCGTACAGGGCGATGGCCTCGTCGTTCACCTCTGGCACCGACTGGCCGGTGATGATGTCGTGCATGTGATTCACGAGCATGGTTTCCCAGGCCTTGCGCACGGCGATGGCATCGTAGGGTTGCCCGAGCAGGGAAGCCCAAGCGCCGAGGAACTCGGTATCGTGCAGCCGGCGCTCGGCCGTCTGATTCTCCTGTTTAATGCGGTTGGCGCGCGTGAAGGTGCGTTGGAACCCAACGTAAAGGTCGTCCGCGTACACCGGGTAACGGTCCCAATTCTTCAACTGACGTTTCGTGAGCGAGACGATGTCGGTGGTCTCCAGCCGCGGCAACCACGGCAGGTCCGCAACGCGGCGCGCCACCTCGACATGGTCCTCCGTGCCGCCGCCGCCGCCATCGCCCCAGCCGATCGTCATGATCTGCGTGTCGGTGGCGTTCTTCTGCCGGAACGTCTCCCAGAGTCCAAAGGTGCGTCGGGGACCGGGATCCGGCGCGGAGTACGAAACGCGATCGCTCCCCTCGCCACCGAGGCCGCGCCCGCCGTGAAGCTCGGGCAGGTATGGATACTCCCAGGCAGGCGTGGTGATGGCATTGACGAGTACCTGGGACCCGTCGATGCCCTGCCAGCGGAACACATCGTGGGGGTTGTTCGCATCGCGGACCCGCATGCCGTAAAGGGCCTCGATGCCGAAGCCGCGCATGAGTTGTGGCATCACCGGGGCGTGGCCGAAGGTGTCGGGCAGGAAGAGCACGTGGTCCTTCACGCCGAACTCGCGTTCGAAAAAGTCCATGCCGTAGAGCATCTGGCGGATAAGCGATTCCCCGGAGGGCATACGCACGTCGGGCTCGATCCACATCGCGCCGTTGGCGTCCCACTGGCCGGACGCGACCTTTTCCTTTACGCGCGCGTAAAGATCAGGACGATCCTCCTTCAGGGTCTGGTAGTGGTAGGGGGCGGTATAGAAGTAACGATACTCCGGATACCGGTCCATCAGGTAGAGGTTGTTAAGCACGGCGCGCTCGGTCTTGCCGCGCGAGTGGGCAACCGTCCATTGCCAGGCGGTGTCGTGGTGGGCATGATAAATCAGGCTGACGACAAAGTTACCGGCAGGGGAGCGGAGCGCAGCGAACTTCTCCTTGAGGGCAAGTCGGCCTTCCTCGAAAGCCCGGTCGGCCGCCTCCAGCTTGGCGCGACCATGGGGTGTCGCCGCGTGTACAAGGTCAACGGTGGTGAATACGCCGCGGATAAGCCGCTTGATCTCGGCGTGCAGCGGCTCGGATTCGGGGATGATCGAGGCGGCCTCGGCGAGCACGCGCAGATTCCAGTAGAGGCGGTCGGCGACGGGATCGCGTTCCACCACCGCGATCTGGCGAAAGCCGCGCGGGGGTTCGTCGTAGATGCCGAAGGCCTTGAGCGTAATCTGATTCTCGCGTGTGCGGTCCATCATTGAGCTCAGCTCCCAATAATCGTGCCAGCGCACGAGGGCGGCGACGGCTTTGCCGTTGATGTAGATCGTCGTCTCGGGCCAAGCCTCCTTGCTCGGATGAAGGGGGCGCAGGGCGAAGAACAACTCCCTTCCGGGTGCGGGCGGGGAAAGGGGAGGCAGCGCGAAACGATAGGCCTCCTCGCTGAATTGCCGCCCCGTGCCGAGGCCTACCGGAACGTCCTGCCAGTCGGAGTCGTCAAAGTCCACCTCCTGCATGCCCTCCCGCCACTGCGGATGGTAGCGCACGGTCTGCACCTCGTGGACGACGCGGTGCCGGAGTTGCCCCAACGCCTCGATGAAGCGCACTTCCGTGGGATCAAGAAAAGCGTGGGGGTAAACGTGGCCGTCCAGCCACATGTGTCCGTTGTCGAGTCGGATTAGGCCGTTGCGAAAGTCGCGGACGATGCGCTCGAGCAGCTCGCGCTGACGCTCGCGCGTCTCGGGCAGGGCGAGCGCGTTTGTGCGGTTCGTCAGGGCGCTTTCAGGCGGTTGCTGGGCAACGGCGCGAGCGGCGAGCAGAAGGCCCGCGAAGACGACGGGGACGAGCAGCGATTTCATAGGGGATCCTAATCGAGAAGGAAGGTAAGGGAGTAGGGCGGAAGGGTGATCACCCCACCGGAGAAGGCGGTGTCGATGCGGAGTAGGTCGGCGACGCTGGAGGAGGGCGTGCCGGAAAGCTGGTGTAGTCGCGTCGCGGAGACGTTAAGGCCTTCTCCAGCGATCTCGGCAGGGTCACGACCGAGGTTGAGCAGAACGGCGCGACGGCCGTCGTCGCGTTCGTCGCCGAAGCGCCAGCCGACTACAGATGGATAACGCCGTCCGGAAGGGACCTCGATCACCGGGGCGTCGGGCATGCGCAGCTCCGTTGCACGCGTGAGACCGCGCGTAGCAAGGGCGAAGGGCCGGAGCACGATGCCGGTGGCGTTCAGTTGATCGATTGGATCGACCGCGACGCCCGCCGCCGCGGCCCCGCCGCGCCCGCCGGCCCGGTTGAAGACCGACCCCATGGTGTGGTGGGAGGTTAGCGTGACGTTCGTACGTAGAAAGGCGTCAAGTAGGGCGGCGGTGACGAGGCTGGTCTGCCATTGGTTGCCGCCGCCGCCCACGCCGCCGGTGGACCACTCTGTCACCCAGAGCTGCTTGTCGGGCGGAACAATGCTCTTGGCGAGCAACGTGTCCCAGACGGAATAGGCCAGGCTGATGGTGGCCGCGACGCTCTCCGACGTGATGGGGGCGGCGCGCGCGGCCTGTTCTTCGGCGGTGAGTCCCTGCTGGGCCTGCACCTCGGTCAAGCCAGCCCGCTCCCGTTCGGTCCGCACGATCTCGCCGGCGTAGAGATGCGTGGTAAGGATCTCCGTGCCGCGCAAGGTGGTAAGCATTCGCGGATTCCACGTGCGTCGGCGCTCGCTCTGGCTGTCGCTGCCGACGAAGGTGCCGCACGCGGCGATCTTTGCCTCGGGAAAGGCGGCGCGCAGTTTCTCGATCCACTCGGACGCGATGCGTCCGTAGGTCTCGGCATCGGGAAACTTTCGTTCGAGAAGGGGCTCGGCGTTCTCGAAGACGAGTTCGTTGCCTAGTTCGAGATAGCGAATCGGCAGGCCCTTGCGCTCGGCCTCCTTCAGGATGGCGATCTGTTCGTCAATATCGTGAACGGCCATGCCCAGCATCAGGAGCGGCACCATGCCCGTGGCTTCCGTGGCGAGCTGCAGGTTGTCGAGGGTGTAGCGGCCCTCGCCGGCGCGCGGGCCGCCGCGCACGAAGGGGCGCACCCAGGTCATGACGTCCTCGGGGGCGAGCGACTCATCGATTCGGCCGGTGCGCCAGTTGTGGTAGCTGCCGACCGTGCCGGCCGGATACCGGAAAGTGGCGCCGGCGGTGGCGCGCAGTTGCTCGATCAACGCCGGCCTCCAGGGATCCGTTTGCCCCATGAAGTTCTGGTTGTAGCCGATGAAGTGAGGCTCGATGGGCTGAATGCGACCGGTCTGGATCGCAAGGGGGGCGGCGGCGAAGGCGGCAGTGATGCCAAGCGTCGCCATGAGACCAAGCATACGGAGGGGGGAGTTCATGGGGAAGAGCGCGCCGCGAGGTCAGGGCGGACCAGCGTGGATTCAGCCGCCCGGACGGGGCACGCGAACGGAAATGACGGAAACCCCAACGGAAAGGTTACACCGATGTCAAAATAATCCGGGAGAAGTGCCCGGACACGGGTAATTCAGGCGCTTTCGCGGATGATCAGCTCGAGGTCGTAGATCAGTTTCCGCGGGTGGCTGAGGTCGTGGTTCTTTATCCGCTCGATGAGCAGGTTGACCGTTTCGCGGGCGATCTGCTCTTGCGGCTGGCGGAGTGTCGTCAGGTTGGGGGTCACCAGCTGGGCCAGCAGGATGTCGTCAAAGCCGACGATCGCGACTTCCTTGGGGATCGAGAGCTGCAACTCGTGGCAGGCGCGCATTGCGCCGACGGCGAGCAAGTCGTTGGCCGCGACGATGGCAGTGGGGCGGGGCGTGCCTTGCAGCAGACGCCGGGCCTGTTCGCGTCCGCTCTCCGTGGTGAACTGGCCGTAGGAGATCAGGCGCGGGTCCACGGGGACCTCGGCGGCCTTGAGGGCGCGTTCAAGTCCGGCATACCGTTCGATCGAACCCAGCATGTTGCGTGGGCCGGAGATGAAGCCGATGCGGCGGTGGCCGGTCTTCAGCAAATACTGGGTGGCGCGCTCGACGGCCTCGGTGTTCTTGAGCACGATCTCATCCACCGGGAGGCCGCGGGCGGGCCGGCCGGCAACGATCACCGGGATATTGCGCTTGGTGAATCGGCGAAGGATATCGTCGCACTCCTCGTCCACCTCACCCTCGGCGGCGTTGAGAATGATGCCTTCCACACGGTTCACCTCGAACATGCGTAGCGCATGGATCTCCTCCTTCGCCTTGCCGAAGGTGCTGGAGAGCAGGATTTGGTAACCCAAATTGACGGCGATGTCGTGGATTGTCTGGAAGAAGACGGGGTAGAACGGGTTACTGATATCGGGCACGATCACCCCCAGGAGGCCGGAACGACCCGACCGCAGATTGGCGGCGTGTTGGTTGCGCACGTAGCCGAGCTTCTTCGCGGCGGCCATCACCCGCTCGCGATTGTGAGGGCGGGCGTCTTCGCCTGCCAGGATGCGGGCGGCAGTCTTGGGGGAGACGTTGGCCGCTTTGGCGACCTCGTAGATCGTAACCATGCTCTCTCCTTGGCAGTCGGGGTTCAATTTGTCCATCCGGCAGGCAGGAAAACTTGACACCGATGTCGATTGGTTCGAAGGGTCTTCCTATCGATGGTCGCGAAACCGGCCTCTTTTCTTATGAGCATTCCCACTTCCCCGCTGGTCCTCGCACCCGGAGTCTACTTGTCGAAGGTCCTGGGCGTCTGGATCGGCAAGTTTATTGGCGGGACGCTTGGAGCGCCGGTGGAGGGCGTGAAAGAGGCCCATTCGTTCGCCTCGACGTCGGAACTGCCGACGTCGATGGCGGAAAACGACGACACCGATCTGCAGCTCCTGTGGCTTCATGCGCTGGAACATCGGGGGGTTGCATTGTCCGCGCAGGACATGATGGCCGAATGGCAAGAGCATGTGCGTGCGCCGTGGAATGAATATGCGGTCGCGCGCGCCAATTGGGAGCGTGGTATTCTGCCGCCGGACTCGGGCCGGGTGAACAACTGGTTTTACGGCGAATGCATGGGCTGCCCGATTCGGGCCGAGATCTGGGGCCTGGTTTCGCCGGGTGCGCCGGCTCTCGCGGCGCGCTACGCTGCCATGGACGGCTCGCTCGATCACTTTGGCGACGCCGTCGAGGCGGAGAAATTTTTGGCGGCGATGGTTTCCGGCCTGTTCTTCGAGAAAGACGTCCGCCGACTGGTTGCGTCGGCCTTGGGCCAGGTCGATCCGGGGTCGCGCTTTCACCAACTGGTATGCGACGTCGTGGCGTGGTCGGAGCGGTACCCGGACTGGCGAGACGCGCGTGCGCTCGTGCTGCAGAACTACGGTCAACCCGAGATGACCCATGTTTTGCAGAACCTCGGCTTCACCCTGATCGGCCTTCTTTACGGCCGCGGCGATTTTGCCGAAACGACCCTCATTGCGCTCAACTGCGGCTACGATGCCGACTGCACAGCTGGAAGCGCCTGTGCGATCATTGGCGGCATTGTCGGTTACGAGGGAATTCCCGAGCGGTGGCGTGCATCGGCAGGCGACCGTTATGTCATCAGCGACTGCATGCTGGGCTTTCCGCGCGCCGGGTCGATCCGCATGCTCGCGAGGTCAACCTGCGCAATCGGGCGTCGGGTGGCGACGCAGTTCGATACCGGTGTGGAGATTGAACCTGATCCAGCCGGCGAACCGCTGCCGCTCGCTGTGGTCCCGCAGCAACCGCTACCGCCGACATCCGGAGCGAGACCGTTCGCGACGTGGCGAATTGTGGGCCCATTTTGGCGCAACTGGCAGGAACGCCGCGAACAGGATTACGCCCGAGGGGAGCATGGCATTCCCGGCCTGCCTTCGGCGCAGTACATGAGTCACGCTCATTCGGGCTTTGATGTCGATTTCCTCGATGCGGCGTCGCTTACGCTCGACGGCGTGGTACCGGGCCGTCCGCGGGAATGGGTGCGCCTGGCGGCAGACGACCGGGTTCCTCTCGACGACTTGGCCGATTACGCGGGACCCTGCTGCTATTACGCGGTCACTTCCTTTGTCGCGCCCACGTCCCGTCGCCTGTGGTTGATGATTGGGTCGACGGGGCCCGTGGAGGCCTGGCTCAATGGCCGGCAGATCTTGCGGAGCGAGAGTTATCAGCCCCTTACGCCCAACTCGTTTGTTGTGGAAGCCGACGTGCCCGCGGGCGGCAATCGCCTCGTACTCAAACTCGCCCGCACCTCTCAGACCTTGGGCGCCTACGTCGGACTTAAGCGCTCCGACGGGCGCCACTGGCACCAAAGCTTCTTCGACACCTCGCTGCACTGGCAGAGCCGCCCGTCGTCATCGACCTGAGCAAGGCCGGCGATGACCAAGACGTCTCAGTTTCTGCAGCTGGTGCCGGCGCGGGTGAAGGCGGCCTTGGAGCGGATCGAGAGCCGGATTTGGTCGGATCCGCAGCCGGTTTCGATCGCGCAAACGGCGGTTACGTCGGAGTCGGTTCCTTGGTCGAGGGCCCGTCGGGCGCGACGGGAGTCTCGGACTCCGCCGTTTCACTGGGGCCGGCTTTTTCATTCGACCTGGTTTCGCCTTACGTGGCCGGATGAACCTCGCGGACCGACCCGCTGGCTGCGTTGGCTGGACCAGGCGGAGGCCACGTTGTATGTCGAAGGGCGTCCCTATTACGGTTTTGACGTCGCCCACCGATTCGCCCCTCTTCCGCGGGGGGTATCGGAGGTATGGATCGAATCCGTCTGCTGCCAGTCCGCGATCTGGCATCCCGGCGCCACGGGCCTTGACCCCCGGGGCAGCCGTTGTGAAGGGGCCCAGCGACTGGTGCGTGACGACGCGGCGTGGCGGGCCTACCACGATCTCCTGGTACTGTACGAACTTGCTCTGCATCACTTGGCGAAGGTCGATCCGATCGCGGCCTCCGCCGTTGAGCGGCCGGGCCGGCGGGCGCCGTTGACCACCGCCCCCGTGCTGCTGCGGCGGCTGTTGTGCCAGCTTGACGATGCTATCAATGCGTACGACCGGAACGGGCTCTCCGCCTTGCGGATTGCCCTACGCCGCATCTATCGCTCGTGGCCGGCAGGTGGAACGGAGTTGACCGCGATCATGGTTGGCCATGCCCACATCGATCTGGTTTGGCTGTGGCCCGAACGGGTGGGGGAGACAAAGGCGGTGCATACCTTTGCCACGATGGACCGGCTGATGGAGATGTATCCAGAGTTTCGATTCACGTATAGCCAGCCGGCGAGTTATGTCGCGGTGGCAAAAAGGTCGCCGGTCCTGATGCGCCGGGTCGACCGATGGCGCAGGCAGGGCCGGTGGGAGGCAACCGGAGCCGCCTGGGTGGAGTCAGACACCTTGCTTGCGTGCGGAGAGGCCCTCCTGCGTGGATTTCAGCTCGGCCAAGCAGCGTTTGTCCGGATGAACGGACGGCCGTCCACCGTGCTCTGGCTTCCTGATGCTTTTGGTTACGCCGCCTGCATTCCGCAGCTGCTACGTCTAGTCGGTGTGACCGGCTTCTTCACGAACAAGATCACCTGGAGCCGGATCAGTGGATTCCCACACAGCAGTTTCCAGTGGCGGTCGCCGGACGGAAGCGCGGTGCTGGCGCATGTCTCGCACGAAGCGCGTCAGTTCTACAACGGTCAGGCGACGGTACGTGAACTGTCCGACGGCGCCGAGTCCTATCGCCAGTCCGATGTGCATGACGCGTTCCTTGCGCCGACTGGCTACGGTGACGGCGGAGGGGGGCCGACCGAAGAGATGTGCGAGCGGGTGCGTCGGCTGGCCGACCTTGCTTCGCTGCCGCGCGCCCAGTGGGGCGGGGTCGAGGCATATTTCGAACGGCTGCAGCGCTCTGCCGGACGTCTGCCGGTTTGGGATGGGGAGATCTACCTCGAGTATCATCGGGGCACCTACACAACCCATGGCACCTTAAAGCATAAGTATCGCAGGGCGGAGCGGGCTTTGCAGTGCCGCGAGGCCGTGCACTGCGCCGTGGGCGCGGGGGCGGTGGAAGACCAGATTTGGCAACGGTTGGTCATGGCGCAGTTCCACGATGCCCTGCCGGGCTCTTCCATTCACGAAGTATGCGACGCCCTGGTTCGGGAATTGGGGGATCTAGCCACCGCCCAGCTGAAGGATTGCAAAGGGCTGCTGGAGGTTTCTGGCGGCGCGCGTGAACGGATCTTCAATCCTTTGCCTGTCCCCATGGCGATGCCGGTGAAGGGCAGGGAAGGCCTGCTGCAGGCGATCGTTCCTCCGCTATCCGGAGTTGCTCTCCACGAAGCCGAAGTCCGTCCAGTGGTGCCAGTGAAAGTGACCGCATCGATGCTCGACAACGGCATCGTCCAGGTGGTGCTCACCGACGAAGGCGAACTCCGCTCGTTGACGGTGCGCGGTGCGCCGGTGGCATGGACAGGGGCGGGCGCACAGCTCTGGATGTACGCGGACAAGCCCCACGCATTCGATGCCTGGGATCTTGACCGGCACGTGCTCAACCTTGGCTCTCGCGTGGGCGGTAAGGTCAGACTGACTCCCTCGGGCGCGGGGACGGAGCGAGGCGAGATTGCCTTCGAACGACGGTTGGGTTCGCAAGGTCGGATTCGGACGGTGTATGCTTTGGCCGCGGGTGAGTCTGTGCTGCGCATCCGCTACGAACTCGACTGGCAGCATCCCCAGACTTTGGTGAAGGCGGTCTTTCCCACTGCGTACCGCGGACGGATGGCCCGTTTTGGCGCACCGTACGGGAGTGTGCTGCGCTCTCAGGCGCAGGGACGACCTGAAGACGAAGCGCAGTGGGAAGTGCCGGGCAGCCGCTGGGCCTTGGTTTCCGACGATGGCGAACGCGAAGGATTGATGCTCATGACCGAGTCCCGTTACGGTTTCTCCTGCCGTGACGGTGTGCTGGCGACCAGCCTGCTGCGCAGCGCGCTAGTGACGGGTGAGGGCGCCAAGTTCCAGCGGCCCATGCCGCCGGCGCTTCGTGATCACCGAGGGCCGGCGTACTCAGACCTGGGGCAGCAGACGATCGAGCTCGCCGTAGGTCGGTTCGATGGCGCGGCGGGACGCGCGGCAATGCCGGCAGAGCTGGCGGAAACGGTGTTTGCCCACCCGGTGAGGTACCGGGGGGCGGCCTGTTCGGCCGGACTGCTTGGGCTCGAGGGGGGCAACACCCTGATTCCGGCCTGGGCGAAGCCCGTGGGTCGCAGGATGTGGCTGTTGCGTTGTCATGAAACCATGGGACAACGCGGTCGCGTGACGTTGCGGTTGGCTCCGGGCTGGATTGCCTGCAGAGCGGATCCGGACGAGAAGCCGGCCGGCCGGCCGGTCCGAACGTTTTCGTTCCGGCCGTATGAAATCGTGAGCCTGATTCTGAGCCGGCGTTCTGCCTAGAAGCGGTCGAGCACGGACCAGTCGGTCCCTTCCGGCGGCGTCGATGCCGGGCGGTCAAGGCGCCAGGGTTCCCCGGCATTCTGCGGCGGTAGTGAAAGGATGTTGCGGCCAGAATGGTCCGGATCCTCGTGTCGTTGGAAGTACTCCTCGATCGCTGCCCGCAACTCCGACGCCGTGCCGGCGCACTCCGGATCGTGGATGCGATTGAGGGTTTCCCGCGGGTCCGACCGCAGATCGTACAACTCGTCCCCGTAAAGGTCGTGGTGGGGTGCCAGGCGCTGGAGGTACTTCCAGTCCTCGGTCCTGATCATCCGCGCGTTGCCATACTCGCAAAACTGCCGGTCCCGCCACGCCAAGCTGCGCCCCTCCAGCAGGCGAAGGTAGCTGCTCCCCGGGTAGTGGATTCCGGATGGAGGCATGCAGCCTGCCGCGTCGAGCACGGTTTGAAACAGATCGCAGTGATCCACCGGCGCGTCCAGCGTTTGCCCTGCCGGGATGCGTCCCGGCCAGCGAGTCAGCAGCGGTACGAGAATGGCTTCGTCGAGGAGATTCTGAGGGACCGTGGCGTTTCCCTTCGTGTAGAGTCCATGGTGACCGTTCATGTGACCATGGTCGCTGGTGTAGATGACGAACGTGTCCTCTGCGCAGCCGGACGCCTCCAACGTCCCCAGAATCCGGCCGACCTGTTGGTCGAGGGTACTGACTGCGGCGTAATACTGGGTCAGCCACCGCCGCCTGCGTGCCTCGTCAGCCGGCCGGCCAAAACGGATCCAGCCGGGAGTGTGCGCCGTTTCATCGGGGATGTCGGCGAACGTCGCATCCGCGTAGCGGGAGATCCATGTCGCCGGCTGGTCGCAAAACGGGCTGTGCGTATCGACCATGCCGACACACAGAAAGAACGGCCGACGATCGCTCTGCCGGATGAACGCGGAGGCCCGATCGGCGAGATGTTCGGCTTGACGCCCCTCCCATTCGACGGGCTGTCCATTCTCCACGAAGCGATGGCGGCCAAAGTGAGGATACTGGCCATCGGCGTAGCCGAACCAGTAATCGAATCCCGGCTGAGGCAGATGGCTGTTCCCGCAATGCCATTTGCCCACGAGGCCGGTCCGGTAGCCGTGACCCTGGAGGAGTTGGGGCAGGGTGGTCTCGTTTCGCAGCCAGTCCCGTGGCGAACGCGGAGATTCCTGCAGCCAATCATGAATGCCGTGCTGGGAGGGCAGTCGGCCGGTGAAAAAGCATGCGCGCGCGGGCGAACAGACCGGATTTGGAGTGAAAGCCCGGGTGGCCCTCATTCCGTCCCGGGCCAACCCGTCCAGATGAGGCGTGTACAGCTCGCGGTTGCCGTAGCACCCCGCCGCCCAGGCGGCATGGTCATCGGTCAGGAAAACCAAGACATTCGGACGCGACAGCGAAGACATCGCCCCATGGGACAGTAGCGAAAGATAACGATGTCAATTATCTTAATAAGAACCGCCGGTTACTTGGGTATATAAATTGACACCGATGTTTTTTAAGCCTTTTTCGCGGTGGTGACACCGGCTCTCGGTGTCCAAACCACCCAACCCAAGCCACCCCTTCCATGAAGCCCATCCTGCTGCGCGCGGCCCTTCTTTCGGCTGCCTTTGCGTACTCGTTGTCTGCTCAAGTTGCACCGTCTAACCCTTCAACGGCTCCCGCCCCGGAGACGGAGGTCTTGGAGCTTTCGCCCTTCGAGGTGTCGTCCGCTGCGGACGTCGGTTACCGTTCGACCTTTTCCACGTCGGGCACCTTGGTACGCGAGGAGTTGAGCAATTTGCCCTCCTCGGTGTCGGTGCTGAACCAGCAGTTTCTTCAGGACATCGGGTCGGTCGATATCTTCGAGGCCTCGCGTTACGCGACCGGAGGCGAATTCGCCCAGCAAAACGACACGAACTTCTTCTTTCGCGGCATTCAGAACAACTGGCAGGCGCGCAATTTCTTCATCTGGTACCTGCCGACCGACCAGTTCTCGGTTGAACGGCTCGAGGTCGTGCGCGGCCCCAACGCCTTACTTTATGGCGATGCCCAGCCCGGCGGTTTGATGAACATCATCTCGAAGCGTGCCAACGTGCAGCGGTCCGAGAACAGCGTGCGCGCGATGGTGGGATCCTGGGGCCGGCGCCGCCTCGAGGGCGATTTCAACCGCGTGCTCATTCCCAATAAGCTGGCTCTGCGCGTGAACGTGGCGGGCCAGGAGTCGGACGACTGGCGGGATTTTCGCTACAACAACTTCTCCGGCATCCACGCCGCGCTGCAGTACAACGTCACCCGCAACACCCGCATCCGCCTTGAGGGCGAAGCGGGCAGCGTTGATCGCAACCTGGGCCACGGTATTCTCACCGACAATTTCTCCGGCACGGCCACGCAGGCGATTCCGGCTGCCCAGTCGTGGATCGTCGTGGACGGCGTCCTGGCCCAGTTGACCGGAACGTCCGGCACCCGGAGCACGGGCTCAACCCTTCTCCTCACCGAGAATAGCCCGGTGCCCGACGAATATCAGTTCACCGGACCGGACCGGTATCAGGACCGCCGGTACACGCAGTTTGCCGCCTATGTCGAACAGACGCTGTTTGAGAAGCTCACCCTCGAGGGCGCGTTCAATCTCCAGGATCAGGAGAATCGCGACCTCGGCTTCAACGGCGCGACGGCCGTTCGCCGCGACACCGCGACCACCGTCCCGGGTGGTGCGGCCAACCCGAATCTCGGCGAACTCTACGTCGAACGCACCCTCAACGAGCTCAATGTATCGAACCGGGTCACCGACGTGCGACTCTCGGGCGTGTACGAGCTGGAGATTCCCCGGGTGACGACGCAGCGCCTCATCGCCTTCTGGACGAAGCGCACCGACCTCTTCGACGCGCAGAACTTCCAGGAGCGCCGGGTCGACAATCTCAATAACCAGATTTTCCGGCGCCACTACGTCAGCGATTACTCGGAGGCCGATCTGCGCTGGGCGACCCTTCCGAACGTGACCCGTCGATTCGGCGCAGGCTTCTGGGCCGATAACGAACAGTCGCTCACCGCCCAGTCGTTTGCATCCGTGGGCAGTTTCCTTGACGGACGTCTGCGCTCGCTCGTTGGTTATCGCCGCGACAAGTGGGAGGTGCTTCGCGGCAACGCGGCCAATGGCGGGGTGATTACGACGGCCGTTGCGAATCCTGCGGGCGGCACGGTGAACGAGTTTACGGGCTTCGATCAGAGCCGCCGCCGCTGGGATCCGGTCTTGCGCGACGAATCGATCAACTACGGTGCCGTCGCCCACGTCCTCCGCGACTTCCACGGTTACAAGCTGTCCGTCTTCGGCAATTACTCCGAATCGTTTCGCCCGGTCTCTGGTGCGATCGATCTCAATGGTGGGGCGATCGCACCGATCAAGGGCGAGGGCACGGAGTACGGCATTCGCGTTGAGGCGGCCGAGGGTAAAGTCGCGTTTAATGCGATTGCGTACACCATCGATCAGAACAACTCGCCCATCAATGTGACGCAGAACGTCCGCGACGAGATCAACGCTATGTTCGGCGCGAACACCGTCGTACCGGCCGGGGCGAACACCGTGGGAGATACCTCCACCTTGCGGTCTGAAGGCTACGAGTTCGAGCTGACGGTGAATCCGTTCCCCCAGTGGACGTTCACTGCGAACTATTCGTACAACGACAAGGCACAGACTGCGATCATGCCGGCGACCGTACCGTACTGGGAACGTGCGCGGAGCGAGAATCGTCCGCTGCTTGACTACCAGAACCTCAACAATCTGGTCGCCGGCACGCTCGGAAACGCCGACCTCGTCACGCCGGAGTTTCGCACCACATGGAACTTCTTCACGCGCTACCGCATCCGGGATGGAGCCCTCGCCGGTGTCTCCCTGGGCTTGGGCGCCAACTACCGGGACCGGGCTTACCTCGGAGCGGTCAACGGGGCCAGTTTCTATGCCGACTCCTCCCTCGTCTGGAATTCGGTGATCGGCTACAGCGGGAAGTGGAGGGGTTATGACTACACGCTCAACCTCAACCTCAACAACGTGACGGACGAGCAGTATTACACCGCTTATGCCCTGAACTTTGCTGGCTGGTCCAATCCTCGGGAGCTGCGCCTCTCGGCGACGCTCAAATTCTGACGTAATCTCTGAACCTGGCCGGCCGGTCCCGGACTTCGGGACCGGCCGGTTTCTTTTTTCGGGTGGTTTGCACTCGTTTTAGCGGGCCGCTTCGTAATCCCTCTTGGTCCATGCTCCTGGTCGACTATGTTGTCATCGTCCTGGCCGTCGCGCTGCTGCTCACGGCCGGCTTCTGGTTCTCGCGTCGGGGTGGACGTACCAGTGGGGATTTTATTCTGGGTGGCCGTCGGCTACCGTGGTGGCTCGCCGGCACGGCCATGGTGGCGGGTTCCTCCAATGCCGATAGCCCGCTGCATCAGTCCGGCAAGATCCGGCGCGACGGACTTGCCGGCGCTTGGTTCTATTGGTCCCAAGTCCTTCACCAGATTGCCCATTCGCTCGTGTTCTCCCGCCTCTGGCGCCGGGCGGAAATCCAAACCGTGGTCGAGTTCTACGACATCCGGTACGCCGGCAAAGCAAAAGTGGCGGGGCGCATTTGGTCGATGGTAGTTGCTTCGTTCATCGAGGGCACGCTCGGGCTTGCGTTGGGTATGCTGGCGATGATCAAGATCTGCACGGTCCTGCTTGGGCTTGACCAGCCGGTGGTCATCTTCGGGGGGGAGTTTGCACCCGAACTGGTAATCGCCGTGGTCGGCGTCGCTCTCGCGGTCAGTTACTCGACCGTCGCGGGCCTGCTGGGAGTTGTTGCGGGCGATATCGTGGAGTTCCTCATCGCGATGACGTGTTCGTACCTGCTCATGTTCATCGTGTATCGGGAAGTGGGTTACTCCGACGGTCTCGCTGCTGGACTGGCGCGGTTGGGCGAAGAGGCGAAGCTGTCCTTCTCCCCGGCGTTGGGCATATCCTTCTTTGTCTTCTTTTTTCTTCAGCCGTTTGCGTCCATGGCAGGCACCAATGGCATCAATCAACGTTACATGGCCCTGCGCGACGAACGAGAGGCGATGCTCTCGGGGATGTGGCGCATCGTGAACCACTTCTTCATCCGCGGCTGGCCTTGGTACATCTGCGGACTGGCGTCGATTATTTTGATCACCGATGCGTCCCTGCCGCGGGAGATGGCGTACCCTCAACTGATCGCCGACTACATGCCGGCGGGGTTGCGGGGCCTGATGTTCGCTGGCTTTCTCGTGGCGTTCATGAGTTCCGTCAGCAGCAGCATGCACTCCGCCGGGGCGGTGTTTGTGAACGATTTCTACCGCCCCTTTGTCCGGCCCAAGGCGAGCGATCGCCACTACGTCTGGGCCATGCGGGTCGCGATGCTTCTGTTTGCCTTGGTCGGCACGGTGATCGCCCTGTCGGCGGACAATGTGCTGGGGCTGCTTCAATTCTTGATGCAGATGCTCGCAGCCAGCGGCCTCGTCATGCTGCTGCGGTGGTTCTGGTGGCGGATCAATGGTTGGACCGACCTTGCCGCGCAGATGCTCGCGTTGCCCGTGACATTGTTCTACACGCATGCCGGTAACTGGTTCGGTCCCAAGTGGGATTTGGTCACGCGCATCTCCACTGCGCTCGGTTCCGGTAGTGCCGATGATCGCTACGGGGTGTCGTTCATCCTGACGGTCGGCACGACCACTGTGCTGTGGTTGATCGTGATGGCGGTGACGCGGCCTGAACCGATGGACACGCTGCAAGCGTTCTATCGCCGCGTGCGGCCCTACGGCTGGTGGCGGCGTGTGGCAGAGGTCACGCCGGATGTGAAGGTGACGGACTCGGTCATGGGAGACGCCGGCCTGTACGTGCTCGGCTTGGTGACCTCGCTTGGCTTGTTGTTCGGATTTGGTCTGTTGCTGTTGGGCCGGTTCGGCGTGGCCATACCCATGCTGATCGCCGCTCTTGCGGCGGGGTTCCGGCTCGTGCGAGTGATCAACCGACGTTACGCCCCGGCGGGGGAGCGGCACGGGCCCGCGACTTTTTAGGCCCGGATTTCCAGATCTTCGCGACGGACGCTGGGATCTTCGCCTGACCTTTTTCCCCACCGCTGTCCGGGTAAACGAAACCGCCGCGCCTTGCGGCGCGGCGGTCGGGTGGCAGGCGACGTTATCGAACAACTCAGGGCGTATAGGTAACGACCAACTCCGGACGCTCGCCTGTCGCAGCCTCGCCCGGTATCCAGCCGATGTAGTCGATGCCGGCGTCATCATTGTCGTCGAGGCTGAAGTACACCCGGATCTGCGTGGTCCCTGTCTTGTTGATGGCGGCAAGGCCGGCTGCGTCGAGGCTGGCTTCCGACCAGGTGCCGTTGGTTGTAGCATTCGAGAGCTGGCCTGCGTTGGTTGCCGTAGCTGCGGCTTCGAAATCGGCCGCCTCCAAAGCGGTGTTGCCGTTGAATCCCCCACTGTTCACGTCCACGCGTGCCTGACCGTGTGTATCGAACGGATTTGTGCCGCTGACCGTGCCGCGTAAGAGACGCACGGTCACGCTGGTGATCGTCGCACCGTCCGGGATCGACGACGTATCGAACGAGAGAATACCCTTAAACTGTCGATCGCTCGCGTCGTCGCCTGCGCGGAGGGCGGTGGCGCCGGATCCGCCTGCCGCTGCGGATCCGCCGGTGTTCGACGTCTCGGTCGATTCGGTCACGTAGCCGTCCTCCGCGCCAATCGAGGTCAACGTGACCGTGATCGGCTGTGCATCGTTGTCGCCGATCGTGACCGTTGCCTGAGACGGCGCGCCGACGGCGTATCCTGTGCCGGGTTGCACCGAAAGGATGACGGTTTCGGAGGTCTCCGTGAGCGAATCGTCGATCAGGGAGACCGGCACTGCAACCGCGCCGCTGGCGCCAATGTTAACAGTGGCGGGTAGGGCGACGTAGTCGCTTCCTGCGGTGGCGGTGCCGCTCGCGGATAGATTGACCGTGATGCCGTACTGCGGGGCAGGCGAGGCGGTGAGCGTGAACGCGCCGGCGTTCGAAGGCTCGGCCGCGGAGGCGTCCGTGGCCGCGATCATCACGGTTGGGACGGCATCGTTGTCCGAGATCGTGACGGTGGCCTGCGCAGGTGAGCCGACGGTGTAGCCTGTGCCGCTGGCAACACTGAGCACAACGGACTCGCTACCTTCGTAGAGAGTATCGTCGACCACGTTGACCGCGACGGTGGCCGTGCCGGAGGTGCCGACGACCACAGAAGAGGGAAGGTTCGTGTAATCGAGGTTGGCCGTTGCGCTGCCGGAGAGCGACAGATTGACCGTGACGTTCGCAGGAGGCGCCGGGTTGAGCGTGACGGTGAAGAGACCCTGATTTACGGGTTCTCCAGCGGCGGCATCGGTGGCGCTGAGGGTGGCAGTCGGAGTGCCGGTGGCGTACTGGACGACAAGCTCGGGACGCACGCCGGGATCGCTGGCCTCCCCGGGCCAGAAGCCGACGTCGTCGCGGGTCGAGTCGTTATCGTCGTCGGTCTGGAAGTAGAGCCGAAGTTGCGTAATGCCGGCCTTGTTGATCGCGGCGAGCCCGGCGGCGTTGAGTGTACCCTCGGACCACTGACCGTTGGCGGTGGCCGCGGAAAGTTGGGTTACGTTGACGGCGGTCGCTCCTGCTTCGAAGTCGGACGGGGTCAGCCCGGCGGCGCCGCCGAAGATGCCGGTGACAATGTCGGCACGAAGTTGGCCGTGGGTGGTGAACGGATCGCTGCCTTGTTGCGACGCGCGTTGCAGGCGTAGCGTGGCGCTGGTGATGGTGGCGGTGTCGGGCAGGCCGGAGGTATCGAACGACAGTACGGTCTTCACCTGCTGGTTATTGGCCGTGTCGCCCGCGCGCAGGGCTGCGCTGCCGGTGCCGCCGGCGGCGGCGGTTCCGCCGACGTCGGAGGTTTCGGTCGACTCGGTGAGGTAACCGTCATCGGTTCCGAGTGAGATGAACGTGGCCGAGCCTGGAGTCCCGCCGGATGGAGTAGCCGAGATGGGGGATGACGGGGCAGATTCGTTTGCCGAGGCATCGACGGCGGTGACACGGTAGTAGTAGGTCGTGCCGTTGACGAGGCCACCATCGATGTAGTCCGAGGAGGTCGCCAGCAAGGGATTGATCTGACTGAAGGGCCCGCCGCTCACCGTGCTGCGCAGCACGGCATAACCGGCCAAATCGGGCTCTGGATTGTCGTTCCAGTTCAAGGCCACCTGGGCGTTGCTGGCAGAGGCGGTCAGTCCGGTCGGAGCGGCTGGTGGCGTGGTATCGGCCGATCCGAAGGGCCGATACCAAAGACCGCCACCGCGAGAGGCGGCCATGTAGTAGCCTTGTCCGTTCCACACTATTCCGCGCGCACTCCAGAGTCGAGGCACGTCCATGTAGCCTGTGATCGGCCAGGTGCCGGTCCAATCGGTCCAGTTCGCTCCGACCGTCCCGCCGGCAGTCAGTTCACCACGCAGGATAGCGTAACCGTGCTTGCCGAACTCGACGTGGGTTGAGCAGTAGAGCGTGTTGCCGTCACCAACGAGGCCCAGAACGTCGAACTCCATCTGCGTCCCGTTCACTTCCCACCACGGTTCACTGTGCGTTGCGAGGATGTCGCTATGAGTCAGGACGGGATCCCAGGTGACGCCATCGTCGTCGGACGCGAAGATCACGTTGCTCGTAGGTGCGCCGCTGTCGGTGATCGAGTAGGCCAGCCAGCGCTGGCTGCCGTTGCGCCAAAAGGCGAAGTCGCGCAGGTTGTTGGTAAACGAGGCGAGGGTGGTGATTGTCCAAGATCCTCCGCTGCGCACGCCTTTCTTGATCGCACGGCTGCCGTTGGCGGTGTAAGCGAAGTACACGATGTTTTGGTCGAGGGGGTCGGGGTAGATGCGCCAGCCCTGCACGTTGTTCGGCGGGACATCGATGCGGGTGAAGGATCCGGTGCCCTGTTCGATCATCGCGTAAACATTGTCGGTGACATAAAGGCCGGTAAGGGTGCCGAGGAAGAGCAGCCCTTGGTTGGACGGGTGTGCCGCCATGGCGTAGATGCGCGGACCCTGACCAGCGTTGGTATTCAACCCGCGCGTGCCGCCGGAACCGCCGGCGAGGGCGGTGAAGGCATTGAAGCCGCTCGTCGCCGGATTGAGCAGGACCTCTTTGACCCAGAGCGTGCCTGCATTGGTGGGCTGGCCGCCCCCGGGGCCGACGGCGGCGCCCAACAGTACATAAGGCGGCCGGTTCGCGAAGATCCCGCCTGGGCGAAGGACGAGCACGGAGTCGCCGCTGCCGACGCCGAAGGGCGAGAAGGCCTGCGACCACGATACGCCGTCGTCCCAGCTCTCGAGGATGCAGTTGTCGGCCATGGTCTGGGCTAGGTAATTCGCGTAGCCGTCCATGTCGAAGTTGACCGTGGATGCGAAACCACGGCTGCGGTAGAACTTGGTCGTACCGATGGTCGTTTCCAGGGCGGTGCTGCGGATTCCGAAACTGGTCCGGTAGGACGACGGATTGTCATAAGCGGAGTCGCCGACGTAGAGCGACTGCTGCGAAGCGAGCCAGATCCGGCGCTGGTTCCAGGAGATGGGAGTGTAGGTGTACTGTCGGACCTGCGGATTGACGTTATTCCAACCGAACTCGAAATCCCAGCCCTCCTGGGTCAGATTAGTTCCTACGGGGCGCTTGAACGCGTAGTCCCAAGAACCCGAAACGGAGCCGTTGCCGGCGACGGTGAAGGTGCCCTCGAAGAGGCCTTGGCTGGTATCGGCGGAGCTGCGCATGCAACCGAGCAGGACCTTGTGCGTGTTGGCCAGCCCGTAGATCGCATTGCCGGATCGGGGGTCGACTACGGGTTTCCAGTACTCATTGATCGAGGTGGCGGGAAAATAGAGTCCGGTCGAAACCTCGGTCCAATCCCATACGCCAACCCGGGCGACGTAGGGTTTCAGCAGCACACGGTTCACCACCGTGCCGCTGTTGTTCTGCTCCTCACCGAAGACGGCGTAGATGTAGTTCCCGTCCGGAGATAAATCGGCGCCACGGCAGGTTGCGTTGGCAAAGCCGGTCGGGGCGGGAAGCCGGGTGAAGGACGCCCCTCCGTTCGTGGAACGATACAGCCCGGCATACGCGCCCAAGTACACGTGCTGGCTGTTGTTCGGAGCGAGGGTGAGGGTGTAGACGTGACGATAGCCGTTGGTTTGCTCGTAGGTGAGGGCCGACCACGTGGCGCCGCGGTCGGTCGACTTGAAGATCCGGCGAGTGCCGTAGCGTTGCTGGGTCGGCTGTTCCGTCTGACCTTCGATGTTCTGGATGCCGTCATCCTTCACATGCCAGCTCGGCGCGGTGTAGATGACGTTTACGTTGGTCGGATCGATGACAATGGTCGCGGTGACAGAAGCATCGCCGGCGACCTGGGCGTGCGAGGTCACGTAGGTCCAGTTTTCGCCTGCGTTGTTCGAGACATGGAGGCCATAGGCGGTACCGGCGTAGATGCGGTTGGCGTTGCCGGGCTCAACCACGACATTGAAGGCCATGTGGTGGGTGAGCTCCTTGCCGATCCACTTCCAGGAAAGCCCGTAGTCGTCGGAGCGGTAGTTACCTTCCACGTCGCTGCCCAAATAAAGCCGGCCGGGCGTGTTCGGGTCAGGGTTGACCCCTTGGATCTGCCCGCCGCCGCCCGGGTGGGCGTTGGTCCACTGGGCGTGCGTGACCGGGGAGGAAAGGAGCAAGGCGAGCAGGACGGATGACAAGCGGCCGGGCTGGCCGCGCAGGCGGAGTAGAGCGGGGGTGATCATAAGGAACGCCGGGGGCAATTGGAGCCTAGTGGGTTCCACTCGGCGGGAACATCCGGGTTCGCGCCAATCTGCCCCCGGTTTGCGTCGCGGACTGAGGAAACTTGCCAAGCCTTAATAACATCGGTGTCATTAAGGTTGTTCTGCCATGTCACCCCAGGGAATAATCGCGGATGCGCCGCGGCGTGTCGCCTTGGTGTTGGACCTGCACAATCACATCCATCGCGGGGTGGTTCAGGGGATCTGCCGGTATGTCCGTCTGCACGGACCTTGGGATTTTTGCACCGTGCAGGCCCATGCAAGCGCCCCCTGGCCTGACTGGGCGGCCCTGCGTCCCGATGGAATCATCGGCTACGCGCCGACCGTCTCGCAGGCCCGCGCGCTGGCATGTGCAGGCTGCGCGACGGTAAATCTCGGCGAAGTGGAGGACGAGTCGGTGAAGTCACCCTCGGTGGTGAAGGACCATCGGGAGATTGGACGCCTCGGAGTAGAGCACCTGTCGGAGCGCGGGCTGCCCCGGCTGGCGTTCGCCTGGCACCGCGACTTGGCCTACGGGAGGCCGATGGCCGAGGGCTTTCTTCGGGCGGTAGGGTCGCGGGGCGCCCACACCATCGAGCTGGGCTTTCCCCTTACCGCGGACTGGCGGTGGGAACAGCACCGGGAGGAGATTTGGACTTGGCTGGAGCCGTTGCCGCGGCGCACCGGCCTGATGGCGTGCAACGATTACTTCGCGCGTCAGCTCCTCGGCGCGGCTGAGGCGCTGGGACGCAAGGTACCCGAGGACTTGGCGATCCTCGGGGTGAATGACAACCCCGTGGAATGCGAACTCAGTCGCGTACCTTTATCCAGCGTGACGGTTTCGCCCGAGAGATTGGGCTGGGAGGCGTGCCGGCTGTTGAAGGCGCAGTGGGAAGGAGGCCTCCACGATCCAGGGGAAACCGTACGGGTGGCACCGGTCGGGGTGGCGACGCGCGCTTCGACGGATGTCTTCGCCGTCGATGACGCGCCGATTCGTCGGGCGCTGCATGAACTGCATGCTCACCAGGGACGTGACGTCGGTGTGGACGCACTCGTGAAGCGATCTGGTCTTTCTCGCCGTCGTTTCGAAGTGCGTTTCCGGGCGGCAGTGGGCCGTTCGCCCTATGAGGAGATTCTGCGCCTCCGGGTCGGGCGCGCGCGGGAATTGCTCGCGCAGACCGACTTAAAGGTGGAGGCGATCGCCCACCAATGCGGATTCCACGAAGCGAAGGTCTTTCACCATCACTTCCGCAAACTCACCGGCTGCACTCCGGCCACGTTTCGCCAGCGAGTGGGGTTCGGCTCGCCCGCGCACGACATGGTCGGTGGCCGTACCCGTTAACCCGCCCATGGGCGATTCCGCGGTCGATATCCTTTCACACGTCGAAGGCCGCATATCCATGGTCGCACGCGGCTCAGCTTGGCGCAGCAAAGCAAACCTCCAATGGCCCGCGCCGACGGGCGGGCGTGACTTTCGACCTCTTTTGGCAGCTCGTTGCATCTACTGACCAGCTCTACCAAGGGCCAGTCGGGTGGTAAAGTTGGTTTGATGCTCACGTCTACGATGTCCTTGGGTGTATTGGTCTCACTGCATAGAAAATGCATAAAAGATGATCTTGCTTAGAGAATCGCCCGAGACGACTATATCCTAAGTTCCTGCTGGGTAGATATAAATGAAATCGATAACTTCTGGAAAGTCGGTTCGAATCCAGGTCCTACCACCACTTTCTAAAGCAGGCCGGCAGCGCGGAAGCTGTAATGGCCGAGTCCGGCGGGGTCGGCGGCGGGGGTGCCGACGATCACATGGTCGAGCAACTCGATCTCCACCGCAGTCGCTGCCTCGCGCAGCTGACGAGTGACGCGAATGTCCGCCGCACTGGGCGAGGGATCGCCTGACGGGTGATTGTGCGCGCAGATCACGGCGGAGGCCGAGGCGCGGATGGCTTCACGGAATACCTCCCGCGGATGCACGAGCGTGCTGCCTGCCGTGCCCGAGCTGACCTCCACCCGTCGCAGCAGGCGATTCTTTCGGTTGAGACACAGCACCCAGAATTTCTCCACGGTCAGCCCGAGCACCTCCCCGCGCAGGTAGGCGCAGACGGTGTCGGGTTGGTTGAGAATCGGCGGCAGGGCCTGCTCGCGCCGGAGCACCCGGCGGGCGATTTCCATCACGGTGACGAGCTGAAGCGCCTTCACCTGACCGATGCCGCGCAGCTTCCGGAAATCGGCCTCGCGCCACGTGACCAGGCCGGACAACGAGCCCGCGTCGTGCAGGAGCTGCCGGGCGAGCGAGAGCACATCGTGGCCGCGCGTGCCGCTGCGCAGCAGCATCGCCAGCAATTCGGCGTCGCCCAACGCGTCGGCCCCGAGGCGCTCCAGCCGCTCCTGCGGCCGTTCATTGACGGCCAGTTCCTTCAGACCGCTGCCCCTTTCCCCAGGAGTGTGCATCGGGAAGAGTTGTGATCGGCGTATTCGCCAAGTAAATGCAATAAATGGATGAAATCCCAAATCCCAACTGCCAAATCCCAAATAGGGATCGGAGATCTTAAATCTTAAGTCCTAAATCCTAAATCTTAGATCCTAAATCATTAATCCCAAGTTCTCCTTCCTCCCGCAGCCATTCCACGTCGAGCGCGGGCAAAATGCGGAGGGGGCCGCCGGACTCCTGCAGCCGCAGGTCGCCCGTTGGGGTGATGCCGTCGAAGCGGCCCGCGATGATTTGTCGGTCGGATCGGAGAGCGACGCGGACCGGGACGTCCGACCAGGCGGAGTCGAGCGCGGCGGTGAGGGTGGCCGCCTCATCGCGGTCCAGCCACCCCAGGGCGGTGGCGAGCCGGCGCAGCAGCGCCTCCAGCACGGCCTCGCGCGGGGGCACGGGGTCGAGGTGGTCGGCCAGCCGGGTCGTGACGGCGGCCAGCGCCGGATCCGCCCGGCCTGGTGTATTCACGAGGTTGAGACCGATGCCGATCACCGCCGTGTCGGGCTGGAACCGCTCGACCAGAATGCCGGCCAGCTTGCGGGGTCCGATCAGGAGATCGTTGGGCCAACGGAGATGGGTGCCGGTGAGCCCGAGGTCGCCGAGCGCGGTGCGCAGGGCCCAGCCGGCTGCGAGGGGTAGCAGGGCCCAGCGGGCGGTTGGCCCCGGGGTGGCCACCGCGAAGGAGCACCACAGGCCGCCGAGGTCAGAGGTCCAGGCCCGGCCGTGACGGCCCCGTCCGGAGGTCTGCCGGTCGGCGACAATCACCGTGCCGGCCGGTCGCCGGGCGGCGAGGTCGTTGGTCGACGCGGCCTCCGCGACCTGCTCGATGTGCCACGCCGGGCCCGTGGGGGGAAGGGCCGTCATGGTCAGGGGCCGAGGGTGGAGAGGAAATACCCGGCGGCCACCGCGGTGCCAATCACGCCCGCCACGTTGGGCCCCATGGCGTGCATGAGCAGGTAGTTGTGCGGGTCGGCCTTCTGACCTTCGTTGTGCGAGACGCGGGCCGCCATCGGGACGGCCGACACGCCGGCGGAGCCGATGAGCGGGTTGATCGGATTCCGTGGGGAGCAGACGTTCATGAGCTTGGCCACGAGCACCCCTCCGGCGGTCGAGAAGGCGAAGGCCACGACGCCCAGGGCGATGATCTTCAGCGTCGCGGGGGCGAGAAAACTTTCCGCTGCCATCGTGATGCCCACGCTGACCCCGAGAAAGAGGGTCAGCACGTTGATGATTTCATTCTGGGCGGACTTCACGAGGCGTTCGGTCACGCCGCATTCGCGAAGGAAGTTGCCGAGCATGAGCATCGCGATGAGCGCAGAGGCGTCGGGTACGAGGAGGATGCAGATCACCATCACTACGAGGGCGAAGATGAGCTTCTCGGCCTTGGAGACCTTGCGCAGCGACTTCATGCGGATCTTGCGCTCCTTCTCGGTGGTGAGCAGGCGCATGATCGGCGGCTGGATGAGGGGCACGAGGGCCATGTAACTGTAGGCCGCGACCGCAATGGCTCCCATCAACTCGGGGGCGAGTTTGTTGCTGAGGAAAATCGCCGTGGGTCCGTCCGCCCCGCCGATGATGCCGATCGACGCGGACTGCTTGGCCGTGAATCCGAGCAGCCCCGCGCCCATGAAGGTGATGAAGAGACCGAGCTGCGCCGCCGCTCCGAGCAGCAGGGTCCGCGGCATGGCAATCAGCGGCCCGAAGTCGGTGAGGGCGCCAACGCCGAGAAAGATCAGGGGCGGGAACAGCTCGAGTTTAACGCCTTGGGAAATGAAATCGAAGAGCCCTCCCTCGACCCGCTCGACGCGCACCCGTTCCCGGTCCGCCGCGGGGGAAGCCGGTGTGCCGGCGTGATCAGGCAGGCGTTCTCCCTCCAGGACAAAGCTGGCGGTCTGATATACGCCGTTCTCGTCCATCCGCGCCGTGATCACCCCCCGCGTCGGCAGGTTGGCCACGAGGGCGCCGAAGGCGATTGGCACGAGCAGGAGCGGTTCGAAGCCGCGGGCGATGGCCAGCCAGAGGAGGAGACCGACTACGCCCCACATCACCACCATCTTCCAGGTGACGAGGGCGAACCCGGTGGTCGTGAAGAAATCGAAGAGGCTCGCGAGCATGGCGGACGGGGTTTAGCGGATTTGGTGCGAGGCAAAGTGGGAGCGGCGGCCTTCGCGCGCCCAGTCCACGGGATGGGCGGCGGCGGTGATGGCGTGGATCCGATGAGGCCCGCCCACCGTGGCGTGGACCGCCGCGGCGATCAGCGCCACCGTGGCGGGGTCGATGGTGCCGTTGGGCACGGCCTGCGGCGCGAGTGCCGGCGCCGCAGCCGGGGCCGGCCGGCGGCTGAAGCACCGGCCGATGAGTTCCATCGCGGCCCAAATCGAGCCGAGGGCAAGGAAGACGACGACGAGGCCGGTGGCCTGATAGGCGATCGATTCGGCGAATCCGGGGTACTCGGCCAACGCGAGCAGGTGGGGCAGGGGTGTCATGGCGGGGACGGTTCAGCCGAGGCGGACGAGGGGCGACCCTTCCTCCACGCTGTCGCCGGCATTGACCAGGACGCCGGCCACGGTGCCGGCCCGCGGGGCGTAGACGTAGGTGTTCATCTTCATCGCCTCGATCGTTGCGACCTGGGCGCCTTCGACGACGGCCTGGCCAGAGCGCACGTCGATCGACACCACCTTGCCGGCGAGCGGGCTGACGATGTCGCCCGCGGCTGCGGCGGCCGGGGGCGGCGTGGCCGGGGCAACCGGCGCGGTGGCAGGGAGTGGGGCGGCGCGTCCGACGGGCGCCGGTGCGGCGGCAGGGGGAGCGCCGTCGTCGAGCACCTCGACGAGCACTTCGTAGGTTTTGCCTTCAACGGTGACGCGCAGTTTTTTCATGGGAGGAGGGCGGGAGAGGCGGGTCAAAGCGGGATATTGCCGTGCTTCTTCGGCGGACGCGTTTCACGTTTCGAGAGGGTGTTGCGCAACGCCATCGCGACGAGCGCGCGGGTCTGGGAGGGCTCGATGACGTCGGTGATCATGGCCTTGGCCGCAGCCTCATAGGGCGAGGCGAATTTTTCGCGGTATTCGGCGGCGAGTTCCTGTTCCCGCTGCGCCGGATCGGCGGCAGCGGCGAGCTCGCGTTTGTAGAGGATCTTCACCGCGCCCTCCGCGCCCATGACGGCGATCTCCGCGCCCGGCCACGCGTAGACGAAGTCGGCGCCGAGGTCCCGGCTGCACATCGCAAGGTAGGCGCCGCCGTAGGCCTTGCGCATGATCACCGTGATCTTGGGCACCGTGGCCGCCGCGTAGGCGAAGAGCAGCTTTGCGCCATGCCGAATGATGCCGCCGCGCTCCTGGGCGAGGCCCGGCAGGAAGCCCGGGATGTCGACCAGCGTCACGACCGGCAGGCTGAAGACATTGCAGAACCGGATAAACCGCGCGGCCTTGTCCGACGCGTCGATGTCCAACGTACCGGCCTTGACCAGCGGCTGGTTGGCGATCACGCCCGTCACCACACCCTGGATACGGGCAAAGCCGGTGACGATGTTCCGGGCGAACTCGCGGTGCACCTCGAGGAAATCGCCGTCGTCGACCAGCCGCCGGATCACGGCGAGCACGTCGAAAGGCGCCTTGGGGTCCTCCGGCACGAGGTCGTTCATGCCCGGGTCGGCGTCGAGGCGCAGGGTCGGCGCCGGGCGGTGCGGCGGGTCCATCACGTTGTTCAGCGGGAGGAACGAGAGCAGGCGGCGGGCGATGGCGAGGGCGTCGGCCTCGTCCTCCGCGATGAAGTGGACGTTGCCCGAGACGGAGGCGTGGGCCTCGGCCGAGGCGAACTGGTCGGGCGACGCCGACTGGCCGGTGGCCGACTTGATGACCTCCGGGCCGCAGATGAACATCTGCGCATCGCGCCGCAGCATGATGAGGAAGTCCGTCAAGGCCGGGGAGTATGCCGCGCCGCCCGCGCAAGGTCCGGCGATGATCGAGATCTGGGGCACGACGCCGGAGAGCAGTACATTGCGAAAGAAGACCTGGCCGTAGCCGGAGAGCGACTCGTCACCCTCCTGGATGCGGGCGCCGCCGGAGTCGTTGATCCCGAGGATCGGCATGCCCGCCTGCATCGCGTAGTCCATCAGGTCGCAGATCTTCTTCGCGTGGATGCGGCCGACGGCGCCGCCCCCCACGGTGAAGTCCTGGCTGAAGGCAGCCAGCGGGCGTCCGTCGACGTAGCCGACGCCGGTCACCACGCCGTCGCCGGGCAACGGTTTCCCGGCGAGGCCGAAATCGTGGCAGGCATGCTGCGCGTGCAGGCCGAACTCCAGGAACGTGCCCGGCTCGAAGAGCGCCTCGAGGCGTTCGCGTGCGCTGAGCAGGCCTTTCCGGTGGCGGGCAGCGACCTTGTCGGCGCCGCCGCCGGCCAGGGCGGCCGCGCGGTGCGCATGAAGGGTGGAGAGCAGGTGGGGAGCGAGGGCCATGGGCGGAAGCGCGGGGCGCCGGTTCAGGGCTGAGGCGTGGAGCAAAGCTCGGTGAGGACGCCGTGGGTGGACTTGGGATGGAGGAAGGCCACACGCTTGCCTGCCGCGCCGGCGAAGGGGGTCGCGTGGATCAGCCGCACGCCGGCGCCGGCCGCGTGCTTGAGCTGGCCTTCGATATCGTCGGTGGCGAAGGCCACGTGGTGCACGCCTTCGCCATGCTGTTCGAGAAAGCGGCCCACCGGACTGTCGGGGGCCGTGGGCTCGAGCAGTTCGAGGTGGACGTCCCCGACGGTGAAGAAGGCGGTGCGCACCTGTTGCGACGGCACCTCCTCGCGGTGTTCGCAGCGCAGGCCGAGCGCGTTTTCGTAGTAGGGCACCGCCTCGTCCAGGGAGCGAACCGCGATGCCAAGGTGATCGATGCGGGTGATCATGGTGAGAAAGGACGGACGACCGACGGGCGCCATCATGCCGCAAAGGCGGCACCGCGACCTCGCATGCCTTGGCCAAACATGGGCATCCTTTGGCAAAATGTGAGCAGATGGCGGCCGGCATCGTTGCTACGCTGGTACCGCGCCCGCAGGGGCGCTTCGCCATGTCCTCCGCCCTCGCTCCCAATGCCCAGGTACCGCCCGCCCTCGCCGCCGCCCTTGCGGACTGGCGACGTCTGACCGAGGCGGAGTTGAACGGCGTGCCGGCCGCAAGGCGGCTGGTGACGCGGACCGTTGACGGCCTGAGTGTCGGTCCGCTGTACACGCGGGCGGATCTGACCGGTCTGGCCGGCCTGGACGAGGCACCGGGCGAGGGCAGCCGCCTTCGGGGGCTGCGCGCGGGGCCGCCCGGACGCTGGTTGTGCCTGCAGGAGGTGCGCGCGGGTAACCCGGCGGACTTCAACCGGCTGCTGCTTGAGGCGCTGGCGGGAGGCCAGGATGCCGTTGTGCTGCCGGTCGATGGCGCAGTGAGGCGTAATGAGGATCCGGATACCGCCGAAGTCGGCCGGGTCGGAGTAGGCGGACTTTCACTTGCGACGGTCGGCGACGTCGAGACGGCGCTGGCCGGGGTGGCCCTTGGTTGCGTGCCGCTCTGGGCCCAGGCCGGGGCGGACGCACGGCCGCTGGCCGCGCTGGTCCTCGCCGCGGCCGGTCGCGCCGGCGTACCGGCGGAAGCGCTGAAGGGCGGGATCGTGGCAGATCCGGTTGCGGCCTGGCTCATCGATGGCGACCTGCCGGTGCCACGGGGGGAGCTGTGGGCGGGTACGGCGGATTGGACCCGCTGGGCGTCGCGGCATGCGCCCGGGCTGCGCACGGTCGGAGTCGACGCGAGTCTCTGGGCCGACGCGGGCGCCACCGCGGTGCAGGAGCTGGCGTTCGCACTGGCGACGACGGTGGGGGCCCTGCGTGGCCTCGAAGCGGAGGGAGTGCCGGTGTCCCTCGCGGTTTCGCATCTGCGCATCCGCCTCGGGGTGGGTACCTCCTTCTTCACGGAAATCGCCAAGTTCCGGGCCTTCCGGCTGCTCTGGTCGCGCGTGGTGCAGGCCTTCGGCTGCACCGAGGCCGCGGGGGATCTCGCGCTGCACGCGCGCACGGCGGCCTGGTCGCACAGCACGCTCGATCCGCACGTGAATCTGCTGCGCGCAACCACCTCTGCCGGTGCGGCGGTGATCGGTGGTTGCGACGGTCTGCACATTGCGCCCTTTGACGAGAGCGAGGGCGGAGCCCGGGCGTTTTCCCAGCGGCTCGCGCGCAACCTGCACACCTTGCTGGCGGATGAGTTCCTGTTCACCGCGACGGCGGATGCCGCTGGCGGATCGTGGTACCTCGAGGCGCTGACGGATGACCTCGCGCGCCAGGCCTGGGCGTTGTTTCAGGAAACGGAACGTCGCGGCGGGATGATCGCGGCCCTGGCGTCCGGGTGGCCGCAGGCGTGCGTCGAGACAGCGGCGGACGAAAAGGCGAAGGCCGTCGCCTTGCGCCGCATCGGCCTGGTCGGCGTCAACGTCTACCCCAACCTGCGCGAGCCGCCGCGCGAGCGGAAAGGGCCTGCGCCGGCGTGGGCGGCGGAACGGGCGGCCGGGGTGCGTACCGCACGTCGCGAGGCCCCGGCGTTACTTTGCGGCTTCGATGCAGCGCTGCGGGCGGCGCGTGAGGGTGCAACCTTGGGGCAGTTGGCCGGTGCCTTGTCCCGTCACAGTGGCCGGCATGATCCTGTGCACCGTCTGATCGTGCGGCGGGGTGCGGAGGGTTTCGAACGTCTGCGAGCGATGGCCGAGACCTATCGGGCCCGCGAGGGCCGCCGTCCGGGCGTGCTGTTGCTCCGGCTGGGCACGGCGGCGCAGTCTAAGGCACGCGCGGACTTCTCGGCCGGATTCTTTGCGGCGGGCGGCTTCGAGGCCGTCGCCTCCGATCCCGTGGCGGACGATGCAGCCGCGGTCCAGCTGGCGGTGGCCACCACGGCGTCCGTGGTGGTGTTGTGCTCCACCGACGAGGTCTACACGGAGCGACTGCCGGCCGTGGCGGGCCCGTTGAAACAGGCGCGACCGGAGCTGATCGTGATCCTGGCCGGGCTCCCGACCGATCCGTCTGTCGTGGTGCGCTATCGCGCCGCCGGCGTGGACGACTTCATCCATCTGCGGGCCGATGCCGAGGCCGTGCTCGGCGGCCTGCTCACCCGACTGGGCCTTCACCTATGAGCACTTTGCCCGATTTCACCCGCCTGGGGTACGACGATGTCCGCTTCGATCGCGACGGAACCCCGGCGCACGCGCCGGCCGCGCCGCACCTGACCTACGAGCAGATCCCGGTGAAGCCGCTTTTCACCGCCGCCGATCTGCCGCCGCCGGAGCGGCTGGACACGATGCCGGGCATCGCCCCGTTCGTGCGGGGACCGTACCCGACGATGTATGTGACGCGGCCGTGGACGGTGCGCCAGTACGCGGGCTTCTCAACTGCGGAGGAGAGCAACGCGTTCTATCGCCGCAACCTCGCCGCGGGGCAGGCCGGGCTTTCCGTGGCCTTCGACCTCGCGACGCACCGCGGCTACGACAGCGATCACCCGCGGGTCGTGGGCGACGTGGGCAAGGCCGGGGTGGCGATCGACTCGGTGCTCGACATGCAGACGCTCTTTGCCGGCATCCCGTTGGACAAAGTCTCGGTATCGATGACGATGAACGGCGCCGTGTTGCCCGTGATGGCGTTCTACATCTGCGCGGCGTTGGAACAGGGCGCATCGCTCGAGTCCCTCTCCGGCACGATCCAGAACGACATCCTGAAGGAGTTCATGGTGCGCAACACCTACATCTATCCGCCGGAGCCCTCGATGCGGATCATCGCCGACATCTTCGCCTACACCTCGCGGCACATGCCGAAGTTCAACAGCATTTCGATCTCGGGCTATCACCTGCAGGAGGCCGGGGCGACGGCCGACCTTGAGCTGGCGTACACGCTCGCGGACGGTCTCGAGTACCTGCGCACCGGCGTGGCGGCAGGCATCGACGTCGATGCCTTCGCCCCGCGGTTCTCGTTCTTCTGGGCGATCGGGAAGAACTTCTTCATGGAGATCGCCAAGCTGCGCGCCGGTCGCGCGCTCTGGTCCGAGCTGGTCGGGCGTTTCCATCCGAAGAATCCGAAGTCATGCGCCCTGCGCACCCATGCCCAGACCTCGGGCTGGAGTCTGACCGAGCAGGATCCGTACAACAATGTTGCCCGCACCTGTTTGGAGGCCCTCGCGGCGGCCTGCGGGCACACCCAGAGCCTGCACACGAACGCGCTCGACGAAGCCATCGCGCTGCCGACGGATTTTTCCGCCCGCATCGCGCGCAACACCCAGCTCTACCTGCAGCAGGAAACCGGCGTTTGCCACGTCATTGATCCCTGGGGCGGCAGTTACTACGTCGAGTACCTGACCGATCAGCTCATCGCCAAGGCGCGCGCGCATCTCGAGGAGATCGAGGCGCTTGGCGGCATGACCAAGGCCATCGAGGCGGGCGTGCCCAAACTGCGCATCGAGGAGGCGGCGGCGCGGCGGCAGGCGTGCATCGACGCTGGGCGCGAGACCATCGTGGGCCTCAACCGTCACCGGCTCGCCCGGGAGGCGCCGCTCGACATCCTGGAGGTGGACAACACCGCGGTGCGCGAAGCGCAGATCGGCCGGCTGCGGCAGCTGCGCGCGGAGCGCGAACCGGAACGGTGTCGGGCGACGCTGTCGGCGCTCACCGCCTGTGCGCGGGGCGGGGAGGGCAATCTGCTCGCCCTTGCCGTCGAGGCGGCGAAGGCCCGGGCCACCCTCGGCGAGATCAGCGAGGCGCTGGAGCAGGTGTTCGGACGGTACCAGGCTCGCATCCGTTCCATCGCCGGCGTGTACCGGCGCGAGTATGGCGAGGACGATACGATCCGTCGGGTGCGCGTCGACGTGGCGCGTTTTGAGGAGGCGGAGGGGCGGCGCCCCCGCATCTTGATCGCGAAGCTGGGGCAGGACGGACACGACCGCGGTGCGAAGGTCGTCGCGACCGCCCTCGCCGACCTCGGGTTCGACGTGGACATCGGCCCGCTGTTCCAGACCCCGGAGGAAGCGGCGCGGCAGGCGGTCGAGAACGACGTGCACCTCGTCGCGATGAGTTCGCTTGCCGCCGGCCACAAGACGCTCCTGCCGGCCTTGCGTACGGAGTTGGCGCGGCTTGGGCGCGACGACATCCTGCTGGTCTGCGGTGGGGTGATTCCCGCCCAGGACTACGATTTCCTGCTCGCGCAGGGTGCGGCGGCGATCTTCGGTCCGGGGACCGTCATTCCCAAGGCCGCGCTGCGCCTGCTGGAACTGCTGCATGAACGTGTGCCCGCCGCGACCGCCTGAGCCGGAACCCTCCGCTGCCGGTGCAACGCACGAGGGCTGTCCGCAGCCGCGGCCGGATTGGGTGCCGCCGGCCGCGGGTCCGGGCTTTGCGACGTGGATTGCGCAGGGTGTGTCGGTCTCCGGCTGGTCGGCGCCGCACCGGCCCGTGACCCGGGCCGCGCCCAATGCCGAGGCGCTGGCTGCGGGCGTGCGGGCGCGCGACCCCGTGGCGTTGGCCCGGGCCATCACGCTGGTGGAGAGCAACGCCCCTCGCCATCAGGCCGAGGCGCAACGGCTGCTGGCCTTGCTGGCCGGCGCCGCGGGCGGGAGCTGGCGCGTTGGCCTCACCGGCGTGCCGGGCGCAGGCAAGAGCACGTTCATCGACGTACTCGGACAGAGCCTGGTCGACGCGGGCAAACGCGTGGCGGTCCTCGCGGTCGATCCCTCGAGTTCGGTCACGGGTGGAAGCCTGCTCGCCGACAAGGTGCGCATGGTGCGGCTGGCGCGTTCGCCGGCGGCGTTCATCCGACCCTCGCCTTCAGGCGGGGCGCTGGGCGGGGTGGCGCGCAAGACCCGCGAGGCAATCCTACTGTGTGAAGCGGCGGGTTACGACGTCGTGCTGGTCGAGACAGTCGGAGTGGGGCAGAACGAAGTCGCGGTGCGCGCCCTGGTGGATTGTTTCGTCGTGCTCCTCCTGGCCGGGGCCGGCGACGAGCTGCAGGGGTTAAAGAAGGGCGTGATGGAACTCGCCGACCTGCTCGTGGTGCACAAGGCCGACGGCGACAACCGTCTGCGCTGTCTCGCGGCCCAGGCCGACCTCCGCCGTGTCGTGCACTATCTGCCGGCCGCGACCCGCGGTTGGATGACACCCGTGCTCCTGGCGTCATCGGTGACGAACGAAGGCGTGAGCGACGTTTGGCGGACGGTTGAGGATTTCGTCCGTACCACCCAGGCCGAGGGCATCTTTGCCGAACGCCGCCGGCTCCAGGCCGTCGCCGCGTTGCACGCGCTGGTCGACGAAGGCCTGCGCCGCCGGTTTCTCTCCGATGCACGGGTGCAGGCCGAACTGGCACGGCAGGAGCAGGCCGTCGCCGACGGCGTGCGCACCCCGCTGGCTGCGGCGCTTGCGGTCTTGGGGTCTTGAGGCGGTGCTGCGAGGTGCCGCCGACCGCTCAGCGCGCGGCTTCTTCGGCGGCGATGCGCCGGATGTGCGCTTGGAAGTCGGGATCCTCGCCCTCGAGCAGCTTCGGCAGCATCTCGCGAAAATCGCGGCGGCGGCACCACGCCCGCATGTAGTCCTCCCACGTGCTCCACAGGCGCGCCGGCTGTTTCGCCATCCGCTCCTCGTACACGAGGATGTAGGCGCGCTCGAAGATCGACACGAGGATCTCGAAGAGCACGTCGCGCCGCTCGAGCTGGTCGGGCGTTAGCGCCGTGGCGGGCGCGCTCTGCGTCATCAGGTGCAGGTCGGGGTGGTCGAGCACGAGCTTGAGGAACTTCTCGTAGTCGTCGGCGAGCTGCAGGTAGACCTCCTCGTCGTCGTTGAGCTGCTGCTTGCGGCGCTCCGAAAGGAAGATCCAGATGGCGAAGGGAAAACCGAAGATCGTCACCACGTAGCTGAGCGCTTCGAGCAGTTCGAGCGGGGTCATGTCGGAAGGGTACGCCTGGTTGGCGAGGCCGGTCAACGGAGGCGGGGCATAAAAAAGCCCGGTCGAAGGACCGGGCTGCAGAGGCGGGCACAGTGGCCTGCGCTCAGTAGAGTTTCACGTAGCCGTTGCGGCGAAGGCGTTCGAGCCAGCGTTCTTCGGCCGAGCGCGACATGTTTTGCAGCAGGATGCGTTCGATCTGATCGCGCGCCTGGTCGATCGGCATGATGCCGGCGTAGCGGCGTTCCTCGACGTGGAGCAGGTAGGCGCCCTCGGGCAAAATGATCGGAGCGGTGGTCTGGCCCTTCTCGAGGGCAAAGAGCGCATCGGCGAATTCCTTCTTCAGGTTGGAACGCTGCATCCAACCCCAGTCGCCGCCGGCGTTGCGCTTGAAGTCCTGGGAAACTTCCTTGGCGACATCGGCGAACGCTTCGCCGGCCTTGAGGCGATCGAGGGCGGCGTTGGCGCGGATCAGCAGCTGCTCGTCCGTCTCGCCGGTCGAGCGCGTGAACTGGATCATGCGCATGTGGGCCTCGTCCTCCTGGTAGAACCGGTCCTTGTTCTCGTTGTAGTACTGCTCGACCCGGACCGGGCTGACGATGCTCTGCGACTTGCGCTGCTGGGAGCGCATGTAGTTGTAGATGATGTCCTCTTCGACTTCGACGCGGTAGTCGCGGATGGTCATGCCGCGGCTGCGCAGGTAGGCGTAGAATTTGGAACGGTCGCCCTCGAAGTCGGAGATCAGGTTCTCAGCGATGGCGTTGTCGACGTAGCTGGCGGGGATCCGCTTTTGCTCCTCGCCCTCCTTGGTCTTGTAGAATTCTTTCACGATCAGAACCTTGTCGATCAGGTTCTGGATCGCGGAGTCCTGCATCGCCTCGAGGCGCTGTTCGAACTCCTGCTGGTTGCGGGCCTCCTTTTGCAGCTGCGGAATGTAGGGGCCGATCTCGCGGCGGATATCGTCGATCGTGATGACCTTGCTCTCGACGATCGCCGCGATGCCGTTCGCGAACCGCAGCTCGAGACCGTCGTTGGGCGCGGCGGCTGCGGCGGCCAGTCCGGCACTTGCGCTCAGGCCGGCCACCAGGTGGAAGCACCGCGTCGAAAAGAGGGAAAAAGAACGCACAATCATGGGACGCCAGGGCATTACGGAGAAGGCAGGTTGTTGAGGAACGAAAGGATCTCTTTTAACCGTAAAAGGGGCTTCGGAGCGGTCAACCTTGGAAAGCGGTTTCCATGCATCACGAAGTCGTCGGCTTTGCCGGTGTTGCGCAGGCACTGCAGCTTGGTCGAACGGGTTTCGACGCTTACGATGCCCTTGAGTTCCGCCCGGACGCGGATCTCGGTGATGAGGAGCAGGGCGCGGACCTCGTCGCCGAACTTGCCGAAGCGGTCGCGCAATTCGTTTTCGATTTCCTTCACCTTGGCCGGGCTTTCGGCCATGGCGAGGCGGCGGTAGACGTCGATGCGCAACCGGGTCTCGCCGATGTAGGCAGAGGGCAGGCGGGCCTGGATCGGCGGGCATTCGACCGCGCCGCTCGCCTCCTGCTCGGCATCCCGGACCGTGGTGTAGCCGTCGGCGTAGCGGCGGCGGGTCTCCTCAGCCGCGGCAGACTCGCCAACGAAAACGAAGTCGAGCTTCACGTTGGCGCGGACCAGGGCCGCCTGCTTCTCCCCGCGCAGCCGGGCGACGGACTGGCGCAGCAGCTGGCAGTAGAGTTCGAAACCGACCCCGACGATGTGGCCGCTCTGCTCGGCGCCCAGCAGGTTGCCCGCGCCACGCAGCTCGAGGTCGCGCATCGCGATGCGGAAGCCGGCGCCGAGCTGGTTGTGCGTGCGCATGGCGTTGAGGCGCTCGCGGGCGATCTCGACCAGCCGGGTGTGGCGGTGCAGCAGCAGGTAGGCGTAGGCCTGGTGCTTGAACCGCCCGACCCGGCCGCGCAACTGGTAGAGCTGCGAGAGACCGAAGCGGTCTGCCCCTTCGATGATGATCGTGTTGCAGTTCGGGATATCGAGGCCGCTCTCGATGATCGTGGTGCACACGAGCAACTGGTACTTGCCCGCGACGAAATCCGTCATGGTGCGCTCGAGCTCGCGCTCGTCCATCTGCCCGTGGCCGACGCCAATGGTGACGTCGGGCAGCAGTTCGCGCAGGCGGGCGGCGACGACCTCGATTGTCATGACGCGGTTGTGCAGGTAGAACACCTGGCCGCCGCGCCGCAGCTCGTGGCGGACGGCGTCGACCACGATCTTCTCGTCGTAGGTCTTGACGATGGTCTGGATCGGGTGGCGGTTGACCGGCGCCGTCTCGATCACGCTCATGTCGCGCGCGCCGGTCATGGCCATGTAGAGCGTGCGGGGAATCGGCGTGGCGCTCATCGAGAGCACGTCGACGGTGGCGCGCAGCGATTTGAACCGCTCCTTGTGCTTCACGCCGAACCGCTGTTCCTCGTCGATCACCACGAGGCCGAGCTCCTTGAATTTGACATCGGCCTGGAGCAGGCGGTGTGTGCCGACGAGGATGTCAACCTGCCCGGCGGCGGTGGCGGCGAGGATCTTGCCGATCTCGGCCTTCGAGCGAAAGCGGCTCACCATCTCGACCGCGACGGGGTAGCCGGCCATGCGTTCGCGGAAAGTGTTGAGGTGCTGCTGCGCGAGCACGGTGGTCGGGACGAGCACCGCCACCTGGCGTCCGCCTTGCACGGCCTTGAACGCGGCGCGGATCGCGACCTCGGTCTTCCCGAAACCGACGTCGCCGCAGATCAGCCGGTCCATCGGCCGTTCGCGCTCCAGGTCGGCCTTGGTCTCGCGGATCGCCCGCAACTGGTCGGGCGTCTCCGTGTAGGGGAACGAGGCTTCGAACTCGCGCTGCCAGTCGTTGTCGGGCGGGAAGGCGTGACCGGGCTGGGCGTCGCGCGCAGCCTGGATGCGCAGCAGCTCGGCGGCGAGGTCGAGGGTTGCCCGCTCGGCGGCCTGGCGGGTCTTCTCCCAGCGGCCGGAGCCGATCCGGCCCAGCTGGGGACGCGCCTTGCTCAGCCCGACGTAGCGGCTGATCAGGTGCGACTCCTGCAGCGGCACGTGCAGGGTCACGTGGTCGTCGAACTCCAGCGAGATCACCTCCCGCTGGCCATCGCGAGTATCCAGTTTCTTGAGACCGCGGTAGACCGCAATGCCGTGCTGCAGGTGGACCACGAAGTCGCCCTCGACCAGCTCGTCGAAGTCGAGCAGGTGGTCGATCTGCGCCCGCTGGGCAAGCGCGCGCCGCCCGGTCGGGGGCCGGCGCGCGCGGCGGCGGCCGAAGATCTCCGTCTCGGTCACGACCACCACGCCCGCGCCGGCCGGGCCGCCGAGGCGGCGGGGCAGGGCGGGACCGGGGGCGCCGGACCGCAGGCTGAGACGGAACCCTTCGTTGAGCGTGCCGCGGTGGAAGACCGGTGCCGGTTTCTTCCACGACCCATGTTCCGCGAGAATCTCCCGGATGCGCTGCTCCTCGCCCTCCTTCGAGGCGACGAAGACAACGCGCTGGCCGGCGGTGCGCCAACCGGCGGCGAGCGTGAGAAAACGTTCCCGCGCCTCCTCTTCGGCCACGAGCCGGTCCTGCGCGACCAGGCCGTCGTCCGGGAAGCTGCGATGGTGCACGAGGCTCTCCGCATCGAGGGTCAGTTCCTCGATGCCCTCGCCGTCGAACAGGGCTGCCGCTTCGTCGAGGTCGCTCAGGCCGACGAGCGTGGCGCAGCGCTCGAGCAGGGCAGGCAGGCCGGCCGCCGGTGCCGCGTCGGTGTGCGCGATGGCGCTGAACAGCTCGTCGAGGGCCGCCGGCTCAATCAGCGCGAGCGTGGCGCCGGCCGGCAGGTAGTCCGCGAGGCCAGTGAGTGACGGCGCAAGGCGGAGCCGGGGCGAAGCCGCGAGCGTGAGCATCTCGACCGACTCGCCCGAACGCTGGGTCACGGGGTCGAACGCGCGGATCGACTCCAGTTCGTCGCCGAAGAAATCGAGCCGATAGGGACGTTCCGCATTGATCGGATAGACATCGATCAGGCCGCCGCGGATGGCGTAGTGGCCGGGTGCCTCGCACACCGTCTCGCTGTCGTAGTCGAGCGCCTGGAGGCGTTCGAGCAGGCTCTGGAACGGCTGGGATTCGCCCCGGCGCAACGTGAGTTCGTGCGCAGCGTACTCCTTGAGCGCCGGGACCGGCTGGAGCAGGGCGGCCGGTGTGGTGACAATCACGAGTGGACGCGGCTCGCCGGGACGCACCTGACGCAGTCGGCTGAGCACGGTGGTCCGGTCGGCCGACGCGGCGAACGCCTCCCGCATGTCCCGGTGGTCGGGCATCGCTTCAGGCAGGACGAGCACCTCGGCCACGTCGCCCGGCGCGGCTTCGTCAAAGAAGGCGACGTCCTCGGCCAGGTGTTCGGCGACCTTCAGATCTTCGGCCACGACCAACCACACGCCGGCGGGCTGCGCCCGGATCAGCCCGGCGATCACGGCCCCGCGCACCGGGGGACAAACCCCGGTGATGCGATGGCGGCGAAGCGTGGCGGTTGCGGCGGGCATGACGAAGCGGGCGGACGGTCACGGAACCACGATTTCGCCACAGGGCAAAGCGGAACCATCGAGGGGCGGTGCGGCGCGTGTCTAGGCGCGCGGATCGGATGAGGCGGCCGGCACGGCGGCCGCTACAAGGTGCGGCGTGCGTCGAGGGCGGAGCGGGCTGCGGCTTCCTCGGCGGCCTTCTTCGACGGACCCCGGCCGGAGCCGAGCAGAGTGTCGTGCAGAAACACCTGGGCGGCGTACTCGCGTTCGTGGTCCTGGCCGCTGACGTGGGTCGTCTCGTAGCGCAGGGCGAAGTTGCCGTGTTCGGGTTGGACCAGCTCCTGGAGGCGGCCCTTGGGATTCTCACCGTCCACCACGGCGTCGAGCCGGGCGGCCAGCGGCCCGTACAGCCCGAGCACGATCTTGGCGGCGGTGGGCAGGTCGCTGTCGACGTAGATGGCCCCGACCAGCGCTTCGAACGCGTCCTCGAGCGAAGAGGCACGATCGCGTCCGCCCGTCTGTTCCTCGCTCGGGCTGAGCCGCAGGTGAACCGGAAGCCCGATCTCGCGGGCAAGCCGTGACAGGTATCCTCCCTTGGTGAGCGCAGCGCGGCGCTTGCTAAGGGCGCCCTCGCGTTCCTGCGGATACAACGAAAACAGCTCGGCCGTGAGGATGAGTTGCAGCACGGCGTCACCCAGAAACTCGAGCCGTTGGTTGCTTTCGCCCTTCTCGGGGTGCGTTTGCAGATACGACGGGTGGGTCAACGCACGCTCGAGCAGGGCGCGGTCACGGAAGGTGTAACCGAGGCGGTGTTCGAGGGTGGAGAGGGCAGGGGACATCGGGCGGGGAAATCTCAAACGCCAATGGTCCAAAGGCCAAAGAAATTTCCGCAAAGCCGGAAATCCCAAACTCCCAAGATCCCAAGTCCCAAATCACAAACGTCCAAATCCCAAAAGACAGCGCGCCTTCGGCGCAGAGAGCGGCCTATCAAGGTGCACTCAATTTTGGCGTTTGGACGTTGGCGTTTGGGATTTGCCGCGGCCTCGCCGCGGTCCCGCCACGGTTACGACGACGCGCTCGCGTAGCGGCGTAGGCCGCGGTTGAAGACGAAAATGCCGAGGCTCAGCCACACCGCCGTGGCAGCGAGCAGCCAGAGTGCGAGCAGGGGATCGAATCCGTCAATCAACACGCGCGCCGGCACATTGCTGACCACCACGGCCGGCAGCGCCCAGACGAAAAGGATGCTGGTGATGCCGCGGAAGGCTTCGCGCGGCAGGCGGGAGAACTCCATCAGGGTGAAGTAGCTGCCCTCGATGCCCTGGCTCGCCCCCAGCCAGAAGGTGAGCGAGACGATCAGCAGGAGGGCACCATAGTGGATGAGGATGCCGCAGAAGATGAGGAGCCCGTAGGTCGCGAGGTCGCCGAGCGACGGATCGAGCCCGAGCTGGCGCACTGCGTAAGCGATGACCCCGAGGGCCACGACGGCGTTGGCGAGGCCGTCAAGGTCGAGCTTGCGCGTCGAGACCATGAAGAGCGGGTTGCCCGGCTGTGCCAGGAAGAAGTCGAAGTGGCCGCTGCGGATGTTGCGCGCGAGTTCGAACAGGTTGCTCCAGAAAAAGCCCATGATGAACCGCTGCACCAGCATCGAGGAGCCGACGAGCAACAGCATCTCGTACTGGTTCCAGCCAGCCACCGAGTCGGTGTGGGCGTAGATGACGGCGACGAGCAGCAGGTTGACCGACATCCAGAACAGCTCGACCAGCGACCACATGATGAAGTCGAACCGGAACATCATCGTCCGCACGACCGAGTAACGGGCGCAGGCGAGCCAGATGCGGAGGTAGCTGAGCAGCTTCATCAGACGGAACTCTCAAACGCCAACGGTCCAAAGGCCAAAGAAATTCCAGCGAAGGCCGGAAATCCCAAATCCTAAACCTTTAGATTCTAAATCCCAAATCCCAAACGTCCAAACGCCAAAATCGCATGCGGCCTTAAGCGGGAACTCTCTGCGCCGAAGGCGCGCTGTTTTTTGGGATTTGGACGTTTGTGATTTGGCGTTTCCGCATTTGCGCCACCCCGGCGCGGTCTTCATCCCCCGACGGCGGTGTGGCGGCGCAGGCCGCGGGTCCAGAGCAGGTGCGCGATGCCGAAGAGCAAAATCACCCACACGGCCTGGATCATCAGTCCCTCACTGGCCTGGGCATAATCGAGGCGACCGGTGAAAATCGCGGCCGGAAAATACATCTGGTAATAGTATGGCAGGAACTGGGAAATGCGGAAGAACCAGTCCGGCATCAGGTCGAGCGGAAACATCTGTCCGCCCAGCACGGTTTCGATGGCGAGGGAAAGGATGACGAACGACTGGATCTCCAGGAACCAGAACGTCAGCAGGCCGAAGCAGTAGGCGATGGTAAACTGGATCAGCGCAGCCATGAAGGCGGCGGGCACGCCGAGCGCCAGGCGCCAGGGGTCGGACGGAAAGACGAGGTACTCATGCAGCAGGGGCAGCGCGACGAGCAGGGGCAGGAGGGCGAGCACGCCCGAGACCAGCCGCGCGGCGACGAAGATGCTGAAGCGGTAGCCGTAGTAGTTGATCGGCTTGAGCAGGAACTGGTTGATCAGGCCGTTCCGGATTTCCTCGCTGATCTGGTAGTCCTCGTTGAACGCACCGATGAAGAACTGCATGATCATCAGCACGACGAAGTAGGTCAGGGTCTCGCCGAGGGCGAAGCCGCCGATCTCCGTCTGACCCCGGTAGGCGGCGCTCCAGAGAATGAAGACGAAGACGAGGTGGAAGAGGGAAAAGAACGCGCGGATGCCGAAGGTCCAGCGATAGACCAGGTTGCTCTGCAGCCCGAGCAGGAAGGCGTGGTGATACTTGGCGAGCGCGGCGAACATCGGCCTGGCTCAGCCCTTGGCGTCGGGCTTCAGGTTGAAGCGGGCGATGACTTCCTTGGAGAGGTTCTTGTAGGCGGTGGCGCCGGGCGACGTCGGATCGTAGGCGAAGATCGTCTTGCCGAAGCTCGGGGCCTCGCTCAGGCGCACGGTGCGCGGGATCACGGTGTTGAAGATCTTGTCCGGCAGGTGCTGTTTCACCTCGTCGACCACCTGGCGCGAGAGGTTGGTGCGGATGTCGAACATGGTCATGATGACCCCGCCCAGTTCGAGGCCGTTGTTGAGTCCGGCGCCCTTGATGCGTTCGACGTTGCGCAGGATCTGGCCGAGGCCCTCGAGGGCCATGTACTCGCACTGGAGGGCGATGAGCAGGTAGTCGGCGGCGGCGAGGCTGTTCATCGACAGCATGCCCATGGACGGCGGGCAGTCGATGATGATGGCGCGGAAGCCGCCCGACTGTTTCACCGGTTCGAGCACGGTGCGCAGCTTGGCGAGATAGTTTTCGGACTGGGCGATCTCGATCTCGGCGGCGGCGAGGTCTTCCTCGCTCGGCAGGAGCGCAAGGTGCTCGATCGACGTCGGGGTGATCATCTCCAGGGCCGTGCCTTCGCCGCGCAGGGGGCCGTAGAGACTGCGCCCCTCCTGTTTCTCCACGCCGACGGCGCTGGTGGCGTTCGCCTGGGGGTCGAGGTCGATCAGCAGGGTGTGGATCTTCTTCTCGGCGAGCGCCGCCGCGAGGTTGACTGCGGTGGTGGTCTTGCCGACGCCACCCTTCTGGTTGGCAATGGTGAAAATGAGGGAGGACATGGAGCGCCTTGTCACTAAGGAGCGGAGGCCGGCGCCGGCAAGCGCGCCGTGTCCCCCGCCTCACTTCTTCTTGTAGACCTGGGCCGGGTCGAAAAGCGGCTTGGCGGTGAATTCGAGCCGGTAGGCCGCGTCATCCATCGCGGTCAGCTTCCGGTAGAAGCAGGATTTGTATCCATTGTGACAGGACGCGTTGGCCGGACCAGACTGGTCGACTTTGATCAGCAGGACGTCCTGGTCGCAGTCGGTGCGCAGCTCGCGCACGACCTGGATGTTGCCGGACTCCTCGCCCTTGACCCAGAGCTTGCGGCGCGAGCGGCTCCAGTAGGTGGCCTTGCCGGTCTTCAGGGTGTGCTGGAGCGACTCGGCGTTCATGAAGGCGAACATCAGCACCTCGCCGGTCGCCGCATCCTGCGTGATGCAGGGAATGAGGCCGTCGGCGTCGAACTTCGGGCGGAGGGTGGCGCCGAGCTCGATCTCGGCCGTCGTGGTGCGTTCGGGAAAGGACATGCGAAAGGCGGAGAAAAGACCAGGGGGAGGGTGGGTGGCAAGGTGTAGCCGCGGGCGTGACGCCCGCGCGGATTGCTCGAATTGACCGCGGGGCGCTATAAATGCAACAGTCTTGCTTCGCCTTGCTGCTCTCGCCCGCGTGATGTGGCGCAGCCCTCTTTTGCGGTGGGCCGGCGGCTTGAAGTGCCAGCTTGGCCAAACGATTGCCTGCAAGCGTGATTGCGATCCCGTTTGGCCGCCGGGGTTCTCGTGCGCCAGAACCCGGTGCGGGCCGGCTCGTGCGGACGATTGGCTGTGGCAGGGAGAGATCGTCTCCTTGCGGTGGTGAACGAACGGGTGCCTGGGACAGGCCCCGCCACGTTGCTACACCCCCAGCGACCGCAGCAATTCGTAACTGTACAGCCCCGTGCGGTGGCCGTCGCTGAAATCGAAGCGGATGGCGTAGTTGCCCACCTGTTCCCACCCGGTCACGCGCACGCCGGGAAAGGACTTGGGGCCGTCGCCACCGTAGCGTTGGCCGAAGATGTCGCGCTCACCCTGGTTCTCCGCACTGGGCGAAGCCGCGCGCAGGGCCTCCGGCTGGAAGTAGGATTCCACGCCGTCGTTCCAGGCGATGGCGACCTCGTGGCCGATGAGTTGAATATTGACGGGCGACAGCACGAGGAAGGTCTAGCCTCCCAGGCGGCCCGGACGAAAGCAGGAAATCAGCGGAGCGGCCCGGCTTCAGGCGCGGGCGCGCGTGCCTTCAGGCTTCAGCCGGAGCACCGTGAACGGGATCTCGCGGTAGAGCTGGGGCTGGGTCGGAAGTGTGGGCGCCCGGAAGATCGGCCGGGCCCACTGCACATCGTAGGCAGGTACAACGAGGGACGAAGCGGGACGGGCCGGGGGAGGAGGGGTGTCGGTGGTCGCGAAAGGCATGGTCGTCAGGGGTTCCGGAAGGTCTATCGGACCGGCGGGCTTCGCGGTTAAATGCGATGCGGCCAAAAATGTCGTTCCGGATGCATTTTTCGCCGCAGAATCAATCAAGTGGCAGCCTCGCGTGACGATGACCCTTCGCATGACCGTTTCGTCCCCCGCGCCTGCTCTGTCCCGTGAACGCATTTTGACCGTGGCGCGCAGCCTGCCCGCCGCACCGCAGGTGCTGGCCGAACTGGGCGAACTCTTGCAGGACACAAACGCCGACCTCGACCAGGTGAGCGATCTCCTGCGGCGCGATGCCGCTCTGGCCGCGCGCGTAATCCGAATCGGCAACAGCCCGGCCTTTGGCGGCAACGCGCTCGCCTCCGTCGAGGAAGCGGTGAACCGGGTCGGCTTCGGCGAGATCTTCCGCCTCGTTGGGCTCGCCACCACCGCGCGCCTCGCCGACCGGGCGCTGGTTTGCTACGGCCTGGAGGCGGATGCCTTTCGCGCCAACGCCCTTTTGCATGCCTTGGCCGCCGAAGCCCTGGCGCGCGAGACGGACATCGAGCCGCGCGTGGCGTACGCGGCGGGTCTGATGCGCGGCGTCGGGATGATCGTGCTCGATCGCCTGATGCGCGACGGTCAGGCCTCGCAGGCCCGCTACGATGTGGCTGGCGCGGCGGGCTACGCCGCGTGGGAGGGTTCGGTGGTGGCCTTGAGCAACACCGAGGTGGCGGCAGTGATTCTTTCCGAGTGGCGTTTCCCCAAGGAGGTCGTCGAGGGCGTGCGCGAGCATTACCTCAACGGTGTCGGCCGCCGCGGCAGCCGGCTCGCCGTGCTGCTCAACGCTGCGGGCGTGATCACCGCGTCCGCCGGCCAAGCCTTGGTAGGGGAAACGTCCTACTGGACATTCTCTGCGTCCCATCAGGCTGAACTGGGGCTCGACGATGTCGCCTTTGCGCGCGCCGCCGAGGCAGCGACCGTGGCCTTCGAGCGCCTCAAGCCGACGCTGTAAGCGCGGGCCTCTTGCGACGTGACACCGGCATTCCTGCCGGTGGTCTGGGAGGCCGCCTGCCGTTCGCTCATCCGTCAATCGCACAGGCAGGAATGCCGGTGTCACCCTGACGTCCGCAGGTCGTGGAAGCATCCTGCGGCCGGCCGACGCTCAGCGTCGAAACGGGGCGGCGGGGTCGTAGTTCGGGTTCAGCGTCGGGTACTGCGCGCCGACCGAGGTGAGCCAGGCCGAAAGCTGGGCGCGCAGCGCGACGGTGAGATCCGGCCTCGTCGGGGCGAGGTCGTACTGTTCACCGAGGTCGTTCGCGAGGTCGAACAGCATCACTTCGTCGGTCTCGAGGTTGTGGATCAGCTTCCAGTCCCCGCGGCGGATCGCGCTGTAAGGCGTGCCGCCTTCCGTGTGGTAATGGGGATAGTGCCAGTACAGCGCGTCGTGGGCGGGGGCCGCCGGATCGCCGCGCAGCGTCGGTACGAGGCTAAGGCCGTCGACGACGGGCAGGCGCGGCGAGGCACCGACGCCGGCGAGTTCGGCAAAGGTGGGGAAGAAGTCGGTGGAGATCGCCAGGCGGTCGCTGACCTTGCCCGCGGCCGGCAGCGCGGGATAGCGGATGATGAGCGGCACGCGTACGCCGCCTTCGTAACGTTCGCCCTTGCCGTGGCGCAGGGGCAGGTTGGTCGTGATATTGTTTCGTCCGAGCAGGCCGCCGTTGTCGGAGGTGAAGACAACGATCGTGTTCTCCGCCAGCCCGAGCCGGTCGAGGGCGTCGAGCACGACGCCCACGGTGTCGTCCATGTGCTCGACCATGGCCGCATAGGTCGGGTTGGTGTGGCGCGCGCCGTCGCGGACAAGCGCGCGGTACTTCGCAATTTTCTCCGGAGCGGCCTGCAGCGGCGTGTGCACGGTGTAGAGCCAGAGGTTGACGAAGAAGGGGCGGTCGCGGTGGGCCTCCATGAACGTCGCCGCCTCCTGCGCGAGCCGCATGTCGAGGTGCTCGCCCGGCGGACCGTCGGTCAGGCGGGGGTTGCCGTAAGGACTGAAGTAGACGTTGCCCCCGCCCGCCGGCCCCGTGGGCTGCCCCATGCGCCAGCCGCCGCGGTTGAGGTCGAAACCGTGATGCTCCGCCCAGAGATCTTCGGTCATGCCGAGGTGCCACTTGCCGAAATGGCCGGTCGCGTAGCCGGCGTCGCGCAGCACCTCGGCCACGGTGTAGTGGGAACGCTCCAAGTACTGGGTCCACGCGGGCGGGGAGAGGCGGGCGCGCGGCATGGCGTGGCCGGCAATCCAGTCGGTCACGCGCGTCCGCGCCGGGTACTGGCCGGTCATGATGGCCGCGCGGGTGGGCGAACAGACCGTGCAGGCGCTGTAGGCCTGGGTGAACCGCGTGCCTTCGCGCGCGAGGCGGTCGAGGTGGGGCGTCTGGTAAAGGTCACTGCCGTAGCTGCCGAGGTCCGTCCAGCCGAGGTCGTCGGCAAGGATGAAGACGATGTTCGGCGGACCGGGACGCGCCGCCGGAGGTGTGGCGGCGTGGGCGAGCGAGGCGGTGAGGAGCAGGGCGGCGAGGAGCGGGCGCATGGCAGGTTGGGTAGGGGCGGCCGGTCACGCGCCGGCGACGATTATTTGGCGTTGGGGCGGTTGACGATCAATCCTTCAAACGCGGGCTCGATCATCTGTGCCTCCCAGGCGGCACGGCGGCGTTGCAGGTCCGCGACGATCTCGGGCTGGGCCGCGGCGATGTTCTCCTTTTCGCCGATGTCGCGGCGGAGGTGATACAGCTCGGCCGGGGCGTCCTTTTCGGAGATGATCAGTTTGTAGGGGCCCGCGCGCACGGCGTAGGCGCCGCGGTCGAACATGCGCAGGAACAGCATCTCGTGCGGGGCGCCCTTGCGCTCGCCGCTAAGGTAGGGGAGCAGGTTGACACCGTCGAGCGGCCGCTCCGCCGGCAACGGGGCGTTGGCCGCCGCGGCGATCGTCGCAAAGATGTCCATCGAGATCACCGGGTGCTGGAACACGGTTCCAGCCTTGATCTTGCCCGGCCACTGCGCGGCGAAGGGCACGCGGATGCCGCCTTCCCACAGCGAGCCTTTGTTGCCGCGCAGCGGGCGGTTGCTCGAGGCGTTGTCGGCCGTGGGGCCGCCGTTGTCGGACAGGAAGAAGATCACGGTGTCGCCGGTGAGCCCGTGGCGCTCCAGCTCGGCGAGCACGCGGCCGACACCGTCGTCCACCGCCGTCACCATCGCCGCGTAGGTGCGGCGCCGCGGCTCCTTCACGTGTGCGACGCGCTGCAGGTAGGAATCCGGCGCCTGGAGCGGGGCGTGCGGGGCGTTGTAGGCGAGGTAGAGGAAGAACGGCGTCGCATGGTTCCGCGCGATGAAGTCGACCGCCGCATCGGAAAACTCATCGGTCAGGTACTTCGCGGTCCGCACCGGCTCATGGTTGCGATGAATCCAGGTGCGGTAACTGCGCGCCTCGTCGTTGGCCGCCTGGGTGTGGTCCTCGATCGTAAGCTCTTCCGGCAGGTAACGGTGTCCGCCGCCGAGATGGCCGAAGAACTCGTCGAAACCGCGGCGCAGCGGATGCAGGTCCGGGTGGGCGCCGAGGTGCCACTTGCCGACCAGGCCGGTGCGGTAGCCCACGGCCTTGAGCGCGTCAGCCATCGTGGTCTCGGTGCGCGCCAGGCCGGAGCGCGGGTTGCCGGGCTGGTAACGTGGATTGCGTTCGTAGCCGAAGCGCTGGCCGTAGCGGCCGGTGAGGAAGGCTGCGCGGCTCGGCGAGCAGACGGCGTAGGCGACATAACCGTCGGTGAAACGCGCGCCGTTGCGCGCGATCGAGTCGAGGTGGGGCGTCGGGATGTCCTTCCCACCGTTGAAGCCGACGTCGTGGTAACCCTGGTCGTCGGTCATGATGACGACGAGGTTGGGCGGGCGCGCGGCGAGGGCGGAGGCGGTGGCGAGGGCCGCGGCCAGCGCGGCGGCGAGGAGCGGGCGGGCGTTCATCGTGTCGAGAGAATTGGCTTACTTCTGTACCGCCCCGCCGAGCGTATCGCCCTGCGGGTTCTGGCTGGCGGGCCGGCCGATCTCGGCTTCGAGGAGCTCGCGCAGCTGGCGCGCCTTGGCGGGGTAGAGGGCGGCGACGTTGTTGAGCTCCTCGGGGTCTTCCGGGAGGTAGTAGAGCGCGCCCGTGGCGGGGATGGGCGTCTGCACAAAGCGGTCGACACCGGCGCGGTTGTTCACCCGGCCCGGCGGGAGGTATTTCCAATCGCCGTGGCGGATGGCGAGGATGGACGTGCCTTGCTGGATGACGTAGTCGCGGCCGGTCTCGGAGCGGCCGAGCAACGTATCCAACAATTCGCGACTGTCCCGTGCGGCGCCGGCGGGCAGGGTGGCGCCGGTGAGGCGGGCGAAGCTGGCGATGAGGTCAACCTGACTGATCAGGGCGTCGGAGCGTCCGGGCTGGATCGTGCCCGGCCACGAAACGATGAACGGTACGCGGGTGCCGCCTTCCCAGGCGCTGTACTTGCCGCCGCGCCAGGGTCCGGCCGGACGGTGGTCGCCGTTCTGCTCAAGGGAGCCGTCGTAGTAGCCGTCGTAGAGGACGGGGCCGTTGTCGCTCGAGAAGATCACCAGGGTGTTCTCGGTCAGCTTGAGCGACTCGAGCGTCGCCATGATGACGCCGATGCCCCAGTCCATCTGCACGACCGCGTCGCCGCGCACGCCGAGGCCGCTCGAGCCGCGGAAGCGCGGATGCGGCAGGCGCGGCACGTGGTTTTCGTGCACGGCGTAGAAGAGGAAGAACGGCTGCTCGCGGTTGCGCTCGATGAAGCCGACCGCCTCGCGGAGAAACTCGTCGGGCAGCTCCTCATCGGTCCAACGCGCCGCCTTGCCCCCCGTCATGTAGCCGATGCGGCTGGTGCCGTCGACGATGGTCTTGGCGTGCTGTTCGTCGGCCTGATTCTTGAGCAGGTGCGGGTGGGAGATCCCGGTCGGCTCGGAGCGGAGCGGGCTCTCCGGAGCCGGATTCTCGTAACTCACCTGGATGGGATCCGCCGGGTCGAGGTTGATGATCCGTCCGTTGCGAATGTAGACGGTGGGCACGCGGTCCACCGTGGCGGCGATGTGGAAGGAGTAACCGAAGCCGAGTTCGCGCGGGCCGGGAGCGATCTCGCCATTCCAGTCGAGCGGTTGGTCGGATCGACCGAGGCCGAGGTGCCACTTGCCGACGAGTCCGGTCGAATAGCCGCGGCCGGCCAGCATCGAGGCGAGCGTGGGCTTTGCCGGGTCGATCAGCAGCGGCGCGTTGCCGGGCAGGATGATGGCTTCGGGATTGCGGAAGCCGTACTCACCCGTGAGCAGCGAATAGCGGGAGGGCGTGCAGGTCGATGACGTGGCATAGGCCGAGGTGAACCGCACGCCGCGCTCGGCCAGGCGGTCGAGGTTCGGCGTGGCGACCGCCTTGGCCCCGTACGCGCTCAGGTCGCCGTATCCCACATCGTCGGCGTAGATCACGATGATGTTGGGCGTGCGCGCCGGCGCGGCCGCGCGGGCCAGCGGGAGCAGGAGAACGGACAGGAGGAGGACGAGGAGGCGAGGAGGCATAGAGTCGACGGGGTCAGCGGGGCGATGGCGGGGTGGGGCGAAAGGCGGCACCGCGGCCGGGGGCAGCATGCGATACCGAGGCGTCGGCGCCGGTCTTTGGGCGTTCCCGCATCCTACAAGCGCCCGACCTGCTTGCGAACTCACCCGTTCGGGGGAAACCGGAGAGGGGCGTTGGCAAAGATTGGACAGGGTCCGTGGGTGAAGTACCGTTGCGATCTACCCCTCCCCATGGCTTTGCATGCTGCGTTGGCCCCCTGCGCCGGATTGGTCCGGGCGCGTCGTCCGTGCCTTTGCCGGCTCGGCCTTGCCTGGCTCGTGTTCGCCGTCCTTTTGCCGGGAGCGGGCGCGGCGGCCGAGAAACTCGTCACCGCCGCCGCCGTCCGTCATCTCGTCGCCGCCGAAGCGGCCGAGGGCCGGCCGGTCGAGCTGACCGGCACAGTGGTGGGCATCTCGGAATCCAACCCGGCCTTCGTCCTGATCGACGAGACGGATGGGGTCTACGTACGGAATCACCGGGTCATGAACGTCCGGATCCGCATCGGTGACCGGGTCGCCCTCGCGGGTGTGACGGCTCCGGGTGACTTCGCGCCCATCGTCGTGGCGTCCTCCATCCGCAACCTCGGCTCGGCGCCGCTGCCGCCCCCGCCCCGGCCGAGCCTCGCCGAGGTGGCGACCGGAGGTTTCGATGCCGACTGGGTGGAGATCGAGGGGGTGGTGCGCGATGCCCAGATCGTGCCTCGGATGTCCGACCCGAACGAGAAGGCCACCATACTTGTCCTGTCCTGGGCGGAGACGCGCCTCAAGGTGCGCGTGTTGGCCCCGCTCGACGTGACCAAGCTGATCGACGCCCAGGTGCGGGTGCGCGGCGTGTGCTTCAATCTGCACAACCCCAACCGCCAATTCGTCAGCGCCAGCCTGCTCGCCGGGCGCCCCGATTTCGTCACAGTGCTGACGCCGCCGCCCGATGATCCCTTCGCCCTGCCACTGCGGCGCGCCGGCGAGTTGCTGCAGTTCGATCCCGACGGTTTCACCGGCCACCGCGTGCGCGTGCAGGGCGTGGTCACACGCCAGCAGACGGGCAACGCGCTCTGGATCCGCGATGGACGTCGCGGGCTGCGCGTGGTGTCGACGCAGTCGGGCGACATTTCGCCGGGCGACACCGTCGACATCGTCGGGTTCATCGACCGCGGCGGCTTTGCCCCCAGCCTCGGCGACGCCGTGTTCCGCCGCATCGCGAGCGGGGCCCCGCCCGAACCCATTCGGATCGACACCCTCGCCGAGGCGGCCGAGCGCGAGGCGGACCTGATCGGGATCGAGGCGTTGCTGCGCGAGGTCCAGGCCGAGCCCGAGGGCATCCGTCTGCTGCTCGATTGGAACGGAACCACGATCGATGCCGTGCTGGAGGGCGCGAACCGGGCCGGCCTGCCGGACGACTGGCGTGCGGGCAGTCGCGTACGGGTGTCCGGCATCTGCGTGGTGCCGCCCATGCCCGCCAGCCGTGAAACCGGTCTCTGGTCCGTCAGCACCATTCGTCTGCTGTTGCGCGACACCGCCGACGTGGCCGTGACCGTACCCGCCCCGTGGTGGGATGCCGCGCGGGTCAACCAGGTCCTGGCCGGCAGCGCCGTCGTCCTCCTCGCCGCACTCGTGGTCCTCGTTGTTTCGTGGCGCCGCCAGGTGGTGCGACGCGAGACGGAGCGCAAGATGGCCGAGGCCGAGTTCTCCGCCATCCTCGGCGAGCGCAACCGCATGGCCCGCGATATTCACGACTCGCTCGCCCAGGGGTTGAACGCCGTCTCGATGCAGCTCGAACTGGCGAAAAACTCCGCGGCGCAGGGCACCGAGAAGGTCCTGCCTCACGTCACCACCGCTCATGTGATTGTCCGGAGCTGCCTCACCGAGGCGCGCGAATCGATCTGGAACATGCGTTCGCACGCGCTGGAGAAGGCCGACCTTGCGGGCGCGCTGGAGAACGTGCTCGCCCAGCTCAGCGCCGGTCTGCCCATGGAGACCAAGGTGGTCGTCACCGGTACGCGCCGGCGCCTCGCGCCGCAGCAGGAGAACGACCTCCTGCGCATCGGCCAGGAGGCGATTGCCAACGCGGTCAAACACTCCGGAGCCTCGCGGCTCGAGCTGCGGCTCGAGTTCCTGCCCAAGCTCGTCCGGCTGCGCGTGACCGACAACGGACGCGGCTTCCAGGTCGATCGCCAGGACGAGACCAAGGGCCACTACGGCCTAGCCGGCATTCGCGAGCGTGTCGTCCAGATGCATGCGCGCCTCGATCTCGTGAGCGGCCCAGCCGGCACCGAACTGACCGTGGAGGTGCCTTCGCCCGACGGCAACGCGCCCCCCGGCGCCGACCGCGCCTGAAGGCTTCGCCCCGCGTTAACCCCTTTCCGCCGGATCCCATGACACCTCCGCCCGCTCCTGCCATTCGCGTCCTGATTGTGGACGATCATCCCACGTTTCGCATGGGCCTTGCCGCCTTGGTGAACTCGCAACCCGACATGACCGTGGCCGCGGAGTTCGAGAGCGGGGAGCGCGCGGTCGAAGCGTATGAGCCCGGCCACTACGACGTCGTGCTCATGGACCTGCGCCTGCCCGGGATGGGCGGGGTGGAGGCCACGTTGGGCATCATGAACCGCGACCCGCAGGCCCGCATTGTCGTACTCACCACCTATGACACCGACGAGGACGTGTACCGGGCGATCCAGGCCGGCGCGAAATCGTACCTGCTGAAGGACATGTCGACCGAGCAGATCATCGGCACGCTCCGCGCCGTGTACAACGGCCTTGCCGAACTTCCGTCCACCGTGGCCCAGCGGCTCGACGAACGGCTCAAGCGCCAGAACCTGACCGCGCGCGAGCAGGAGGTGCTGCTCCTGTTGGTGAAAGGACGCAGCAACAAGGAGATCGCCGCCTCCCTCTTCATCTCGGAGGAGACGGTGAAATCCCACCTCAAGACATTGTTTGGCAAACTCGGGGTGCGCGACCGCACCGACGCGGCCATCAGCGCAATCCGCCATGGGATCGTCCACCTCGGCTGAAGGTGCCTATGGTCGTAACCGGCTTTCCAGGTGGGCGGGCGCATCGCGCGCCCGCCTCCGACAACGCAAATCCTACTCAGAGGAGCCCGCTCCACCTTGGGTTCGAAGGTAGGGCGGTTTCTCCGAAACCGCCGGGTCGAGGCAGGGGGTGTGACGCGGAGGGATGCGGACGGCTCGGAGAGCCGTCCCTACCGAAACGAGACGCTACGAAGTGGGGTGGGCGGGCGCGTCCCGCGCCCGCCTCCGACAACGCAAACCATGCGCGGAGGGACCCGTGCCTCTACCGCAGATCCGCGGGTAGGGCGGTTTCTCCGCAACCGCCGCCGTGTGGCAGGTGGGCGGGTGCGTTGGCCGTGCATCCGCCGCCGGTTTCCCCCGATCAGGTGATGGCGACCCGCCGCGGTTTCTGATGTAATCCTTTCGTCGCGGGTCCTGTCACCCCGGCGTTCACCCCAACCTCCGCCTGGCTTCAACCCTCCGTCCGTCCCGGTTGCGTCCTTTGCCGATGCATTCCGGGCCTGCCTTTACCCTACCATGACCAAGAACCCATCGCTCGTCAGACTCCTGCCCCTACTCTGGGGCTCCGGGGCCCTCGCCCTCGGACAAGTCGCGCCCACCCCTGCGGCGCCCGCCGCCCCCGCCGAAACCCCGGCCGTTGAGCTCAGCCCCTTCGTCGTCGAGTCGACGGAGGAGTCCGGCTACATGGCGAACAACACCCTCGCCGGCACCCGCCTCAACACCAGCCTCAAGGACATCGGCGCCGCCGTCTCGGTTTACACTGAGGAGTTCCTCAACGACATCGGCGTGCAGAACCTCGAGGACATCCTGACCTACACGGCAGGCACCGAGGGCGGCGGCATCAACGGCAACTTCTCCGGCATCAGCGGCGAGTCGTCGGATGCGGCCCGCGAAGACCCGTCGGCCGTCAACCGCGTTCGCGCTCTCGCGACCGCGACCCGCACGCGCGATTATTTTCCCACCGACATCCCGTCGGACACCTTCAACTTCGGCACCCTCACGGTCAGCCGCGGCCCCAACGCCGTGCTCGCCGGCATCGGCAGCGCCGGCGGCGTCATCGACTCCTCCCTTCGCCAAGCCACCTTCAAGGACGGCAACCAGGTGGTCTTCCGCTTTGGCGAGTACGGCACCCACCGCGAGGAGCTGCACGTCAACCGCGTGATTGTCCCGAACCGCGTCGCCCTCCGGCTCGACCTGCTCAACGAGAAACAGGGCTTCCGGCAGAATCCCACCTACGAGAAGGACCGCCGCCTCTACGCCGCGACCCAGATCCGTCTGTTCGACCCCAAGGCGGGTGGGGTGTTCGGACGCACCACGCTGCGCGCCAACTTTGAACAAGGCGACATCGAGGGCGTTCCGCCCAACCAGCTCCCGCCGATCACGAGCCTCCAGTCGTGGTTCGGTAACGCGAATCCGGCGCTCGACAAATGGTACGTGAATGGCGCCCTGCAGCAGACCTTCGGCGGCAATGGCGTTTTGGTCGCCAACAACGCGGTCCTCGGCGGCTTTCCGCTCTTCCGCAACTGGGCGCTGATCTACGCCGATCCGACGGCCACCACCGCCGGGGTTGGCTTCGGTGACGCCGACCTCGCCGCCGTTCAGGGCTTCATGGGCGCCATCCCCGGCGCCCCCCAGGGTCCCGGCGGTTTTCTGCGCGGCACCGGCGACGTCAATCGTGTCCGCGCCGGCTACTTCCGCACGCGGCTGACCGATCGCAACGTCTTCGATTACTACGAGGAGCTCATGACGGGGGCCTTCGACTTCCGCCGTCAGGAGTTTGACGCGCTCGATGTCCGGTTGGAGCAGCTGCTGCTCGGCGGCAAGGCCGGCTTCGAGCTCGCCTTCAACAAGCAGGACTTCTCCACCGCGCGCGATTTCGCCTTCGGTAACGGCGACGAGGAGATCTACATCGACGCCTCGCGGTTCCTCAGCGTGCGCTCGACCGCCTATCCCAACGGCATCCCGAACCCGAACTTCGGCCGGCCCTTCATCATTTCCCGCGACGTCTTCCGCGATCAGCTCAACACGACCGATCGCGAGGCCTCCCAAGCCACGGCGTTCTTCCGGCACGATTTCACCAAGAGCGAGTCGCGCTGGGCGCGTTGGCTCGGCCGCCACACGGTGTCCGGCCTCGTCTTCCGCACCGACATCGAGCGCACCAACCGCACCTATGGCAGCACGTGGGATCCGGCCGGCGCCTTGAACCCGCTCACGAGCATCGCGCAACCTCCGGGCACGTTCGCCGCGCAGGTCAACGCCTGGTTCTACCTCGGCGACTCCTTGATCAACGCGAACAGCCTGTCCGACGCCCGCATCCAGGCGATCAGCGGCTCGCGGCCCGAATTCGGCGAGACCTACACCTTGCGCGTCTACGATCCGACCTCGCGCTCGTTTGTCACCGGCACGAGCCGCCCCCTGCGCATCCTCAGCAACCTGCGCGGCCAGGTCGAGGAGGTCAGCTCCGAGGCCCTCACCCTCCAGAGCCAGTGGTTCTCCGACCACCTCACGACGCTCGTCGGCTGGCGCAATGATGAATCCACCGCCCTCACCTCGATCGACCTGCCCCGGTTGCCCAATGGCGACCGCGACGAATCGCAGTTCTCGTTCCTGCCCGCGTCCACGCAGACTCAGGAAAGCTGGACCAAGAGCGTCGTCCTGCGTTACCCGGACCGCCTCTTCGGCGAGCTGCCATTCGGCGCCGACCTGCGCGTCTTCTGGAACGATTCGGAGAACTTCAATCCGGTCGGCCAGCGCCGCAACATCTGGAACGAAGAGCTCGGCTCGCCGTCCGCCGCGACGGAAGAGATCGGCCTCTCGCTCAGCCTCTTCCGCGGCAAGCTCGACTTCCGCTTCACCAGCTACGAGACGTCCATTGTGGGCGATGCCGTCGGAGGCGTGCCCAATCCGTACCAGTACCAGAACGCTATGATTGTCCGCATGACGGGTGCCCATCAGGCCGGCCTCATTCCGAGTCAGTTCGGCTACATTCATCCGACCTTCAACACCTTCGAGGACGTGGCGCGGGCCTACTTCGAAGCCATCCCGGCGCGTCTCCGGGCGAACATGGGACCCGACAAGAACTTCAACCCGGAGTTCATCGGCACCGGCGCGACCTTCGGCTGGGATCCCGACACGATCACCAACCTGACGTCCGTCAGCGACACCGTCTCCGAGGGTCTCGAGTTTGAAGTGATCTGGAATCCGACGCCGAGCTGGCGCATCGCCGTGAACGCTTCCAAGAACGAAGCGGTCAAGGCGAACGCCGCCGCGGAGGAGCTCGCCTTCGCCTACGAGTGGATCTCCAACCTGCAGACCCTGTATGGCGGCGCACTGAGCCGCGGCTCGCGCAATCCGCCGACCGAGACCCTCCCGCCCATCCCGCAGTACCGCGGCGAAACGGTCAGCCAGATCGAAACCGCCAACGCCCTCTCCGGCACCCGCTCGCCGGAAATCCGCGAGTGGCGCTTCAACCTCGTCACCCGTTACGAGTTCCGCACCGGTCCGCTCCGGGGCTTCTCCATCGGCGGCGCCGCCCGCTGGCAGGACAAGGCCGGCATCGGCTATCCGTTCATCGAGAACGAGGCGGGGAACGAAGTCGCGGATCTCTCCAATCCCTACTACGGCCCGGCGGAGTTCAACCTCGACGCGTCCCTCGGCTATCGGCGCAAGATCAACCTCTTCGGCACCGACGTCGATTGGAACATCGGCCTGAACATCCGCAACCTGGTCGCGGACGATGAACTCATCCCGATCAAGGCCAACGCCGACGGCACCTACGGCACCGTGCGCGTTCCGCCGTACCGGATGTGGTCGCTGAACAACTCGTTCCGCTTCTGATCTCATCGGCGACGCGTGGAAGGTCCCGCGCGTCGCTTTCTAATTCGAATCCCGAAGGTAGGGCGGTTTCTCCGAAACCGCCGTTCTGCATCGGTGGGCGGACGCGTCCCGCGGCCGCTTCCGAATAACTCAATCAACGCGCGGAAGCGTCCCGTGCATCCACATGGATTCGGCGCGCTTAGCGCCTCACAGCCGGGCCCGACGCAGGCGCAGGGCGTTCGCCACCACGCTGATCGAACTCAAGCTCATCGCTGCGCCGGCAAACATCGGGTTGAGCAGCCATCCGGTCAGCGGGAAGAGCGCACCCGCCGCGAGCGGCAGCCCGGCGACGTTGTAGCAGAAGGCCCAGAAGAGGTTCTGTTTGATGTTGCGGAGGGTCGCACGGGCGAGGTGCACCGCGCGCACCAGCGCAGCAAGGTCGCCCTTCACCAGCACCAGCCCCGCGCTGTGCATCGCGACATCCGTGCCCGTGCCCATCGCGATGCCGACGTCCGCCGCCGCGAGCGCCGGCGCATCGTTCAGTCCGTCGCCGGCAAACACCACCGTCTCGCCGCGGGCCTGATGCTCCCGCACGAGGAGCTGCTTCTGCTCCGGCGTCACGTCCGCGTGCACCCCGTCGAGCCCGAAGTCCGCCGCCAGCCGCTCCGCAACCGCCCTACGGTCGCCCGTCACCATCACGACGCGCAGGCCTTCCGCACGCAGCGCGGCCACCGCCTCGCGGCTGGTCGGCTTCGGCGGATCCTCCAAGGCGATGATGCCGGTCTGTTTTCCGTCGATGCGCACGCTCACCAGCGTGGCGTGTGGCCGGTCGGCGAGCGTGAGCTCGGCCGGGGCCCGGCCCACGTCCACGCGCCGCCCGTCCACCGTCGCACTGACACCGGCTCCGGGCTGCGCCTGGAATCCCTGCGCTGGCGCGAGGTCCAGCCCGCGCCGCCCGGCTTCGTCCACGATCGCCCGCGCCAGCGGGTGTTCGCTGCCCGCCTCCGCGGCGGCCGCGAGCCGCAGCCAGACGCGCGCGTCGGCGTCCGCCACGGGAGCTCCGTCCGGCGCGCGCAGGGCCACGACCGCCGGCCGCCCGGCCGTCAACGTGCCGGTCTTGTCGATCAGCACCGTGGTGGCGCGGGCCAGCGCCTCGAGCGCGCCGGCGTCTTTCACCAGCACGCCCGCCTGCGCGCCGCGCCCGATGCCGGTCACGAGCGACACGGGCGTGGCGAGGCCGAGCGCGCAGGGGCAGGCGATGATCAACACGGCGACGGCGTTGAGCAGCCCGTACAGCCAGCCGTTGGTCGCCCCCGAGAGGCCCCAGGCAAAGAAGGTCACGGTGGCGATGGCCAGCACGGCGGGGATGAACCACGCCGACACGCGGTCGGCCAGGCGGGCGATCGGCGCCTCGCTCTCCGTTGCCTGTTTCACCAGCCGGATGATGCGCGCCAGCAGCGTATCCGCGCCGACATGCGCCGCGCGCAGGGCGAAGCTCCCGGTCGTGTTGAGCGTGCCGGCCCGGACCAACTCGCCGGCCTGGCGTGACACCGGCAGCGGTTCGCCCGTGAGCATCGACTCGTCAATCTCAGCGGGACCGTCGAGCAGGACGCCGTCGACCGGCAGGTGTTCGCCGGGGCGCACGCGCAACCGGTCACCCAGCCGCACGGCCTCGAGCGGCACGTCTTCCTCGGTGCCGTCGTCCCGCACCCGGTGCGCCGTTGCCGGCGCGAGGCGCATCAGCGCCCGGATGGCCGCGTCGGTGCGGGCATGGGCGCGTTGCTCCAGAATCTGCCCGAGCAGCACCACCGTGGTGATGAAGGCGGCCGCCTCGAAGTACAGCGGTACGCCGTGCGCGCCGCGCAGGCCATCCGGCCAGGCGTCCGCGAACAGCACGGCCGCGACACTGTAGGCGTAGGCCGCCCCGGTGCCCGTGACGGTGAGCGTGAACATGTTGGCGTCGCGCTCCCGCACCGAACGCCACCAGCGCCGGTTGAAATACGCTCCGCTCCAGAAAAAGATCGGCGTCGTTAACAGGAGCTGCAGCCAGCCGCTGAAATGCGGGTTCCAGGCGTGCAGCCGGTGAAACGCGTCTGGCGCCACCATCTCGCCCATCGCGAGAGCCAGTACGGGCAGGGTGAGCGCGAGGGCCACCCAGAAGCGCGGCCGGAGAATGCGTTCGTGGGGCATGCCCATGTACACCGGCGCGTCGTCCGGCGCCGAGGCGGGCGGACGGCCGTGGCCGCCGGGGCTGGCATGGCAGGACTCCGGCGCCGCGGAGCCGGCGGGCGGGTGATCGGGGGCAGGGGAGGTGTGGTGCGAGTGCTTCATCACCCAAGGAGACGGAGTCGATGAACCAATCTTACGCCCCTGCTCGCGTCGGAGCAAACCTCCGGGGTGGGCGCCCGCGTCCGAAAATCAACCATCAGGAAGGGCGGTTGCTCCGAAACCGCCGTTCTGCGCCGGGGTGGGCGGACGCGTCCCCGCGACCGCTTATGCGAACGCAAACGACGCGCGGAGGGACCCGCGCATCAACATCGGTTCCGAGGGTAGGGCGGTTTCTCCGAAACCGCCGTTCTGTGGCTTCTCCCTTCTCCCTTCGCCCTTCTCCCCGCCCGCTTCCGAACAGCCAAACGACGCGCGGAGGGACCCGCGCATCCACCCTTTTGTCCGGCCTTCCTTTTCCGGCTTTAGGCCCATGACCGATCACCCCTGACCGATAACCGGTTCCCGCCTCCTGCCTCCGCGCGCTCCCTTCCTCCTTCATCCTTCCGCCTTCTTACTTCCAGCGCGAAGCGCTGCTCGCCTCCGCGCTTGGCAGCCTCTGACGCCCCGGACATCGTCCCGCCATGCCAAGCCGCCCTCCCTCCCGCCATCAATTGGAGTTGGAGATGCTGCCGCAGCCGGACGACACCACCTGCGGTCCGACCTGCCTGCATGCGGTCTATCGCTACCTCGGCCACGAGGTGCCGCTGGAGGAGGTCATCCGCCGGGTGCCGCACCTTAAAACCGGCGGCACCTTCGGCGTCATGCTCGGCCGCGACGCCTTGAAGCGCGGATTTCGGGTCACGTTGTACACCTACAACCTGCTCGTCTTCGACCCGACCTGGTTTCGCGGCCCCCCGGTTGACCTCGCCGCCAAGCTCGCCGCTCAAGCCCGCGCCAAACGCTCGGCCAAGCTCAAGCTCGTCTCGCGTGCCTACATCGACTTCCTGCGCCGCGGCGGGGAAATCCGGTTCGAGCCGCTCCGCGGTTCCCTCATCCGCCGCCTCCTGCTCGAAAACCGGCCGATCCTCACCGGCCTGAGTTCGACCTACCTGTACCAGGCGATGCGGGAGTACGGCCCGGACGACGTCGATGACGACATTCGCGGCCTGCCCGCCGGCCACTTTGTCGTGCTCTGCGGCTACGACCGTCGGCGGCGCGAGGTGCTGGTGGCCGATCCGCTGGAGTCGAACCCCCATTCGCCGACCCGCCGCTATTCCATCGACATCAACCACGTCCTTTCCTCCATCCTGCTCGGCGTCCTTACCTACGACGCCAACCTCCTGATCATCGATCCCGCTCCCGGCCCCGGTGCCGGTTCCCCCCGTGCCCAGTCTCATCGTCGTCACTAACCCGGACCGCTGGCCCTTTCAGATCCCCGGGGTCGAGGTCGTCGCCGCCCGCGCCTACCTCACCGACCCTCGCTACACCGAGCTCCGCCACGCCCGCATCTACAACCTCTGTCGGTCCTACCGGTATCAGTCGGTTGGCTACTACGTCTCCCTCCTCGCCGAGGCCCGCGGCCACCGGCCCCAGCCAAGCCTCGCCACCATCCAGGACTTCAAGTCCCCGGTCGTGACCCGCATCCTCTCGGAGGAAATTGACGAGCTCATCCAGAAGTCCCTCGCCGGCATCAAGGGCGACGCCTTCACCCTCAGCATCTATTTTGCGCGCAACCTCGCCCGCACCTACGACCGGCTCGCCCAGCAGCTGTTCAACCAGTTCCAGGCGCCCCTCCTGCGCGCCCACTTCGCGCGGCGCGAGGGCCGCTGGGAACTGACCGATATCGCGCCCATTCCCGCCTCCGAGATCCCGGAGTCCCACCGGCCGTTCGTCACCGAGGTGGCCCGGGAGTTCTGCGCCGGCCGCCGGCCGGTGCGACCGCGCAAGGCGCCGCCGCGCTATCACCTCGCCCTCCTCCACGAGGTCGGCGAGGCGCACCCGCCGTCCAATGCGCGCGCCATCCAGAAGTTCATCGACGCTGCCGAGGCGTTCGACATCGACGCGGAGATCGTCACCCGCGACGACTACGGCCGCCTCGCGGAATTCGACGCGCTCTTCATCCGCTGCACCACCGCGGTCAACCACTTCACCTTCCGCTTCGCCAACCGCGCCGAGGCCGAGGGCCTGGTCGTGGTCGACGACTCCACCTCGATCCTGCGCTGCACCAACAAGGTTTACCTCGCCGAGCTGCTCGCCCGTCACGAGCTGCTCGCGCCCAAGACCATCATCGTGCACCGCGACAACCTCGACGAGGTCTGCGCCCAGCTCGGCTTCCCCATCATCCTCAAGCAGCCCGACAGCGCCTTTTCCCAGGGCGTGACCAAGGTGAAGTCCCGCGAGGAATTCGACGCCCAGGCCGAGAAGCTGTTCGAGGACACCGAGCTGCTCGTCGCCCAGGAGTTCATCGCCACCGACTTCGACTGGCGCATCGGCGTGCTCGACCGCAAGCCGCTCTACGCCTGCAAGTACTTCATGGCGCGCAAACACTGGCAGATCATCGCCAAGGCCGCCGACGGTGACACCGACTACGGCCGGGTTGAGGCGGTCCCGCTCGACCGCGTCCCCGCCCACGTCGTGCGCTCCGCCGTCCGGGCCGCCTCGCTCATCGGCGACGGACTCTACGGCGTCGATCTCAAGCAGGTCGGGCGCGCGGCCTACGTCATCGAGGTGAACGACAACCCGTCGATCGACGCTGGTTACGAGGATGGCCTGCTCAAGGACACCCTCTACGAACGCATCATGGAGCACTTTGTCCGGCGGCTGGAGCGGCAGAAGGACCGCCGCGGCCCATGAGTGCCTCCCGCCCGCTCTTCTCCTGCTTCGGCGTCGAACTCGAGTACATGATCGTGCGCGCCGCCGACCTGCGCGTGGCCCCGTGGGCCGATCGCGTGCTGGTCGATGACGCCGGACGACCGGTCTCCGACGTCGACCGCGGCGCGGTCACCTGGTCCAACGAGCTCATCGCCCACGTGGTTGAACTCAAGACCGGTGCGCCCGCGCCCGCGCTCGACGGCCTGGCCGAGGCTTTTGCCGGCGAAGTGGGGGATCTTAACCGCCGCCTTGCCCCGCACGGCGCGCGCCTCCTGCCCACCGCCATGCACCCGACCATGACGCCGGCCGAGGCCGTGCTCTGGGCTCACGAGTTCAGCGAGGTGTACGCGACCTTCGACCGCATCTTCGACTGCCGTGGCCACGGCTGGTCGAATCTGCAGAGCGCCCACCTCAACCTCCCGTTCGCGGGCGACGACGAGTTCGGCCGGTTGCACGCGGCGATTCGTCTCGTTCTCCCGCTGCTGCCCGCGCTCGCCGCGTCATCGCCCTTCGTCGAAGGCCGCCTCACCGGCCTGGCCGACAACCGCCTCGACTTCTACCGCCGCAACTCGGCCCGCCTGCCGGCGCTCAACGGCGGTGTGATCCCGGAACCGGTGTATTCGGAGGCAGACTACGAAAGCACCATCTACGCGCCCATCGCGGCGCAGCTCGCGCCCCACGATCCGGACGGCGTGCTGGAGCCCGTGTTCAGCAACTCCCGCGGGGCGATCGCCCGGTTTGACCGCGGCAGCATCGAGATCCGCCTGCTCGACCTGCAGGAGTGCCCGGCGGCGGACCTCGCCGTCGTGCGCACGGTGGTGGCGGTGCTGCGCGACCTCGTGGCCGAGACGCGCGTGTCGCACGCAGCGCAGCGGGCGGCAGGCACAGCGCCGCTGCGGAGCTTGTTTGAGGAGACGGTGCGGGTGGGGGAGGACGCCTCGGTGACCGATCCGCTCCTGCTCGCGAGTGCGGGCTTGGGCGGCCCGGTGACGGCCGGACGCTGGTGGCGCGCGCAGATCGAGCGCCTTGACCCGGTGGCTGGAGCCTCGTCGGCGGAGCGCCGCGCGCTCGAAACCTATGTCCGCGCCGGCACACTCTCCCGCCGTCTCCGCACCGCCTACGAAGCCGGCCTGCCCCTGGAGACGATCTACCAAGCCCTCGCCGACGGCGCCCCGGAGAACCGTCCCTTCGCCCCTTAGCGCCCCTATCGCTCCGGGGTGGACGCGCGGGTCCCTCCGCGCGTGGCTTGAGCGTTCCCCCGCGCCCCCTTCAACGTAAACTTCCCACTTCAACCACCGCGCTTCGCGCGCCCCTGTAGGCCCGGTGCCCTCACCGGGCGGTTTGGGTATAGCCACAAAAAGGCACAAAAAGCTCAGAAGGGCTCCGACCCATGACCAGACCCCCTGAGCCATCACCGTCGCGCAAGCGCGCCGCGCTGCGCGCGCCATTGACAACCCGCGATTGCGCGAGGTTAAAACAATGCAGTTTCCCTGCGATCCCTAGCGCCGCACCTGCTTG